>MCHG01000004.1_pt1 | contig 579355 bp, 546 predicted proteins | sample 787351 | NCBI WGS metagenome assembly MCHG01 (sample SAMN05430296, study PRJNA330682) | permafrost metagenome | biome: Cold desert; feature: permafrost; material: soil; isolation source: enrichment culture inoculated with soil incubated with H2/CO2 at 20 degrees... ... | reverse complement strand
AATACAATCACCACCGGCCCCACTCAGCCATCGGAGGCAAACCCCCGATCAGCCGATTAACCAACCTCCCCGGTCAGTACACCTAGGCCCGCCAGGATGTCGGGAACCAACGGGGGACAAGGCCGCGCAGCAGGGCAGTGCCTGCCAGGATCAGCGCCATACCCAGGAACTGGGGTATCGATAGCCGCTCGGCAAGAAATGCCAGCCCGGCGACCACGGCCAACACTGTGCCGACCCCCGGCAGCGTGGCTGCAGTGCGGCGCGGGATTGCGTCGCTGGCGCTGGACAGCGCAAACAATCCAAGGAAGGCGCAGACCAAGGCCAAGGCCACCACCCACAGAAGCGGCAGTGCGGAAATGCTCGTGGGTAGGCTGAACGGTACGCAGACAAAGGCGGCCATACCGCCGATAGCGGCGGCCAGAATTGCGGTTTCCAAGGCGCGGGGGCTGCTCAACCGGGCGACCAGATGACGCCCGCACGAGCCGGCTGCAATCGCTGCGACCAGAGCTGAAAGGATGCCACCGAGGAAGCTCCAGCTCGGGTCGCCGCCAGGAAAGGCTGCAACCAGCATCAACCCGCCGATGCCCAGCATGAGGCTCACTGCTCCAAGGCCGGTGACCCGCTCAACGCCGCGCATCTGACCGGCAACAGTGGCGAATAGCGGAATCGAGCTGACCACGATGGCGGTTAGGGCCGCCCCGATCAGGGAGGCCGCCAGCAAGACCGCAAGAATTGTCGCGAACCCCAGCCCTGCCCACAGCACCACCGCAGCCCAGTTCGGTCTCCAGATCAGCTTGCGGCGCACCAGCTTGGCCATTCCGAAAAGGCTCGCCGCAACCAAGACACCGAGCAGACCGGCAGCAAGGCCAACGCCGAGGGCGTCGACGGCGAAGGTGAGGCCTGCGAAGAAGGCAGCCCAGAACACAGCGAGACAGCAATAGGCGACGATCCCCCTAGAGCTCATTACCGTCCCTTGAACGCACTGATACTGCTTGGTCTGGCTCGGGGGTGATGCGGGCCGCCCTCCGGCGGCGACCACGCGAGGTAGCCTAGACCCAATCCAGCCTCAGCACCCAGCACCGGCGCCCAGTTCGATCAGCGTTCGCCGCTCAAGGCCTTCTCGGAGCCGCCCGGTATCGACATCGAAAAGGGGAGCGAAATGCCAACAAAGCGCCATCCGATCGCCCAGCGGCTCTGGTTGGTGATCCTGCTGCGGGGCCTGTTGGTGGTCGCTCTCGGCCTCCTAGCCCTGGTGTGGCCCTCGGTTGCTGTAGCCACCGTGTTCGCTGCCTTCGGGCTCTTCAGCGTCCTCGATGGCGCCCTCTTGTTGGTGACCGGAATCATTTTCCGGCGCACCGGCTGGGGATGGTCGCTGTTGAGTGGACTGCTCAGCATCGGCGTTGGCGCTTTTGCTCTCGCGTTTCCCCCCGGAGTTGCGATTCTGGTGGTGGTGATCATCGCGGCCTGGGCGACGGCTGCCGGCGCAATCGCGTTGGTGATGGCACTACGGCTGCGAAAAGCCCGGCAATCCAGCTGGGGCTGGGTGAGTGTGTCCGGAATCACCACCGGCTTGGTTGGGGTGTTCTTCCTGGCAAATCCAACTGTTGGTGTGGCGTTCCTGGGTGCGACGGTCGGACTCTTCGCCACCGTGTTCGGCTTGGTTCTGCTGTTCGGCGCCTACCGGCTGTATCACACCCAGGCAGAGCTGCTCCGCTTGTTCTCCTAGAAGCTCCAGGTGATCAACACGCGGGCTTGCCGCCGACCAGCGGTGATGGCTGCGGCCGAACCGCAACCCCGCCAGTGACGCTCAGGCCAGCGCGCTGCGCACGAGCGTTGCCACTTTGCCGCCGTCGGCCCGTCCGGCGACTCGTTTGGTGACGGCCTTCATCACCAAACCCATCTGCTTCATGGTCGGCTTGTCACCCAGAGCCCCCTGTGCGACGCCTAGTTCTTCGGCCACGATGACAGCCAGTTCGGTGTCGGAAAGCGCGGCCGGGAGGTAGCGCTGCAGAACCTCCACCTCACCGAGTTCTTTCGTGGCAAGCTCGGGACGGTTGCCCACGGTGTAGGACTCGGCGGAATCGCGACGCTTGGAGACCTCGCGATTGAGCACGGCCACGACATCGGCATCGGTCAGCTCGCGAGCCTGTTTGCCGGCGACCTCCTCGTTCTGAATCGCCGAGATCGCCATTCGCAAGGTGGACAGGGTCAGCGTGTCGTGTGCCTTCATCGCGGCCACCATGTCGGCCCGAATCTGCCCGGACAATTCACTCATAGTCATCCCTTCCGCCAAACCAACTCATTGTCCCACGACCAGGCCCGACCACCGACCCGGCTATGCTGAGGGCCGCTATTCAGGAGGTCGTTGATGGGTGCGCACGTGCCAGAACCGGATTCGGTCGGGCAAGTCGAGATCCAGATGGCCCGGTTGTTCACCGCAGCCGAACCGCTCGCCCTGGCAAACGGGGAACATCTAGGGCCCATCGATGTGGCGTACGAGACCTACGGCACTCTCAGTGATGCGCGCGACAACGCGGTCTTCATCTGTCATGCCTTGACCGGCGACGCCCATGCTGCCGGCTATCACCAGGGCGCAGGGCGCCCGGGCTGGTGGGACAACCTGATCGGACCGGGAAAGCCGTTGGACACCGATCGCTTCTTTGTGATCAGCGCCAATCTGCTCGGCGGTTGCCAGGGCACCACCGGTCCGTCCTCAACTGATCCGGTGACCGGATCCGCCTACGGTCTGGACTTCCCGCTGCTCACCGTCGCCGACCTCGTCGAAGTTCATCGAGCCCTGGTTCACCACCTCGGCATATCGCGACTGCTCGTCGCCCTCGGCGGATCCCTGGGGGGCATGCAGGTCTTGCAGTGGGGGTTGAGCTACCCAGCCGAACTCGGCAACGCCATCGTGGTGGCTGCCTCAAGCAGGCTCACCGCCCAGAACATCGCCTTTTCCGCGGTGGCCCGGCGCGCGATCATGGACGATCCTGACTTCGCCGACGGCGCCTACGCCGCCAAGCAGGTCAATCCCGACGCTGGGTTGGCAATCGCCCGGATGATGGCGCACATCACCTACCTCTCTGAGGACGCGCTCACCGAAAAGTTCGGCCGCCAACCACACCGCGAGAGTAAGGCGCCTGGTTTCGGTATCGACTTTGCCGTGGAGAGCTATCTCGATCATCAAGGCCAGGTCTTTCTGGAGCGCTTCGATGCCCTCAGTTACCTCTATCTCTCCCGAGTCATGGACTATTTCGATCCGTTCGCCGACGCTGACGCGCTCGCCCTCGTGGTAGCGCATCCACTGAAGTGGTTGGTCATGTCCTTCGACACGGACTGGCGGTTCGGCACCAACCATTCCCGTCGGATCATCGGCCGTCTGGAACTGGGTGAGCAGCCGGTCACGTTCCGAGAGATCCAGTCACCATGGGGCCACGATTCGTTCCTGCTGAAAGTCCCCGGCTACCACGCCACCCTGCGTGCCTTCCTGGATCGCGCCCTGGCGGAGGTGACCCGATGACGCTGCGTCCAGAACTGGCGCTCTTGGCCGGACTGATTCCCGACGGTTCCCGAGTGCTCGACCTCGGTTGCGGCTCGGGAACGCTACTCGCACACCTGATTTCCAACGCATCCTCTCGCGGCACCGGGGTCGAAATCGATCCCGATGCGGTGCTACAGGCCATCGCACTCGGCGTCCCAGTGGTGGAGCTGGACGTCGATACCGGCCTGGATCACTTCGCCGACCATTCCTACGACGTCGTGGTGCTTTCTCGCACCATTCAGACCATTCGTCGGCCGTTCCAGGTCCTGCAGCACATGGCTCGGATCGGGGATCAGCTGATCGTCTCGGTGCCCAACTTCGGTTTGCTGCGAAACCGGTTGCGGCTGCTGAGGGGGCGGATGCCGATGTCGCGCGACCTTCCTTACGCCTGGTACGACTCGCCGAACCTCCGCTTCACCACGTTGGTGGACCTTGAAGAGCTGTTCGCTGCGGCCGGCCTGCGGGTGGAGCAGCGGATCGTGCTGGCTCCTTCGGGACGTCCGGCCCGCTCCGGCCAGACCTTGGCCAACCTGTTCGGCGCTGCCGCGGTTTATGTGTTGCGCGCCTGAGCGAGCGCGGCCAGAATCCGTTGGGCGCTGCCACCCAACCCCAACGTTGTGGTGAGCTCTTCGAACCTTGCCGGATCAGCGGGGGAGCGCGGCAGGGTCAGATCGATCGCGGGCAGCTTCACCTCAGTGGCCACCGCAACCACCTCTCGGGCTGCGTGCACATAGTCGATTGAGCTCTGCAGGGAAGCCGTGACCCGCGGCGTCAGCAGCCCTTCTGCGGCAGCCGCCAGCACCCCTGTCAGGTCGTGATGGGCTGCCAACAATCCGGCAGCTGTCTTCTCCCCGATCCCGGGGACTCCTGGCAGACCATCGGAGGGGTCGCCGCGCAATACTGAAAAATCGACATATTGATTCGGCATTACCCCGTATCGCTGTTTGACCCAGTCGGCATCGACGCGATCATGCCTCCCGGCACCGCGACCCAGGTACAACACCCGTACCGAACGGGCGTCATCGACCACCTGAAAGAGATCTCGATCTCCGGTTACTACCTCGGTCGCCAGGCCAGCCGTGGCAGCCAGCGTCGCGATCACATCGTCGGCCTCATACCCGTCAGCTCCCACCACGACCAGACCGAGTGCGCCCAACACGTCCAAGATCAGCGGAATCTGCTCAGCCAACTCCGCAGGCACTTCCTCGACGTCATCATGGTCGACCCGGTGCGCCTTGTAGGCGGCAACCTTGGCCACTCGCCAGGCCGGACGCCAGGAGTTGTCCCAGCAGCAGGCCAACTGAGTTGGGGAGTATTCGGTAATGAACCGGGCCAGGTAATCAAGCAGACCACGAACAGCGTTGACCGAGCGCCCCTCAGGCGAGCGCAGCGAGATGGGGACGCCGAAAAAGGCCCGGAAATAGACCGAGGCAGTATCGAACAGCAGCAACCGGGGCTCATCCATCTCCTCATGCTGCCACGCCCGGCCCGGCGTCCGTGCGGCATTCGGGACGCGACTAGGCTGGACTGGTGATCGTGTGGCTGTCGAACAGGCATTGGAGCATTCGCTTGATCGCCGCCGTCGGCTTCGGCCTGATCAGCGCGATCGGATTCGCCCCATACAACTGGTGGCCACTGGCAATTCTCGGCGCAGCCGGGCTGTCGGTGTGCGTGGCCTCGGCCAAGCGCCTCCTCGGCGCGATCGGTCTGGGCTATCTCTATGGTCTTGGCCTACTGTTCATCGGTTTGGGCTGGATGCAGATCATTTTCGTTCAGGCGATGATTGCTCTAGTGGGATTCGAGGCACTCTTCTTTGCGCTACTCGCCGGCCTGCTGCGGGTGGCGTTGAAGGTGGCGTGGTGGCCACTGCTTGCCGCGGCTTCCTGGACGATCACCGAGTACGCGTTCTCGAACTTCCCCTTTGGCGGCTTTGGCTGGATGCGGTTGGGCTACGCCATGGTCGATTCCCCGTTGGCTTCGGCATTTCCCTTGGTCGGGGTTGCCGGCGTCGGCTTCTTGGCCGCGCTGGCCGGCCAACTGATCGCCTGGTTCGTCAGCGTGCCCACCCGCCGCAGCGGCGCGGTGGCTGCCGGCGGCCTCGCCCTTCTGGTAGCGCTCAGCGCTACTGGTTTGCTGGTGCCGGCGGGGCAGAGAACCGGTGAGGTGACGGCCGGCTGGGTGCAGGGCGGCGCTCCCGGCGGCGGGGTCTACGGGCTCGGCTCGGCCCGCAGCATCACCTCCAATCAGCTCACCGAGACCACTGCTCTGGTCGGCCAAGTCGAGGCCGGGAAGCTCAGCCATCCAGACTTCATCGTGTGGCCGGAGAATTCCACCGATATGGACCCATCCTCGGACGCCAGCACTGGGGCCATGGTGCGCTCGGCCGTCAACCGAGCCGGGGTGCCCATCCTGGTCGGTACGATCCTGGACGGTCCCGGCGCGAACGAGCGCCAGACCGCCTCACTGTGGTGGGAGCCGAACACCGGGCCGAGCCAGCGCTATGTGAAGCGGGGCATTGTGCCGTTCGGAGAGTGGGTGCCCTTCCGGGATTTCCTGCTGCCACTCATCCCTGAACTGGAGTACGTCGGCGCGCAATCCGTGCCGGGCACCACCCCCGGAGTGCTCACCACCTCGCTTCCCAGCGTGGGCACTGTTCGCCTCGGCGACATCGTCTGCTTCGATCTCGCGTTCGACCAGATCGTTCACGACACCGTCACCAACGGTGCGCAAGCGCTCGTGGTGCAGTCGTCCAACGCGATGTACCAGGGAACTGGCCAGATCGATCAGCAGTTCGCGATCACCAGGGTGCGCGCGATGGAAATGCGCCGCGAGATATTGGTGGTCACTACCAGCGGGGTTTCCGGATTGATCAACGCCGACGGCTCGGTGGCCTTCCAGACCTCCGATCACCTCTCCGCCTCGGGCGTGGTGACCTTGCCGCTCCGCACCGGGGTAACCTTCGCTGCGGCGTACGGTGGAATCATTGAGATCGTTCTGGTCGCCTTGGGCCTGATCGGACTGGCAGTAAGCGTTGCGTACGGCAAAATGGCGAAGGCAAAAAACCGAATCAGGAGAACATGATGGCTGACCCGACAACCTCGCTGGAGAGAGTGTTGGTAGTGATTCCCACATATAACGAATCGGAGAATGTGGGACCGATCACCGCCAGGATCCGTAAGGCGGTGCCAACCGCGCACATCCTTATCGCCGACGACAACTCTCCTGACGGAACCGGCAAGCTCGCTGACGAGCTGGCGGTGGCCGATGATCACATTCACGTCCTGCATCGCTTGGGCAAAGAGGGTCTGGGAGCTGCCTACATTGCCGGCTTCCGGTGGGGCCTGGACGCTGGCTACGACGTCCTGATCGAGCACGACGCTGATGGCTCACATCAGCCGGAATATCTGCCGGCCATCCTGGAGCGGCTCAAGACCGCCGACGTGGTGAAGGGTTCTCGCTACGTCGCCGGAGGCGCCACCGAAGGCTGGCCCCTGCACCGCGAGTTGCTCAGCCGTGGGGGCAACCTCTGGACCCGGATGTGGCTCGGCCTGCCGGTCAAGGATGCCACCGGCGGACTGGCAGCGTGGCGCGCCACCACCCTGCGGGGAATGGATCTGGACGCGGTGGAGGCCGCTGGCTACGGCTTTCAAGTTGATCTGATCTGGCGGGCGCTTCGTAACGGGTTCACTGTTGCCGAGGTGCCGATCACCTTTGTGGAACGCGAACTCGGTGACTCCAAGATGAGTGGCGCGATCGTGGCCGAAGCCATGCTGCTCACCACTCGTTGGGGTGTGAAATACCGCGCAGGGCAGATCCAGAGCCTGTTCTCGCGGAAGAAGCAGCCACTGCCCAGCAAGAACCGGAACGGCGGTCAGTGAACAGTCCTCGAGGGGCCTACCGATTGTTGCTGCCGGCGTTGGTCGTCAGCTTCATTGTGGTATCGGTCGCCGAGGTGTGGCTACTGACCATTGTCGGCGGCTGGATCGGGGTTCCGTGGACCTTGGTGATCCTCATCGGTGAAGCACTGGTCGGCTCATGGCTGCTTCGCCGTGAGGGTCGTAAGTCCTGGGATGCCCTGGTCGCCGCGTATCAGGCCGGACGCACTCCCACTGGACATCTCGCCGATGCAGCGCTGGTCCTTGCCGGGGGGATCATGCTGATCCTGCCCGGCTTCTTCACCGACGTCATCGGCTTGGTCTTCCTGCTGCCGCTGACGCGCCCGCTGGCCCGCAGAGCGCTCGGCTTGCTGGTTGCGCGTTCGGTTGCCCGCAGTGGACTCAATGCCGACGGCTTGCGGGCCAAGAACACCACCAGCGTGGTTCGCGGAGAGGTGGTCGAGGAAGCTCCCCAGCCGCCAGGGCCATCCTCAAGTCCTGAAGTGATCTCCGGCGAGATCGAGTGAGCTCAGTGGTCGTCGCCGCGAATCTCGTCCAACCGCTCGGCGAGTAGGTTTTCCAGCTCGGCGATCGAGCGCCGCTCCCTGAGCATGTCCCAATGCGTGCGGGGGGTCTTGGTCTCCTTGGTCTCCGGTTCGACACCGTCGGAGCGTCGCGCCATGTCGCCGCAGCGGGAGCACTCCCACTCGGTGGGCAGCGCAGCCTCTTCAGCGAAAACCACCTCGAAATGATGGCCCTTGGGACAGTCGAAACCAATCTCCTGGCGCGGGGCGAGTTCGACCGAGCCCGGCTCGGCGTTACTCTTCGAGCCCAGTCCGCTTCCTCGCAATGCCCTGCTTGCCATGTTGACCTCCGATTCCCAAAATAGCCGTGCGCTCCAAGCTCACAGCACTCTGGGCAACGCATTCCCGGCGTCGCTGATTCCCCGTCGCATGTCGACCCGGCTCAGCAGCACGCCTCCGACAACGAAGAACGCCATCAAAGCCACCAGTGCCAGCCGGTAGGACTGACTGAATTGGAAGACCAGAGCAAAGGTCAGCGTACCCAGCCAGCTCGTGCCACGCTCCATCGCCTGATAGAAGCTGAAATACTCCGACTCGCGCCCGACCGGAATCAACTGGCTGTACATGGAGCGGGACAACGCCTGAGTGCCACCCATGACCAGCCCGATCGCTGCCCCCAGAGCCACCAAAGCCCCGAATACGCCGGTGGGCAGGACGTACCCGACCGCAACCACTCCCAGCCAGATCACGATGCCGATCAGTACGGTCTTCTTGGCTCCGATCCGCGCTGCAGCCTTGCCGAACAGCAGCGCCCCCGCGATTGCCACGAACTGGGTGACCAGGAAGGTCAGCATCACCTGGCTGGTGGCCATGCCAAGCTCTTTTGAGGCGTAGAGGCTGGAGGAGACGATCACCGTCTGAATGCCGTCGTTGTAGAACAAGAAGGCCAGCAGGAACAGCATCGTCTGGGGATAGCGCCGCATCCCGGCGAACGTGTTGGCCAGCTGCGTGAAGGGGTTGCGGTGGGCCACTTCCACCGGGACTTCCTTGGGCAGTTTGCGCAGACCTAGCACCGGAATGATGGTGAACAGACCCCACCACACACCCGCCGACAGCAAACTCAGCCGGATCGCCATGCCGTAGCTGAGCCCAAGCTTGTCGTAGAAGGTCATCATCAAGAAGTTGATGGCCAGCAACAGCCCACCGCCGACATATCCGAAAGCCCAGCCTCGGCTGGAGACCCGATCGCGATCATCCGGCCCGGCGATGCGGATCAGGATCGAGTCGTAAACCACCGTGGACGCACCGAAACTGAAGGCACCGATGACCATCAACCAGGCGCCCAACTGCCAGTTGTCACCTTCCAGGAAGAACATCAAGCTGCCTGAGACTGCACCGAGCCATGCCGAGCCGGCCAACCAGCGATGCGGGTGGGCCGAACGATCGACGGCCGCACCGATGAGGAGTAGCACGACGGCGGACACGATGGTGCTCAAGGTGGCCAGGAACGGGTGCAACGCGCCCGGAAGCACCGGGAACAGACCCAGCAGCATCACTGGGTTCTGGCACACCTGGCCGTCGGGCAGATTCGGACAGGCAGCGTTGTTGGCCAGGCTGGTCAGATAGGGACCGATGATCACGGTGGCGGTGGTGGTGATGTAGGCCGAGTTGGCCCAGTCGTACCAATACCAGGACCGCTGTTCCTTGGTGCTCTTCATTCCTGCCCCTCCCAAAGACCGTGCTCAATCAGCACCTGTTTGAGGATGCCGATCTCGTTGGTGATGATTCCATCCACGCCCATCTCGATCAGGCGCTCCATTTCCGAGCGATCGTCGATCGTCCACACATGCACCGCACGCCCGGCCGCATGCGCGGCCGCGACCACGTCGGGACGGACCAACCCCAACCGCCCGGAAAACACCCTCGCGGGTACCTGCAGGACGGCGCCGGGTCCCAACAGACAGCGCCGCAAACCGAAGCCGAAGCCATACCAAGCCACCTCCACCGGTGTGGCGGCCGTGAGCACCGCCGGCGCCATCTTGCGGAACCGGCGCAGTCGCGCCGTGGAAAAGGAGGCCACGCAGACTCGATCTTCGGCGGCGAGCTTTGCCAACAACGGTGGCAAAGCCGTGGCTGCGGCTTCATCCTTCAGATCGATGTTGAAGTAGGTGCCGGAGAAGTCGACCAGCAGTTCCTCCAACAGCGAGATGGGGTCGCTGCCGCCGACGCGTACGTCGGCGAGGTCGGCCCAGGAGTGCTCGCTGATCGGTCCGGACGCGTCGGTGAGCCGGCCCAGTTGGGCGTCATGAAACGCAACCAGCTGCCCATCAGCGGTGGTGTGGATGTCGGTTTCTAGGTACCGATACCCCTCTGCCACGGCTTGGGCGAAGGCATACCAGGTGTTCTCCCTGGCGCGATCCTCAAGACTCAGCCACCCGCCACGGTGAGCCATCGCCACAAAACCACTGCCCAGATAGGGGTGTTGGGACTCGCGCACAGCCGAACTCTAGGGCTTGGAAGCGCCAATGAGGTGAACAACTCGTCGTAAGCCGGCCTGGCTGCGGCCATTCCATTCACTCCTTACCGCTCTCTCCAGGTTGGCTGGGCAATTTTCTCCAATCTGGCAAGGCCGGATTCGAGAAGTCAAAGCTCGATCACGGTCCTGCGTTGCGAACCTTGTCGGCCGGCCGAACAGCGACACCCTAGGCTTGGGCGGCGTCAGGGCGGCAGCTGTCAGATTTCAGACCCGGCGCAGAATGAGAGGGGTCAGGTGCCCAACACGATCTTGTCGATCCAGTCATCGGTGGCCTACGGCCACGTCGGCAACAGTGCTGCGACGTTCCCACTGATGCGACTGGGGGTCGAGGTCTGGCCGGTGATCACCGTGCATTTCTCCAACCACACCGGCTACGGCGCCTGGCGCGGACCGATGCTGGCTGCCTCCGACATCGCCGACGTCATCCGGGGGATCGACGAACGCGGTGTGCTCGGCCGGGTCAACGCCGTGCTTTCCGGCTATCAGGGCGCTGAAGCCGTCGGCGCCGAGGTGCTCAACGCTGTGGCTCTAGTGAAGGAGCGCAACCCTGCTGCCGTCTACTGTTGCGATCCAGTGATCGGCGACATCGGCCGCGGCGTCTACGTCCGTCCCGGAATCCCGGAATTCATGCGTGACCAGGTCATTCCGGCCGCCCAGATCGTCACCCCGAACCACTTTGAGCTCGATTTCCTCACCGGCAGGACCACCACCACCCTGACCGAGGTGCTGGCCGCAGCCAACGCGCTGCGGGAGCTCGGTCCCGAAATCGTCCTGGTTACTTCCACCGTGCTCGAGGGCACTGATCCCGATCACATCACCATGCTCGTGGCCACTGCCGGCGGCGCCTGGAGGGTGTCCACGCCCCGCTTGGAGCGCAACTTCACCGGTTCGGGTGACCTGACTGCGGCGCTGTTCTTAGCGCACCTGCTGGACGGTGCCGACGCCAGCCAGGCCATGGGCCGGACCGCCGACGCTGTCTATTCGCTGCTGAAGGCCACCACGGAGGCCGATTCGGCAGAGCTGCTGCTGGTGCAGGCACAAGGTGAGTTGGTCTCGCCCAGCTACCACTTCGAGGTGGAGCGGGTCCGCTGATCGGCTACGACAATCAGTCGTGGAAGACGTCCACCTTGGCGCCCAGGGCATTCAGCCGGTTGGGCAGATCCTCATAGCCTCGGTTGATCACGTAGACATCGCGCAGCACGCTGGTGCCCTTGGCGGCGAGTGCTGCCAGCAGCAGGCACACCGCCGGACGCAACGCCTGGGGGCAGACGATCTCCTGGCCGCGCCAGCGAGTCGGCCCGGTTACCACGATTCGATGTGGGTCGAGCAGTTGCACGTCCGCGCCAAGCTTGTTCAGCTCAACCAAATGGATGGCCCGGTTTTCGTAGACCCAATCGTGAATCATCGTGCGACCCTCGGCCACGGCAGCGATCACCGCGAAGAACGGCAGGTTGTCGATATTGAGTCCAGGGAAGGGCATCGGATGAATCTTGTCGGCAGCAGCGTGCAGCACAGATGGGAACACCGTTAGATCCACCAGGCGGGTTTGCCCGTTGTTGGAGCGGTATTCGGGGCTGAGGACATACTTCAACCCCATCTCGTACAGGATTGCCAGCTCAATATCGAGAAACTCGATCGGGGCACGCTGAATGGTCAGTTCCGAACCCGTGACGATGGCAGCAGTGAGCAGGCTCATCGCTTCGATCGGGTCCTCCGACGGAGCGAACGCCACATCAGCCTCGATCTGGCCACGGCCGTGAATAACCAAGGTGGTGGTGCCGATCCCGTCGATCTGCACGCCCAACTCGACCAGGAAGAAGCACAGATCCTGCACCATGTAGTTGCTGGAGGCGTTGCGGATCTCAGTGCGCCCGTTGAACAGCGCAGCAGCCATCAGCACGTTCTCGGTGACGGTATCGCCACGTTCAGTGAGGGTCACCCGGATGTCGTCAGACTCCGTGGGCGTCACTTCTGCGTGGTAGGCACCCTTGGTGGTCTGGACGTTCAGGCCGAAGTGCCGCAACGCCTGCAGGTGTGGAGTGATCGTGCGAGCACCCAGGTTGCAGCCACCGGCGTAGGGGAGTTCGAAGTTCCGCTCCGAGTGCAGCAGCGGGCCAAGGAACATGATGATCGAGCGAGTCAGACGGGCCGCCGCGGCGTCCATGTTGTCCAGGTCCAGCACCTCGGGCCGCACCAGCTCAAGCTCGCTCTTGTCGTCGGACCACGTTGCCCTGACCCCAATGCTGGTCAGCACCTCCAGAATGCGATTGACCTCTTCGATCTGGGCGATGCCGCGCAGCACCGTGCGCCCGCGATTGATCAGGGAGGCACACAGCAGCGCCACCGCGGCGTTCTTGGAGGAACGCACCGCGATCGAGCCGTGCAGCTTCACTGGTCCGTGAATTCTCAGATGGGTCGGGCCGCCGGCACCCGCAGTGATCAGCGGGCTTTCCAGCGCTGCGGCGATCCGGTTGATCATCTCGAGGCTGAGATTCTGACCGCCGGATTCGATTCGATGCACTGCGCTCTGCGAGGTTCCCAGCAGGTCGGCCAGCTCTTGTTGAGTGAGGCCCCGCTGTTTCCTTGCGTCGCGAATGAGAGTGCCCACACTGCTCGGAAGGAGTTCTACCACGCTTCGACCATATCTCATATGGGATATGAGCGCCCAGACCCCTCCCGGCCACCTGACGATACGCAGTACTTTGGCGCCCATCGGGGGGACGGTCAGCCGTAGGGGTTCCTCCCTTGCCCAAAGCGTCGTCTAAAGTGGCGGCTATGACCCAGAATTTCGACGTTGTCGTACTTGGCGCGGGCCCTGGAGGGTACGTCGCCGCCATCCGAGCTGCCCAGCTAGGTAAGAAGGTGGCGATCATTGAGAAGCAGTGGTGGGGAGGCGTTTGCCTCAACGTCGGCTGCATTCCGACCAAGGCCCTGCTGCGCAACGCCGAGCTCGCCCACATCTTCAACGCTGAGGCCGAGACCTTCGGCATCGAAGGCGAAGTGACCTTCAACTACGGCTCGGCCTACCGACGCAGCCGCGCGGTTTCGGATCGGATGGTCAAGGGTGTCCACTTCCTGATGCGGAAGAACAAGATCACCGAACTCAACGGTTGGGGCACGTTCACCGGCCCCAAGACCATCACCGTCGCCGACGCTGATGGCAACCAGACAGAGGTCGGCTTCGAGAACTGCATCATCGCCGTTGGCGCGCAGACCAAGATGCTGCCCAACACCTCAGTCAGCAGCCGGGTCTTCACCTACGTCCAGCAGATTCTCTCTGACACGCTGCCCAGCTCCATCGTGATTTGTGGCGCTGGAGCGATCGGCACCGAGTTCGGCTACGTCCTGGCCAACTACGGCGTTGATGTGACCATCGTGGAATACCTCGACCGGATGGTGCCGAACGAGGACCCGGAGGTTTCTGCCGAACTCACCAAGGCCTACACCAAGCTCGGAGTCAAGATCCTCACCAGCACCAAGGTCGACTCCATCGAAGAGCACGCCGACGGCGTCCGCGTTCGGATCAGCCCGGCGGCCGGGGGAGAGGGCCAGGTGCTCGAAGCCGAACGGGTCCTTCAATCCCTCGGCTTCGCCCCACGTACCGACGGCTACGGCCTGGAGAACACCGGCGTCCAGCTCACTGACAGAGGTGCGATCGCCGTCGATGACTACCTGCGCACCAACGTGCCCGGCATCTATGCCATCGGCGATGTGACCGCCAAGCTGATGCTGGCCCACACCGCAGAGGCCCAGGGCGTGGTTGCCGCCGAGACCATCGCCGGGGTGGAAACGCTGCCGATCAATTACGACATGATCCCGCGGGCCACCTACTGCCAGCCGCAGATCGGCTCCTTCGGCTACACCGAAGCCCAGGCCAAGGAGCGTGGTTACGAGGTGAAGGTGGCCAAGTTCCCGTTCAGCGCAAACGGCAAGGCCCACGGTTTGGGTGACGCCGTCGGTTTCGTCAAGGTGATCGCTGACGCTCGCTACAACGAGTTGCTCGGCGCCCACATGATCGGTCCGGACGTCTCCGAACTGCTTCCCGAGCTGACCCTTGCCCAGCAGTGGGACCTCACCGCTGACGAGGTGGCCCGCAACATTCACGCCCATCCGAGCCTCTCGGAAGCCCTTAAGGAAGCCGTCGAGGGCATCGCTGGGCACATGATCAACCTCTAGACAATGCCGGCCGGCCGAGCAGGCATGCTCACCGTCGGCTCGGACGCTCCGGCTCCCGCCCGAACTCCGAGGCAACCCGCCTTGGGGTTCGGGCGGGAGCTTTCTGCACTCCGCCTCTGGCACCACGAGCACGTGGCGTCGATTCTGTCCGCCAACTTGGTCAACAGCGAGTGCACCAGGTGGGCCTGGGCCGGCGAATCCGTGTTCCGTTCGGCTTGGCCACCCGAGAGGTAAAGAACGATGCTGTCGGCAAATTCCCCCTTTACCACGGCCAGGACAATCCGTGAGCCGGACCGATGGCTATTGTCGAAGTGAACGGGAACCGCACCGGAATACTAGTCGGCGACATGTCGCACCGGCGCGCTCGATTCGAAGGCATCCAAACCAGGGTTGAACCCGCCCACCCCGAAAGACCAGGCCGATCGCCTCAGTCACCGACAGCACCGGCCGGGGCGGGCGCAGGTTGCGTCCCAGGGCCCTCAACGAGCGCAGAATCTGACCCAGACGGTCTGCCCAGCAACGCCGCACGCGGTTTCAGCCAGCCGCTTCCGCCGGGGGAGTGGGGAGCGAGGAGTTGGGGATCTGCTCACCACCCGTAATGCCATTCTCCGGCGAGAATAGCAATTGTGTCCCTCTAATGGATGACATCACAACGGTATGTCCTGTAACCCAAAGGGGGGACTGGCGCGACCATTGGCAGAGTCCGCATGGTTGAGGCTAGGCAATCCGGTGCTTTTTCATTACAGTTCATTCCGTGAATTTGTTCTCCCAACGAGGTGCAACCAGCGTCGAATATGCGATCTTCGTCGCGCTGGTGGCGGCGGTGATCTTCGTCAGCGTGACCGCCTTAGGTACCGCCACCTTGTCGTTGTTCCAGCCGGTCGGAGAGTTCTTCCAGGCACACCACTGAGTACCACGGCGGCACTGACAGGCTCTCGCAGGCTTCGCCGTGTCACTGGGCGTTCGCCGGACGGCGACTTCGCCACAGCCTGGCCAGACGCACGCAGCATTCTCAGTCAGTCCGGTCGTGCGCCGGCGGACAGCAGGCTGCCAGCCCACACACCCAGCGGTGACCAAGAGGTGGTATCTGAATCAGTCGATGATCAGGATCGGCAACCACCGAGGCGCCGGCGAGCGGCCCCGCTCATATCCGCGCTCCCCTCGCTGTCCGATAAGGTACATTATGACATTTTGCTCGGTATTGGACGCTCCCGCACTTCTGATCCCCCAGGCGGCCTTTGCCGGACCTGAGCGACAATGTGGCCATGAACGAAGCTACCCAACCGCTACCTGGCGCCCTCAGCGCGTTGCGCACCGCCGGTATTGAGTTCAGGCTTCATCGCCATCCGCCGGCCCGCAACTCCGACGAACTGCACCTCACCGGTCTTGACGTGCGCACCTCCGCCAAGACGCTGGCGTTCAGCCTTCCTGACGGTCGGGTGATCCTGGCAGCCATTCCCGGGCTCGCGCGTTTGCGCTATCCGAAGCTCGCGCTCGCGCTGGCCGTGCCCCGCTCAGCTCTGCGTCCAGCCAGCGCGGACGTGCTCGCCGAGCTGGGCATGGCTCCCGGCGGAGTCGCTCCATTCACTTCAAATCCGGTCGCCGTCCTGGTGCTCGAGGAATCGCTGACCGCACTGCCGAGCCTCTACTGCGGCGGCGGCTCCCCCGAGCTGACCGTAGAGCTCTCCCCCACTGCCCTGTTGCAAGCGATGCCTAACTTTGTCCTTGCTGATCTCTGCGCTGCTCAGGAACCAGGCCTTGCCGAATGAAGGCATATAGCTTAAGTTTGGGAAATGAAGTTCACAGGCTTCACCTTTGCGCTGATCTCCGACCAAGTCGCCAGCCGCGATGGCGCAGATCTGGTCCCTGACGCCCTAGCCGCATTGGTTGACGTTTCCGCAGTACTGCCCTTCGAACGCGCCGCAGGCGATGAGATTCAGGCCCTTCTTCTCGACCCTACTTCCCTCGTCGGCGCAATATCGCAACTGACCCGTCTCTCAGGATGGCGAATCGGGGTGGGGGTTGGCACCGTCGAGACCCCGCTGCCGGCCTCCACACGGGCTGCCCGCGGGCCCGCCTATCTGGCGGCTCGCGAGGCCATCGGTGCCGCTCGGCGCCAGCCGACGGCTTTCGCGTTGCGGCTGGACCGCAGCGTCAGTGCGACGCGCTACCGTGAACTCGACGCGGCCGTCAAAGATGCAGAAACCGCTATTTGGTTGTGGCGCAGCACGCTTTCCCGCCGCAGCCAGGAGGGATGGGAGTTGATGGACCTGCTCGACGCTGGCCTCACCAACGCTGAGGCGGCCAAGGCTCTGGGTATCTCCCCTTCTGCAGTCAGCCAGCGGCTTGCTGCTGCGGCCCGCGAAGAGGGTCGGCGCGGCGCAGCGCTCAGCGCCCGACTGCTCGCCCGCCTGCAACTGCTCGGCGAACCGGACCCGACGTGAACCCCGCACTAGCGCTCGCCCTAAAAGCCCTGGTGGTTGTCGCTTTCGCGGGAATCGCCGTCTTTCTTGGCAGCCCCGCGGTCAGTTGGCTGTTCCGCCGCATCGATGCCGCCTCTGCCAAGGCCGCACCATCACAAGCCGAGAACGCAACAGGGCCGGCGCCCAGCATTCAGGCCGCCGCGGTACAGCTTCGGGGCGGGCACTGGATCGGCATGTTGGAACGGCTGGCCATTTTCGCCACGCTTCTGAGCGGCTTCGGCGAAGGCGTCGCCGTCGTCCTGGCGGTCAAAAGCCTGGCCCGCTATCCGGAGTTGCGAGCCACCTCCTCGGCAGCCGCCGAGCGATTCATCATCGGTACCTTCGCCAGCGCTCTGTTCGCGGCTGGCAGCGCCGGCCTGTCGTGGTGGCTGATCAGCCTGTGGTGAGGTCGACGCTCCGCAGTGCCTGGGCGGAGCTTCTGCCCGGACTTCCTGCCCTTGGGGAACGCCTGCTCGAGTGCTGGAGCGCCCCCGACAGGCACTACCACGACCGGCAGCACCTCACCGAGTGTCTGCAGGCACTCGACGTGCTGGGCTCAACCGCGAGAGCTGAAGCACTGGCTATCTGGTTCCACGACGCTGTGCACACCAACGCCCCCGGTGCCGACGAACGCGCTTCGGCGGCCTTTGCTGTCACGGAGCTGTCCGCAGCGGGCCTACCAGCTGCCGAGATCGCCGAGGTGAGCCGCCTGGTCCTTGCCACTGTCGAACACGATCCCGCGCCCGGTGATGATCCTGGAGCCCGTGTCTGCGATGCAGATCTTGCGATTCTGGGGGCCAGCCCGGTTCGCTATCGAGCTTCGGTGGCCGCGCTGCGCGCCGAGTTCGCCCAACTAGATGATGCGGACTGGCGGTCAGCGCGCCTGACCCGAATCGCCGAGCTCAGAAGGGTTCCGCAGCTGTTTTGCACAGCCGAGGGGCGCGCATTTTGGGCCCGGAAAGCCGAGATCAATCTCGCTCAGGAATACCTGGCTTTGGACCCTGACTCAAGCCCACGGTGACCGGGCATCGATTTTCGATCCACACCGGGGTTCGGGTGCATTCCGACCCAGCCCTAGGGCAGGATTGGCTTATGTCGGACCATTCGCCGAAACCCCACCGCGACTACGGACTGACGCAGGCCCTATTGCTGGGCGGGCGGGGCGCATAGTGACGTTGCTACGGCTCGGCCTGGACATAGGCTCGACCACGGTCAAAGCCGTGATTCTGGACGGCGATCAGGTGGTCTTCAGCGACTACCGCCGCCATAACGCCGATGTCCGCGGTGAACTGCACAAACTCCTGGGCACCATCGCCACGGAGCACCATGAAGCCAAGTTCCACTGCTCAGTCACCGGTTCCGGCGGCGTGCAGGTCGCTGAGTTGATGGGCGTCAGCTTCGTTCAGGAAGTCATCGCCAGCACCGCTGCAGTCGAGCGATTCCTCCCCGGCGCCGACGTGATCGTCGAACTCGGTGGCGAGGATGCCAAGATCACTTACCTGCACCCGGTGCCTGAGCAACGGATGAACGGCACCTGCGCCGGCGGTACCGGAGCTTTCATCGACCAGATGGCCACGCTGCTGCAGACTGATGCCTCCGGGTTGTCCGAGCTGGCTGCGCGATACCAGACCCTTTACCCGATCGCTTCTCGCTGCGGGGTTTTCGCCAAGTCCGACTTGCAGCCCTTGATCAATCAGGGCGCGGCCCATCCTGACCTGGCTGCATCGGTGTTTCAGGCGGTCGCACTTCAGACCATTTCCGGACTCGCCGCGGGCCACCCGATTCGCGGCAACCTGGTCTTCCTGGGTGGGCCGCTGCACTTTCTGCCCGAGTTGGGCCAGGCGTTCCGACGGGCTCTCGCCGATCAGGTGACCAGCTACACAACCCCGCCGAACGCCCAGCTCTTTGTCGCCATCGGTGCCGCTCTGCTCGCCGGTGGGCAACCGCGCACCATTTCTGGAATGTTGGACGGCCTGCGTCGCGCCGTACCGCTATCGGTGGCTGCCCCGGCGATGCGCCCGCTCTTCGCCGATGCCGCCGAGCGCCGGGCGTTCATTGCCCGCCATTCACGTACCAAGCTGCCGCAGGCTCGGCTGGACCAGGCCGTCGGCCCTTGCTTCTTGGGCATCGATGCTGGTTCCACCACGATCAAGGCCGTCCTCGTCGACGATGCCGACCGGATTCTCTTTTCCCACTACGCCTCCAACATGGGTGATCCGGTCACCGCAGCGGTCGAGATCCTCCGCCAGGTGCGAGTTGATTTGCCCGCACAGGCCCAATTGGCCCGCGCCTGCGTCACCGGCTACGGAGAAGATCTGATCCGTACCGCTTTGCGCATCGACGACGGCGAAGTGGAGACCATGGCCCACTACCGCGCAGCCGGACGTGTCTGTCCCGGAGTCGATTCGGTCATCGACATCGGCGGCCAGGACATGAAGTACCTCAAAATTCGCGGTGGTGCTGTCGATTCGATCGCGGTCAACGAAGCCTGTTCGTCTGGCTGCGGGTCGTTCCTGCAGACCTTCGCCGAGACCATGGGCACAGACGTGAACGCCTTTGCCGCAGCCGCAGTCGAATCCGCCACGCCAGTCGACTTGGGCAGCCGCTGCACAGTGTTCATGAACTCGTCGGTCAAACAGGCGCAGAAGGACGGCGTCGCCGTCGGCGACATATCCGCTGGCCTTTCCTACTCCGTGGTTCGCAACGCCTTGTACAAGGTAATCAAGCTCAAGGACGCCAGCCAGCTGGGTGAAAGGGTGGTCGTCCAGGGCGGGACCTTCCTCAACGACGCGGTCCTGCGGGCCTTTGAACTCCTCACCGGTGCCAACGTGGTTCGCCCCGACCTGGCCGGGCTGATGGGCGCCTACGGTGCTGCTCTCACCGCAGCAGCCAGGTGGCAGCCCGGCGAGCTCTCCGAGGCGATGTCGGTCCCCGAGTTGGAGACGTTCAGCGTCCGTACCGAAATGGACGGCTGCCGGTTGTGTCAGAACCACTGTCAGCTAACCGTCTCAACCTTCGCCGACGGCACCCGACATGTGTCGGGGAACAGGTGCGAACGCGGCGCCTCCTTCGACGGCACCCCAAAGAAGTCCGAGCTGCCCAACCTCTACGACTACAAGTACCGTCGGATTTTCGGCTACCGGCGCCTCACCGAAGCAGAGACCACTCGCGGCGACATCGGCGTGCCGAGGGTGCTGAACATGTACGAAAACTATCCGTTCTGGTTCACCGTGCTTTCCGGCCTGGGGTTCCGGGTGATTTTGTCCAAGCGCTCAGATCACCAGACGCTCACCCAGGGCGCCGAATCGATCCCGTCGGAGAACGTCTGCTACCCGGCCAAACTTGCCCACGGCCACATCGAAGACTTGCTGGCCCGCGGTGTGCGGACGATCTTCTATCCCTGCGTCCCCTTCGAGCAGGACGCTAATCCTGGCTCGGACAACCATTTCAACTGCCCGGTGGTCGCCTACTACCCGCAGGTGCTCGGCAACAACGTGCCAGGGCTGCGTGAACCTGGCGTCCGCTACCTCAGCCCGTTCCTCAACCTCAACGAGCCTGAGTTACTCCCCCGACGCCTGGTGGAGACCTTCGCCTATTTGGGCGTCACCATGGCAGAGGCCAAGGCAGCAGTCGCCGCCGGCTACGCCGAAGACGCCCAGGTGAAGGCAGACGTCAAGGCTGAGGGACAGCGCGCCCTGACCTGGCTGGCCCAGCACGGACGGCGTGGCATTGTCTTGGCCGGCCGGCCCTACCACGTGGATCCCGAAATCAACCACGGAATCCCAGAACTGATCGCCGGATTGGGCATGGCCGTGCTCACCGAGGACAGCATCATCGGCGCTCCGCTGGTGGCGCGCCCGCTCCGGGTGCGCGACCAGTGGGCCTACCACACCCGCCTTTACGAGGCCGCGGCGGTGAGCATCACCAACCCGTCCCTGGAGCTGGTGCAGCTCAACTCCTTCGGCTGCGGGGTGGATGCGATCACCACCGATCAAGTGCAGGAGATTCTCGAAGCAGCCGACAACGTCTACACGGTGCTGAAGATCGACGAGGTCTCCAACCTCGGCGCAGCCAGAATCCGGTTGCGGTCGTTGAAGGCGGCTACCCAGGACCGCCGCGCCAGTGCCGAAATCGTCACCTACGCCGAGGACGCCGCCCGCGCGCCGCGTCCGTCCTTCACCAAGGACGCCCGCCGCAACCACACGGTTTATGCGCCTCAAATGGCGCCGATCCATTTCCAGCTGGTCACCACGGTGATGCGGCAGCTGGGCTACCGCGTCGAGTTGCTCGAACAGGCCAGTGCCGCCGACGTCGAGGCCGGTTTGAAGTACGTCAACAACGACGCGTGCTACCCGGCGGTGATGGTGATCGGTCAGTTGGTCAACAAGTTCCTCACCGGCGGTGGCGATCCTGACAACGCCAGCGTGATGATCACCCAGACCGGCGGCATGTGCCGGGCCACCAACTATGCCGGCATGCTGCGCAAGGGCCTTGCCGATGCGGGCTTCGCGCAGGTCCCGGTGGTGGCCGTCAGCGCCCAGGGGTTCGAGGATAATCCAGGCTTCAGAATCACCCCAGCGCTGGTTCACATGGGAATTCAGGCTCTCGTTCTGGGCGATCTGCTGCAGACTGTGCTGCTTCGGGTGCGTCCGTATGAAGAGGTGCCAGGCAGCGCTGACGAGCTCTACCACCATTGGATCCAGATCTGTTGTGAGTTCTTCACCCACAACGGCCACAGCGCCACTCTCGGACGCCGAGTCGGCTACGCGCGGTTGATCGAGGCGATCGTCACCGCATTCGACCAGTTGGCGCTGCTGAACATCCCCCGTAAGCCCCGGATCGGGTTGGTCGGCGAGATTCTGGTGAAGTTCCACCCGGATGCCAACAACAACGCCGTCGGTGTAATCGAGGACGAGGGCTGCGAAGCCGTTCTTCCCGGCCTGGTGGAGTTCTTTGGACAAGCTTTGTTCACCGGTGAGTGGAAGTGGCGAAACCTTGGCATCGGGCAGCGCACGCGGCACGCCAAGAAGCTCGGACTGTGGATGATCGAGCAGTACCAGGCAGTGGTGAATAGGGCCTTAGCGTCCAGCAACGGCAAGTTCACCGTCCAGTCGAGCCTGGAGAAGATGGCGCATCGGGCTGAGAAGGTCATCTCGCTGGGTACCACCGCCGGTGAGGGCTGGCTGCTCACCGCCGAAATGATGGAACTCATCGAAAGCGGCACTCCCAACATCATCTGTGCACAGCCGTTCGCCTGTTTGCCCAACCATGTGGTTGGTAAAGGTATGTTCGCCGAGCTGCGCCGGCTCTACCCGCAGGCCAACATCGCCTCGATCGACTATGACCCCGGCGCCAGCCAGGTGAACCAGCTGAATCGGATCAAGCTCGTGGTGGCCACCGCTTACAAGCACGCCAGCCCGGGCAGTTCACGGCTGCCGTTGGCTGAGGTTGCCGAACCGTCCCCGATACTCCTCCCGCTGCGACCGTTGCGTTGAGCAGCGTGTTGGTTCACGCTTCGAAAGGCGTGGCGTCGCCGGCGCCGTACCGCAGGATCTGTGCCTTGTCCTCAGAGAGGTCGACGATGGTGGTCGGCTCCAAACCGCAGTCACCGGAGTCCAGCACCGCGTCCACCAGGCCGCCCACCTCAGAATCGACCACCCAACCTTCGGTGAGTGGCTCGACACTCTCGGGCAAGATCAGCGTTGATGACATCAGCGGCTCGCCCAGCACCTTCAGCAAGGCCAGCGTGGTGGTGTGATCTGGCAATCGGACCCCAACCGTCTTCTTCTTGGGGTGCAACATCACTTTCGGCGCCTCACGAGTGGCCTTCAGGATGAAGGTGTAGGGCCCCGGCGTGGCCGCCTTGACCGCACGGAACACGTCGTTGTCCATCTGGACGAATTGTCCCAGTTGGGAGAACTCGCTGCACACCAGGGTGAAATGGTGGCGGTCATCCAATTGGCGCAACGCACGGATTCGCTCCAGGCCTTCGCGGTTGCCGAGTTTGCAGCCGAGCGCGTAGCCGGAGTCTGTCGGATAGGCCACCAACCCACCACCTGAGATGAGCTCGGCCACTTGGGCCAGAGCTCGGGGCTGAGGATTCTGCGGATGGACAGCAAAGTAGAGGGCCATGAATGCACCATAGTCGTCCAGATATGGTGAACCTATGGCTTTGCTCTCGGTGCCGCTGGACGAACTCCGAACACGCGTCAGCGTGAAGTGGCGCCTCTACGAGCCTGACATCTTGCCGATGTGGGTTGCCGAGATGGACACGCGGATGCATCCGTCGGTCAAGAAGACCGTTGTTGACGCCTTGGACCGCAGCGATACCGGCTATGCCTTCGGTACCGAGTACGCCGAGGCCTTCGCAGTGATGGCTGCCAGCCGCTGGGGTTGGCAACTGTCGCCGGCCAGCCAGATCCGACGCGGACCCGATGTGATGGCCTCAATCCTCGCTGCGCTGTTGGCCGTCACTGAGCCCGATGACGCCGTGGTAATCAACCCGCCGGTCTATGCACCGTTCCGACAGGTCATCACCAGCTACGGCCGGCGCGTCCTCGAAGCCCCACTCACCGCGTCCGGCCGGCTCGACCTAGCCGCCATCGAGGAGGTCCTCACCGGCGCCGAAACTCCCCGTGCCTATCTACTGTGCTCTCCGCACAACCCGACCGGGACGGTGCACAGCGAAGCTGAGCTGGCCTCGCTGATGGAATTGGCCAATCGGAGCGGCGTCCAGGTCATTGCTGATGAGATTCATGCCTGCCTGGTTGACCCCGGGACAACCTTCGTCCCGGTGCAGCGGGTCCCGGGCGGCGAGCGCGCCATCACCGTGACCTCGGCGGGCAAGGCATGGAACCTGGCCGGATTCAAAGCTGGGCTGACCATCGCCGGCCCTGAGGCCACCGCAGTGCTCGCCTCGCCGGCGATTTCTGGGCAATCTACCCCGCACCTGGCCAATCTGGCACACACCGCAGCGCTGGCGCACGCCCAGGAATGGGTAGACGAACTGGTCACCGAGTTGGCGGCCAATAAGCAGCTTCTGGCAGCCGAGCTGGCCAACCGGCTGCCTGAAGTGGGCTACCAGCCCATGGCGGGCACCTACCTTGCCTGGGTGGACTGTTCAAAACTCGGACTGGCCAGCCCGGCACGTACCTTTCGGGACCGCGGCCGGGTCGCCTTTTCCGGCGGCTCCCAGTTCGCACCTTCGCATCAGCAGTGGGTGCGAATCAATCTGGCCTGTTCACCAGACCTGGTCCGCGAGGCCGTCAAACGAATGGCGGCCAGCCTGTAGCTCAGCGATCCGCAACCAGCTCGGCTTCGGCTGATCCGGTTGCGGTGAGTTTCGTGATCCCGATCAGACTCAGCAACGAGGTCGCGACCGTTGCTTGGGTGTGGACTACCACCCTTGAGTCCACCACTTGCACCTCGCCGGTGACTCCGGCGCCAGCTATGGCAGTGTGCGCGACAGCAATCGCGTGGGCGATGTTCGGCGGTACGCCAGCCAACTCCGCTGCGGCAGTGTCGTCAGCTGCAGCTCGGGCTGCAGCGGCTGCCGCCACCTCGGCCCGGCGCGCCGCAGCAGCCTGCGCTCCCCCGTCGACGACCAGCCCGATCATTACGAGCAGCGCAGGCAGAAGAATCGCGATGAACGGCGACAACGACATCCCTCGCTGGTTCCGCATCTGATTCCTCTCCCGCCCCGGTGCTGCTACCAGGAGCCATTGTGCTCATGCCAGTGCGTTCCAAACCAGGCTTGTCCACATTGGTGGACTGCTCGGCTGGGTAAACTCAGACCCGCGTCATGCCCCAAGTACGGATTGGATACCGAAGAAGATGGTCCAGAAAGTCGCCCTTCTCACCGCCGGCGGATTCGCCCCCTGCCTGTCCTCGGCGATCGGCAGTTTGATCGAGCGTTACACGGAGGTGGCCCCAGAGATCGAGATCATCGCTTATCGCAACGGCTACCAAGGGCTGCTCGCTGGCGATTTTCTCACCGTCACGCCTTCGGTGCGCGCCAGGGCTTCGCTGCTGCATGAGTACGGTGGCTCGCCAATCGGCAACTCGCGAGTGAAGCTCACCAACGTCGCCGACCTGGTCAAGCGCGGGCTGGTCGCCCACGGCCAGGATCCGCTCAAGGTCGCCGCGGACCGTCTGGTGGCCGATGGTGTGGATGTACTCCACACCATCGGTGGCGATGACACCAACACCACCGCCGCTGATCTTGCCGCCTATCTTGCCAAGAACAACTACGACCTCACCGTGGTGGGGCTGCCCAAGACCATCGACAACGACATCATCCCGATTCGCCAATCCCTGGGCGCAGACACCGCAGCCGAGATGGGCGCTCGCTTTGCCAAGAACGTGATGGCCGAGCACAACGCCGGCACCCGCATCCTGCTGATCCACGAGGTGATGGGACGCAACTGCGGCTGGCTCACCGCCGCGACCGCCCGGAAGTACCACGAATGGGTCGAGGGCGTGGAATGGCTCCCCGAGATCGGTTTGAGCAAACAGTCCTGGGACGTGCATGCCGTATTCGTGCCCGAAGCCACTCTTGACATCAAGGAGGAGGCGGCCCGGCTGCTGAAGGTGATGGACGAGACCGGGTGCGTGAACATCTTCTTGTCCGAGGGCGCCGGCGTTGCCGACATCGTGGCCGAGATTGAGAAGAGCGGAAAGGAGGTGGCCCGCGACGCCTTCGGCCACATCCGTCTGGAGCGCATCAACCCCGGACAGTGGTTCGGCAAGCAGTTCGCCCACATGCTCAACGCGCAGAAGGTCTTGGTGCAGAAGTCGGGCTATTACGCTCGTTCAGCCCCGGCCAATGCCTTCGATCTGGCGCTGATCAGGTCGATGGCTGACCTCGCGGTCGAATCTGCCCTTGCTGGTAACCCTGGCGTGGTTGGTCACGATGAGGAGAACGGTGACCAGTTGGGGGTCATCGCCTTCGATCGGATCAAGGGCGGTAAACCATTCGACATCACCGAGGCGTGGTATTTGGATCTGCTCTCCGAAATCGGCCAACGACCCTCGGTGGCCGCACCGCCGGCCGAACACTGAGCCAAGCCGGGACGGCGGTGCTGGTTCGACCAGCGCCGCCGTAGCAGCAGCAGCGCAGCGACCCGCCCACCAATCGGCCTGCACCCAGAACTCATTGCGGGCTCTTGGCCTAGGCGCTGGCTTAGGGCTGCAGGTAGGTGGCGAGCCGATTCAGCGCCTCGTCCAGCTCTTCGGTCTGGCCACAGAAGCTCAGCCGAATCATGTGTCGGCCCTGCACCTGATCAAAATCGATCCCCGGCGCCAGCGCGACCCCAGTGGCAGCCAGCACCTGCTCACACCAGGTGAGCGAATCGTCGGTGAGGTGACTGATGTTGCAGTAGAAGTAGAAGGCGCCATCAGGCGGGGCGAAACTGGTCAGACCGAGTTCGGGCAGACGCCGTAGGAGCAGTTCCCGGTTCCTGGCGTAGCGCGCCACGTGGGCCTCCAGCTCGGACCGTGACGCCGCGTTGAACGCCGGCACAGCCGCGACCTGCGATATCGCCGGTGCGCAGATCGCCAGGTTGGCCTGCAGGTTTTCCACCGCTGTGCGCAGTTCCTCAGGAACCAGCAACCATCCCAACCGCCAACCGGTCATCGAGTGATACTTGCTCACTGAGCCCACCACGATGGCCTCGGTGCCGAACTCCCGTGCCGAGGCACATTCACGTCCGAAGCTGATCCCGTGGTAGATCTCATCACTGATCAGCTGGCAGTCGTTTGCCGCACACCAGGCTGCGATCCGGGCGAGTTCGCCGGCCTCAATGATGGTTCCGGTGGGATTGGACGGCGACGCCAGCACCAGCCCTGTCGGCGGGCTGGGCAACGCCTCCAACATCGCCACCGTGGGCTGGAACCTGGTTTCGGGTCCGGCGTCCAGATGCACCACTTCGACGCCGAGGCTGCCGAGGGTGTTCCGGTAGGCCGGATACCCTGGCCGGGCCATGGCTACCCGGTCTGAGGCATCGAAGGCCGCCAGCGCCGCTAGCAGGAAGCCCCCCGAGGATCCCGTAGTGATGACCACCTCACTGGGGTCAACCCAGACCCCGTAGCGATCCTGGTATTCGGAGGCGATCGCGGAGCGGAGTTCGGGTATGCCATTGGTGACGGTGTAGCCCAACACCTCGGTGCTCACTGCCTCCGCTGCCCGCGTGCGCACTGGGCCAGGAGCGGCGGTCGCCGGCTGGCCGACGAACAGCCCGATCACATCGCCATGGTTGGCCTGACGTGCGCTGGCCGCTTTGGCGACCTCCATCACATAAAACGGGTCTACAGCGCTGCGCGATGATGCCGACAACTCAGTTCCTTCGTCCGAAGAGCCGGCGCAGTCCGCCGGTGACCAGCGCGCCGAGGCCCAGTCCAGCCGCGGTCCCGATGGTGTAGCCGGTCGCCAGTCCGACCCCCATCGACCTTCTGGCCACCTCAGCTGAGACCTGGCACTCCCCTGGTTTGGATTCCAACGGTCCGGGTTCCGCATCGGGGGCTGGCTGGTTGATCGGCTCAGCTACCCATTGGTTCGCAGTTGCCAGCCAGGCTGCGACGAAGAGAATGAGGGTGGCGAAGAGGTTCATGAACAGCATCAAGATAATCACCGGGCCGAAGAGCGAGGCAGTGACGTTGCGGGAAAACACTCCGATCAAGTAGCTGGCCAGCGCCTGCAAGGCGACCAGACCGAAGGCCCCGATCACCGCCCCGATCCACAGCAACCGAGGTGGCACCGGAGTCAGCGCGAACCAGCGGAACATCCACCAGAACAGCGCGGTGCCCGCAGCCAACGAAACAACGATGCTGACCCCGCGCACTAAGGAGGTCCAGCCAAACCCGCTGGAAAATCCCAGCCAGTCGCCCACCTGTTGGCCCAAGGTGGTCGCTGCCGTGGTGGCCGCCCAGGTCAACGCCACGCCAGTGAACAACACCATAAGCCCAGCAAAGTTCACCAGTAGATCCAGCGGCATCGGCGCAGCCTTTGGCGGATTGTCGTAGTCCTCACGCATCAACGCCCGCGAGGCTCGCTTCAGGTTGCCCATCCAGCTGACGCCAGACCACAACGCAATTGCCAAGCCGGCCAGGCCGAGCGCGCCCCAATTGCTCAAGGCCCCGATGATTACGCTCAACAAGGTCTCGCCGAGGTCACCGTAAGCCTGAAGGTTGCCGGTCAACCAGGTTTCGAGGTAGCCAAGCGATTGCGGGTAGAACACCGTCAGCACCAAGCCGAGACCGGAGAAGGCCAGCATCAGAATGGGTACAAGGGAGATCACCGAGAAGTAGGAGATTGCGGCGGCGAACTGAGCGCCACCACGAACGCTGAAGCGCTCACCGGCACGCAACCCGTGCGCGACAAGTGGGCGCTGCGAGAACTTCTCCCACCACTGCGGCATCTAGGCGCCTTCATCCTCCGCGGTGCTGTAATCGGTCACCGGGCCACAGGTGCACACCAGATTGCGATCCCCATAGGCCCCGTCGATCCGTCCCACGGGGGGCCAGTACTTGTCCCGTCCGCCGGAGGCGATCGGGCCCGGACGCAGGCCCGTGGGGAACGCAGCCAACTCTCGGCTGTAGGGATGGCTCCAGACATCGGTCAGCACCCGTGAGGCGGGATGCGGTGCGTTGTGTAGCGGATTGTCGTCACCAGGCCACAGCCCGGCGGCGACCTGGTCAATCTCAGCCCTGATTTGGATCATCGCGTCGCAGAACCGATCGAGTTCGGCCTTGGATTCAGATTCAGTGGGCTCGATCATCAAGGTGCCCGACACCGGGAAGCTCATGGTGGGGGCATGGAATCCGTAGTCGACCAACCGCTTGGCGACGTCGTCGACGCTGACCCCACTGTGCTTGCTGAGTTCGCGCAAGTCGACGATGCACTCGTGCGCCACCAGACCGGCTGCACCGGTGTAAAGCACCGGATAATGCTGGCTCAGCCGGCGGGCCACATAGTTGGCGGCCAGGATCGCTCCAGCAGAGGAGGCACGCAGCCCTTCGGCGCCCATCAAGGCGATGTAGGCCCAAGAGATCGGCAGCACTCCGGCCGAGCCGAACGGTGCAGCGCTCACCGGCCCGTAGGACGTGTCCGGCCCGGCGTTCACCACCGGATGGTTGGGCAGATACGGCGCCAGGTGTGCTCGCACAGCCACTGGGCCGACCCCGGGACCGCCGCCACCGTGCGGGATGGCGAAGGTCTTGTGCAGGTTCAAATGACTGACATCGGCGCCGAAGCGTCCCGGACGCGCCAATCCCAGCAGGGCATTCAGGTTGGCGCCGTCGACATAGACCTGCCCTCCGGCGGCATGTACTGAGTCGCAGATCTCAGTGATGGTGTCTTCGAAAACCCCGTGAGTGGAGGGGTAGGTGATCATCGCCGCGGCCAAGGTTTCGCGGTGCAGCTCAATCTTGGCCCGCAGGTCGGTGGTGTCCACAGATCCGTCGGCCGCCGTAGCCACCACCACCACCCGCATCCCGGCCATCGCAGCAGAAGCCGCATTGGTGCCGTGGGCTGAGGCCGGAATCAGACAGACGTCACGCTGCGAATCCCCGTTGGCCAGATGCCAGGAGCGGATCGCCATCAACCCGGCGAACTCACCTTGGCTGCCGGCGTTCGGCTGCAAACTCACCTTGTCGTAGCCGGTGATCTCAGCTAGCCAATCGCTCAGCTCGCGGATCAACTCCGCGTAGCCGGCTGCGTCCTCGGCCGGGACGAACGGGTGCAGCCCTGCGAAGCCCGGGTAGCTGATCGGTTCCATGGCCGCAGCCGGATTCAGTTTCATCGTGCACGACCCCAACGCGATCATGCCCTTGTCGAGAGCGAAGTCCCGATCAGCGAGGGTGCGCAGGTAGCGCATGAACTCGGTTTCGCTGCGGTAGGAGTTGAACACCGGATGAGTGAGGTACTCCCCCACGCGCCGGTGGTCGCCCAAGCTGCCGTACTCGGTGGCGGTGGGTGCCGAGACACCGAAAGCCGCACAGGTTGCCTGGATCGCCGCGTCGCTGACTCCCTCACCAACCGAAATCCCAACAGTGTCGGCGTCCACCAGGCGCAGATAGACCCCGCGGTCGCGCGCCGCCGCGACGATCTCTGCGGCACCACCGGCAACCGAGACAGTGACAGTGTCGAAGAAAGTGTCACTGGCCAACTCCAAGCCACCAGCTACGAGTGCGGCAGCCAAGCGTTTGGCGTCGGTGTGCACCTCGGAGGCGATCTCGGCCAGCCCTTCAGCACCGTGATGAACGGCGTAGAGCGCGGCGACGACCGCCAACAGCACCTGAGAGGTGCAAATGTTGGAAGTGGCCTTCTCCCGACGGATGTGTTGCTCTCGGGTTTGTAGTGCCAGCCGGTAGGCCGGCACCTGGTCGGCATCCTTGCTCAAGCCCACTATCCGTCCGGGCAACTGCCGTTCCAGACCCGCGCGAGCAGCCAAGAAGCCGGCATGTGGGCCGCCGTAGAAAAGTGGCACGCCGAAACGCTGGGCCGAGCCCACCGCGATATCTGCTCCCCATTCCGCGGTCGAGCCGATCAGAGTGAGCGCGAGCAGATCGACTGCCACGATGAACAACCCACCGCCGCTATGTACTGCATCGGCCAACTCGCGCAATTCAGCAGCCGCTGGCAGTCGCCCGTCAGCTGAGGGCACTTGGACGACGACGGCGAACGGCGCCTGTTCGCGGACGGACTCAAGCAACGATCCTTCAACGACCCCCACCTCGAGGCCGATCGCGCCGGCGCGAGTGCGAAGCACCGCCAAGCTCTGCGGAAGCAGGCCTTGGTCAACCAGGACCCGTTGACCGACCCCCGTCGCACGGCGCGCCATCGTCACCGCTTCAGCCACCGCGGTGGCTTCGTCGAGCAGGCTCGCACCAGCCACCGGCAACCCGGTGAGATCGGAGATCATCGTCTGGAAGGTGGCCAGCACCTCCAGTCGTCCCTGGCTGATTTCGGGCTGATAAGGGGTGTAGGCGGTGTACCACCCTGGATTCTCCAGCACCAACCTGCGGATCGCCGGCGGCGTCACGGTCTGGTGATAGCCCAACCCGATCATCGGTGTGCCCAGTCGATTGCGAGCGGCCAACTCGCTGAGACGGGTTTGCACCTCATCCTCGGTGCGGGCGGAAGGAAGATTCAGCGGTGTGGTGAGCCGGATGGCTTCCGGTACCGCGTCATCGATCAAGGAGTCCAGGTGTTGATAGCCGAGCAACTCCAGCATCAACTGGCGCTCGTCGCTGTCGGGACCAAGGTGGCGTTTGGTGAAATCAGTCATGGCGGGGACAAATCTATCCTCACCACAGCCATCTCCGGGCTAAGCCGCGGGTGTGGAGCTAGCCAGCCACCCGAGCCCGGCGACGGCGAGACAACTCGTCCTCGCCGGCTGCACCGGAATGCGCGTCTGCGCGCTCGGCAGGAAGTTCCTGCAATGTGCCTTCGATGTCGCGCCAGACCCCACCAAGGGCGATCCCGAACATACCCTGGCCGCCGCGCAACAGGTCGATCACCTGGTCGTCAGTGGTGCATTCGTACACCGAAATGCCGTCACTCATCAGGGTCACCTGGGTGAGGTCCTCCACGCCGCGAGCCCGCAGGTGCTCGATCGCGGTACGGATCTGCTGCAACGAGATTCCGGCATCGATCAGCCGTTTGATCACCTTCAGAATCAGTAGGTCGCGAAAGCTGTACAACCGCTGAGTACCCGAACCGCCAGCGGTCCGGACCTCCGGAACCACCAACCCGGTACGAGCCCAGTAGTCGAGCTGCCGGTAGGTGATGTCGGCCGCGCGGCAAGCCACCGGCCCACGGAAGCCCAGGTCGTCGGGCACCGGAGAGAAGTCTCCATCGAACAACAGATCCTGAGCGGCACGCTCGGTGCCCGGCAGATGATCCGGTGCGTTCATTGCTCGACCTCTTCCTCGAACGGGGTAAATCACGTCGTTGCGATTAAGACGGTAATCCGCTCTTCCTGACCCGGTCAACGACACGCCGCCTGCCGTATCCGCCCACCGGGGAGTCTGAACCAGCGCCTCAGGGTTTGTCGTCCTCGCCGCCGAAGTCGTCCGGAGTCACCTTGTCGAGGAACTCCAGGAAGCGTTCAACTTCTTCTTGGGCCTGTTCCCCGGCAGGAGATACCACCGCTTCAGCGGCCACGCCATATTCCTCCATCACCGCTGCCGCGCAACGGATCGGACAGCCGACTCGCAACGCCAAAGCGATCGCATCGCTGGGCCGAGCCGGCAATCTGCGCTCAGTGAAGACTAGTTCGGCAAAGAACTGCCCGTCCTCGCAGCCGACGATATGGGCCGCAACCAGCTCACTCTCGCCCAACTCGGTGATGATCGCTCCGGCGAGATCGTGAATGGATGGCCGCCGCTGGTCCGGGTCCTCGGTCGCACCGAGGATCGCCGCAGCGCCTCCGTGGGTCATCCAAATCGGCAGCAGCCGCTTCAGACCATCGACCTCAGCCATCACCACCACCGGTGGCGTTTCGGTTCCGGCGACGCGGATCTCGGCGACCTTGAGTTCGATCATCGCTGCCAACTATTGGGTCAACTGGGAGCGCATGATTGCTGCGTGGGCGTGCAACACCAGCTGCATCACTTCTGCAGGCAGTGCGCGTGCAGCCGGATTGCGGCGAAGGTGCGGCGCGATGGCCTGCTCGATCAGACCGACCTCGCGCTCGGCGGCCTGTTTAACCACCCGCAGATGCCGTGCGTCCATGCCGTAAACAGAAAGCTTCCGGGCCACCACCGCCACCGTGAGGGCGTCCCTGCCGTAGTAGATGGTACCCCGCCTAGGCACCACCAGTTGGTGCTTCTCCAATTCGGTCAAGGCTGCCTCGCTCAAGCCGCTGACCTCCAGCAACTCTCGACGGGTTACCCTGATCGCGCGCCGAGGCGGACGCGGATGGGGCGTCAAACCCTCGACCTGATCCACCGGCTCGTCCTGCTCGGTGGTTGAAGCGTTCAACGCCGGGGGCCGCTGCCCACGATCCATCATGTCGAGGTGCTCACGAATCACCTTCAACGGCAGGTAATGGTTCTTCTGCACGTCGAGGATGTAGCGCAGCCGCTCAATGTCGGATTCGGCGTAGCGTCGATAGCCCGACGGAGCGCGCTCCGGCGAGATCAGGCCCTCCGCCTCGAGGAATCGGATCTTCGAAATCGAGATGTCCTCGAAATCGGGTTTCAACACGGCCAATACTTGGCCGATGCTGCGCAGCCCCAGCGCCATCCAATACCGCCCGACTCAGTCCTGCCCGGACAAGAACACCATCCGGAACTTGCCGATCTGGACTTCGTCGCCACGCCGTAGCGCAACCTGTCCGTCGGTCAGCGTGCCGTTCACATAGGTGCCATTCAGGCTGTTCTCGTCACTCACCCAGAACTGATTGCCCTGGCGAGTGAAGCGGGCATGGTGCCGCGAGACGGTGATGTCGTCGAGGAAGATGTCGCAGCGCGGATGGCGCCCGGCGGTGGCCAAATCGGAATCGATCAAGTATCGACCGCCCGCCTGCCCACCTTTGAGTACCAACAACAATGCAGAGCTGGCCGGCAGCGCCTCGACCGCAGCAGCATCTTCGGCGGGTAGATCCTCAACCTGGAATTCCTCGACAACAGGCGGGATCACCCGGGTGGTGTCACCAGTCATCTTGGCCAGGCTGGCGCCACAGTGGGGACAGAAGTTGGCAGCCTCGAGTAGCTCGTGGCCACACGCCGCACAATCGCTCATCCAAGGTCACCTTTCGCGCCCGGCCGAGGTGTTGTCCCAACACCGGGGCTCTACTGCAGGTTGACCTTCACCCTATCCCGAGACGAGTTCGCTGTACGCGTCCGCGCTAAGAAGTCCTTCAAGCTGGCTTTCATCGGATAGTTCAAGCTCGAACAGCCAACCTTCCCCATAAGGGTCAGAGTTGATGGTCTCAGGCGATTCATTGAGCAGCTCATTGACTGCAGTGACAACACCTGCGGCCGGGGTGTAGACCCCGGAAACGCTCTTGGTCGACTCGACTTCGGCGCAAGCGTCCGCCGCCGCGACTTCCTCACCGACCTGGGGAAGGGAGACGAAAACCACATCGCCCAACTCAGCGGCGGCGAAGCTGGTGATGCCCACCCGGACGCTACCGGCATCGCCGCGGCGTACCCATTCGTGCTTGCTGGTGTAAAGCAGATCATCAGGGAACAACGCGAATCTCCTTGTTCGACAACCTTGCCAGCCCAATGCCAGGGCCGACTGCCGACACCTTATCGGTGTTTGGCCTCTGCTTCGGCGACGACCCGTCGACCGTCCTCCCCGAGTGGGAATCGGCGTACGACTTCTGCCCCCTGGCCCAGGTACAGCAATCCGGACCACCAGTAGAGGGCTGCGCCCCAGATCACGCACGCCCAACCGATCACCTTCGCCAGCGACGGCCAGAACCCGTCGCCGGACCCCAGCAGCACCAATGGGAACGCGTAGAGCAATGCGAAGGTGGCCGCTTTACCCAGGAAATGCACCGGCAAACTGGCGAACCCGCGCCGACGCAGGGCCGGCCAGATCGTCGTGGCCATCACCACATCGCGCGCAGCCAGCAGCACCACCAGCCACCAGGGCACGATCTCCCGTATCGCTAAGCCAATCAAAGTGGCCAAAATATAGAGCCGATCGGCGAGCGGATCCAGCACCTGCCCCAGGCGGGAGCGTTGATGCCAACTGCGGGCCAGGTAGCCGTCCAGCCAGTCGGTTGCTCCCCCGACTGCCAGCACCGCAACCGCCCACAGGTCGGCCTCCCGCACCAGCAATAGCCAAAGAAACACCGGCATTCCGGCCAGCCTGATGAAGCTGAGGATGTTGGGGACCGTGAACACCCGGTCGGTGTCGTACGGTTCTCCAGCCATGCCTTCAGCCTATCGAGCCGGACACAGCCGACTCCCAGGAAGCGATCAGAAGTTCCCGGGTCTGCCCCAGGAGCTGCGGCACCGCCCGAGTCTGTCCGATCACCGGCAGGAAGTTCGCGTCGCCCAGCCATCGGGGCACCACATGCTGGTGTAGGTGAGCCGCTATCCCAGCTCCGGCCACCTCGCCCTGGTTCATCCCAAGGTTGAAGCCGGAGGGCGCCGAGACAGCCCGCAGCACCCGCATCGCTGTAGCGGTCAGTTCGCCGATCTCGGCCCGCTCGGACTCAGTGGCATCGGTCCAGTCCGAGAAGTGACGATACGGGCACACCAGCAGGTGACCCGGTGAGTACGGGTAAAGGTTCAGCACCACATAGGCCAACTCACCGCGGTGAACAATCAGATTGTCACTGTCGTCGGCGCCTGGCGCCCGGCAGAACGGGCACGCCTCGACCGAGGCATCAACCGGCCTGTTTTCGCCGCCGATATAGACCATTCGGTGTGGCGTCCACAGCCGCTGGAAGGCGTCAGGTACCCCAGGCAGCAGACTCGCGTCTTCGATCAGCCCGTCCTGAGCCTGTCGGGCAGTCATCGCCGCGGCGGCCTGGTTGCCGCAATGATCTCAGCGACGGCATCGGCGATGCTCACGCCGTTGTTCTGGCTGCCATCGCGGTAGCGGAAGCTCACCGCTCCGGCCGCAGCATCAGTTTCGCCAGCAATGAGCATGAACGGAATCTTCTGCGTTTGGGCGTTGCGGATCTTCTTCCCAAAACGGTCGTCACTGGTGTCGATCTCAACCCGGACGCCCGCCTCGGCAAGTTGCGCCGCAATCTCGGCCAGGTAGCCCTCGTACTCGGCAGCCACTGGGATGCAGAGCACCTGAACCGGGGACAACCATCCCGGAAATGCCCCGGCGTAATGCTCGGTGAGCACTCCGATGAAACGCTCGAGTGAGCCGAACTTGGCCGAATGGATCATCACCGGCTCAGCGGGGTGACCGTCGGGGCCGGTATAGCTGAGGCCGAAGCGGGATGGCTGGTTGAAGTCGTATTGGATGGTCGACATCTGCCAGGTGCGTCCGATGGCATCCTTGGCCTGCACCGAGATCTTCGGGCCGTAGTAGGCAGCACCGCCAGGATCGGGCACTAGCTCGAGGCCGGAATCCCTTCCGACCTGCTCCAACACCGCGGTCGCCTTCTCCCACTGCTCGTCGGAGCCGATGAACTTGGTCGACTTGGCACCCTCGGTGTCGCGAGTGGACAACTCCAGGTAGTAATCGTCCAGGCCGAAGTCCTCCAACAGGTTGGTGATGAAGGTGAGCAGATGCTTCACCTCGTCAGCGGCCTTTTCGGCCATCACGTAGGAGTGGGAGTCGTCTTGGGTGATCATTCGCACCCGGGTGAGACCTTGCAGCACACCTGACTTCTCGTTGCGATACACCGTGCCGAACTCGAACAAGCGCAGCGGCAACTCCCGATAGGAGCGCCCGCGCGAGGCGAAGATCAAGTTGTGCATCGGGCAGTTCATAGCCTTGAGGTAATAGTTCTGACCGTCGTCGTCCATGGGCGGGAACATGCCCTCGGCGTAGTACGGCAGATGTCCGGAGGTGTGGAACAGGCCCTCCTTCGAAATATGCGGAGTGCTTACGTACTGGAAGCCAGCCTTGATGTGAGCTTCGCGAACATAGTCCTCCATCACCCGCTTGATCACGCCGCCCTTGGGATGAAACACGGGAAGGCCGGCGCCCAGTTCCTCGGGGAAGCTGAACAGGTCGAGCTCGACGCCCAACTTGCGGTGATCGCGGCGGGCCGCCTCGGCCAGCCGGTGTTGGTAAGCGGCCAGATCGTCCTTGGTGGGCCAGGCAGTGCCATAGAGGCGCTGCAGTTGGGCGTTGGCCTGATCCCCTCGCCAGTACGCCGCCGAGCTGCGGGTAATCCCATAGGCCTTCAGAAAGGAGGTGTCTGGCACGTGTGGCCCACGGCACAGATCCTTCCAAGCCACCGAACCGTCCCGGCGAACGTTGTCGTAAATGGTCAGTTCACCGGCGCCGACCTCGACCGAGGCGCCCTCGGCGGCCTCGGCGTTGCCCTTGAGGCCGATCAATTCCAGCTTGTACGGCTCGGCCGCCAGCTCCGCGCGGGCCGCATCGTCACTGACAACCCGCCGGACGAAGCGCTGCTTCTCCTTCATGATCCGGCCCATGGCCTTCTCGATCGCTTTGTAGTCCTCAGGGGTGAAGGGCGTGGGCACGTCGAAGTCATAGTAGAAACCGTCGGTGATCGGCGGACCGATTCCCAACTTGGCTTCAGCGAACAGTGACTGGACCGCTTGCGCGGCCACGTGTGCACAGGAATGCCTGATGATGCCCAGGCCATCAACGGAATCGATGGCGACCGGCTCAACCACATCGCCTTCAACCAATTCGGTGGCCAAATCAACCAGCCGTCCGTTTACTCGCGCGGCGACCACGGTGTTCACGGTGCCGAACAGTTCAGCGGCGGTAGTGCCAGTCGCCACCACCTGGGGGTTGGACTGAGACTGCTGATCGGACACTGTGATGGTCACGGACACGAGTTTGGTTCCTCCCTTAGCGGCTTCCTAGTCTGCCGCACAAACCCGGTCGACGCGTCCAGCCACCGCTGCTCCTGGGTGGCGGCGACTCGCGGCCTAGGAGTCGGAGCTGATTAGGCCGTGTTGTCGGGCAATCTGCACAGCCACCAACCGGTCGTGCACGCCCATCTTCTCGTAGATGTTCCCCAAGTGCTTGTGCACCGTCCTTGGTGACAACTCCAACTTGGCCGCGATCGAAGTGGCCAACAGCCCTTGGGAGAGCAGCTGAAGCACGCCCAACTCACGAGCGCTCAAGCCCAGTTCCTTGGCCGCGGCTACCTGAACAGCGGCCCGACGACGGCGTTCGCTAGCCACAATTACTTGAGCTTGCATGATCGTCAGCGCCGGGATGGTCGCGGCCAACAGCGCCAGCTCCTCAGCAGCGAAGCCTTTCCGCTTCGACAGTGCCAGCAGGCGGTGCGCCCCTGAGGGCCCGGTTCCAGAAAGCTCGTCTGGGGCGATGAGGGCGACGTCGCCGATTCGCCCGGCCCGCCAGTGCATCAGTTGGGCCGACTGTGGCCCCCTGGTGGCAGCGAGCACAGTCGCGATCAGCGAATCGGCGGCCGCAGCGCTCGGGAAGGCCGAAATGACATCGGGCGCATCGTCGTCGCGGATGGCGATCCAAGCCGCCAACTCAGCGCCAGTAGCTCTGCTCACGGACAGGCAAATCTGGTCGCCAGCTGGCCGATCCGCCTTCAGCGACTCCGCGACCGAAGCCATCAGGTCGAGCACCTCGACCGCGCGCTGCCCCTGCTCCACGTTCCTCCTCGAAGACCCTGGATCAAGGTTGGCAGCCAGTGAGGCGGATTCGGCCACTGTGGTCCACGGTGGTGGCAAAGCTACTCAGCCTTGCACGCACCCTTGTTGGCCGGTGTTTCTGGAGTCAGAATCGCCGGGGTACCGCCCGTTTTGCGACCGGTCCCGGCACTGGGTTAAGGTTGCACTCGCACTTCGCGCTGGAGCGTGAAAAGCAATGCGGACGTGGCTCAGTTGGTAGAGCATCACCTTGCCAAGGTGAGGGTCGCGGGTTCGAATCCCGTCGTCCGCTCGGAGAAGGTCTCAACGGCTCGACCACGAGACCGGCTCTCGCCGGTGGAGTGGCCGAGAGGCGAGGCAACGGACTGCAAATCCGTGTACACGGGTTCAAATCCCGTCTCCACCTCTCGACGAGTGAACGAGGCTGGAAGTTTGCTTCCGCCTCCAAGCAAGGAGAAAAGGTAGATAGCAGCGAAACTGCTCCCTACCACGGGCGGCTGGCGCAGCGGTAGCGCGCTTCCCTGACACGGAAGAGGTCACTGGTTCGATCCCAGTGTCGCCCACGACCTTCTGGTCTCGCTTTGGCGGGATCGGAAGCTGCAGGTCGCTGAATTTGGTTACCAGCAGTTAGGGTAGGTCCCCTGCCGGGGCGATTGGCGCAGTGGTAGCGCGCTTCGTTCACACCGAAGAGGTCACTGGTTCGAACCCAGTATCGCCCACCCCGCCATCACTGCTTGTCCTGCAGCTTGAGAACTTGAATCTCACATCTTGAACGCGAGCCCCCACCTGCGCGGAGCTGGCGAGCCGCTGTAACGTGGGTGAAACGATTTTGTCCATATTTCGGACTTACGTCTCACTATTCGAACCCTCGGATTGCATGCGATACCGATCCCGACGACAATTGTCTTTACAAGGTAAGGCAAGGGCGCCGCAGTCCGGGAGGAAGGCAGCAGATGACCGCACCAGCACTCGTAATGGTGACCCGTGGTAGCGCCGATCCATCTGTTGCACAGGTGGCTCATGAACTGCGCCAGGGGTTGCGGCGGTTGCGTTCGGAGATCCAGACCCACTCGGCCTTCGTCGACCATAATCCGCCCTCGCTGAATCAGATCCTCGATCAGATCGCTGCCGACGGCGGGCATGAAGTCGCTCTGGTGCCCATGCAGCTCACCCACGCGGTCGAAGCCTCACTGCCCATGGATGAGCTGATTGGTAAGGCCCGCAAGCGGTTCCCCAGCCTCCGCTTCACCCTCTCGCGTCCGCTCGGCCCGGAACTCAGCATGCTCACGATCCTTGATCAGCGGCTGCGGACCGCACTGAGCCAGGCCCGTTGCCTCGAGTTGGACGGATTGGTGCTCTCGGCGGCCTGCACAGGCGACGTGCGCGGCAGCGCCCTCCTGGCCCGTCGGGCCCGGCAGTGGGCAACCCATCACCGGCTCCCCTGCTTGACCGCAGTCGCCGATGACGGCGGACCGTCGGTCGCCCAAGCGATTATGGGCCTGCGCGCCCAGGGACGGCGTCACATCGCGGTCGGCTCCTTCTTCCTCGCAGCCGAGGAGGCTTACCACACCCAGTCAGATCTGGCCTACCAGTACGGCGCAGTCGCGGTGAGCGATCCGATCGGCGCTGCTCGCGAGGTTGTTGACCTGGTATTGGCTCGCTACGCCTTCGCCGCGATGGATCTGCTCGATTTCGGTATCGCCGAAGACGATGAAGATGTTCCCGGGGCAGCCCACCTGAGCGTCGTCAGCGCCTGATCCTCAGCAGGCAGCAACCCGCTTGCGCTCGGTCGCGACGTCGAAATCCGCGGTCGGCCACTGCAGGTTCATGCCAGCCAGAGCTTCTCGCAACAACTCTGCTACCGCCCAGTTTCGGTACCACTTATGGTCAGACGGGATCACCTGCCAAGGCGCTGCCTCAGTGTTACACCTTGTCAGGGCCGCTTCGTAGGCCTCCATGTATGACGGCCACTTCAACCGTGCGTCGATGTCAGCAGGGTTGTACTTCCAATACTTCGACGAATCGGCCAGCCGTTCGGCCAGGCGCTTACGCTGCTCGGCGAAGGAGACGTTCAGCATGCATTTGATGAGCTTGGTGCCGCCTGCCACCAAGCGCTCCTCGAACCTGTTGATCTCGTCGTAGCGCTTGCTCCAGACATCCTCGGGCACCAGGCTCTCCACCCGGACAACCAGGACGTCCTCGTAGTGGGACCGGTCGAAGACCCCGACCATGCCTGCCCCGGGCAACGCCCTACGGATCCGCCACAGGTAGTTGTGCTCGCGCTCTTCGGGAGTCGGAGCCTTGAAAGACGTCAGTGCGACACCCTGCGGATCGACCAGGCCCATCGCATGTCGCACGATGCCACCCTTGCCCGAGGTGTCCATGCCCTGTAGCACCACCAGCACTCGAGGTGCCGTCTGGGGCGTGCTGCGCCCATTGGCGAACAGGCGTTCCTGCAATTCGGAGAGCTCGGCAGCCATTGCTTCGGTCAGTGCTTCGGCATCCCGTTTCCCCTTGCCCGGATAGCCAGGCGTAGCTGAGGGGTCAAAACTGTTCAACGAAACCGGGCCGGCGGGCACGCGGAGCAACTCGGAGAGCGGGGTTGTCTTCTTGGCGTGGCTCATGTGCTCAGTCTGGCGCCCCGACAGCCCTCAGTGCGACAGTATTGAGCGATGTCGCTGCCACTGCTTCCACCGCTGGAGCCGATGCTGGCCCGTGCACTGGATTCCCTACCACCAGGAATGGCCTACGAACCCAAATGGGACGGTTTTCGCTGCTTGGTCTTCCACGACGGCGACCGAGTACAGCTGATCAGCCGTAACGGACGCGAACTTACCCGCTACTTCCCCGAAATCGTCGCCGCGGTGATCGCCGAGACACCCGCCCGCTGCGTGCTTGACTCGGAGCTGGTGGTGGCCACCGGCGACCGGCTCGACTTCGATCGGCTCAGCGATCGCATTCATCCCGCAGCCAGCCGAATAGCACTGCTTTCAGCCAACTCTGCGGCCTCACTGATCTGCTGGGATCTGCTCTGCATCGGCGATCAAGTGCTGCTGGAGCGGCCCTTCAGCGAACGCCGCCGGCTTCTCACCGATGCCTTGGCCAACGCCGGCAACAGCGTGCATCTCACTCCCCTGACCCTTGACGTCGCGCTGGCCCAACAGTGGTTCGAGACCTTCGAAGGAGCTGGGCTGGACGGCATCGTCGCCAAGGCCTTGGACGGGGTCTACTTGCCCGGGAAGCGGGCGATGGTGAAGGTCAAGCACTCCCGCGACGCGGATGTAGTGGTGGCCGGCTACCGACTGCATCGAAACTCGACTCCGGCCCGCCCGCTGCTCGGCTCACTGCAGTTAGGCCTGTACCAGGACGGCGAGCTGCACTTCGTTGGGGTGGCTGCAGCTTTTCCTGAGCAGGCTCGCACCGAATTGGCCGAGCGCTTCGCTCGGCTCGGCGCCGACGACAACTCTGGCCACCCCTGGACCCGAACCACCGCTGGCCGCCGTCCTGGGGCGGTGAGTCGGTGGAGCACTGAGTTGAAGGAGACGGCGCTGGTTTCTCCGATGCCGGTCTGCACCGTGACCTACGAGCACATGCAGGGCACCAGGTTTCGCCACTCGGCACAGTTCAAACGGTGGCGGCCGGATCGGGACCCGGAATCGTGCACCTTCGAGCAACTTCAAGAAGCACCGCGGTTCAACCTGGCCGACGTGCTCGCCGGACGGATCTGACTGGTGCCGATGGCTGCGGTGTAAGTGCCTGCTTGGCTCGCGACGGCTGCACCCTGGGAGGCTCGCCAGGCATCTTGGGATATTCCGGCGGATAGGGCAGTTCTCCCTCCCCCGCCGCCGCATCACGGTGATACCAGTCCAGCGCCGGTTGTACCGAGTCGGGTGGAGTGCTCGCCATTGCGGCCCACACATCGCCTCGCTCTGCGAACCGAGCAGGCATGGTCGCCACCGTGAACTGCGCCGGCTGCACCTGCGACAACTCGGCCCAATCCAGTGGGGCAGAGACGATGGCCGCCGGAGTGGGGCGGATCGAGTAGGCCGAGGTCATCAGGCGATCGCGCGCCATCTGGTTGAAGTCGACGAAGACACGGGCGCCGCGCTCTTCCTTCCACCAATTGAGCGTGACCCGGTCAGGAAGGCGCCGGGCCAGTTCACGTCCGATCGCGATCGTCGCATGCCGGGCCGCAATGAAGTCGACCGGCTGGATCGGGGCGTAGACATGCACTCCCCTGCCGCCACTGGTCTTGCAGAATCCGGTCAAGCCCACCTCGTTGAGCACCTCACGCAGTTCCAAAGCGGCGAGTGCCGCAGCATCAAAGTCCAGTCCGGGTTGCGGGTCGAGATCGATTCGCAGCTGATCGACCGACTCGGTGTCGGTGGCTCGAACCGGCCATGGGTGGAAGCGGACAGTACCGAGATTGACCATCCAGATGATCGTCGCTAGATCTGCGGGAGCGATCTCGACCGCTGTCCGTCCAGATGGGAACTTCACCTGGGCCGTCTGCACCCAATCAGGGGTGTTGGCCGGCGCTCGCTTCTGGAAGAACGCCGCGCCCGAGTCGTCAGTCCCGGTGGCCAGCTTCGTCTCAGCCCGGACTCCTCCCGGCCAGCGCTCCATGGTGGTCGGACGATCACCAATCGCGGCAAGGATGCCCGGTCCAACACTTTGGAAGTACTCCGCAACCCCGAGTTTGGAGATGCCGAGCTCGTCAAAGTAGGACTTGTCCGGGCTGCTCAGACGCACGATGTGGGCATCTATCAGCAGTTCCACTGCTTCGGGAGCCATAGCAGCAGGCTACTTGGATCCGCCTCCCTATGCTGGTCACGCAGATCCGAGGAGGGACCATGGAACTCAAAGTCATCAAGACTCCCCAGGAGTGGCGCGCGCAACTCACGCCGCTCGAATACCGGGTTTTGCGCGAGTCTGGCACTGAAGCCCCGTTCACCGGTGAGTACACCGACCACGTTCAGGCTGGAAGCTACCAATGCCGTGCCTGCGGTACCGAGTTGTTCCGCAGTGAGCACAAATTCGCCTCACACTGCGGCTGGCCGTCGTTCTACACCGCCGCGGCCGGCGAGCGGGTACGCGTTGTGCAGGATCGCAGCCTTCCAGGCCCGCCGCGCACGGAAGCGCGCTGTGCCACCTGCGATTCCCATCTGGGCCACGTGTTCGACGGTGAGGGCTACTCCACCCCGACTGACCAGCGCTGGTGCATCAACTCAGTGTCGCTGCATTTCGTCCCCGACCAGGCCTGAGGCCTGCGGCGCGCCAGCACCCAGCGGCGCCGACCGGCGGTTAGGCTCAGCGGGTGGATGCACGCCGTGATCACGGAACACCGCAACTTTTCGACGCGGCAGCTCAGGCCATGCTTACTATGCGGTGGCGCCCAGAGCTGAAAGTCGACCAGATTCCCGCTCCGCAAAAGATCGCACCGTTCGCGGTAGCCATCAGCGCAGAGATTTCCAGCGGCGGTGAGGACCTGGGGACCGGTCGGCTCGTGCTGCTGCACGACCCTGATGGAAGCCCTTCCTGGGACGGCGACTTCCGCTGCGTCAGTTTCTCCCGAGCCGAGGTCGACCCCGAAATGGTCACCGACCCGCTGCTGACCGAGGTCGGCTGGTCGTGGTTGCTGGAATCGCTGGAGCGCAATGAAGCCGCGTACCGCGCGCCCAGCGGCACGGTGACCGCAGTTTCGAGCCGCTCCTTCGGTGGCATCTCCGAGGATCCGGCCCGCGCCGAAGTGGAAGTACGGGCTTCCTGGACCCCAGTGATCACCTCAACAGAGGATGTCAACGCCCATCTGATGGCTTGGTCGGAGCTGTTGTGCCTTGCCGCCGGCCTGCCGCCACTGCCGGACGGCGTCGTTCCGATCACACCTCGCCGCTCCGGGGCGTGGCAGCGGTGAGCGCCGAGACTCCCAGCCCGACCGAGACTCCCAGCCCTGAGCAGTACCCCATCCTGGCCATTCCGGCCGACGGTATTCCGCCGGTGGTGGAAACGCCCGAGGCCCTGGCCGAAACCTATGCAGCCCTCTTGAATGGAACCGGCCCGGTAGCCATTGATACCGAACGCGCCCAGGGGTACCGGTACACCGCTAAGGCATATCTGATCCAACTGCGGCGGGCCGGTTCAGGTACCCACCTGATCGATCCAACCGCCTTTGAAGGCGACAGTCCGCGCGCCGACTTCTCCGACTTGGCCGCGGGTCTGGCCGACGCCGACTGGATTTTGCATGCTGCGAGCCAGGACCTGCCCTGCCTTGCTGAATTGAAATTCCTGCCCAAGCACCTCTTCGACAGCGAGCTTGCGGCTCGCCTGTTGAACCTGCCACGGGTGAACCTCAACGCATTGATGGAGGCAGCGGTCGGCGTCACGCTGCTCAAGGAACACTCGGCCGCCGATTGGTCGCGCCGACCCATCCCCCAGGACTGGCTCGCCTACGCCGCTTTGGACGTGGAACGCCTCACTGACCTGCGCGAATGGCTGATCGAGCAGCTCACTGCGGTGGGCAAGATCGACTGGGCGATGCAGGAGTTCACCTACCTGACCGCACACGCCGCTGATCCGCCGACCGTCCGCCGGGACCCTTGGCGGCGCACCACCGGCTTGCATATGGTGCACAGCCCGGCTGCACTGGCCGTGGTCAGGGAGCTGTGGACCGCTCGCGAAGAACTGGCTTCCCGGCTGGACCGCTCGCCAGGCCGGGTGGTCACCGACCGGGCACTCACCGACCTTGCCTTGCTGATGGAGTCGACGAAGAAGGCTCGATTGACCAGATCGGACCTGCGCTCGGTTCGCGCCTTCAGCAATCGGCTGGCTATCCGATACGAGTCCACCTGGGTGGAGGCTCTGGATCGCGCGGCTGCCGTGCCGAAAGCCGAGTTGCCGACCAAGAATCTCAGCCCGGACGGTCCGCCCCAGCCACGTTCGTGGGAACGACGCTGGCCGAGTTCTTTCGAGCGCTTCTACCGGGTGCGACCGGCACTGGCCGAACTCGCCGAAGAGATAGAGGTGCCGGTGGAAAACCTGCTGTCCCCAGATCACCTGCGGCGACTGCTCTGGGACTCACCCGATCAGACCGACTCCGCCACTATCGAGGCCCGGTTGCTCGAACTTGGCGCGCGTGCCTGGCAACGCGAACTCGCGGTGCCGGTTATCGCTCAGAACTGGTGAACGGTGCGGCACCATCAGCCGCAACAATCTGTTCGGTAGCGAACCTGGCCACCTGCTGAGCGGTCAAGCCCTCCTCCTCCAGCAGTTCCGACCGCGATCCTTGTGGCAGGAAGCCTGAATGAACCCCGAATTCGCGGAACTTGGTGTCGATCCCGGCCATTCTGGCCTCCTGCGAAACCCTGGCACCCAGCCCACCCACCACGGAGCCGTCCTCGATGCTGATCACCAGTTCATGTTCGGCCACCAGCGCCAACAGGTCGTCTGACACCGGCAGCGCCCACACTGGGTCGACCACGGTGGCCCCAATGCCCTGCTGAGCCAATCGCTGTCCAACTTCCACCGCGATGCCACACAGCTGGCCGTAGCCGACCACCAACACCCGCGATTTGGGGCTCTCGAAAAGCACGTCCACATCGCCGGAGCGCCGCACCGATGGAATCGGATCCGGCAGGCTCTCCTTGGAGTAACGCAGCACCGTCGGGGCATCATCGATCGCCACAGCCAGCCGCAGCGCCTCCCCGAGTCGTTGCTCGTCCCGCGGCGCAGTCAACGCAAGCCCTGGAACCAAGCCCAGGAAGGACGAATCCCACACGCCATGGTGGCTAGGGCCGTCCGGACCGGTGATGCCTGCTCGATCGAGCACGAAGGTAACCCCAAGTCCGTGCATGCCGACGTCCATCAGCACCTGATCGAAGGCCCGATTCAGGAAGGTGGCGTAGACGGCGAAGACCGGGTGCAAGCCGGCACAGGCGAGGCCGGCAGCAGCGGTGACCGCATGCTGCTCGGCGATACCGACGTCGAAGGTGCGGTCCGGGAAGAGCCTGGCGAAGCGGTTCAGGCCGGTCGGATGCAGCATGGCCGCAGTGATTGCAACCACCTGGTCGTTAGTGGCGCCGATCCGGGCCAGCTCTTCGCTGAAAGCGTCAGTCCAGCTCCGCCCCCCGCACACCAGTGGCTCACCCGTGTCAGCGTCAATCACCCCGACTGCGTGGAAACGGTCCTGCTCGTTCTGCTCGGCGGCCTTGAAGCCACGGCCCTTTTCGGTGATGCAATGCACCAGCACCGGGGCCGAGAAACGCTTGGCCTGCAGCAGAGCCAGCTCGACGGCCCCGACATCGTGACCATCGATGGGCCCGACGTATTTCAGGCCCAAATCGGTGAACATGCCCTGAGGTACCAAGACGTCGCGTACGCCGGTCTTCAGCCCGTGCATCAGGCCATAGATCATCTGCCCGATCACCGGTGCAGCCAACACCTTCTCTTTGATTCGGCGCAACGTTCGCTCATAGCGTCGGTCGGTGCGAATGGCCGACAGCTGCTGGCCGAGGCCGGCCAGCTGAGTGGCCAGGCCTCCCACCGTCGGGGTGTAGGAGCGACCGTTGTCGTTCACCACGATCACCAGCCGCTCGTCTTCGGCGACCGCAATATTGTTCAGCGCTTCCCAGGCCATGCCGCCGGTCAGCGCACCGTCACCGATCACCGCGACCACCCAGCGTTCCTCGCCGCGCAGCCGAAACGCCTTGGCCATTCCGTCCGCCCAGGACAACGAGGTGGATGCGTGGGAGTTTTCCACCCAGTCGTGTTCAGATTCGGCCCGGCTCGGATAGCCGGACAGGCCGTGTCGCTGGCGTAGTGTCGGAAAGTCCGCCTGACGGCCGGTAAGGATCTTGTGCACGTAGCTCTGGTGGCCAGTGTCGAAGATGATTGGGTCTCGCGGGGAGTTGAACACCCGGTGCAACGCGATAGTCAGTTCGACCACGCCGAGGTTCGGACCAAGGTGGCCCCCAGTACGGCTTACGTTCTTGATCAGGAACTTCCGGATCTCCGCGGCGAGTTGGGGCAGTTCAGATGCGGAAAGCTTTTTCAAGTCCGAAGGGCCGGCGATCCTTTTCAGCAAAGGCACTCAAGGAGTCTACGTCACAGGCGTGGCCGAAACACCACGCCGCGCAACCCGTCGGCCACCAGCCCCACCTCGCGGCGTTGCCGGACGAGCTTCGCGCCTTGCTCAGACCACGCATCCATCGCCGCCTCCACCACAGCAGGTTCCACCTCCCCGGCCAAGGCCATGCGCAGCCCGCCCAGACCCGAACGATTCGCCGCCAGGTGGGCATCCACATACGCGATCGCGAACCGGGCCAACACCTTCGGATGTCGCCGCAACACCGAATAGCTGCGGAAATCGGCTGGGCAGCAGTCCAGCAGGAAGCTCGCAGCGCTCGCCTCCCACTCCGGGCTGCCGGGTGGACGCACCGTTGCTGGCCAGCCCGGCGGAGAATGGGCCACCAGACCTCCTATTAGTACAGGTGTGCGATTATACCCTCAGGCGTTGAGGTACCACCAGACCACGTCCGCGACCGCAGCCACAACCAATGCAACCAACAGGCCGAGTTGCCAACGTCGCAGCCGTTGTCCGCAGTGCCAATTGGTGCTAATCAGCGCAGTGATCGCCGGCAGCGCCAGCGCCAGCAGCCACCACCACCATTGGTCAATTGCGTCAGCGGCCACCCACACCCCGACGCCGGCCCACATCGACACGATCAGCCACCAGTCGAGTTGCAGTTTGCGCGCGATCGGCACAAACCCCAGCAGGAAACCGGCGACCCCGGACCAGATGGCCCAACCAAACTTGCAGTCACCTATCGCCCCATCGGCGCTGCCGCGGCACAACACCACCGCGAATGTCTGGTTGGTGACCAGCACGAACCCACCAGCGACCAGCACCGCGAGCAGGGAGGCCAAATAGGACCAGGCCACGCGGGCCGATACTGGAAGCTCCTCCGGTACGACCCGCGCGTGAGCCTGGGCGACCTTCGCGCGGCGCCTGGCCATCGCTGATTACTGCTGGGCCAGCAGCGACCGCAGGACGTACTGCATGATGCCGCCGTGCCGGTAATATCCGGCCTCTCCTGGGGTGTCGATCCGCACCACCGCATCGAACACGATCGGCGAACCCTCGCCGACCGCCTCGACCCGGACGGTTGCCGGGGTGACACCGCTGTTGAGTTCGGTGATACCAGTGAAGGCGAAGGTCTCAGTACCGGTCAGGCCAAGGCTCTCGGCGTTCTGGCCGGCCGGGAACTGCAACGGAAGCACGCCCATGCCGATCAGGTTGGAACGGTGGATCCGCTCGTAGCTCTCGGCGATGACCACCTTGACCCCCAGCAGCGTGGTGCCCTTGGCCGCCCAGTCGCGAGACGAGCCTGAGCCGTACTCCTTGCCGGCAAGCACGACCAGCGGAATGCCAGCCTTCGCGTAGTTCTCGGCAGCGTCGAACGCGTAAACCACCGGGCCGTCGGGCTGGGTGAAGTCACGAGTGAAGCCGCCTTCGGTGCCCGGGGCGACCTGATTGCGCAAACGAATATTGGCGAAGGTGCCCCGAATCATGACCTCGTGATTGCCCCGACGACTGCCCAGGCTGTTGAAGTCTCCACGGGCAACCCCGTGACCGGTTAGGTACAGACCGGCGGGGGTCTCCGCCTTGATCGAACCCGCAGGGGAAATGTGGTCGGTGGTCACCGAGTCACCCAGCTTCATGAATACCCGGGCGCCGCTGACATCAGTCACCGGAGCCGGCGTGGCCGGCATCCCGTCGAAGTACGGGGCGCGGCGGATGTAGGTGGAGGCCGGATCCCAGGTGAACAGGTTGCCTTCAGGAGTGGGCAGGTTCTGCCAACGCTCATCGCCAGCAAACACGTCGGCGTAGCGCTTGGAGAACATATCGGGGCTGATCGAACTTGCCACGACCTGCTCGATCTCCTCGGTCGTCGGCCAGACATCGGCTAGGTAGACCGGACGGCCGTTAGCCCCGGTGCCGAGCGGCTCATTGGCCAAGTCGATATCCATCGTGCCGGCCAGGGCGTAGGCGATCACCAGCGGCGGAGATGCGAGGTAGTTCATCTTCACATCCGGGCTGATCCGACCCTCAAAGTTGCGATTGCCCGAAAGTACGGCGCTCACGGCAAGATTGTTGTCATTGATCGCCTTGGACACTTCAGGGATCAGCGGACCGGTGTTGCCGATGCAGGTGACGCACCCGTAACCGACCGTCTCGAAACCGAGCGCGTCCAGGTGCTCCTGCAGACCCGACTTGAGGAAGTAGTCGGTCACCACCTGCGAACCGGGAGCAACTGAGGTCTTGACCCACGGCTTGGGTTCCAGACCTAGTTCGTGAGCCTTCTTGGCCACCAGCGCGGCGCCCAGCATCACCGACGGGTTGGAAGTATTGGTGCAGGAGGTGATTGAGGCCACCGTGACAGCACCGTTCTTCAACTCGAAGCTGCGCCCATCGGCCAGGGTCACTGGAATCGAGGCGCCCACATTGTCGGTATAGGAGCCGATGATGTCGTCGAACTTCGACTTGCTCTCGGCCAGGATGATCCGGTCCTGGGGACGCTTCGGGCCGGAAATGCTGGGCACAACCGTGGTCAGGTCGAGCTCCAGCTTCTCAGAGTACCGAGGCTCCGCCTCCGGATCCAACCACAGGCCCTGAGCCTTGGCGTAGGCCTCAACCAGCGCGATCTGACCCTCGGGGCGTCCGGTCATGCGAAGGTAGTCGATGGTCTTCGGATCCACCGGGAAGACCGCGATGGTAGATCCGAACTCCGGGGACATGTTGGCGATGGTCGCCCGGTTGGCCAGCGGGATCTGGGAGACGCCAGGCCCGTAGAACTCGACGAATTTGCCCACCACGCCGTGCTTACGCAGGATCTCGGTGATCGTCAGGACCAGGTCGGTGGCGGTGACACCGTCATTCAACTTGCCGGCGAGCTTGAAGCCGACCACCCGCGGAATGAGCATCGAAATGGGCTGGCCCAGCATCGCGGCCTCAGCCTCGATGCCACCAACGCCCCAGCCCACCACGCCAAGGCCGTTAACCATGGTGGTGTGCGAGTCGGTGCCAACGCAGGTGTCGGGGTACGCCTGCAGCACTCCGCCACTCTCGCGAGCAAAGGTGACTCGGGCCAGGTTCTCGATGTTGACCTGGTGAACGATGCCGGTGCCCGGCGGGACCACTTTGAACTCGTCGAACGCGGTCTGCGCCCAGCGCAGCAGCTTGTAACGCTCCTCGTTGCGCTGATACTCCACATCGACGTTCTTGGCCAGAGCGTCGGAAGTACCGAAGTACTCAGCGATGATCGAGTGGTCGATGACCAACTCGGCCGGAGCGAGCGGGTTGATCGAAGCCGGGTCCCCGCCAAGGTCGGCCACTGCTTGGCGCATAGTGGCCAGATCGACGACGCAGGCGACACCGGTGAAGTCCTGCATGATCACCCGGGCCGGCGTGAACTGAATTTCCCGATTCGGCTCGGACGCCGGATCCCACGAACCGAGGGCAGCGATATCCGCGGCGGTGATATTCGCACCATCCTCGCTGCGCAACAGGTTCTCCAGCAACACCTTGAGGCTGTACGGCAAGTTCGCCGAGCCCTCAACGGCATCCACCCGGAAAATCTGGTAGCTCTGCTCCCCGACCACCAGGTTGTCGGATGCTTGGTAGCTGTCGATGCTCATGGGGCCTCCCGAAGCCTACAGAGAAAGTATCTTGATATCGAGATATTAGCCGACTCGATCCCCGCCAGGCTAGCTCGACAGGCAGGTCCCTGCGCACTGTTGAGCAGGTTCACACAAAGCACTCTTGCCCACCCGGGCCTGCCAGGGCCACCAGCGAAGCTGACGATCGCTCAACTGCCAACGCGCCGAAACCCTTGGGGCTGCTACGGCGACGACGGCGCCGCAGCCGCTCAGACCGGCTTGAGGATCGCCACGCATTCGACGTGGTGGGTGAGCGGGAACAGATCGAAAGCCGTCACCTGCTGTGCCTGGTAGCCCAACTCGCCAGCAGTGCGCAGGTCACGCCCCAGCGCTGCCGGATCGCACGCCACATAGGCCACTGCCCGCGGCCGTCGAGCCAACAACCCAGTCAGTACTGCAGCACCGGCACCTACCCGCGGCGGGTCCAACACGATCAAATCCAGCGAGGTGGGCAATTTGTCGAGCATCCGGGCGACGTCACCGGCCAGAAAGTGCCCAGTGGGCACGTTGCGCGAAGCCAACTCCGCGGCGCGACGATCCCCTTCGATCCCCAAGACCTGACAGCCAGCCTCAGCCAGGAAACCGGCGAACAGGCCCACACCGCAATACAGGTCCGCCGCAGTTTCGCCCGGCTCAGGCTCAAGTCCGGACAAGACGGCCTCCGCCAGCACCTCGGCCGCGCTCACATGGGCCTGCCAGAACCCGTCCACTGCCACCTCGAAGCTGAGCCCGGCAACTTCCTGGATAACCGTTCCTCGCGCACCGGCGGCCGGTACCACCACGGTCTTGTGGGTGCTCGCCACCGCGAGCAACTCACCGTTGCGCACCCGTGGCGCACTCGGATCGGCGATTTCGGGCACCGCCAGCCGGCAGCCCTGCGGCGGTAACGCGATCACCTCACGCGAGCGGTGCGCCGCCAGACCCGCACGTCCGGCACCGTCCACGTGGTAGCGCATCCGGGTTCGCCAGCCGAACGGCGTCGGCGGCACTGCCGCCACCTCACCGGTGAAGTCGTAGCCCCCCAGGTGACTCAGCTGCTCGGCCACGACCTGTCGCTTCAGTTCGCGGGTGAAGCCGATTTCGATGTGTTGAAAGTCACACCCACCGCAGCGACCAGCGATCGGGCAGGCCGGCTCCACGCGATGCTTACTGGCCGATTGCACCGCACTCACTTCACCGCGCGCATAACGCTTGGTCACTGCGGTGATCAGAATGTCGACCACCTCCCCGGTGATCCCGCCGCGAACGAACACCACCTGGCCCTCATAACGGGCCACGAAATGTCCACCGTGAGCGACCGGCCCGATCTCAACTCCGCTAAGTCGCTGGCCTACGACGACGCTCACTCCCGTTTGTCCGGCTCGTTGAAGCCTCCCACCCGGACCTGGCCGCTGCCTGGACGCCGCCAAGCGGCCGCGCTGTTGCGCTCGGCCCGGTCGAGGGCGTACTTCGACGATGCCAACTGGTACGGCACCGAGGTCACCATCACGCCCTGCATGAAGTTCAGCCGGGTCCGCACGATCAACCCGGTCTGGTTGTGCATCAACTGCTCCCACCAATGCCCGACGATGTACTCAGGAATGTAAACGCAAACGACGTCGCGTGGGTTGTCCGAACGGATTCCCCGCACATAGTTGACGAACGGGCCGGTGACCTCGCGGTACGGCGAAGCGATCACCTTCAGCGGCAGGTCAAGCTCCTGCTCGTCCCACTTGGCGATGATTGCCTTGGTCTCGACATCATCGACCGACACGGTCACGGCCTCAATGCTGCTGGCCCGGGTCGCCCGGGCGAAGTTTACTGCCCGCATGGTCGGCTTATTGACCTCTTGCACCAAGATCACTGCGCGCACCCTGCTGGGCAGTAAGCGTGCGTCCATCGGACCAATAGCGGTCTCCCTAGCCACCTTGTGATAGTGCGCCCGAATCGCGCGCATCAGCAAGAACAGCACCGCCATCGCCAGCACAGCCTGATAGGCGCCATAGATGAATTTGGAGGCGAGCACGATGACCAGCACCACGCCGGTACCGGTCAGACCGATGACGTTGATCACCCGCGAGCGCTGCATCCGAAGCCGCATCCCAGGATCGGTTTCGGTCTTCAGGTGCCGAGTCCAATGCCTGGTCATTCCAAACTGACTGACGGTGAAGGAGACGAAGACCCCAACAACATAGAGCTGGATCAGTGCGGTCACGTTGGCGTTGAACGCCAACACCAGCCCAATCGCGGCCAACGCCAGCACCAGAATTCCGTTGGAGTAGGCCAGCCGGTCGCCGCGGGTATGCAACATCCGGGGCAGGAAGCCGTCCCGAGCCAGGATCGAGCTAAGCACCGGGAAGCCGTTGAACGCAGTGTTGGCCGCCAGGAACAAAATGATCATCGTGGCGGTGATGACGTAATAGAAGCCCACCGGGAAGCTGTCGAAGATAGTTCGGGCCAACTGACCCATCACCGTCTCGTGGGCCACCTCCGCGGGCACCCCAGCCTGCGCGAAGTGGGAGTTTCCGTCCGGGTCGACGATCTTCAGCCCGGTCAGATTCGCCAGCGCGATGATGCCGCCGAACATGGTGATGGCGACCCCGCCCAGCAGAGCCAGCGTCGTGGCCGCATTGCGGCTCTTCGGCTCCCGAAACGCCGGCACCCCGTTTGATATCGCTTCGACGCCGGTGAGTGCAGCACAGCCGGAGGAGAAGGCCCGCGCCATCAGAACCATCATCGCCAGCCCGACGAACGGGGTGTAGGCGGCCGAGCCGATCACGTCGTAGCCCGCAGTCGGCGCCTTCAAATCCTGGCCCATTCCGAAGATCCGAAACAGCCCCCAACCGGTCATCCCGAGCACGCCGATCATGAATCCGTAGGTCGGAATCGCGAAGAAGGATCCCGATTCCCTAACGCCTCGCAAATTCATCGACATCAATATCACGATCACCACTGCGGCCCACAGGCCCTCGTTGCCGGCCAGGAAGGGCAGCATCGCCTTGGCGTTCTGCACCCCGGAGGAGACCGAAACCGCCACCGTCAACACGTAGTCGACCAGCAGAGCACTGGCCACCACAAGTCCGGCGTTCGACCCGACGTTGACCGTGGCAACCTCGTAATCGCCGCCACCAGAGGGGTAGGCGTGCACAGTCTGCCGATAGGACATCACCACGAGGAACATCACCGCAGCAACTGCGGCCGCGATCTCCCACGAGAAGGCAAAGCCGGCCATCCCCGCCAATGAAAGGGTGAGCAGGATTTCATCAGGGGCATAGGCCACCGAACTCAACGCGTCCGAAGCGAACACCGGCAGGGCGATTCGCTTGGCAAGAAGCGTCTCGCCCAGTTGGGCATTAGACAGTTTCCTGCCGACCAGTAGCCGCTTGAGAAAATCCGTGGCGCTCACGTCAACGAACCCTATGCCAAACACGGCGGCAGATCATGCCCAGCTCACCCGTCACTACCCGCCCATACCGGCCCGATTGGCGCCACTGATGGCACCGATTGATAGGGTCAGCCGTGCAAGGTCGACCACAAATCTTGGAGGCAGGGCGATGCATATCGTCATCATGGGCTGCGGACGGGTTGGATCCTCGCTTGCTCGGGCTCTCGAGCGGCGCGGCCACTCAGTCGCGGTGATCGACCTCGTGCAGGATTCTTTCCGTCGGCTGGGACCCGAGTTCCAGGGAAAGACGGTCAAGGGAGTTGGGTTCGATCGGCAGGTACTGGTCCGCGCCGGTATCGAGCGCGCCGACGGTTTTGCCGCGGTGTCCAGCGGCGACAACTCCAACATCTTGGCTGCCCGCGTCGTCAGGGAAACCTTCGAAGTCCACAATGTGGTGGCACGCATCTACGATCAGGGGCGCGCAGAGGTCTATGAGCGTTTGGGTATACCCAGCGTCGCTACCGTCCGCTGGGCCGCTGATCAGGTGCTTCGACGCCTGCTGCCGTCCGGTTCGGAGCCACAGTGGCGAGATCCCTCCGGCAATGTCCGGCTGGTCGAGGTGTACGTCGACTCCGGCTGGGTCGGCTCCAAGGTGGCTGCCATGGAGGCGGCTTCCCGGTCTCGGATTCCGTTCCTGATGCGTTTCGGCACCGGCATGGTGCCTGATGACCGGACCGTGTTTCAAGACGGTGACCTGATCTATGCCGCAGTAACCAACGACCAGGTCGGCGACGTTGAGAACATTCTCGGCACCGGCCCGGTAGAACACTGAGGAGGTTGGCCATGCGCGTTGCTATCGCCGGAGCCGGAAACGTCGGCCGCTCCATTGCCCGCGAGCTGATCGCCAACGGACACCAGATCCTGCTGATCGATCGCGATCCGAACGCGATCAAGCCCGAGAGTGTGCCCGAGGCCGAATGGTTGCTGGCTGATGCCTGCGAGGTGAGCAGCCTCGAGGAGGCCGGCCTAGACACCTGCGACGTGGCGATTGCGGCCACCGGCGACGACAAGGCGAACTTGGTGCACTCGCTGCTGGCGAAGACCGAATTCGGCGTGCCCCGCACCGTTGGCCGGGTGAACCACCCCGCTAACGAGTGGATGTTCGACGATCTTTGGGGTGTCGACGTTGCGGTGTCTACGCCGCGGCTGATGTGTGCACTGGTCGAGGAAGCCGTCACCGTAGGCGATTTGGTGCGATTGTTCAGCTTCCGCGGCGGCTACAGCAACCTGGTCGAGATGACGCTGCCCCAGGAGTCCCCTCGGGTCGGCAGCCGAATCTCCGACCTGAACCTTCCTGGCGAGGCACTGCTGGTGGCGATCATCCGCGATGGTGCCGTCCGGGCGCCGCAGCGGGACGGCGCGCTGGAGGCCAACGACGAGTTGTTGTTCATCGCTGCACCCGAGTGCGAGATCGAGCTGGCTCAGTACCTGATGCCGCGGGTGGTACGGGAGAGCTGAGCTGACTCAGTCGGCGACGAGCTCATAATGCGGGTTGTAGAGGCGACGCTGGCCGTCCACGTATGAAGCCCGCCCCGAGACGATCAGCTCACGGCCGGCAGTAACGCCGGGGATCTGTCGGCGACCCATCCAGATCAACTGGATGGTCCCTGACCCGTCGCTGAACTCGGCCTCAAGCCAGGGGGTGCCTGCCCGAGGCTTCATGGTGAGCACGGTGATCGTGCCCCGCAGCCGAGCCACCTGACGATCAGTAAGGTCGGCGATCTTGTTGGCACCCACTGACTCGGCAACCCGTTGCCGCTCGGCCGACTCCAGCTCAGCGTTCGAAGCACCCAGCCGCTTCAGGGCGTTGATCAACGGATTTCCATCGGCCATCAGGACGCCCCTTCGGGAAGCTTCATGGCGATCCGCTCGCCCGGTACCATCGGCTGGCTGCCCCGACGCACCACCAGATTGCGGAAGAACTCCAGGAACGGGGCCATCTTGGATTCATCGGTTGCATCCAGCGCGGCCTCACCCAACAAGGTGCCCCGCAAGAGCCAGCGCGGCCCCTCGGCGAACCACACTCGCGACACGTGGAACAGCTGCTCTCCCTTAGGCCCTTCCTGCGGGAGCACTCGGCGGATCTCCTGGCCGAACGGACCATCGCTGACCTCAGCACTCCCCCCGGCCTCGGCAGCCTCCTCAACGGCTTCCTCACGCAGTTCTGCGCTCAGGCCGCCGCTGGCCGGCGCAGCGAAGAGCACCACTTCCAGTCCAGATTCGCCCCAGACGCCGGTGACTGCCAACACTCGCCGAGTCTGCTCGTCGACCTGCAGTTGCAGGCCCAGACCGTCCCAGGGTGTGACGATCAGGGTGTCAAGGTCGATCCGGGCCACCTCCTCGGAAAGCTCGACCTCTTCGTAATCGAAGGGGCCGTCGGCACGCCAGTCCGGCTGCTCGCTGTCCTCGTCGTCGAGCCGCTCCTCGTCGTCAAAGTCATCGTCGAGGTCATACCCCTGGGACGCGACGTCAGTCAGTTCCTCGGTCTCCCCCACAGCCTCGTCCTGGGACTCCTCGGGCTCCTCGACGACCTCGATCGGGCGCTTTCGTCCAAAAATCATTTGTCCACCTCGGTCTTGTCCGCTCGCGCGGTCCACTCAGCAATTCCACCGGTTGAGCCATATCCGTCCGCACCTCGAGAGGTCAGCGGCAGTTCGGTCAACTCCACAAAGTCAGCGCTAGCCACCGCTTGCACCACCAGTTGGGCGACCAGGTCGCCGCGCGCCAGTCGAATCGGCGTCCTCAGATCGGTATTCAACAGACACACCCTGATTTCGCCACGGTAGCCAGCATCGATCGTCCCCGGCGCGTTCACGATGGTCAGCCCACTTCGGGCTGCCAACCCCGAGCGCGGATGCACGAATCCAGCCCAGCCCGGCGGTAGGGCGATCGCCACCCCGGTGCCGACGACCCGGCGCTCCCCCGGCGCCAACTCGCAATCCTCAGCGATAGCCAGGTCTGCGCCGGCATCCCCCGGGTGCGCGTAGCGCGGGACCGGAAGTCCGGGATCCAACCGAATCAATCCGATCCTCATCTTCTCCGGGATCGCCGATGTCACCTGGGCAGTCTAGCTGCGCGGGCCGGGCCTCCCCCACGCCGAGATGCCCGGCGCCATTGCCCTGCCACGGTTGACTTGGCATGATGCCAACAGGAGGCCAAGTGAAGACTTCACAGAGACTGGTGTGGAACCTCTACGTCGGCATAGTCGGCGCCCTGACCACGCTGGCCGCGACGAAGGTCGTGAGCAAGGTCTGGGAGTTGAGTACCGGCGAGGCGCCGCCTCGGCCGAACGACCCGGACGTGCCGCTTCGTAGAGCACTCACCTGGGTGGTGGCCAGCGGGCTCGGCATAGGTCTGGCTCAGGTGTTCATGAACCGGTTCGCCGCAGACCAATGGGCGCGCGCGATGGGCACCCCTGTGCCCGGCCTGGGTAAGGCTGATCGGTTGGGCTGAGTCGGCTCGATCAGCCGGCGCAATCAACGCAGTAGCTAATCCCACCCTTCACCACTGCCACTTGGCTGCGGTGTTTGACCAGGAAGCAGGACCCGCAGGTGAACTCATCGGCCTGTCTGGGCAGGACCCGGACGGTCAACTCCTCGTGCGACAGGTCGGCGCCGGGGAGTTCGAAGGCCTCAGCGGCCTCGACCTCATCCTCGTCGACCTTGCCCGAGTTCTTGTCATTGCGACGGGTCTTCAACTCCTCGATCGAGTCTTCGCTTTCCTCGTCAGTCTTGCGAGGGGCGTCGTAGTCGGTTGCCATCGGCTGGTGATCCATCTGTCGTAGTGCGTGGAGGTGTTGCGGTAATGGTGACAGCAATAGTTAGCAATCACTGACACCGGTCATATTCCCGAGCAAGCGTGCTGGACGACCTCTTTGCGGCCCAGCCAACGCGCCTGACTCGGAGTGGGTTGGTAGGTTACCCTGCAAACAGCATCGGAAGTGACACCATGACTCACCGATCCGAGACCGACCACGGTTCAACTTCGGTGCGCCCGGCGCCACAGACCACCCACCTGGAGATCTACATGGAGAGCGCACTAAGCCCACGAGAGATCCAGACACGCGTCCGCGCCGGCGATTCGCTCGAAGAAGTGGCCCGAGTGGCCGGCATGTCGACCGATTGGGTCGAACCCTTCGCCGCTCCGGTGCTCGCTGAACGCGAATACGTGGCGCAGCAGGCCCAGAACCATCAGGTGCGCCGCGGTGGCGAAACCATCGCTCACCGCAGCCTCGGGCAGGTAGTCGCTGATCGACTCGCCTCACGGCGAGTGAACACCGAAGACCTGATTTGGGATGCCTGGCGCCTGGAAGGTCGTCGCTGGTTGGTTCGGGTCGACTACGACTCAGGGAAGTCCCATCGAGAGGCGCGGTTCGTCTACGACGCGAACGGACGCTTCTCCGTGGCCGACAACGACGATGCCCGCTGGCTGCTCGGGTTGCATTCAGCTTCGCATGGCCCTCAGCCTGGCCGTCGCCGTCGCGAGGAAGAGGCGGAGCCGACCGTAGACCTCAACGGCGACCTTGCCCTGGTTCGAGTAGTGCAGCCGCGAGCCGACGAGCTCGGCGACCCCTCCGACACTGCTCCGCTGGATGAGATCGATGGCGAAATCGACGACGCCTACTCCGAAGCCGAGCTGGCCGAGGTCGACGGCGTCTACGACATCTTGCCTACCCACACCGGCGGTTTGGATGTCCTCTACGACATGTTGTCCAGCTTTGACGAGGACTCGGTCCAGATCTATGCCGGCCTGATTCGGGAGGATCTGCGCAACAAGGTGCAGTCCAATCCAGTGCTCGACGCCACCCCCGAACCGGGTCGAAACAGCGAATCCGAGCCGGAGACTCCCCCGGCGGCGGCTCGCAGGCAGACTCCCGAGCAGTCCACGAAAGCCAGGACCAAGCCCGCAGCGAAGGTCGCTCCCGAAGCGCAATCTGCTGAACAGCCCTCTTTGGAAGATGCCGTGGAAGCCACCCCGGCGGAGACTGCTGCGGAAAAGCCCCGCGGGCGGCGCAAGCGCGCCGCCGTTCCCAGCTGGGACGAAATAATGTTCGGCTCGCCGAAACGCCGCTCCTAATCAGTCCTCACCGAAGGGCAGCGGCTCCGGGCTCAGGGTGACCGCAGCAACTTGAGCGGTCACCCGGCGACGGTGGTGTCGACGACACAGCACCTGGTAGGCGACTTCGGTGCTGTGGTCAGTGTCACCAACTACTACTTGAGTACCTTCGGTCACCATTGAGCCGTTGACCGTGCGCGCATTGTGGGTCGCCGGTTCGCCACACCAGCAACGCGGCCGCACCTGAAGCATCTCCATGCGATCACACAGCTCCACGAGCCGCCGCGACGCTGGGAACAGTTCAGTGCGGAAGTCGGTGAGGATGCCGAAGCAGAACACATCGATTTGGAGTTCGTCCACGATTCGAGCCAACTGGTCGATGTGGGTGCCGGTGTAGAACTGCGCTTCATCGCATACCAAGAAGTCGACCCGCCGACCGCCCGTCAACTCACTCACGACATAGGTCCAGAAGTCGAACTCGGGCACCACCTCCAGCGCCGGGCGAGTCAGTCCGATCCGTGAAGTGATGCTGGCCCCACCGGAACGATCGAGCATGGTGAACAGCCGCCCTTGGCGTCCTGCCTCGGATTCGGTGTAGGCGACCTGGAGTGCCAAGGTCGACTTGCCGCAGTCCATCGGACCGGTGAAGTAGGTCAGTTCCGCCATGCCGCCATTCTCCCGTAATCCTGCTCGCTGCCCACCGCCACGTGCCTCACTCCACCAGTAGCGGAACAACCATTTCGGCCCGGGTCAGCGAGCCGTGCATGCCGACCAGGCCAAGCTCGCCGGGCAGCGTCCGGCTGAGTATCGCACCGTCGTCAGCCATGGCAACGATGACGTCCCCGAAACGGTCGGCAAGCCTGGGCGAAAGCTCGCCAAACCAACCCTCGGCCACCGCTTCCTCCCGGGTGCGCACCCAGGCCCGCTCCCCCAACCGCGATCGCCAGCGACTGGCCACCCGCTCCTGCGACCCCACCTCGACCATCAAGTGACGCAGCCGGCCTTCCCCGGCGAAGGCGGTCACCTGCTCGAGCAGCCTGGGCTCATCCTCAACCAACAGCCGCGAGTCTGCCGAAACGTCAACCATGCCGTGATCGCCGGTGATCACCAGCCGAACCGAGGACGGCAGCGCCTCTCGCAGCCTGCTGGCCAGCGAATCCACCCAAGTCAACGCCTCCCGCCACTGCACCGAATCGACGCCGTGGGCATGGCCGGTGTGGTCCAGCACGCGCTCGTAGCAATAGGTGAGGTTCCGCTCGCCGGCCATCGTGGCCGCCGCAGCCAATTCGGCGCGCCGGTCCAAGTCACTCTCGTCCTCGACCGGCCAGAAGGACCCACCGCGTAGCGCCAGCGTGGTGAGACCGCTGGCAGCGAAGGCCGCCGGCGCGATGGTGCCGGTCTGAATGCCGGCTTTCGCGATCCGCTCGAAATAGGTGAGCTGTGGCTGCACGTCCAACCCGCTGAGTCCGGCCGGCCAGCGCAGGACATTCAACACCGCGCTGTCCTGGCGATACCAGAACGTGTAGCCGGCGATCCCGTGGGCGCCGGGATGCAGCCCGGTGCCAAAACTGGTGATCGAGGTGGCGGTGGTGCTGGGCACTCCTGCAGTGAGGAAGCTTTGGCCCAATCCGCTCAGGTAGGGGGCGAGTTCAGCATTCTCGGCAAGCTGGTCAGCGCCAAGGCCGTCTATCAACAACACCAGGTAACGCTGCGCGGACGGCAACCCGAGCCGGTCCTGGCCCGGCATTCCCAAATGCGCACCCAAACTCGGCAGCAGGTCAGCCAAGGTGCTACGGCCATAGGCAGGGACCAGCGGCTCACTCATCCAATCGCACCAGTGACCTGCTGCAGCGCAGTGGCGAAGGCGATCAACTGCTGCACCTTCTCCGGGCCGTCGCCGGCGGAGCTGATCCGGACGGTCAAGTCCTCGGCAGCCATCATTCCGGTCATCCCGTGGTCCGCCTCGCAGTTGGGATCGGCGCATTGAGCCGGTTCCAAATCCAGCCGCCGCATCGTCCCCCATGCGACCGCCAGCCAGGTCTCAGCCACCGCCGAGCGACGGGAACCGTAACGTTCGGCATTCGACACCACCTGGCTCAGCGCCACCGAGGTGATCTTGCCCAGCGGCACTGTCTCGATGGTAGTCAAGGCCTGCCCTGCCCCGCCCGGCTCGCCGTTCTCGTCAGTGTGCGAAACCAACAGCCTGCTTTTGGTCAGCACAAGCACTGATAGATGACGCTGGATCTCGTCCCGGTTGAACGTGGCCTCCTGATGCACCAAGTGCGCCAATGGCTCCTCAGGACCCAGGCCCATCGCCACCGTGTCGGCGACCAACTCGGGGAAGTACCTGCAGGCATGGATCTCTGCACCGAGATCCGCCGGCAAACGCCGCGTACCGGGAGTGCTCACGCCCGACATCCTGCCACGCGCGCCAACTGAGCCCAAAAGGCCCCCGCGCCACTAGGGTGGGGTGCCGTGAGCACCCGTCCGTTCTTCGCCGCGCGCGTTGAGGAGTTCATCGACCGCCGGATCGAAGCCGTGCTGCGAGGGATCGGCTGGCAAGAGCGGGTGATCTGCTACACCTCATACGGCAGCAGCACCAGCATTCGGGTGCTCGGCCGAGTGATTCTGGTGCCTAGGCGCGCCCACACGACTCTGGGCAAGGCGACCGAGGATCTGATTCGGCGCCGTGGCTTTCGCAACTTCTTCAGCACTGCCTGTGTCCGGACACCCTTCACGGTCCGGGTCGGTGATGTGGTGGTGGCCGGTGCGACTGATCGCGGCGGCTATATCGATAAGCGCGTCCGCGACCACAACCTGGCCCCCGGTTGGCGACAGGTGGAGGTGCGCAGCGCCGACTCCGAGCCGTCCTACGCCGAGGTGCAGGTGGTCGGCGATGACGTCCGCTTCGGCATGATCTCCGATATCGACGACACGATCATTTCCACCTTCTTGCCACGTCCGATGATCGCTGCGTGGAATTCCTTCATCCGCGATGAGTCCGCGCGCCAGGCCGTCCCCGGGATGGCCCGGATGTACGCCTCGTTGTTGGCCCGTCACCCAGACGCCCCGGTTATCTACATCTCCACTGGCGCCTGGGGCACCCACGGATTCCTTTCCCGGTTCCTGAAGCGGCACAACTTTCCCCTCGGACCGATACTGCTCACCGACTGGGGCCCCACAAATACCGGCTGGTTCCGCTCCGGATGGGCGCACAAGGCCGAGGCGCTGCTGCAACTGACCCGGGACTTTCCAGCCATCTCCTGGCTGCTGATCGGCGATGATGGGCAGCACGACCCGGCCATTTATGCCGATTTCGCCAGGGTTGCGCCTGATCGGGTGCGCGTCATCGCTATCCGCCAGCTCACCGCCGCCGAGCAGGTACTGGCCCATGGCACGACCGGCATGATCGACCCCGACGATGTCGTCGCCGGGATTCCCCTGGTCTCCGCCCCTGACGGACGCGGCCTGCTCGCCGCGCTCGACCCACTGCCACAGATCAACTGATCCACCCACCACAGAAAGGCCTGCGCACGCACGATGGTTGCCAAACCGCCTCCGGTTGAGGATGACTTCGCCGAACGTATCGTCGACGTCGACGTTTCTTCCGAAATGGAGACCAGTTTCCTGGAGTACGCCTACTCGGTGATCTACTCCCGGGCACTACCGGACGCCCGCGACGGGTTGAAGCCGGTACAGCGCCGGATCCTGTACGGGATGGATCAAATGCGCATTCGTCCGGATACCTCCCACGTGAAGTGCTCACGGGTTGTCGGCCAAGTCATGGGCCTCTACCACCCACATGGTGATTCGGCCATCTACGAAGCGCTCGTCCGACTTGGTCAGCCCTGGTCGATGCGTCTGCCAACCGTCGACGGCCATGGCAACTTCGGCTCGCTGGATTCGGGCCCGGCTGCGATGCGGTACACCGAATGTCGAATGTCGCCGGCAGCGGTCGCGATGACTGCCGATATCGAGTCTGACACCGTCGATTTCCGTCCGAACTACGACGGCAAGGAGACCGAGCCGGTTGTTCTGCCGGCCGCGTTCCCGAATCTCTTGGTGAACGGCAGCACCGGAATCGCTGTCGGCATGGCCACCAACATCGCCCCGCACAACCTGGTCGAGGTTGTCCAAGCACTGAAGCATCTGCTGAAGAATCCGGAGGCTGACAGCGAAGAGTTGATGCGCTTTGTGCCGGGTCCAGACTTTCCCACCGGCGGCAAGATCATCGGCCTGGACGGTGTCCGGGACGCCTACCTGACCGGACGCGGCCAGTTCAAGGTGCGAGCCTCGGCCCGCATCGAGCAGGTCAGCCCACGTCGCAAGGGCATCGTGGTGACCGAGCTGCCCTACCAGATCGGCCCGGAGCGGATCATCGAGCAGGTGAAAACCCTCGTCAGCAGCAAGCGGCTGACCGGAGTCGCCGACATCAAAGACCTCACCGATCTGGCCAACGGCACTCGACTGGTCATCGAGGTCAAGAACGGCTTCAATCCCGAGGCGCTGCTTGAGGAGCTGTTCCGGCTGACCAAGCTGGAGGACTCGTTCTCGGCCAATAACGTCGCTCTCGTCGAAGGACAACCCAGCACGCTGGGTCTGCGCGAAATGCTGACCGTCTACCTTGAGCACCGCCTGCAGGTGATCCGTCGCCGGTCCGCCTTCCTCCTCGGCAAAGCTCAGGATCGACTACATCTTGTTGACGGCTTGCTGCTGGCCATTGTGGACATCGACGACGTGATCGCGATCATTCGTTCCTCCGATGACTCCACGCAAGCCCGCACCCGCTTGATGGAAGCCTTCGAGCTCACCGAGATCCAGTCCAACTACATCCTCGACATGCAGCTGCGTCGCCTCACCAGGTTCAGCCGGATCGACCTGGAATCTGAGCGAGGCAAGCTGCTGACCACGATCGCGGACCTTTCTGGAATCCTGGATTCTGACGAACGACTGCACGCTGTCACGGCCGCCGAACTGGACGAGATCGCCCGCACCCACGGAACCCCACGCCGCACCATCCTGCTGGCCTCTGCCGGCAACCAGGTGACCGCAGCGAAGACGCCGACGTCTCTGGAGATCGCCGACGACCCGTGTTGGGTGATGCTGTCCTCGGCGGGCTTGTTGGCCCGCACCGACAACGACGAGCCCCTACCCAGTTCGGGGCCACGAGCTGTTCACGACGTGATCGTCTCCGCAGTGCGAACCTCCGCTCGCGGCGACTTCTGCGTCTTCACCAGTGCAGGACGGCTCCTTCGCGGACACTCGATCGAAGTGCCGTCGGTACCGGTGACCGCCGCGGCACCCAATCTGCAGGGCGGCTCACTGGCTTCCGAATTGCTGGCGTTGGAGCCAAATGAGCGGATTCTGGGTCTCGGCAGTCTGAGCGAGCGAACCTTTGGCTGGGCCTTGGGCACGCGCCGCGGCGTGGTGAAGCGGGTCAACCCAGAGCTGCTCAACAAGGACGCTTGGGAAGTCATTCGCCTCGATGAGGGTGATGAGGTGGTCGGCGCGGTCGAGCTCACTCACGATCTGGTCTCACTGGTCTTTATCACCACCGACGCGCAACTGCTGCACTTCCGCGCAACCGCGGTGCGCCCGCAGGGCCGCGCGGGCGGCGGCATGGCTGGCATCAAGCTCGCCGGGAATGCCCACGTTGTCTTCTTCGGTGCATCCTCGTCCGCCGACGCCTCAGTGGTCACGGTTGCCGGCTCGTCCGCCGCGCTGCCTGGCACTGATGCCGGCAGTGTCAAAGTCACTCCGCTGGCCGAATACCCGAGCAAGGGTCGAGCCACCGGTGGCGTGCGTTGTCAGCGCCTCCTCAAGGGCGAAGATGTGCTGCTGCTTGGCTGGGCCGGCCCGGATCCGGCGATTGCCGCTGCGGCCAGCGGCACTCCGATTGACCTGCCGGCAGTGGATCCGCGTCGCGATGGTTCTGGGATCTCCATCGGCCAGCCGCTGGCAGCAATCGGGTCTAGGTACCACTCCTGACCTGCGCGCCAGCAGCTGGCCAGCCACAGTTAGGGTGAGCCCCATGCATGAGGGTTTCGATGACTTGTTGGACGCCAACCAGCGGTATGCCAACTCAGCACCGCGCAACTTCGATGGCTACGCCCATGCTGGTGTCGCCGTTGTGACCTGTATGGATTCGCGCCTGCAGCCGCTGGAAATGCTCGGTCTGTTCTTGGGCGAGGCCAAGATTCTGCGCACCCCCGGCGGCCATGTGACCGCCGACGCGCTCGTTGGCTGTGCCCTCGCGGTGAACTTGCTGCGGGTCAATCGCATCTTGGTCATCAGCCATACACGCTGCGCCATGGCCTCGGCCAGCGAGGACGAGATTCGCAGCCAGGTGGAGACAGCATCAGGCTTGGACGCCGCAGCGTTCACCTTTGGCGCAGATCCCCATCAGTTGGAGCACTTGCGTACCGACGTGGCCATGGTCGCCAACCATCCGCTGATCTTCGGACGAGCCCAGGTGGGCGGCTTCCACTACGACGTCGACACCGGCCTGCTCGAACAAATCTGCTGATCCTCCCCAGGCTGCCAGCTGCTGGCTAGACGTCGATGCGCTCCGCATCCAGGGTGTAGGCGCCTTCGATGATGAACTCCTTGCGCGGAGCCACGTCGTTGCCCATCAGCTTTTCGAAGGTCCATTCGGCCGCGGCACCGTCATCGACAGTGAATCGGCGCAATGAACGGTGGCGCGGATTCATCGTGGTGTCGGCCAACTGGTCGGCGTCCATCTCGCCCAGACCCTTGTAGCGCTGCGGCTCCTTGAACGACTGGCCGCGCTTGGTCAGCTCGGCGAGCTTGCGGCGGTATTCGGCCTCGTTGTAGGTGTAGATGTACTTCTCCTGGCCCTTCTTCGGGTTGATCAACTCGAACCGGTGCAACGGCGGGACGGCGCTGTAAATCCGTCCAGCATCCACCAGCGGGCGCATGTACTTGAAGAAGAGTGTGGCCAGCAGGGTACGAATGTGCGCGCCGTCAGAGTCGGCGTCAGCCATGAAGATGATCTTGGAGTAGCGGGCGGCATCCAAATCGAAGGTGCGCCCAGAGCCGGCGCCGACCACCTGAATGATCGAGGCGCACTCAGCGTTCTTCAACATGTCGCCGACCGAGGCCTTCTGCACGTTGAGGATCTTGCCCCTGATCGGCAGCAATGCCTGGAACTCCGAGTCTCGGGCCAGTTTGGCGGTGCCAAGAGCCGAGTTGCCCTCCACGATGAACAACTCAGTGCGGTCAAGATCGGTGCTGCGGCAGTCGGCGAGTTTAGCCGGAAGAGTCGAGGATTCCAGCGCGTTCTTGCGTCGTTGGGCCTCCTTGTGGGCCCGCGCCTGAACCCGGGTGCGGGAGGCGGCGACGACTTTTTCCATCACCGCGCGGGCTTGAGTGCGAACCGCCGCCTTGTTGGAGGTCAGGAAGTCGCCCAGCTCGGCCTCTACAACCTTCGCCACCAGCCTGGTCACGGGCGGGGTGCCGAGCACTTCCTTGGTTTGGCCCTCGAACTGCGGCTCGGCCAACCGAACGGTGACCACAGCAGTCAGACCTTCGAGCACATCGTCCTTGACGACCTCCTCATTGGCCTTCAGTAGCCGGGTGCCGTCGAAGCCGCGAGCGAAAGCCCTGGTCAGTCCTCGTTCGAAGCCAGAGACGTGGGTGCCGCCCTTCGGGGTGGAGATGATGTTCACGAACGAGGCGACCTGAGTGTCGTAGCCGCCGCCCCAGCGCAGCGCAATGTCGACGTCCAGTTCACGCTCAACATCGCTGGGGGTCATCGCACCGTTGTCATCCAGCATCGGGACGGTCTCGGTGAACTTGTCAGTGCCTTGCAGCCGAATCACCTCGCTGACCGCGGTGCCGGTGGCCAAGAATTCGCAGAACTCACTGATGCCACCGTCGTGTTTGAACACTTCCTCGGTGACTTCGGCGGTACGGGCATCAGTGACCGCCAACTCCAGACCGGGCACCAAGAAGCTGGTCTGGCGGGCCCTACCCAGCAACTGATTCAAGCTCAGCCCGGCTCCCGGTAGGAAAATCTGCCTATCTGGCCAGTAGCGGATCCGGGTGCCAGTCACGCCCTTGGCCACCCGCGCGACCTTACGCAGCGAGTTCCCCGGCTCGAACGGCGCGTCGGGGCCATCGCCGGCGAACACCCCCGGCACGCCCCGACGAAAGCTCATTGCATGGGTGGCGCCGTTGCGGTCCACCTCGACGTCCAGCCGCGAAGACAGCGCGTTCACCACGGATGCACCGACACCGTGCAGACCGCCGGTGGCGTTGTAGGAACCGGCCCCGAACTTTCCGCCGGCGTGCAGCTTGGTGAAGACCACCTCGACGCCGGTCAGCTTGGTGCGAGGCTCGATATCCACCGGAATGCCGCGGGCCGCGTCGACGACCGAAATCGAGCCATCGGCGTCCAGCCGTACCGTGATCTTCTCGCCATAACCGGCCAGTGCCTCGTCCACCGCGTTGTCGATGATCTCCCACAGGCAATGCATCAGGCCGCGGGTATCAGTGGAACCGATGTACATCGCCGGGCGCTTGCGGACCGCTTCCAGTCCCTCCAGCACCAGCAGGTGCCGCGCCTCGTACTCCCTGCCCTCGCCAGCCTTTGTCGTAGTCACCGCCTGAGATTATCTCGGCGGCGTAACAGTTATGCGTATTCAGGTAACGGTGTCGGACACCGTGCGCACGAGCTTGGCCCGAGGTGCCTAGACTGAAGGGGCCGGAACAAACAGGGCAGCCGCCATGTTGACACCGGTGCCGGACACTCGAATGGGTGAGGAAGTGAGGAACACCATGACTAGCACCTTTGCAGAACCTCTGACCACCGCTGATCGCTGTGATCGCTGTGGCGCTCAGGCATACCTGCGAGTAACCCTCACCACCGGCGGCGAGCTTCTTTTCTGCGCACACCACGCCAAGGCTCACTCCGACAAGCTGAGCCAGGTTGCTTTGTCCATCCAGGACGAGACGAACAAGCTCTCTTAAGTCCACGACTCTTGCAGTGGGCCCCGGGGATGCTTCCCCGGGGCCCACTGTTTTGGGGTGCGATACTGCCTGCCATGCAGACCATCGATGCCGTGCGCGGCGACCTGACCCAGGAATCTGCCGATGCGCTGGTGAACGCAGCGAACTCCAGCCTCCTGGGCGGTGGCGGAGTTGATGGCGCCCTGCACGCAGCAGCCGGGCCGGCACTGCTGAGGGCCTGTCGCCAGGTGCGAGCAAACCAGTATCCCGACGGACTCCCCGTCGGCGAAGCGGTGGCCACCGAAGCCGGGTTGCTGCCGGCGAAATGGGTCATCCACACGGTCGGACCGAACCGGAACGCCGGTCAGACCGACGAGGCGTTGCTGGCTGCGGCCTACCATCACTGCCTCGATATCGCGGTCGCGTTGGGGGCCCGGACGGTGGCCTTTCCCGCAATCGGAGCCGGCGTCTACGGCTGGGACATCGACACCGCGGCCAGAGTCGCGGTGCTTGCCGTTGCTGGACACCCCCGCACCGGCATCGAGCGGGTCCGCTTCGTGCTGTTCAGCGACGCCGCATACGAGGCGTTTCGGGCTGAACTGTCCAGGCTGGTGTGATGATCGCACTCCCCTATGGCTCCTGGCCGTCCCCGATCGCCCCGGATGACCTCGCTTCCTCGGCGCTGCGACTTTCCGGCGGCATCATCGATGACGGGATCTCCTACTGGAGCGAGGGTCATCCCGAAGATCGCGGACGGGTCGGACTGTGGCGCCGCGAGTCCACCGGAATCGTTACCGAAATCACGCCGCAGGCCTACGTCCGCACCGCCGTCAACGAATACGGCGGCGGCGACTGGACCGCGCGTGGTGGTCTGGTCGCCTACGCCAACTGGCCAGATGGTGCGGTTTACCTTCTCGAACCCAGTGCCGGGCCTCGCCAGATTGCTCCCGGCGACGGCCTGCGCTACGCCGCCCTCTTCCTGGACCCCTCCCGGCGCCTGCTGCTGGCCGTGCGGGAGGATCATCGCGACGGCGGCGAACCTCAGCAGGTGATCGTCAGCCTGAATCTGGATGCCGACAACGCCGAGGGTGGCCAGGTACTGGTCTGCGGCGCCGACTTTTACGCGCACCCGAGCTTGAGCACCGATGGGCGACTGGCCTGGTGCGAATGGAACCACCCCGACATGGCTTGGGATCAAGCCAGCGTGGTCGTGGCGCCACTTCAGGAACCGTCCAAGCGCACTGTGGTCGAATCCGCAGAGAAGGTCTGCGCGCTGTATCCGTCCTGGGCACCAGATGGTGCGCTGATCTACCTCAGCGACGCCTCAGGCTTCTGGAACTTTCGCCGCTGGGCCGACGGCCTGATCCGCGTCCTGCACCAGGCTCCTCACGACTTCTGCGGGCCGCTGTGGGTGCTCACTCCGGTCCCGTACTCGATCATCGACTCCACCCGAATCGGGTGCAGTTGGACTGAGGACGGCTTTACGCGCCTGGGCATCCTCGACTTCAGCGGCCATGCCGCCGTGCTGACCAGGCTCGATAGCGATGCGGTGACCGCGGAAGTGACCGGCTTCGGTAGGCGCTGCCTGGCGATGTTCGGCTACGCCGACCGACCCACCGAGTTGGTGGAACTCGACTGGACTACCGGAGCGGCCGACACACTACGGGCATCCAGCAGCGTCGAGTGCCGCGCCACCGCCATCTCTCGCGCCGAGCCGTTCAGCTGGGATTCTCCCGACGGCCCAGTGCATGGTTGGTTCTACCCCCCCACGAACCCCGATTACGGCGCCGAGGCCGGCGAACTGCCACCGGTGCAGGTGTGGAGCCATGGCGGCCCCACCGCATTTTCGGGTCCCGACTTCAGCCTCGCCGTCCAGTTTTGGACCTCTCGCGGCCTCGGCATTCTGGACGTGAACTATTCCGGCTCGACCGGCTACGGACGCGCCTATCGGGAACGTCTGGTCGGCCAGTGGGGTATCAGCGATGTCCGCGACTGCGTAGCGGGGGCTTTGGCCCTGGTGCGCGCCGGACGCGCCGACGCGGCTCGACTGAGCATTAGAGGCAGCTCGGCCGGCGGTTTCACAACGCTGGCCGCCCTTACCAGCAGCAACGTCTTTGCAGCGGGGATCAGCCTTTACGGCATCGGTGACTTGGAAGCGTTAGCCACCGATACCCACAAGTTCGAATCCCACTACACCGATCGGTTGGTCGCGCCCTATCCGGAGGGACGCCAGGTGTATCTGGATCGTTCGCCGATCCGGCACATCGATCAACTCAGCTGCCCGATGCTGATCCTGCAGGGAGCCGACGACAAAGTGGTGCCGCCTGGCCAAGCCGAGGCCATGGCTGCAGCGGTGCGCACGACGGGCTTGCCAGCGCGGTTGCGGATCTTCGCAGGCGAAGGACACGGCTTCCGAAGGGCTGACACCGTCAAAGCGGTGGCTGAGGAAGCCTTGTCCTTCCTAGCCGACGTGCACGGCTTCACCCCTGCTGACTAAGCCAACCGGGGCCGGTCCCCCCGGTCGAGAAGACGCGGATGTCGTTACTGACGCAAGGACGAATCAACAACCGTGTCCCGGATGAGCCGCGCCAAATCGGCCGCGTCAACGTTCAAGCCTGTTTGTTTGCGAAGTTCTTTGCGGGCAGCATCCACCACGGGATCGGACAGAAGAACTGTAACGAGGTTCTTCGGAGCGGTTGCCGCCCGCTCTCTCCAGACCTCGTCAATCTGCTTGCGCTTGAATGATTCCTTGCACAGGTAAAACAACTGATCGCTCTTCTTGACCGGCGGGGCATCAGATGCCAGGTCGACATCCAAAACGAGATCGATCGTGACTGGAAGCCCCGCGATCAATCGGAACACCTGCCAACAGGTGCCGTTGGTCAGAATCAACCACTCGACTCCCTCATTGACGGCATACATCTCTACTTGACGCAGGTGCCGTTCGTTGAGTTTTGTAGTAGCGCGTTTAACCTCAATAAATGCGACCAGCTGCTGATCTATCCGCACCCCGTAGTCGGCGAACTCGCCCTTGACCGCGTATTCCGTTGTCAGCTCGGTGTACTTGTCGTATCCCAAGGCGTCGCAGAGTACGTCTGTCACCAATAGCCGGGTGTCCCCCTCATTGGCATCCCGGGCCACCAGATCGTTCAGGGGACGGGCGTATTTTCGCAGACTGGCCCTGATGCGCTCCTTGGCATCCGACTCCCACTTCGGCACCTGCCGCGCTCGCTCTCCTGCCGATTCCGCCATATTTCCTCCTCGAGCCGGCCTCGGGTCTGAGGCTACTGCACTGCAGCCTCAACAGCGTCGTGAAATGTCTTGAAGATTGCGCACGCAGAGAATTGTCGCCGGCAAGTTGCTTCACGGCACTTCTGAGATCCCCCAAGACGTATCGAGTGATTCTGGCAGCGCTTACCCAGCGTCTCTCCGTCCGCGCACCGCCGCAATCTCGGAGCAAGACCCAACCGGTGCACCGGCGCCTACAACCTCTGAAGCGCCGGCCGAGATATCGACCCAGGCCCACGGTGCGTCCGGATGCGTCCTTCCGCATCCGTCAACACAGACCGGGTTCGCGCCCAATCGCTAGGTGCACCCAAAAGTAACGCGCCCCACGAAGTAGCGACGCTCGAACTGGACGCCTCTTGCCTATCTGCGCCTGGACGGATTGCAACCACGATTCGAGCCAAAGCCCTTCCGCTGCGCGTGCGGATACCCGGAGCCGGCCGTCGCGGCTTATCGCAGGCCACGATCATCAGCGCGTTGATCCGGGAAATATCTGCCCATCAGGAGCGGGCATGCGGATTCACCCCCCGGTGACCAGAGGTCAGCGGTGAGCGCTCAGTCGAGGTAGTCGCGCAGCACCTGGGAGCGCGACGGATGGCGCAGCTTGCTCATCGTCTTGGACTCGATCTGGCGGATCCGCTCACGGGTCACGCCGTACACCTTGCCGATCTCGTCCAAGGTCTTGGGCTGGCCGTCGGTGAGACCGAAACGCATGCTGACGACGCCAGCTTCACGCTCGCTGAGAGTATCGAGCACGTCGTGGAGCTGTTCCTGAAGCAAGGTGAAGTTCACCGCCTCGGCAGGAACCACCGCCTCAGAATCCTCGATCAGGTCGCCGAATTCGGAGTCGCCATCTTCGCCCAGCGGGGTGTGCAGCGAAATCGGCTCGCGGCCATACTTCTGAACTTCGACGACCTTTTCCGGGGTCATGTCCAGTTCCTTGGCCAACTCCTCCGGAGTTGGTTCGCGACCCAAATCCTGCAGCATCTGCCGCTGAACGCGAGCGAGCTTGTTGATTACTTCGACCATGTGCACCGGAATACGGATGGTGCGGGCCTGATCAGCCATCGCGCGGGTGATCGCCTGCTTGATCCACCACGTCGCGTAGGTGGAGAACTTATAGCCTTTGGTGTAGTCGAACTTCTCCACCGCACGGATCAGACCGAGGTTGCCCTCTTGGATCAGGTCGAGGAAGAGCATTCCGCGCCCGGTGTAGCGCTTGGCCAGCGAGACCACCAGACGAAGGTTGGCCTCCAAGAGGTGATTCTTCGCGCGCCGACCATCTTCGGCGATCCAGTCCAGGTCGTCGATCTCAGCGGGCGAGTTGCCCTCGTTCACCGTCTCCTCGGCGAACAGGCCGGCCTCGATCCGTTTGGCCAGCTGCACTTCCTGCTCGGCGTTCAGCAGGGCAACCTTGCCGATTTGCTTCAGGTAGTCCTTGACCGGGTCCGCAGTGGCACCGGCAGCCATAACCTGCTGCTCGGGCTCATCGGCGTCGTCGGTGTCGGAAAGGCTGAAGCCCTGGTCTTCGGTGATTTCGGCCTCGGTCTTGGCGGCTTCGGCCGGCACGAACGCAGCCTCGTCCACATCGTCGAGGGTGCGGCGCTTACCACCAACGGTGAGCACTACCTGGTCGCCTTCCAGGACTACCTTCGCATCAGGTGCAGTCAGCACCGCTTCAACGGTTACCGCTGCTACCACGACATCCTCTTCAGCTTCATCAGCCACAACCTCTGTTTCGTCGGTTTCGTCGGAATCCACTTCCAGGTCATCGTCGACAACGACATCCTCATCGACCAACACATCCTCGCCCGGGTCGGGGTCGACATCCGGAGTCACCGGCGATGACTGCTCGCCGGTCACTTTGGTGACTGGAACCACGGGCTCGGGCACCTTTCTGGTACGCCGCTTCGGGGCAACCACAACCGCCTCATCACTGACGGGCGCAGCAGCGGCATTTGAGCGTGGAGACACAGTCAAACCTCTCGACATAGCGTCACAGGGCATGCAACAGCCGGGAGCTGTCAATCCCTTCGATCAAACCATTGTGCCACGGCTCGCCGAAACACCCAACCTGAACCCGCCCTAGAGTGTGGGCCATGTCTGTCGCCGCAAAGCCGCCGGTGCCCTCGCGCTGCCCAGAGCCACGCACGCACCACGGGGAGACCTTTTCCGACCCGTACGCCTGGATGCGCGACAAGACCTCCCCGGCATTCCTGGAGTTGCTTCACGCCGAGAACGACTACACCGAGACGCTCACCGCGGACCTCTCCGAACTCCGCCAACAGATCTACGACGACATCTCAGCGCGCACCCGACAGACCGATCTCAGTGTGCCCGAATTCGTCCGGCACGCCGAACTCGGCCAATTCTGGTACTACGCCCGCACCACTGAGGGTCATGACTACCCCAGTTTCCATCGCTGCCCGGCCAGCAGCCGCGACAGTCTCCCTGACCCCGACGCGGAGCCGCCGGCAGGTGAACAACTTCTCCTGGACGCACAGTCACTGGCCGATGGCGCGGAGTTCTTCTCCCTCGGCGCCTTCGCCATCTCCCCCAACGGCCGTCGGCTGGCCTATTCAGTCGATCTCAGCGGTGACGAGCGCTATCAACTGAGCTTCCTCGACCTCACTACTGGGCAGTTGCTGCCAGACCGGCTGGACGAGGTCGCCGGCGGCGGCGCTTGGGCCGGGGATGATGCCTTCGGCTATCTGACCGTCGACGAGGCGTGGCGACCGGATCGGTTGTGGCTGCATCAGCTCGGCGGCTCCAACGACCGGCTGCTACTTACAGAACCCGACGAGCGCTTCTGGCTGGGCGCGGACTCTTCCCGCGACAATCGTTGGCTGATCGTCACCGCCTCAAGCAAGAACACTTCCCAGACCTGGCTCGCCGACACCACCGGCCAGCCGTTGGAACTGCGCAGCGTGGCCGGCCGCCGCGAGGGCATCGAATACGACGTCGAAGTCGCCTCGGACCGGTTGTTCATCGTGCACAACGACGGCGCGATCGACTTCGCGCTGGCTCAAGCACCACTATCGGCTTCGACCCCGGCCGAATGGCAAACCATCTGGGCCGGCGAGGTCGGCGTCCGACTGCTCGGCGTGAGCGCCTACGACCGCGTTCTGGTGGCCAGCGAGCGTCGGGACGGACTCAGCCAGATCTCACTGCGGCTGCGCGACGAGGCCGGCGAGGTCGGACCGGCCCAACTGATCGACTTCGACGAGCCTCTCTTCACCGCCGAGGCCGATGACGGAGACGAGGCCGACACCGACCGGATTCGGCTGCACTTCCAGTCGATGATCACTCCCCCTCAAGTCCTGGAGTATCGGCTCGAAGACGGTTCCCGAAAAGTGCTTCGCTCGCGTCCGGTGCTGGACCACCCAACTCTTGGCCCCTACCGAAGCCAGGACTACGTCCAGCGCAGAGAATGGGCCACCGCCACCGACGGCACCCAGGTGCCGATCTCGCTGGTCTATCGCGCTGACACGCCGCTGGACGGCAGCGCCGGCTGCCTGCTCTACGGCTATGGCGCCTACGAGATCAGCCTGGCCCCCAGCTTCTCGATCGCTCGGCTCAGCTTGCTTGATCGGGGCTACGTCTACGCCACGGCGCACGTGCGTGGCGGCGGAGAGCTCGGGCGGGCCTGGTATGAAGCCGGCCGGCTGGCTGCGAAGCCGAACACCTTCACTGACTTCGTCGCCTGTGCGCGCCATCTTGTCTCGGCTGGCTTCACCAGCGTGGACCGGCTCGCCGCCGAGGGTGGCAGTGCCGGTGGACTGTTGATCGGCGCGGCACTGAATCTGGCCCCGGATGCCTTCGCTGCGGTTCATGCCGCAGTGCCGTTCGTTGACCCGTTAACCACCGTGCTCGATCCTGAGCTGCCGCTCACCGTCACTGAATGGGAGGAATGGGGCGACCCCTTGCACGACCCGCTGGCCTACTCCCTGATTCGGGGCTATTCACCGTACGAGAACATCCATCCCGGCCAGTACCCCGCAATCCTGGTCACGACCAGTCTCAACGACACCCGGGTCGAAGTCACTGAGCCGGCAAAGTGGGTTTCCGAACTGCGCCACACCACCGGATCAGCACAGCCGGTGCTGATGAAGACCGAGATGGTGGCCGGCCACGGCGGCGCGTCCGGGCGTTATCAAGGCTGGCGGGACGCCGCTTTCGAATTGGCCTGGTTGATTCGCCAGACCTCCCCACAACGCTGAAATACGCCCACGCCTGGCCACGCCTGCCGAGGCCCGCGCTGAGAGCCCGCTGAGCGCAGCTCCGCCGCAACAGACCGCGGTCGGTCCTGGGTATCAGACCGTGGTCTTAATCTGCCCTTCGTTGCTGCACCCCGGGGCCAATGAGGTGTGTCAGAGGCAGAAATGTGCACGGCGATCACGTTCTACTTGGGGCAAGCGAAAGGGATTCAACGTGATTTCAACCGCACACCGGATGCGCAGTACCGATGGCATCGATGGGAAGGACGCCGTCGGCCTCTACCTGGACGGCATCGCCAAGACCGCGCTGCTGTCGGCAGCCGACGAAGTGGAGCTTGCCCGGCTGATCGAGGCCGGTCGCTACGCCCAATCGATTCTGGATGGCGTACTGAGCACCGACGATGCCGCCGCTGGCTCCACCAAGGTCAGTTCCGACGAGTTGCGTCAGATCGCTGCTGAGGGGGATGCCGCCATGCAGCGGTTCATTACCGCCAACCTTCGCCTGGTGGTTTCGGTGGCCCGCAAATACGGGCGTGCCCAAATGCCCCTGCTCGACCTGGTGCAAGAGGGCAACACCGGCTTGATCCGCGCTGTGGAGAAATTCGACTACACAAAGGGCTTCAAGTTCTCCACGTACGCCACCTGGTGGGTTCGTCAATCAATTTCGCGCGGCATTGCCCAGCAGGCCCGCATCGTCCGCCTGCCGGTGCATGTGGCCGAGCAGGTGAATCAGGTGTCTGCGGCTCGGCGCACCCTGGAACGGCGTTTGGGCCGGGAGCCCGACCTCGCCGAGATCGCTGCGGAGCTTGAGGTGCCGGCCGAGCAGATCGTCGACCTGCTCCGGCTCTCTCGTGACCACGTCAGCCTGGACGCCCCCGTCGAGGAGGACGGTGACACCTCATTGGGCGATTTGCTGGCCAGGGAACCCTCCCCGGGTCCCGACGAGCTGGTCTTGGACGCCGAAGATCGCGCCCGGCTCGAAGCGCTGCTGTCCTCACTGGATGAGCGCTCCGCTGATGTGGTTCGCCGCCGCTACGGCCTCTTGGACGGACGCCAGGCCAAGCTGGCCGATATAGCTGCCGTCTGGGGGATCACCGCCGAGCGAGTTCGCCAGATCGAGAGGCATGCGATTTCCAAGCTGCGCGCCGACTCCGAGGCTGCCTGACCCTCCCCTGAACTTGCGGGCCCCGGGTCAACACCGCGACGACTCGGGGCCCGCGATGTGTCCAGACTCAGCTCGGATCGATCAGCCTGATCAGGCCCTCCTGCGCACAGGATGCGACCAGCGTCCCGCCGGCGAACATCCGGCCAAAGCTGAAGCCCAATCCTGCCGAAGCCGACGGCGAGACCTGGTCGTAGAGCAGCCACTCGTCGGCCCTGGCCGGGCGATGAAACCACATGGAGTGATCGATCGAAGCCACTTGCATGCCGGGACCGGCGAACTCGACCGGGTGTGGCACGGTACTCACCGCGAGCAGCGTCAAATCGCTGGCATAGGCCAACACCGCCTGGTGTAACTTCGGATCCGCAGGAAGCTCGCTGGCCGCCCGCACCCAGACCAACATGTCTGCGTCCTTCTGGCCGGCCGAACTCAAAGCTGAGGTGTCCGAGGCGAACCGGACGTCCAGGACTCCCCATTCCTTCCGCCAGGCCTCCACGGCGCGCTTGGAGCGCGCTCCCAACACCTCGGCCAACGGCGGGCAGTCCTGCGGCGCTGGCACCTGCTGAGGTGGAAGATCGCAATGGCTCAGGCCCTGCTCAGGCTCGTGGAAAGAGGCGACCATGGAGAAGATTTCCCGCTCGCCCTGGGAAGCAACCACCCGACGAGAAGAGAAACTGCCGCCGTCTCTGGACAGCTCGACCGAATAGGTGATCGGACGTCCGGGACTGCCGGCACGCAGGAAATAGGCGCCGAGTGAGTGCGCCAATCGCTGGGCGGGCGCCGTGCGGTAAGCGGCGGTGAGCGCTTGCGCGAGCACCTGGCCACCGAACACCCGCTGAACGGCCCTGCCCTCGGTGTTGTCGCCGCGTCCGACGAAAACGGACTCATCGACCTGATCCAGGTCGAGTAGGTCGATCAATTCAGCTACCGACTCCGGCATCCCTACCGCCGGAAGTCGTTTGGTGGATCCTGCTCAGCCAGGAACTGTTCCACCGCCGCACCAATTTCTTCCGCGCTCGGCACTGAAGCACCGCCGCTGGCGGCGAGCTGGTCGTACTGCTCCTCCAGCGCTGTCACCATTGCCGGAAACTCTGCATCCTCGCTGGTTTCGGCGTTGATATTGGCCAGATTGGTCTGGCTCACCTGGTGCAGCGGATCCATCGCCAGATCCAGCCCAGCCACGCCGGCGATCCGGCCGAGCACAGCCGCGACGGCCTGCGGGAAGTTCGTCTGCGCAAGGTAGTGCGGAACGTGCGCCACGAAGCCCTGCGCCAACATTCCGCTCTGACCGGCCCGGTATTCCAGAACGTGCGAGAACGATCCAGGCAGTTGCACCCGATCGATCCACATGGGATTACCCGTAGCCAGCGAGGGATCGGTGGCGTGGGCGGTGACCAGGGTCGGGCGAGTGTGTGGCACCGCCATCGGCACCCCGGAGCAGGTCAACAGTTGGGAGACCCCCAGTCGCTGAGAGAGCTGGAGAACGGCTGCAGCGGCACGGTTCCACTGGGTGTCGGGCTCCGGCCCGGTGAGCAACAGGAAGGGCTTTCCCTCGGCGTCCAATAGCCGGTGGAGCAACAGCGAGTAGTCAGTCATTTCGGCCCAGTGGTTGGTGTCGAAAACCATCTGAGGACGACGCGACCGGTAGTCGTGCAGTTGGTCGTGGTCGAAGGTTGCCAACACCTGGTGCTCGCAGGATTCCAGCAGGTACTTCGCGGTGCTGTGGGTGACTGAACCAGCGTCGATATAGCCGTCCAACAAGTGAATCAAGGCTGGCCGAGTGCCCAGCACTGAGGCGGCCAGGTCGGCCTCGACGTGGTACAGCGAACTCGGATCCAACATTGCGCCACTGTACCTCCCAACCAACGCGTGCCGCGGTAGGTCAAGGGCTCAAGCGCCAGCCGCAGGGCGGGCAACCGAACCGGTGGACAGTTCTATCAGCAGTTCTAGTAGTCGGGCCGCTGCGGGGTTGGATGCCACCGCGTTGCGGACCAGCACCACAATGCGCCGGTATGGGGTCGGGTTCTGCGTACGAACGAAGTCAACATCGAAGGCTGACCATGCGGCCGCCAATTCCGGGATCAGGGTGATTCCCACTCCAGCAGCCACAAAGGCCAAGCCGGTGACGTGGTCCTGGGCCCTGGCGACGTAGTGCGGCGTAAAGCCTGCTTCAGCGCAGGCCCGGGCGGCCAGGCCGGTGGCGATGTCGTCACGGAAGTCGTACTGCACCCAGTCGTCCTCGGCAAACTCAGCCAGGTCGATCGGCCCGCTGCCCACCAACGGATGATCCGAGGGCAGCGCCAGCAGGAAATCGTCGGTGCACAGCTCCGTGCGACGGTAGCCAGCCGCAGTCATCGGCGGTGCGTAGGGCAGTTCGGTGTGGATCTCGATGTCGGCCTGGCCAGCTTCCTCGGCGGCGTCGGTCTCGTTGATCGTCAGCTCCAAGGTCAATCCCGGAAACTCACGTCGAAGCGAACGCGCGATCGTCGGCATCCAGGTGTAGGCGGCCGAGGCGAAGGTTCGCAGGACCAGCCGGTCGCTGGCTCCATCACGAAGGTCCCGGGCGAGCGCGTCCAGCTTGGTCATGGCGTTGAGCACCTCGCCGCTGGCTGTGGCCAACTCAACTGCGGCCGCAGTAGGCACAATGCCGCGTCCGACCCGCTCGATCAACGGGAAGCCGACCTCGCGTTCGAGGGTGTGCACATGTTGACTGACCGTCGAGGGCGTGTAGCCCAACCGACGAGCAGTCTCATTCACTGAATTGCTGGCCACGACGGCCCGCAGGATCCGCAGACGGTTCAAATCAAGCACCTAATTATCATATGGCATTGCCACACAATCATTCGGTAAAGTGCGCTTGTCCCGAATGAGAAAGTGCGCCAAGCTGAAGTCATGTTGAGCTACGCAGTTAACGATCGGGACCGCGAGCGTCTCATCGACGATCTCGACATCGCCCGGCTGATCGAACCGACCCCCGTCTGCCCCCGCAAGTTCGATCGGCGGCATTGGTTCCGCAAGGCGATGACCGAGGGCGAATCCATTCGCACTCACCTCGCCAGCGTCTAAAACGCGGGCTCTGGCTGAGCCGTGGCCGTTCACTGCCCGACTCACGCCGGATCTTGCCTTGCCACCGCTGAGCCGGCGTCAGCTGCACCAGGACCGACCTCCCCCCAGGGTCGGGCAGCCGCGCCGGCCTCAGCGGGAACCTCAGGGTTGGCAGGCTTGCATCGCAACCCGCACCCGCTTGGCCGACACCGGCGCCGCCGTCCCCAGCGACTGGGCGAACAGACTCACCCGCAGTTCCTCCAGCAGCCAACCCACCTCCGCGACGGCCATCGGCAACGATCCTGCCGGGAACCGGGCACACAGCCGCGCGTAGTCGTCCTCCAGTTCGGTGATCACCGCCAACCCGGCGGCCTCCTGGCGAGCATTGGTTCGGCAAGCAAGCTGTCGACGGCGGATGGCCTTCAGGTAGGTGGGCAGCCGCTGCCACGCAGCCTGCGGCGTGGCAGCAATGAACCCCGGATAGATCAAACCGTCGAGTTGCTCGCTGATGTCGCGTGCCGTCTCAGCCGGCAATGCCGGCAGCAGCCCGCGCGCCTCCCCGGCAAGCGACAGGATCTCGCCCGCGCTCCCAACCGCCTGCTGCAAAGCTCCGGCAGCCTCGGCCCGCACCGCGTCGGAGAGCCTGATGAAGGCCTGCCGGTCGCGAACCTGGCTCGCCTTGCCGCCGGCGTCGATGGCATCGCCGGTCACTTTGAGGCGAGCATCGGCCAGCAGCGCCGGCACCCCGGCGTACGGAGAAGTGGCCAATGCCAACTTGGTGGCATTGCTCATCCGCGCCACCACCGACCTGGTCGGATCGACTGTGGTGAGGGTGATCAGCCGGCGCAGACCATTGCGGTGCGACCGGGCAGCCGCGGCCAAATCTGCGAACACCTGCACCCCGACCCGGTCCAGCCGATCCACCAGCGCCGGATAGCCAGGCATCGGTTCGCTGATCCGCTCCGGCAACGAACCGAAATCCCAACTCGTGGCTCCCGGATGGGTCAGATGCTGAGCGGCGGCGTTCAACGTCCGGTCCACCTTGGGGGCCAACCGTTGGGCCAGTTCAGTCAGATCGCGCCCGACCACTGGGTCCGTGCCATCGGCCAACACTCGAAACCGCATCCGCAGATGCTCTGGGATCGATTCAGGTTGCCAGGACGTCACCGGCACCTGCACGCCGGTGAGTGCGCTGATCCCCCGCCCAAGGGCCGTCCACAGCGGCTCGCCGGCCAGACCGGGATGCTCCTCAAGCCAGACCAGCACCCGCCGCGCGGTGTCCGGCGCCGGCACCAATTGGGTGCGCAACTGCTTCGGCAGGCCGCGAATCAGTTCGGTGGCCACCTCCGAGCGCAGGCCCGGCACCTGCCAGGTGAAGTCGCCTGGATCCAGCCGAGTGAGCATCGCGAGCGGCACGTTCACCGTCACCCCGTCATGCCCGCTTCCGGGGTCGAAGGCGTAGTCGATGAGCAGATTCCCAGCCGAGCTGCCCCACTGCTGGGGGTAGGAGTCGTCCTCCACCTGGACTTCTGGCGCTAGCAGGTCATCCAGGCTCAGGTCGAGCAACGTCGGCTGGGCGATCCGGGCATCGCGCCACCAGCGGTCGAAATGCGCAACGCTGACCACTTCCGCCGGAATCCGCGAGTCGTAGAAAGTGGCGATAGAGGCGTCATCGACCAGCAGATCGCGACGACGGTTTCGGTCAGCAAGTTGTTCAGCCTCGGCGCGCACCGCCTCATTGCCCGCCCAGAAGTGATGTCGGGTGCGCCATTGCCGCTCGACCAGTGCTGAGGTGATGAACACCTCCCTCGCGGTAACCGGATCGATCCTGGCATAGCTGACCAGCCGCTGTGCGACGATTGGGACGCCGAGCAGGCTCACCCGCTCGTAGGCGACACATTGGCCGCCTTTTGCCGACCAATGCGGCTCGGAATAGTGCCGCTTGAGCAGTGGCCCAGCAACCTCCTCGACCTGCTCAGCGGTGATCGGCGCGACTGTCCTGGCCCACAGCCGACTGGTCTCCACCAGTTCCACGGCCATCACCAGCTCTGCGTTGGTTCGCGCGGCGCTTGAGCCCGGGTTGATTGCGAATTTGGCGCCACGCGCCCCCAGATATTCCGCCGGCCCCCGGCGCTTGCCCCGCTCAGGCTTGGCGACACTAGCCGCATCCAGCAGGCCGATGTGGGACAGCAACCCGGCCAGCACCGCGGTGTGGACCCGATCTAGTCCAGCGGGAGCGTCATTGCGATGTAGGCCCACCTCCGCGCACGCCTCGCGCAACTGGCTGTGCAGGTCCTGCCATTCCCGCACCCGTAGGAAGTTCAGATACTCACTGCGGCACTGGCGCCGAAACGCATTCCCGGACAGCTCCTTGCGGGTATCACGCAGATAGCGCCACAGCCGCAGCAGCGCAGCGACGTCAGACCCGTCCGGGGTGGGTTCGGCCGCGCCGTCGGTGGGTGCCCAAAAGCGGCGGTGGAGCGCGTCGGCGGCTGCCTCAGCTTCGCGGGGACGTTCCCGGACGTCAGGAATGGCGAGCCCGGCCACAATCGGCAGTACTTCGCGCAGACAGCTGAGTCGATCGGCCTCTATCAGCATCCGACCCAACCGCGGGTCGAGGGGCAGCCGGGCCACCCTGCGGCCGATCGAGGTCAACCGAACCTGCTCGTTCTTGCCCTTACCGCCACGGATCGCTCCCAGCTCGGCCAGCAGCCGCAATCCATCACGCACCTGGGAAGCATCTGGCGGTTCGACAAAGGGGAAACCGGCAATGTCACCAAGCCCGGCATCGGCCATCTGCAGGATCACCGAGGCCAGGTTGGTGCGCAGGATTTCCGGCTGAGTGTATTCGGGACGGGAGTCGAAATCCTCCTCGCTGTACAGCCGGATGCACACCCCCGGGCCGAGCCGCCCGCAGCGACCCGCACGCTGGTTGGCCGAGGCCTGCGAGATCGGCTCGATCGGCAGCCGCTGCACCTTGGTGCGCGCCGAATAGCGGGAGATTCGAGCGAAGCCCGGGTCAACCACGTATCTGATCCCGGGCACGGTCAACGAAGTCTCAGCGACGTTGGTGGCCAGCACGACCCGCCGTCCGGTGTGTGGGGCGAAGACTCGCTGCTGCTCGGCCACCGACAACCGCGCGTAAAGGGGCAATACCTCGGTGAACTTCAGTTGGAGGGCGTTGATCGCTTCCGCGGCGTCGCGGATCTCGCGCTCGCCAGAACAGAACACCAGAATGTCGCCGTCCAGGCTGGTCGACAACTCGCTCACCGCGTCACAGATCGCCTCAGCTTGGTCCCGATCACGATCTGCCGCACCATCAGCCACCGGTCGATAGCGAACATCCACCTCGAAGGTGCGCCCAGAAACCTCGATCACCGGCGCGTCGTCGAAGTGAGCGCTGAATCGCTCAGTATCGATGGTGGCCGAAGTGATGATCACCCGGAGGTCTGGACGCTTGGGCAGCAACTGCTTCAGGTAGCCGAGCAAGAAGTCGATGTTGAGGCTGCGCTCATGGGCCTCATCAATGATGATCGTGTCGTAGCGACGCAACTGTCGGTCGTGAGAGATCTCGGCCAACAGAATGCCGTCGGTCATCACCTTGACCCGGGTTTCGGCACTGCGTGCCGAAGAGAATCGCACCTGGAACCCGACGGTCTGACCCAGCGACTCCCCCAACTCGGCGGCCATCCGGGCGGCCACCGTGCGTGCGGCGATCCGTCGGGGTTGGGTGTGCCCGATTCGTGTGCGTCCAGCGAGCAGGCAGATCTTGGGCAGCTGGGTTGTCTTGCCGGAGCCCGTCTCGCCGGCCACCACCAGCACCTGGTGGTTCTTCAGCGCGGTGGAGATCTGTTCTACGTGAGCGCTGATCGGCAGCGCCTCATCAAAGGCGATCGTGGGCAGGACAACGGTCATAGCCGACCCATCCTAAAGCAGAGCCGCGCGAACAGAGGACACACACCGACGATCAGGAGCCGTGGCTGTCCTTGGGACGGATCACGCCGATCGGACACCGGGCGTGGGTTAGCACGCCACGAATCAAACCACCCACCGAATAGGTCGGGAAGGAGGCATGCACTTCCAGCATCAGCAGATCGAGCTCGTCGGTTCGGGCGACCAGGACATCCACCGGGCTGCCGTAGGAAACCTCCAGGGAAACATCTACGTCGGGATAGTCCTCGGTAATCTCCGAAACCATCTCCGCCATCCGAGCCCTCGTCACTTCGACCGCAGCCTGCTGTTGGTCCTCGGTGGGCTGACCGCCGGTGAACCATCGCCCCTGGGGCGCCCGGAAGATGCTGATCACCACCACTCGGCCACCGAATTGGGTGCATTCCTGCAACGCCCACTCCAATGCCACCGCACCTCGGGCTGAGGTGTCCACGGCGACCCCGATCACTCCGGTGCGGCCTTCGTGCGCGGTATCGACCGCAGAGACCACGATCACCGGGCAGTGCGCCGCCCCGACCACCCCGACCGAGGTGGAACCGACGAACAGTCGTTCCCCCGGCTCCGAGGATCGGCGACCAAGCACCACCAAAGATGCTTGATGGCTCATTCGGGTTAGCGCAGCAGCCGGGTTGCCGAGGACAACCTCAGTACGTACCCGGCTCCTGGGCAGGCCAGCCGCGACGGCGTCCTCCACCCCACGGGCAAGCATCTCCGCGGCGTTGAGCTTGATCTCCTCGGGGTCGAAGACGACACCCCAGGCGCTGTTGAGAACGGTGTCGTCAACGGCGTGCACCACCACCAACTCGGCATCGCGGGCCTGCGCTTCCTTTATCGCCAGCTCCAAAGCGCGATAGGCATCGTCGGAACCGTCGAAACCCACCAACACTCGGGGCGGGCCCTGGTATGGCATCAGCATCCCGAACCTCCAGAAATGGTTGCAGAAACCGCACGCCCGGAGTAATCGGATGGCTCGATCACAACCGTCAGCGGATGATCCCCCGGCGCCCAAGGCAGGGGCATTATGACTCCCTCGGGCAACTCGTCGAGGTAGCCGCGAGCAACGCCACGCACCAGCACGCTCCAGCCGGTAGCAGTGTCCTCGTCAACGTCATCGATCTCGAAACTGACCCGAACCGGTTCCAGGAACTCGCCCATGATTGTGTCTGGACGCGTCCGAAAGGCGATCAGTTCGCCGGTCATTGTGTAGGAGACCGGCAGGATCTGCGGGCCGTCGCCAGATTCCCAGCCGACACGTCCCACCCCGCGGGCGCGCAGCAACTGGCGACATTCGTCACCAGAGAGTCGGGTGAAGTGGCCGTCGTAATCCATTGCCTCGAAATGTTACCGTCCAGCAGGGCCCTGTGGGGGGTTGTGCCACTTCCCAGTGGTGGCTGCGGCGTGGCGGCCTCAGCGTAACCACGTAGATGCGGCGATGATCACCGGGATCGAGGCGATGGTTGAGACGAAGATCGCATCCCTGGCCAGGCGGAATCCGACCCTGTAACGACCTGCGATCAAGAAGATGTTCTGTGCCGTTGGCAGCGCGGCAATCACGGTGACAGCCAGTATCTGGGACGTTGGCAAATGAAACGCCCACTCGGCCAGCGCAAAAGCGATCGCCGGATGCACCAGCACCTTCAAGGCGGTGACCACGACCAGCTCTTTTGCATGGGGGCCGCGACCTGGTAGCGGATCCAGCCGCAGCGACACCCCGAAGGCGATCAGCATCGCCGGCACCGCAACCGCTCCCAGCATGGTTGCCGGATCCCAGATGAGTTGCGGGATCGCCACACCGAAGGCGTTCACCAACAATCCCGCCAGGGTGCCGACGGTGAGCGGATTGCGAAACGGCAGGCTGGCATACCTGGACCAATGCAGTCGCCGCCCAGTGCCGCTGGCGGCCGCCACGTCCAGCAGGGCGAGCGCCGTCGGCTGCAGAATGCCGATCTGAATTAGCAGAATCGGCGCCATCCAGGTCATATCGCCCAGGACGTAAGCGGCTATGGGCAATCCGAGGTTGCCAGCGTTGGTGTAGCCGGCTGATAGTGCGCCGATAACGCGATCGGCCAGCTTTCCCCTGCCCCACATCAGCCGGGCAATCAGCAGGTAGCTGAGTAACACCGCGACGATGGCCAGCGCTGATACCACCAGCGTTGAGCTGAATAGATGGCGCAGATCAGCTCTGGCCACCAAGGTGAACAGCAGCACAGGAGAGGCGACGGTGAAGGCCAGGCGGGACAGGATCCGGCGGGCGCTGTCGTCCAAGATGTTCAGGTGGGCGGCCAACCAACCAACACCGATCACCGACCAAATGGTGAAGTATCCGCTCAACGCCGCCTGCACCCCGACAGCCTAAGGCGACGCACCGTGTGGTCATCGCAATGATCCAGCCCGTGAAGTGCATACGATTGCCCGGTGCTGCAGCGCAATCACCTCGTCGACCTCGCGCGAGTGGCATCCATGCTGATCGTGATCATTTTCCACACCCTGCTTTGGCAGGTGCTGCTCGTCGACGGACGGATCCAGGTAGTGCCTTGGGCGCCGGGGCCGGTGTGGTGGGCGATCAGCTGGATCTGCACCATCATCCCGGTCTTCTTCGTGGCCGCTGGCTACGCCAACGCCGTGGTGGTCGACAAGTGGCGCAGCTCTGGGGCGGGTTATGGGAAGTTCCTCACCCTGCGCGGCAGCCGTCTGCTCGGGCCGATGACGCTAGTCGTGATTGTCTTCGCCACCCTCGCCTCGGTGGCAGCCTGGCTGGGATGGGTGCAGGAGGCTTCGACCCTGAGCCGACAGTTCGCCCAGGTCTTGTGGTTCGCGGTGGTCTACCTTTTGCTGCTTGCTGCTGCCCCGTTGACAGTCTGGTTGCATGATCGCTTCGGCGGCTGGGTGATGCTGCCGCCGCTGCTGGCACTGATCGTGGTGGACGTACTCGTCCGTCTGACGGGCAACCTCGAGCTGCAGTGGCTGAATCTGGCCTTTGTCTGGCCGCTGACTCACCAATGGGGAATCGCTTACCACCGTGGTTGGTTCCGGGGCTGGCGCACCCCAGCTCTCTTCGGGCTGCTGGGCGTCGGCATTGCGTTGATCGCGATCTTGGTCAACTGGTTTCACTACCCTCAAGCCGCCGTCGCCTGGGCGGACGTGCCAGTAGCGAATCTCCTACCTCCGACACTGGCCATTACCCTGCTTGGGTTCTGTCAAACCTCGGTCATGGCCTTGCTGGAAAAGCTCGGCGTGGCCGACCGCCTCAGCCACCGCACCGCACGAACAGTGCAACTCGCCAACGCGATGCTGCTTTCGGTGTATCTGTGGCACATTCCGGCGATCGTGGCCTGTGCGGGGTTATTGGCTGGACTCTCGTTGCTATTTCCTGCTGCGGCCCCAGTACTGCTGAACCCGGTGCTGCTCATCGTTATGGTGCTGGCAGCGGTCGCCCTCGCCGTCCCCCAACTGGCCAGACTCGAATTGCGGATGATCCCCAGCCCCGGACCGGGCGATCCCCATGAGCTGGCCGCCGTCGCCGGCTTCGCAGTGTTTGCCTCAGGCCTGTGGGCAGTTTGGCAGGCAGGGGCATTGTTGCACCCCGCCGATCCGGCCGCCGGTCTGGCGTTGGCCTGGTTTCTCCTTGGGGCCTGGCTGCTCCGCCGCGCGACCATCCGGACCTCAGGCTAGACTTCGGCTTTCGTCACCGTTGTTGGAGGCCCAATGGACCCCACACAGTGGAATGCGCCGTTTCCGATCATCGTCGCTGCACTGTTCGTGATCGTGATGTTTCGCGCGAACGCCACCTTCTGGCTGGGCCGCCTCGGCTCAGCGGGGATTCGGCGTACTCGGATGGCGAAGCTGATGGATTCACCCGGCTATGTCCGCGCCAGCGAACGCATCGACGCCTACGGCGCCCCAGTAATCACTCTCTCCTTCCTGACCATCGGATTTCAGACCTTGGCCAATCTCGCGGCCGGCGCGACCGGCATGAAGTTGCGTCACTACCTGCCGGCGGTGGCGATCGGCGGGGTGGCCTGGGCCTTGCTCTACGCAACGCTGGGAACCGTGGGTGCTGACCTTCTGGGACGGCTGTACCAGTTCTCCCCCGCGCTGGCGATCAGCTGCTTCGTGGTGGCGGCCGCAGCCATCGTGATCTACGTGGTGTTCCAATTCCGGCGGCGGACCGGGCCCGCCGACCCCTCGGCGAACTGATCGCAGGGCCGTAGGCTTGGGGCATGGCTGAGATCCGCAAATACGACCCGGCGGCAGGTAGTGCCATCGCCCAAGCTCTGCGCGCCGCGATGGGCGATCCGGTACGTCCCAATGTTCCCGGGGCGCCGTCTACGCGTTCGGCCACACCGCTGCCGCCGGCCGAATCGGTGGTGCACCTCAGCATCAAGACCACAATCGAGCCCTCCGGCCAGGACTCCCCCGACTCGGCCGAAGTCGACGACTGAGCTCGGCCGACACTAGGCGAAAGGCGCTGCGGGCCAGGCGAGGCTTGATTTCCTCTCCTGGCCCGCAGCGCGAAAACCGGCCGATCAGCTGCAGCCGCTGGTGGAGCCACACCCCTCGCAGATGTAGCAGGAACCTGAGCGCCGCATCTTGGTGCCGCAGGTGAAGCACAACGGGGCGTCAACGCTCATTCCGGAGATCTTCTCCAACACCTCCGCGGTGGAGTGCGCCTCCATCGGCACCAGCGCCGGCTGATTGGGACCGTCTTCATGCACCCGGACATCATCACCAGCGTCGTTCTTCAACGACTCCGATTCGATCATGTCCGCTTCATCCTCTTCGGAGATGTACTTGCCGGTCTCGACGTAGCGCGCCCGCTCACTGGCGGTGTAGATGCCCAACTCGGAGCGCTCGTCGAAGGACAAGTAGTCCAAGGCCAGCCTGCGGAAGATGTAGTCCATGATCGACTGCGCCATCCGCACGTCGGGGTCGTCGGTCATGCCGGCCGGCTCGAACTTCAGGTTGGTGAACTTCTGGGCGAACTGCTCCAGCGGCACCCCGTACTGCAGGCCGATCGAGACTGCGATCGAGAAGGCGTCCATCACCCCAGCCAGGGTGGAGCCCTGCTTGCCGAGCTTCAGGAAGACCTCACCGACATGACCGTCCTCGTACTGTCCTGACGTCATGTAACCCTCCGCACCGGCCACCGAGAAGGAAGTGGTGCGGCTGACCCGCGACTTCGGCAAGCGGTTACGGCGCGGGCGGTATTCGATCTTGACCGGAGTCTCGACGGCCACTGGCGCCTTCTCCTCGGGCTTCTTGCCGTCGCTGAGCGGCTGGCCGACCTTGCAGTTGTCGCGGTAGACAGCCAGCGCCTTCAGGCCAAACTTCCAGCCCTGGATATACACATCGGAGATCTCTTCGACAGTCGCAGTCTCGGGCAGGTTGACCGTCTTGGAAATCGCACCGGACAGGAACGGCTGTACCGCAGCCATCATCCGCACGTGGCCCATCGGCTTGATCGAGCGCTGGCCCATCGCCGTGTCGAAGACGTCGTAGTGCTCCGGCTTCAAGCCGGGGGCGTCCACGACGTGACCGTTGTTGGCTATGTACTCCACGATCGCTTCAGCGGTCTCGGCCGGGTAGCCCAGCTTGGTCAGTGCCCGCGGAATGGTCTGGTTGACGATCTGCATCGAGCCACCGCCGACCAACTTCTTGAACTTGACCAACGAAAAGTCCGGCTCGATGCCCGTCGTGTCACAGTCCATCATGAAGCCGATGGTTCCCGTGGGCGCCAGCACCGAGGCCTGCGCGTTGCGGAAGCCGTTCTTAGCTCCGAGCGAAACCACCTTGCCCCATTCAGCCCCGGCCGCAGCCAACACCGGCTTGTCCAGACCGTCAAAGGCCCGCACGTCGTCGCTGGCCCCCTGATGCTTACGCATCACCCGCTGATGGGCAGCAGCGTTGCGGGCGTAGCCGTTGTAGGGGCCCACGATCGCCGACAGCTCGGCCGAACGGCGGTAGGAGGTAGCTGTCATCAGTGAAGTGATCGCTGCAGCCAGGGCCCGTCCGCCGTCGGAATCGTAGCCACGTCCGACCGCCATCAACAGCGCGCCTAGATTGGCGTAGCCGATGCCGAGTTGGCGGAAGTTTCGCGTGGTCTCACCGATCGCCTCAGTCGGGAAATCGGCGAAGCAGATCGAGATATCCATCGCGGTGATGATCAGTTCGGTCGCCTTGACGAACATCGCCACATCGAAGGTGTTGTCCTCACCCAAGAACTTCATCAGGTTCAGGCTGGCCAGGTTGCAGGAGGAGTTGTCCAGGCTCATGTACTCGCTGCAGGGATTGGACGCATTGATCCGACCCGACTCGGGGTTGGTATGCCAGGCGTTGATCGTGTCGTCGTACTGGATGCCCGGATCGGCGCATTCCCAGGCGGCCTGGCTGATCTTGGCGAACAGGTCGCGAGCCTCAACGGTCTCGATCACCTCACCGGTGCCGCGGGCGCGCAGCCCAAAATCGGTGCCGTCTTCGACCGCACGCATGAACTCGTCGCTGACCCGCACCGAGTTGTTGGCGTTCTGGTATTGGACGCTGACGATGTCGCGACCACCCAGATCCATGTCGAAGCCGGCATCGCGAAGGGCCCGGATCTTGTCCTCTTCGCGCGCCTTGGTCTCGACGAACTCGTAGATGTCAGGGTGGTCGACGTCCAGCACCACCATCTTCGCCGCACGACGGGTGGCCCCGCCGGACTTGATGGTGCCCGCGCTGGCATCCGCGCCGCGCATGAAGGAGACCGGGCCCGATGCGGTCCCACCGGAGGAAAGCAGTTCCTTGCTGGAACGGATGCGCGACAGGTTCAGACCGGCCCCCGAGCCACCCTTGAAAATGAAGCCCTCTTCCTTGTACCAGTTCAGGATCGAGTCCATCGAGTCATCGACACTGAGGATGAAGCAGGCGCTCACCTGCTGCGGGCTGGAAGTGCCGACGTTGAACCACACCGGGGAGTTGAAGCTGAAGTACTGGTGCAACAACATCCAGGTCAGCTCATGCTCGAAGATCTCCGCATCGGCGTCGGTGGCGAAGTAACCATTTTCCTGGCCGGACTTGCGGTAGGCCTGCACCACCCGATCGATCAGGGTCTTCAGACTGTTCTCGCGCACCGGGGTGCCGAGAGCTCCACGGAAGTACTTGGTGGTGACGATCGTGGAGGCGTTCACGCTCCAAAAGTCCGGGAACTCCACCCCGCGCTGCTCGAAGACAGTTTCGCCGGTCTTCCAGTTCGTCTGCACAACATCGCGCAGACCCCAGGTGATCTCGTCGTAGGGGTGGACACCGGACGTTGTGAAGACCCGGTCGATCTTCAAACCAGGGGCCTTGCGACCACCGCGGGTGGTGGCCTTCACGGTCTCGGTCATGATGGGACTGCCTTTCGATTTCAGGGGGCGTTTTGAGGGGGGTGAGGGGTCAGTGGGTGGCGAGCGTCGCGCGGCGCAGGTGTTCGATCTCTTCTTGGAAGTCATCCACAGACTCGTATTGCTTGTACACGCTCGCGAACCGGAGGTATGCGACGGCGTCGAGCTCGCTGAGCGGCCCGAGAATCGCCAGCCCGACCTCTTCGGAGGGGATCTCGGCTAGGCCGGAGGACCGCAGGCTGTCTTCCACCTGCTGGCCCAGCCGGGCCAGATCGGCTTCGGACACCGGTCGTCCCTTGCAGGCCTTTGCGACTCCGGTAATTACCTTTTCTCGGGAGAAGGGCTCCACCACTCCAGATCGCTTCACCACTACCAGCTGCATCTGCTCAAGGGTGGTGAACCTTCGCTCACAGGACGGGCATTGCCGCCGGCGTCGGATGCTCTTGCCGTCTTCGGCCACCCGGCTGTCGAGCACCCTCGTATCGGTGTTACGACAGAACGGGCAATGCATCTCTCAGCCTTCCTGGGTGACCGGCAGTGGGTAAGCCTGTGGAAAAGGTTGTGCGTAAGAACCACTATCTGTGGATGAAACACACGCATGTAACTACTACATGTAGAGATTACGCAGCAGTGCGCCACTACGCAAGGCCGACATCGGCGTGTTGCGGTCGGGGAGAATCTTCCTCACCAGGACACGCCGGCGCGTGCCGCGTGCCTCGCTCAGCGGCCGACGTCGAACACTGCTGCGACCGCGGCCGGCGGGTTGACCACCGGGGCGTCGCTGATCGCAAGGAAGCTGGTGATGGCCACCACTACACCAGTGAGGAACAGGCCGACAAACAGCGTCAGCACCACTGCGATCCCGCGCTCGGTCAGCCGCCACGATGCGGACTGCGCACCTGACTTAGACGCACTCGGCTGAGTCGGCACACCGGCATTCCGGAAGCCTGGAGCGGTAGCCGGGCGGAGTTCGCGAACCACAGCGCCGGTGGACCCCTGCGCCGCAAGCTCAGACGCACGCGCCTGCCGCAACAGCACCCGAGTCGGGGCCAGCAGCTCATCTACCAGTACCGCGCTCACGATCTCCACCTCTCTCGAACATCTGTTCGATACTCTATCGCCGCCCAACGACGCTATTCGAACATCTGTTCGTCGCGGCGTGTCGCGCTAAGGCAACCTTTGCATCCGCCACTGACAGTTCTCGCTTCACTATCGCGATAGCCCGTTGCCGCGACACGCTCGAACATGTGTTTGATTCCCGTGCCCACCGGCGATAACTTTGCCGCATGGCAACTACGTCAGCTCCTCCGGCTCCGCGCCGGCCCGGCCGCCCCAGCAAGGAAGAGGTGGCTGCTCAGCTCGGCACCAAGGTCAGCGAACTGCCCGACGGCCCGGTCGACGCCGAGGGGTTGACCGCTCGGCAGCGCCGGATTCTCGAAGTGATCCGCGACGCACTGGCCGATCGTGGCTATCCACCCAGCATTCGAGAGATCGCTGATCGAGTGGGTTTGGCGTCCTCCTCCTCTGCCGCCCACCAACTAAAGGTGCTGCAGGCCAAGGGGTTCCTGTTCCGCGACCCGCATCGCCCGCGCGCATTGGAAGTACGGCTGCCCGAGTCGATGGTTCCTGCAACGCCAACCCAGCCGGCACGGATCGTCGAGCCGGACTTCCCGGCTCCGTCCGCCCCGTCGGTGGAGGTGCCGATCCTTGGCAGGATTGCGGCGGGCGGACCGATTCTTGCCGAACAGGTCGTTGAGGACGTGTTCACCCTGCCCAAGCAGCTCGTCGGCGAAGGCACCTTGTTCCTTCTGGAGGTGAAGGGCGACTCGATGATCGAGGCGGCCATCTGCGATGGCGACTACGTGGTCGTGCGCCAGCAGCCTGATGCGATCAACGGCGACATCGTGGCCGCGTTGCTCGGTGAGGAGGCCACCGTGAAGACCTTCAAGCGCACTCCGGGCCAAGTTTGGTTGATGCCGCACAACCCGGCCTATCAGCCAATCGACGGCAACGAGGCTTCGATTCTTGGCAAGGTCGTCGCGGTTCTGCGACGGGTGTAACCATTCGGATTTCAATCCGGGTAAAACCCGGAGCTGGCCGAACCAGGGTGGGCGGACGCTATGGCGACGACATCCTGGTTGTCGCCGTTCAGGCCCCGGCGGTTGATGGACGCGCCACCGAAGCTGCGCTCAAGGCCTTGGCCAAGGCGTTCCAGGTACCCGTGCGGGAATTGACACTGGTCCTCGGTGCCACCAGTAGGACCAAATTGGTAGAGATCACCGGCGATCACTTCGACCGCCTCCAGCAGTTGCTCAACACCTGAGGGGTCCAGCCATGACCAGCATCATCGCAACCATCTTCCTTTCCCTCGACGGTGTGGCCGAGATCGACCCGAGTTGGCACTTCCCCTACTTCGACGCCAACATGGGCGCCGCTGTCAGCGACGACTACGCCGATGTGGACGTGCTGCTGCTCGGACGAGTCACCTACGACAGCTTTGCTGGCGCTTGGCCTGAGCGCGAAGCGGCCGGCGAAGCAGACGCCGCCTTCGCCAAGCAGCTCGGAGACCTGCGCAAGGTGGTGGTCACCAGGAGCAACCGTGACCTGGGGTGGCGCAGTGTCGAGCCTGCTGCCGACCTTCTCGATCGGGTGCGGGAGTTGCGTGCAGAGCCGGGGGTCAAGAAGGTTTTGGTGGCCGGTTCGATCTCGGTGGTTCGAGGGTTGATCGAGGCCGGCGAGCTCGATGAGCTGCGACTGCTGATCCATCCGGTGCTGGCAGGAACCGGGCGCCGGCTCTTCGCCGCAGACGCAGGCCTGCGAACGCTGCGGTTGGTGAAGTCGGAGGTGTTCGACACCTCAGTGGTGCGATTGATCTACTCCCCCGCCCCGTTGCCCAACCAGGACGGCCACGAACAGCCTCTCGACAATCCTCCGAGCAGCACGGCCGACTGAGCCCACCGGCTCAGCGGATGGTGTCTTCCCCCAGCCGACGAAGCGCACCGATGGCAACCTCGCGGTCGGTGGTCATCCAGAAGTCCGGGATGGACGCGGTCAGAAAGCTGCCGTAACGCGCGGTCACCAGTCGCGGGTCGAGGATCGCAACCACTCCACGATCATTCAGGGTTCGGATCAAGCGTCCAGCGCCCTGGGCGAGCAAGAGCCCGGCATGGGTGGCCGCAACGGCCATGAACCCATTGCCGCCGGCCGCAGCCACGGCCTGTTGGCGTGCCTGCATCAGCGGATCGTCGGGACGGGGGAACGGGATCTTGTCGATGATCACCAGCCGGCAGGTATCCCCGGGCACGTCTATCCCCTGCCACAACGACAACGTGCCGAAGAGCGAAGCCTCCGGATCCTCGACGAACTCAGCCGTCAGCCGAGCCAGATGAGCATCTCCTTGGCACAGCACCAGGCGATCGGGCACGTGCTCGCGGCAGTAGCGTGCCGCAGTCTCTGCGGCACGCTGAGAGGCGAACAGGCCCAACGTTCGTCCCTCGGCGGCCCACAGAAGCTCAGCGATTTCGGCGAGCACCTCCGGGCTGATCCCCTCCCTGCTCGGCGGGGGTAGCTGGCGGGCTACATAGAGGATCCCCTGGCTGGAGTAGTCGAAAGGCGAACCGACATCCACCGCGCGGAAGCCTCCGGCATCTTCACCCCCCAGCCCAAGGGAGTTGGCAACCGGGGCAAACTCGCCGCCGATCTTCAAAGTCGCTGAGGTGACCACCGCCGGATGTGCATCAAAGACCTGATTGCGCAGCAGACCGGCCACCGAGAGTGGTGCACAGTTGGCCTGGCGTCCGAATCGCTCAGACTCGGAGACCCAGATCACGTCGAACTCGCCCAGTTTGGCCATCCGCTCGGCGATGTCGAATATCTCTTGGGCAGCTGCTTGGGACTGACGTCGCTCAGTCTCATCATCGGCACCACCGGCCAGACCGCTGACCACTCCGCGCGCCGCGTCCCGCACCGTCATGAAGGCGGCCCGAACCTCGGCATCCGGATCGCTAACCCGGCCCACCTCGGCAGCGTCCAAAGCGGCTTGCAGAACGTCGGCCGCATCCAGAAAGTCCAGCCCGGTGTCGTCGCTCAGCCAGGAAAGGCAGCGCTTGGCGACTCGTTCCACCGTCGAGGAGCTGAGCTCGACCGAGGCCGCCCCGGTCACCCGGGAGACGAGTTCGTGAGCCTCATCGATCACCAGCGCGTCGAACTCGGGAATCGCCGTGCCGCCTTGGAGCGCGTCAATCGCCAACAAAGCGTGATTAGTGACCACCAACTGGCTGGTCCGGGCTCGTTCCCGCGACTTCTCCACCAGGCACTCCAGCCCCTGGGGGCAGCGCTGCGCCCCCAGGCACTCGCGCGCCGGGACTGATACCTGGGCCCAAGCCAGCGGAGCATGCGCTGGGGCGTCGTCCCGGTCTGCCAGACCACCGGCCGCAAGCTGTTCCTCTGCCCAGCGACGAAGCTCGACCACCTCCGACCCGAGCTCCGAGGTCTGCCCAGACTCAGGCAGCAACGCGTCCTGTTCCTCGCCCTGGCCGTCACGCACCTTCAAAAGGCAGGCGTAATTGCTGCGCCCCTTCAGCACCGCGTGACGAACCCGCTTGCCGCTGACCTGCTCACAGGCTGCCACCGCAGCCGGGATGTCCTTGCCTGCCAACTGGGCTTGCAAAGCAAGAGTTGCCGTGGCGATCACCACCCGCGCTTCGGGTTCGATGACCAGCTTGGCCAGGGCCGGTGCCAGGTAGCCAAGCGACTTGCCGGTGCCGGTACCGGCCTGCACCAGTACATGCTCACCGACGGAAAAAGTACGCTCAACCTCAGCGGCCATCACATCTTGACCGGTACGCCGGATACCACCGATACCAGCCACCGCCGCGGCCAGGATCTGCTCGGTCAGCTCAGCGCTGTCCAGCATCTTCAGCTTCGGCGTAGCGGGCCAACTCACCGGCCAGGTCCGCATTCACCCTGGCCACCACTCTGGTGCCGGACTCGGTGTGCTCGCTGCTGATGAACTCCCCGGCCGAATGGATGCGATCTATCAGGTCGCCACGGGCATAAGGCACCAGGGCCCGCACCTCCACGCCTGGACGCGGCAGCCGCTCCTCGATCCGAGCCAACAGCTCGGGAACACCCTCACCGGTGCGAGCCGAGACGAAGACCGCCTCTGGGAACCGTCCACGCAGAGCCAGCAGGACGTCTTCGGCGGCTGCATCGATCTTGTTGATCACCAACTGCTCAGCGACTCCCGCCGCGCCGATCTCGGACAACACCTTGCGGACGGCATCGACCTGGCCGAACGGATCGGGATCGGCACCGTCGACAACGTGCAGCAGCAGGTCGGCCAGCACCGACTCCTCAAGCGTGGAGCGGAAGGCCTCAACCAGGTCATGGGGCAGGTGTCGAATGAAACCGACCGTGTCAGTGAGGGTGTAAACCCGCCCGTCGGCTGCCTGGGTGCGCCGGGTGGTCGGATCCAGGGTGGCAAACAACGCGTTCTCCACCAGCACCCCGGCGCCGGTGAGCCGATTCAACAGCGAGCTCTTGCCCGCATTGGTGTAACCAACGATGGCCACGCTGGGCACCTGATTGCGATGTCGCTGCGCACGCTTGGTTTGGCGCACCTCGTCGAGTTCACGCAGACGGCGGCGCAAGATCGAGATGCGGGTCTTGAGTCGGCGCCGGTCGGTTTCTATCTTGGTCTCGCCGGGGCCACGTCCACCGATACCGGCGCCGGCAGCTGCACGTCCACCAACCTGGCGGGAAAGGTTGCCACCCCAGCCCCGCAGCCGCTGACGCAGATACTGCAGTTGGGCCAACTCGACCTGGGCCTTACCTTCGACGCTCTTGGCATGCTGGGCGAAGATGTCGAGAATCAGCGAGGTGCGATCAATCACCTTCACCCCGATCCGGTCCTCCAGATTGCGCAGTTGCGCCGGTTCGAGCTCGCCGTCACAGATCACCGTGTCAGCGCCGTGGGCGATCACCGCTTCGCGCACCTCCTCCACCTTGCCCCGGCCCACGAAGGTCGCCGGATCGGGCGTGCTTCGCCGCTGCACCAGACCCTCCAGCACCTGGGAGCCAGCGGTCTCGGCGAGCAGCTTCAGCTCTGCCATCGCGAAGTCCGCATCGGCCTGAGAGCCCGATGTCCACACGCTGACCAGGACGACCCGCTCCAGTTGCAGGTCGCGGTATTCGACCTCGCTGATGTCGGCCAACTGAGTAGACATGCCAGCCACCCGGCGTAGCGAGTGCCGCTCGGCCAAGTCGAGTTGTTCGCCGTCGGGATCGTGGGTGGAGTCGTCCAAATAGGAGTCATCGTTCATTGCGCACCACTCTCAGGCCAAGCCAGTCGGTAGATAGCACCGGCCGCGGGCCACGATTTCGGCTGGCCCCACCAACACTGCTTCGGCGCCGGTCAAATCGACCTGGAGCTCTCCGCCGGGCACCACTACCGTGCAGTGCCCGTCCGGTGCGGCCACCGACGCCACCGCCACCACACCGGTACCGCAGGACTGAGTCTCTCCCACTCCGCGTTCATAGACGCGCATCCGCACCGTGCCTGGACTCTCGGAGACGACGAATTCGACGTTGGCACCGTTGGGGAACGCCGACGCCGGCGTCCAGGTGGGTTGGCGAGCCAAATCGAGATCGGCCAACACTTCATCGGCACCCAGACTCACTACGGCGTGCGGGTTGCCCACGTCCACCGACTGCGCCAGCCAACTGTGTCCGGCCAACTGCACCTGTACTGGTTCGCCGCGACCGACTGCGCCCATGGTGACCGCGACCCGGCCATCGTCCAAGAAACGTCCGGTACGCAGCCCGGCACGGGTGGCTACCGTCACCGGCCCACTGGGATCGATCAGGCTCTCCTCGGCCAGATAGCGAAGGAAGACCCGCAGGCCGTTGCCGCACATCTCCGCGACCGAACCGTCGGCGTTGCGGTAGTCCATGAACCACATCCCGGTCGGACCAGGATGGCCGGGCATCAGGTCGGCTTCTACCGCGCGCAGCGTGCCGTCAGCACCAATGCCACCGCGCCGGTCGCACAGGTAAGCGACCTCCGCGTCCGACAAATCGATCAGTCCGTCACGGTCGACGAACAGCACGAAGTCGTTGCGGGTGCCATGACCCTTGGCGAACTCGATGCTGCGCACCTCAAGCCTCCTTGATTCCACGTTTCACCCTACCCCGCGCGGCTTCGGCGATCGTTGCCGCAGCCTCCAGATCCGCCGGCAGCCAGGTGACCCGGTCATCGCGGCGGAACCAGCCCAGTTGCTTGCGCGCCAGTCGCCGAGTGCCTTGTGCGGTTGAGCTGATCGCCTCATCCTGGCTCAGCTCGCCGTCAAGCATTGCCAGCACCTGGCGGTAGCCGATTGCCCGCGAGGCAGTTCGACCCTGCCGCAAGCCGCGAGCCACCAGGGCGATCACCTCATCGACCAGGCCATCGGCCCACATCCGCTGCACCCGAGCATCAATTCGCGCATCCAAAACCTCTCTGGGCAGTTCCAGGCCGAACTGCAGCACACCGGCCACGGCGTAGTTCCAATCGGGTAACTGCGCGGTGAACTCCCCGGTCAGTTCCAACGCCTCCAACGCGCGGACGATTCGGCGACCGTTGCCCGGCTGGACCGCGAGGGCGGCAGCCTTATCGAGTCCCTTCAATCGCTCGTGCAGCACGGCCGGGCCGAGCTCGTCCAGTTCGGCTTCCAGTCGAGCTCGCAGTTCGGCATCAGTAGCCGGAAAACTGAACTCGTCCAGAATTGCGTGGACGTAGAGGGCCGAGCCTCCGACGAGGATCGGCAACACTCCCCTCTCGCGACAGTCAGTGATCGCGCCGCGAGCCAGCTGTTGAAACTGCGCCACCGAGGCCATTTCGGTGACCTCCATGATGTCGATCAAGTGGTGGGGCACGCCCGCCCGCTCGGTCTCGGTGGGCTTGGCCGTGCCGATGTCCATGCCGCGATAGACCAGCATCGAATCAGCGTTGATCACCTCCGCACCGATCCCATGGCGGGCGAGCTCGTGGGCTACCGCGACCGCGACAGCGGTCTTGCCGCTAGCCGTCGGCCCGTTGAGGGCGAGTACCGGAAGCTGATTCATCGAAGGCATTCTCTCCCGGCACAGGCGCCGGCGCCGAACTGAACTTCGGCGCCGGCGTCCAACCAGCCCAGTAGGCAAGTCTTTTACCCGAAAGCGTGATGGAAATCGGGTGCGCTGCGTCACAATAGTTGCGCAGCCGGGATCCGTTCGGCCGCCCAGGACAGGAAGGAGGTCGCATGGACATCGTCGAACAGATCAAAGACGCGGTGGACGGCCACGAAACCGAGGTCAGGCAGGGAATCGACATCGTTGGTGACCTGATTGATGGCCAAACCGGAGCGCAGTACGCCGCGCAGGTCGACCAGGCCCAGGACTTCCTCAAGGGACAGCTGGGTGGCTAGAGCCAGTTACTGGCAACGACTGATCTGATGCGGGCAAGGCCCCGCAACTACGACGAACCCGAGGGGTCGGCCAAGGCGCCGGCCCCTCGGCTCAATTCCGAAGCAGTTTGGACAACCTCAGGCCAACCACTGCCGGGCTTGCTTGAGTAGCCGCCCAGGCGTCGCCGCCGCGGGTGCGACGCAACCCGGTCAGCGGGGCGTCGGCATTCAGGTGGTGGGGCGCGGCGTAGGTGACCTCGACCAGCCCGATGTCTCCCGGACGTGGTCGAGCATCGACCCCCTCCGGCACCTGGACGTGCACCAGCCGATTGTCGCGAGCCCGTCCAGACATCCGGTGGGTGGCGCCGTCCTTGCGTCCTTCACCGTCGGCGAACATCACCTCGACCTGCTGGCCGACCAAAGCCTTGTTCTCCGCCCAGCTGATTTCGCCGACCAGATCGGCCAGTCGCTGATAGCGCTCAGACACCACGTCGGCCGGCACCTGGTCCGGCATCGTGGCCGCCGGCGTGCCGGGTCGGATCGAGTACTGGAAGGTGAACGCTGCGGCGAAGCGGGCGGCAGCTACTACCTCCAGCGTGGTTTGGAAGTCAGCTTCGGTTTCACCGGGGAAGCCGACGATGATGTCGGTGGTGATTGCGGCATGCGGCATTGCCGAGCGCACCCGCTCCAGAATGCCCAGGAACTTTTCGGCCCGGTAGGACCGGCGCATTTGCTTCAGCACCTTGTCCGAGCCCGATTGCAGCGGCATGTGCAGGCTGGGCATCACATTGTGGGTTTCGGCCATCGCGGCGATCACGTCGTCGCTGAACGCGGCCGGATGCGGCGAGGTGAATCGCACTCGCTCCAGCCCGTCAACCTCACCGCAGGCGCGCAGCAACTTGGCGAAAGCGCCACGATCTTTGAACTCGACCCCATAGGTGTTCACGTTTTGGCCGAGCAAGGTGACTTCCTGCACCCCTTCGGCCACCAGCGCACGGACCTCGGCCAAGATGTCACCGGGACGCCGATCGGTCTCCGTGCCTCGTAGCGAAGGCACGATGCAGAAGGTGCAGGTGTTGTTGCAGCCGACGCTGATCGAGACCCAGGCGGCATAGGCGGAGTCGCGCCGAGTGGGCAACGTGGACGGGAACCGCTCCAACGACTCCAGGATTTCCACCTGCGCCGCATTGTTTGCCCTGGAGCGCTCCAACAGCGCCGGCAGGGAGCCCAGATTGTTGGTGCCGAAGACCACATCGACCCAGGGAGCCTTGTCCACCACGATTTGGCGATCCTTTTGGGCCATGCAGCCACCCACCGCGATCTGCATGCCTGGATGGCCCAGCTTGACCGGCGCCAGGTGCCCCAGATTCCCGTACAACCGGTTGTCGGCGTTCTCCCGCACCGCACAGGTGTTGAAGACCACCAGATCTGGTTGGGCCTCGGCTTCGACGGCTCGGTAACCGGCTGCGATTAGTACGCCCGCGATCCGTTCGGAGTCGTGAACGTTCATTTGGCAGCCGTACGTGATCACCTGAAAGGTGCGAGGCGGAGTGGTGGTGCTCATGTCTATGGGTTTCATCCTGAAGCTGCGGGGCGCTGCGCGAACGGCGCTCTGACCTTACCTGCTCAGTGCGCCACCGCGGTTGCCCGCGATTCACGCACCACGGTGACCTTGATATTGCCGGGGTAGCTGAGTTCAGTTTCCACCTGTTGGGCAATCTCGCGGGCCAGGGCGACTGACTCAGCATCGGTCACTTTCGCCGGAGTCACCATCACCCGGATCTCCCGGCCGGCTTGCATTACGTAAACCTTCTCCACCCCGGGATGGGCGGCGGCGAGCCGTTCGAGCTTGTCCAGCCGTTGTACATAGGCCTCCAGGCTCTCCCGACGAGCTCCCGGCCGGCTGCCGCTGATCGCGTCAGCGGCCTGGGTGATGAGCGCTTCGACGGTGGCGGGCTCGACTTCGTTGTGGTGGGCCTCGATGGCGTGAACGATGTCGGCATGCTCGCCATGGCGGCGGGCCAGGTCGGCACCGAGGATGGCGTGCGAACCAGCTTCACCGGTGACCGCCTTGCCCAAGTCGTGCAGAAAGGCCGCCCGCCGGCAAATGGCCACATCCAACCCCAACTCGGCGGCCATGGTGGCGGCGATGTGGCCACATTCCACGAGGTGTGCGAGGACGTTTTGGCCGTAAGAGGTGCGAAACTTCAACGAGCCGAGGGTCGGCAGGAGCGCTGGGTCCAGATCGCTGATGCCCATCTCCACCAGAGCCTCCTCAGCGGCTCGAATGCAAAGTTCATCGGCCTTGGCGGCACTTCGGGAGTAGACCTCCTCGATTCGGCCCGGATGGACACGTCCGTCTGCGATCAGCTCAGTCAAGGTGAGGCGAGCAAGTTCTCGGCGCAACGGGTCGAAGCAGCTCAGTAGGACCGTTCCCGGAGTGTCGTCGATGATCAGGTTTGCGCCAGTGACCTGTTCGAAGGAGCGAATATTGCGGCCTTCCTTGCCGATCAACCGGCCCTTCAGATCCTCAGAGGGCAAACCGATCACCGACACCGAAGACTCATTGGTCTGTTCGGCTGCCACCCGCTGGATGCTGGTCACCACGATTTTGCGAGCGCGCGCTTCCGCCTCGACCCGGGCAGCGTTCTCGATGTCCTGGCTCAGCTGGGCCGCCGCCAGTCGGGCCTCGGCAGCGACCTCGCCCAGCAGTTCAAACCGGGCTGCCTCGGGAGTGAGCCCCGCGACTCCTGCCAATGCTTTCAGCCTGGCATCTTCTGCATCAGCCACCAGTGCTTCGCGGGCTGCCAGCGATACTTCCGCCGCAGCCTGCGCTGCAGCGCAGGCCTGTTGGGCGTCGTCCAACCGGTTGAGGCGTTCTTCTCGCTCGTTCGCCAACACCTCGCGCTGCAATGTGACCGCAGAAGCCGCTACTGGTTCCATCGGCGTCCCATCGGCGGCGGCGCTCCGGCCCGCGCCCAACCGCCGAAACCCCACCAACAGGGTCACAAACAATGCAGCCACCACGGCCACACACACGATCGCAATGACCAGTTCAATGACCATGGGTCCCTCCTGAACTCAGCAGACACGGTTCGCCGATGCTGATCAGGCCAACGCTCAACCGTCCGGCCTCTCCCGTCGCCAGGCGCCGGGCAGGCTAGGTTGTCGCGGGGTTCAGGCCCCAGTTGGTGTCAATCTCAGAATCGGGTCGCCGAAGCGTCCACAGCAAAGCTAAGCGCCCCCAAGATCGCCTGGCAAACCGCCGCTGTCGAAGGTGCCGACGAGTCCGACCGCCTTGGGGACACCATCAGTCGTCGAACGCCTCAAACTCCGGCAGATCGGCCAGTACTTCGCGGGTCACCTGGGCCACCACTCCGGCTGGGAAACCTCTGCGTGCCAGCGCGCTGGCCAAACGTCGGTAACGAGCTGTCGGATCAACGCGGCCAAGGCCAGCGGCTTTGCGCTCGGCGTAAGCCCTGGCGACGGCGTAATCACGCTCGGAGTCGAGTTCAGCCGCTGCCGCCTCGGCAACATCCCGCTCGACGCCCTTCTCTGCCAGCTCAGCCAGCAACGCCCGCCTGCTTCGCTGGCGCCGAACACCAGCTGCCAGCCAGTCCCGAGCGAATACCTCGTCATCCACCAGGCCAACTTCAGTGAGCCGGTCGAGCACGGTCTTGGCCACCTCGTCGGGGACCTGCTTGCGCGCCAGGGCTCTGCCAAGCTCGGCCCTGCTCCTGGCGCGCACAGTCAATTGCCGCAAGGCGATCTCACGAGCCACCGCTACCGGATCAGCATCTGGCGAATCGGTAGCATCCGCCGGCGCCTCAGATCGCATCAATCAGAACTCCACCTCGCCAGTCACCGGATCGATTCCTTCAGGAACAGCGGCGTACTCCCCGATTCCCATCTGGGTGAGAATGCGCTTCTCGATCTCGTCGGCCACGGCAGGGTTGTTCTTCAAGAACGTGCGAGCGTTCTCCTTGCCCTGCCCTAGCTGATCTGACTCATAGGTGAACCAAGCGCCCGCCTTGCGAACGATGCCGCAATCCACGCCAAGATCAATCAAGCTGCCTTCGCGGCTGATGCCGTGACCGTAGATAATGTCGAACTCGGCCTGCTTGAACGGCGGAGCCACCTTGTTCTTCGCGACCTTGACTCGGGTGCGGTTGCCGACCATCTCACCGCCATCCTTCAAAGTCTCGATCCGACGCACGTCGAGGCGCACCGAGGAGTAGAACTTCAAGGCACGGCCACCAGTGGTGGTCTCCGGCGACCCGAACATCACGCCGATCTTCTCGCGCAACTGGTTGATGAAGATCGCGGTGGTGTTTGCAGAGGACAGCGCACCGGTCATCTTGCGCAGCGCCTGGCTCATCAGCCGGGCCTGCAGACCAACATGGCTGTCGCCCATCTCGCCTTCGATCTCGGCGCGGGGCGTCAGAGCGGCCACTGAATCGATCACGATCAGCGCCAGCGCGCCGGAACGCACCAGGGTGTCGGCAATCTCCAGGGCCTGTTCGCCGTTATCGGGCTGGCTGACCAGCAGTGCGTCGGTATCAACACCCAGCTTGGCGGCATAGTCAGGATCGAGGGCATGCTCAGCGTCAATGAACGCGCAGATGCCGCCAGCAGCCTGAGCGTTGGCGATCACGTGCAGCGCGACCGTGGTCTTGCCTGAGGACTCCGGGCCGTAGATCTCGACCACCCGCCCGCGCGGCAATCCGCCGATCCCCAGGGCTACGTCAAGAGCGATCGACCCAGTCGGGATCACTTCGATCGGCATCCGCGTCTCGTCACCCAGACGCATCACCGATCCCTTGCCGTGCGCCTTCTCAATCTGGGCAAGCGCTGCTGCTAGCGCCTTGTCCCGGTCTGCCACCGCCATGCTGGTTCCTTTCCCGTTCCGCATCGTCACACTCACCTTAGGTAGCCCCTCTGACAGTTGTTCATGGCGGCTACCAGGCTGTGTATAACTCAGCTTGAGCGTCGATGCAGGCAAGCTTAGGCGAACAGGTGTTCGAAATGCAGCGACACGCCGCGATTCAGAGGTGGCTCTCCGACAGCTCCAGCTCAGCCCAAGCGCAACGCCAGATCTGCTTACAAGGCACGCCAGCAGCAAGGGCCTCCTCCACTGTGCGTTGGCCAAGAGAGCCAATCACATAGGTCTGCGCCCACAGCAACGAATACGGATAACTGAGGTGCTGGTTCAGTCGGGCGCGAAGTTCGGCCTCGCGCATCGCGATTCAGGCGGCCTGAACGCGAGGGCCACGCAGCGGCAGCTGAGTGACTTGGGCGGTGGCGACCGAATCGATCCGGTCCGACACCTGCCGCAGCACGCTGGACAGCGGCACTCCTAGTGCTCCGCAGATGGCGTTGAGCAGTTCAGAGGAAGCTTCCTTCTGGCCGCGCTCAATCTCTGAAAGATAACCCAGGCTCACCTGGGCCCGTCCCGAGACTTCACGCAGCGTCAAGTTTTCGGACGTGCGCAGTTCACGCAGTGACTCCCCGAGGATCTCCCTCAGGATCACCGGACGCTCTCGCACTTCGGAAACCATGACTTGACTCTACCTGTCCCCAGCTATGGATCTGGTGCTAGTTCACAACGCCACGCGGGCCTCGGTTTGTTCCTCAACCATTGGTGGAGGCCGCAAATTCGCGCAGCCTTTCAAGCAATTCGGCCAACGCCGCGCTTACCGTGGCCATCCGGATCTGGTCGCGGGAACCGGCTAAGTCCAATCTGGAGACCGTTCGGACACCCCCTGGCCCAGACAGTCCCAACCAGACTTCGCCGGGTTGATGCCCGTCCTGCCAATCAGGCCCGGCCACCCCGGTAACCGCGATCGTCCAGTCAGCGCCGGTAACCTGCCGCACCCCGGCAGCCATTGCTTCGGCAGTCTGGGGCGATACCGGGCCGAACTGCGCCAGCATGCCGGCCGGCACGCCGGCAAGGCCGGCTTTCAGTTGGGAGGCGTAGGTGATCAGGCCGCCCAAATAGGCCTTGGATGCACCGGGAACCGCGGTAATCGTCGCGCCGATCAGGCCACCGGTCAGCGACTCCGCTGTGGCCAAGGTCTGGCCGGTGGCGACCAATGCGGCCACCACCTGTGCCGCGATCGGCTCAGGAGGCATCCGTCTTCGGACCATCGCTGGCCTGGCGCCGCAGCCGCAGCGCGTCGAACACATACATCACGCCCGTGATCACGGTCAGCGCGAACGCCGTCCCCATCACCAACCAACCCAGCCAGAACCAGAACGGGGCCACAGCCAGAGTTTGTCCGATCGAGAAAGGCAGGAACATCAGCAAAGCGATCGACTGCATCAAGGTCTTCAGCTTGCCGGCCGGCGCGGCAGCCATCACCGCATACTTCAGCATCACCACCCGCATCCAGGTGATTCCCCACTCGCGCACCAAAATCAAGATGGTGACCCACCAGGGCAACTCACCGAAGATGCTCAACACGATGAAAGCCGCACCAGTCAGAGCCTTGTCGGCGATCGGGTCCCAGATCTTTCCGAAATCGCTGACCAAGTCGTACTTACGAGCGAGGCTGCCGTCGAAATAGTCAGTCAGGATCGCCACCCCAAAAGCAATCGTGCCGGCCAGCCGCCAGCCGAACCCGGTGACCGGATCGATGAACATCAAAACCACGAACACCGGCACCAGGATCAGCCGCAGCACGGTGAGTGCGTTGGGCAGTTGGGCAGGGATGGGGGGCTTGACCGGTTCAGCTTCCTGGCTCATCAGTTCTCCAACTCGGCGATCAGGTCCACCCCGTCCGCGTCGCAGACCTTACTCCACACCAGGTCACCGATACTGGCGTTCCCGGACGGCGTACGCAGGCTCACCTGACCATCGGCCTCCGGTCCTTGGTGAGCAGCTCGTCCGAGGAGATTCTGGTTCTCATCCAGGCCTTCGATCAGCACCTGCAGCCGTGAACCGATGCGCGCCGCGGCGCGTTCGGCCGAAACCATCTCGACCAGGCTGGAGATGCGGTCCACCCGTTCGGCGATCACTTCCTCGGCGACCTTGGGGCGCAGCCGCTCGCCCTCGGTGCCTTCTTCATCGGAGTAGCCGAAGACTCCGACCGCGTCCATCTGCGCCTCGGCCAGGAAGTCGGCCAGCACCTCCACCATCTCCTCAGTCTCGCCGGGAAAGCCGAGAATGACGTTGCTGCGCACCCCGGCTTCGGGGCGCACTGCCCGGATCCGACCCAGCAGGTCGAGGAAGGATTCTGGATTGCCGAAGCGCCGCATCCGGCGTAACAGCGGTTCGGCAGCGTGTTGGAACGGCAGATCGAAGTACGGCACCACATTGGGCAGGCTGAGCATCGATTCCAGCAGCGACTGGTGCACCTCTGCTGGCTGCAGGTAGCTCACCCGAATCCAGTCCAGTCCGTCGACCCCGGAGAGCTCGGCCAACAGCGTCTCAAGGTTCGCGCCGATGTCGCGCCCGTACCCCGTGGAGTTTTCGCTGACCAGGACAACTTCGCGCACCCCGGATTCGACCAACCACCGAGCCTCGGTGACCACTTCGGCCACCGGACGTGAAAGGTAGGAACCCCGAAAGCTAGGAATCGCACAGAAGGCACAGCGGCGATCACAACCCGAGGCGATCTTCAGCGGCGCACTCGGACCGCTGACCAGCCGGCGGCGCAGCACTCTTGGCCCGCTGGACGGGGCCAGTCCGGCCGGTAGCTCAGCATGCCCGGCCAACAGGTGGCCCGGCACCGAGATCCCCTCTGCACCAGCTGGTCGAAGGAACGGGGTGAGCGGTAGCAGCGAGCGCCGATCGCGGCGATCATGGGACTTGGGCCGCTCCCCGCCAATGATCGCGGTCAGCCGGGCTGCGATATCGGGGTAATCATCGAAGCCGAGCACCGCATCGGCCTCGGGCAGGGCCTCGGCCAGTTCGGCGCCGTAGCGCTCGGCCAGACAGCCCACCGCCACCACAGCCTTGGTAACGCCGCTCCCCTTATGTTCGGCGGCGGCCAACAGCGTGTCTATGGAATCCTTCTTGGCCGCATCAATGAACCCACAGGTGTTCACCAGAATCGCGACCGCGCCGTCCGGGTCGTCGACCAGTTCGAATCCTTCAGCGGCCAGCCGTCCGGCCAGCTCCTCAGAGTCGACCTCGTTGCGGGCACACCCGAGGCTGATCAGGTGGACGGGGACTGGCGGGCTGCAAGGTGAAGAACTCACCAGAACAACGTACCCGGCCAAGCTCAGCCTGCGCGAAGCGCAGCCAGCACATCGTCCAAATCGTCGGGCTTGACCAGTACCTCGCGCGGTTTGGAACCCTCGGAAGGTCCGACCACTCCCCTGGTTTCCAGAATGTCCATCAGTCGACCGGCTTTGGCGAACCCGACCCGGAGTTTGCGCTGCAACATCGAGGTCGAGCCCAGTTGCAGGTTGATCACCAATTGGGCGGCTTCCAGCACCAGCTCCAGATCGTCGCCGATGTCTTCGGCGACCGCGCGCGCGGACTCCACCGGGACAGCCACGTCCTCGCGGTACTGCGGAGCGAGCTGTTCGGTGACTTTCTTGACCACGGAGCGAATCTCGGCCTCAGTCACCCAGGCTCCCTGAACCCGCATCGGCTTGGATTGGCCCATCGGCAGGAACAGCGCGTCGCCTTGGCCAACCAGTTTCTCCGCTCCAGGGGTGTCCAGGATTACTCGGGAATCGGTCATGGACGAGGTTGCAAACGCCAATCGCGAAGGCACGTTGGCCTTGATCAAGCCGGTGACCACGTCAGTGGACGGACGCTGGGTCGCCAGCACCAGGTGGATGCCGGCGGCGCGGGCCAACTGAGTGATCCGGACGATCGAGTCCTCCACGTCGCGGGGTGCAACCATCATCAAGTCGCTCAGTTCGTCCACGATCACCAGCAGGTAGGGGTAAGGCGCCAGGATGCGTTCCGAGCCCGGTGGGAGTTTCACCTGATTGGCGCGGACGGCCTTGTTGAAGTCGTCGACGTGCCGGAAGCCGAAGGCGGCCAGGTCGTCGTAACGGGCGTCCATCTCGCGCACCACCCATTGCAGGGCTTCGGCGGCCTTCTTCGCGTTGGTGATGATCGGGGTGACCAGGTGCGGGATGCCCTCATAGTGAGTCAGCTCGACGCGCTTGGGATCGACCAGCAGCATCCGAACCTCTTCGGGGGTGGACCGCATCATGATCGAAGTGATCATCGAGTTCACAAAGCTCGACTTGCCCGAACCGGTGGCGCCGGCCACCAAGAGGTGCGGCATTTTGGCCAGGTTGGCCACCACGTAACCGCCCTCGACGTCTTTACCCAGCCCGACGGTCATCGGGTGGTGATCGTTGCGGGCGCGGTTGGAGCGCAGCACATCACCGAGGGAGACGATCTCCTTGTCAGCGTTGGGAATCTCGATACCGATCGCTGACTTGCCTGGGATCGGCGAGAGGATGCGGACGTCGGCAGAGGCCACCGCGTAGGCGATGTTCTTGCCAAGTGCGGTCACCTTCTCAACCTTCACCCCAGTTCCCAGCTCCACCTCGTAGCGGGTGACGGTTGGCCCACGGGTGTAGCCGGTGACGGTGGCGTCGATGTCGAACTGCTTCAGCACCTCGGTGAGGCTGGCCACGACCAGGTCACTGGCGACAGTGCGCGACTTCGGCACGCTGCCGGGCTTCAGGATGGCCGGATCCGGCAGCTCATAGACCACATCGCCGCTCAACGCCGGTTGTTCGGCCCGCAGCGGGGCCGAAGAAATCTCGGGCACATCCAGGGACCGCTCGACGAGCTCCGGCTTGCGGCGCGCACCAGGCCTGGGTCGCTCGACCAGAGCCACGGTCATTTCCGAATCCGGGTCGATCTCAGCCGACTCATCGACCAGCGGGGTGTCATAGGCGCGATGGTTGGCGCCGTACTCGATCTCTGCTGTCGGCCGACGGCGCAGCCGGGCGGCCAGCTGACCGATCCGCACCCCGACCTCGTTCAGCGGAATGCCGAGCACCACAAACAGACCCACTACGGCGAAAATCACCAGCAACGGCACGGCGATCCACACCCCTAACGGCTGCATCAGCATCGAAGAGGAAAGGAAGCCGAGAAAGCCGCCGGCGTTGCGAACCAACTGCGGCTGGTTGCCGGGCGGGAATCCACGAGCGATGTGGATCAGGCCGAGGGTGCCGAACAGGGCGGCCGTCCAACCGACCACCTGACGTCCGGCACTGCCATGGCGCTCGGGATGCCGGAACGTCCTCCACGCCATCGCCACGGCAGGCACCGGCACTGCGTAGGCGAAGACGCCAACAACGGTGGTGATCCCCAGCGCGATCCAGTTTCCGGCCATTCCGGGCAGTCCGAACCAGAACTCGGCGGCCACAAGCCCGGCGAAGATCATCAGAGCCAGCGCCGAGCCGTCGTGACGCTTATCGGGGTCGAGATCCTTCACTGCTGGGCCGATCGCCCGGATGCCCTTACCCAGGGCGGTCGCAATGCCGCGCCAGGTGGCGGCGATGCCTCCCCCGATACCGGAAAGCAGTTTGGCGAAGCCAGAGGGCTCCGGCTGCTTGGTGCGGGAGGTCGTCTTTCTACTTCCTGAGCTTCGGGAGGCGCTCTGGCGCGCGGACGCGTTGCTGCGGCTCCGCGAAGGGGAAGACGCGCGGGTCGCCATGTGGCCAACCTATCTAGTGAACAGCCAAAGCAAAGGCTTCCACGCCGGTAAGGCCCCAAGTCGACCTAGCCCAGGATCCCTCAGCTTGCCGAAGGGACAGCATCAAGGCTTCAAAAAGCTCAGCCAGCTTGCCCGCGCTCAGCCAACGTGCCCGAAATTGGCCACCTTGAGGGGCTCAGAAATGCTGCCAGCCGGCCGTACCAATTTCGGGAACGGCTCCGTCAACCAACACTGCCGGCTCACCGGCGCTCACCTTGCCGATCACCGTCCAGCCCACCGGCACGGCGGCGGCGGCGAAGGTGGCCACCAGCGCATGATCGTCACCGCCGGTCAGCTGGAAGGCAAGCGGATCTCCCCCGCCCAGAGCCGCGGCCACGGCTTGCTGGGGTTCGGCGATCTCAAAGGCTGCCGAATCAAGCTCGATCCGGACCCCGGACGCGTCGGCCACGTGCCGCAGGTCGGCCAGCAGGCCGTCGGAAACGTCGATCATCGCAGTCGCGCCGGCCTCGGCGGCAATCCGCCCCTCGCCGTAGGGCACCTCGGGCACGCGATGGGCCACAACGACAGCGCCGGGTGAGCGGAACCCCCGGGTGAGTACCGCCAGACCGGCAGCAGCCCAGCCGAGCCGGCCCACGAAGGCCACCATCTCCCCGGGACGGGCGCCTGCGCGGGTGACGGGAGCCACCCCACCCAGGTCGGCCAACACCGTGACCGTGACCACAATCAGCGCCGCGGAGGTGAGGTCGCCACCCACCAATTGCGCGCCGGCCTTCTCGCATTCGGCGCGAACACCGGCAGCGAACCCGTCCACCCATTCGGTCGGGGTTTCTGGGGGCAGGGCCAGGCTGATCACCACTCCAATCGGCACCGCCCCCATCGCCTCAGCATCGGCAACGCAGGCGGCGACCGCCTTTCGGCCAACGTCTTGGGGCCCTGACCAGTTCTGGCGGAAGTGCACGTTCTCCACCATGGTGTCGGTGGAAACGGCCAGATCGCCGGCCAGCCGCAGCACTGCGGCATCATCGCCGACCCCAATGCGCACAGCGCCACCGGCGCCGAGCCCGGCAGTGATTCTCCTGATCAGGCCGAACTCGCCGACCTCAGAGACCGCTGGGCTCATCGCAGCCCGAGCGGACGGCTGGCGGCCAGGTCGACCAGCGTGGAAATCAGTTCGGGATATTCCAGGCCGGTGGCCGCCCACAGCATCGGGAACATCGAGGTTCGGGTGAAGCCCGGCATGGTGTTCAACTCGTTGACAAAGGCGTGGCCGTCAGCGCCCAAGAACAGATCCACTCTGGCCAGGCCCTCGACAGACATCACCGAAAAGGTCCGTCCGGCCAGCTCACGCACTGTCGCAATCGTTGCCTCGTCGAGTTCGGCGGGCACCTGCAGGGTGACCGGCTGCTCGGGCAGATATTTGGCTTCGAAATCGTAGAAAGCATTGGGGTCGTGCATCTTGATCTCGCCCGGCACCGAGACCCGCGGCGCCCCATCGGGGTTGCCGAGCACCGCCAACTCGATCTCGCGCACGCCGGTGAATCCCTGTTCCACCACGATCTTGGGGTCGAACTGCTGCGCTTGGGCAATCGCAGCTTCCAGACCCTCGGGAGCATCCACCTTGACAATGCCGAGGCTCGAGCCGCCGCGCGCCGGCTTCACGAACACCGGGAAGTGCAGCTCCTCGATCCTGGCCAGGCTGCCAGCACGATCATCGCGCCAATCAGCGGCAGTGACGGTTACCCACGGACCGATCGGCAACCCGCCGACTGCCATCGCGCGCTTCATCAGGTCCTTGTCCATGCCGATCGCACTGGCAGCAACGCCGGCACCCACGTAGCGCACCCCGGCCATCTCGAACAGGCCCTGAATGGTGCCGTCCTCACCGAAGGGTCCATGCAGCAAAGCGAAGGCCACATCGAAGCCGACCACATCGCGCAACTGCTCGCCGTCCCTGGTGGCCACCGCCGGATGCTCACCGGGCAACAGGATCGCGGACGGCCGCCCGTGGGCCACTTCGGGCAGTCGGCCTTCGACCACCTCGTAGCTCAGTAGCTCCTCAGCGGGAATCCGCACCCAGGCCCCATCGCGAGTAATGCCAACCCCGATCACCTCGAAGCGCTCCGGATCGATCGCCCGGGCAACCCCGCCAGCGGTGAGACAACTGATCTGGTGCTCAGAACTGGCTCCGCCGAAGACAAGGAGTACCCGCATTCGGGTGGGTTGGTGCGACATCTGACCTCCGGTTTCGATCCGCGCACCACCCTAGCCGGACTCCGGGCGAGGTACTTCCACGCTCGCCTGGGCGCACAGCGACGCCGGGCGGAATCACCGCCCGGCGTCGCCGAAAAGCTAGGACTGCGACCAACTAGCCGGCGATCTTGGCTGGCAGGGTCTTGGGCAGCCAGCTGGGACGTTTGGCCTCGAAGGCGGCGATTTGGTCGGCATGGGTCAAGGTGATCCCGATGTCGTCCAGGCCCTCCAGGAGACGGTGCCGGGTGTAGTCGTCGATCGTGAAGTCGAAGACCGCCGCGCCCGCTGTGATGGTCTTGGCCACCAGATCGATGCTGAACTCAACCCCGGGGTTGCCCTCGGCGAGGTCCCACAGCTGCTCGATCACGGATTGGTCGACCGTGGCGATAACCAGGCCGGCCTTGCCGGAGTTGCTGCGGAAGATGTCGCCGAAGCGGGAGCCGATGATCACCGTGAAGCCGTAGTTCTGCAAGGCCCAGACTGCATGCTCGCGCGAGGAGCCGGTGCCGAAGTCCGGGCCGGCAACCAGGATCGAACCGGCGGTGTAGGCCGGCTGGTTGAGCACGAAAGTGCTATCGCCGCGCCAGGCTGCGAATAGCCCGTCCTCAAAGCCGGTACGGGTGACTCGCTTCAGGTAGACCGCCGGAATGATCTGATCGGTGTCCACATTGCTGCGACGCAGCGGAACGGCAATGCCGGTATGTGAGCTGAACTTTTCCATGTTCTGATTCCTTACAGATCGGCCGGGGAGCTCAGGGTGCCGCGAATCGCGGTGGCCGCAGCCACCAGCGGAGACACCAGGTGGGTACGTCCACCCTTGCCCTGACGCCCTTCGAAGTTGCGGTTCGAGGTGGACGCGCTGCGTTCCCCTGGAGCCAACTGGTCGGGGTTCATGCCCAGGCACATCGAGCAACCCGCGGCACGCCACTCGGCCCCGAAGTCGATGAAGACCTTGTCCAGCCCCTCAGCGACTGCTTGCAGGCCCACTCGTGCCGAGCCAGGCACCACCAGCATCCGAACGCCTTCGGCAATCTTGGCGCCCTTGAGCACCTCAGCGGCAGCGCGCAGGTCCTCGATGCGGCCGTTGGTGCAAGAGCCCAAGAAGACGGTGTCGACTTTGATCTCGCGCATCGGCGTACCCGCTTCCAAGCCCATGTAGGTCAGGGCCCGTTCGGCGGCAGCCTTGCTCACCTCGTCGGCGAAATCGGTCGGGTCGGGCACCGCGGCGCTCAACGGGACGCCTTGGCCCGGGTTGGTGCCCCAGGTCACGAACGGAGCCAGTTGAGTGGCATCGATATTCACCTCGGCGTCGAAAATGGCGTCGGGGTCGGTGAACAGGGTCTTCCAGTGCGCGACCGCTGCATCCCACTCGGCACCCTCGGGTGCGTGCGGGCGTCCCTTGAGATAGGCGAAGGTGGTCTCGTCCGGCGCGATCATGCCGGCCTTGGCGCCCCACTCGATGCTCATATTGCAAATGGTCATCCGGCCTTCCATCGACAACTTCTCGATGGTGTCGCCGCGGTATTCCACGATGTAACCCTGGCCACCACCGGTGCCGACCCTGGCGATCAGCGCCAGTACGACGTCCTTGGCAGTGACACCTTCGGGCGGCTCTCCGGTGATGTTGACCGCCATGGTCTTGGGGCGGGCCTGAGTCAGCGTCTGGGTGGCCAGCACGTGCTCCACTTCGGAGGTGCCGATGCCGAAGGCCAGCGCACCGAAGGCACCGTGGGTGGCGGTATGCGAATCACCGCAGACCACGGTCAGCCCGGGTTGGGTCAGGCCCAACTGCGGCCCGATGATGTGCACCACACCCTGATCAACATCCCCGAGGGAATGGATGCGGACGCCGAACTCAGCAGCGTTGGCCCGCAGAGTGTCGACCTGCAGCTTGGAAACCGGGTCGGCGATGGGCTCGAGAATGTTCAGCGTCGGGGTGTTGTGATCTTCAGTGGCCATGGTCAGATCAGTGCGCCGCACCGACCTGTCGGCAAGGCGGAGACCGTCGAAGGCCTGCGGGCTGGTGACTTCATGCACCAGATGCAGGTCGATGTACAGCAGGTCGGGTTCCCCCACAGCTGTACGGACGACATGTTGTTCCCATACCTTGTCACTCAGGGTTTTACCCATCGGACCTCCATTGCTCCACGCAGAATTCCTGCAACTTCAACAAGCCTAGCGCTTGCATATCATGATCCGAGACGGCAGTCTTAGCTTATGGACAGTTCAAGTGGTGTTGGAGTTCTCGACAAGGCAGCTCTGGTGCTCACCGCACTCGAACAAGGCCCGACCACCCTCGCCGGATTGGTTACCGCCACCGGCCTGGCCCGTCCGACCGCTCACCGGCTCGCTGTAGCTCTGGAACATCACCGTCTGGTCAGCCGCGATCTGCAGGGTCGCTTCGTTCTCGGCCCGCGCTTGACTGAACTGGCCTCCGCGGCCGGCGAGGATCGCCTGCTGGCCACCGCCGGACCGGTGTTGGCCCGGCTGCGCGACATCACCGGCGAGTCGGCCCAACTCTTCCGACGCCAAGGCGACATGCGCGTTTGCGCCGCCGCAGCCGAGCGTCCGGTCGGCCTGCGCGACACCATCCCGGTAGGTACCCAGCTGACGATGAGTGCCGGCTCGGCCGCTCAGGTATTGCTGGCCTGGGAAGATCCCGACCGCATTCAGCGCGGGCTCCAGAGCTCTTCGTTCTCCGCAGTGGCGCTAGCCACGGTCCGGCGTCGTGGCTGGGCTCAGTCGGTGGCCGAGCGCGAACCTGGGGTGGCTTCAGTCTCGGCGCCGGTGCGCTCCCCCAGCGGCAAGGTGATCGCTTCGGTCAGCGTCTCCGGCCCGATCGAGCGACTTTCCCGGCAACCAGGACGCCTGCACGCCCCGGCCGTGATCGCTGCGGCTGAGCGGCTTTCCGAGGTATTGCGCCGCAACGGCGGCGAGGGCTGAGCCTCAACCCAGCCAGGCGAGCCAGTAACCGTGCGGGTGCCCCTTCGCCAACACAGTGTCCACGCGGCGTCCGTTCCGCCAACGGATCAACCGCAGCACGCTCAGATCCTCCTGGGCCAATTCCTGCGGCCATTCCAGGCCCGGGGTCAGGTTGGGGGCCTCGTAGCTGACCAGGCTCAGATCGCGTCGCCGACCCAACTCGTCCACCACTTTCAAGAAGCGGCGCTGCCCGTCCTCGCCCAGGTAGTTCAACACCCACGAAGTCGTCAGTATCGGGTGTCCCGGCCCAAGATTGGCCACCGCGGTCGCTAGATCGTCGATCGCATCGCCGGTGATCAGCAACAAGTCCAGCCCGCAGGCCTCAGCCAGGGCCATCCGTAGCCGTTCGAACCGGTCAGTCTGGTCGGGCCAAACGCACGCCTCCAGCCAGCGCACTTGAGCCGCATCGCTCAGGTCGACCGGATTCAGGTCCAGGCCGGCGCGCGAGGTGATCCTCGGCATCACCGATGGCAACAGTTCCGGGCGCGCCCGACCGCGAATCCCGCAGCGAAGCTCCACCGCACCGGTCCCAAGCCGGTGGCCGGCATAGTCGTAACTGAATCGATCAGCGAGCAGGTTCAGCCCCGCGCTGGCCCCCACGTCCAGGTGAGCCAACGGGCCAACCTCTCCAGCCACCAACCCCAGGCCGATCAGCAGCAGCGCGCTGCGCCCGATCTCATTGGTCTGCGGAGTTCGAGTGCGCACCAACGCGACCAACTCATCGCGCCGCCGAGCGCACAAGTCCAACAAGACGGGCACTGGATCGTCAGTGCGCGGCTCGGCAGTCAGGTTGGCGTACCAGGCGGCCAGCGGTTCGTCAGGATTTGCCAGCAGCACATCATGAATCGCCGCAAACAAGGTCACCGGCAACCGTTTCGCCGCCGGTGCTGCGGCCAGGATGGCGAGCACCTTCTCGGCAGCAGCGATGCCGACCGCCATCCGGGCATACAGCGGCGCGCGGGAGCCGGTTACTCCCACGAAGTCCAGCATTTCCTGGCGCAAGGCGGCCAGCGCGGGCAGGGCTGCTGTCGCCTCCGTTCGACTCATACCGCCATCATGACCGCCGGCTCTTGCCCCCATAGCGAAGGATCCGTACTTGTCGGCCCCCGGCTCAGCAGTCGGCAGTCCGCGCCTCCGCGAACCGAGCTACACCGATTGTGCAGTAGCTTGTGTTGGTCAGTTGGTCAGAGTCGAGGAGGGACGGCGTTGCCGCAGAACATCCCGGTCGCCGTGTTGCTCCAGACTGTCGGCTCCTTCTTCTTCGCCTATGCGGCCTATCTCCAGCATCGTGCGGTGGGCGCCGAGGTCGCCGAGAACGGCGGCGAGGGCGGCCTCGACCTCTCGACCCTGTGGGAGAGCATCAAGGCACCTCGGTGGCTGCTTGGCCTCGCGCTCATGGGCCTGTCATTGGTGTGCCAGGTCAGCGCCCTGAGTTTGGCCCCAGTGACCATCGTCCAGCCGGTCGGCGTGCTTGCGTTCCCGTGGTCGATGATCATCCAGTCACGCGCCCACAAGGTGCCGATTTCGGGCCCGATCAGGCGTGCGGTGGCAGTGACCGTACTGGCGATCGTGGGCTTCATCGTCGCTGCCAGCCTCAGCGCGGCCCCTGAAGGCGAGATCGCGCAAATCAGGTTGGTGATCGGTGTCGTGGTGATCTATGTGTGCGCGGCGACGCTGGGCATTCTCGGCGCGTGGGGAGCAATCCAATGGCGATGCCTGTTCTGGGCCTCCGGTGGCGCGGTCTTCTACGGCCTTGAGGCTTCACTGGTGAAGACCGTGATGGAATTCGCCAAGCAGGAAGACTGGCTGCTGTCCCCGTCCATCTGGGTGATCCTGGTCGCATTGGTGGCCGGGAGCCTGACTGCGGGCTGGATGGTTCAGAACGGTTATGCCACTGGACCGGCAGAGCTGGTCGTGGCCTCCATGACCATCACCTCGCCGCTGGTCGCAGTCCTTTTCGGGATTGCAGTGCTGGGCGAGGGTGCCGCTCTCACCCCCGTTTCGGCGACCGTGATGATTGGGTTGGGAGCGCTGGCCATCGGCGGCGTGATCCGACTGACTACCCTGCATCCACACTTTGACGACGACGACGTCGAGCAGCCCACATTGAGCTGAGCAGCTGAGCTGCTCCACCCGGCAACCTCCAGGCGGGCCCCAACCCTCGCAGTTGGGGGCCGCCCTTCGAGAACTCGCGCGCGGTGCCTAGTTGAACTTGTAGATCCGCTGGGCCAGGCGGTAGAGCGCCCCCGACAATCGCCGCCCAGTCGGGCTGGTCAGGTTCGAACCCAACACCAGCGGATGGTGTCCCAGCCGCTTGGCCATCTTGGCGTCCTTCGCGTACAGGTCGGCCCACATCTGCTTGCGCATCTGCAGTGCCTCAGCGTCACCACGAAGCACGGAGAACATCGAGGACGCAGCAATAATCAGGGCCAGGAAACCCTCCATGTAGCGGGCAAGCCGCTTGCTGGGAATCTCATCTGGCAGCACATAGGCCAGCGCCATCACCCTGGTGATGCGCATCTGCTGGTCCAGGCGCCCCAGCATGACCGGCTCGTTGACCGACTGGTCGTCGCGCCCGATGAAGTAGCGGTACAGGTTCACCGGCAGGTAGTGCAGAGTCTTGACGTAGGGCAGCGGCACGTAGACGAAAATGTTGTCGACGTAGAAGGTGTGCTTGGGCAGGTCCAGTCCGGAATCGCGCAACACCTGGGTACGGAAGACGGCCGCGTGCATCAGGATGTTCTGTCCGGGCCCGAAAGCGCCGACCTCGTCCCAGCCGATGATCTTGTTGGTGGGCAGCGCGCCGCGGTATCGAATGACCTTCTGCGACCCGGTCTGGATGTGCTCGTAGACGTAGTTGCACACCACCAGATCGACCAGGTTGTCGCCGGCGATGAAGCCTCGCAGCTTGGCCATCAGCAGGTCTCGGGCCGTGCGATCCAACCAGTCGTCGGAGTCGACCACCTTGAAGTAGACCCCGGTGGCAGCCCGCAGGCCCGCCATCACCGCGCCACCGTGCCCAGCGTTCTCCTGATGGATGACCCTGATCACGTCCGGGTAGGCTGCGGCCCACTCGTCGGCCTTCTCGGCGGTGTCATCCTTGGTGGAGCCGTCGTTGACGATGATCATTTCGATGTCTTGCCCCCCGCCAAGGATCGACTCGATACAGGCGTCCATGTAGGCAGCGGAGTTGTAGCACGGGATGACGAAAGTGATCGTCTTGATGCGCTTGGTTCTCACTTCGATTCCTCCAGCAAACGGTCGGCCAGCTCGAGAGCGTTCGCGACGGTTGCGTCCATGTTGTAGTAACGGTATTCGGCCAGCCGCCCCAAAGCGTGGAACGAGGGCAGCCCTGCTGCCAACTCTAGATAGGCAGCGTGCATCGCCTGTGCCTGATCGTCGACTTCGGGATAGTACGGATCCCCACCAGCGTCTGGGTCATAGGCTCGGCTGTATTCGGTCACGATGGTCGTCTTGCCGGCAACGACCTGCCGGGTGAGGTGTTTGAACTCGGTGATCCGGGTGTAATCCTGCGAGACCGTGTAGTTGATCGTGCCGCGGGGCTGCCACTGATCCACCTCATGGGTCTCGAACACGAAGTCGAGACTGCGGTAGGGCAAGCGGCCGAATCGGTAGCCGAACAGTTCGTCCAATGGTCCGGTGTAGACGATCGTTCCCGAGTAGGGCTCGCCGTCGATCATCACCGCACCATCGTGGGACAGGTCGAATACGTTGCGGGCATCGGCGCCGGTACGGACAGTGATTCCGGGATGGTCCAACATCTTCTCGAAGGCTGCGGTGTAGCCGTGGGTCGGCAGCCCTTGGTGAGGGTCGGTGAAGTAGCGGCAGTCCTCGGAGACGAACACCGGCACGCGGGCAGTGACTGAAGGGTCGATCTCTTCGGCGGACTTGCCCCACTGCTTGGTCGTGTAGTGCAGGAACACGTTGTTCCACACGTAGTCGGCGATCTCGTTCAGATCTGGGTCGGACTCGCAACGAAGGTCGCTGATCGGCACCTTCGCGCCGTCGCCGAACCGATCAACGAGCTTGGCGATCAACTCCTCGCCGCGTTCCGGCCCGAAGGCAAGGCGCAGCGACACCTTGTTGAACGGGACCGGCAGGTAAGTGCCGAATACGTCGGCCAACACCTCGTGGCTATACCCGTTCCAGGTGGTGTAACGCGACAGATAACTGAACACTCGTTCGTTGGCGGTGTGGAAGATGTGCGGGCCGTATTGATGGATCAGCACGCCGCTTTCGTGTAACCGGTCGTAGGCGTTGCCACCCACGTGATCACGACGCTCCACGACGACGACCTGCCGGTTGCCTCGCTCAGCGAGTTCGCGGGCAACGGTCGCCCCGGCGAATCCGGCGCCGACAACGATTGCATCAAAAGTGCCCAGGGGTTTGACGGCGTTGGGCCACCGCTCGGTGTTGGTCATCACGACCCGACAGCTCCTCAGTTGCGGACAAGCATGTACACAGCAGCGTCCTCGGTGAGATCGCTGCTGGCAAACCAGCCAGGGCCGTTGCGGCTCATGCGCTTCACCGAGCATCCCGCGTAAGGTAGCGATGCCCACGTGACACTATCGCTGAGCAACGCTGAGGAGAAATCCGCACCGGCAGGTCAACGCCGTCCGCAGGCAGCACCGCCACCCGACCGGCTCCGGATGCCTGAGCCTTGGGACAGCGCATCAGCAGTGCGTCGAATTCGATTCACTTGGGAAGCACCACGGAAGGAACTTGATGAAGCCCCAGCCCACGCCGCAACTCCGCCCTGCGGTCGACGCGTTGCCCGCCTATGTCGCCGGCCGCAGAGCTACTTCGGCCCTCACCGAACCGCTCGCCTCCAACGAAAGCCATTTCCTCCCCCTTCCCGCAGTGCTCTCGGCCATCGCCGGCGCTGCAGTCAGGGCCAATCGTTACCCCGACATGGCCTCGCTCAGTCTTCGCGATCGCCTGGCGGCACAGTTCGAAGTGGACCCCGCCGAAATTGCCGTCGGCCCGGGCAGCGTGGGTGTGCTGGCCCAGCTGATCGCCGCGCTGTGCGATGTCGGTGACCAGGTGATCTTCGCCTGGAGGTCTTTCGAGGCCTACCCGATCTTGTGCCAGATTGCCGGCGCGGAGGCGGTGAAGGTTCCTCTCACCGCCGATGAACGCCACGACCTGGCAGCGATGGCAGCGGCCGTCACCAAGCGCACCAAGGTGATCCTGCTCTGCTCGCCGAACAATCCCACCGGCGCGGGCATTTCCACCGCCGAACTCGAGGAGTTCCTGGCCGCGGTACCTGAACAGGTGCTGGTAGTGCTGGATGAGGCCTACCGGGAGTTCGCCGCCGACGGCGGTCCGGATTCGCTCCGGCTCTATCGCTTGCACCCGAACCTCTGCCTGCTGCGTACCTTCTCCAAGGCTTACGGCCTCGCCGGGCTCCGGGTCGGCTACGCGGTGGCTCATCCCGAGATCGCCGAGGGCCTGCGCCGCACTCAGATCCCCTTCTCCGTCAGCTCCGTGGCCGAGGCTGCTGCGGTTGCCGCCCTCGACTCGGCTCCGGATGTCGCCAAGCGGGCTGCCGAGGTGATTCTCGAGCGGGAGCGGGTGATCAACGCTGCCCGCAAGCTCGGCTGGACAGTTCCCGATGGTGCGGCCAACTTCTTTTGGTTGCGGTTGGACGACGAGCGCCGCACCCAGCTGGTTGAAGCGTTCAGTTCCGCCGAAATCCTGGTGCGCGGCTATGCCGGAGACGGCGTGCGGATCACCATCGCCGGCCCGGAGGCCAACAACCGGGTGCTGGCTGTGCTAGCCGATCAGGCCGGCCTTGCCAGGCCGGCTGAGGACACCGGGCCGGTGCACGTCGATGGACAGGTGGACGTGACCGAATGAGCGCAGAGCGCCCTTCCATGGCTGATTCCCAACCAGTTGAGGCGCTTCGCCACACTCTCCTTGAGGACGTCTTCGGATTACTCAGCGGCACCTTCGTGGTGTCGCTGGGCGTCTATCTGCTGAAGACGGCCCACGCGGTGACCGGCGGCACCGCCGGGTTGGCCCTGCTCCTCAGCTACGGCACCAACTGGCCATTCGGAGTGTTGTTCTTCGGCCTCAACCTGCCGTTCTTCGCGTTGGCGGTTCGACAGAAAGGTTGGAGCTTCGCGATTCGGACGCTGGTATCGATCGGGCTGGTTTCGGGCTTCGCCTTCGTGCACCCGCTGCTGATGCCGGAGCTGAGGATCGATCCGTACTACGCCATCGGGGTCGGCAACCTCCTGGCCGGCATCGGCATGCTGATTGTATTCCGGCACCGCTCCAGCCTCGGCGGCTTGAACACCCTGGCGCTGCTGGCCCAGGACAAGTTCGGCTGGCCGGCCGGTTGGGTGCAACTGGCCACAGATGCGGTGATCATCACCACGGCCCTCACCGTGGTGCCGCTGACCAATGTGGTGCTGTCGGCGGCCGGAGCCGTCATCCTGAACATCGTGCTCGCACTCAACCACCGGCCCGATCGTTACCTGGGGTATTGATCACCGACCCGCCTTGAGCAAACCAAAGCGCCCGCCCCTGATGATCAGGAGCGGGCGCTTTTGGTAGCCCCGAGGGGATTCGAACCCCCGCTACCGCCTTGAGAGGGCGGCGTGCTAGGCCGCTACACAACGGGGCCAATCGCGGAGTCGCTCACGCGACGCCAGCGAAGACTAGCGCACTACATTTCGCCTCAGCGAATCTGCCAGCACAGCGAACCTTCACTGCGCTGGGGTACTAGGACTCGAACCTAGACTGACGGAACCAGAATCCGGCGGGCTGCCAATTACCCCATACCCCATCGTCTATCAGTAGTCACTACAACCGGGTCACGGCCCTTGCGCTACTCATAGACTTGCTGGCCCGGTGAGGCCAGCGACGGCTCACTTTACTAGAGCCGCACTCACTGACCAAACCGAGACGCCGGCGTGGTCGTAGCCAGGTTCAAACGCTTCGCCAACCACACTGCCGCCGCTGCGAAAGCCGCGAACGATGCCAGTGCCACACCCAGCTCCAGCCAACTCACCGACCGGTTGGTGTAGGTGGCCACCATGGTTCCGGAGAACGCCGCATAGCCGAAGGTGATCAGGTTGTTTACCACATGGGCAGCGATGCCAGCCTCAAGCCCTCCAGTCTTGATCGCGAGCCAACCTGCCAGGATGCCAAAGATAAGCGGGTACAAGAAGGCCTGCACGTCCGCCGCCGGATGTACCAATGCGAAAATCAGTGCCGAGCCGATCACCCCGGCCCAATTCGGGTATTGCTTGGCCAGCCACGTTGCAGCCTTCGCACGCCGGCTCGACCCTACTGTGGCGGAGGATCGGTGCAGATCGACTGCGGTCAGGGAGATCGCCTGAAGCAGGTACCCACGGAAGAGATACTCCTCCCCGGCAGCTTGTAGCGGGGACGTGAGAAGTATCGCCACCAGATACCAGCCCAGCTGGGACTCCGGATTGAAGACCCACGTCTCGCCGATCCTGGAAACCGCCCAAACGCCCCCAATGATCACCGCCGCAACAAGAGCCGCGGACACCGCAAACCGCCACCGGAAGCCTGGTTGCACCGAATGCAACCAGCGAGGATGGAACCTGTTGACAAACAGAACCAACCCCAGCGAAACCGGGATCAGTGCCGCCAACCCCAGCTGGGTCGCAGCCATGCCGGCGGGGTTCCCGAACTCCTTGGCCAAGGAGTAGTAAGCGTCCCAGGATTGCTGCGTCCCCGCGCCTGCGTAGAAGATCCTCAGCAGCAGATCCCGTATGTATCCCGGCACGGTCACCATGAGCAGCAGCGCCAGCATGGCCCCACCGATCCCCAACGCCGCCTGCCGGAGCCTGGAGAAGGACGGATCCTCGATGCTCAGCGCCCTCGGGTACTCCACACCCCCGACCGGCTCAAATCGAACAATCCGGGAAATGCTGAACCCTGCCATCAGGCCTCCTCGGCGACAACGGGATTGGTCAGAGTGCCGATCCCCGAAATGGTCACGCTGACGCTGTCCCCGGCCACCATCGCCCCGATGCCTGCAGGGGTTCCGGTCAGGATGACGTCACCGGGCAGCAACGTGGTGAAACTGGAAACGTAGGAGATCAGCTCGGGGATCGAATGCACCAGGTCAGCGGTGTTGCCCACCTGACGGGGCTCCCCGTTCAGTGTTGTGGTGAGGTCGAGCTGGGCGGCCTCAGCCGGCTCGATATGGGTCGCGATCCACGGTCCCAGCGGGCAGAAGGTATCGAAGCCCTTCGCTCTGGACCATTGCCCGTCGCTGGCCTGCAGGTCACGAGCCGTCACGTCGTTGGCGATGGTGTAGCCGAAAATCACCTCGGAGGCCCGTTCTGGCGGCACCCGGCGACAGATCCTTCCGATCACCACGGCAAGTTCGCCCTCATAGTGCAGGTTCGAGGTCTCGGGCGGGTACACGATCGGCTCCCCCGGTCCGATCACCGAGGTGTTCGGTTTGAAGAAGACCAACGGTGTGGCCGGCACTTCAACGCCTCGTTCGGCGGCGTGGTCGGCGTAGTTGCGGCCGATCCCGATCACTTTGCTTCGCGGGATCACCGGCGAAACCAGGCGCACGTCAGCCAAGGCCAACCGCTCACCTGTGAAATGCACCGATCCGGCGAGTGGGTCTCCCGACACCACTGCGATCGTTTCCGGGTTGGGTCCCTGGTCCTCTGCCAACTCGACCACACCGAAGGTGGGATCGCCCTGGGCCACGAATCTGGCAATGCGCATGGCGCTCACCCTAGCCGTCCAACACCATCGACCAGATCACCGACCCCAGCCCCGAAACACTCCTCGGGGTGGCTGTCCGCACAGCCACCCCGAGGAACCACGCTCTTTCGTCCCAGCGATCCGACAACCAGCCGGGCCGAGGGTGGACGGGTCAGACCAGTGCCGGACGCATCGCCGCGAGGTCGGCGTCCACGGTGCTGGTGGGCCGCAGCCCGAACTCGCTGACCAGTACCTCCAGCACCTCCGGCGAAACGAAGGCCGGCAGGCTGGGGCCGAGGTAGATGTTCTTCACACCAAGAGCGAGCAAGCTGAGCAGCACACAGACCGCCTTCTGCTCGTACCACGACAACACCAAAGACAATGGCAGATCGTTGATGCCGACCTCGAAGGCCTCGGCCAAGGCGCTGGCCACCTTCACTGCTGAGTAGGCGTCGTTGCACTGCCCCATGTCGAGCATCCGCGGCAGCCCGCCGATCATGCCAAGGTTGAGGTCGTTGAACCGGAACTTCCCGCAAGCCAGGGTCAGCACGATGCTGTCGGCCTCAGTGTTCTGCACCAGGTTGGTGAAGTAGTTGCGACCATGCAGGGCTCCGTCGCAACCACCGACCAGATAGATGTGTTTCAGATCGCCGGCCTTCATCGCCGCGATCACCACATCAGCAACACCGAGCACTGCGTGATGGCCGAAGCCGGTGGTCAGTTCACTGCCACCGTTGATCCCGGCGAATTGCCTGGCCTGGTTCCACCCGCCCAGTTGCTTGGCTCTGGCGATCACCGCGGAGAAGTCCTTGCTGCCATCGGCTGCAGCGGACACGTGAGCTATGCCAGGGTGAGCGACCATCGCAGTGGTGAAGATGTTGTCGGCATAGGCGGGCAGTGGCGGCATCAGGCAGTTGGTGGTGAACAAGAATGCGCCGGGTACTCCGAGGAGCTCTTTGCGCTGGTTCTGCCAGGCGGTGCCGAAGTGACCCTTCAAGCAGGTGTACTTGGCCAACTCGGGGTAGGCATGTCCTGGCAACATCTCGCCATGGGTGTAGATGGCCACCCCGGCCGCCTCACACTGCTCGGCGAGCATCTTCAGGTCATGCAGATCGTGGCCTGTGACCACGATGAAGGGGCCGGCCTGAACCTCCATCGTGACGGTGGTCGGCACGGGGTTTCCGTAGCCGCCGGTGTTGGCCTGATCCAGCAACTCGAGGCAGCCGAAGTTGACCATGCCAAAGTCGTGCAGCAGCTCCAGCCACGTGCCCACTTCGTGGGAGCGGGACGCGGCCGCCAGGCCGCTGACCAGCCAGGCGTCCACTGTGGCGTCGCGGTAACCCAGCACGTAGGCGTGGTGGGCGTAGGCGCCCATCCCGCGCAGACCCAGCACCAACAGCGCCCGACAGGACGGCTCGGCCCTGCCAACGGTGAAGATCTCTTCCGGAGCGGCAATTGCTTCCAGCACGGTGTCAGCGCCGCCGGTCAGATCGCAACGCAACGCATTGATCTGATCGGCTAGCGCGTTGCAGGCATCAGCGTCGAAGCTCACATTGGTCACGGTCGTGAACAGCCCCTCCATGAAGGTCACTGCCAGCTCGGCCTCCCGTCCGCTGCCTTCGGCGGCGACGGCCAACTTCATCAACTCATAGGTGATGCGATCCTGCGCATCGGAGGTCTCTACGGTCTTGCCGCAGTTGCTGACTTCGACGCAGCCCGCACCGCCCACTGTCTGCTCGCACTGAAAACAGAACATGCCCATCCTGGTTTGGCCTTCCTGGTAAGGAGTAACGCCGCTGGACGCGGCGTCTCTTCGGCCACAGGCTAGATTCGGCACAGTTGGGCGTCTGTTGCCCCGGCAACACTTTGGAGGCGACATGGACGAAGGCGCATCCGCACTCGATGACGACGGCCTCACCGCACCCCCGGAAACCGACGCTGCAGCGTTCGCGGACTCGGTCCTCGGCCAAGGCCTGGCACCGGATGATCTCGACCAGATACTGCGCAGTGGCTACGCCCGGCTTGGGACATGGCCGCTCGGCGCAATGCTGGCCAGGCGCGCCGAACCGCAACGCGAGTTCTTCGTGGTGTTGTCGGGACGACTGCAGGTCGTTCGCACTCGTATTGACGGCAGTCGACACATCATTGACGTGGTGAACGCCGGCGGCGCCGGCGGCGCAGTAACCGCATTCGCCCCCAAGCCCCGCTGGCCCGCCGATGTGCACGCCGCCCGTGCCGTGCGGGTATTGGTGGTCGACACCCGCGAGTTGCTGTCGACTGGCACTCCTGAGGCGATGCGCCAGCTGCTCCTGCAGAATTGCGTGCGACTGCTGGCCGACCGTGCCAGGCACTTGAATGCCCGCGGCGAGTTGCTCACCCGCCGTGGGCTGCGAGCCCGGCTGGCGTTCTACCTGATCCGCCAAGCCGACCCGTCCGGACGGGTCGCCGGGTCGCTGACTCGGCAGGAGCTCGCCGACCACTTGCAGGTATCGCGGGCCTCGATGACCCGCGAGCTGGGCCGAATGGCGCAGGCGGGACTGCTGGTGATCGATGGGCGGGCCTTCCAGCTTCGCGACCTCGATGCACTGAAGTCGGTGGCGCTCTGACTCCCCCGGCGTGCACTCACCCTTGGACTGCATCTAGGGTTCACTCATGAGCACTGCCGCCGACTTCGACGCCGTTGAACTGATCCGCCTCAAGCGCGATGGAGGCACCTTGTCTCCGGCGTCGATCGACTGGCTGATCAGGGCATACACCGACGGTGTGGTGACCGACGAGCAAATGTCGGCGATGGCGATGGCCATTTTCTTCCGCGGCCTTGGGCGCGATGAGCTCAGCCGCTGGACAGCCGCGATGATCGCCACCGGGGAGCGGATGGACTTTTCCGCACTGTCGCGTCCTACCGTAGACAAGCACTCCACCGGCGGGGTGGGCGACAAGATCACCTTGCCCCTGGCGCCACTGGTGGCCGCCTGCGGAGCCGCCGTCCCGCAATTGAGCGGACGAGGCTTGGGTCACACCGGCGGCACCCTGGACAAGCTGGAGGCGATTCCGGGCTGGCGGGCCAGCTTGTCCAACGCGGAAATGCTGGCTCAGCTTGAGGATGTCGGCGCGGTGATCTGCGCCGCCGGCGCCGGGTTGGCGCCGGCGGACAAGAAGCTTTACGCCCTGCGCGACGTGACCGCCACCATCGAGTCGATCCCGATGATTTCGGCCTCGATCATGAGCAAGAAGATCGCCGAAGGCACCGCCTCACTGGTCCTGGACGTGAAGACCGGATCGGGAGCGTTCATGAAGACTCGGGAAGACTCCCGCACGCTCGCCCAGACGATGGTGGAGATCGGTCGCGACGCCGGGGTGAACACGGTGGCCCTGATCACCGCGATGGACGCCCCGCTCGGCCGCAGCGCCGGCAACGGCGTGGAAGTGGCCGAATCGATCGAGGTGCTGGCCGGCGGCGGGCCGGCCGATGTGGTCGAACTCACCGTTGCGCTGGCCGCCGAAATGCTGGCCTGTGCCGGTATCGATGCCGATCCAGCTGCAGTGCTGGCCTCCGGCAAGGCGATGGACACGTGGAAGGCGATGATCCGCGCGCAAGGAGGCGACCCGGACGCAGCATTGCCCACGCCCAAGCACACCGAAGTCATCAGGGCTGAGACCAACGGCTACCTGGCGGCAATGGACGCGATGGCGGTCGGCCTGGCAGCGTGGCGGTTGGGGGCGGGTCGGGCCAAGCAGGGTGACCCGGTACAGGCCGCCGCCGGAGTCACCTGGCATGCCGGCGTCGGTGACCCAGTGATGGTCGGCCAACCCTTGTTCGAGTTGCACACCGACACCCCCGAACGCATCGAACGGGCCAAACAGGCCTTGAGTGATGCCGTTCAGATCGGGCCCGTGGCGCCTGGTGCGAGCCCAATCGTGCTGGAGCGCATCGCCTGAGGCGTCAGTGCGCTGCCCGGCGCAGGTCCCAGCGGCTCGCCGGGCGGGCCCGAAAATCGCCCACCGCCAACGAACCCCTGACCACGAATAGCGGACAACCATCCGCTGGCAGGTTGGGCACCTTCAGCATGAGTGAACCCATGCCCTTGACCACCCGATCAGCGTTCACTGCCCAGCCGTCGGGCAGAACCAGCAGCACACTGCCCAATCCGCCGCTCAGCTCGACCTGAATCACCGGCGCGGCCGGTGCCGCCTGCAGGCAGTTCAGCCGAACATTGCCTACACCGGCGTGAATCGTCAGATATGGCGGGATCGTCCACACGCCGCTGCGCTGCTCATTCGACATCCCGGCGCTCAATACCAGCGGATCGTCGGGCAGATAGCCCGCGGGCATCACCGCGCCACCCACCAGCGAGGAGGCACCCTGGTCACCGGATTCCAAGGCGGCCAGGCGTTCGTCCAGCTGACGCGGATCAATCAGTCCCTGTTCGGCCAGGCTGCGCAACCTGGTGCGCGCTTGAGCGAGGCCTTGACCGCCAGCGTCGTACGGTGCCGTATCCATACCCGTGAGCCTAAGCCCCACGATCCGGTCAGCGAACCGGCTCACTCCCGCTTCAGCACGCCCCAGCGGTAGGCGTCGTAGAGCGCCTCCCACGAGGCCTCGATCACGTTGGTGCCCACCCCGACCGTGGTCCAGGTACGCTCGCCGTCGGTCATGTCGATCAGCGTGCGGACGATCGCGTCGGTGCCATGCCCCTGATCGAGGATGCGCACCTTGAAATCGGTGAGTTCGAAGCCGTCCACATGGGGGTAGGCCTGCTTGAGCGCGCCACGCAGTGCAACGTCCAAGGCGTTCAGTGGACCGTGGCCCTCGCCGACCAGGTTGTGGGTCACGCCCTTGGCACGCAGCTTCACCGTGGCTTCGGAATCGCCTTCAGGCTTCATCTCGTGGCCGGTCAGCACCCGCCAGCTGAGTACGTCGAAAAACTCCTCCAGCAAGCCCATCTCGGCGCGCAGCAGCAACTCGAAGCTGGCATCGGCAGACTCATAGGAGTAGCCGTCCATCTCACGAATCTTGACAGTGTCGGTCACCTTGGCCGCCAAGTCGCGGTTGGACAGGTCGTAGCCGAGCTCGGACCCCTTGAGCTGGATATTGGCCCGACCGGCCATGTCGGAGACCAGCATCCGCATGTCGTTGCCGACCAACCTCGGATCGATGTGCTGGTAAAGATTGGCGTCCACCTTGATCGCGGACGCGTGCAGTCCCGCCTTGTGTGCGAACGCCGACGTCCCGACGTAGGGCTGCCGATTGTTCAGCGGCACATTGGTGACCCCCGAAACCGCGTAGGCGATCCGAGTCGCCTCGGCCAGCGCGTTGGGCGGCACGAGCGGCCAACCGTACTTCAGCTGCAGGTTCGACAGCACCGTAATCAGGTTGGCGTTGCCGGTGCGCTCGCCGTACTCGTTCAAGGTGCCTTGGAAGTGCATCACGCCGGCATCAACGGCGGCCATCGTGTTGGCCACCGCACAACCGGTGTCGTTGTGGCAGTGGATACCCAGGTCCACCCCGATCGCGCCTGCGGCCGAGACCACATCACCCATCTGGGATGGCAGCATGCCGCCGTTGGTATCGCACAGCACGACCACCTCTGCTCCAGCATCGGCAGCGGTGCGGATCACCTCGAGGGCGTATTCGGGATTTGCCTTGTAGCCATCGAAGAAATGCTCACAGTCGACGAAGACCCGCCGACCGTTGGCGACCAGATGCCGCACGGTGTCGGCGACCATCTCGAGGTTCTCCTCCAAGGTGGTGCGCAGTGCCCGGAACACATGCTCGTCATGGCTCTTGGCCACGATGCAAACCACCTCGGTGCGGGCATCCAGCAACCCCTGAACCTGCCGATCCTCAGCGGCACTGGTCCCGGCCTTGCGGGTGGCCCCGAACGCGACCAGCTTGGCATTCTTCAGTTGAAGCGCACCGTCGGCGGCCGCAGCGAAGAACGCGGTGTCGTTGGGGTTGGCACCCGGCCAGCCGCCTTCGATGAACCCGACACCCAGCTCGTCGAGATAGCGAGCGATCTTCAGCTTGTCGTTGGCGTTGAGCTGCAGTCCCTCCTGCTGGGCGCCATCGCGCAGCGTGGTGTCATAGACGTGGAAGGTGTCCGGCATCGCGGGCAGGATCGTGGTCATCAGCAGGCCTTGCAGTAGTTGGGCAACATCGGAGGAGTCTGCCTCGCCGGCCAGGCATTACGAGCAGGTTTCATGCCCTGAGACGACGCAAGCAGGTCTTGACCAGGCCACGTGGGCCCGGGATCAACAAGCCGACCCGAGGCCGGGCCGGCAACGAATCAGACGACCCGACGCAGCCAACCACGGGTGTCGGCCACCCGTCCGTATTGAATGTCGAGGATCGCGTTGCGGATAGCCAGGGTCACTTCGTTGCCCGCAGGCAGCTTCCACTCCCCATTCACCGAACGAAAAGCACCGATCGGGGTGACCACTGCGGCGGTGCCACAGGAGAAGGCCTCCACGGTGCTGCCATCGGCAATTCCGCCGAACAGCTCCTCCGGGGTAATCGGTCGCTCTTCAGGCTGCAGCCCCAAGTCTGCAGCCACGGTCAGGATCGAGGAGCGGGTGATGCCGTCCAGAATCGTCCCGGTTAGCGCAGGGGTGACCAGCTTGCCGTCGGCGGTGATCAGGAAAACGTTCATGCCGCCCAGCTCTTCCACCCGATCCTTCTCGGCGGCCTCGATGAACAGCACCTGCGAGCAGCCGTGTTCGTAACCCTGGTACTGAGCGATCAGGGAGGCTGCGTAATTGCCGCCACACTTGGCCGCCCCGGTGCCACCAACACCGGCGCGGGCGTAGCTGTCAGTGACCCAGATGTCGACCGGCTTCACTCCGCCGGCGAAGTACGGCCCCGACGGGGAGGCGATCACGCTGAAGGTGACCCGCTCGGCTGCGCGCACGCCAAGGAACACCTCGTCGGCGAACATGAAGGGACGCAGGTAGAGGCTCTTCTCTCCGGTGGAATCGGGCACCCACCGCTGATCTGCACGCACCAGTTCGACAACGCCTTCGACGAAGTCCTCGATCGGCAATTCCGGCAGCATCATCCGGGCCGCTGAGGTTTGGAAGCGCCGGGCATTCGCCTCGGGTCGGAACAGGTGAATCGAGCCATCCGCGTGACGGTAGGCCTTCAGACCTTCGAAAATCTCCTGCGCATAATGCAGCACCGCGCCGGCCGGGTCGATCTGGAACGGCCCGTACGGGCGCACCGCAGCGTCTGCCCAGCCATCAGCCTTGGTCCAGGTGGCCACTGACATGTGATCGCTGAATCGGCTTCCGAATCCTGGGTCGGCGAGTACGGCAGCAACCTCGGCATCGGTGCGGGGAGCCGGATTCGGGATCAGTTCAAAACGCAGTGACATGGGCGAAATGCTATCGCTTCTTCTGAGACAGAAGCGTCCAGTAGGCGGTCGCCAAGGTACCCTCGCCCGCGTGAACGCACAGACATCGGCCAGCAAGCCCGTCATTTCTGTCATCGCCGGTGACGGCATCGGTCCCGAGGTCGTGGCCGAGGGCCTGAAGGTGCTGACCAAGGTGGTCGGCGAGGACACCTTTGATTTCATTCATCACGACCTGGGCGCCCAGCGTTGGCAGCGCACTGGCGAAGTGCTGCCCGATTCCGAACTGGAGAAGCTGGCCGCCAGCGACGCCATTATCCTCGGCGCTGTGGGTGCGGCCCCCGGGTCGAAGGCGATCCCGTCAGGGTTGTTGGAGCGCGGATTGCTGCTGAAGTTGCGCTTCGCCTTTGACCACTATGTGAACCTGCGCCCGTCCAAGCTCTACCCAGGGGTGCCCACTCCCCTGGCCGAGTCGGTGACCAGTCGCGGCCCGATCGACTTCGTGGTGGTCCGCGAGGGCACCGAAGGCCTGTACTGCGGTAACGGTGGGGTGTTCCGTCAGGGCACCGAGTTCGAGATCGCCAACGAGCTCAGCATCAACACGGCCCACGGGGTTGAGCGGGTCATTCGCGATGCTTTCGACCGCGCTGAGAAGCGACACAAGTTGGTCACGATGGTGCACAAGCACAACGTGTTGGTCAACGCCGGCGGGTTGTGGAACCGACTGTTCCTCAGCGTTGCCGAAGAGCACCCCGACGTGGCCACCGACTACCTGCACGTAGACGCCGCAACCATCGCCTTGGTGCAGGACCCCCAGCGTTTCGATGTGATGGTCACCGACAACCTGTTCGGCGACATTCTCACCGACCTGGCCGGAGCGATCACTGGTGGCATCGGGCTGGCTGCCTCGGCCAACATCAACCCGAGTGGCGCATTTCCGTCCATGTTCGAGCCCGTACACGGTTCAGCCCCCGACATCGCCGGCCTGGGCATCGCTGATCCGACCGCAACCATCCTCAGCATGGCGCTGCTGCTCGACCACCTCGGACGTGGTGCCGACGCCAGGAAGATCGAGGATGCCGTGGACGCCGATATCGCCGAACGGGGCGCGACCAAGCGCGCGACTTCGGTCGTGGGCGACGACATCGCCGCTCGTCTCGACTGAGACCGACTGGTTCCTCAGTTGTTGGCCAGGCTGCCTAACACCCGTCGGTGCAAGCCGGTGACCCGTCCAGAGATCCACCACAGGGCTTCGACGACCACAGCTGCAGCCGCGCCCAGCCACGCTCCGGTGGTGTTCATCGCGGCGTTTGTGGGGTCCAACTGCGGGTCGAAGCCGGACAGCCACGGCCAGGCCTGCACGCCCACCGCATACCACCCGGGTAGCCAGAAGACGGTCACGTAGGCAGCGAACAGCAGCACCGCGATCATCGCGATCTTCCACCACTGGTAGGGCCGGGCGATGGTGACCATCACCCAGCCTCCGGCGATCATCACCGCGATCAGGGTTGCGGTGCTGGCCTGGGTGGCGCCGACGGGGTCGGTGACGTTGCGCAGATTGGTCAGGTAGGTGACGAAGGCGGTCACCCCGACCACGACACCGGCCGGGATGGAGAAGCTGAGGACACGCTTCAAGAAGCCGGTGCGAGCGCGTTCCGCGTTTGGTGCCAGTGCCAGGATCGCAGCTGGAATTCCGATGGTGTACCAGCCGATGAACGAGACGTGCATCGGCACGAAGGGGAAGGGCAACCGCCACAGCGCCACCAACAGGGCAAGCACGATGGAGTACATCGTCTTGGTCAAGAAGAAGTTGGCTACCCGTTCGATGTTGCCGATCACTCGGCGGCCCTCGGCCACCACGTGCGGCAGAGTGGCGAAGTCGTCGTTGAGCAGGACGATTTGGGCCACCGAGCGGGTAGCTGCCGCGCCAGAGCCCATCGCGACGCCCAGATCTGCATCCTTGATGGCGAGCACGTCGTTTACTCCGTCCCCGGTCATCGCCACGGTATGTCCGCGTGACTGCAGGGCGGCCACCATCTGGCGCTTCTGTTGCGGAGTGACTCGACCGAAGACTTCGGCCGCCTCGACCTTGTCGGCGAAGGCTTCAGTTTCGGTGGGAAGGAAACGGGCATCGACCACTTCGGTGGCGCGCACCCCCAGCGAAGCGGTCACTGCACCCACCGACTTCGCGTTGTCGCCGGAGATCACCTTGACCTCAACGTCTTGCGCCGCAAAGTAGGCCAAGGTGCCAGCGGCCTCCGGGCGCACCTTCTGCTCCAGCACGAGCAACGCCCGCGGACTCACCTGACCGGGTGCCTCGGCAGCGTCCACCACCACGCCGCTTTCGCCCAGCAAGAGCACCCGGCGGCCCGAGGAGCCGATCCGATCAGCCTCCCTGGCAACGTCGCTATCGGAGGCGGCCAGCACGTCCGGGGCGCCGATCACCCAGTTGCCGTGACCGGCGAAACTGACCCCCGACCACTTCTTGGCCGAGGTGAACGGTGCCATTGCGGTCACCGTCCACGCCGGTTCACTGGGTTCATGCGCGTGAGCCAGGGCCTGAATCGAAGCATTCGGACGGGGGTCTGCGGCCGCGAGTTGGGCCACCGCCTCGCGAACCTGAGACAGATCGGTGCCATCAGTTGGGTTTGCGTCGGTGTACTGCAAGCCGTTCTCAGTAAGAGTGCCGGTCTTGTCGGCACACACCACGTCCACGCGCGCCAGGCCTTCGATCGCCGGTAGCTCCTGCACCAGGACATTCAGCTGGCCCAGCCGGATGACACCCACAGCAAAGGCCAGCGAGGTGAGCAGCACCAGCCCTTCAGGCACCATCGGCACCAGGGCGCCCGAAGTCCGCAACACGATCTGCTGCCAGGTTTCGCCGGGATTCTGGGTCCATTGCACCCAGACAGTGACCAAACCGACCGGAACCAGTAGCCAGGTAACGAGCCTGAGGATCTTGTTGATGGCGGTCTGCAACTCCGACTTCACCAGTGAGAACTTGCTGGCCTCAGCGGCAAGTTGAGCTGCATAGGACTCATGACCCACCCGGGTGGCGCGGAAGGCGCCGACGCCGGACACGACGAAACTGCCTGACATGACGGGATCACCGGCCTGCTTCTCCAGCGAGTCGGACTCGCCGGTCAGCAGGGATTCGTCCACCTCGAGATAGCTGGCCTCCACGATCTCGCCATCAACGATGATCTGATCGCCGGGACCGACCTCGATGATGTCGTCCACGACGATCGACTCCCGCGGCAGCTCAGAGACCACACCGTCGCGGCGCACCAGCGGTTTGCCCTCGCCGACCACGGCCAAGTTGTCGAGAGTCCGCTTGGCCTTCAGCTCTTGGAATGCCCCAATGCCGGAGTTGATGATGATCAGGAAGCCGAACAGGGCGTTCCCGATACTGCCCGTACTCAACACGATGACGAACAGCACCATCAGCAGGAAGTTGATCCTGGTGAAGACATTGGCTTTGACGATGCCCCAGGTGGTGCGGCCCGAGCGCGGCGGCAGGTCGTTGGTCTGCCCGTTGGCTACCCGCTCAGCCACTTCGGCGCTGGTCAACCCGCGGATCTGTGCTGCGGCGATCGTCATGGTCGCCAGCTTGCCAGAACCCAACAACCCCAAGCCCCGGTTCTGGGCGGACGCACCGATCAGCCATGGATGCACAGAAGCCGCCGGTCTCCCGGCGGCTTCTGTGACTTCTACCCCTGCTCAGCGAGCAGCGGTGCCTTCGACGTAGTCGTCATCGTGGGACTTGACCCAAGCCATCAGGCCACGGAGCTTGCGTCCGGTGGCCTCGATCGGATGCTGCTCGCCCTTGGCGCGCAGCGCCGTGAACTCCGGAGCACCGGCGTCCTGATCGTCGATGAAGCGCTTGGCGAAGGCGCCGGACTGGATGTCGGCCAGTACGTCCTTCATGTGCTGCTTCACGCCGGCATCGATCACGCGGGGGCCGGAGACGTAGTCACCGAACTCAGCGGTGTCCGAAACACTCCAACGCTGCTTGGCGATGCCACCCTCATACATCAGGTCGACGATCAGCTTCAGCTCATGCAGGCACTCGAAGTAGGCCACTTCGGGCTGGTAACCAGCCTCGGTGAGCACCTCGAAACCAGCGGTCACCAGCGCCGAAGCACCGCCACACAGCACGGCCTGCTCACCGAACAGGTCAGTCTCGGTCTCCTCGGTGAAGGTGGTCTTGATGCCACCGGCGCGCAGTCCCCCGATTGCCTTGGCGTAGGCCAGGGTCAGCGGCCAGGCGTTGCCGGTCTCATCCTTCTCCACCGCGACGATCACCGGGACGCCACGGCCCTCGGTGTACTCCCGGCGCACCAGGTGGCCGGGGCCCTTCGGGGCGACCATGCACACGTCCACGCCAGCCGGCGCGACGATGTAGCCGAAGCGGATGTTGAAGCCGTGAGCGAAGAACAGCGCGTCGCCGGGTACCAGGTTGGGCTCGATCGATTCCTTGTAGAGGTGACGCTGCACCTGATCGGGAGCCAGCACCATGATCAGGTCGGCCTCTTCGACCGCCTGAGCGGGACTAACCACCCGCAGCCCTTCGGCTTCGGCCTTCGCCCAGCTCTTGGAGCCTTCACGGAGACCGACCCGGACGTCCACCCCGGAATCGCGCAGCGACAACGCGTGAGCGTGTCCCTGGCTGCCGTAGCCGATCACAGCGACGCTGCGGCCCTGGATGACCGACAGGTCAGCGTCGGCGTCGTAGAACATCTGTGCCATTTGGATTCCTTTTCAGTTCATTCAGTTGGCCGGGCCAGCGGCCGGACGGGTCTTCTCGATCTTGGCACGATCGGAGAGGGATCGCCCACCACGACCAAGTGCGACCAGTCCGGATTGGACCAATTCGCGCACGCCGTAGGGGTTGAGCATCTCCAGGAGCGCTTCCAGCTTGTCCGGCGAACCGGTAGCTTCAATGGTCATCGCATCGTTGTGCACGTCCACAGTCTTGCCCCGGAAGAGCTGAACAATTTCGATGATCTGGCTGCGGGTGGCCGGATCGGCCTTCACCTTGATCAGCATGAGTTCGCGGCGAACCGAGGAGCTCTCGTCCAACTCGACGATCTTGAGCACCTCGATCAGCTTGTTGAGTTGCTTGACGATCTGTTCGAGAACCTGCTGACTGCTCACCGCAACCTGCACGGTGATCCGGGAGAACTCCTCGTTCTCGGTCGGTCCGACCGCCAGCGACTCGATGTTGTAGCCGCGCCGTGCGAACAGGCCGGAGATCCGGGCGAGCACGCCAGGCTTGTTCTCGACCAACACGCTCAGAGTGTGAGTGTTCACAGGTCTTCCTCCCCGCTCCAGTCGGGAGCCAGGTCCCGAGCGATCTTGATCTCGTCATTGCTGGTGCCGGCCGAAACCATCGGCCAGACCATTGCGTCCTTGTGCACCACGAATTCGACCACGACCGGTCGGTCGTTGATTGCCATCGCCTGGTTGATCACCGAGTCGACATCTTCGGGCCGTTCGGCGCGCAGACCGACCGCACCCATGGCCTCGGCCAGCTTGGGGAAGTCGGGCACCAGATGCGACTGCAGGTTGGTGTTGGAGTAGCGCTCCCCATAGAACAGGGTCTGCCACTGCCTCACCATTCCGAGGCTGCGGTTGTTCAGCACCGCGATCTTGATCGGGATGCTCTCCAGGAAGCAGGTCACCAACTCCTGGTTGGTCATCTGGAAGCAGCCGTCACCGTCGATGCCCCACACCACATCATCAGGCCGCCCGACCTTGGCCCCCATGGCTGCCGGCACGCAGTAGCCCATGGTGCCCGCGCCGCCGGAGTTGAAGAACTTGGCCGGACGTTCATGCGGGAGCAGGTGCGCGGCCCACATCTGGTGCTGCCCGACACCAGAGACGTAGGTGGCATCGGGTCCCACGATCTCGCCCAGCCGCTTGATCACGTATTCCGGGCTGAGCAATTCGCCATCGAGCGCGGGGTATTCGGTGGGCAGGTAGCGGCTCCGCAACCCATCGAGGTAGTGCACCCAGTCGCCGACCTGAGGCAGGCTCTCCTCACGCATCGCGCTGTTCAGTTCGGCCAGCACCTCAGCGAGGTCGCCGACGATCGGCACGTCAGCCACGCGGTTCTTGGAAATCTCGGCCGGATCGATGTCGGCGTGAATGACCTTGGCGTCGGGGGCAAAGCTGTCCAGCTTGCCGGTGACCCGGTCATCGAAGCGCGCGCCGAGCGTGATCAGCAGATCGGAGCGCTGCAGCGCCCCCACAGCGGCCACAGTGCCGTGCATGCCCGGCATTCCGTAGTTCAGCGGGTGACTGTCGGGGAAGGCACCGCGAGCCATCAGCGTGGTCACGACGGGGATCTTGGTGAGCTCCACGAACTCAGCCAACGCATCCCAGGCGCGGGCGCGGTTGACGCCGCCACCGAGGTAGACCACCGGACGCTTGGCCTCACCGATCATCCGGGCGGCTTCGCGGATCTGCTTACCGTGTGGACGAGTCACCGGCCGGTAGCCGGGAAGGTCCAGCTCCTCGGGCCAGTGGAACTCGGTAGCTGTGGACAGCGCATCCTTGGCGATGTCAACCAGCACCGGACCGGGGCGCCCGGTCTTGGCGAGGTAGAACGCCGCCGCGATCGCGTGCGGAATGTCGGCCGGGTCGGTCACCAAGAAGCTGTGCTTGGTGATCGGGAAGGTGATTCCGCGGATGTCGGCTTCCTGGAAGGCGTCAGTGCCGATCGCCTTGCTTGCCACCTGGCCGGTGATGGCCACCATCGGCACCGAGTCCATGTAGGCGTCAGCGATCGCGGTGACCAAGTTGGTCGCACCGGGCCCGGAGGTGGCAAGACACACGCCCACTCGCCCGGTGGCCAAGGCATAGCCTTCGGCCGCATGGCCGGCGCCCTGCTCGTGGCGGACCAGGATGTGGCGGATCTTCGAATCGAACAGCGGATCGTAGGCCGGCAGGATCGACCCGCCGGGGATGCCGAAGATGACCTCAACACCCATGCGCTCCAGCGACTGGACCAGGGCCTGTGCGCCGGTCAGCAGTTGCGGTGATTCACCAGGCATCTTTACCTCACTTCTGACGTGGATTGGACGTACGGACGCAGAAAAAAACCCCCGCTGCAAGAGCAGACGAGGGAGCGTGCCGGGATGAGATGGTCTCAGCCGACACGCTTGCTAACTACGAGGATGAACTTCCGCACGCCACAAGAGTTCCGCTCACCAACCGGGTTGTCAAACATCGGTCACTCCCGTCCCACATTCTGGGCCGACGGTGAAGGCTCAACCCTCAGATGCGACTTGAGCGGGAGTTTCAGCGCGGATTTGGATTACGGCTGGCCACTCGACACACCGCGGGTTGACCATGAAGTAGAGCTGAACGCCAACCGAAGGACCCCCCGATGCCCTCAGTACGCAGCCAGCGGCTTCTCGCACGCGCCTTGGTCACCCTCCTCGGCGCCGGTGCCCTCATAGCCGGCGGTGTCACCCTGCCTGCCCAAGCCGACGACGCAATCACCCCCACCGACCAGCAGGTCGTCGTTAACGGCGCGGGCTGGGGTCACGGAAAGGGCATGTCTCAATACGGTGCCCAAGGCGCGGCCAAGCGAGGACTGACCTACGACAAGATCTTGTCCTTCTACTACACCGGAACAACCTTGGCCTCGCTGCCGTCTGGCAACACCATGCGGGTGTGGATCACCGCTGATACCGATTCGGCGCTGAACTTCCGCCCCGTTTCTGGCCAGATCGTGAAGGATTCCGCCAGCCACAAGGTGACTCTGCCAACCAGCAAGAAGTACACCATGTGGCGTATCTCCCGCAGTGGCGCGAACCGGGTGCTCTACTACCGCAATACCTCCGGCAAGTATGTGAAGTACGCCAACAAGCTGACCAAGACCCGGATCTGGTACGTCTCCAACCCGAAGACCGGCACAGTGAAGCTGGCTATGCCGAACGGCTCTACCCGGACCTACTCCGGCAGACTCGCGCTCCGCTTCAAGGGCTCGGGCGCCATCACGGTGAGCTACAACAGCATGGAGACCTACCTCCGCTCGGTGGTACCTGCCGAGATGCCGGCCAGCTGGTCGGCTGAAGCGCTCAAGGCCCAGGCGGTTGCTGCTCGCACCTACGCAGCCAAAGAGCGCGCGTCCAAACCGGCCGGCGCAACCTACGACATTTGCGACACCTCGTCCTGTCAGGTCTACAAGGACAACTCAGCGCGCTACGCGACCTCTGACACCGCGATCAAGGCAACCGCCAACAAGGTCGTGCAGTACAAAGGGGCGTTGGCGCTGACCCAGTTCTCCAGTTCCAATGGTGGGTGGAGTGCAGGCTCCCTCAAGTACAGCTACCTCTCGGCGAAGAAGGACCCCTACGACCCGGTGCGCACCTGGACCAAGACGCTTTCGGCGGCCACGATCCAGAAGGCCTACCCGGCGATCGGCACCTTCACTTCGATCCAGATCACCGGACGCCTCGACGTGGGTCCCTACAACGGTATGGGTCGAGCCACCACCATCACGATCACCGGCAGCGCCGGGTCGGTGACGGTGACCGGCGGCACGTTCAAGAGCAAGTTCGGGCTGAAGGAGACCTTGTTCTCCTTCACCACCTCCGGGGTGAACACCACGGCGGCGAAGTCGACCAAGTGAGCTGAGCCTGCGGCCTAGCCTTCGGCGAGGATCCGGCGGTGAACCGCATCTACATCGATGTCGGGCTCGCGCTGCATCAAGCCTGCCATGCCCGGACGATCCTCGTAGCGCGGAATCAGGTGGGCGTGCAGGTGGAAGACCTCCTGCCCGGCGACGGCGCCGGAGTTCACCAGCACATTCAGCCCCGAGGCGCCCAGGCGCTCCAACAGAAGCCGACCGGTGGCATTGATGGCCGGGCTGATCTCGCAGAGCGCTTCGGGCTGGCTCAGCGCGTCGACGACGTGGCGGCGCGGCACCACCAGGGTGTGTCCACGGTGCCAGGGGTTGATGTCGAGAAAGGCAATGGCCGCCTCATCGGCATAAACCTGCCGAGAGGGAATATCGCCGGCGATGATGGCGCAGAACAGGCAATCCATGCGCTCAGCGTACGGCGAAGCCAGCCGCAGCCAGCCCAGCCTTCACTTCTGCGATGGTCAGTGTGCCGTAGTGAAAGACGCTCGCTGCCAACACTGCATCTGCGCCGGCTCGGGCCGCGGCCGCGAAGTGCTCCACAGCGCCAGCACCTCCCGAGGCGATTACCGGGACGTCCACCACTGCCTTGACCGCCTCGATCATCTCCAGGTCGAAACCATCGGTGGTGCCGTCGGCGTCCATCGAGTTGAGCAGCACCTCGCCGGCTCCGCGCTCAGTCGCCTCCTTCACCCAGGCGATCGCGTCCAGCCCTGCCGAGCGGCGCCCACCGTGGGTGGTCACGCCGAATCCGGAGGGTTGACCCAGCTCGCGGCGGGCATCCAGGGACAGCACCAGCACCTGATTGCCGAAGCGTGCGGTGATTTCGTCGATGGTTTGGGGACGGGTGATCGCCCCGGTGTTGATCCCCACCTTGTCCGCACCGGTCCGTAGCAGGGTGTCGACGTCGGCCACGGAGCGCACTCCCCCGCCGACAGTCAGCGGAATGAAGACGGTTTCGGCGGTACGCCGCACCATGTCATAGGTGGTGTCGCGACCCTGCACCGAGGCGGAGATGTCGAGAAAGGTGAGTTCGTCGGCACCCTCTGCACCGTAGGCGGCTGCGAGCTCCACCGGGTCACCGGCATCACGCAGGTCGCGGAAGTTCACGCCCTTGACCACGCGGCCATCGTGGACGTCCAGGCATGGGATAACCCTGATCGCTAGTGGCACGGGGACAGGCTATCGGTTGGCCTGGCCGCGGCCGGAATCAGTCCTCCAGCGGGGCAGCATCGACCACGCCGCGCCTGGCCCGGTAGATCAGCTCCCTGGCGGTGTTCCGCAACGGCCCAGCGCCAGCCGCATCGGCCAACTGTCCGGCAGCGTCGATCACTTGCCGAGCCCAGCGGACGAAGTCCCCTGCGGTCAGCCCCGACAACGCCAGCACGTCGGCCAACTCCGCGCCGCAGACCCATGCATGGATCGCCTCGGCGAAGCCGATCTCGGGATCGGCGTGGCTCGGCAACCGGTGGTCGCGTTCGGTCAGGCAGACCTCGCGCCAGACCTGCCGCAGCCGAATCTGGGCGTTCTCGCTGGCTCGATCCGGCATTCGGGCAGGTTCGCGCCGCTCGCCGCGAGCTTCGAAGACCAGCGAGGAGATCACTGCGGCTAGCTGGGGGGCGCTCAACTCGTCGAACACCCCGGCACGGATCGCTTCGGCGGTCACCAAATCAAGTTCGGAATAGAGCCGCGACAGCATCCGCCCGGCTTCGGTGACCTGCCGGCCACCGTCGGGGCTCAGGTAGCCCAGCGACTCCAACACCGAACAGATCCGATCGAAACGGACCGCGATGGTGTTGGTGCGCCGCTCTGCTTGGTGCTGGATGGTGTCGTTATCGCGCTCAGCCCGCAAAGCGGCTTCGGCATAACGAGCATGCTCTTCTCGATCCGGGCAGCCATGCACCGGATGGGCACGCATCTCGGCGCGCAACCCGGCGATCATGGCCATCGCGTCGGCGTCAGCGGCCGGCGCCGTTGGCTCGGCCAAGGTGCCCGACTCGACCCGCTGGCGCAGCGCCGCAGCGAGATTGCGACGCGACGTCGTCGAACGCAGGTCAAAGTGCTTTGGCACCTTCACCCGTCCGGCAGTGGTTGGGGGTTCGGGGAAGTCAGCCACCGAAAGCCGTTTCACCTGACGGTCAACCGTGAGCACCGTCGGCCCGTCGAGGCCCCGGCCGAGATCAACCACCACAGCCCAGCCACGGTGCCGCTTGGCCGGAATGTCGATGATGTCACCAATCCCCAGCCCAGCCAGGACCTCCAAGACCTCGGCCCGTCGGTCTGAGCGACGCAACCGGGACGCCTCGGCCTCAGCGGCCGAGATCCGGCTGCGCAGCCGGAAGTACTGCGCCGCGTCGCCGAGATCGCAGGCAGCTTCGGCCCAGTCCGCAGCGATCCGCGTCTTGTTTGCCGTGATCGAGCGGGCCAGCCCGACCACCGAGCGGTCGGATTGGAACTGGGCGAAGGATTGCTCCAGCAAGCCACGGGCACGCTCCCGACCGACCGTGGCAACCAGGTTCACCGCCATGTTGTAGGTGGGCTGGAACGAGGAGCGCAACGGGTAGGTGCGTCGCGATGCCAAGCCGGCAACAGCCCGCGGGTCCAGACCCGGCTGCCAACACACGACGGCGTGCCCCTCGACGTCGATCCCGCGCCGTCCGGCGCGCCCGGTGAGCTGGGTGAACTCTCCGGCGGTGATGTCGGCGTGGGTCTCGCCGTTGTATTTGACCAGCTTCTCCAGCACCACGCTGCGAGCCGGCATGTTGATGCCCAGCGCCAAAGTTTCGGTGGCAAAGACCACCTTCACCAGGCCCTGGACGAAACCTTCCTCGACAGCCTCCTTGAACGCTGGCAGCAGTCCGGCGTGGTGGGCCGCGATGCCAGAGCAAAACGCCGCGTAGAACTTGTCGTAGTCGAGAGCCTCCAAGTCGTATGGACTGAGCCCGGCAGTGTGCCGGGCGGCGATCTCGGCTAGGCGCGCCCGCTCGTTGCCGTCCACAAGGCGGGGTGCGGAATGCAGCAGTTGGCCGACGGCGGTGTCGCATCCCTGCCTGGAGAAGATGAAGAAGATCGCCGGCAACAAGCCTTCGGCGGCCAACCGCTCCACCGTCGCGTCCCTGCGGGGTACGAGATGCCTACTGGCGTCCAACCGCTCACGGGCCGCGGCACCGCCGTAGCGGCCCGACCCGTAGGCGGAAGTGCGCTTGCCATTGCCCGAACGCCCCCGCGGCCGGCGGCTGTCGTCACGTTGGCTGCGGGACTCCTCCTTGGCTATCCGCAACAGTTCCGGATTCACGTCCTTGCCACTGAACAACTCCAGCAACTGGCGGCCAACCATCACGTGCTGGTAAAGCGGCACTGGACGGCGCTCGGTGACCACCACCTCCACCCCGCCGCGCACTTCGTCCAACCAGTCACCGAACTCCTCGGCGTTGCTCACCGTGGCCGAAAGCGCCGCCAGTTGCACCGACTCGGCCAGGGAGATGATCACTTCCTCCCAGACGGCACCTCGGGAGCGGTCGGCCAGGTAGTGCACCTCGTCCATCACCACATAGCCCAGGCCCTCCAGCGTCGACGAGCCCGCGTAGATCATGTTGCGCAACACCTCGGTGGTCATCACAACCACCTGAGCCTCGGAGTTGATCGAGGTGTCTCCGGTGAGCAGGCCGACGGCTTCCTCGCCGTGCCGAGCACACAGGTCGTGGTACTTCTGGTTGCTCAGGGCCTTGATCGGAGTGGTGTAGAAGCACTTGCGCCCCGCTTGCAGCGCGAGGAACACCGCGAACTCCCCCACCACCGTCTTGCCGGCGCCGGTGGGTGCAGCCACCAGTACCCCGCTGCCGTCCAGCAAGCGCTCGCAGGCCCGCACTTGGTAGTCGTCGAGCACGAAGGAATAGCCGGCCGCGAAGTCGGCGATGGCGCTCATCGTGGCCCCGGTACGTAAATGCTCAGCACATCCGGGACTGCCCGCAGCGTGACCGGGACGGGCCCGAGTTCCTCACCGTCGGCCATCGCATAGAGTCCGTCGCCGTCGACGACGACCTCTTTGGCCCGCAGAAGCTCCACGGCCGGGTCCTTCACGAACCCACCGGTGAACATCGTCGGCAGCAGTCGCAGCAGGGTGGCTCGGCTTACCGGGTTGATCACTGTGATGTCGAGCAGGCCGTCGGCGATGTCGGCGTTCGGGCAGCCCTGCATACCGCCACCGAACCAGCCGGCGTTGCCGACCGCGATGAACATCGCCGTCTGCTCGCGCGGCACACCGTCGATCAGCAGCCGGTAAGGCAACGGATCGAAGCGGCTGAGCTCGGCCAAAGCGGAGGCCGCATAGCCCAGAGCGCCAAGGTTGTGCTTGAGGTGGTTGGTGCGATAGCCAACCCGTCCGTCGAAGCCGGTGGAGACGATCGAGCCGACCCAGCGGTGCTCGGCCCCGCCGACGAGCTGTCCAGCAACCGACATCAGATCGATCCGGCGCAGGTGCCCGGCGAGGATGGTCTGGACCGCGGCCAGCGCCTTGGTCGGCGCCCCTACTCCGCGACAGAAGTCGTTTCCCGTTCCGGCAGGGATCAAACCCAGCGGCACCTGGGTGCCAGCCGCAGCGTTGAGCCCGAGGTGCATCATGCCGTCCCCGCCCATCACCAGCAGCGAGTCCACGCGGCCTTCGGTGGCCCTTTCCCGGGCGTGCTCGACCGCCTCGATGCAGCGCAGCCGGGCCTCCGGCCAACTGCCGGCCTGCACCACCCGCAGACCATCCGAAGGCAGCCCGGCGACCAGCCCCGCAGTCACCGAGGGCAATAGCCTTCCGGCCCGGCCATGCCCAGCGGACGGGTTCACCACCAGGGTCAGCGTCGCCCCGTCGTAGTGCAGCGTCATTCCACCGCCTCGTCGCCAGTTTTGGCCTTGCGCCGGTCATGGACGTGGCAGATCACTTCGGCGACCAGGTAGAGCGCCGTCATTGGCAGGGCCAGCGCAAGCATCGAGAAGGGGTCACTGGACGGCGTCGCTGCCGCCCCGAAAACGAAGGTCCCAAAGACCACGTAGGTGCGCGCTTTTGCCAACTGCTTGGCACTGACCACCCCGACCATGTTCGCCCCGACGACCACCACGGGCATCAGAAAGCCAAGGCCGAAGACCACCATCAGCTGCAGGGTGAGTTTCAAGAACTCGTTGATGTCCAGCAGGTTGGTCACCGGCACCGTCGAGGGGGTGAACGCCAACAACACCGCAATGCCTTGGGGAAGGATGACGTAGCCGAGCACCACGCCGAGCAGGAACAACGGAACCGCAGCGCCGAGAAAGCCCAAAGCGTATTTGCGTTCCTTGGCCAGCAGCGCCGGAGCTATATAGGCCCACAGTTGGTAGAGCCAAACCGGGCTCGACAGCACCAGGCCGGCCACCAGGGCGATCTGCAGGATCAGCATGAAGGGGGCGGTGATCCCGCTGATCACCGTGGTCGGGTTCAGGTTGGGATTGCTCTGGTGGAGCATCTCGGTGGCCTGCAGGTAGGGACGCATCATCACCAGGTACAGCTCTTGGTACCAGATTCCCGAGGCCACCGCGGCCAGGACGATCGCGAGCGCCGCCACCAGCATCCGGTAGCGCAACTCCCGCAGATGGTCGGCCAGAGTCATCACCCCACCCGGGGTCGGCTTGGGCGGCCTCAACCAGGAGAACCGCGACTTTCCATTGGCCATCAGCAGCGTCAGACCGGATCAGAATCCGAGGGCGCCTCGGCCGATGCCTCAGGCGCCCCGGCTGCGAACAGCTCGGCCACGACGTTGGGTGCGCTGGACTCGGCCACAATGCTCGGCTTGGCGTGCCCGTCCGCAGGCGGGAGTTCGGCGGTCTCCAGGTCCGGGGGGACAGCGATCTCGTCTTTGAACTCCCGGATCGAGCTTCCAAGGTTGCTACCGACTCCAGAAAGGCGGGAACCGGCGAACAGCAGTAGCGCGATCACCACCAGGATTCCCCACTCCCAGCCATTTGGCATTGCCGCCTCCTTCGTCGTCGCCGCAGCGCGCCTACCCTAGCTTTCCGGCCCGTCTGGCAGTACCGGCTGGATCTGGTTGAGCAGGTCAGCAAGTTCTTCGGCGCGCTTGCCGAGCATTTCCAGCTCGCTAAACAGGTCGGACGCCTTGTGCCAAAGCCATACGGCATAGCTGATCAAGGTGATCAGCCCACCCAAGGCGATCAGGCCGAAGATCAGCACCCAGTTCATGAACTGAAACCCTACCCCGCGCGGTAGGCCGCCAATGCCTCGGTCGCGGCCTTTCGAGCCGAGGCGGCCGCTTCGGCCGGGACCACCTCCAACAGTTCCGACCCCAATCGCAGCACCAGGGAGCGCAGCCAGGCCGGGTCGGCCACCAGCAGATCCACTTCGATAGCCAATTCGCCACGCCGGACGGCGAGCACCGGAATGTATTCGGTGATCCAAGCGGCGGTCGGCGCCAGGCGAAGCTGCACCTGCACCGCTTCGCCGCTGCTCTCTAGCCAGCCCGGTCCGAATTCGGGAGCTTCACCGTGGTCTCGGGCCAGCTCACCGGTCCGCCGCACCGCATCGATTCGATCCAGACGGTAGGTGCGCCAACCGTCGCGCTCGTCATTCCAGGCCTGCAGGTAACCGTAGCCGTCGCGCACCAGCAACCGCACCGGCGCCACCTTCGGACTGGACGGCTCCAGCCCGGAATCGGTGTAGTCGAACTCCACCAGCTCCGCGCCTTGGATCGCTGCGGACAACTCGTCGCGGATCGCCGCCGGGCCGCCGGACACTGCCACCTTCGGGAGCACCGAAGCGCCTGCGGCGTCCTCGAGCTTGGCCAACGCGGTATCCACTCCATCGCCCTGGCTGACTCCAGCAAGTTCCCGGACGGCGCGCAAAGCCACCAGCAGGCTCAGCGCCTCATCAGGAGTGAATCGCATCGGACGTGCCAGGTAGTCCGCGTTCGACAGCCGAATCCGTCCGGCATCGTTGAGGGCGTCCATGTCGATCTCGATCAGGTCGCCGGGCAGACCACCGGGTAGTCCGCAGTACCACAGCACGTCCAGGTCGCTGAGGAGTTGCTTGGCGCTCACCCCGAAGGTTCCTGCAGTGGTCTCCAAATCGGCATCTGGATGCAGTTGCAGGTAAGGCACCAGGGCGAGCAGCCGGGACACTTGATCGGCCGAGGTCATCGGGCCTCCGCTCCGGCGACAGCGCTCAGTTGGGCGATCACTGCCGCGCGCAACTCGGCCGGACCCAGCACCAGCACGTCGGCGCCGTGTGCGCACAGTTCGCCGACGAAGTCACCGACCCGCGCGTAACTGACCCAATACGCCTCATAACCATGAGGGGCCGCAACGTCGGCGGCCGCGGCTCGGCGACGCAGGTCCGTGGCCCGCCCTGGACGAATCGCCACCACTGCAGTCTCGTCGGCGCCAGCCGGCTCCAGGCGTGCCCAGGCGGCGTCGGGGTCAACCGCATCAGGGATCTGGTAGCTGCCCGGCTTACCGATTCGCGCGGCTGGGGCGTCTACCCGGCTGAGTTTGAACATCCTGGTTTCGGCCTTGTCGCGATCCCGGCCCAACAGGTACCAAGCACCCCGCCGCGAGGACATCGCCCAAGGCTCGACTCGACGCGGTTCGCCCCGGTAGCTGAAGCTAATCGGGGCACGCTCAACGTAGGCAGCCCAAATGCTGGCGAAGGCTGGCTCGCGGGCCCCGATGGTGGGGGCGAGCGCGGCCAATCTAGAGGGATCCGGATCGACACCGGCAGCGCGAAGCTTGGCCAACGCCGAGGTGGTCTGGCCGGCCTGAGTGGCCGATTCCCACACCGTCGCGGCCAGCCCCAGAGCCGCAGTTTCGGCCGGGGTGAACTCGATGGCCGGTAGTTCGAAGTCCTTGCGATCGATGCGGTAGCCGACCTCGTCAGGAAAGAACACGTCATTGCTGCCGGTCTCCACCGGAACGCCGAGGCTGCGTAGCTCGTCCTTGTCGCGCTCGAAGGTCCGCTCGAAGGCCGCATCGCCCAACCCGTGATAGCCCTCCACGACTTCGCGAATTCTGGCCTTGTCGACGTAACGACGGGACATGAGCAGGCAGATTGCCAGGTTCATGATCCGCTCCGACTTTTGCTGCGTCATCTCTTTCCGCGATCCGGTGGTGGCTGCTGGCCAGAGGCTATCAGCGCTGGTGGGCGCAGTCCGGGTCGGCTCGCGATCGGTGCCTGCAATAGGGTGGCGCGCGAGGAACTGCTAGCCCGAAAGGTGGTGTTGGCCATGACCGGTGCAGGACGCTTCGCACCCAGCCCCACCTCGGACTTGCACCTTGGGAATCTGCGCACCGCCTTGTTGGCCTGGCTGTTCGCCCGCAGCACCGGACGCGACTTCCGGCTACGCGTGGAGGACCTAGACACCACCCGAGTGACCGCAGCCGCGGGGGTGGCCGAACGCCAACTCCATGATCTGGCCGCCCTCGGCCTGGATTTCGACGGCGAAGTGATTTGGCAGTCCAGACGAAGGGGCGCCTACGCCGAAGCGGTCTCGAAGTTGGAGACCTACCCCTGCTACTGCACGCGGCGAGAGATCGCCGAGGCTGTCTCGGCCCCACATGGCGACGTCCATCGCCCCTATCCAGGCACCTGCTTGCAGTTGAGTCAGTCCCAGCGCGCCTCGTTGGCGGTGACCAGGCCTCCGGCGCTCCGGGTGCGCGCTGCAGGTGCGGTGAGCACCGTGTTCGATGTCTTGAGCGGTGAGGTGTCCGCCGTGGTCGACGATTTCGTGCTGGTCCGCAACGACGGCACGCCGGCCTACAACCTTGCCGTGGTGGTTGACGATCTGGACGCTGGCATCGACCAGGTGGTGCGCGGCGCCGATCTGCTCACCTCAGCGGCGCGGCAAGCCTGGCTGGCAGCCACGTTGGGCGGGCAGGTGCCGGAGTATGCCCACGTTCCGCTGGCGGTCAACGCCAAGGGCCAGCGTCTGGCAAAGCGTGATGGCGCGGTCAGCCTCGCCGACCTCGGCCGGGCAGGAGTGACTCCTCAGCAAGTGCTCGCCCACTTGGCCGAATCCCTCGGGCTGGCCGATGCCGACGAGTCGATCACGCCGGCCCGGCTATTGCCACGCTTTGACCCGTCCAAGCTGCCTCACCAGCCCTGGGTGGTGGAACCTCAGGCCTTGTAGGTGTAGAGGATGTCGATGACGTAGACGATGGTGTCGCCGGCATCCAGCGGCGGGTTGTTGCTTCCTTGGGGGTAGCCGAACTTCGGCGGCAGCACCAGCAGCACCCGCGAACCCACCTTCTTGTCGACCAGCCCGGACTGCCAGCCCGGGATGGTACTTGCCAAGGTGCCGGTGCTCGGAGTCGCGAACTGGTCATCAATCAGCTTGCCGGTCTTCCAGGAATAGCCGACGTAACGGGCGTAAACAGTGTCGCCCTTGCCGACCTTCGCCCCGCCGCCCTCGATGAGGTACTTGGCCGACATGTTGGTCGGCGCAGCGGTGACTGGAATGGTAACGGTCGGCTTGGTGGCAGCGTCCCCAGTCACCGTCGGCAAGCCGGCGGCCGGCGTGATGGTCTTTCCGCTTGGCTGAGTCACTGAGGAGCCCAAGATGTCGACCACAAACACCAAGGTGTCGCCAACTTCGATTCCCGCGGTGCTGGAGCCGCCAGAGGCGTCGTAAGCCTCAGAACCCGGAATCGCGAGCAGCACACGGCTTCCAACCTTCTGCCCAGTCAGACCATTGGTGAACCCGGTGATCAGACCCGACAAGCTGGTGGTGGCATCGGACTTGCTGGAGAAGCTCTCCTCGATCTTCGTGCCAGTTCGCCCGTTCGCCAGGTAATAGCGGAAGGTGAACAGGTCAGAGCCGGTCAGCGCGGCACCCTTGCCCGCAATGAGCACCTTGGTGCGGGTCTTGTCGATCACGAACGGAGCTTTGAAGCTCAACTTCGGGGTCTGGAGCCACTTCCCAGTGGCCGAGATGCCGTCGATGCTGGTCTGAACGACCGCGCTCGCACTTGGTGAGGCCGACGCATTTGGCGAGGCCGACGCGGTCGCGCCTGGCGAGGCCGAGCCGGTAGCACTCGAATTGGCAGAAGGGGTACCACAAGCGGTCAGCGCCAACAAGGCGACAATGGCTACAGGGACGACACGGCGATTCAGCACGGTGGCAAGGTTACCCAAACTTCCCGAACCAGCGCGCCAACGCCGCTACAGACCGGTCAAATCGAGCAAAGCTCCCAGTTCTTCCCGAGTCAGTTCGCGGGTTTCCCCAGCACGCAGGTCGCCAAGCTTCACCGGGCCGATCGCGAGCCGCGACAGCCGTCGCACCGGATGTTCAAGCGCTTCGAACATTCGCCTGACGATCCGATTGCGCCCAGAATGCAGGGTCACCTGAACCATGCTGCGCTGACCGGCGCGTTGCACGAGTTTCACCTGATCTGGCTTGATCGGGCCGTCGTCGAGTTCGATGCCACCTCGCAGCTTCTTCAAAGTGGCCTCAGTGATGCTCCCGTCAACCTCAGCCAGGTAGGTCTTGGACACCTCGTAGGAGGGGTGGGTCATCCGCTGGGCGAAGTCGCCGTCGTTGGTGAGTAACAACAGGCCCTCGGTTTCGGCGTCGAGGCGGCCGACGTGGAACAGCCGCACCCCCTCGGGCACATATTGGGCCAGAGTCGGACGTCCGTGGGGATCCTCCATCGCTGAAAGCACACCGCGCGGCTTGTTCAACACCAGGTAGTGGTTGCTGCGCTGCGGCGGGATTCGGGCCCCGTCCACGCGGATCACATCGCGGGCCGGATCAACTCGTCTCCCTTGCGTGGAAACGACCTCACCGTTCACCTCTACCCGGCCTTCATGGATCAGGTTCTCAGCGACTCGGCGCGACGCCACACCGGCTTGGGCAAGTGCCTTTTGTAGACGCAATCCTTCATCTTCAGACATCTTCGACCTCCACCAGCGGAATGGGTTCAGGTTGAGTGGTGGCCGCCGCGGCCAGGTCGGCCAGTTCGGCCTCCAACGCCGAGGCTTCCGGCAAATGCGGGGCCAGGGGCGGCAACTCTGCCAAGCTGCTCAACCCCATTCGTTCAAGGAAGAAGCCGGTGGTGCCGAACAGTCGGGCGCCGGTTTCGGGGTCTCGGCCAACCTCCTCGATCAGGTCGCGGGTGGCCAGAGTGCGCATCACACCGTCCACGTTAACCCCACGGACGGCCGACACTCGGCCTCGGCTGATCGGTTGCAGATAGGACACCACCGCCAGGGTTTCCAGGGCAGCTTGGCTGAGGGTCGCGCGCTGACCCTCCAGCAGCCAACCGGCGATCAGCTCGGCATGCTGCTCGCGGGTGTAGTAGCGCCAACCACCGCCCACCTGGCGCAGCTCAAAGCCGCGCCCGGTGCGGTCGTAAAACTCGACCAGTTCAGCCAGCGTCGCCTCGACCGCCACCACCGGTTCACCGACCGCCTCGGCCAGATCAGCGGCTGAGACCGGCTCAGTGGCCAGCATCAGCAGCGCCTCCAGCGCTGGGGCGTACCTCTCACTCATCAGAGTCCTCACTCTTTTGCTGGGCCGGTTCAGGGCTGTCCGCCTGATCGAATTCGGCCCCGATCGACTCCGCATCAATATCATTGCCAAGCCAACGAATGGTCAGCTCCCCCAGCGGGTTGAGTTGTTCGAAACTGATCGCCCGCTCGCGAAACAACTCCAACAAGGCCAAGAAGCGGGCCACCACCACCAGCTTGTCGCTGGCATCGGCGGTCAGGCTGCGGAAGCTTAACGAGGGGTGTTCGCGCAACCTGGACACAATCAGGTCGGCTTGTTCCCGCACGCTGACCAGCGGCAGGTGCAGATGGGCCAGAGACACCCTCACCGGCTCGGACGGGGTCAGCGCCCGTCCGGCGAAGACCGCGATCACGTCTGCGAAGCCGTCCAACATCGGCTCGGGCAACAGCTTGGCGAACCGCTCCTCCAGGCCACCCGGACGAGGGTGGCGACGCGCCTGGTCGGACAGAGTCTCGGCGATCCAGGCGCTGACGATCTTGAACGCCCGGTATTGCAGCAGGCGGGAGAACAGCAGGTCGCGGGCCTCCAGCAGAGCGAGGTCTTCAGCGTCGTCCACCTCGCCGGAGGGCAGCAGTCGTGCGGCCTTCAGGTCGAGGAGAGTGGCCGCGATCACGATGAAAGAACTGGACTGATCAAGATCCCACCAGCCTGATCCCTGTTGGGCCTGGGCGGCTTTGATGTGCGCGATGAAGTCGTCGGTCACTTGGGAAAGCGCCACCTCGGTGACGTCCATCTTGTGCTTGCTGATCAGCTGCAACAGCAGGTCGAAAGGCCCGGTGAAGTTGGTCAGCGAGACGGTGAAGGCACTGCGTTCGATCGGGCCGGCCGATGTGGCGGTCACGACGCTTCGAGCCGGCGCACCAGTTCGGACTCAGCCCCTCTGGCGGCAAGATCAGCCACCGCCAACCCGATGGCGATACGCACGATCCGACCGCGGTCGACGCCAACGCCGTGCTCGGCCCGAAGCAGCAACCTGGCCTGCTCCAGGGCGATCAGCTCCTCACTAGTCACATAGACGGTGATCTTCTCCTCGTGCCGCACCCGACCACTGCTGGGAGTGTTGTCCGAATCCGCACCATCGGTGCGACGGATCAGGGCATCGGTGCCGAGCAGGTTCACGCGCCTGGGCATCGGGCCAACACCTCTCGGGCAAGCATCCGGTAGGACAGCGCCCCACCGGAGTTGGTCGCGTAAGTGGTGATCGGCTCGCCGGCAACGTTGGTCTCGGGAAACTTGATGGTTCGCCGGATCACGCTGTGGAAGACGGTTTCGCCGAACGCCGAAACGACCCGCTCCAGAACCTCTCGGCTGTGCAGCGTACGAGCGTCGTACATCGTGCCCAAGATGCCCAGCACCTTCAGATCCGGGTTCAGCCGCTCCTGCACCTTCTCGATGGTGTCGGTGAGAAGGGCGATTCCACGCAAAGCGAAGAACTCCAGCTCCAGCGGCATCAACACCCAGTCGGCGCAGGTCAGCGCATTCACCGTCAACAGGCCAAGGGACGGCGCGCAGTCGATCAGGATGAGGTCGTACTGGTCCCTGACCTTCGAAAGCACCCGGCCCAAAGTCTGCTCGCGGGCGACTTCGGAGACCAACTGCACCTCGGCAGCCGACAGGTCGATGTTGGACGGCAGCAGGTCCAGCCCCTCCACAACGGTGGGCAGCACCACCTCGCTGATATCGGCGCCCCGGCTCAGCAGCAGGTTGTAGATGCTCAATTCCAGGGTGTGCGGGTTGACGCCCAGCCCCACCGAAAGCGAGCCCTGCGGGTCGAAGTCGACCAGCAGCACCTTGCGTCCGGTCTCGGCCAAGGCCGCGCCGAGATTAATGGTGGTCGTGGTCTTGCCAACCCCACCTTTCTGATTGCACATGGCGAGGACCAATGCGTGCTTGGTCCGGTCTGGATCCGGCACTGCGGGCACCGGGAACTCGGGCATCGGACGCCCGGTCGGACCGATTTCGCCCGGCACGAAGGCCGCATCTTGCTCGAACAGTGCTTCGGCTTTGGTCTTGGTCACGACGACAGCCTAGGCGGATTTATCGACATGTCCTTACGGGCACGCCGCAGGCCACTACCGGCCAAAGGCGATCGTGGCCTGCACCGGGCAGTGATCTGATGGCAGCGGTTGAGCTGCGAAGTATGCAACACCATCGATGTGGCGCAGATTCGGCCCGGTGACCACTTGCCAGTCGACAACTCGCGCCTGCTGGCCAACCCACACATAGTCGTAGTCCAATCCGTTCAACTGAACCGCCCGGTAGCGCCATTGTTGGTTGACCATGGCCCCGAAGTTGTTCACGGTGGCCGCTCCCGGAACCGCGCTCACGTTGCGCTCCGCGATGACTGTGCTGCTGCGCAGCCCTGACCCAGCCAACTCGGTGAGCGGCTCACGGAAGATCGGATTGGTCTCGCTGGCTCCCGTGTTCAGATCGCCGGTAAGTAGTTGCAGCTCGGTCCAGTCGGGGTTGAGCCTCGCCAACACGTCCAGGATCTCCTGGACGCTGGCCACGCGAGCCCTTGCTCGAGCAGCCGAGCGGCGCGGGTCGAGATGGGTGTTGGCCAACAGGAGCCGCCGACCGCTCGCGGTATGGGTGAGCCAGCACCAGCTCAGGTAGCGCTGGTGATATTCGCGGCTGATCAGGGCCACCCCATGCTCGCCGATACCGAAGCGGCCACGCCTGATCAGCAGGGGAACCGTGGTCTTCGGCAATACCACCTGGTATTCGGCAAGTTTGGGTGCCAACGATTGAATCGGGCGCGACACCGGACCCCGCATCGGCTCGTTCTCCTGCAAACCGATCAGATCTGGTGAGACTTCGCGAATCCACTCCACCATCGAAGGCACTCGCGCAGCCAAACGGACGTCTGCCTCCGGTAGTCCCTTGCGGAGATCCGAGGCTGACCTGGCCCCGCTCAGCATGTTGAAACTCATTACCCGAAGCTGCCACTCTGGCGCCGCAGCACGGGTGGGCGCAGGCGTGGGACTCACCGAGCCGCTCGATACTGGTGCCGGGAGCGCGGCACAGCCGGCCACCACCCCCACACCAGCGATAAGCAGACTCCTGCGACCGATTTCCAATGCCACGCCTTCGATGCTAGAACCTCACCGTAGTCAACCCGTCGGGTGCAACGCGCCGGGCTGGATCTCTGCTCAACGAGCTCGAGGATGCGCGGCCAGGAACACCTCACGAAGGTGTTCTGCAGTCACCAAGGTATAGATCTGAGTGGTGGTCACCGAAGCGTGTCCGAGTAGTTCCTGCACCACCCGAACGTCCGCGCCGCCGTCGAGCAGATGGGTGGCGAAGGAATGTCGCAGGGTGTGCGGCGAAATTTCGGCTGTGAGCCCAGCGGTCACCCCGGCACCGTGCAGCACCTGCCAGGCGCTTTGCCGGCTGAGCCGGCGTCCCAGACTGTTCAGCAGCAGTGCTGGGCTTGGCCGGGTGGCTGCTTGGGCGAAGGCCGGGCGGCCACGTACCAGCCAGGCTTCGACCGCTTTTCTGGCGTAACTGCCCACTGGCACGATCCGCTCTTTGCGACCCTTGCCGAACAGTCGCAGCCCGGCGTCTGGATCGGCCAACAGCGAGGTCGCTTCGTCCACGTCGATCGCCAGCACTTCAGAGATTCGGGCCCCGGTGCCGTAAAGCAGTTCGAGCAGCGCGGCATCACGCAGTCCCGTCGGTGTGCCGGTATCGGGAGTATCCAGCAAGGCCTGCACCTGGGGCAGACTCAGTGCCTTCGGGAGCCGCCGTCCGGCCTTGGGCGGGTGCACCTCAGCTGCCGGGCTGGTCACGGTGGCTCCTTCGGCGGTGGCGAAGGAGTGCAACGAACGCACTGCCACCAAACTTCGAGTGGCGCTGGCCACGGCCAGCGCGCGGCGCTGGCCGTCAGGAGTCTGGAGCCAGGCCACAAAGGCAGCCACATCCGCCTCAGCGACGCTATTGAGGTCGTCGATCCCCCGATCGGCCAAGAAACGCAAGTAGCGGGTGAGGTCGCGCCGATATGCCGCGACCGTGTGGGGTGAGGCGCCTCGCTCTACCGCGAGGTGATCGAGGTAGCTGCGAACCAGTCGCTCAGCCGCGGTTGCCGGCATCGGTGAGCTCCAGGTTTTGCGCGTGGCGAACCGTCCGGGACGCCCAGGCTGCATCCGCCGGACGCAGCGCGTCCAGGCGGCCACCGGAGCGGGCCACTTCGAGGGCGAGCACTCCGGCTACCAGCACCGGGTTCTGCACCCGTCCGGCCAGAATCGCCTCGACCAGATCCGCCCTGGAGGCCCAAGCTGTTTCCATCGCCGCCTCCTCAGACTCGGCCACGAACCCCTCCGGCGCCGGCGCAGGCGTCAGCCCCCGGGCCAGAAAGATCCGCACCGACTCCTGAGTGGCTCCGGGGCTGGTGAATAGGTCCACCAGCACCCGCCAATCGGCTGCGGCCAGGCCGGCTTCCTCAGCCAGCTCTCGCTGTGCGGCGCTGAGATAGTCCTCACCATCTTGGTCGAGCAAACCTGCTGGCGGCTCGACCAGCTGATGCGCCACCGGGTGCCGGTACTGCAGCACGACGGCGATGCGATCATCGCCGTCCCAGGCGATCACGCCCACCGCTCCGGGGTGCAGGGTGTACTGGCGCGACATGGATCCACCGTCTGGGGTCTGGACGGAGTCGAGGACGAAGTCACAGACGTTGCCGCGCGCCAGCACTCGGTGCTCGAGCACCGGCCACAGCTCGCCCTGGTCGGAGATCTCGGCGCCGCCGAGCTCACGGGTCACCGAGTCAGCCTTCGGTAACCGGCAGCCGTGCGGCCAGCTTGCGGGCCAGCGCGGCCTCGATCAGGCCGACGAACAGCGGATGCGGCTGGGTGGGTCGGGACTTCAACTCTGGGTGCGCCTGGGTGCCGACGTAGTACGGATGCAAAGCAGGGTCGAGCTCGACGAACTCGACCAGGTTGCCGTCCGGGCTCGTGCCGGAGATCTTCAGGCCGGCGGCTTCGAGCTGCTCGCGGTAGGCGTTGTTGACTTCGTAGCGGTGCCGATGGCGTTCGCTGACTTTGGTCGTTCCATAACGCTTGGCGACCACCGAACCCGCAACCAGCTCAGCCGGGTAGGCACCGAGCCGCATGGTGGCTCCCATGTCGCCCTGGCCGGCCACGATTTCGACCTGCTCGGCCATGGTGGCGATCACCGGGTATTCGGTGTCGGGATCGAATTCCGAGGAGGCCGCGTTCTCCAGCCCAACCAGGTTGCGCGCCGCCTCGATCACCATGCACTGCAGACCCAGGCACAGCCCCAGTGCCGGCAGTTGATTCTCTCGGGCGTAACGCAAAGCGCCGAGCTTGCCTTCGACGCCGCGAATCCCGAAACCACCGGGCACGCAGATCCCGTCCAGGTCGCCCAGCTGGGCTGCCGCACCGGCCGGGGTCTCACAGGTGTCGGACGCGACCCAGCGAATGTTCACCTTCGCCCAATTGGCGAAACCGCCGGCGCGCAGCGCCTCGGACACCGACAGGTAGGCATCCGGCAGGTCGATGTACTTGCCGACCAGGCCGATGGTCAGCTCTTCGGTCGGCTTGTGCACCCGCTGCAGCAAGTCGTTCCACTTGCTCCAGTTCACGTCCCGGAAAGCCACACCGAGTCGACGCACCACATAGGCGTCCAGGCCTTCGGAGTGAATCACCTTCGGGATGTCGTAGATGCTTGGCGCGTCAGGGCAGGAGATGACAGCTTCCTCGTCCACGTCACACATCAGTGCGATCTTGCGCTTCACCCCGGTGGGAATCTCCATGGTCGCTCGACAAACGATCGCGTCGGGCTGGATGCCGACCTGGCGAAGCGCAGCCACCGAGTGCTGGGTGGGCTTGGTCTTCAGCTCGCCGCTGGGTGCGATGTAGGGCACCAGCGAGACGTGCAGGAAGAACACATTCTCCCGACCAACCTCGCGGCGCACCTGGCGGGCGGCCTCAAGGAACGGCAGCGATTCGATGTCACCGACCGTGCCGCCGATCTCGTGGATCACCACGTCCACCCCACCGGTGGCCATGCCCAGCATCTCGTCCTTGATGGCGTTGGTGATGTGCGGGATCACCTGGACGGTGTCGCCAAGGAAGTCACCGCGACGCTCCTTGGCGATCACCGAGGAGTAGATCTTGCCGGTGGTCACGTTGGCCTCAGCGCTCAGGTTCACGTTCAGGAAGCGCTCGTAGTGACCGATGTCGAGATCGGTTTCTGCGCCGTCTTCGGTGACGAAGACCTCGCCGTGCTGGAACGGGTTCATGGTGCCCGGATCCACGTTCAAATATGGATCCAGCTTCTGCATGGTCACTCGCAGGCCACGGGCCACCAGCAAGGTGCCCAGGCTCGAGGCGGTGAGGCCCTTGCCGAGGGAGGAGACAACTCCTCCAGTTACGAATACGTGCTTTGTCTTAGTCAGGTTCCCCACGGGTCTCCAGCCTACTTGCCTTTGGGCCTCCCCCACCAAGTCGACGCTCCGCGCGGACGCTGAGGTAATCCGACCTTCGCTAGGGAAGCATCCACTGAACCAGCGCAACGTAGGCGCCGTCCACCCTGTAGAACGCGAACGGGTTGCCCTCATAGCCCTCGGACTTGTCCGGTGCGAAGCTCTTGAGGTGTTTCAAGAAGTCCCCAATCCGCACCGCGCCGAAGCCGTTGTGCGGGTCAGTGAGGATGATCACGTCCTCGGGGAGTTTGATCTGCTTGGTTGCCGTGGACTTGTTCCAGAAGAATGGCTTGGACGGGTCGGCGTAGTTGGTCGGCTCAACCGGGTCGACGGTCAGCACAAGCGAGCGGTCCCCACCCTTGCCCTCGGGGGCAAGCGTGCCGTCCTCGATGATCGCGTCCATGACCAGCTCCACTTTTGAGCTGCGGTCGCGGGACGACCACAAGAGGTTCGCGACCTTGGACTCGATGTCGGGATCTGGCACCACCGCTCGATCATTGGACCATTTCCCTTCGCCATCTGGGACTTGATACGCCCGCAGGTCGTCAGGACGCTCGTCTCGCAGGTATTGCTCCTTCTCAGCGTCGTAATCGTCCGCAGTCGTCCAAGGGCTTGGCGTAGCCGATACCGGTTGGCTCGACCGAGTGGCGGTCGGGCTGGTCGAAACTGTTGGACCTGCCGCGACCGACGCCTCCCGCGGCGAGACACATCCCGCGCCGATCAACGCAACCGCAGCTATGACCAAGAACATTCGATAACGCATTTCAACCATCCTCGAAATATGTCAGCGGATCGCCGGTTGCATCACCGGGAAATCAGAAGACCCACGCTTAGGACGAATCCGACCTGTCCAGCTACATCTGAAGTGCTGGCGAGAGGCAAGAGGACTCCCACAGACGCCGAGAATGCCCACAAGTCGCATGTACCGACGAAAACATCTGATGCATCGTCGGTCACACTGGCCATCGCTCGACCCACGATCCGGTACTCAGCAACCCGCGTCCGGCGCGCAAACCCGTCACCGGCAGCCTGGGCTGCGATCGCCAGGCAGTGATCGCCGACTTTCGATCTCGTCTACTCAATCTCCTTCACCTGCGTTCGGGAAACTAGCAGTATCTGCGACTCAGGTCACCTGCCTTAAGCACAGTCTTTGCAATTGGTCAGTGGATTCTCACGAACTTAGGCATACCAGGACTTGCGACCGTTGCAGCAGACCCCCGAAAGCCCAAACCACTCGCTCACCGCAGCTCAGAAATGCACGGACGCCAACAGCTCCCTGGCGTGAGAAAGCGCGGAATCGCTTCTCTCCAGGCCGCCCATCATCGAAGCCAGCACCTGTATGCGATCCTCGCCTTCAGCCAACCGGACCCCGCTGGTAGTAACTGACCCATCATCAGATTTAGCCACCACGTAATGGCGATCGGCGAAGGCGGCCACCTGGGCCAGGTGGGTAACCACGATCACTTGGCAGGTTTGGGCGAGGCGGGCCAGTCGCCGCCCGATTTCTAGCGCAACAGACCCACCCACGCCGGCGTCGACTTCATCGAAGATGAAGGTCTCCCCGGTCGTGTCGGCTGCCAACACCACTTCCAGGGCCAGCCGCACCCGGCTCAGCTCTCCCCCCGAAGCCACCTTGCCGAGCGGGCCTGGCGCGCTACCAGGATTGGCCGAGAACAGCAGATTTACCAGATCGGCGCCATTGGGTCCCAGTTCAATCGGTTTCAACTCGAAAGCCAGCCTCGCCCTGGGCATTGCCAAGGCCTTGAGTTCTTCGGCCACCAGCGCACCAAGTTTGTAAGCCGCAGCCCGGCGCAGCTGACTGATCCGAGACGCAGCATCAGTGAGCTTCGCGTCGAGATCGCCGACCCGCGACCGCAAACCCTCAATCCGGGCATCGCCTGCGTCCAGCTGGAGCACACGCTCAGCGGCCTCAGCAGACCACGCGATCACCTCATCAACTGTCTCGCCGTACTTTCGGGTCAGGTGGGCCAGCTCCGCACGCCGACCAGCGATCCACTCCAAGCGCAGCGGGTCGGCGTCCAATCCGTCGAGGTAGGACGCCAGCGCGGAACTCGCATCAGCCAGCGCTGCGGCAGCGCTGGCCAACTCATCAACGATCGGCAACAGCCCAGCATCCTTCTCCAGGGCCGCAGTGAGCGTCTTGCGGGCACCAGCCACCAGAAAGAGTGCGTCGGCGTTCTCACCGAAGTTGTCGTCGGCGCCAGCCAAGGCGACCATCGCCGTCTGCGCCGCCTGACGCAGGTCGTCGACCGCCTGCAGACGCAGCGACTCCGCCGCCAGTGCCACGTCCTCTCCCGGTTGAGGGTCAGTCCGCTCGATCTCCCCCAGGCCGAACCGAAGCAGGTCCAGTTCGCGGGCGCGGGCCTGCGAGGCTGTGGTCAGCTCGGAGAGTTCAGCCGCGGCCGCGCGGCGCGCAGCGAAATCGTCCCGGTATCGCGCCAATTCGGCGGCGAGGTCAGGCCCAGCGTAGCGGTCAAGTACCTCGAGCTGGCGCTCGGCTGTGCCGAGCCGCAACTGCTCGGACTGACCGTGAATGGTGATCCACTCCCCCACGATTCCGGTACCGATGGATAGCGGCACTTGCGCGCCGCCAAGCGCCATCCGGGAGCGATTGGCACCAAGTTGGCGGCTCAGCAGCACCTCACCGTCCTCGATTTCGGCGCCGAGCTCCTCCAATTGCCTAGCCTCGTCCGAGTCGAGCCGCCACCGTCCCTCGACTAAGGCGCGGGCCGCACCGCTACGCACGAGTTTTGGATCGGCCTTGGCTCCGGCCAACAGTGCCAGACCGGTCACGATCATCGTCTTACCGGCCCCGGTTTCACCGGTGACCGCGGTGAATCCTGGCCCCGGCTCGATCGTGGCATCACCGATCACGCCAAGATCGGCGATCCTCAGCTCAGTGAGCATGGGCGGCGTCTCGCTCCGCCGCGCCGCGCCAGCCGTCCACCGGTAGTCCGAATTTGCGCACCAAGCGCTCCACGAAGGGTTGTTCTGAAATTCTGGCCAGCCGCAATGGTCGTTCGCCCAGGCGCGCCTCGATCTCCATGCCACTGGTCACATCGGTGGAGCGACGCCCGTCGCACCACACCACGCCACCGACCGGCTCGCCGCCGGGCAACACTTCGATAGTGACTACGGTCGAATCCGAAAGCACCAGCGGACGGGCGAACAACGCGTGGGCGCTCAGCGGCACCAACAGCAGCGCCGACAATTCCGGCCAGATCACCGGGCCGTGGGCAGAGAAGGCGTAGGCAGTGGAGCCGGTGGGAGTGGAAACCAGCACCCCGTCGGTGGCCCAACGCGACAACGGTCGTCCATCGATCCGCACCAGAACTTCCAGCATTCGCTCGCGAGCCAGCTTTTCCAGCGAAACCTCGTTCACCGCAAAGGAGCGCCACACTTCTTTTCCGCCGGGAGCCTCCCGTACCACCGCCTGGATGGTCATTCGCTCCTCGACGTGGTACTCGCCACTGGCAACATGATCGATCAGCGTCGGCACTTCGTAGGACTCGAGTTCGGCCAGGAATCCGACATGGCCGAGGTTAACCCCCATCACCGGTACGTCCCGGGGCACGGCCCACTCCGCAGCTCGCAGAATGTTGCCATCGCCGCCGAACACCACCATCAGTTCGCATTCGACCGGCTCGTGCTCGAGTTCACCAAGAACAGTCTGCGGAAGTTGTTCAGCCAGCCGTATTCGGTCCTCAGCGCTGGCCAGACAGGTGATGCCACGCTGGCTCATGCCCAGTACGAACTCGGCAGCAGCACCCACTGCGGCTGGCCGCAATGGGTGGATGGTCAGGGCAACTTGCCTGATCTTCGGGCTCACTCAACGTACCCTAGTCGGACTTGGCGACAATCCTCGCCCCGTCGTCCAGATGCGGCGAGGAACCTGTGGACAAACCGGTCGCAGAGTCTGTGCTGTTAGCGAATTCGACGAAGAACTCCACATTCCCAGATTCTCCGGGCAACTGACTCCTCCCCTGCCACACCGCCTCCCAGCCCAGCGCTTGGGCGGCCTCGATCACCTCAGCCACCGCCTGTTCGCGGCGCCGGGCATCGCGGACGACACCATGGTCGTCCAGGCCGCGGCGGCCCACCTCGAACTGTGGCTTGACCAGAAGTAGTGCCCGTCCGTCGGGGGCCAACACCGAGAAGACCGGCGCCAACAGCAGTTTCAATGAGATGAAGGACACATCGGCCACCACCAGATTCACGGGTTGACCATCAAGATCTCCCAGGGTCAAGTCACGCAAGTTCAGTCGCTCCCGCACGATCACTCTCGGGTCCGCACGCACGGAGGCCACCAGTTGGCCGTGCCCGACGTCGACCGCGTAGACCTGTCCGGCCCCGGCTTCGAGCAGCACCTGGGTGAATCCACCCGTGCTTGCGCCTGCGTCCAGCACTCTGGCTGGCACAACGGTTCCCGAAGCCGCCAACGCGCCGGCCAACTTGTGGGCCGCCCGCGAGACGTAGTGGTCGGCATGGTCCAGTTCGAGCCGGTCAGCGGCCTCCACACTGCTGGCTGGACGCCACACGACGACATCATTGACGCGCACCTGCCCCGCCTTGATGGCCTCTTGGGCACGTTGGCGGGAACGCGCCAGGCCGCGATCAACAAGTGCGCGGTCGAGCCGGGAGCTCAACTCTGTGGGGTCCGCAGGACCTGCTGCAGGACGTCGACCGCTGCGGTCAGCTGCTGGGGATGTTCGCCGACCGGGCCACCCAGATCCACTCTGGCCAGCGCCTCATCAAGCAGTTCTACCCCGGTGAACGGCGGCGCGGTCGGCGCTGTTTCAGTCACGGACACATCCTAAGGCCGCAGGCACGACCTACGCCTCGCCCAAACCACGCGCGGCCAGCGCCGCACCCGTGGCCTGAGCGTGCCCGACAGCCCGCACCACCACCGGTGTCACCAAGGCGAACAGGTTGCGCTCCCGTCCCCGGGCCCGGGCAGCCTGGCGCACCTGAGCAAAGCTGTCCAACAGCACCGGCACCGAGCGCAACATGATCGCGATCGCCAATCCCACCAGTTCAGGATTCACCCGCAGCGGCCGCAACGGCTTCAGCGCTGCAACCAGGGCATCGATCAGCACCGCTGCCGGGGTCGTCATGGTGAGCAACCGACTGGCGTACACAGCCGTGACCAGGTTGGCCACCACCACTACCGCCAGATCTACCCGCCCGATCAGCATCTGATAGGCGGCCAGCATCGCGGCGACCAGCCAGAAACCGAGCGGCATCCCCCAAGCAACCCTTGGACGCAACCGCGCCGATACCAGCGCCAGCATCGTGATCCCGAGAGCCACCAGGCTCCACACCGGTTGGGCCAGGGCCAGCACTGGAACGGTCAACACCAGTAACAGCAGATACTTCCAGCCGGCTCCGAGGCGGTGCAGCCAGCTGTTGCCGGCCACATACAACCCGAAGAGGTTCACCGCCGCACCAGCTCCAGGTAGGCCGCGATCGCAGCGTCCGGAGCGTCATCGGCGACGACTCGACCACCGTCAATGACCAGCACGCGATCGGCTTCGCCAGCGAAATCCAGGTCGTGCGTGGCCAGCACGACCTGCTGAGCCAAACCGGCGATGAGGTGGCGAACCCGATCCCGGTTGCGCAGGTCGAGCAGGGTGGTCGGTTCGTCGGCTACCAGGATCCTCGGGGCGGCCGCGAGCACCGAGGTGAACGCCACCAACTGACGCTCACCGCCGGAAAGGTCGTAGACACTCTGTTCAGCCACTCCCGCCAGGCCGCGCTCGGCCAACAATCTCAGCGCTTCCTGCCGGCGCTCGGCTCGATCTCGGATCCGGGACCGCAGCGAAAGTTCTACGTCGTCGACCGGCGTGGCCAAGACGAGCTGGGCCAGCGGGTCAGTGAATACGAAGCCCACCAGGCGACGCACCTCACGCCCTTTGCGACCGGTATCCAACCCGTCCACGCTGACCTCACCAGTTGTGGGAAGCACCAGCCCGTTGAACAAGCGCAACAGGGTCGACTTACCCGATCCGTTCGCACCGATAACCGCGATTCGGTGTTCGCTCAGTTCGAGGGAGGTTGGCTGCAGCAGGACCTTGACGCGCGCCGGCCCAGCGTCAGGCAGGCTAACCGAGACGCCTGCTTCGCGAAGCTGGATCAACTCAGGCCGTGACCGGACGGCGCCGCGACGCCAGCACGGCCGGGAAGGCCTTGTGCACGGCGACCGCAATCGCGGAGGCAACGAACATCTTGGCCAAGTCACCGGGCCAGAAGGCCAGGTCGGTGACGAAGGCGGCCGTCAAGCTGAGGTGCGCGACGCCGGCGATAAGGCCGAGGATGCCCAGCCCGTGCACGACAACTGAAGCGGCTAGTCCGGCCAGGAAGAATCCGAGGTACTGGCTGGCACCTCGCCAGTTCACCACCAACTTCGCGATAAGTCCGGCAATCAAAGCCCCCAGTGGGAACGCGAGCAGGTAACCGACTGAGGCCTTGCCGAAAACTGCTGGCCCGGCCACGCCCGAAGCGAACACCGGTAGCCCTGCCAGCCCAACCGCAAGGTAGAGCAGGGTGGCCAACAGGCCGCGCCAGGGGCCGAGCACCAACCCCGCCAGCACAACTGCCAAGGTCTGCAGGGTGATCGGTACGCCGATTCCGATCGGAATGGCGGGCACGATCGAGAAGGCCGTGATCAAGGCGGCGAACACGGCGATGAGGGCGAGGTCGGTAGCAACCGATGGGCGGCCGGTGGCATTCACGTGCTTCTCCTTGATACTTGGGATTCGCCAAACGATAGCGTGCGAGTCAGGGCACCAGTTCGAGCGCGTCGAGCGCTGATCCTGCGTGGAGGCTCGCGTCTCGCCAGGCGAGCTGAGCGACGGCCCACAGGGCGTCCAGCTGTTCCTCGAAGGTTGTTGGTGCAGTGGTCACCACGATCTGGCCGGCCGCGGCCACGGCCTCCTGCGCTCGGCAGATGGCCTGGTTTCCGGCCAGTTCGCTGGTACGTCGCGGAGCCAACAGAGCGCTCACATCAGATCCGATGCAGCTTGGCTGCGCCCCTGGCGGTGCAGACACCAGATCGCTCTTACCGTGGGCACCGCTGAATACCATCAGCGAATCCATGCCCGCAGCCACGGCTCCAACTATGTCGGTGTCCAGACGATCTCCGACGAAGATCGGATTGCTCGCGCCAGTACGGCGCACTGCCTCGTCCAGCATCGGACGATACGGCTTGCCGAAAATGGTCGGCGCCCCACCAAGGGCAGTCGCTAGCACAGCGATCGCGCCACCGACTCCGGGCACCAGCCCTCGGTCGGTCGGACGGGAGGCATCGCCATTGGTTGCAAACCAGCGGGCTCCGCTTTGAATCGCCAGCGCAGCCTCATCGAACCGTCTCCAATTGAGGTCCGGATCGTAGCCTTGGATCACGGCGTCAGGCCGATCGTCGGCGTCCTCCACCACTTGAAACCCTGCCTCACCGAGGAGTGCTGCCAGATTGGTGCTGCCGCACACCAATATCTTCGCGCCGCCTGGCAGCTCGTCCTGCAACGCCGCCGCCGCCACCTGCGCGCTGGTCAGGACGTTCTGGGTGTCGGCGACGAAACCGAGGCGATTGAGCTGATCAATCACCACTTGCGCCGGGCGGGCAGCATTGTTGGTCACGTACATGACCCGCTTTCCCCGCCGGGACAGTTCAGCCAGCGCCTCAGCGGCGCCGGGCACTGCCTCTGGGCCCAGATAGATCACACCGTCCAGGTCGAAGAACGCAGTGTCGTAGGCGTCGATAAGTGAGCGCACAGTGCCCCGCTTAGTCCTCGTCCCCATGGTCGTCCCCGAGTCCAACGGGGCCGCCGCTTTCGAGTTCAACGGTCGCGTCGTCCGCAGCCTCGAGGGTCTGGACGTCTTCGAGTTCGACATCTCCAACCACGACGGTCTCGACATCTCCAAATGAAATGGCCTCGTCATCTTCAAGATCGACAGACTCACCGTCTTCAAGATCGACAGACTCACCGTTTTCGAGCAGGTCAGACTCCGCGCCTTCGAGCCCATCGACCTGGTCGTCGCCGGACTCATCCTCTTCGGAGTCGTCGAATTCGATCACCACGCCTCGAAGCCTCGCGACCCGATCGGCAGCGTCAGTGGACTCATCTGCATCAAGACTGGCCGCAGCTTCGAACCAGCGTTCAGCGGATTCGATCTGGCCGACCTGCTCGAGCAGGTCGGCGTAGGCGTAGCGAAGCCGGGCCCTGACAATCTTCGGCCCACGGGTTCCCACCGATTCGATCTCGGCCTGCAGCAGGCGAAGCGCCTCCGGCACCTTGCCGGTGTCAGCGCGCACCCCAGCCTCGACCAGTCGCAGTTCGACCATGGCCGGGACCTCAGGATCGCCAGCCAGACCTTCCTTGATCAACTTCAGTGCAGCCTGGGACCTGCCCAGCGCCCGCTCACAGTCGGCCGTCGCTGGCAAGTACTCATCGGTGCCAGTCATTCGGCGCAGCGCCCGGAACTCGGTCAGCGCCGTGGTGAAGTCAGCCGCGGCGTATGCGGTCTCCCCCACAGCTTCACGCACAATCGGCAACCGGGGAGCTGACTGCTTGGCTGCCACGGCATGCCGATGGGCCAATGCGGGATCGGAATCGATGAGCTTGCCCGCCATCAGAAGATGCCCGCCGACATACTCCGCCTTCTCCGGAGAAAGGCCACGCAACTCGGCGCGAACACCCCGGGGCAATTGGTTCAAGTCAAGATCGCGGGGAAGCACAGGTGGACGCACGTAGTTCTCATCGCGCCGATCCAACCAAGGACGGGCGGTCGGTGCGCTGGATCCGGACCCCGCGTCGCCACGCTCAGCACTGGGCCGCCGATCGTCGCTACGAACAGGTCGATCAACATGGCTCGAACTCGCCGACCGATCAAAACCGCCCTGACGTGCGGGTCCACGGCTCTGGCCGGCGCGATCACTACCTCCGCCACGGGTGTCGCGGTCGCCGGTCCTGGGTCGGGAGTCGCGATCGTTGCTCCACGAGTTGCCGCTCGGACGTGAACTGCGGGAGCGATCGTCACCGCCGGGACGGCCGCCACGGGTGTCGCGGTCGCCGGTCCTGGGTCGGGAGTCGCGATCGTTGCTCCACGAGTTGCCGCTCGGACGTGAACTGCGGGAGCGATCGTCACCGCCGGGACGGCCGCCACGGGTGTCGCGGTCGCCGGTCCTGGGTCGGGAGTCGCGATCGTTGCTCCAGGAGTTGCCGCTGGGGCGGCTACCACGGGTGTCGCGGTCGCCGGTCCTGGGTCGGCTGTCGCGGTCGTTGCTCCAGGAGTTGCCGCTGGGGCGGCTACCACGGGTGTCGCGGTCGCCGGTCCTGGGTCGGCTGTCGCGGTCGTTGCTCCAGGAGTTGCCGCTGGGACGGCTACCACGGGTGTCGCGGTCGCCGGTCCTGGGTCGGCTGTCGCGGTCGTTGCTCCAGGAGTTGCCGCTGGGACGGCTACCACGGGTGTCGCGGTCGCCGGTCCTGGGTCGGTTGTCGCGGTCGCCGCTTCTGGGTCGGCTGTCGCGGTCGTTGCTCCAGGAGTTGCCGCTCGGACGGCTGTCGCGGTCGTTGCGGTCGCCGGTCCTGGGTCGAGAGTCTCGATCAGCACTCCACGAGCTCTTGGAGCGTTCCGGCCGTCCACGGTTATCTCCGCCGGAACGAGTACCGGCAGCGTAAGAACCCCGCGAACCGCCTGCGCCTGGGCCAGACCGACCAGTCTTGGGCCTATCTTCGCTCCACGAACGACCAGCGGGTGCGCCCCGGCCAGATCCGCGGTCAGAATCGCCCGCGTTCCATCGGCTGGTTCCGCTTCGGGTACCGGAATCGCCTCCGCCGCGTCGCGGGCCTTCGCCTCGCGCAGCGCCGCCTCCGGCGGAACTATCTCGACCAGACCTAGCCGATGGGCCATTGCCGGAACTGCGTGGACTACGGCCGGCTCCGGCCTTGCCACGCTGCGACGATCGCTCGTCCGCTCCGCCACGATCTGAGGTGGGATCACTCACCGCACCATCCTGCCCTTCTGCGCTAGTCCGCGCCAAGTTTCATACTGTCTTCACAAAGCCACGAGGGCCAAAAAGTAAACACCCCCGTGAGGCCGAAGCTCCACGGGGGTGTTTGTATGTCCGGCGACGTCCTACTCTCCCACAGGTTCCCACCTGCAGTACCATCGGCGCTGAGAGGCTTAGCTTCCGGGTTCGGAATGGAACCGGGCGTTTCCCTCTCGCCATGATCACCGAAACTCTATAGAGTTGTGACGGGTCTCTCTCAGTTGAGGAGACTCCCGACCGTTACTCGGGAACTACACAGTGGACGCGTAACATCTTTGTAGGAAAACAAGCCCTCGGCCTATTAGTATCGGTCAGCTCCATGCATTGCTGCACTTCCACATCCGACCTATCAACCCGGTGGTCTTCCGGGGGCCTTACCAGATTAACTCTGTGGGAACCCTCATCTTGAGACGTGCTTCCCGCTTAGATGCTTTCAGCGGTTATCACTTCCAAACGTAGCCAACCAGCCGTGCTCTTGGCAGAACAACTGGCACACCAGAGGTTTGTCCGTCCCGGTCCTCTCGTACTAAGGACAGCCTCTCTCAAGATTCCTACGCGCGCAGCGGATAGGGACCGAACTGTCTCACGACGTTCTAAACCCAGCTCGCGTGCCGCTTTAATGGGCGAACAGCCCAACCCTTGGGACCGACTCCAGCCCCAGGATGCGACGAGCCGACATCGAGGTGCCAAACCATGCCGTCGCTATGGACGCTCGGGCAAGATCAGCCTGTTATCCCCGGGGTACCTTTTATCCGTTGAGTGACGGCGCTTCCACATGCCACCGTCAGATCACTAGTCCCGACTTTCGTCCCTGCTTGAGGTGTCCCTCTCACAGTCAAGCTCCCTTGTGCACTTACACTCAACACCTGATTGCCAACCAGGCTGAGGGAACCTTTGGGCGCCTCCGTTACTCTTTGGGAGGCGACCGCCCCAGTCAAACTACCCATCAGGCACTGTCCCTGATCCAGATAATGGACCTAGGTTAGATATCCAGAACAGCCAGAGTGGTATTTCAACGATGACTCCACAAGAACTGGCGTCCCTGCTTCAAAGTCTCCCACCTATCCTACACAAGCTGTACCGAACACCAATACCAAACTATAGTAAAGGTCCCGGGGTCTTTCCGTCCTGCTGCGCGTAACGAGCATCTTTACTCGTAGTGCAATTTCGCCGAGTTCGTGGTGGAGACAGCGCCCAAATCGTTACTCCATTCGTGCAGGTCGGAACTTACCCGACAAGGAATTTCGCTACCTTAGGATGGTTATAGTTACCACCGCCGTTTACTGGGGCTTAAGTTCGGTGCTTCGATTGCTCTAACACTTCCCCTTAACCTTCCAGCACCGGGCAGGAGTCAGTCCGTATACATCGTCTTTCAACTTGGCACGGACCTGTGTTTTTAGTAAACAGTCGCTTGGGCCTGGTCTCTGCGACCCTCAGTGCTGCCGGCAGCAAGTGCCTTGACACATCAGGTCCCCCTTATCCCGAAGTTACGGGGGTATTTTGCCGAGTTCCTTCACCACGATTCTCTCGATCGCCTTGGTATTCTCTACCTATCCACCTGTGTCGGTTTGGGGTACGGGCGGCTAACAACTCGCTCACGAAGATTTTCTAGGCAGCATAGGATCACCCACTTTTTATCGCCATCGTGTCTCAGGCTTCACGAGGTACGGATTTGCCTATACCTCACCCTACGCACTTAGCCCGGTATACCATTACCCGGGTTGGGCTACCTTCCTGCGTCCCTCCGCAGCTTGCCTAATACAAGTTTGGGTCACAGACTCAAGACTGCTCGGACCGAAGTCCTCCTAGCCTCTTGCGTGTTTAGCATTACTCGCCTCAGCACGGTCGTTGTTTCGCCGGTACGGGAATATCGACCCGTTGTCCATCGACTACGCCTGTCGGCCTCGCCTTAGGTCCCGACTTACCCAGGGCAGATTAGCTTGACCCTGGAACCCTTGGATATTCGGCGGACGGGTTTCTCACCCGTCATTCGCTACTCATGCCTGCATTCTCACTCGTGTGCTCTCCACGGCTGGGTCACCCCGCCGCTTCACAGCGCACACGACGCTCCCCTACCCATCCGCACACCTGGACCACGAAGGCCTAGTTATAATGCGAATGCCATAGCTTCGGTGGATTACTTGAGCCCCGCTACATTGTCGGCGCAGAATCACTTGACCAGTGAGCTATTACGCACTCTTTCAAGGGTGGCTGCTTCCAAGCCAACCTCCTGGTTGTCACTGCGACTCCACATCCTTTTCCACTTAGTAATCTCTTAGGGACCTTAGCTGATGATCTGGGCTGTTTCCCTCTCGACTATGAAGCTTATCCCCCACAGTCTCACTGCCGCGCTCTCACTTACCGGCATTCGGAGTTTGGCTGAATTCGGTAAGCTTGTAGGCCCCCTAGTCCATCCAGTGCTCTACCTCCGGCAAGAAACACGCGACGCTGCACCTATATGCATTTCGGGGAGAACCAGCTATCACGTAGTTTGATTGGCCTTTCACCCCTATCCACAGCTCATCCCCTCGGTTTTCAACCCAAGTGGGTTCGGGCCTCCACGACGTCTTACCGTCGCTTCACCCTGGCCATGGATAGATCACTACGCTTCGGGTCTAGAGCACGCGACTATGTCGCCCTATTCGGACTTGCTTTCGCTACGGCTTCCCCACACGGGTTAACCTCGCCACGTACCACTAACTCGCAGGCTCATTCTTCAAAAGGCACGCCGTCACCCTTGCAGGCTCCGACGGATTGTAGGCAATCGGTTTCAGGTACTATTTCACTCCCCTCCCGGGGTACTTTTCACCTTTCCCTCACGGTACTTGTCCGCTATCGGTCATCAAGGAGTATTTAGGCTTAACGGGTGGTCCCGCCAGATTCATGCGGAATTTCAGGGGTTCCGCATTACTTGGGGTGACGCTCGGGAGAGATCAACTTACGTCTACGGGGGTGTTACCCTCTATGCCAGAACTTCCCAGAGTCCTTCGACTTCATTGATCTTTTCTTACTCCCTGACCGGTTAACAGCCCGGTCTGAACGGCCCCACAACACCCAGCATGCAACGCCTGTTAGCTATCACACATGCGGGGTTTGGCCTCTTCCGCGTTCGCTCGCCACTACTTACGGAATCACGGTTGTTTTCTTTTCCTGTGGGTACTGAGATGTTTCACTTCCCCACGTTCCCTCCAGCTACCCTATGTGTTCAGGTAGAGGTCGCCGGACATTACTCCGGTTTCTTTCGAGGTTTCCCTATTCGGAGATCCCCGGATCGAAGCTCGTTTACCAGCTCCCCGGGGCTTATCGCAGGTTACAACGTCCTTCATCGGCTCTTGATGCCTAGGCATCCACCGATTGCCCTTAGTAGCTTGTTATTTCACTACAAAGATGCTCGCGTCCACTGTGCAGTTCTCAAGAAACGGGCGGGCCCAGAATCGTCGCCGTGTTACCGGTTCCGATAGCTGGTCCGCGCTGAAGAGGGTTGCTTTCGCGACCGACCCTTCAGGACCCAACAGCGTGCTTGGGCTTCGCTCCTGGACTCGAGGTTCCACTCCGCCGGCGAACCGGACAGTTGTACTGACGAGCCTGGTGGCTCAGCTTAATGGTCAATGCTCCACTAGGTGCTTGCTTGGGCCATCGACGTTTGCGATGGAACCCAAAGCGCTGGACAGGTTGATTAGGCCTGCCAATAGCTCCTTAGAAAGGAGGTGATCCAGCCGCACCTTCCGGTACGGCTACCTTGTTACGACTTAGTCCTAATTACCGGTCCCACCTTCGACAGCTCCCTCCACAAGGGTTAGGCCACCGGCTTCGGGTGTTACCGACTTTCATGACTTGACGGGCGGTGTGTACAAGGCCCGGGAACGTATTCACCGCAGCGTTGCTGATCTGCGATTACTAGCGACTCCGACTTCATGGGGTCGAGTTGCAGACCCCAATCCGAACTGAGACTGGCTTTATGGGATTCGCTCCACCTTGCGGTATTGCAGCCCTTTGTACCAGCCATTGTAGCATGCGTGAAGCCCTGGACATAAGGGGCATGATGACTTGACGTCATCCCCACCTTCCTCCGAGTTGACCCCGGCAGTCTTCTATGAGTTCCCGGCATTACCCGCTGGCAACATAGAACGAGGGTTGCGCTCGTTGCGGGACTTAACCCAACATCTCACGACACGAGCTGACGACAGCCATGCACCACCTGTATACCGACCTTGCGGGGCACCTATCTCTAGGTGTTTCCGGCATATGTCAAACCCAGGTAAGGTTCTTCGCGTTGCATCGAATTAATCCGCATGCTCCGCCGCTTGTGCGGGCCCCCGTCAATTCCTTTGAGTTTTAGCCTTGCGGCCGTACTCCCCAGGCGGGGCACTTAATGCGTTAGCTACGGCACGGAATCCGTGGAAGGATCCCACACCTAGTGCCCACCGTTTACGGCGTGGACTACCAGGGTATCTAAGCCTGTTTGCTCCCCACGCTTTCGCTTCTCAGCGTCAGGAAATGTCCAGAGAACCGCCTTCGCCACTGGTGTTCCTCCTGATATCTGCGCATTCCACCGCTCCACCAGGAATTCCGTTCTCCCCTACATCCCTCAAGTCTGCCCGTATCGAAAGCAGGCTCAGGGTTAAGCCCTGAGTTTTCACTTCCGACGCAACAGACCGCCTACAAGCTCTTTACGCCCAATAATTCCGGACAACGCTCGCACCCTACGTATCACCGCGGCTGCTGGCACGTAGTTAGCCGGTGCTTCTTCTGCAGGTACCGTCAGAAACCCTTCGTCCCTGCTGAAAGCGGTTTACAACCCGAAGGCCTTCATCCCGCACGCGGCGTTGCTGCGTCAGGCTTTCGCCCATTGCGCAATATTCCCCACTGCTGCCTCCCGTAGGAGTCTGGGCCGTATCTCAGTCCCAGTGTGGCCGGTCGCCCTCTCAGGCCGGCTACCCGTCGACGCCTTGGTGAGCCATTACCTCACCAACAAGCTGATAGGCCGCGAGCCCATCCTTGACCGTCGGAGCTTTCCACCCCGGCAGATGCCCGCCAGGGTCGTATCCGGTATTAGCAGCTGTTTCCAACTGTTATCCCAGGGTCAAGGGTAGGTTGCTCACGTGTTACTCACCCGTTCGCCACTGATCAGGAGAGCAAGCTCTCCATCACCGTTCGACTTGCATGTGTTAAGCACGCCGCCAGCGTTCGTCCTGAGCCAGGATCAAACTCTCCGTTGAAAAATTTCGGTGTAGGCTTTAAGGCCCAGTAACCGTCAACTTTAGTCTGATTCTGACGCAGACCAATACTGGTCTGTATCAATAATCAAAGGAATCCGTCCCGATTTGTGTTTGGCTCACGCCTCGCACGCCCCGGTACGGGGTTTTGTTCGCACTCCGAAGAGTGCATTTTGTGCATTGACTTTTAAGCACGCTGTTGAGTTCTCAAGTTTCGGATGCGCACCTCGCGTTGGCTTTCACCGCCGCTTGGGGCAACTCGACTAACTTTATAAGTTCCAGAGTCTCTTGTCAAACCGACTCTTTTACTTATTCCTCCACTTTCCAGGGCGTTTGCCCTAGTCAGTAGCGGTTTGTTGTCCTGCTCCGACCTTCGGTCGTTGCTTGGGGCAACTCGCTAAACTTTACGGAGTTTGGAGCCGCTTGTCAAACCGACCCTTTTCTCCCGATCCCGCCCGCGACACTGTTCGAACCTGGCGGCTCCTGGCATGGAGGCACACCCTGTTCGAGCTAGTCGTTGGTGGTTTCGGCGCCCAGTTCGGCCGTTTCGGTCTCCCGATCTCGTCCGTCTCACTGGCAGCGCTCACAGAACATTACGCGTTTGGGCGGGGTGGGTCAAATCAGCGCGACGGTCGGGCGTGTCTGACTCTGACTAGGCCTAACGCTCGATTTCGACGGCTCCTACGGTCTTCCTGCCACGACGGACGATCACGAATTTCCCGGCCAATAGGTCACCGTTGGTGACTGCGTGGTCCGGATCGGTGACCTTTTGGTTGTTCAGGTAGGCCCCGCCCTCCGCCACAGCCCTCCGGGCGGCCGACTTGCTCGGCACCACCCCGGCGGCTGCCATCAGATCTACGACACTGGGCAAGTCAGTGCCAGCTGGCAGCTTCACGCCGCCCAGCTCTGCGCTGACGTCACGAAGTACGGCTTCTGAAAGCCCCGCAAGCTCGCCGCTGCCAAAGATGGCTGCCGCGGCTGCGGTGGCGGCCTCGCGATCAGATGGGGAGTGCACCAGGTCGGTGACGTCGTCGGCCAGTGCCCGCTGGGCGATCCGCTGGTGCGGCGCTTCGGCGGCTCGTCGAATCAGGTCGTCCAGCTCGTCCTTACTTCTTTCGGAGAAGATGCGCAGGTACGTGGCCACCATCGCATCCTCGGCATTTAGGAAAAACTGGTGGAACGCGTAGGGGCTGGTCATCGCCGGGTCCAGCCAAACGGTGCCCGACTCGGTCTTGCCGAACTTGGTGCCGTCGGCCTTCGTCAGCAGCGGCGTGGCGAGCGCGTGGGCCTTGCCGCCGTCGGCGCGTCGGATCAGCTCGACGCCGGAGGTGAGGTTGCCCCACTGGTCCGATCCCCCGGTTTGCATGGTGACGCCATGTCGTCGGTACAGCTCCAAGAAGTCCAGCGACTGCAGCAACATGTAGGAGAACTCCGTGTAGGAGATGCCAGTCTCCAGCCGCGCCTTGACCACCTCACGATCCAGCATCCGATTGATGCTGAAGTGCTTGCCGATGTCGCGAAGGAAGTCCAGGGTGCTCAGCTCGGAGGTCCAGTCGTAGTTATTGACCACCTGCGCGGCCGCCGGCCCATCGAAGTCGACGAACTTGCTCACTTGGGTTCGGATCCGTTCCACCCACTCGTGCACCAGATCCTTGGGATTCAAGTTCCGCTCACTGGATTGCTTAGGATCACCGATCAGTCCGGTGGAACCACCCACGAGCAGAAACGGGCGATGCCCGGCCGCCTGCAGACGGCGCGACAGCATCAGCTGAACCAGATTGCCCATATGAATGCTTGGAGCAGTTGGGTCGAATCCCACATAGGACTTCACCTGACCGGCGTCCAGGGCGGCCGACAAGGCCTCAGCGTCAGTGGAGTGGGCGACGAACCCGCGCCAGGTCAGTTCTTCAAGTAAGGCATTCACGCCTGGTAAGCCTAGTGGCGAGGACCGGTCCACCTCGAACCCGCGCTGTCGGTGGCCTGGACTAGGTTCTTGGGCATGCCTTCCTTTCGCGCCAGCGTCGCGGTAATTCGGACCCTGCCTGGGGTGGCCCCCGATGCCGTGCTCGACGCCGCACAACATGGCATCGCGGCGCATTTCCACATCGAGGATGCCTTTGTGGACGTGGACAGCCTCAGGAACGGGGCCGGTCTACCTCGGGTGACGATCCGGTTCGTGGTACCGGCCACCAGCGACCACGAAGAGAATGCCCTCGCCTGGACTGCGGCCAAGTCGCTGGCCGGCGCCGTTGGCCACGTCGCTGAATGGAGTCAGCTGCGGGTGTTCCGGCGCGTCAAAGGCCGGTGGCTATTGCTGGACGCGCAACCGTGAGCTCGGCCGGCCAACTCAAGCGAGCAGTTCCAGATCGAGGCTGACCCACGCCCGGCCGTCCACCGAGGTCACTCGACGATTCCCGGTGTCCACAAAGCCCAGGTCGGCGTACAAGGCCCGCGCGGGCAGGTTGTTCTGGTAGACCCCGAGCGTGACCCGCTCAGCTCCGCTGTCACGGGCAAGCTGCACCAAGTGCGTGACCAGCGCCCGTCCCCAACCCTGACCCCGGCGCTCGGGATCGACCAGAACCCAACCGATTCGGGTTGAATCGGGCAGCCGCTGCAACGACCCACAAGCCAGTGGCAGGTCATCGAGTGTCAGTACCACGCCCTGTCGTTGCTGCTGCGCGGCCACCGCCAGCAACTCCGCTGCGCTGAACGGCCACGGCAGGCTGGTGCCTGCGAAAAGAGCAACCTCCGCAGCAGACTCCACCCAGGTACACACCGCCTCCGCAGCTGCCGCATCCAACGGCTCAAAGCTTGTCATCGGTTGCACCTCGGATGCCAGGTCAGCCGATTGTGGAACGCAACTCTGCAAGCTGGGCGCGCACCTGGATCGGGGCGGTGCCACCACGCCCATTGCGCGAGGAGACCGACCCTTCAACAGTGAGGACCTTCAGCACGTCCGGATTCAGCTCAGGTGAGATCTCGGCCAGCTGATCTCCGGTCAGATCGGCAAGTTCGATTCTGTTGGTTTCACAGAATCGCACGCACGCACCCGCGATCTCGTGGGCCCGAGCGAACGGAACCCGCTGGCGCACCAGCCAGTCGGCAACGTCGGTGGCCAACGAGAAGCCCTTTGGCGCCAGCGATGACATCCGCTCGTGATGGAACTTCAGCGTGGAAACCATGCCGGTGACCGCGGGCAGAAGCACTCGCAACTGATCGAGCCCGTCGAAGAGCGGCTCCTTGTCCTCTTGAAGGTCCCGGTTATAGGCCAGCGGCAGGCCCTTGAACGTGGCCAACAGGCCAGCCAGATTTCCGATCAGGCGTCCGGCCTTACCGCGCGCCAGTTCGGCCACGTCGGGGTTCTTCTTCTGCGGCATGATGCTCGACCCGGTGGACCAGGCGTCGTCGAGAGTGGCGAAGCCGAACTCCGCGGTGCACCACAGAATTACGTCCTCGCTCAGGCGAGACAGGTCAACCCCAACCTGGGCCAGCACATAGGCCTCTTCAGCTACCAGATCACGCGAGGCAGTGCCATCGATGCTGTTGGGCACCGATCCGGCGAAGCCGAGCTCGTGGGCGACCAGTTCGGGATCCAGGCCCAGCGAGGTGCCAGCCAGCGCGCCAGACCCGTAGGGACTCAGCGCCAGGCGCCGTCCCAGATCGGCCAGGCGTTGCAGATCGCGCACCAGCGGCCAAGCATGGGCCAAGAGGTGATGGCTGAGCAGCACCGGTTGGGCAGATTGCAGGTGAGTGCGGCCAGGCATGATCGCGCCAAGGTTGGCTTCGGCCTGATCGGCCAGGGCCGAAATCAGGTCCCGCAGGTCGGCGTCCAGCTCAGCATTGGCTGCACGCAGATATGACCTGATCAAAGTGGCGATCTGGTCATTGCGGGAACGACCGGCCCGCAGCCGACCGCCAAGCTCGGGTCCGACTTCAGCGATCAGCAGCCGCTCCAGAGCGCCATGGACGTCCTCATCGCTCGGCTCGGGTCCGAGCTCTCCTGACGTCACCTTCGCCAACACCGCATCCAGGCCAGAGCTCATCGCAGCCAACTCCTCAGCCGTCAGCATGCCAGCGGCGTGCAGGGCCAAGGCATGGGCCTTGGACGCCGCCAGATCATGCCCGGCCAGCCTCCAATCGAACTGGGTCGACTTGCTCAGGGCGAACATCGCCTCGGCCGGGCCACCGGCGAAGCGCCCGCCCCAAAGCCGTCCGGATTCGGTCGAATCGCTCATCGCACCTCTTCTAACTCAATTGGCGTGCAGACCCAACAGGAACTCGGCCACCGCCGCTCCCCCATTCGGGTCACGAGAAATCACCAGCACGGTGTCATCGCCGGCGATCGTACCGAGGATCGGCTCGAGTGCGACCTTGTCGATCGCCGAAGCAAAGAACTGAGCCGCGCCCGGTGGGGTATGGAGCACGGCCAGATTGGCCGACCCCTCGGCAGAGAGCAGTAGCTCCCCGCACAGTCGGCCCAGCCGAGACAGCGCCGCCGAACTGCCCGGCCCGTGTTCGCCGGCCAGCAACGCATAGGCGAACTGGCCGGCAGCTGTCCGAACCCGGACTGCACCGAGTTCCAGCAGATCCTTGCTCAAAGTGCCCTGCGAAACCACGATCCCGGACTCGGCCAGGTGAGCGGCCAGCTCGGTTTGCGATCCGATCGTGGAGCGCTCTATCAACTCCGCGATCTTCGACTGGCGCGCGTTCTTGGTCAGCGGCGCCCGCACCGCCTCGGTCACTTCGCTCCTTCACCAGGCTGAGAACCGATGGAAATCAGTCCAGGTAGCGCGGCCACGAACTCGTCCAGCTGAGCGTCGGTGATGATCAGGGGCGGAGCGATCCGCAGGACATCCGGGCGCGGAGCGTTGATCACGAACCCGGCGTCCAATGCAGCCTTAGCCACCGCGTCCGCGATCGGGGTGGCCAACACGATGCCTCGCAGCAATCCCCTGCCCCGCACGGTGCGGATCTGGGGATGGTTCAGTGCGGCAAGAGCGAGCGCCAAGTGCTCCCCCGCCGCGACAGCCCGATCCAACAGCCCGTCGCGCTCGATGATGCCCAACACTGCCAGTCCGGCGGCCGCAGCTACCGGGTTCCCGCCGAAGGTGGTGCCGTGAGTGCCCGGGGTGAGCAGGGACGCGGCCGGGCCGGTGGCCACACAGGCGCCGATCGGGAAGCCGTTACCCAACCCCTTGGCGAAAGTGACGATGTCGGCGGTCACCCCGGACTCAGCACTGGCCAGCCAACCACCACAACGGCCGATACCGGTCTGCACCTCGTCGATCCACAACAGAGCACCGGCCGCAGCCGTGATCTCTCTGGCTTTGGCCAGGAAACCCGCGGGCGGCTCCACCACACCGTTCTCCCCCTGGATCGGCTCAATGATCACTGCGGCGACGCTGTCATCCACGGCTGCCGCCAGGGCGTCCGCGTCGCCGTACGGGACGAAAATGACCTCACCGGGCAGCGGCTCGAACGGTACCCGGTACTTCGGGTTGGCGGTCAGCGCCAGCGCACCGAGGCTGCGTCCGTGGAAGGCGCCGGCCATCGAGATCAGCCGCTTGCGCCCCGTCATCCGGGTGATCTTGAAGCCCGCCTCGTTGGCCTCGGTGCCCGAATTGGTGAAAAACACCCGAGCCTGGGTGAGAGGCGCATTGACTGTGACGAAACCAGCCAGCCGTTCGGCCAGTGCGATCTGGGTGGGGGTGGCGAAGAAGTTCGACACATGCCCCAGTGTCGACAGCTGTGCCGAGATCGCCCCCAGCACCTGCGGGTGCGCGTGCCCCAGGGCGTTCACCGCCAGCCCGGAAAGCAGATCGAGGTAGCGATTGCCGTCGGCGTCCCACAGATACACGCCCTCACCTCGGACGAAGACCCGCGACGGCGCTCCGAAGGTGTTCATCAGCGCGCCGGAATAGCGACTGATCAGCGCGGCCTGGGCACTGGGGACAGCGATGGTTTCGGCAGGGACCTCGAACTCATCGCACATCAGCGCAGCTCCTTCAACACCGATTGGCCCAATACCATCGTGCCGATGCCCTCATCGGTGAAGATTTCCAGCAATAGCGCGTGCGGAACCCGCCCGTCGATCACCGTCGCCTTGGGCACACCGGCCCGGACAGCGTCCACACAGGCCTCCATCTTCGGGATCATCCCGGCTGCCAGCCCCGGCAGCATCGCGGCCAGGTCGTCCACGGCAATCTGACGGATCACCTCGGTCGAGTTCGGCCAGTCGCGGTAGAGGCCTTCGACGTCGGTCAGCACGATCAGCCGCTCAGCACCAAGGGCTGCCGCCAGTGCCCCGGCTGCGGTATCGGCGTTCACGTTGTGCACCTGGCCGTCCTCGTCAGGAGCGACGGTGGCAACCACCGGAATCCGACCGGCGTTGATCAGGTCGATCACCGCTTCGGGACGCACCTCGGTCACCTCACCCACCAGGCCCAGGTCGACCTCCTTGCCGTCGATCTCCACGCCCTTGCGCTCAGCGGTCAACAGGCCGGCATCCTCGCCGGACAGACCGACCGCCAGTGGCCCGCGCGAGTTGATGAGGCCGACCAACTCGCGGTTGACCTGACCCATCAACACCATCCGAACCACGTCCATGGCCTCGGGGGTGGTGACCCGCAACCCTCCGCGAAACTCACTCTCGATTCCGAGCCTGGCCAGCATCGAGGAGATCTGCGGCCCGCCGCCGTGCACCACGACCGGCTTCACCCCTACGGTGCGCAAGAAGACGATGTCGGTGGCGAAGGCCGCCTTAAGCGACTCATCGACCATCGCGTTGCCGCCGTACTTGATCACAATGGTCTTGCCGACGTACCGCTCCAGCCAGGGCAATGCCTCAATCAGAATGGATGCCTTGTCCGCCGCTGCGGTCATGTCGAATACTCCGCGTTCTCTTTGACGTAGTCATAGGTGAGGTCGTTGGTCCAGATAGCGGCAGCCGCTTCGCCGGCGTGCAGGTTCACCTCGACCAACACTTCCCGCTTGGTCAAATCCACCGCGCTGCGATCGGCGCCCAGCTGGCCGTCCACGAAGACCCCGATCCCGTTGAACGACACATCGACGTGTTCAGGGTCGTAGTCAGCCTGAACCGTGCCCGCCGAGGCCAGCACTCGACCCCAGTTGGGATCGTTGCCGAAGATCGCGCACTTGAACAGGTTGCTGCGAGCGATGGCCCGGGCGACGGCGAGCGCATCGGACTCCGCGCCCGCACCAACAACGCGCACCTCGATGTCGTGAGCCGAGCCCTCCGCATCGGAGAGCAACTGCTTGGCCAGATCGGCACACACCCAGGTGAGTGCCTCGGTGAATTCGGCGGCGTCTGGCTCCACCCCGGAGGCCCCGGAGGAAAGCAGCAGCACGGTGTCGTTGGTGGACATGCATCCGTCGGAATCGGTGCGGTCGAAGGTGAAAGTGGTAGCGGCACGCAGCGCAGCGTCCAATCCGGACGGCGCCAGCTTCGCGTCGGTCGTGATCACCACCAGCATCGTGGCCAGGGCCGGAGCCAACATGCCAGCTCCTTTGGCCATGCCACCGATCGTCCAGCCGACCGGTGAAGTGTGAATCGACTCCTTGCTGACCGTGTCAGTGGTCATGATCGCCTGGGCAGCGGCCGGGCCGCCGGCGTGCGATAGGTCCTGCGCGGCTTGCTGCACGCCGCCAAGCATCCGATCCAGCGGAAGCCGAACGCCGATCAGGCCGGTGGAGCAAACCGCGACATCGGCGGCGGCACACCCCACTTCAGCAGCGGTCCATTCTGCGGTCTGAACGGTGTCGGCATAACCAGCGTCCCCAGTGCAGGCGTTGGCACCGCCGGAGTTGAGCAGCACAGCGGCCAACCTCCCGTCGCCGATCGCCCTTTGGGTCCACTTCACCGGAGCAGCAGTGAACTTGTTGGTGGTGAACACCCCGGCCGCGTGCGCATCCGGGCCCTGGTTCACCACCAAGGCCAGATCGGGCTTTCCCGAAACTTTCAGACCGGCTGTTACCCCGGCAGCTACGAATCCTTTTGGGGCGGTAACACTCACGGCGCTACTCCGATCGCGGTCAGGCCGAGGGTCTCCGGCAGACCCAAGGCGATATTCATTGACTGGATGGCACCGCCAGCGGTGCCCTTGGCCAAATTGTCGATCGCAGCCACGGCCACCAACCGGCCAGCGGCCTGGTCGAGAGTGACTTGGATGTGCACAGCATTGGATCCGATCACCGATTGGGTCTGCGGCCACAGCCCCTCGGGAAGCACGGTCACGAACGGCTCCCCCGCGTAGGCGTCCACGTAGGCCTGGCGTACCTCTGCCGCGTCGTGCCCTTCGGCCAGCGGGGCAGTCACCGTGGCCAGAATGCCGCGAGACATCGGCACCAATACCGGGGTGAAGGAGACAGTGGGGTTGGCTGCGCCAAGCTTGCTGAAGTTCTGCAGAATCTCTGGCACATGCCGATGCACACCGCCGACACCATAGGCACTGGCCGAGCCCATCACTTCGGACCCGAGCAAGCTCGGTTTGAGCACCTTGCCAGCCCCCGACGTGCCTGAGGCGGCGACAGCCACGACGTCGGTACCGCTGACCAGCCCGGCAGTGAGCGCAGGCAACAGCGCCAAGGTGACGCTGGTCGGGTAGCAACCGGGCACCGCGATCCGTTTGGTAGCCGCCAGCAGGTCGCGCTGACCGGGGAGTTCGGGGAGCCCGTAGGGCCAGGCGCCGGCATGCTCGCTGCCATAGAACCTGCGCCACTGCTCGCCATCGACCAGCCGATGATCGGCGCCGGCATCGACCACGAGGACGTCCGGGCCGAGCTCGGCGGCGATGGCCGCCGAGGTGCCGTGTGGCAATGCCAGGAAGACCACATCATGCCCGGCCAAGTTGGCCGCGGTGGACTCGAGGATCACTCGATCACCGATGGAGATCAAATGCTGATGGTGACTGATCAGCGTGCCGCCTGCGCTGGCACCGGCAGTCAGCGCACCGATTTCCACCTCGGGGTGGCCCAGCAGCAGCCGCAGCACCTCCCCGCCTGCGTAGCCAGTGGCACCGGCCACCGCGACTTTGTACGTCATATGCATGATTATGCCTCACTCGGAATGAATATTCCAACCCGGCGAGTTCGGCGCGTTTCGCCCAGGGGCTACCATTCTGGGCGTGCCGATCGCCGCCTTAGGTATTAGTCACCACCTGGTGTCCCTGGACGAACTGTCAGCCCTCAGCGGGGCTGCAACCCAGGTGGCCTCAGCCCTCGAAAACCATCCCGAAGTGGGTGGTTTCGTGCTGCTCAGCACGTGCAACCGGTTCGAGCTCTACTTCGACGCGCCGCTTTTCCATCCGTCCTTGGAAGCGGTTCTGGACGCGATCAAGGCCGCGCTCCCTGAGGATCGCGCCGACCTGGCCAGCGAGTTCGAAGTGCACGCCGGCCAGATGGCCGTCCAACACCTTCTGGAAGTCACCGCCGGCCTGGACGCGATGGTCGTCGGCGAGGCCGAAATCCTCGGGCAGGTGCGCGAGGCGCTGGCCGAAGCCGATGAACACAACACTCCGGGCTTGCGCCGCCTCTTCCATGCAGCCCTTACCACGGGCAAAGCGGTCAGTAGCCAAACCGATCTGGGCGCTGCGGGACGGTCGATCGCTGCCGTTGGGCTGCAACTGGTCGAACAGCGCCATTTCAGCCTCGCCGGACGGCGAGTGTTGCTGCTTGGCACCGGGAGCTACGCCAGGGTTGTCACCGCCAGCCTGGCGCGAATGGGTTGCACCGATCTGGCGGTCTACTCCCGCAGCGGCCGCGCCGAACGCTTTGCGGCCAGCCATCCGGTAGAACCCATCGCCTCCGATGGCCTGATCACCGCCTTGAGCGATGCGGACCTGGTGGTCACCTGCAGTGGCCAGGAGGCAGGCTCCAGTCCAATCCTTACCGCCAGCCTTCTCGCCAGCGCGCGGGACTCAACCAGCCCGCTGCTGCCCATTCTGGACCTGTCGCTCTCCGGTGATGTCGCCGAAGATGCCGGGCAACTCATCGGCGTTGACCTGATCGACTTGGACGAGATCGGCGCCCACGCCCCTGCCGAGCAGAGCGCCGCAGTGCTGGCCGCGCGCGACCTGGTCACCCGCGGCGTCGACACCTACCTCCACATGGAATCCGGCCGGGCCGCCACGCCCGCAGTGACCGCGATGCGCTCGCATGTAAGTCAGTTCATCGAGCGCGAGATCGAGTCGGCCACCAGGCGCTATGACGCCGAGACTGCTGCTGCAGTCGCACGCTCGCTGCGACGGGTCTCCAATGCCTTACTGCACACACCGTCGCTGCGGGCAGCTGAGTTGGCCCGCGCCGGCGGCCTGGAGGACTATCAGCATGCGCTGCACACCCTGTTCGGCATCGACGTGGAGGCTCACCAGTGACTTTCGGACTCCCCGCAGCCCATCCGCTGGTCAAGGGGCGCACCCTCAACTCTGCGCTGATCAGGGCCTATACCGGGCGAAGCGTCTCTCGCCGCCCCGTGTGGTTCATGCGGCAGGCCGGACGTTCGCTGCCCGAATATCGAGCGGTGCGCGAAGGCATCAGCATGCTCGACTCCTGCCTGAAGCCGGAACTGGCGGCAGAGATCACCTGTCAACCCGTTCGTCGCCATGACGTGGACGCCGGCATCTTCTTCTCCGACATCGTTGTGCCACTGAAGCTGGCCGGGATCGACGTCGAAATCGTGGCCGGAGTCGGCCCGGTGCTGGCCGAACCCGTCCGTACCGCTGCAGATGTGGCCAGACTTCCGCAGTTGGATCCAGCAGCGCTTGCACCGATCCGCGAGGCCGTTGGGATCAGTGTCGCCGAGCTTGGCGACACTCCGCTGATCGGTTTTGCCGGCGCCCCATTCACGCTGGCGTCCTATCTGATCGAGGGCCGCCCGAACCGGGAGTTGCCGGCTACCCGCGCGCTCCTCGCCGAGGATCCCGAAACCTGGAATCGCCTACTGGCCTGGGTGGCGAATCTGACCACCACCTTCCTACGAGCCCAGGCCGAGGCCGGGGCCAGTGCGCTGCAGTTGTTCGACTCCTGGGTGGGCAGATTGTCGGTGTCTGAGTACGAGCGCAGCGTCCAGCCGCATTCGAGCGCCGTGTTCGACGGCGTGGCCGACCTGGGCGTACCACGGGTGCATTTCGGTACCGCCACCGGCGACCTCCTGACCAACCTGTACGCAGCCGGCGCCGACGTGATCGGGGTTGCGTCCGACATCAGCCTGGCACAGGCAAATCACCGTTTGAGTGGAAAGGTCCCGCTGCAGGGAAACCTGGATCCGGAGCTGCTCACTGCTCCCGCCCAGGTACGCGAGGCGGCAGTGCGGCGGATCTGCGCCGATGGCGATGCCGCCCCCGGACACGTCTTCAACCTCGGCCACGGCGTCCCGCCCAGCACCGATCCCGACGTACTCACCAGCCTGGTTGGACTGGTGCACTCCATTCCGCCCAAGCAACCTCAGGAGTCATAGCCATGACCACTCATGCCGTCGGCATCGGCTCGGTGAAGCCGAACGAGCTCTGGGCCTACGAACGCGCCCCGATGATCGTCTACTGGGAGCTGACCAATGCCTGCGGCCTGGCTTGTCGACACTGCCGCGCCACCGCCATGCCCGACCCAGCCCCCGGTGAGCTGTCCACCGAACAGGCCATCGCGGTGCTGGACGACATGCTCGGCTTCGCCGGCCCCGGTGAGTCATTGCCGCACCTGGTAATGACCGGCGGAGACCCGCTGAAGCGTCCGGATCTGGCCGAATTGGTCGCGGCAGCCACCGCCCGCGGCATCGGCGTTTCGCTGGCTCCGGCAGTCACGCCCTTGCTCACCCGCGAGAAGCTGTTCTGGATGAAGGAGATCGGCATCCAGGCCATCTCCCTGTCCCTGGACGGCTCGACCGCCGAGTTCCACGATGACGTCCGGATGGTTCCCGGTACTTTCGACGCAACCTTGGCCGCGCTCGATATTGCGGCAGAAGCCGGGCTGCCGGTGCAGGTGAACACCCTCGTCACCGCGGCCACCGCAGCCGACCTGCCAGCAGTCTTCGAGCTGTTGAGCAAGCACACCCTGATGCAGTGGAGCCTGTTCTTCCTGATCTCCATCGGACGCGGCTCGGAGCTGACGGAGCTGGAACCCGGCGATGCCGAGAAGACCCTGATCTGGGCGCAACAAGTGGCTCGTGGGGCGAACTTCCGGGTGAAAACCACCGAGGCAATGCACTACCGCCGACTGGTCGCCGCTCCCCTGCTGCGGGCCGGCAAGACCTGGGCCGAACTCGAAGCTCACCCAATGGCGCGAGCGTTCGGCATTCGCGACGGCAACGGCATCGTCTTTATCTCCAACACCGGCGAGGTGTGCCCGTCCGGTTTTTTGCCTGCCGTGGTGGGCAATGTCAAGGACACCTCCCTGGTGGAGCTCTATCGCGATACCGAACTGATGCGGTCGCTGCGTGACCCGGATCAGTTCAAGGGACGTTGCGGGGTCTGCGAATACCGCAACTGGTGCGGCGGCTCCCGGGCTCGGGCGTTCGCCTGGACCGGAGACCCGCTCGAATCCGATCCGTTGTGCCCCTACCAGCCCAAGTCGCACGCCGAGACAGCTCAGTGAGACTGCTGGTCGTCGGCGGAGGGATCACCGGACTCGCTGCGGCGTGGGAGGCGATCCACGCCTGCCCCGAGCATGACCCAGCCGAGGTGGTGGTGGTCGAGTCCGCCGACCAACTGGGCGGAAAACTCCGCACAGAGAAGGCTGATGGCTTACTCATCGAACACGGCCCAGACTCCTTCGTCGCCTATCGTCCCGCCGCACTGACGTTGATCGAGGAGCTGGGCCTGACTGATCAGGTGATTTCGATCAGCGGCACCCGCACGGTCTACCTTCGCTCACGCGGACGGCTGCGTCCGCTGCCCTCGGGCATGGGGATGGTGCTTCCGACCAAGCTCGGCCCATTCGTGACCACCGGGATCCTTTCAGTCTTCGACAAGCTGCGTGCCGGTCTGGATCTCGTCCTGCCCCGCCAACTACGCGACGGACGCGACGTCACCATCGGGTCGTTCCTACGCGCCCGGCTCGGCGGCGGTATCGTCCAGCGGTTCGCCGATCCAATGGTCGGCGGAATCTACGGTGCCAGCGTCGACGAGCTCAGCCTGGACGCCGTACTGCCCTCACTACGAGCGGACGAGGCTGCCTACCGCAGCCTGATGCTGGCTTCCTTGGCTGCCGGACGTAAGTCCCGCGCCGCTTCCCGAGGCCCCAGTTCACCGTTTCGAACCTTGCGCGACGGCCTGGGTAGCCTGATCGCTGCGCTTGCCGAGCAACTGTCCGCCGCCGGGGTGAGCCTGCGCACCGGGGTGGCAGCGGAGTGCATCGCTGCCACCCCTGGCGGCGGGGCGCGCGTTCGGTTTTCCGACGACACGACCGAGATCTTCGATGCGGTGGTGCTGGCGGCCGGAGTCAACGGCACCGTTGCGCTGCTCACCGACCCGGCGCCGGCAGCCGCAGCTGCGCTCGCCGAGGTTCCGCTGGCCACCTCCACCGTGCTCAGCCTTGCCTACCCCGCCGAGGCCTTCAAGACGCCACTGACCACCCACGGCTGGCTTGAGGCCGATCCGGCTCCGATCAGCGGCGTCACGGTGTCCTCGGCCAAATGGGCCGGACGCGCCCCCGCCAACACCGTGCTGATCAGAGCCTTCGTGCCCGGGCGGCTCGGCGCCATCGCCGAGGCTCCCGACACCGAACTTGTCGCAGCCGTCACCGAGCACATCGGCGACGTCCTGGCCACCGAGCTGCCGCCCACCAGCGTCCAGGTGTCCCGCTGGCCGCAGATGATGCCGAAGTACACCGTCGGGCACCTCGAGCGGGTCGCCGCGGTCGAAGCAGGATTGGCAAATCTGCCTACTTGGCGAGTGGCCGGTTCGCCGCTACGCGGGGTGGGCGTACCCGACTGCGTGGCTGATGGCCGTCGCCAGACGGTGTTGGCCTTGACCGCTGCAGCGTCCGCCGGGGCTAGGGTCGACCAGTGACTTCTGCAAACGCGACCTCTGCAACCACTGACCAGCCGATGTACACCTGCTACGCGGCCTACACCCGCCGGGTTCCGGCTTTGGACCACATCGCTGCCGACACCACTGCGGCGATCACCCGCCTGACCGAGCAGGGCGTCACCGTGCGAGGTCTTTACGACGTGGGCGCAATGCCGGCGGGCGCCGACCTTTTGGTCTGGGTGCACGGGCCGGTGGCCGAAGACCTCCAAGAGGCCGTCCGAGTGTTCGAGCATGAGGCATTCGGTGACACCGCCGAGCTGACCTGGTCGGCGATGGGCGTGCATCGGATGGCCGAGTTCAATCGGCGCCACGCCCCGGCCTTCCTCAACGGTGCCGAGCCCAAGCGGTGGCTGACCGTCTATCCCTTCGTCCGCTCCTATGAGTGGTATCTGCTGCCTGACAAGGAACGCCGAGACCTGCTGGTGGAGCATGGCCAGGCCGGCCGGGAGTTCCCGCAGGTGTTGAGCAACACCGTCGCGGCCTTCGCCCTCGGTGACTACGAATGGCTACTGGGGCTTGAAGCCGACGAGCTGGTCGACCTGGTCGACTTGATGCGGCATCTGCGGGCCTCCGGGGCCAGGCGCCACGTCCGGGTCGAGATCCCCTTCTACACCGGACGTCGGGTGACGCCGGAGGAACTGGCGCAAGTGCTGCGATGAACCCGACCTTTGACGCGGTGGTGCTACTCGGCTTCGGCGGGCCTGAAGGCGTGGATGAAGTAGTGCCCTTTCTGGAGCGCGTCACCGCCGGTCGGGGCATTCCCAAGGATCGGTTGGTCGAGGTTGGTCAGCACTACTTCACTCTGGGTGGAGTCAGTCCGATCAACTCCCAGAACCGGGCATTGCGGGACGCGCTGGCTGCCGAGTTGGCCGCTCAGGGGTGTGCGGTGGAAGTCGCACTGGCCAACCGCAACTCGGCGCCATTTGCCGCCGACGTCCTGGCCGGGCTGGCCGGACGCGGACATCGGCGAATCCTCGGGGTGGCCACCGCTGCCTATTCCGGCTATTCGGCGTGCCGGCAATACCGGGAGGATCTCGGTTTGGCCCTGGCCGCCACCGGTGCGGACCTGACAATTCGCAAGCTGCCGCCCTTCTACGATCTGGAAGGATTCGCCGGAGCCATCACCGAGTTGCTGCTGGCAGCTCTACCCGAAGACCTCGAGCTGAGTTCTGAGACCACCCGGCTGGTGTTCACCACCCATTCGATCCCGACCTCGATGGCGGCTACGTCCGGACCCAACGGCGATGCCTACCTGACCCAACACCGTTGGGTAGCCCAGAAGGTCGTCGCCGGGATCGCCTCGGCTACCGGCATCACCAAACCGTGGGAGCTGGTGTTCCAGTCCCGCTCAGGGCCGCCGCAGGTGCCCTGGCTGGAGCCCGATGTCAATGACGCTCTTCGTGACTTCGCAGCCGCCGGCACCGCTAACGTGATTCTGGTTCCGATCGGGTTCATCAGCGACCACATGGAGGTCATCTGGGACCTCGACACCCAGGCGATGGAGACCGCTGACGAGCTCGGAATACGCCTGGTACGCACGCCGACGGTGGGTACTCATCCCTGGTTTGTAGCTGGGCTGGCCGCCCGGATCGCCGAGCAACTGCTGGCCGGCGTGAGCCAGGCCGAACCCGGCCAGTTCTGTGAGGGCGATTGCTGCGTCAACCCACGCAGTCAGGCACCGACCGTTCCGGGTGCGGCGCGGTTGAACCAGGAGGTGTGATGCGGCTACGGCTGGCTACGCGTGGCTCGAAGTTGGCTTGGGGCCAATCCGGTCAGATCGCCGACGCGCTGCGGGCGTTGGGCCATCAGGTTGAGCTCGTGAAGATCACCACGCATGGTGACGTCACCACTGCACCCCTGGCCAGCCTCGGTGGCGCTGGGGTCTTCGTCGGGGCGGTGCGAGCCGCGGTGCTCAGCGGGGAGTGCGATTTCGCCGTCCACTCGTTCAAGGACCTGCCCACCGCCCCCGCCGCCGGTCTGACTTTGGCTGCGGTGCCACTCCGCGAAGACCCGGCCGACGCGTTGTGCACCGCCGACGGCCGCCGACTGTCCGACCTGCGCCCCGGTGCTCGGGTTGGCACCGGATCGCCGCGCCGGGCCGCCCAGCTGTTGGCCGCCCGGCCCGACCTGGAAACCGTGGAGATCCGCGGCAATGTCGAAACCAGACTGGCCCGAGCCGGTGCTGATCTTGATGCGGTGATCCTGGCCGCAGCCGGACTCACTCGGATCGGCCTTGCCGCGCGGATCAGCGAGCGTTTCGACCCCGAGGTCTTCCTACCAGCACCGGCACAAGGAGCGTTGGCTGTGGAATGCCGCGCCGACGCGCAAGAAGTGCTGGCCGCGCTGGCTGCCCTGGACGATCCGGCGACCCGCCTGGCTGCGATCGCCGAAAGGGCGGTGCTCGCCGGGCTGCAGGCCGGCTGCGCGGCACCTGTGGGCGCGTATGCGCAACTGGTGGAGGGCAATCTGAAGCTGGTGGCCAGCGTGATCTCTACTGATGGCGCCAACCGAATCAGCGAACACGGTGCCGAAGCCGTCGCCGATTCCCACATTGCCGCCAGGCTTGGAGCCGAGGTGGCGGTGCGATTACTGGCTGCTGGCGCGGACGGAATCGTCAACCTTGCCGCCAGCAAGCCACGTCCGCTCGCCGGACGCCGCCTGCTGCTACCCAGCCGGTGCCCAGCCGGACTGGCGCAGGCCCTGACCGAGGCCGGGGCTGAAGTGACCCGGGCCGAGTTCACCCGCCAAGAACCGCTGCCATTGGACGAACTCGACGCCGCCACCGCTGCAGGCTACGACTGGCTGGTGATCAGTTCCGCTGCGACGTTGGATTCCCTCACTGCGCAGGGCTATGACACCTCGCGGCTGCGTCCGGCGAACTCGAAGGTGGCCGCAATCGGCCCAGCCACCGCCCGCTCCCTGACCGCTGCCGGCCTCACGCCGGATCTGGTGGCCCACCCGGGCGGCGGGGCCGCTTTGGTGTCCGCCTTCGAATCCGGCCCCGGCACGGTGCTGCTGCCGGGTGCCGCCGAGCCGTCCGCCGAACCGGCCGTCGGCCTGGCCGCCAAGGGTTGGACGATTCGGAGCGTTCCGGTCTATCGAACAGTCCCGGTGGAACTGCCAACGGAGGTAGCAGCGGCCTGGCCCGACTACGACGCTTTCGTGGTGACGGCAGGCTCGGTGGCCCGTTCCGCTGCAACCTGCGCACTACCGGGCCCGGCGGCGATCGCCATCGGCGCTGCCGCGGCAGCGGCAGCACGCAACGCCGGACTTGAGGTCATCGCAGTTGCAGCCACCCCGGACGCCATCGGCCTGGTCGACGCCGTCCTGGCTGCGCTGGCCTGAAGCCTGCCCGGCTGGCTCAGAGCAATGGCACCAGATCGGCAACTGATTTCAGCACCTGCGAAGGTCGGTAAGGGAAGGTCTCGATCTCTTCCTCGGTGGTGACTCCCGACAGCACCAACACGGTGAGTAGACCAGCCTCCATGCCGGCGACGATGTCGGTGTCCATCCGGTCCCCGATCATCGCGGTGGTTTCGGAGTGGGCTTCGATCCGGTTCATCGCCGAGCGGAACATCATCGGGTTGGGCTTGCCAACCACATAGGGCTGGCGGTTGGTGGCCGCAGTCACCATCGCGGCCACAGCACCGGTGGCCGGCATCGGACCTTCGGCCGAGGGTCCGGTGGTGTCAGGATTGGTGACGATGAACCGCGCCCCGGCATTGACCAGCCGAATCGCCTTGGTCAGCGCCTCGAAGCTGTAGTTGCGGGTCTCCCCCATCACCACGTAGGCCGGGTCGGTCTCGGTCAGCACGAAGCCAGCCTCATGCAGCGCAGTGGTCAGCCCGGCCTCACCAATCACGAAGGCAGTCTTGTCCCCTGGCTGTCCGCCGAGGAAGGCGGCCGTAGCCAACGCCGAGGTCCACAGATTCTCCTCCGGAACGTTCAGCCCGGAACGCGCCAACCTGGCCGAAAGGTCTCGAGGGGTGAAGATCGAGTTGTTGGTGAGCACCAGGAAACGCCGCGAGGTGTCCACCCAACGGTTCAGGAGCTCGACTGCACCGGGCACCGGTCGTTCCTCATGGACGAGCACCCCATCCATGTCTGTCAGCCAGCATTCGATGTCACGCACACTTCTGCTCATACCTCCAGTGTGGCAGCCCTACATTTGTCGCAGGTGAACTCCGGTCAACCAACACCTGGCTTGACCCACACTGCAGGTGCGGCGCAGATGAGCCACAATGACCTGGTAACCCAACGCTGAGGAGCGAATCCGCATGTCCTTGATCACCCGGCGGCCCCGACGGCTGCGGCTAACCCCGGCGATTCGCCGGCTGGTCGCAGAGACCAGGGTCCACCCGTCCCAATTGATGCTGCCAGCCTTCGTCGCCGACGGTCTGGACGCGCCGCGACCGATCAGTTCGCTACCTGGAGTCTCGCAGCACAGCCTTGATTCGATCCGGTTCGAGGCCGTTCGTGCGGTCGAAGCCGGTCTGGGTGGAATCGCGCTGTTCGGCGTGCCCGATGTTGACGACAAGGACGCGATGGGTAGTGGCGCCTACGCCGAGCACGGCATTCTCAACCGTGCGCTGGAGGCGGTGCGCTCCGAAGTCGGCGACGACCTGGTGATCATCGCCGACACCTGTTTGGACGAGTTCACCGACCACGGCCACTGCGGCGTGCTCAACGAGGTCGGCGGAGTGGACAACGACGCAACCTTGGAGTTGTACGCCCTGCAGGCGGTTTCGCAAGCCCAGGCCGGTGCCCATTTCGTTGCGCCATCAGGAATGATGGACGGCCAGGTGATGGCCATTCGCGACGCCCTCGATGAGTCCGGCTACTCCGAGATCGGCATCCTGGCCTACTCCGCCAAATATGCCTCAGCGTTCTACGGGCCGTTCCGCGAAGCGGTCGGCTCCTCGCTCCGCGGCGATCGGCGCAGCTACCAGCAGGACCCGGCCAACCGCCGCGAAGGCCGCCTGGAGGCGAGCTTGGATGAGTTCGAAGGTGCCGACATTTTGATGGTGAAGCCAGCCAGCCATTACCTCGACGTGCTCGCAGAGGTAGCTGAGGCGAGCCAGATACCGGTCGCGGCCTATCAGGTCTCCGGTGAGTACGCGATGATCGCCGCCGCAGCTGAGCGGGGCTGGATCGACCGCGAGGCCGCGCTCACCGAGGCGGTCACCTGTATCGTTCGGGCCGGCGCCGACATCGTCCTCACCTATGCCGCCCTCGAACTGGCTGAGTGGCTGCGGTGAGCACCAACGAAGCGGCCTTCAGCCGCGCCCAGCAGGTGATTCCTGGCGGGGTTGACTCGCCGGTGCGCGCCTTTGGCTCGGTGGGTGGCACTCCGCGTTTCATCGACCATGCCCGCGGTGCCTACATCTACGACGTCGCCGGCCGGGAGTACCTCGACCTGGTTGGCTCCTGGGGGCCGGCGTTACTGGGCCACGCGCACCCCGAAGTGGTTGCCGCAGTGCAGTCAGCTGCCGCCAAGGGGTTGTCCTTCGGTGCCCCGACCGAGGCCGAGGCCGAACTGGCCGAACTGATCCGCTACCGGGTGCCGCTGGCCGAGCGCGTCCGCCTGGTCTCCACCGGTACCGAAGCCACCATGACCGCCATCAGGCTGGCCCGCGGCGCCACCGGGCGAGACCTGTTGGTGAAGTTCGCCGGTTGCTACCACGGCCATTCCGACGGGCTGTTGGTGGCTGCCGGCTCCGGCCTGGCCACAGCGGGACTACCCGGCTCGGCCGGCGTCCCTGCGGCAACCGCCGCGCAGACCGTGGTGGTGCCGTACAACGATTTCGACGCGGTCCGGGAAGTATTCGCCGAACGTGGCGACCAGATCGCTGCGGTGATCACCGAACCCGCCGCGGCCAACATGGGGATCGTGCCACCAGAGCCCGGCTTCAATGAACTGCTGCGCGAGCTCACCGCGGCGCATGGCGCACTGCTGATCTATGACGAAGTGCTGGTCGGGTTCCGTGTCTCCGCAGCTGGCTGGTGGGGCCTGGAGGGCCGCACGGTCAGCCCCGACCTGTTCACCTTCGGCAAGGTTGTCGGTGGCGGCATGCCGCTGGCGGCCATCGGCGGTCGCACCGAAATCATGGACCTGCTCGCTCCGCTGGGTCCGGTTTACCAAGCCGGCACGCTGTCGGGAAACCCGTTGGCCACCGCGGCGGGCATCGCCACTTTGAAGCTCGCCGACGCCGAGGTCTATGCCAAGGTGGACGCAGCTGCAGCGACGCTGTCAGCGGCACTCACGGCAGCCCTTGCTGAGGCCGGAGTGCCACATCGCCTCCAGCATGCGGGCTCGTTGTTCTCGGTCTTCCTCGGTATCACCGGACCGGTGTTGAACTACGTCTCTGCCCAGACCCAGCACACCGGTGCCTATCGGGCGTTCTTCCACTCGATGCTCGATTCTGGGGTGGCTCTGCCGCCATCGGCCTTCGAAGCGTGGTTCGTCTCGGCGACCCATGACGAAGCCGCGCTGGCCCGGGTGCTGGAAGCTCTCCCGGCTGCGGCTACGGCGAGCGCAGTGGCGCTCGGCTGAAGACGAGGCTGCAGCACAGCGGTCGCGGCACGTTCCTAAGAGTTGGTGGTAGCCCCGACCCAGCTTCCGTGGGTGCTGGTCCTTCCGTCCAAAGTGAAAGTGACCCGGTAGTAATAGGTCGTCCCCGATGACAGCGAGCACGTGCCGTCGCCCAGCAGCTTGGCCTCGGCGGCGCACCTGGGCTCTGCGTAGGTCGCCGCCGGCGAGCCGGCATCGTCGGTGGCTGAACCTCCCAGACCGAGGCGTCCGTTGCCACCAGCGCCGTAGCAGTAGACAGTGCCACCCGACACCAGACAGCTGTGGGAGCCACCAGCAGAGACGGCACCCACGCTTGCCCCACTCAATGCACCCACGGCTGTCACCCCAGCCGGCGTGGGGGCATCCGTGGTCGAGCCGATACCCAGCTGTCCGTTGGCGTTTTCCCCCCAGCAATAGGCCTTGGCAGAGGTGGACGCGATAGCGCACGTGTGCAACCCGCCAGCGGTCACCGCAGTCACACTGCTCAGCCCCGCAACCGTGACTGGGGAGGACTGGTTGGCCGGCGTCGCGTTGTTGCCCAATTGGCCCGAGGCGTCTCCACCCCAGCAATAGGCTGTGCCCGATCTGATCGCGCAGGTATGTGAAGTGCCAGCAGTGATGGCTGTCAACGAAGAGTTGGTCATGGTGCCAGTGCTGACCTTCACTGCACTGTGGGAAGTAGAGGCTGTGCCATCGCCCAGTTGGCCCGAGGTGCCCAGGCCCCAGCAATAGGCCGAGCCACCATTGATCACACAGCTGTGCGAGCCACCAGCAGCAACGGCGGTCGCCGAGCCGTTGGTGAAGATGGCGGTCTGGCCAATGCACCACCCAAAGAGGTCTATGGCACAGGAGTGCGTGTCGACAACCTTCTGCGCCGAGTTGTAGGTGGTGGTGTTGCTCAAACCGAGCTGCCCGTTGTTGTTCGCCCCCCAGCAGTACACGCTTCCACCGGCGACATCACAGGTGTGGTTGGTTCCAGCTGAGACCGAGGTGACGCTAGAGGCAGCCTGCTGCGGGCTCGTCTGGTTTCCACCGGTGCTGCCCAACCCAAGTTGGCCAGAGGTGTTATCACCCCAGCAGTAGAGCAGGCTGTCACTAGTGACAGCGCAAGTGTGCGAGCCCCCTGCCGAGACGGCGGTCACAGTCTTGGCCGAAAGCCCGCTGACCAGGCTCGGAGCCCACTTACTGGTGGTGCTGCCGATTCCCAGCTGGCCCCTGTCATTCAGTCCCCAGCAGTAGAGCTTTCCGCTGAGGATCCCGCAGGTGTGGGAAGTACCAGAGGCAACGTCGGTGAAGTTCCTGCTCTGAGCGAATCCACCCTTGTCAGTCCACGATGTTGCGCCAGTAGTCGCGATGGTTTCCGGTGAGCTTCCACTACTGGAGGCCGAGCGCTGCACTGCGTACTGGCCGTAGGAACTGCCCGGCTCACTGGCCGCGTCCCAGCCCAGGGTCAGTGAGGTCGCGGTCCCCGACGTCGCCGAGGGGGTCCTGCCGGGACGAACGGTCGTTGTGGCCTGCACCCAGGCACTGTTCGGAGCCGTCCAACTGCCGATCGAATAGCCAAGCTGGTAGTAGTAGTCGGTGCCCTGAACCAGCGAGCAGTCCGACCCGGAACGCCGCACGGCACCCTCGCTGCAGGTCGGGCCGCTCAGGTTCGCATCGACCGCACCCACCGAAGTCACCGAAGCAGCGTTGCCAAGCTGGCCACTGGTGCCCAACCCCCAACAAGCTGCCGGGGTGTCCCCAGCGGCACAGGAGAAGTTGGTGCCGACACCGATTGAGGTCAACGCGCGTCCGCTGAGCGTGCCAGAGCTGACCGAAGCTGGGGTGTTGGTCGCGCTGTTTGAACCATTGCCCTGCGCGGCACCCCAGCAATACGCCGTCCCAGAGGAGAGCGCACAGGTGTGCGCGCCCCCTGCCGAGATGGTGCTCAGGCCAGTGACAGCGCCCGACACCGCCACCGCAGTGGTGCGCTGGGTGTAACTACCGTCGCCGATCTGCCCGCTGCCATTGGCGCCCCAGCAATAGGCCTTGCCTGCTGCCAGCGCACAGGTGCGGTTTCCACCAGCGTTGACGGCGCTGACCGTCCGTCCAGTGATTTCCCCGGTCGCCACCAACACTGGCGTCGTGCGAGTGGTGGTGGTGCCATCACCGAGTTGGCCCGAACCGTTGCTGCCCCAGCAGAAGGCCATTCCATCAGCCACCGCGCAGGCATGGGTTCCACCCACGCTAACTGAGGACACATCGCGTGAGGCCAATGCTCCAGACACCGCCGTAGCCGCAGTGCCAGAGGCCCAGCAGTAGGCGTCGCCTCCAGCGGCCGCACATGACTGGGTTGCACCGGAACTGATCGAAGTCACCGTGCCTGACAACCCCGTCACCTTTGCCGCAGACGCCCCAACACCAGTGCCCCAGCAATACACGTCACCGTCAGCAAGCGCACAGCTGCGATCGGTCCCTGCCGAAATATCGCTGACCAGCTTGCCAGCGAGGCCGACCACCAGTGCCGGGCTGTTGGTCGGACTGGACGCGCCACCGAGAGCACCACTGGTGCTGGTGCCCCAGCAATAGGCTTGGCCACGGACGACGCCACAGGCGTGAGTGCTGCCTGCGGCAACCTCGGTGAACGGCAGCTTTCCCGTGGTCGAAGCAGCCGCGCTGGTGTCGTTGACGGCGCTGTTGGCCGTACCCGAGTAGACGGCAACGGGATTGGTTCCGGAGTTGGTCGCGGAGCCGCTCAACACGTAACTCGGCGTCACCCAAGGTGAATCTGGCGAGTCCCAGGCCAGGCTGACCTTCGAGGCATCGGCAGAAGTGGATGGGTCGATCGGTGTCAGTGTGCGCGCGGTCATGCTGGCCGACGCGTGTTCTGTGTCGACGTAGCTGGCCAAGGTGGCTTGCTGCTGCCACACCAATGACAGCGCACCCACAAGGCCGAGCGCCAGCACGCCCAAGCGACGCCGCCCACGTGGCGGTGCCGGGAGGTAGCGCTGACCCCTCTTCACAGCACTACACCCCGGCACCTGGGTCCGGCTGACGCTCACCGCTGGGTGAGCTGCCCGGACCCGTCTTGTTGCCCACCAGTTCGGCGTGGGCGGGGATCGAACTGGACTCGTCCTCGGAATCGGGAGACTCTCGACCCGACCCGTCTTGAGTCGGTTTCGGAAGCCGCCGGGGCCAAAAGGCCCACGTCACCAGACAACCCGCCACCACGGTCAGGCCGGCCAGCACCAGCGGATCGCGGAACTTGATGATCGTCCTGGCTACGCCAGGAACCGAGAACAGCACTCTGCGTACTTCGCTGACCTGGTACGGGTACATGTCATCGCTGGCATTAGCATCGCCCCGCATGGTGATGACCATCTTCCCGGTGGCCGAACCCTCGGACGGGGTGATCGAAGTTACCCGGTGGGTGACCGGCAGAGCGTCCTTGCGTTCCACCGTGACCACATCACCGACGCGGATCGATGCCGCGGGAATGCGTTGCACCAGCGCCGCGGATCCGGCTGGAATGGTAGGTGACATCGAGCCGGTGGAGAACAGGATGATCGACAGCCCCCAGATGTAGGCAGTGACGGCCGCCAGCAAGCTGAGCAGTCCCAGCACGCCGAGTGTCCACAGGGCAATGTCGGTCAGATCCTGACCCAGCACATGCCACAAGCCACCGTGTCTACGGCCGAGCGAGCTATCCGTGACGCGGCGGGGAAGGTGGTTCTTGGACATGAGCGGCTAGTCCTCTTGATTCGCCGAAGCCCGGCCGGAACTCATGTCGAGTTGGAGCACCGACCGGGCACCGATCATCGTCAGTTGGAGGTTGCGTTGAACCGCCAGGTAACCGAGCTCGCCTGGCTCTGCTGGAGGGTCGCGCCAGCCTTCACCTTGAAGCAGAGGTACACCGGGGTGCCCGCGGTGGTGATGGTGAAGTTCGCCGTGCCCGCAGTTAGCGCACTGCCAGTTACCAGCGCGGTACCCGTAGTGGTCGCCGTGCAACCCCAGGTGGTGGTCTGAACCAGGTCATAGGTCAGGCCGGTGCCACCGGTTGCGGCAGCAGAGCTGAACGCCACGCCCGCACCCGTGGTGGTGCCGGTACCAAGCTTCACCGCGAACGGAGCAGCGTAGACGTCGCCCGGGCTCATGTTGGTGGGTGCAGCCGTGAAGGTCAGCGCAGCCCCGGGAGCTGACGCATGGTCGGTCCAGGTGGTGTTGTCGGTGCTGCCCTGGAAGATGAAGGTGCCTGCGGTGAAGCTGCCATTGGCATATTCGTCATCGGTCCACGCAGCCAAGGTCGCCATGGTTCCGATACCAACCACGAGGCCCCCTGCCAAGATGGCTGCTACCTTGCGGCGCTTGCGACGGTCCTCTTCTGCAGAGGAGATGGACTCAGTCACTTCGGTGCCCTTTCTGAATCAATTCGAATACTGCCGGATGAGTAGGACAAACGTTAGCCACAGCACCATCTCCACAGCAAAGCAATCATGGACCTGATATGCCTTTTCGGCGGGTTGGTTAATCGAGGTTAACGGCTCGTTACCCCTTGTCACCCCAAAGAGCGACCCTCACCGACCTCCAGTGGCATCCATAAGAAGCCCCGCCTACAAATACACCTGTCCCCCATTAGGGGACTTCATTCATTACATCACCGTCCCCCATCTGGGGACATCCAACAATGCCCGGGCAGGCCATCACACCGACGCGAGGAAAGTCCCTCACCGCAATTTCGAGGAGACAACTGGATCTACGCGGATCGGCAAATCAGCTGGCGACCGCCTGAAAGGACCAGTGGAACTTCCCGCTGCTGCCCTGGCGCAATTTGTTCGTCGCAGCCACCTTGATGCACAGGTGCTCCACCGGGCCGGCCACATCGGCGGAGTCTGCGGCAGTCAGGGCGAAGCTCCCACCGATTCGGCCCTCCGAGGACCCCAAAACATCGATGCCGATGGCCGAGTCGTCGCAGGTTGGTCCGGAGGTGCGAAACACCAAAAACCTCAACCCTTCGACGTCTCCACTTGAGCTCCAGGTAACACCCACCGTCGCGCGACCCGTCGATCCAGCGCCGAGCCTCAAAGCGAACGCGGCATAGCTGACATCACCGGGAGCCAGATTATTCTCAGGTGCAGAAAAGGACAGGCTCGCCGCAGCCGCTGAACTGGAGTGCTCGTTGAAACTAATGCCGTCGCGACTGCCTTCCAGATTGAGTTGGCCCGCACTGAAGCTGGCCGTGGCGTATTCGACATCGCTCTCGTCGCTCTTGGTCACCCCTACCGTTCCAAAAGCCACAACTAAGCCTGCAGCGAGCAATGCGGCAACGCGCCGCCGTCGGCGCGCAAAAGTATCAGAATCCTCGGCGATCACTTGATGCCCCCCAGCGCCGTGATGGTCCGATAAGTAAGGTCGAATGAGTGATTAGAAGGTAGCCCGACCCACCCCTGGGTGCCAAGTCCTCACTGACCCAATCAGCTCCAACCACCCCCATGATTGATCTGGATCAAGTTCAGTGCCCCTCTGCTGTCACCCTTGTGAGGACATGGCCGTGGCTACGCTTCAGGGATGACCGGAGGTGCTGCGTCAAGCGGCCAGGCTCGCCACGAACCGCCAGGTCACCGACCCGGTCTGGCTCGCGGTCGCCTTGGGTGACAGTGACACTCGAATGCATAGCTGAGTGGAAGTCCCCTCAGGCGCCGCATCCGTCAGCCGCGCGACTTCGAAGGTCGGCGAAGGCGGATCAGTGAAGGCGCGCGACGGCACCAACTCCTGGCCGGCACTCCAGAGCACGCGGCATTTGGTCGCGTCGGCGACCCTACGCACTTCATAGGTGAGTCCTTCATTGCCACCCTCGACCGCAACCGGAGCGAGGTTGACCACACCGACCGGAACGCTAGCGGGGCTCAATGCGAGGGTGTAGCCGAAGTAGGCCGATTCGCCCGGCTGCAACCCATCGCTGAGCGCCGGATCGATCAGCCGAGCCGCGCCATCGACGGTGGAATGCTTGGCAAGGATGCTCACCCCGGCCGGGGCAGCCAGCAGATCGACCTGGCTGAAGCCCGATCCCAGATTGAAGGCATCCAGGTCGCGGGTGGCCAGGTACGTCGAGGTGATGCCAGCTGCCGAGACCAGGGCCCCGGCCAGCCCTGCGACGACTTTGCGAGCCTGTCGCCAGAGCTGCTGCGTAACATATGTGTTGGCGGACACTTCTGTCACTTCCTATTGCGATGCCGTTGACTGCTTCGGCAGCACCAGAATAGAACTCTTCAGAGTCTGATTGACTTTCGTCACCGCACCAACCCTCGGAGCCCCCAACCATTCCTTCCGAACCGGCCCTCCACCCAATCACCCGACCCATCGTTTTGCATAACTCCTTGTGAGGCGGCTATGGATGGGTAGCCCAAGGATCGTGGGCCGACTCGGTGGCTGTCCAGTTTCCCGGATTGATGATCCCGGGAAGTGAGGATTCCCCCATCTGTCACCCAAATGGGGTGGATCCCAGTCCCCCTAAAGGGGCGAAATACGTCACTTCCACGAAGGTATTCCACACCCAGGACTGGGTCTCCAACCAGAGAATACGAAAAGGGAACGACCGACGAACAGGCCCGCCTAGAAGTCTCGAAGCACCGCACCACACGCATTGGCAGCAGCCACGGCGGACTGCCTCGCAGCCGCGGTCTCTGCGTCGGTCAAGGTTCGATCGGGAGCCCTGAACCGAAGTGCGAAAGCCAACGAACGGTGACCGGAAGGCACCTTTGCGCCGGTGTAGAGGTCGAACAGCGTGATCGACTCCAGCAGCTCGCCGGCCCCTGCGACCAAGGCGGCCTCAACTTCTGCCACGCTGGTCGCGTCCGGGACCACCAGCGCGATGTCCTCCTTCGCCACCGGGTGGCTGGAGACCGGTGCGATCGAACCGCCGCTCGGGGCCAAGGCCAACAGCTTGTCCAGGTCGAGTTCCACCGCCGCGGTGCGCTCGGGCAGCCCAAACGCCGCCACCACCTTCGGATGAAGCTCACCGGCATAGCCGATGACCTCCCCCGCGATCAGCAGTTCGGCACACCTTCCTGGATGCCACGGGGCCTGCGTCGCCGTGCGTCGCGCAGTCTGAGCGCCGACAGCCCCCACGACTGCATCTACCAGGGCAAAAGCCTGCTGCCAGCCGGCCGGAGTTCCAGCCCCCTGCCAGCCCGGACGTCGCCACTGCCCACTCAGTACTGCGGCCAGGTGCCGCGGCTGCGCGGGCAACGCGGCCTCAATCGCGGCAAGCTGCTCCGCGCTCGGACGCTGAGCTACGGTCAAGATCGGTGCTGCCTGGTCCGAGGCGCCCAGGAAAACGCTGCCGGTCTCATAAATCGCCAAATCATCATTCCCGCGGGAGGTATTGCGCGCAACTGCGGCAAACAGCCCCGGCAGGATGGACGTGCGCAAGTACGGCTGGGTTTCGGCCAGCGGATTGGCCAACCTCACCAGCGCCCGGCGGGGATCATCAGCCGGCACACCCATGCCATCCAGATCCTCGGTAGAGCCGAAGGGGAACGTGAGCACCTCCACGAAGCCAGCCGCTACCGCAGCGCGTCCCACCTCGCGCCGCGCCCGCTGCTCGCGGGTGAGTCCACGTCCGGCCGGAGCAACCGGTAATACCGAAGGCACCCTGTCGAAGCCGACCTTGCGGCCCACTTCTTCGACGTAGTCATAGGGGTCACGGAGATCCAGTCGCCACGACGGCGGCACCAGTTCCAACTGATCGCCATCCAGGCTCACCTGGCACCCACTGGCGGTCAAAATATCAATCACTCGCTCAGCGGGCACCGCCACCCCGAGGATCTTGGAGGGCAGGCCAGTCGAGATCCTTTGCATTGGCGAGGGCGGTACTGCGCCGGCGACGGTTTCGGCACTCCACAAGGTGCCCCCAGCGAGCTCCTCCAACAGCCGAGCAGCCAGGTGGGCCGCGCTGTAGGCCGCGTCAGGATCAACGCCGCGGTGGAACCGCTTGGACGCCTCCGAAGGCAGGTTGTGCCGTCGCAGGGTGCGCGAGATCGTGTTCGGCTCGAAGTTGGCAGCCTCAATCAGCACGTCGGTGGTAGTTGCGCGCAACTCGGTCGATTGCCCACCCATGACCCCAGCCAGCCCAATGGCGCCAGTGTCATCGGCGATCAGCAGATCGTCCGGATCGAGGATGCGAAGCTGGTCGTCGAGGGTGACCAAGGTCTCCCCCGGCTTGGTCTTTCGGACCACGATCGAGCCTGACAACAGGGACGCGTCGTAGGCGTGCAGCGGCTGCCCGGTTTCCAGCATCACGTAGTTGGTGATGTCGACCGCCAGCGAGATCGAACGCATTCCGGCCATCACGAGGCGGCGCGCCATCCAGCGCGGCGTCGGTCGAGACTGGTCAATACCGGACACGCTCAATGCCACGAACAGTGGGCAGGCCGGATCGCTCAACACCACCGGGTAACCGTCGGCCCGGACTGCGGGGGTTGGCTTGTCCACAACGTCGACGAACTTCAGACCAAGGTTTTGGGCAGCTTCCCTGGCCAGGCCACGAATGCTGAGGCAGTAACCGATGTCAGGGCTGACGTCGATGTCCAGGACATCGTCACGAAGCATCAGGTAGTCGGCTGGATCGTCACCGGGGGCCAGCGCAGTGCCGTCGGCCAGTTCGGAGGGCAACACGATGATGCCGGAGTGGTCGCTACCGATCCCCAACTCGTCCTCGGCGCAGATCATGCCGTCGGAGAGGTGCCCGTAGGTCTTGCGCGCAGAGATGGCGAAACCCCCGGCCAACACCGAGCCGGGGAGCGAGACAACCACCAGATCGCCCACGATGAAGTTGTCGGCGCCACAGACCACGCTTCGACAGCCAGCTGGGTGGTCCGGGTGGGGCTGATTGTGTTCTGCGCCCACGTCGACCTGCACCCAGCGGATGGTCTTGCCGTTGGATTGCGGCTCTTCGACGAACGCCAGGATGCGACCGACCACGATCGGGCCGGTCACCTCGGCACCAACCTCGTCCACGGTCTCGACCTCAAGCCCTGCCCGAATCAACACCTCGGCCAGCTCGCGGCCAGTCAGGGTCTGGGGCAGTTCTACGTGCTCTGCCAGCCAGCTCAGTGGCGCCCTCATCGTGCCATTCCCTTCAGCGAGCGGCTGAACCGTACGTCGCCCTCGACCATGTCACGCATGTCAGCGGCGTTGTTGCGGAACATCAACGTTCGTTCGATGCCCATGCCGAAGGCAAAACCGGAATAGATCTCAGGGTCGATACCGCAGGCGATCAGCACTCGGGGGTTCACCACGCCACAACCACCCCATTCGATCCAGCCCTGGGACTTGCAGGTACGACACGGCGCCTCGGGGTTTCCGACGCTGGCGCCGTGGCAAACGAAGCACTTCAGGTCCACCTCGGCCGACGGTTCGGTGAAGGGGAAGTAGTGCGGACGCATGCGTGTCTCGATGCCTTCCCCGAACATGGCCTTGGCCAGATGGTCCAGCGTGCCCTTCAGGTTCGCCAACGAGATGCCCTTGTCGATGCACAGGCCTTCAATCTGGTGGAACACCGGGACGTGGGTGGCATCGAACTCATCGGCGCGGTACACCTTGCCCGGGCAGACGATGTAAATGGGCAACTCGCGGTCCAACATCGAGCGAGCCTGCACCGGGGAAGTGTGCGGCCGCAGCACGATGTGGTTCTCGATCGGTGCAACGAAGAGGGTGTCGGTGGTAGCACGGGCCGGGTGATCCGGGCCGATATTGAGCGCGTCGAAGGTCAGCCACTCGCTCTCGGCCTCCGGGCCTTCGGCAACCTCCCACCCCATGGAGGTGAACACGTCTGCCATCAAATCCATGAGGGAAGTGATCGGGTGCGACGCACCTTCCGGAACCAGTTCGACCGGAAGCGTGACGTCGATGCTTTCGCCAGCCAGCCGCGCCTCCAGTTCGGCGGCCCCAACCGCAGCTTCCCGCTCCGCCAAGGCCGCAGCAACCTGTGCCCTGGCAGTGCCCAGACGCTGGCCTGCGTCCTTACGCTGCGCGCCTGGCAGCGTGCCGATCGCACGGTTCGCCAGCGCGAGCGGCGATTTGTCGCCGGAGTGCGCGAGCCTGGCCTCCTTCAACTCTGCTGTCGATCCTGCAGCAGCGAAGGCGGACAAAGCTGCCGCCACTACAGCATCAATCGCGGGCTGAGCGAGGTCGGCCTGGGATTCAGGGCCGGTCATGGGCGTCACTCCTTGCAAATCAGTTGGACGCGTGCTGCGCACTAGCGCTGGCGTACAGGCACACCGCGGCCGCGGTAGCCAGGTTAAGGCTTTCCGCCTTGCCGTAGATGGGTACGGCCACCGTACGGTCGGCCAGCGCAAGGTGCTCCACCGGCAGGCCCCATGACTCATTGCCCATCACCCAGGCCGTGGGTTTGGAAAGATCCGCATCCAGATCAGTCAGGTCGGTGCCAGCAGCCCCATCAGTGGCGTACACCTGCAAACCGGCGTCGCGACAAGCCTGAATCGCGTCGCCGAGTTCAACCCCCACCACCACTGGTAGATGGAAGATGCTGCCGACACTGGCTCGAACGGTCTTGGGGTTGTAAACCTCGACCGAATCCGAACTCAAGATCACCGCGTCGGCGCCGAAGGCGTCCGCGCAGCGAATCACCGTGCCGGCGTTTCCGGGGTCGCGCACCTGAGCGCAGATCACGACCAGCGACGCGCCTGCACCAATGACTTCCGACAGAGGTCGGTCGATGTCGTTCGCCACGGCAACTACGCCCTGAGGAGTCACGGTGTCAGTCATAGTGGCCAGGTTCTGCTCGCTGACCCCGTAGTAAGCGACCCCTGCGGCTTTGGCGACCTCCACGAGATCGGCATTGTCCATGGCGGCCGACCACTGAAAGAACACAGCGTCCACGGCCCCGGGCACACCCAAGGCCTCCCGGATGGCCTGACGTCCCTCTACGAGGAACTTCCCGGTCTCGCGACGCTCGGGGCGTCGCTTGAGGGCCCGGGCGGCACGCAGCAGACTCTGGGTCGGTTCAGGTAGTTCAAGTGATGAAGGGACACTCACTAGTCGGTCCTTCTACTTGGAATGGTTCGGCCGGGCCCGATCATCGAGCCCGGCCAGTGGTGAGCCTCGCTCAGGCAACCGGAGCTGGCTGGTTCTCCTTGGCGATCGCGACCAACGCGGCAAAAGCCGGCGCGTCGTTCACAGCCAGGTCGGCCAGCATCTTGCGGTCAACCTCAATCTCGGCGATCTTCAGACCGTTGATAAATCGGTTGTAGGTCATGCCCTCCGCGCGAACCGCCGCGTTGATCCGCTGGATCCACAGCGAGCGGAAGTCGCCCTTACGAGCGCGACGATCACGGTAGGCATAGGCGTAGGAGTGCAGCAGTTGCTCCTTGGCCTTGCGGTACAGCCGGGAACGCTGGCCCCGGTAACCCGACGCCTGGTCCAGAACTTCGCGACGCTTCTTATGCGCGTTCACAGAGCGCTTAACGCGTGCCATTTCGGTTACTCCTCAGTACTTAACGGGTGGGGGACGTCACTTGGCGCGCTTGCCGAGCAGCTTGCGGACGTTCTTGGCGTCGGCAGGGGACACGACGTTGTCACCGTCGAGGCGACGGGTCTGGCTGGTGGGCTTGTGCTCGTTGAGGTGCATCTTGCCGGCCTGGCGGTGCATCAACTTGCCCGAGCCAGTAACCCGGAAGCGCTTCTTGGCACCCGAATGGGTCTTCATCTTCGGCATGTCTGGTGTCCTTCTTTCCTTCTTACAGGTCTATGTCGGGGTCCATGTTGTCGGCTGGCCCCCTCTTCTTCTTCGGCTTGGAAGCAGCCGCAGCAGCAGCCGCAGCAGCAGCTCGCAACTCAATCTCCTGCTGGTGTTCGGCTTCAGCGGCAGCGGCGCGTTCGGCAGCTCGCACTGCCTTGGCGGCTTCCACCTCAACCTTGGCTTCGGTCTTCTTACGCGTCGGCGACAGGACCATCAGCATGTTGCGGCCGTCCTGCTTGGGAGCGGACTCGATGAAACCGTCCTCAACCACGTCCTCGGCCAGCTTCTTCAACAGGTTGAAGCCGAGCTCGGGACGACTCTGCTCCCGGCCACGGAACATGATGGTGATCTTCACCTTGTCGCCGGCCTTGAGGAAGCGAACCACGTGACCCTTCTTGGTCTCGTAGTCGTGGCTGTCGATCTTGGGACGAAGCTTCATCTCCTTGATCACAGTGTTGGTCTGGTTGCGCCGCGATTCGCGGGCTTTCTGGGCAGCCTCGTACTTGAACTTGCCGTAGTCCATCAACTTGGCCACCGGCGGGCGGGCCATCGGCGCGACCTCGACCAAGTCGAGATCGGACTCGCGGGCCAGCCGCAATGCGTCTTCGATCCGCACAATGCCGACCTGCTCTCCGGCAGGGCCGACCAGTCGCACCTCAGAAACCTTGATGCGATCGTTGATCCGCGGTTCAGTGCTGATGTGTCCTCCAAAGACTCGTGTCTGGTTGATCGGCGAGCATCAAAAAGGGCCTCCGCGCACGCGAAGACCCTGAAGCCTCGGCAACGCACCAGGCGCCGCTCCGCTGTACCGACCCGTCACCACTGAGGCAAACAGGTGGGAGTTCAGGACTCCACTTCCGCGGACTGCCGCCTCTCGGCGCAGTCGATCATCGTTGATTCTAGCCTGGCGGACGCCTCCGCCACCAATCCCGCCCGGCCGGGCACGGCCCACCGGCCTGGTGGCCAGCTGCGTCCGGTCCGGGGCAGTGAGGATCAGCTACAACCGGCAAGCGTGAATGCTGGTCACCAGGATCGCCTCAGCGCCAACCTCCCACAGCTCGTCCATGATCTGCTGGGCCTGTTTGGCCGGGATCATCGCCCGCACCGCAACCCAGCCGTCCTTGGCCAACGGTGAGACCGTCGGCGCATCCAAACCCGGAGTGACTGCGGTCGCCACGGCCAATCTGTCGGTGGTCACGTTGTAGTCGACCATCAGGTAATCCCGCGCGGTGAGGACGCCGTTGAGCCGGCGAACCAGCAGGTCAAGGCCTTCAGGTGCGGCAACGCCCTTGCGCTGGATCAGCACCGCTTCGGATTCCAGAATGGCTTCGCCGAACAATTCCAGACCGGCACGCTTCAGGGTGGTCCCGGTCTCGACGACGTCGGCCACCACATCGGCAACGCCCAGGCGCACCGAAGACTCGACCGCGCCGTCCAAATGAATCAACCTGGCCGTGAGACCAGCCTTCTCCAGATAGGCGCCGACCAATCCAGCGTAAGAGGTGGCGATCCGCTTGCCGGCCAGATCAGCCAGACTCAGTGCGGCGCCTCCGGGAGCGGCGAAACGGAACCTGGTGCCACCGAAACCCAGGCTCATGACTTCGTCGGCCTCGGCACCGGAATCCATCAACATGTCGCGCCCAGTGACGCCCAGATCGAGAGTGCCCTCCCCCACATACACCGCGATGTCGCGGGGGCGCAGGTAGTAGAACTCCACGCCGTTGGTCTCGTCAACCAACACCAGGTCCTTGGCGTCATGGCGCTGCCGGTAGCCGGCTTCGCGCAACATTTGAGCCGCGCCCTCGGCCAGCGAGCCCTTGTTGGGCACAGCGATCTTCAACAGCTCGACAGCCATCGCGGATTCCTCTTTCCGGCTCACAGATACTCGTAGATGTCTTCGAGCTCGAGCCCGAGGGTGAGCATCATCACCTGCAGGTGGTAGAGCAGCTGACTGATCTCCTCTGCAGCTTCATCCTTCGACTGGTATTCGGCAGCCATCCACACTTCGGCGGCCTCCTCGACGACCTTCTTGCCGATGGCATGCACGCCTGCGTCCAGCTCGCGGACGGTACCCGACCCCTCCGGGCGGGTAGCCGCCCGGACGCGGAGTTCGGCGAACAGGTCTTCGAAGGATTTGCTCACGTCCGCGCAGCCTACCGGCGATGCGCCTTCGCCTGCATCCCGGTTGCGACCGACACGGACTAAAGCTCCAGGCCGAGCAGCGCGTCGGCCAGATCGCGAACCAGCGCTGGGGCCGTCGAGTCCGCGCCGCCCTCCGCCAGGCAGGTGTCCGCCCAGGAGTCGATCGCGGCTAGGGCAGTCGGAGCGTCCAGGTCGTTGTGAAGGCTGGCCCGCACTCCGGCCAACACTCCACCCGCGTCCGGCCCAGACACAGCGGCGACCGCGCCCCGCCAGCGGGCCAATCGCTCCGTGGCCGCGTCCAGCAAGTCGGGGTAGTACTCCCAGTCGCTGCGGTAGTGATGGTCCAGCAGCAGCAAACGAATCGCCATCGGGTCGGCTCCATCGGCCAGCAATCCGCTGACGAAGACCAAATTTCCCAAGGACTTGCTCATCTTCGTTCCGGCGTAACCGACCATTCCGGTATGCAAGGAAGACTTGGCGAACGGCTCACCTGTCAGCACCCGACCCTCGGCCGCCGACATCGGGTGATGCGGGAAGGCGAGGTCATTGCCGCCGGCTTGCACGTCGAAATCCGCCCCGAGCGCGTCGAGGGCTATCGCGGTGCATTCGATGTGCCAGCCCGGACGCCCGCGTCCCAGCCACGAGTTCCATGCCGGTTCGCCGGGCCGCTCCTGTCGCCACACCAAGCAGTCGAGGCGGTGCCGCTTGCCGTCGCGCTCTGGATCGCCACCACGCTCGGCGAACAGCGCTTCGGCCTCCACCATCGACACCGGGGAATCAGCGAGCAGATTGCTGATGCTGGTTACCGAGAAGTACCAATCAGGGAACTGCGGATCGGGTACCTGGTAGACGACCTGGTGTTCTTTGAGCCTGCCAATCGCACCAGTGACCAGGTCGAGGGACTCGACAACTCCGGTCAATCGCTGCGGCGGCAGCACCCGCAGCGCTTTCATGTCGCTTCGGTACAAACTGATCTGCTCCCGGCCCAGCGCTGCCCAATCCTGCCCGGTGGCCGTAGCGCGTTCCAACAGCGGATCGTCCACGTCGGTTACGTTCTGGGCGTAGCGAACGCTCAGTCCAGCATCGATCCAGGCACGTACCAGCAGGTCGATGGCCACGTAGGTGAAGGCATGCCCGAGGTGAGTCGCGTCATAGGGAGTGATGCCACAGGCGTACAGCCTGGCCTCGCCCGAGGCCGGCCCCACCGGTACTGCCTCACCGGTGAGCGGGTTGTGCAATCTCACTCGGACGCCGTCCGCACTAGGCAGAACAGGCACCTCCACCGGCTCCCAGGCATCCATGCTGTGAAGCCTACCTTTGCCAGGGCCTAGGCTTGCCGCGAACGAAAGGGGTGGCCGATGGACTGGCTCGAAGCGATTGTGCTTGGCATCGTGCAGGGACTAACAGAGTTCTTGCCGATCTCCTCCAGCGCACATCAGTCGATCGTCGGGCAGTTGTTCTTCGGCGGGCATGACCCGGGCGCGGCGTTCACAGCTGTGACCCAGCTGGGCACTGAGACCGCAGTCATCGTCTACTTCGCCAGGGACATCGGCCGGATCATTTCCCACTGGGTCCAGGCTCTTATCGGCAAGATTCCCCGCGATGATCCCGACGCGCGCCTCGGTTGGCTGGTGATCCTCGGATCCATCCCGATCGGCGTCCTCGGCCTCGTGTTCAAAACAGCCATCGAGGGCCCCCTGCGCAACCTTTGGATCACCGTGGCCATGCTGGCCGGATTCGCGGTCGTGTTGTGGATCGCCGACCGCGCGGCGAAGAACCGCTACGAGTTGGAACAAATGACCTGGTGGGACGGCATTGCCCTCGGCTTCGCCCAAGCACTCGCCCTGATCCCTGGGGTTTCCCGCTCCGGCGCAACGATCGCCGGCGGCTTGTTCCTCGGCTACACCCGTGAGGTTTCGGCGCGCTTCGCCTTCCTGCTGGCCATTCCGGCGGTGTTCATCTCTGGAATCTTCGAGCTGAAGGACATCCCACACGGCGTCTCCCAGTCTTGGGGACCGATTCTCCTCGCCACGGTGATCGCATTCGGCATTGGTTTGGCCGTGATCCACTGGCTGCTGAAGTACGTCAGCAAGCACACCTTCTCCGTCTTCGTCTGGTACCGGCTCGCGCTTGCCGCGCTGGTGGCCGGGTTGCTGCTGAGCGGCGTCCTGCACCCGTAGGGTTGCGTCCATGCAGCGCAGGGCAGTGGGCCGAAGCGGTCTTCACGTTTCCCGGCTGGGTTTGGGCACCCTCACCTGGGGCCGGGAGACCAAGCTCGAGGACGCCAGAACTGTGCTGCGCAAGTTCGTGGCCGCCGGTGGCAATCTGGTCGACACAGCCGCTGCCTATGCCCAGGGGGACGCCGAAAGGATCATCGGACGCCTCATCCGCGCCGGCGATGTGGAACGTGACGATCTGGTGATCGCCACTAAGGCCGGCTTTGGCATCCGCAACGGTCAGCGCGTGGTCGACACCTCCCGAACATCGCTGCTGGCCGACCTGCATGAGTCACTGCGCCGACTCGGCACCGACCACATCGACATCTGGCAACTGCATGCCTGGGGAGAGGCTCCTATCGAGGAATCGCTGGCGGCCATCGACACTGCGGCCAGCGCAGGCGACATCCGCTACGCCGGAGTGAGCAACTTCGTCGGGTGGCAGACCGCCCAGGCTGCAACCTGGCAGGCCGCCTTCCCCGGACGCACTCCGATCACCACTGCCCAGGTGGAGTATTCGTTGTTGGCCCGGCGCGCCGAGGTGGAGGTGATTCCGGCCATCCGCGCCTTTGGCCTGGGTTTCTTCCCATGGTCACCGATCGGGCGGGGGGTGCTCACCGGTAAGTACCGTGGCGGCCTTCCCAAGGGTTCGCGTGGCTCCAGCGAGCATTTCTCCTGGTTCGTCGAGCCCTATCTAGAACAGCGGTCGCGTTCAGTGCTAGACGCTGTGATGGTCGCTGCCGACGGGCTGGAGCTCAGCCCTGCCCAGGTGGCCCTGCTCTGGGTGCGCGATGCTCCCGGAGTCACTGCTCCCCTACTCGGCGCGCGGACGGTTGCCCAACTGGAGCCTTACCTGGCCGCTGAAGAGCTGGAACTGCCCACCGAGATCGTCGCCGCTCTCGACGACGTTACCGGCGGGCCGAATCAGCTACGCGCACCCGAGGAGCCCACCATCACCTTGGGGTGATCATCGCCGCTGGCGAGCGCAGAGCTTCCTGAGATTAGAGTGCGCCGCATTGCGGCGATCGCGGAGAAGGCTGCCCGCAGCGAGCCTCCGTTCTGAATATCGGCACCGCCGAAGTTGCCTGTGGATAACCCCGAATGACCCCCACCGCTCGCCCCTAAGTTGGCTGCGTGGTCGACGGGAGGAACGGCATGAAGTGGCTGGGCTGGTTTGCTGGAGCGCTGCTGGTGGCGATCGGTTGTGCCGCTGCCATCACGCTCGGGCCGGATGACTGGATCGACTCACCCCCACAGCTGCTCAACCCAGAGGGCGAGACGGTGGTGGTCACAAACTACGGGTTGTTGTCCTACAGCCTGCCGCTACGAGTGACCGCGTCAGTCGAGAACGGCGAGGTCTTCGTCGGAATCGGGCACGCGATCGATGTGGATGACTACTTGCGCGAGACCACAACAGTCGGCATCGACTGGTTTTCCCCCAGCGGGCTGAACAGCCATCGCCAGGCAAGGAACTCTACGAGCCTGCCGGCCGCTCCGACCGCGGTCGACTTCTGGCGAGCCAAGGCCAGCGGGCCCGGCTCACAGACCGTGGTCGGCAGTTTCGCGGGGCAACCGATAGAGGCCGTGATCACCACCGGTTCCGGCGAGCCAAGCCCGCTGAAAGTCTCCCTCGGCAGTCAGCTGGCCGGCGCCTTCGCGGCATCGGTGTCGCTGATTGCCATCGGGCTCGTGCTGCTGGCCTTCACCACTTGGCGTTGGCGGCGAACGCGTCGAACCCCGAAGGCGATCGAGTCGACCACACCTGAGCCGGTTCCGGCTCACCCGCTTCGGGCGTTGCGGACTTCCTTCGCGGCGTTGGTCGGGTGGTCGGTGCTCTTGGTCGGCGCGGGTTGCTCAGCCGAGCAGCTCAACATGGCCATGGTGCCAGTGCCGCCCCGAACCGAACTCACCCGTGATCCGGTGGACGGATTGGACCTGGGCGCGCTCGCCGCCGACTACGATCAGCGAAACAACGCCGCGATCGCCGCTGCGGCCTGGCCGCGCTATTCAGTCAAGGAATGGGCCCAGGCTGATGGTGAGCTGCTCCTTGCTGCCGACCGGTTCAACACGGCCTGGAACAGGGTGGAGAAGAACAAGCCCAAAGCCGTACCCTGCCGGACGAAACTGGGGGTGGCCTATCCAGGAGCTGTTCCTCATGCCTACCCGATGACGGTGTTGGTCTCCGAAGTTATGTCGTGTGGCGCCGATCCTGATCGAACACCGGTGAACTTGGCCGTATTTCGCCGGGACCACTCCTACTCACCTTGGCTGCGCGTTGCCGTGGTGTCGGCCGGCAAGTTCCGCCCGCCAGCCTCCGCGCAGGGTGAACCAGCGATTGAGGAACACAGGGCCGTTGAGGATGCCGCGGCCGAGGTAGTAGGGGCCCTCACCGGCGAAAACGTCGGTCTCGCGATGCCGGCTGACTTGATCAAATGGCGCACCGAATCCCTCAAGCCGACCTCTTGGAGCACCACCCACTGGTCGGCGTGCGTTCAGCCCAACGGCATCCGCGTCGGGCGCAGCGACAAGGGTGTGGTAGCACTGGTTTCGATCCTCATAACCGATATCAGTACCGCCAAACCCGGCCAGTGGACGGGCTGGAAACACCCCTGGGACCGGATCTACCACCAGCGCGGCAGCTACCGCCAGACAATCGCTCACTACGGGCTGATGGTCTCCCTCCAGGTGAGCGGGGGCGAGGCGTCAGTGCTTGACTGGTACAGCCCGGACTACCTGGACTGAATCGATGACCCCGTGCACTCGGCCCGGTAGGCGGTGCTCTTCAGCGGGTACTCAAACCGCTCCCGGCCACGGGTATGTGGGTGAGTCGCCAGCAGGTGGCGCACGCCGGTAACCACCTGGCGCTGCAACTCCGGGGAGCCAGTCAGATAGTGGCTGCGCGAAACCACCATCGCCTCCAGTTCGACCGGGGTCATCATTCGGACCCGCTCCAAGCGGCTGCGTTCGAAGGGGGTGAAGCCGGCAAGATCGGTGACCAGTTCCTCGTCCACCATCCGTTCGGCGGGCGACTCCCCCATCACCTCTGACAACTCGGCGACAAAGGGGTGCGACAGGTCTCTGGTGTTCCAGATCAGGCCCAGTCGCCCACCGGGTCGCAGGACCCTGGCGATCTCTGCCCCGGCACGCAGCTGGTCGAACCAGTGCCAGGCCTGGCCCACGGTGACTGCAGCGACGCTCGCGTCGGTCACCGGAATCCGCTCGGCGGTACCGACCTGCGTCGGGATATCGCTGATGCCGGACAACATCTGCTCGTCAGGATCCACCGCGACCACCTCAAATCCGAGGCGTCTGATCGCCCGGGTCAGCTTCCCCGAACCGGCGCCAAGGTCGAGCACCTTGCCGGCGACGCCTTCAAGCAGCCAGCTGACATGCTCATCCACGTATTCGGGGCGGCCCTTCTCGTAGGCTCCCACTGCAGCACCGAACGAGGTCGCCCGCTCTGGCGTGCTCATCAGGCTCGGTCCAGGAAATCGTCCAGGACCTGGCACCCGAACTGCAGGGACTCAATTGGCACCCGCTCGTCCACGCCGTGGAACAGCGCAGCGAAGTCCAACTCCGGCGGCAACCGCAGCGGCGCGAAGCCGAAGCAGCGCACCCCCAGCGGCGCCCAGGCTTTTGCATCAGTTCCCGCGCTCATCATGAACGGCACCGCCACTGAACCCGGATCCATTGCCTGCAGGCTGGCAGTCATCGCGTTGACCAGCTCGCCATCGAAGGTGGTCTCCACTGCGATGTCGCCGGTAACCACCTCGTAGCGAACCTTCTCCCCGATCAACTCAGTGATGGTGTCGTAGAACTCCTTCTCGAACCCGGGAATGAAACGTCCATCGATTCCGGCCACCGCCTCGCCGGGAATCACGTTCAGTTTGTAGCCGGCCGTCAACATCGTCGGGTTGGCAGTGTTGGCCATGGTCGCGCCGATCATCCGGGCAATTGAGCCGAGCCGAGCCAAGGTCTCCTCGACATCGTCGGTGCTGATCTGAGTGCCGAGGGTGCCCTCCAGCGCGTCCAGAAACGCCCGCACCGACCCACGTATACGCTGCGGCCACTGGTAGTTCCCGACCCGACTGACCGCAGTGGCCAGCTCGGTGATCGCATTGTCGTCATTGCGCATCGAGCCGTGCCCCGCCCTACCCGCGGCGAGCAGATTCAGCCACGCCAGCCCCTTCTCGGCAGTCTGAATCAGGTAGAGCCGCTGGTCGTTCACTGTCAACGAGAAGCCACCCACCTCACCGATCGCCTCGCTGCAATCGGCGATCAGCTCCGGGTGGTTCTTGGCCAGCCAGCCTGCGCCTTTTGCGCCGCCGGCCTCCTCATCGGCAGTGATCACCAGGCGAATCGGGCGTCGCGGCGGACGCCCGGTGCGCTGCCGCTCCCGGACCACCGACAGCAGGATCGCGTCGAAGTCCTTCATGTCGACCGCACCGCGCCCCCACACGTAGCCATCGACGACCTCGCCGGCGAAAGGGTCCACCTGCCAATCCGACGCGACTGCCGGCACCACATCCGTGTGCCCGTGAATCAGCAGTGGCGCCAGGGTGGTGTCACAACCCTCCGGCTCCCAATGGGCCACCAGCGACGTACGTCGCGCCTCTGATTCGAAGAGCTGGCTAGTAATGCCGACTTCGTCCAGCTTCGCCGCGACGTACTCCGTAGCCTCCCGCTCCCCCTTCGAACCTTGAGGCCCGAAGTTGGACGTGTCGAAACGAATCAATTCGCTACACAGACCAGCCACTTCATCGGCTGCGCTCACCGGAACCACCATGGCTGCCATCCTGCCACCGCCGAGCCGAAGTCCCCGGTTGCCTCAAATCGCAAAGCCGGGCTGGCGTTGCTATAGTTCTCTGGCTGTCCAGGCCTAGCCTGGCAGACCACCTGTCCGGGTGGCGGAATAGGTAGACGCGCTAGCTTGAGGTGCTAGTGCCCTTTATCGGGCGTGGAGGTTCAAGTCCTCTCTCGGACACAACAAGACCCCTAGTCAGGTGATCCCGACTAGGGGTTTTACCGTTTCGTGTGCCGTCCCTGCCGCCAATCCAGAGCCTCTGCTCAGCCGATCAGCTGCCGGTAGGCCGCCAAATACTGCGCCACCATCCGCGCCACGCCGAACCGTGCTTCGGCCCGTTGCCTAATCACGGCCCGGTCCAGGCCTACGGCCAAGGCGATCGCGGCAACAGCCTCGGTCACGCCATCGACCACGAATCCGGTAACGCCGGAATCGATCACCTCAGGCATAGATCCTCTGCGATAGGCCACCACCGGGGTGCCGCAGGCCATTGCCTCGACCACCGCCAGTCCGAACGGCTCATCGAAGCCGATCGGGTGCAACAAAGCTGCTGCCCCGCCGAGCACCCGAGCCCTTTCCGAAGGCCCGATCGAGCCCAGGTAGCTCACCGCCACTCCATCGAGGTGGGGAGCCACCAGTTCGTCGAAATAGCGCTGGTCATGGACGGGTCCGCAGATCAGCAACGGTCGACCGGCCGCCCGGGCGATCTCGATGGCTACAGCGGTGCCCTTGTCGGGATGGATCCGCCCGAACGCCACCAGGGCCTCTCCCCCAGCACCCAGCGGCAGTTCGGCAAAGTCGATCCCATGGTGGATGGTGGCCAGGTAGTCCAGGTCGGGTGAGCGATCCGAATCTGAAATCGAAATGAAGGCCGAACCGGATTGCCGATACGCCGGCAGGATCGCCGCGCCAGAGAAGCCGTGAATCGTGGTGATCAGGGGTGCCGCACAGAAGCGGTCAAAGGCGAGCGGCAGCCAATCCAGTTGGTTGTGGACCAGATCGAACTCGGCGGATCGGCCGAAGGCGTGGGCAACGTGCAGCGCCTCCCACACCCGTCCGTCCATGTCGGGATCGCTGGCGTAGCCGTGCGGACAGACACCGTCCAGCTCGGCGGAGGTGAGCGAATCGAGAGTGCCGAAAAGTGTGACCTCCACTCCGGCCGCGACTAGCCCCTCGGTCAGCAGACTGGTCACCCGCTCCCACGGTCCGTAGTGCTCCGGTGGGGTTCGCCAAGCCACCGGGCCCAACATTGCGATTCGCACAGCCGCCTCCTGGAATCTCGCAGATAGCGATCCGGAATCCTCACTTAAGGAGAGCGTCAATCGCCCGTACATTCCGAGCATCCGTTGCCAGGCTACGGCAGTTCCTACGAGCGTGAAGAGATCATCACAACCCGCACTCGGCCCGGCCTCACCCCGACGACTCCCGCAAGTAGTCTGACCGTCATGGAGGTGCGCCCGCAGATGCCGTCTGCACACGAACCCGCCGCTGATAGCCACGAGGTGATTCGCGTTCGAGGCGCCCGGGAGAACAACCTGAAGAACATCGACGTGGAGCTGCCGAAGCGGCGGCTGACCGTGTTCACCGGAGTCTCAGGCTCTGGCAAGAGCTCGCTGGTGTTCGCAACGATCGCCGCGGAATCCCAGCGGCTGATCAACGAAACTTACAGCTCCTTCATCCAAGGATTCATGCCGAGCCTCGACCGCCCAGACGTCGACCTCCTGGAGGGGCTGACCACTGCGATCATCGTCGACCAGGAACGCATTGGCGGTAATCCACGCTCCACCTTGGGCACCGTCACCGATGCCAACGCGATGCTGCGAATCCTCTTCAGCCGCCTTGGCCAGCCCTATCTGGGCTCACCACAAGCATTCTCGTTCAACGTCGCCACGGCGCACGGCTCTGGCGCGATCACCATCGAGCGCGGCCCGGGCAAACCCACCAAGCAGCTGGCGAGTTATTCAGCCACCGGCGGCATGTGTCCGCGCTGCGAAGGCTTGGGCACCATCAACGACATCGACCTGACCCAGCTCTACGACGGGACCTTGACCCTGGCCGAGGGTGCGATCACCGTGCCCGGGTTCAGCGCGGACGGCTGGTACGGCCGCATCTTTGCCGCGGTCGTTCCCAAAGACGTGCCGATCTCCGGGTTCAGCGAACGTCAACTGCACGAGTTCCTCTACGGCAAAGCCCGGCGGATCAAGGTCGGCGGCGTCAACCTCACCTACGAGGGTCTGGTGCCCCGGATCCAGAAGTCGATGCTCAGCAAGGACGTCGACTCCCTCCAGCCCCATGTCCGAGCATTCGTCGAACGCGCGGCAACTTTCACCACCTGCCCAGACTGTGACGGCACCCGGCTCAACGAAGGCGCCCGCTCCGTCCAGATCGCCGGAATCAGCATCGCCGATGCCTGCGCGCTCCAGATCTCCGACCTGGCCGGGTGGATCCGAGGACTCCAGGATCCATCGGTAGCGCCGCTGCTGACGAACCTGCAGCACTTGCTCGACTCCTTCGTCGAAATCGGTCTGGGCTATCTGAGCCTCGACCGACCCTCCGGCACGCTTTCGGGTGGGGAGGCGCAGCGAGCCAAGATGATCCGCCACCTCGGCTCGGCGCTCACCGATGTGACCTACGTCTTCGATGAGCCAAGCATCGGATTGCACCCCCACGATATTCAGCGGATGAACGCACTGCTGCTGCGACTGCGGGACAAGGGCAACACCGTGCTGGTCGTGGAGCACAAACCCGAGATCATCACTATCGCCGACCATGTGGTCGATCTCGGACCGGGAGCCGGAACCGCCGGTGGCGAAGTCTGCTTCGAGGGCACAGTGGCGGCGCTGCGGGCCTCAGGCACCATCACCGGTCGCCATCTCGAAGACCGGGCCAAGCTCAAGGCGTCGGTGCGAAAACCCACGGGCATCCTCCAAGTGCGCGGCGCAACCAACCACAATCTCCACGGCGTCGACGTGGACATTCCACTGGGCACGCTAGTGGTGCTGACCGGGGTGGCCGGCTCTGGAAAGACCTCGCTCATCGACAGCTCGGTAGTTGGGCGCGACGGCGTGGTCACCGTGGATCAGGCAGCGATTCGGGGCTCCAGGCGCAGCAACCCGGCGACCTACACCGGATTGCTGGAGCCGATCCGCAAGGCGTTCGCCAAAGCCAACGGGGTCAAGCCCGCCTTGTTCAGCGCCAACTCCGAGGGCGCCTGCCCCTCCTGCGGCGGTGCCGGTGTGATCTACACCGATCTGGGCGTGATGGCCGGGGTGGCCATCACCTGCGAAGTGTGTGCGGGCAGGCGCTTTCAGGCAGCGGTGCTTGAATACCGCCTGAACGGTCAAGACATCGCCGACGTATTGGCGATGCCGGTGGCCGAGGCGGCCGAGTTCTTCGCCGACGGGGAGTCGAAAGTCCCGGCAGCACAGGCGATTCTGGGCCGAATTGCCGATGTGGGACTGGGCTATCTGCGCCTGGGCCAGCCTCTGACCGCCCTTTCCGGCGGCGAACGACAGCGCCTGAAGCTCGCCACCCAGCTGGCTGGCAACGGGGTTATCTATGTGCTGGACGAGCCCACCGTGGGCCTGCACCTGGCCGATATTGAGCAACTCCTCGGGCTACTCGACCGACTGGTGGACGCAGGCAAGTCAGTGATCGTCATTGAGCATCATCAGGCCGTGATGGCTCACGCCGACTGGATCATCGACCTTGGCCCGGGCGCGGGGCACGAAGGCGGACGGATCGTCTTCACCGGCACCCCCGCCGAACTGACCGCGGCCCCATCGACCCTGACCGGTCAGCATCTGGCCGCCTACATCGCAGACTGACAACGCGAAACAGCCCTGACCGAGCGGTGCTCGACCAGGGCTGTCGCAGAAGCGGCTAACTCAGGCTGACTGCAACTCCCGAGAGCGTCCCTTAGCCAGTGAGTAGAAGAACAGCGCCACCGGCCGGTAAATCACGTGAGCAAACTTGGTGAACGGCATGAACAGGACCAACTCCATCGCGATCGCCACATGCACCAGGAACAACACATACGCCCACGGTTGCGGATGGTCCTGCGGCAGGTACAGCGATACCTCGATGATGAAGCCGGTCAGGCCGGTGAGCCACAGCATCCACAGGAACAACCAGTCCGACGGCGAACTGTGCTTCGCCGCAGCGCTGACCTTCTCCCGACGGTTGATCATGAACCAGGTCACCCCGTACATCATCGCAAGCCCGCCGATGGTGCCGACAACCCGCGCCGCTGAGCCAACCACGCCCTCAGCCACACCTTCGAGACCGATGAGGTCGCTTCCGTAGTGAATCAGCGTTGCCGCGAACAGCGCCAGGAAGCCCCACACAGTCAGGAAGTGGATCAGCCAACGGCGACGGTACAGCGGCTCTTTGGGATTGTCGTCCTCGCAGTCCTCGCGGTAGCGCTTCTGGCCCAGAGACTCCACGCCGATGGCGTACCACAAGGCGCTCAGGGTGCTGCCCCAGGCCTTCTTGGATCCGAAAAGTGACTTTGCGGTGACATCGTCGCGTCTTGCGGTGGCCCGCACCATCATCGCCAAGTTGATCACCGCGACCAGCACAACCAGGATCATCACGACCAGGCCCACCAGGTGGATCCATTCGTAGGGAACCCCGAAGACGAGCCGATCAGCAGCAGAGGCCTTCACCGAAGCGAAGAACCCGCCGAAGATCACCAAACCCACCAGGGAGATGATCACAGCGGCCACCGGACTGGTGTACATCGCCCGAGCGATGCCGGTCTTGTCCAGCTTGGCAATGGCGTAACGCCGAGCGGTGGCCATGAACTCGGCCGGGTCGGCTTCCTGCGGGCAGCGATCGGTGCACATGCCGCACTGGTAGCAGGTCCACAGTTCCTTGCTGGTGACCAGGTCATCGACCAGACCAACCTGGGCCAGCCGAATGAACCGCCGCGGGAAGGTCGCATCGTTGTCTGCCAGTGGGCAGATCGCGGTGCAGTTGCCGCACGAGAAGCAGGCGTTCACATCCGGGGCGCCGAACTTCTGCAGATCAGTGATCAGGTTGGGATTAACCAAGGTGGCCATGACTACACCCGCCTTCCGGTAGCTGCATAGGCGAAGAAGCCGTCGTCGTCGGCATCGGAATTTTCGACAAGGAAGCCATATCGCCGCATCCCCATCACCCAATACACGACCTCGGCGGCGGGCGCGCCGATCCGCTCGGCGATCTCAGGGATGGTCAGGGGGCCCTCAGCTACTGCTTCGAGGATTGGGGCGTGCATCAGAGGTTCCTCACGCATCACCTCACGCGGGTCGCGCAATGTCTGGCTCATGCCACCGGCTCCTTGACTGGTACTTCTGCAACGATCAGTTCTTCGATCGCCGAGCGCATCTGGGCGTCGGTATAGCCGAGCAGGTCGATAGCGTCCTGCTCACAGACCGGCACGCAACCGCCGCAACCCTTGCAGGTAGCGGGATCGACCGAGGCGATCTGGCGACCGTCCCATTCGATACTGGTGATGCAGTCGTAAGGACAGGCCGCCAGGCAGACACCGCTACCAGTGCACTTGTCCGGATCAACCCTGGCCACCAGCGGTTCCAATTCCGCGAAGCCCTTCTTCAACAGGGCCGCGCTCTGAGCGACAGCTGCCAAACCGGCCGAAACGCTTTCACCGACGGTTCTTGGACTCTGACAGCAGCCGGCGATCATCACCCCGTCCACCACAGTTTCGACCGGGCGCAGCTTGGGGTGAATCTCGTTGAAGAAGCCGTCGGAGCCGAGCGGCAACTTCAGCACGTCCACCAACTTGGTGTTGTCTCTGGGCACCATGCCGGTCACCAACACCACCAGGTCGACCGGAATGGTCACCTCGCGGTTGTCGGTGAGCAGATCGGTGAGGGTTACTCCTAGCCCACCCTTACCGAGCTTTGCCACCGAAGGTGGAGCATCGTCGGCAAACTTCAGATAGGTGGAGCCGGCTTCTCGGGAGGCGTTGTAGAGCAGCTCATTGCGCCCGTAGGCCCGAACATCCCGGTAGAGGTGGAACTGGCGGATCGAGGGATCCACCTTGCTCACCAACACCGAGGCGTGAATGGCCGCGGTGCAGCAGAACTTTGAGCAGTACTCGTTGCCGCCGGCCTCCTGGCGGGACCCAACACAGTAGATGTAGCCGATCGAGCGGACTGGGCGCCCGTTGAAGCTCAGCTTCCCAGCCGGTGCAGAATCCACAAGTTCCTTGAACTCGGGCAGCGTGACCACCCCGTCGATCCCGTAACCGAACTCACCCTCATCAGGCGCGTAGGAATCGAATCCGGTGGCGACGATGATCGATCCGACATCGACAGTCAGCGCCTTGTCGCCCCCCTCGCGGTGCAGGGTGATCTCGGCGGCGTAGTTGCCGAAGCTGCCGGACTTACCCGAAAGTTCGGCGTTGGTGTAGACGGTGATGTCGCGGCGCTGTTTGATTTGCTCCACCAGCGAGGCGATCTCCTCGCGTCCGGAGGCGTCGGTGGGGAAGGTGGCGCCGAACTGGCCCACCCAGCCACCGACCTCGGCAGCCTTCTCCACCACCACTGCCTGAATGCCCACATCGGCAAGGCCGATCGCGGCCCGCAACCCGGCGATCCCACCACCGACCACCAGCGTGCGCGACACAGTCTCGACACGAAGTGGAATCAGTTCATCCGACAATCGGGTCTTGGCCACTCCGGCCCGGACCAGGCCGATGACCTTTTCGGTGGCGCCGGCTTTGTCGTGCGGGTGGGCCCAGGAAGCCTGCTCGCGCACGTTCACCTGGGTGTAGCCGTACGGGTTCATGCCAGCCCGCGTCGAGACATTGCGGAAGGTCACCTGATGCAGCTTCGGCGAACAGGAGGCCACCACCAGCCCGTCCAGCTTGTCAGCCTGGATGGCGTCGATCATGTCGTGTTGGGTGCCGTCGGAACAGGCGAAGACCGTGGTTTCGGAGATCACCACCCCCGGCTCATCGGCCAGTGCCTCGCGGACCGCCTCAACGTCTACATAGTCGGAGATGTTGCCACCGCAGTGACAGATGTAGACCCCGATCCGACGATCTTCGGGAGCGACTTTGCCGACCGGTGTGGTTTCGGACTCGCTCATACCAGCGCCCCCTCTTCAGCAAAGTGCTGATGTTCCAAGTGAGCAGCCACCTGAGCCACGGCGGCACCCGCGTGCAAGATGGTGTCCACGATGTCTTTGGCCCCTGCTGCGGTGCCGGCCACGAAGACCCCCGGAATGTTGGTTTGCCCCGGACTCAGCTCCGCGCTCGGCTCGGCCACGTAGTAGTACTCGTCAAGGGCCAGCGGGGTGTCCCCGAACAGCTTCTCGACATCGCGGTTCGGTTGGATCCCGACGGCAAGCACGACCAGGTCGTAGCTCGCCTCCACGATGCTGCCGCCGTTTTCGATGTCCTCGTAGCGAACCAGCAGGTCACCGTTTGCTTCTTCGGTGATCTTGGCCACCCGGCCCTTGATGTACTGCGCTCCCATGTCGCGCGCCTGGGTGTAGAACTCCTCGTACCGCTTCCCGGCGGCCCGCATGTCCATGTAGTGCATGGTCACATCGGCGAGCGGCAGGGCACCCATGATCAGCTGGTTCTGCTTGATGGAGTACATGCAGCAGAACTTCGAGCACAGCGGGTTGCCCACCGTCTTGTCTCGGGAGCCGGTGCAGGAGATGTAGGCGATCCGGTCAGGCGTCTTGCCGTCGCCGGGCCGCAGCACCGTGTTGAACGGACGAGTCGGCGCAAGGAGTCGGTCCATCTGCATGGCGGTGATCACGTTCGGGAACTGGCCGAAGCCATACTCGGGCTTCAGGTCGGCCGCAAACAGTTTGTGGCCGGTGGAGACCACCACCGAACCCACTTCGAAATCGGTGAGTTTGTCCCGTTGGCCCATGTCGATGGCAAAAGCCGGACAATGCTTCGCGCACTCCTGACACTCAGAGCACACCCCGCAGTCCAAGCAGGAACCGGCACCGGCGCGAGCCTCGTCCTCGGTGAACGGTGCTTCGATCTCTGCAAAGTCCCCAGGGTGTTGGTTCAGCGCGACCTGGCCAAGCACCGGGTCACGGTGGGTGATGCTGGTCTGGCGAGCCAACACATCACGGTGTTTGGTAGTGGACAGTTTGCTGTCCAGCTCAAATCCGTCGAGAGGTTCGCCCTTGAGGAACCTGTCGACCATATGCGCTGCACGGCGCCCGGATCCGACCGCCCTAGTGATGGTGGAGAATCCGCTGGCGACGTCACCGGCTGCGAACAACCACTTCGCCTTGGTCTGCAGCGATCGACGATTGGTAGCGATGCGGGACTTGTTGCCCACTCCCGCCAACTCAGCAAACAGCGATTCGTCGACGCCTAGGCCCAGACAGGTGATCACCAGGTCTGCAGCGACTTCACTCACCGCGCTCGCGGTTGGCACGCTGCCGGCACCAGGAGCAGCAGCTGCGGCCTCCTGTGCTCCGCCTTCGGCGTTCTCCTCGGCCTCCGTACTTGCCGTCGGGGTGGAACTCGGCCGACAGCCAAGCGCCCGGACGACGCCAGCAGCATCGGTGAGGACCTCGGTGGCCACGGTGGCGAAGACGAACTTCACACCTTCCTTCTCGGCCTCCACATATTCCACCTCATTGCAGGGAAGGGAGGCAGACTTGGCGGCCTCGGCCACCACTGTTGCTTCGGCAGCGCCCTGCCGAAGGGCGGTGCGAGCCGCGTTCATGGCGACGACATCTCCGCCGACGACCACCACACGCTTCCCGGTGAGGTCCTGGCCTTGGTCGGCCGCCGAGGCCTTCAAGTAGGCCAGGCCCCCGACCACTCCCACGGCTTTGGCACCAGGAACCTCCAGCGCTGCTTCACGCTGGGTACCAGTGGCAATCACGACCGCGTCGTAACCGGAGTCCTTCAGGGCCTGAAGATCGGTGACCGGCGAGTTGCACACAATCTCGACGCCGATCGCGGTCAGGTTGGCGACATCAGCTGCCACGACATCCTTGGGGAGCCGGAAGCTCGGGATGCCATGGCGAGCATGTCCGCCAGCAGTCTCGTGAGCCTCATGAATCGTCACCCGGTGTCCCTGTCGGGCCAGTTGCCACGCCGCGGTCAGCCCGGCAGGTCCGGAGCCAACAATCGCTACCGACTTCCCGGTCGGCGCTGCAACTTTCACCCCTGGGCCTTCGTGAGTGTCGTAGTGCAGATCGGCGACATAGCGCTTGATCATCCGGATCGGAATGGTTCCCTCAACCTGACTACGGGTACAGCCGTTCTCGCAGGGCGCGTAACAGGCTCGGCCGAGGGTACCTACCAACGGAGTGGCATCGAGGTTCAGCTGGAAGGCCTCCTCGTACTTGCCCGTCCGGGTCAATGAGACATAGCCGTGCGCTTTGATGCCAGCAGGACAGGCCGCGATGCAAGGGGAAGTCCCCGTGCGATCGAGAATGGCCTTCTTGGGCACAGCTTGAGGAAAAGCGATGTATGCCGCCCGCCGCGGCGCCAGATCAGCATTAAACTGATCGGGAACCGCGACCGTGCACTCGGTCTGGCATACATCGCATCCCGTGCAAGCCGCCCAATCGACGAACTTCGCCTTCTCGCGCACAGTGACCTTGAATCGACCATCAGCATTTCTGCTGATGTTCTCGACTTCACTGTAGGTGAGCGTCTTGATGTTCGGGTGGTTAATCGTGGTCGACATTTTCGGACCCGAGATACACGAGGCACAGTCCAAGGTCGGGAAAACCTTGCTTAGCAAGATCATCCGGCCGCCGACGCTCGACTCCTTCTCGACCAACAGGACCTGATAGCCCATGTCGGCCAACTTGATCGACGACTCCATCCCGCCAATGCCACTGCCCACTACCAGGACGTCGTAGTCCATCGCAGTCTCCTTGCTTGTCACCGCTGACTTAGTTGTCTAGATGAAGAGGTTGACGTTCGACTCGTCGGTCTCGCCGAGGTAGGTAGCCACGCCGGCGTACTCGATTCCGTCGATGAGCTCCTCCTTGCCGATGCCAAGAACGTCCATCGACATGGTGCAGGCGATCATCTTGATGCCCTGCTCCCGGGCGGTTTCCAACAGCTCCGAAACCGTCATTACATTCTCGGCCTTCATGACCTTCTTCATCATGAATCGACCGGCGCCCGCAAAATTGAACTTCGACAATCCGAGCTTTTCGGCGTGTTTTGGAAGCATTCCTGAGAACATCTTCTGTAGCCCGCTCTTTCCAGTGGCTGGGAGTGCTGGCTTTTGCTCCTTGCGCAAGGCCGCCAATCCCCAGAAGGTAAAGAACATAGTCACTTCATCGTCCATCGCGGCAGCCCCGTTTGCAATGATGAACGCAGCCATCATGCGGTCGTAGTCCCCACTGAAGACAATGATGGTCTTTTTCGACACCGTTGTCACCAACTTCCTATTGTTTGAGTTACACCTATTTCACGCTACCGAAGCGTTGGCGCCGACACCCTTCAGCTTTTCCGCAAACTCACGCATATAGTTGGCGAAGGGTTCCGCACACACCGAGCAAACCGCAGCCATCTTCAGCCGTTCGGCTGCGATCCCACGATCCGCCATCATCTGTTGAGCTTGGGCGATGATCCGAGAGGTGCGCTGTGCACAGTCAGGCAGGTAGGCACATTCTTCGCCGTCCGAGGCGACGAAAACCCCGTCAAACCCCTTCTCAAGGGCATGTATGAGCCAGGACGGCTTGAGCCCACTACTGCACGGCACCGCCATCGTCTGCACGCTGGCCGGGTACTCCAGATGTCGACTCCCAGCCAGGTCGATGCCAGGGTCGGAGATGTTAATCGTGGAGAAGACCAGGATCTTGGGAGAGTCGATGCCGGAGTGGTTCGCTCCCGACATGGCTTTACTTCGCTTTGCGAAGGAACAGGTGGATCGCCCCAGCCTCTTCGAACGAGCCCAGGAAATCGTGACCCATCTTGCGGCACCACGCAGGAATGTCCTTCAGTGTGCCGGAATCGGTAGCCAGCACCTCCATGACATTGCCAACCGTCACACCGGCGATATGCTTCTTGGCTGCCAGGATCGGACCCGGGCAGGAGACACCTCGCGCATCAACGATGGTCGGGGTGGCTATGGCCTTCAGTTCTTCGACAGACGCGGACATCGCCTCTAACTCTCCTTCATCTGGCTGAGCCCCGTCGCCCAACCGCTTTTAGGCTACACCCCGGGGGGCATACCAGGAGCACTATTACCAAGGAACAGACACCACCCCTTGCATAGCTTTCCGACACCTGCCCCGTCTTTTCGATCCCTAGACGGTGCAGATTTCGACTTGCGTGCCGCGTCGGCACCGACGAGGAGCCACCACGGCGGCAAAGCGGCTCAGTCGCCTCGGTAGGCCCTCGCGATCGCCGCACCCAGCACGGCGTTGTTCTTGACCAGGGCAATGTTGGCACGCAGCGAGTCACCACCGGTCAGCTCGACAATGCGCCCCAATAGGTACGGCGTGATCGATGCCCCAGAGATTCCTAGCCGCTCGGCTTCAGCAACCGCCTGCTCGATCAGCGAACTGATCTGCTCCTGAGGGATCTCATCAGCTAACGGAATCGGATTCGCCACCACCACTCCGCCGGCAAGCCCCAGTCCCCACTTTGCCCGCATCGTCGCGGCAACTTCGGCCGCCGTGTCGAGGCGAAGCGGGGAGGTGAAACCGCTGGAGCGGGAGTAGAAGGATGGGAAGTCGTCCGATCCGACCGTAATCACCGGGACACCCAAGGTTTCTAGGACTTCGAGGGTGCGGCCGATGTCGAGCAGGGACTTCACTCCCGCGCTCACCACGGCGACGTCGGTGAGGCCCAGCTCGGTCAGATCGGCCGAGATGTCCATGCTCGATTGGGCGCCACGGTGCACACCACCCAGCCCGCCAGTCACGAAGACCCGAATGCCGGCCAGCGCAGCCAGCCGCATGGTGGAGGCAACAGTGGTAGCCCCGTGCTCGCCGCGAGCGATCACATAAGGCAGGTCGCGAATGCTTACCTTTCGAACGCCACTCGCTGATCCCAGCAAGTCCAGTTGGGCGTCATTCAGGCCGATTCGCGGCACACCGTCCAACACCGCGATGGTGGCCGGCACCGCGCCGCCGTCCCGGATGATCAGCTCAACCTCGCGCGCGGTCTGCACATTCTTCGGGTAGGGCATGCCGTGGCTGATGATGGTCGACTCCAGTGCCACGACCGGCCGGTCAGCGGCCAAGGCTTCGCGGACTTCATCGGCGACCGCGAGAAGGTGATTTGGGATGGTCATTGCCGGGCTCCTTGTGATTCTGCCTGCGCGAGTGCCTGAGCGAAGGCAACCCCCAGATCAGGCCGTACGGTCTGAGCGCTGGCCACGGTCAGTGCTGCCGCCAGCTGCCCGTGTCGGGCTGCGGTGGCCAGGTCTACGCCACGAAGAAGTCCATGAACCAACCCAGCCGTCATCGCGTCGCCGGCGCCAGTGACGTCGACGACGTCAACGAGCGGAGAACCTGTGGTGACGACGCCGTCGCGGCCCACCAACACTGCGCCACTCGCCCCTCGGCTGACCCAGACGTTGGCAACACCGCACGCCTGCAACTGCCGAGCTGCCGCGACAATGGAGAGTTCGTCGTCAGCAACAGGGAGTCCGACCAGGGCCGAAAGTTCATCCAGGTTGGGCTTCATCACCAGCACTGGGCGACCCCCGTCCAATACCGGCCGCAGCCGAGCCGCCTTCGCAACACTCACCGGCTCGAGGATCACCGGAACCTCCACTGCGGCGGCCACCGCCAGCGCCCAGTCGATCACCGCGGGAGGCAGGTTTCCGTCTACTACGACGACCGCAGCCTGCTCGATCAGGTCCTGCGATCGGGCCACCGCCGCCACGTCGAGCGAGTCGGTGGCAAGCATGTCGGACATTCCGACAACAAGTTCACCGTCGGAATCGAGGGCAGCAAGGTAGCTGCCGGTCGCGTGCGGGCTGAAGATGACCTGGCCGACATCCACACCGGCCTCAGCGGTGCGCGCCAGCAACTCCCGGCCGGCCGAGTCAGCTCCTATGGCAGCAATCAGTTGCACCCGCCCACCAAGCCTGGCCAGATTCTCGGCGATGTTACGCCCGACACCTCCAGGCGTACGCGAAGCGATCGACGGGTTCGAGGTGTGCAGGCGAAGCACTGCGGAACTGCGAGCCTTGACGTCCCACACTGCCCCGCCGATGACTACCGCCGACGGTTCACCGCGCAGCAAATAGCCGCGTCCGACGATCTCACCTTTTTGCATCAGAGAGGACAGCGCCACGGCGACAGCGCCCTTGGTGGTGCCCAGGCTGCGAGCCAGCCCGGCTGCGTCCAGGGTGGGTTGCGAGCGCAGCAGCGCGATGATCTCGCGTTCTCGTGGACTCAAACCCATGCTAATAAGTCTTAGCAGCCCTCAGCGCCATTAGCAATGGGTGGTGCTGGCGTCCCAGAACGGGACATGGGGTGGACGAGCATGGCTCTCGTCCACCCCATGACATTGCGAAGTGGTATCCAGGTCAGCCGCTGTCCCCCAGTTAAGGTTCGCCGAACTGCGGCTGCTCCCCCCTGTTGATACTCATGCTATGCATCCGAAAGTCGGCGCCAAAAGTCCCCGAAGGGGCTACAGCTCACACCCCTCTACTGTTCAAACAGCCGCCGACCGCTGTGGCAGCCGCCAATGCCCGGAGTCGTTCTGCGCAATGAAGCCACCCTCAGCCAGCCGATTCAGCAACGCCAGGCAGGTAGGCATAGCCAGCCCAGCACGAACCGCCAACTCACCGGCGCTACAGCCGCCCCTGGAGGGGACCGCCTCAAAGAGGCGGAGTTCATCCGGGGCCAGGTCATCGGTCGGCCGATGCTCACCTCGAGATCGCGGCACGCCGACACCCAGCGGTGAGAGCAGTTCCAGCACCTCGGCGGCCGAACTGACCAAGGTCGCCTCAGCCTCCCGGATCAGCCGGTGAGGTGTAACCGAGTTGGCGCTGGTCACTGGCCCCGGCACCGCCATCACCACCCGTCGCAGCGCATTCGCCCAAGTGACGGTATTACGCGCGCCGGACCGGACTGCCGCCTCCACCATCACGGTGCCACCCGTTACCGCCGCGATCAGTCGGTTGCGCGCAAGGAACCGCACCCGGGTGGGGTGTTCACCGGGCGCAAGTTCGCTGACCAGTACTCCGACTTTCGCCAGTCGATCGAAGAGCCTGGCATGACCGGATGGGTAGGGCTTGTCCAGGCCGCCGGCCAGGACCGCGACGCTCGGAGTCCGCCCAGCCATCGCACCCCGATGTGCGGCAGCATCTATTCCATAGGCGCCACCAGAGACCACCGTCCGTCCGGCCTCGGAAAGTTCCGCGGCGAATTCCGAAGAGACCAGGTCGCCATAGGCTGTTGATGCCCTCGATCCGACCAGTGCCACCGCCTTGGCGGTCAATTCGCCCAGGTGTCCCCCACCCATGACCCAAAGACCAAGTGGCTCCCCGGAAAGTTGCTGCACCTGTTCACAGCCGGAAAGATCACAAAGGCCCAGTGGCCATTATTCGTCTCCGGGAATGACGAAACGCTGGCTGCCCTCTCGAGCGCTGGCCTCGAGCCCGCTGGGATCGACCAGCTGAGCGCGCCGCTCCAGCGGCCCCGCTCCCCCGCGAGTCACCAAACCTGCCCAGACCGCCTCGGACCCGAACTCGCCAACAGCCTCACTCACCATCGAACGCCCAGGCTCGATCACTGCGGATAGGCACATCCGAGCGGTTCGTTCATTCACGACGCCGCCCCACTTACGAGGTCCTCGCCGCGCCGCATCGCCAGTGCCGTGTGCAGATGATCCAACGCCGGCAGGTCAACTCCCGCAAGGTCGGCGATGGTCCAAGCCAGGCGAAGCACCTTGTCGACGCCCCGGGCGGACAGTTGCCCGCGCGCGACCGCACGACTGAGCAGTTCCACGCCCTGGGGTGCGGGCAACTGCTTGCGCAGCACCGGACCAGGAACTTCAGCGTTCGTCCGCCAACCCAACGCCGCCAGCCTCCGCAGCTGGCGATCCCGAGCCACCAACACTCGCCCAGCAACAACTGCGCTGGATTCGCTATCGCCAGCAGGCGCTGCCAGCATGGCGCTGCGCACGGGCCGCAGGCGCTGGTGGATGTCGATCCGATCCAGGATCGGCCCCGAGACCCTGGAGGCATACCGGCGCACTGCCATCGGCGCGCACCGACAGTTCGCCCCAGGGGTGCCGGCCATCCCACACGGGCAAGGATTGGCAGCTAACACCAGTTGGAAGTTGGCCGGGTACACGGCGGTAGATTCCGACCGCGCCAGCACCACTCGACCCGACTCCAGCGGCACCCGCAGGGCATCCATCGCCCGTGGCGGAAACTCCGGCGCTTCATCCAGGAAAAGCACCCCCCGATGCGCCCGCGAAATCGCCCCTGGCATCGCAACCCGAGCTCCACCACCGACCAAGCTGGCCAGCGAAGCCGAATGATGAGGATCAGCGTAAGGGGGACGGCGTACCAAACCGTCGTCAAGATTGATCCCACACAGCGAATGGACCGCCGACACCTCCATCGACTCGGTGTCTGACAGATCTGGCAGAAGCGAGGTGAGTCGCTCGGCCAACAAGGTCTTACCGACGCCGGGAGGACCGTGCAAGTAGAGATGGTGCCGCCCGGCGGCGGCGACTTCGAGTGCCCATTTCGCCTCCTCCTGACCAGCGACGTCGGAAAGATCGACACTCTGCCGGTCCGGTGACCGAGGCGGTCCCGCTGGTGGCAGCGTGCTGCCCGGCCCACCGGCCAGGACCTCGAATAACTCGGCCAAGTCACCAACTCCATGGACGCTCAGACCGGAAAGCAAAGAGGCCTCGCGCAGCTGGACGGCCGGCACGACGGCCCTGGTCAGTCCCTTCGCCAGGGCGCTCAGCAGCGCCGGGAGTAAGCCACGAACGCCACGGACCTTGCCGTCCAGGCCCAGTTCGCCGAACAGCACTCGCCCCTCCAGAGCAGTCGGATCACAAGTGCCCTTTGCCGCCGCCACTGCCGCCGCGATACTCAAGTCGTAGTGCGAGCCAGCCTTGGGCAGAGTCGCCGGAGAAAGATTGATCGTCACCGGCCCAGTCGGCCAGCCGTGTCCGGCCACGCTCATCGCGGCTCGACAGCGGTCCCGCGCCTCCTTCAGCGCAGTGTCTGGCAGGCCGACCATCGTGGTACGTGGAAGCCCCGAACTGATCGCGGCTTCCACCTCAATCACCGTGCCTTCGACGCCGACCAACGCCACCGACAGGGCCTTCGCCTGCCTCATCAGCAGATGCCCCGGCGATGATCCACCAATGGCGGCGCATCGTTGGCAAGCAGCACTCCGATCGCGTCTACCCGAATGCTCGGGACCAGACGATCTTGCGCCCGAAGCCAGTGGAGCACCAGCTCACGCAACTTACTCACCTTGGCCACCGTGATCGCTTCAATGGGCTGGCCGTACGCTGTGCCCCGTCTGCATTTGACCTCGCAGAACACCACCACCTCGGGTACGCCTGGTTGTACTGCGATGATGTCCAACTCGCCAGCCGAACAGCGCCAGTTGCGCTCCAGGATCCGCCAACCCTGCGCCATCAGATGCGCTGCAGCAACGTCCTCGCCCGTACGCCAAACCTCAGCTCTGCCCACTGCCAACCACCTCCAGTGGTCACTATGGGCAAGGCAAGCACCCAGTGATCACTCACGATGAGGTTGTGGATCAGGGGTGGCGCTGTCCACAGGTGGCCAAAGCCCGACTAAAGGTTGTCGGGAACCTTCAGGTCGTTGTGCACGATCTCTTCAATCGACACGTCACGGAACGTGAGCACCTTGGCGCTCTTGACGAATCGGGCCGGCCGGTACATATCCCATACCCAGGCGTCAGCCATCGACACCTCGTAGTAGACATCTCCGCCTTCGGTACGGACCTTCAGGTCGACCGCGTTGCACAGGTAGAAACGCCGCTCGGTCTCCACCGCGTAGGTGAAGATGCCGACCACGTCCTTGTATTCCTTATACAACTGCAGCTCGAGTTCTGACTCGTACTGCTCCAGGTCTTCGGCGCTCATTTCGGCCTCACTTTACCCGCTCGCCTGACGTTCTCGAAGCACTGACGGTGGATCAGGCTCGGGCCGTGTTCGTCCAAGCGCTCCTGATGCAACGCGGTGCAGTACCCCTTGTGAATGTCGAGAGCGTACTGGGGATACTCGGTGTGCCAACCATCCATGGCCCGATCCCGGGTGACCTTGGCCACCACAGACGCCGCCGCAACGCAGGCCGCCACCCGATCACCCTTCCACATCGCCAGGCTCGGCGTGCCGAGGCCGTCAACGCTGAAACCGTCGGTGAGGGCGAAGTCAGGCTGCTGGCTCAAGCCGGCCAATGCCCGGCGCAGTGCCGTCAAATTCGCCTGGTGCATCCCGAGTCGGTCGCACTCTCCAGGGGTAACCGAGACCACCGACCAGGCCAGCGCGCGCTCGATAATCAACCCATAGACACGTTCACGTTGCCGGGCTGACAGCAACTTGGAGTCAGCCAAGCCGTCGATCCTCCCTGATCGCCCAGGACGCAGAATCACCGCACCGGCCACCAGGGGTCCGGCACACGCTCCCCGTCCGGCTTCATCAGCCCCACCGATCAGGTTGAAGCCGCCACGACGCAACGCCTGTTCGTAGGCGTAGATGTTGGAGCCCCGGCTCACGGTGACGCTCATGGCGTTAGCAGACGACCCGATCTCCCTTGATCACCGGCTTGTTCGGTGCGGCGGCAGGAGCGGGAATGTTCTCGAATGTGGCTGGCCGGGTCAGGCCATGGAATCGCCCGAACGGAAACACCACCGCGACCCCAGTACCGACGATGTCGGTCACCGGGACGAATGCCTCATAGCCCTCCGGCTTACCGGCAACCACTTCGCCGATGTGGCAGCGGGAATCCTGCGAGGCGTTGCGATGATCACCCATGACAAACACGGTGCCCGCTGGCACAACAACGTCGAAGGACCGCAGGGACGGGTCCGCGCGGCGCCCGGTGACCGGATCGACGTAGAGGTAGTCCTGCTCGTTGAGCGCAACCCCGTTGACAGTGACGCGCCCTTGGGCGTCGCAGCACGTGACGTGGTCGCCGGCGATCCCGACAACGCGCTTGATCAGGTGGTTGGCGCTCTCGTCGGGAGCAAGGCCCACGAAGATCAATATCTTCTGCGGGAGGGTTTCGGCTGGCGGCGCTGCGCCCAGCCAACCAAGGGAATCACGGAACACCACAATGTCGCCACGCTGATATGGAACGATCTTCTGCACGGCAACGCGGTCACCGATCAGCAGAGTGTTCTCCATCGACGAAGACGGGATAACGAACATCTGGGCGACAAACACCCGCAATAGCGTGGACGCGATCAACGCGCCGACCACCACGATGGCGATCTCCCGGAGCCAAGCCAGTGCCGGACTACCAGCCGACGACCCGGCGACACCCGAATTCGGCTCCCGACCGCTCACCTGTCTACCTCTCCTGGATGCCGCAGCATGCCACTGCTCCAGCGCGAGCTATCAGCGGTCGCGCTTCTCCTTGATCTTTGCAGCTTTTCCGCGCAGACCACGAAGGTAGTAGAGCTTGGCGCGTCGGACGTCGCCGAAGCGCTCGACCTCGATCTTCTCGATGATCGGGCTGTGCAGCGGGAAGGTACGCTCGACACCGGTGCCGAAGCTGACCTTGCGAACGGTGAATGCCTCACCGATGCCAGAGCCGTTGCGGCCGATCACAGCACCAGCGAAAACCTGAATGCGGGAGCGGTTGCCTTCGACGACCCGGACGTGAACCCGCACCTGATCACCCGCACGGAAGTCGGGAATATCATCGCGAAGCCCGGCTGCGCCGACCTGCTCGACCAACTTGTTCATGGTTTCCTCGCCAGTGCCACAGGACACTTCGTTCGTTTTGGAAATGACGTGAGCGCACCTTCCCCCTGTGGCAGGAGCACGCTCGGCACAACGACAGCCAAGTTTGCCATACCAGCACCTGACTGCGGAAATCGCCTACCCCTGGCCGGACGCCGATCCGAGTCACAGCGACTACCCACCGCACCACCATCGTCGGGAATCGGGCCGCTGCCACTCCAACCCCTGCGGCCGGCGAACCAAACGCCCGGTGATCTCCCCGCCAGACCAGAACACCACAGCGGGCCCCGGAAGTAATACTCCGAGGCCCGCTGTCGGTGTCTTTGGGCTACTTACCGTCCCGCTTGAACAGCGAGGCGATCAGGTCCCGGTTGAGCTGCCCGATCACGTCGAGCGGGATCTCCTTGGGGCAGACCGCAGCGCACTCCCCGATGTTGGTGCAACCGCCGAAGCCCTCGGCATCGTGAGCGCCAATCATCGACTTGATCCGCAGTGGACGCTCCGGCTGGCCCTGGGGAAGCATCGCCAGGTGGGTGATCTTCGCCGCGGTGAACAGCATGCCGGAGTGGTTCGGGCAAGCCGCCACACAAGCGCCACAACCGATGCAGGTCGCCGCGTCGAAAGCCCGATCGGCCTTCATCTTGCTTACCGCATTGGCGTGGGCTTCCGGAGCCGCACCAGTGTTCACTGACACGAATCCGCCGGCCTGAATGATCCGATCGAACGCGGAGCGGTTGACCACCAGATCCTTGATCACCGGGAACGATCCGGCCCGCCACGGTTCCACGTCGATGGTGGCGCCATCTTCGAAGGACCTCATATGCAGCTGGCAGGTGGTGGTGGCCACCGGAGAGTTGCCCCGACCATGAGCTGTGCCGTTGATCACCACACCACACATACCGCAGATACCCTCGCGGCAGTCGTGATCGAAGGCCACCGGCTCCTCACCCTTGATGGTGAGATCCTCGTTGAGCAGGTCGAGCATCTCCAGGAAGGACATGTCCTGGGACACGTCCTGAACCTGGTAAGTGACCATCCGCCCCTCGGAGGCGGCGTTTGCTTGGCGCCATACGCGCAGGGTGATGTTCACTTGTAACTCCGTTGCTTCAGCTCGATGGCCTCGTAGACCAGCTCTTCCTTGTGCAGAACCGGCTTGGCACCGGCACCGGTGTACTCCCAGGCAGCCGCGTAAAGGAACTGGTCGTCGTTGCGGAGCGCCTCGCCGTCCTCGGTCTGGCTCTCAGCCCGGAAGTGACCACCACAGGATTCGCGCCGATGCAGCGCATCAACGCACATCAACCGGCCCAACTCGATGAAGTCGGCTACCCGGCCGGCCTTTTCCAGAGCCTGGTTGAAGTCCTCGTTAACGCCGCTGACCTTGACATTGCTCCAGAACTCATCGCGCAATGCGTCGATCTTGCCGATCGCGGTCTCCAGACCCGCCTCGGTGCGCTCCATGCCGCAGTACTCCCACATGATGTGACCAAGTTCCTTGTGGAAAGAGTCCACGGTGCGGGTGCCCTGGATGGCGAGCAGCTTGTCAACGCGCTCCTTGACCGAAGCCAGCGCTTCGACCACTGCCGGATGCGACTCGTCAATCTTCTCGAACTTCGCCGACTCGGCGAGGTAGTCGTTGATGGTATTCGGCAGCACGAAGTAGCCATCTCCGAGGCCCTGCATCAGCGCCGAAGCGCCCAGGCGGTTGGCACCGTGGTCGGAGAAGTTTGCTTCGCCGGCGACGTAGAGGCCCTTGATCGAGCTCATCAGGTCGTAATCGACCCAGAGCCCGCCCATCACGTAGTGCACCGCTGGGTAGATCCGCATCGGCGTCTCGTACGGCTTCTCACCAGTGATCTGGGCGTACATGTCGAAGAGGTTGCCGTAACGGGCAGCCACCTCGTCCTTGCCGAGGCGCTCGATCGCCTCAGCGAAGTCCAGGTAGACACCGCGACGCACGGACACCTCGTTGCCGTCGTGGTCGATCTCCTTGACCGCCGGGCCCACGCCGCGACCTTGGTCGCACATGTTCTTGGCCTGACGGGAGGCGATGTCACGAGGCACCAGATTGCCGAAGGAGGGATAAATCCGCTCCAAGTAGTAGTCGCGGTCCTCCTCCGGAATCGTGCGCGGATCCTTCTCGGCGTCCGCAGCGTTCTTGGGCACCCAGATCCGACCATCGTTACGCAGCGACTCAGACATCAGCGTGAGCTTGGACTGGGTCTCGCCGTGCACCGGAATGCAGGTCGGGTGGATTTGGGTGTAGCACGGGTTGGCCATGTAGGCGCCCTTGCGGTGCGCCCGCCAAGCCGCGGTCACGTTGGAGCCCATGGCATTGGTGGACAGGTAGAACACGTTGCCGTAACCGCCGGTGGCCAGCACTACCGTGTCGCCCAGGTAGGTCTCGATCTCGCCGGTGACAAGGTCACGAGTGACGATGCCACGGGCCCGGCCCTCGGCCACGATCACCTCGAGCATTTCGTGACGGGTGTAGTTCTTCACCGTGCCGGCGGCCACCTGACGCTCCAGCGCCTGGTAGGCACCGATGAGCAGCTGCTGACCGGTCTGGCCACGGGCGTAGAAGGTGCGCTGCACCTGAACACCGCCGAAGGAACGGTTGTCGAGCAGGCCGCCGTACTCGCGAGCGAACGGGACGCCCTGAGCCACGCACTGATCGATGATGTTGGCGCTGATCTCGGCCAACCGGTAGACGTTGGTCTCGCGGGCGCGGTAGTCGCCGCCCTTCACCGTGTCGTAGAAGAGCCGGTATACCGAGTCGTTGTCATTGCGGTAGTTCTTGGCCGCGTTGATGCCGCCCTGAGCCGCAATCGAATGCGCCCGACGCGGACTGTCCTGGTAGCAGAAGTTCAGCACGTTGTAGCCGGCCTCGCCCAGTGATGCGGCGGCGGCGCCACCGGCCAGGCCGGTGCCGACGATGATCACCGTCATCTTGCGGCGGTTGGCCGGGTTCACCAGCTTGGCGCTGAACTGGCGCTGGGCCCACTTCTTTTCGATCGGTCCAGCGGGCGCCTTGGTGTCAGCGATTTCGGTGCCGAGCTCGAAGTAGTCGGCACCGGGCAGGGTCTTGGAAGTCGTCGCCATCAGTGAATCCATCCGAAGAGTACGGCCACCGGCGCGAAGATGAAGCCGATGTACAGCAGGATCGCCACCGCCCAGGCGCAAGCGTTGAGCACCGTTTGGGCCTTGGCACTGGTGTTAGCTCCCAGGGTCGCGAAGGCACTCCAGAAGCCGTGCCGCAAGTGCATGGACACCGTGGCCATCCAGATCGCGTAGACCACCACCATCCACCACTGGCTGAACTCACCGACGAACATCTTGTACGGCGAGTCGGCGTAGGTGGTGCCGAAAGAACCGGCGGTCAGCGCCGCGTGCGCGGTGAACTGGGCCAGGTGGAAGATCAACAGCCCGGCCAGAATCACCCCACCCCAGCGCATGGTGCGCGCCGAGTAGGTCTGCGCGAGCTTGCGCTTGGCCTCATAGGTCGACGGACTCGCCGCCTTGGCCCGCTGCCAGAGAGTGAGCGCGGAGTACACGTGCAGCACCACTGCCGCCACCAGCACTACACGGAAGATCCAGATGAACCAGCCCGCAGGCAGGATCGGATAGAGGATGCCACCATCGGAGGTCTCGCCCTTGAGCCAACCGGCATAGTGGTTGAAGGCCTCCTCGCCGAGGAACATCTTGAAGTTGCCAAACATGTGCATCAGTAGGAAACCGATCATCAACAGCCCGGTGACGGCCATCAAGGCCTTCAGCGCGACCGTGGATCGGACAGCCCTCTGATGAGGGGTAAGGGTCGTTGTCGCCACGCAGAACACCCTAGTGATTCCGCGGCCCTGTTTCCCTCATGGGAGAACATTGCGGCTGCCGCGGTCTCAGATAGCGGACACTCGAAGCCCGACTAGGCCAAATACCCCTATTCGGAAACTATCGGGTTCCCAAAATGATCCGCCTTAAGCAGGTCCGGACGCCGTTCGGCTGTGATCCGACGAGCCTCTGCGGTCCTCCAGCTCGCAACCTGCCCGTGGTGCCCGCTCAACAGCACCGGCGGAACGTCGAGCCCTCGCCAACTGGCCGGCTTGGTAAAGACCGGGTACTCCAAGAGACCATCGATCTCATCGCCGTGGGACTCCTCCACCAGCGATTCCGGATTACCCAGCACGCCGGGTACCAGCCGGACCACGGCTTCGATGATGGCCAGCGCAGCCACCTCACCACCGTTGAGGACGTAGTCACCCAGGCTTACCTCGCGCACCTGCATTCGGGTGCGAGCATGATCGATGACTCTGGCGTCGATGCCCTCATACCTGCCACAGGCGAACATCAACCATTGGCTCTGGGCCAACTCGATTGCGGTGGACTGCCTGAAGGGAATGCCAGCCGGCGTCGGAACCACCAAGACCGGAGTCGGACCGCCGACTGGGGCCAGCGCGTCCAGTGCCTCACCCCAGGGCTCGGGTTTCATCACCATGCCTGCGCCACCGCCGTAGGGGGTGTCATCGACTGTGCGATGCCGGTCATGGGTCCAATCCCGCAGGTCATGGACGCCGAGGTCGACCAGCCCGGAGCCGATCGCCTTGCCGACCAGCGAAAGCTGCAGGGCTTCGAAGTAGTCGGGGAAGATGCTGATCAGGTCAATCCGCATCGGGCACCTCGCTGAGCAGGCCCGGAATCGGGTTGATCACCAATCTCTGGTTGGCAGGATCCACCTCGGGCACCAGCTCAGCGACGAAAGGCACCAGGCGCTCCCCTGCCGCAGTGCGGACCACCAGCAGATCCTGGGACGGATTGTGGTGAACGCCAATCACTTCACCCAATAGCTCGCCGGACGGATCAAACGCACTGGAGCCGATTAGCGCGACATCGGCATACTCTTCGTCCGCCAACGGCTCGTCATCGGCGTCAGCCCACAGGTCACAACCCCGCAGTTCCTCGGCCCCGGCCCGATCGGTGACCCCGGCGAAGGCGACCACCAGCCGGCCCTGGGTCTGATTACGACTCGACACGGTGAGGGCACGACCATCGAGGAGCAACTCGGCGCCCACCGCGAAACGCTCCTCCACGCGGTCGGTTCGCGGACGTACCGTCACTTCACCGCGAAGCCCGTGCGGGCGTCCGACCGTGCCGACGATCACCTGCTGGCTCATTGGCCCTCCAAAACCCGTCCGCCCCGCCGCAAGATGCGGACGGGGCGGACGAAAGCGATGCTCTCCCAGAAAGCGGTATCTCAGCTGCGACGACGCGAGCGACGGTCCACATCGACGAAGTCGACGCGCACCTGCTCCCGGCCGGCCAGGGCTGCGATCACCGTGCGCAGGGCGCCAGCCGTGCGTCCTTGGCGTCCGATGACCTTGCCGATGTCCTCCGGATGCACTCGCACCTCAAGGGTGCGGGTACGCCCACGGTCGTACTCGCGTACCCGGACATCGTCCGGGTTGGGCACCAGGCCACGGACCAGGTGTTCCAATGCATCCGCGAGCACGGTCAGGCCTCTACAGCCTCTGCCGGAGCTTCAGCCTCGGCGGCAGCAGGCTCCTCAGCAGCCTCGGCCTCAGCGGCCGCCTTGGCCTTCTTCGGCTTGGAGATCGCGGTAGTCGCCGACTCCTCGTCGGCCTCGGCCAGTGCGGCGTTGAAGATCGCCACCTTGTCCCTCGGGGCCGGCTGCGGGTCGACGCCAGACGGGCTGGTGTCGCCGGAGAACTTCTGCCAGTCCCCGGTGCGCTTGAGGATGGCGACGACAGCCTCGGTGGGCTGTGCGCCGACACCCAGCCAGTACTGGGCGCGCTCAGAATTGACCCTGATCACAGACGGGTCGTTCTTCGGGTGGTAGAGGCCGATTTCCTCGATCGCCCGGCCGTCCCGCTTGGTGCGGGCATCCATGACGACGATGCGGTAGTGCGGCGAGCGGATCTTGCCGAGCCGCTTCAGTCGAATCTTGACAGCCACGGGTGTGGTATCTCCTGTAGGAACTTGGACCGATGACGTCACCGGCCCGGACGGGTGGAGCCGGCCGCCGCTGTGGGGCAACGACGAACGTATCCGGATGGATCGCGTGCACGTGGGCATGAGAGGGCCCCCCGACACGGATGCGCACGCCATTCTGCCAGAAGCGCGGCTCCAAGAGCTAACCGGCGCCGTGCTGAGCGGCCGCCGCGCTCAACGAGCCGAGCCGCTGACGACCCGTCCGCGCAGGATCACCAACTGTGGATGCGCCAACACTGCCGGCTCCACCCGGGGATCGGCGGCGTAAACCACCAGGTCGGCCCAGGCCCCTTCGGCGAGCTCCGGAGCGCCGAGCCACGCCCGCGCCCGCCACGATGCAGCCCCCAGCGCAAAGTCCACCCCACCCAGCTTGGCCAGCAACTCAACCTCGGCTGCGACCAAGCCATGGGCGATCGTGCCACCAGCATCGGTACCGGCGAATATCGGCACCCCAGCCTCAACGGCCGCGCCCAGTGTCTGCCAACGTCTGGCGTAGAGGTCACGCATGTGGTCGGCGTAACGCGGAAACTTCTCCTGCCCGGCCTCAGCGAAAGACGGGAAGTTCTCCAGGTTGATCATGGTCGGCACCAGCGCCACCGAGCGTTGCGCCATCAGTTCAATGGTGTCGGCGTCCAACCCGGTGCCGTGCTCGATGCCGTCGATACCGGCACGAACCAGCTGTTGCACCGATTCCTCACCGAAACAGTGCGCGGTGACCCTTGCCCCCAGCTCATGGGCCCTGGAGATCGCCGCCGCAGCGACCTCGGCGGGCCACAACGGGCTCAGATCTCCGCGGTCGCGATCGATCCAGTCCCCGACCAGTTTCACCCAACCATCCCCACGGACCGCCTGGCGAGCCACCTCTGCGACCAGCTCATCGGGCTCGATCTCATTGGCGTAGTTGCGGATATACCGCGCGGTGCGAGCAATGTGCCTACCGGACCGAATGATCCTTGGCAGATCGGCACGCCCATCGATCCAGCCGGTGTCGACCGGCGAACCGGCGTCGCGAACCAACAAAGTGCCAGCATCTCGGTCGGTGGTCGCCTGCGACTCGGCCACCTCTGCGGGCACCGGACCGTTCGGGCCCAGCCCGATGTGGCAATGCGCATCCACCAGGCCAGGCATGATCCAAGCGCCTTTGCAGAAAGTCACCGCTCCAGCCACCGGCTCGGTATGCAGCACTCCTTCGACCACCCACAGGTCGCGGGATTCGCCATCAGGAAGCACCGCGCCGTTCAGGTGCAATGGTGTCGGTTCCACGCTGCCCAGCGGTACCGAAAGCCCGTGCGAATGGGCGAAGAACTCAGGCTGACCCAGACCGGGCCGAATGTGGTGGTGCCCCATGCGCGCTGAGGCTACCTCACCGAATCGGCCGCTGACCGGACTTGGTGGCTGAGCAGTTCGCCGCGCAGCCCGCCTCGATCAGACCGGGCCCTTGTTCTTGGAGTTGAACAGCTGCTGCAGCTCTGGGGGCAACTGGAAGTCGCCCAACTGCTTGTTCAAATCGGCTTCGGAGGGCGCCGGCGGCGCGGCAAACGGCGAAATCGCTGGAGCCGCAGCTCCGGCTTGGGCGCCTGTACGCGGCGGACCGACCGGCCCCTTGCGCTTCTTAGCCTTCGCTGTCCGCTTTTTGCCACCGCCGCCGACCGCACCCATGCCGCCCATGCCGGGCATGCCGCCGGCCAGCGACTGCATCATCTTGCGGGCGTCGAAGAAACGCTTCACCAAGGCGTTTACGTCCTGAACCTTGGTGCCCGAGCCGCTGGCGATGCGCAGCCGCCGCGAGCCGTTGAGGAGCTTGGGATCAGACCGTTCAGCGGGGGTCATCGAGTAGATGATGGCCTCGATCCGGTCGATCTCGCGCTCGTCGATACCGGCGATCTGGTCCTTCATCTGCCCCATCCCGGGCATCATCCCCAAGATCTTCGACAGCGGACCCATCCGGCGCACCGCCTGCATCTGCTGCAGGAAATCATCCAGACCGAAATCGCCCTTACCGCCCAGCAGTTTCTCGGCGGCCTTGGCGCTCTCGTCGGCGTCGAAGGTCTTCTGTGCCTGCTCGATCAGGGTGAGCATGTCGCCCATGCCGAGGATCCGGCTGGCCATCCGGTCTGGATGGAAGGCGTCGAAATCGCCCAGGCCCTCACCGTTGGAGGCGAACATGATCGGCTTGCCGGTGACCTTGGCAATCGACAGCGCCGCGCCACCGCGGGCATCACCGTCGAGCTTGGAGAGCACCACTGCGTCGAATCCGACGCCTTCAGCGAAGGCATTGGCGGTGTTGACCGCATCCTGGCCGATCATCGCGTCCACCACGAACAGGATCTCGGTCGGGTCGACAGCATTGCGGATATCGGCGGCCTGCCGCATCAGTTCGGTGTCCACACCCAACCGACCGGCGGTATCGACGATCACCACGTCGTAAAGCTTGGTGACGGCATGCTCCACCGACGCCTTGGCTACCGCCACCGGATCGCCGACTCCGTTACCCGGCTCGGGAGCGAACACGTGCACCCCGGCGCGCTCACCGACCACCTGCAGCTGGTTGACCGCATTGGGGCGTTGCAGGTCGGCGGCCACCAGTAGCGGCGAGTGGCCCTGATCCTTCAGCCACTTGCCGAGCTTGCCGGCAAGGGTGGTCTTACCCGAACCTTGCAGACCGGCCAGCATGATCACTGTCGGCCCACGCTTGGCGAACCGCAACGTCCTGGTCTGCCCGCCGAGGATCTCAGTGAGTTCGGAATTGACGATCTGGATGATCTGTTGAGCCGGATTCAACGCTGCATGAATCTGCGCACCGTTGGCCCGCTCGCGGATCGCCGCAATGAATTCCTTGACCACTCCGAGGTTCACGTCGGCCTCAAGGAGGGCCAACCGAATCTCACGCAGGGTCTCGGTCAGGTCGGCTTCGCTCAGCCGAGCCTTGCCGCGAAGGTTGCGGAAGACCGCCGAAAGGCGATCTGACAGGGTGTCGAACAAGGGATACCTAACGCCAGTGAATTGGGCCGCGACACATCCTACCGGCGCCCGGTTCGTGGCTCGCTACAGCATCAGTTGCACATAGACCAGATCGAGCCACCGGCCGAACTTGCGCCCGACCTCGCTGAGCCGACCCACTTCGACAAAGCCAAGGCGGGTGTGCAGCCGCAGCGAGGCCTCGTTGTCGGCGCTCAACAACCCGATCAGGGTGTGAACACCATCGGCTCTGGCCAAGGCGATCAACTCCACCAACAGCGTGCGTCCCAGGCCCTTCCCGCGAGCTGAGGGTCGCAAGTAGACGCTGTGCTCTCTGGTGCTGGCGTAGCCGATTTTGGAATGAAACTCCCCGTAGGTTGCATAACCGAGCACCTCGCCGCCCTCGACCCCCACCAGCAGCGGGAAGCCGTTTTCGGCCTTGTGGGCGTACCAATCGGCATGCTTCACCGACGTCCAGGGGTCGTGGTCCCAGCTCGCCGTGGTGTTGGCCACCGCTTCGTTGTAGATGTCCAACAATGCCGGCAGGTCGGCCGGTTCGGCCTGACGAATCTCCATCGCAGCCCCGCTACTGCGCCAACAGCGCGTCGACGAACTCCTCGGCATCGAATGGTGCCAGGTCGTCCGGTCCTTCGCCGAGTCCGATCAGCTTCACCGGCACACCGAGCTCGCGCTGAACCGGCACCACGATGCCGCCCTTGGCCGAGCCGTCCAGCTTGGAAAGCACGATGCCGGTCACATCGACTACCTCGGTGAAGACCCGGGCCTGAGCCAATCCGTTCTGACCAGTGGTGGCATCGATCACCAACAAGACCTCAGTCACCGCAGCCTTGCGTTCGATCACGCGTTTGATCTTGCCCAGCTCATCCATCAGGCCGGCCTTGGTATGTAAACGGCCGGCGGTATCCACCACGACCACGTCCACTCCATCAGCGATCCCTTTAGCCACCGCGTCGAACGCCACCGAGGCCGGGTCGCCGCCCTCGGACCCACGCACGACCTCAACACCCACCCGCGATCCCCACGTCTGCAACTGATCGGCTGCTGCGGCGCGAAAAGTATCTGCGGCGGCCAGCACCAGCGAATGCCCCTCAGCCACCAGTACCCGCGACAGCTTGCCGATCGTGGTGGTCTTGCCGGTGCCGTTCACGCCCACCACCAAGACAATGCCCGGGACGCCATCGGCACCAGTGACCCGCAAGCTGCGATCTGCGGGAGTATCCACCAGCTTGAGCAGTTCGGCGCGCAGCACCTGCTTGACGTGTTCGGGTTCGCTCGCCCCGTCAATGGTGAGTTCGCGACGAAGCGCGCTGACCAGTTCTTCGGTTGGCCCGACGCCGAGATCGGCAGCGATCAGCGTCGCCTCAAGGTCCTCCCAAGCTTCCGCATCCAGCCGATCGGCTGACAGCACTGAGAGCAGCCCACGCGCGAACGGGTTGTTGCTGGCCGAAAGCCGGCGACGCAGTCGGGAAAGCCGTGAACCAACCGGCTCCGGGACGCTCAAATCCGTCGCTACCGGCGCAACCACCGGTTCGTCGGGAGCACTGTGGGCCGCCTCAGGCTCAGCGCTCGGCAGCGCCGGGGCGGGCTCCGCAGGGGGCAGCGTCCGCTCCTTGCCCACGATTATGGTCACAGCAGCGATCAGCAGCACCAGTACTACGCCGCCGAGGACGAACCAGAAGATCTCCACCCAATGATTCTAGGGAACTCCCGCCCAAGGGCAGGTGTCGGGTCTCAGCGTCGGTCAGTGCCCGTGGCGGGATCGGCGTCGAAGAACGGGGCAGATTCGGCGCTGCGAGCGGACGGACGTAGCTCCGGGATTTCCTCAAAGAGCTCAACCAGCACCTTCGGCGGCTCGGCATCGCCATTCATATGCCGCGCAGTGCTGGCCATCATGTCGGACAGTTCCGGAGCCCGATCAGCCATCGCTCCGTTCATGCCGACCACCACTACGGCGATCACGACGATCGCAATCACGAGGATCACACCAGTGGACGCCCAAGCGAGGAGCACTTTCAAACCTTTCGATACAGAACCGTCTTCCAGTATGCCCGAGGATTTTCGCCACCGGAGCAGCCTCAGGGACTTCCCAGGAAGACTCAGCTTTCCCTCAGGCGCTGGCTGATCACTGTGGTGACACCGTCGGCTCGCATTGTTACCCCATAAAGAGCATCGGCAATCTCCATCGTGCGCTTCTGATGGGTGATTACCAACAACTGACTGTCGTTGCGCAATTCCTGGTAGATCTCCAGCAGTCGGCCGAGGTTCACATCATCCAGCGCCGCTTCAACCTCGTCGAGAATATAGAAGGGGCTGGGTCTGGCCTTGAACAAGGCGACCAGGAAGGCCACCGCAACCAGGGAGCGTTCCCCACCTGAAAGCAGCGACAGCCGCTTGATCTTCTTGCCTGCCGGACGTGCCTCAACATCGACACCAGTGGTCAGCCACTCCCCTGGCTCGGTAAGCACAAGGCGCCCTTCGCCTCCAGGGAACAACCGTGCGAACGAATCGGAGAACGCGGCTTCGACATCGGCGTAGGCAGCAGCGAACACTTCCTGCACCCTGATGTCCACGTCGTTGATGATGTCGGTGAGATCATCCCGGGTCTTACGCAAGTCGACCAGTTGCTCGGCCAGAAAGGTGTGCCTCTCGCTGAGCGCCTCGAACTCCTCCAAAGCCAGCGGGTTCACCCTGCCGAGGACGACCAGATCCCGCTCGGCAGCGCGCAGCCGTTTCTCCTGCTCGGCCCGGACGTACGGCACCGGCTCAGGCCTTTCGGCATCCTCAGCCAACGGTGCCCCATCAGGGCCGACCAACACCGGGACCGGCACCTCAGGTCCATAGTCGGCCAGCAGCGCTTCGGCTTCCAGGCCAAGCTCGGTCAGCGCACGCTCGGCCAGGGTCTCGATCTTCATCTGCTGTTGGGCCCGAGCCAGCTCGTCGCGATGGACGCTGTCCACCATGCCCTCGAACTGCCGGGCCAGTTCGCGTCCGCGTTGGCGGGCTGCGGAGAGATCGGTCTCAGCGGACGCACGAGCCTGCTGCGCCGCCGTCCGCTCGCCATCAGCCAGCACCCGGGAGGCGGCGACCTGTTCGGTCAACCAGTTGGCAGCCACCTGAACCGCAGCTGCAGTCTCTGCTTCGCGACGCAACTGCTCGCGGCGAGCCGCAGCCTTGGCTCGGGCGTCCCTTTCGGCCTGTGCAGCCCTGGTAAGGCTCTCAGCACGCCCGGCCAATGCCCGAGCCCGCTCCTCCACCGTACGTAGCGCCAGCCGGGCGTCCATCTCTGCGGATCGGGCAGTGCGCGCCAGGTCTGAGCTACGGTCGCGATCAGTGGGATCGGCCTCGCTGAGCTCAGTTTGCGCCTCGGCAAGTTCAAGTCGACGTTCGAGTTCGTTGAGATTGTCCAGACCCTGCGCGCGGGCCGCGGCCGCGTTCTGCGCGGAGTCGGCGAGGCGCCCAGCCTCAGCCTGGGCCGCCCGGACGGCCTGGTTGAGCTCGGCGGCCTCCTCAGCCAAAGCCGCATGCTCAGCATCGGACTCATTGAGCCGAGCCAGGGCGGCTTCGGATTTCCGCTGAGCCGAGGCCAGTTCTTCGGTGGCCTTGGCCACCGCGAAGCGGAGCCGCTCAGCATCGACTTGCGCGTTGGCCAGTTTCTCGGTGGCATCATCGAAAGCTGCTTGCACCTCGATCACCGACGGTTGGCCCGCCGAACCACCAGCAGCGAACCAGGAACTGAGCAGATCGCCGTCGGCGGTTACCGCGGTCACCTCCGGCAGCTCATCGACGAGCTTGCGGGCGATGGCTAGATCGGTGACCACCGCAACCTTGAACAACAGCCTCTGCAACGGTGCCCGCAACTGTCGATCACACTCGATTGCCTCGATCGCCCAGCGGACCCCCGCCGGAAGCTTGGGCCACTTGGCCGGTTCCTCACTGGGGCCACCGCCAAGCAGCAGCCCGGCCCGGCCAAGATCCTCAGCCTTCAAATGGTCGAAGGCTCGCACCGCAGCATCCAAACCGGTGACCGCGACCGCATCCGCAGCGGCACCAAGGGCCGCCGCGATCGCCACCTGATCGCCTGGATTCACTTTGATCAGCGCGGCCACCGAACCCAATAGCCCATCAAGGCGGTTACCTGCAGCCAGTAGGGCGGCCCCGCCATCTCGTTGGTTCAGTCCCAATGCCAACGCCTCCACGCGGGCAGCAAGCGCCCCGCGCTCTGCGGTCGCGGTGCGCAATGCGTCGTTGAGGCTGCTCAACTCCGCCTCAGCAGCAGCGACCTGTTCGACTGCCGCTTCGTAGGCAGCGTCCAGCCCCGACTCACCAGCGCTCAAACCGGCCAACCGAGTTTCCAAAGAGGCGAAGCGGCGTTTGGCGTCGGAACCGCGCTGCTCAGCTGCAGCCCGAGCCCCACCCAGCCGTTCGATCTCGGACGCGGACGCCTCCACCCGGCTGCGCAGGGTGTTCACCTCACCGGTGAGTCTGGCCAGGCCCTCGCGGCGGTCGGCGATCGCCCGCTGCTGAGCCGCGTACTGCCGCTCAGCAACCCCCTGTGCTGCCTCGGCGGCGTTGCGCGCCTCGGTGGCAGCGGCAAGCGCGGCAGCCAAAGCATCCACTTCATTACTGAGTTCGGCCTCGGCGGCCAGTACTTCGGCTGCCTCCCGCTCGATCGCCTCCGGATCTCGCCCAGGACGTTCCTCGGTACTGATCGACTCGGCATTCCGCAGACGCTCGGCCGCAATTGCGGCGGTGCTGGAAAGCCGCTCAGCCAAGCCGGCCAGTGCATACCAGGTCTCCTGGGCCGCCGCCAGCCGCGGCAGAGCCTCCTGGGCGGCCAACTCGGCCACCTGTTCGGCCGTTCGTGCCTGGGCCAGTTGCTCCTCCAGCTGTAGGCGGCGCTGCTTGAGCTCGGCTTCGGCTGCCAGGTCGGACTGCAGTGCCTGGCTGGCTGCGGTGAGATCCTCGGCCAGCACTCGAGCCCTCGCGTCGCGCGCCTCGGCCTGAATCACGGCCGCCTTGCGGGCCACTTCGGCCTGCCGTCCCAGCGGCTTGAGCTGGCGGCGAATCTCGCCGAGAAGATCGCTGAGCCGGTTCAGGTTGGCCGCAGTCGATTCCAGCTTTCGCTCAGCCTTCTCCTTGCGCTTGCGGTGTTTCAGTACGCCGGCAGCTTCCTCGATGAAGCTGCGCCTGATCTCCGGCGTCGCCTGCAGGATCGAATCGAGCTGCCCCTGCCCCACGATGACGTGCATCTCATGGCCGATCCCGGAGTCGCTGAGCAGCTCCTGCACATCCAGCAACCGGGACGGGGAACCGTTGATCGCATACTCCGAACCGCCGCTGCGAAACATCGTGCGACTGATCGTCACCTCGGTGTAGTCGATCGGGAGGGCTTGGTCGGTGTTGTCGATGGTCAACACGACCTCGGCACGCCCCAACGGCGCCCGTCCAGAGGTGCCGGCGAAGATAACGTCTTCCATCTTGCCGCCGCGCAGAGTCTTGGCCCCCTGCTCCCCCATCACCCAGGCAAGGGCGTCGACCACATTCGACTTGCCAGAGCCATTCGGCCCAACCACACAAGTGATGCCGGGCTCAAAAACCATCGTGGTGCTGGAGGCGAAGGACTTGAAGCCGCGCAGAGTCAGGCTTTTGAGGTACATCTCAGCTTCCCGCTGCCTCGTCAACCCGCTCGGCATGGCGCTTACGGACGTGGCGGAAGGTCCAAAGCTTGTTGGCCAGGAAGTTGATCGGCATGGTGATCACGATGGTGAACAGCTGCGACCAGTACTCCCGGGAACGTAGGCCGGCATTCTCATGGAACCACGGCTCCGGCAGGTAGATCGGCGAAGTCGGATTGGTGAAGGCGATCTTGATGAACAGCCCGACCAGCGCCGCGGCGCTCCCTACTGCCAGGAAGGGCCAGAACTCGTGCAGCCACGGCGCCTTCGCCGTCCCGCGGAAGGTCCAGCTGCGGTTGAGCTGGAAGTTGAAGAGATTGGCCACAAGGAAGCCAACGATCCACACCAGCGAGGTGAACCGGAAGTTGAACTCGGTTCCCGGAATGGCGAACAACGCCCGTTGCGCGTTCACCGTGCCACCGTTGGCCTTGTTCATGATGATCGCCACCACCATGTTGACCACTACTCCAGCCCCGCCCACCAAGCCGAACTTGATGAACTGCCGCAACACGTGCCGGTAGCGCTGGTAGAAATCTGCGGGGCTCACAACTGCGAAGGATATACGCCCAATCAATCCCGATCCGACTCCTACGAGACTACGGCGCGTGGTTTCTCTGAGTGCGCGGCTCAACCAAGGCCACGCGGACGGGGCTGGCAGCGCGGGCAGCGGTAAGACGACCGGTTCATGAACGCCTCCCGAACGATCGGGCGGCCACAGCGCGGGCAGGGCAGATCGGCACGGCCGTAGACCGACAGGGACCGTCCGAAATATCCCGAGGTGCCGTTGACGTTCACATACAGCGCATCGAAGGAGGTGCCGCCTTCTGCCAACGCGGAAGCCATCACCTGCCTGGCAGCAGCCAACAGTTGGGCCACTCGAGTCGCGCTCAACCGGCTGGCGGGAGTGTCGTAGTGGATTCGAGACAGCCACAGAGCTTCGTCGGCGTAGATGTTCCCGATACCCGAAACCACCGCCTGGTTGAGAAGCACCCGCTTGATGCCGCTGGTGCGCGATCTGATGTCACCGATCATCGCCTCAAGATCGAGCGCGTCGTCGAACAAGTCCGCGGCGATGTGGGCGATCTCGGCCGGCCCGTCGGCACCCCCGGGGCTCAGCCATAGTCCGCCGAACATCCGCTGATCGGCGAAGCGCAGCTCGGAGGCGGCGTCGGCAAAGCCGAACACCACTCGGCACTGCGGGGGCAGTGGGCTACCCGGATCGTCCAACCGGAACTGGCCGCTCATGCCCAGATGGGCCATCAGCGCGTCACCGTCAAAGAACGGCAGCCACAGATATTTGCCGCGCCGCCTCGGGACGGCGAATCTGCGCCCTACCAGGGTCGATGCGAAGTCCTGGGGGCCGCCGACATGTCGGCGCACCGGACGGGGATGCAGCACCTCGACGGAGCTGATGGTGCGTTCAGGAATGGCTGCAGCAAGGCCGAGGCGAACCACCTCAACCTCAGGAAGTTCAGGCATCAGTCCTGGTCGGTGGACAAGGAATTGAACGCATGCTCGGCCGCGCCCTGCTCGGCCTGCTTCTTCGAGGTGCCCTGGCCCGCCGGAAAGGTGTTCCCGCCGATCACCGCGACCGACTCGAACCGCTTGTCGTGATCGGGACCGGATTCGCTGATCCGGTAGCTGACCAGGCCGAGTTCGCGCTCGGCAGCAAGCTCTTGGAGGCTGGTCTTCCAGTCCAGTCCAGCACCCAGCGCAGCAGCCTCGGCCACCAGCGGGTCGAACAGGTGACGGATCAGTCGATCGGCACTGTCGCGTCCAGCCGAGATCAGCACCGACCCGAGGAAGGCCTCAAGCGAGTCGGCCAAGATTGAAGACTTGTCGCTGCCCCCGGTGCTGTGTTCACCGCGGCCCAGCAGGATCTGTGAGCCCAACTCCAGCTCGCGCGCAACATCGGCCAGACTGTGAGCGTTGACCACCGCAGCTCGCAGCTTGGCCAGCCGGCCTTCGGGCAGCTCCGGGTAGGTGCGATACAGGTGCTCAGTGACCACCACGCCAAGCACCGCATCGCCAAGGAACTCCAGCCGCTCGTTGTGTGGCAGGCCACCATGCTCGTAGGCGTAGGAGCGATGCGTCATGGCGAGCTGAAAGAGCTGAGGATCCAAATCGATCCCCAGCTGCTCGATCAGCTGCAGAGGGCGGCTGTTGGCCGCACTCCCGCCGGGCGTGACCGGCATCCCAGTCAGGAGTCGAGAACCTGACGGCGGGCGGCCCGAGGACCGTACTGACCACACTCTGGGCACGCAGTATGGGGCAGATGCGCAGCGCCGCAAGCGGCGTTGGCGCAGGTCACCAGCGCCGGTGCAGTGGTCTTCCACTGTGAACGGCGGGCCCGGGTGTTGGCTCGGGACATTTTCCGCTTGGGGACGGCCACGGCACTACTCCTTGTTCTTCATGTCTGTCGGCGTCTGCGTCCATTCCTCCAGGCTGGTCCATCGAGGATCGATGGGTTCAGCATGGCCGTGCTCCGGGTCAGCGTTCAGATTGGCCCCACAATCGGGACACAATCCGGCGCAATCCGGACGGCACAGCGGCGTGAACGGCAGGTTTAGCACCACCGCGTCCCGCAGGACGGGCTCAAGGTCGATCAGATCGCCCTCGATACGGCTGGCCTCGTCATCGTCGAGTTCCTTGTCCGGGTAGCAGAACAGTTCCTGAATATCGAACTCCTCAGTTGAGGAGACCTCGTCCAGGCAACGTGCACAGCTACCGCGGAGTTGAACCACGGCGGTTCCAGTGACCAGCACCCCTTCCACCACCGCCTCCAACCGAAGGTTGAAGTCGATAGGTGAGCCGGGTGGCACTTCGATTACTTCGATGCCGAGACCTGAAGGAGCTTCCGCAATCCTGGTGATCTCCTTCATCCCACCTGCCCGACGACTCATTTCATGAGTGTCCAGGACGAGCCTGGAACGCGGATCAGGTAAGCGGGGAGTCACGAGGTTTCCTTCGGCATGGCTCGGCAGCGTCATAACCAACGACGAACTCTACCAAGGCAGTTGGTCTGGCGGCAAAAGCCGCCCGGTCGGTGGCTGTTCAGGCGTCCAGTCTGGGCAGAGCCCTGGTCGAATCATCGTCCAAGGACGAGCGGCGGGCCAGCCGCTCGCGCATCGTACGGACCTGGACCATCGTCTTGTGGAGACTGGCCTCAAAAGTCGCGATCCGAGCATCCACGTAGGCGTCGGCCTCTCGTCGCAGCGCCTCGGCGTCGGCCAAGGCCTTCTGCTCAAGGGCAGCGGCTTTGCGCTGGGCCTCCTCGAACACTGGGTTTTGAGTAGACAGGTAGGAAGCGCGGTCTTCAGCGGCCGCGACGATCTGCTTGGCCTCAGCATGCGCCCGTTCCAACGTCTCCAGTGAAGTGGAGGTAACCCGATCGGCTTCCTGGACGTCCTCAGACAGCGCCACCTTGGCCTTTTCGATGAGCGCCAGGGCTTCGGCCCTGTTGATCATGCAGGACGCGGACATCGGCACAGCCTTCGCGCCGGCAACGAGTGCCCGCAGCTCGCCGAGTACCCCCTCGGTCCGATCAACCATCGGCCCTCTCCTCTCCTGCAGACTTGAGGCGGATTCGCCTCGTCACGGCTTCTGGGACGAACCGGGACACGTCACCGCCGTGTACTGCGATCTCCCGAACCATGGTGGAAGACAACGTCGACCATTGCGAAGCCGCAGGAAGGATCAGCGTTTCGACGCCACCCACGACTGAGTTCAGGTTCGCCATCTGTAGTTCAAATTCGAAGTCAGCGGCAAACCGTACCCCTTTGATCAGGACTCGGCCACCGCGGGCATTGACGAAATCCACCAACAGTCCAGAGAGTTCCTCAACCCGAACGTTCGGCAGATGGGCGGTGGAGTCCCGGACCAACTCGACCCGTTCCTCGGCGGTGAACAGGTACTGCTTGGTGGAGTTCTGACCGACGGCCACCAGCACCTCCTCGAATATCGTCGAGGCGCGAGTGATCACATCTAGGTGCCCGTTGGTGATCGGATCGAAAGAACCAGGGCAGACGGCTAACAAGTTGCTTCCTTCATGGCGAAGTACAGAATCGTCTCACCGTAACGCCGATGCCAGCTCTGCGACAGCGATTGGGGCAGTTGCGGGGCATCATCCCTTGATGAGCGCTCGAGGACTAGGAGTCCGTCAGGCTTCAGCCAGCCCCCGTCGATCAGTCGGTTGAGCACCTGTTCCAGGCGGGAGTTTTCCACGGCGTAGGGCGGGTCGGCCCAGACCACATCAAAGCCGGACGGGGCCGAGGCTGCCAGCCATTTCTCCACATTCGCGGTTATCACCTTGACCGGAAGGCCGGTCGTTTGGGCATTCCCCTTGGCGATACCGGCCACGCCGGCCAGAGACTCCACCGCGCACACCGGCGTCGCACCCCGACTGGCAGCTTCCAGGGCTACCGCAGCCGACCCGGCATAGAGATCGAGGAAGGACAACCCGGCCAGCATCTGATCGCTGGCCTCTCCCCCGGTGCCGGCCCAGTCTGCGATCACCGAGAACGCCGCCTCACGAACTCGGTCGGTGGTCGGGCGAGTCGCCGAGTGTGCCGGAGTGCGCAGGTGCTGGCCCTTGCGGGCGCCGGCGATGATCCTGGTCACAATCGCCCAGCCTAGTTGCCACCGGCCGCGAGCCGAAGCTCAGCTCTGCTCCAGCCAGTCCCCAGCGGCCAACAGCTCGGTGGCCCGAACCGCATCGGCGAATCCAGGGGTTGTCCGCTCGGGGTCGCGGGACACGCATTCGATGGCCAGCTCCCGGGCCTGCGCGATCACCTCGCCATGTTCCAGCACCCGCAGCAATCGCAGGCTGGAGCGGCTCCCGGCCTGCACCGCTCCGAGGACGTCACCTTCCCGCCGCTGCTCAAGGTCGAGCTCGGCGAGTTCGAACCCGTCTCTGGTGGCAGCCACCGCCTCCAACCTGGTGCGGGCAGGTTCACCGGGCGCAACTGCGGTCACCAGCAGGCACACTCCGGGATGGGCGCCCCGTCCGATCCGGCCACGCAACTGGTGCAGTTGGGAGATACCGAAGCGGTCAGCATCCCAAACAACCATCATCGTGGCGTTGGGCACGTCAACCCCCACCTCGATCACGGTAGTGGCCACCAACACATCGATCTGGCCGGCGGCGAAGGCAGCCATCACCGCGTCCTTGTTGTCGCTGGACAGCTGCCCGTGCAGCACTCCCAGTCGCACCTCGCGCAGCGGGCCGGAACTCAGCTCGTCGGCCAACTCCACCACACCCTTGCCTTCACCGCCGCGCTGGCCACCGATCCGGGGGGCTACCACGAACACCTGTCGGTTGGCCGAAACTTCCTCTCGCACCCGCTCCCAGGCACGCTCGACCCACTGCGGTCGCGCGGCCACATCCACCACCACGGTGTCGACCTCAGCCCTCCCTGAGGGCAATTCGGCCAGAATGGAGGTTTCCAGGTCACCGAAAATGGTCATCGCCACCGAACGTGGAATCGGGGTCGCAGTGAGCACCAACATGTGTGGATGGTCTGCTGCCTTGCCGGTGAGCACCGCGCGTTGTTCCACCCCGAATCGGTGTTGCTCGTCAATCACCACCAGGCCCAGTTCGGCAAACTGCACCTGATCGGCCAACAGCGCATGGGTGCCGATCACGATCCCGGCCTCTCCGCTAGCCGCCCGCAACAGAGCCGCTCGCTTGGCTGCGGCAGGCATCGACCCGGTGATCAGTACGACATCGGTGGCCATCTCAGGCGAGCCGAGCATCCGCCCTTGCCCGAGGTCACCCAGCAGCGCCGTGATGGTCTGGTAGTGCTGCCCGGCCAGGACTTCGGTCGGGGCCAGCAGCGCCGCCTGCCCGCCTGAGTCCACCACGGCCAGCATTGCGCGCAAAGCGACCACCGTCTTGCCTGAGCCGACCTCTCCCTGGAGCAACCGTTGCATCGGCCGGGCGCGGGCCAGATCAGTGAAGATCGCCGCGCTCACCTCATTCTGGCCAGCAGTCAGCTGGAACGGCAGCCGGGCATCGAAGGCGTCCAACAGCCCACCGGGAATCTGCGGACGCGGTTTGGCCGCCCGGGCCGCGGAGTCAGCCCGACGGTAAGCCATGGTGAGTTGAGTGGCCATCGCTTCGTCGAACACCAGCCGGGCTGCACCCCGGGCGGCCTGAGCCACATTCACCGGCTGGTGAACCGCGGCGAAGGCCTCACCAAGTTCCAGTACTCCAGCGGCATCGCGGAGCCAAGTCGGCCAGGGATCCTCAGCACCGGACAAGGTGTCCAACACCAATCTGGCGCACTCGGCGACCTTCCAGGTGGGCAACTTCGAGGAGGCCGGATACATCCCCACCAGGCCACCGCTCGACAACGAGGCCAGCCGCTCCTTCTCCTCCGAAGTGGCCACGATCCGCCCGGTGGCATCCATCATTACGAAGACCGGATGGCTCATCTGCAGCTGGTCACGGAAACTACCCACCTTGCCCACGAACAATCCGGCAACGCCGGAACGCAACTGCCGCTCCCACCATTCGAGCAGGTGACTCTTACCGAAGAAAGTGGCCGCCAGCCGTCCGTTGCCGTCAGTCAGGGTCACTTCCAGACGTCCCGGACGGGGCTGAGCGCCCGGCCTCGGCCGGGGATCATGCCGCTCGATGTGGGCCACCTTGGCAGTCACTGCAACGAGTTCGTCCGGCTTCAAGCTGGCCAGGTCGGTGAGTTCGGTGCCGGAAAGATAACGTCGCGGCACGTGGCGCATCAGATCGCCGACGGTGTGGATGCGCAGCGCAGCAAACTCCTTGGCGGTGCGCTCACCCAATACCGGGCCCAGCGGCGCGTTGAGTTCGGCGTACATCCGGGTACGCCACCCACCCATTGCGGTCTCCACAAAGAGTCAGCCTAGGCGTTCGCCCCGACAGCCGACGCCCCGCGACACAGCCGCGACCCGATCAGTTCAGTACCCAAAGGGACAGCGATACCTGCGGTAGCCGAGCAGCCAAAAGCCGTTCGCACCGAGAGGACCGATCCGTTGCCATCGGCAGATCCTCGCCCACAACCTCAGGCCGAACACACGAAGAGACCCGCTCGGGAGCGGGTCTCTTTCGATTTAGCTCAACGAGTGACGCGACCGGCCTTGAGGCAGGAGGTGCACACGTTCAAGCGCATCGGAGTGCCATTGACCACGGCACGCACCCGCTGGATGTTCGGATTCCAGCGCCGGTTGGTCTTCTTCTTCGACCAGGGCACGTTGTGACCGAAGCCCGGGCCCTTGGCGCAGATGTCACAGACAGCAGCCACTGGAGTACTCCTCGTTTTCTAGCATGTCCACGCATCCAACAGACGCGCGAGAGAGCGGCCCCCACAACAGGGACCTGGTTACGATACCTGACCCGACCCGGGCTGCGCGAATCGGCTGGACGCCACTAGGACGCCACCACGATCGGCAGGATCACCGGACGCCGACGGAAGTTGTTGTTCACCCACCGCCCGATGGTGCGACGCACCAACTGTTGCAGCTGGAAGGTGTCCTCCACTCCGTCGGCCAGAGCCCGCTCGATCACCGAAACCAGCTCGGGACGAATCGCGTCGAACACCGAATCATCCTCGGCGAAGCCCCGGGCATGGATATCCGGGCCGCTCACCAGCGTGCGCGACCGGAAGCTCACCACGGCGACGATGCTGACGATGCCCTCTTCGCCGAGAATCTTCCGATCAGTCAGTTCAGCGTCTGATACCCCGCCTTCGGTCAGGCCGTCGACAAAGATGTAGCCACACTCCAGCTGCCCGACCAGCCTGGCCGGCCCGCCCACCGGCAGGTCGATCACCGCACCGTCCTCGACCGGGAAGACGCTGGCCTCGGGAACACCGGTGGAGACCGCCAGCTTGGCGTTGGCAATCAGATGGCGTACCTCGCCATGTACCGGCAGCACATTCTTCGGCGTAATCAGGTTGTAGCAGTAGAGCAGTTCGCCGGCACTGGCATGCCCGGACACGTGCACCATCGCGTTGCCCTTATGCACCACAGTGACACCATTGCGACTCAGTCCGTTGATCACCCGGTAGACCGAATTCTCGTTTCCCGGAATCAGCGAGGACGCCAGCAGCACCACGTCACCAGGGCCAGCGCTGATCACCGGGTGCTCGTGGCTGGAAATCCTGGAGAGGGCACTCAGCGGCTCTCCCTGGGAGCCGGTGCAGATGATCACCACCTCATCGTCGCGATAGTTGTCGATCTGTTTCAGGTCGATCAAAGTGTCCGCAGGCACCCGCAAGAAGCCGAGCTCACGGGCGACAGTCATGTTGCGCAGCATCGAACGCCCGACGTAAACCACCTTGCGCCCGTGTTTGCCGGCCAGGTCCATCACCTGCTGGACGCGATGCACATGCGAGGCGAAACAGGCCACGATCAGTTTCTGCTTGGCGTTGGCGAAGACCCGATCCAGGGCAGGCTCGATGTCGCGCTCGTGCGGGGTGAACCCGGGATTGTCGGCATTGGTGGAATCGGGCATGAACAAGTCCACGCCTTCCTCGCCCAACCTGGCGAAACCGCGCAAGTCAGTCAGCCGATGGTCCAGCGGGAGTTGGTCCATCTTGAAGTCGCCGGTATGCAGCACGGTGCCGGCTTTGGTGCGCACCACCACAGCCAGCGCATCAGGAATCGAATGGTTCACCGACAGGAACTCCAGGTCGAACTCGCCAACCTTCACTCGGTCGCCTTCGGCCACCTCGCGCAGGTCGTAGTCCCGCAGCCGGTGCTCACGCAGCTTCTCCCGCACCAGAGCGAGGGTCAGCCGGGAACCAAACACCGGCAGGTCGCCACGTCGGCGCAGCAGATATGGGACCGCACCGATGTGGTCCTCATGGCCATGAGTCAGCACCAACGCCTTGGCGATGTCGAGTCGATCTTCGATCAAATGCAGGCCGGGCAGGATCAGGTCAACCCCGGGATGCTCCTCCGAAGGGAACAGCACCCCGCAGTCGATGAACATCAGTTCGCCGTTGATCTCGAATGAGCTCATATTGCGACCAATGTCGCCATGGCCGCCCAAGGGGGTCACTCGCAGCGTGTTCGGAGCCAGCACTGGCGGCGTTCGCAGGGATTCTCGCACCACCTAAACCTACCGCGCCGGGCCCGGATCCACCGGCTCTGGCCGGTTACGGGCCAGCACTGAGCCGTACCGAGCCGCACGGCGAGGTCGGTACAGTGGCGATCGTGATCGCCGACACCGTACGCCTGGCACTGCCGAGTGAAGCCACCGCCATCGCCGAACTCCAACGACGCGGCTGGTCAGCAACCCTGCCAACAGAAACCGCGCAGCAACTCCTGAGCTCGGTGAATCTGGAGGAAATGGCCACCAGTTGGCAGACTGCCATCCAACGCCCGCCGCTGGCCCAGTTCCGGGTTCTGGTGGCGCTCGGCACTGAGCGGATAGTCGGCTTCGCCGCCCTCGGCCCCAGCGATGATCCGGACGCGGAGGCCAGCGCCGACGCGCTGATCGCAGAGTTCAGCATCGATCCCCTCGCCTGGCGTGCAGGACACGGATCCCGGCTGCTCAACGCCTGCGTGGACACGCTGCGCGCCGACGGCTTCACCCGGGCCACCTGGTGGGTACGCTCTGATGACGATGTGCTGCGCCGGTTCCTCACCGAAGCCGGCTGGGATTTCGACGGTGCGCACACCGAGGTGGCCATCGATGAGGACGGTCCGCGGGTGAAACTGGTCCGGTTGCACACCGCCATCGGCTGAAACACCGACTCAGCGCAGCGGAACCGCCACCAGATCCCCGGCGAAGCCGACCGAAACACCATCAGCGTCAGCAACCATGCTGGTGAGCCTGAGCCTGTAGGGCACCTGCAGCTCCAGCGGCTTGACCAACCGGTCGATCAGGTCCTGGCTGACCGAAGCCGACAACTCCAAGCCGGCCATGTTCAACTTCGGTTCGCTCAGCCGAAGCACCTGCGAGGCCACGTCGAGCACTGGCCGAGCCGACACGTCGACGCTCACGCTCCGTCCGAAGACCTGGGCGGAATAGGTGAGCTTGATCCGGCCGCCCCCGGCTTCGCTGACCGGCAGGCCGATGATCTCACCAAGGTCGGCGTAGCCGAGCCGCGTCGTCCCCCTCACTTGGTGTGCGGTGATTGTGTCACTGCCCAACACAACCTCGCCGGTGGTCGCGCTGAGCTTGGCCAGCCTGATCTGGTGGTCGTCGATGTTGATCTTGAAACTGGCGATGTCCAGGCCGGCCACCGGCACAGTTCGGGTAATGAGGGCAATCGAGAACGGCATGCCGCCCAGCCTCACCACAACCCCACCCTGAGTATCGACAGCCTTGGCCACGGCCTCGGCCGCACGGTTCTCGACATAGCTGCGAGCCAAGTGGTCGCCGAGAAAGCCGACGCCCACGGCGACGACCACCGCTACCAGCCAGCCGATGGCCTTCTTCAACTCAAAGGCCCAGCAATCCGTCGATGCCCACAGTCAACCCAGGCAACCCCGGCACGGCGCGAACTGCGGCCAACACGCCGGGCATGAACCCTGCCCGGTCCAGTGAGTCGTGGCGAATGGTGAGAGTCTCCCCCACCGAACCGAACAGCACCTCCTGGTGCGCGATCAGCCCGCGGAGCCGGACCCCGTGGATGCGGACCCCGGAGACGTCGGCGCCGCGAGCGCCGTCCAGGCCGGTATTGGTGGCATCCGGCATCGCCGGCAGCCCGGCAGCTGCCCGCGCTGCGCCGATCCGGGCGGCAGTGGCCTGCGAGGTGCCCGAGGGCGCATCAACCTTGTTCGGATGGTGGAGTTCGATGATCTCGGCCGATTCGAAATAGCGGGCCGCCTGCTCGGCGAAGTGCATCATCAGCACCGCCCCGATCGAGAAGTTGGGTGCCACCAGAATGTTGGCCCCCGGTTTGGCGGCCAGTTGGATGCGGAGCAGCTCCAAGCGCTCGGCGGTGAAGCCGGTGGTACCCACGACAGCGTGCACACCGTTGTCGATGCACCAGGCGAGGTTGTCCATCACCACGGCGGGCACCGTGAAGTCGACCACCACATCAGCCGCCTTGGCGGGACCACGATCCTCACCGGCATCAACCCCGGCAACCAGTTCGAGATCGGCAGCCGCCTCGACCGCACGGCAGACCTCCTCACCCATTCGCCCCTTGGCGCCGAACACCGCTACCCGCATGCTGGGTCCCCTTTCGTCCGCCGCCATCCTAAGGGGGCCAGCACCGCCTTTGAGCAAAGCAGAAGCCGGCGCCCCGCCGAAGCGGGACGCCGGCAGCTAGCGTTTCAATCAGGCTTCGGTAGCAGGCGCCTGAGCGGCAGCGGCCTCCTCGACAACCGGGATCAGCGAAAGCTTGCCCTTGTCATCGATTTCGGAGATCTCCACCTGGATCTTCTGGCCGACGCTGACCACGTCCTCCACGTTCTCCACGCGGCCACCACCGGCGAGCGAGCGAAGCTTGGAGATGTGCAGCAGGCCGTCCTTGCCAGGCAGCAGCGAGATGAACGCGCCGAACGGCATGATCTTCACCACGGTCCCCAGGTAGCGCTCACCCTTCTCCGGCATCGTCGGGTTGGCGATGCCGTTGATGATGGCCCGTGCTGCCTCGGCGGACTCGCCGTTATCAGCACCGATGTAGATGGTGCCGTCATCCTCGATGGAGATGTTGGCGCCGGTGTCGTCCTGGATCTGGTTGATCATCTTGCCCTTGGGGCCGATGATCTCGCCGATCTTGTCAACCGGAATCCGCACCGTGATGATCCGCGGAGCGTAGGGGCTCATCTCGTCAGGAACGTCGATCGCCTCACCCATCACGTCCAGGATGGTGTGACGGGCTTCGCGAGCCTGCAACAGCGCACTGGCCAACACCTCGGCAGGAATGCCGTCGAGCTTGGTGTCCAGCTGCAGCGCGGTGACGAAGTCACGCGTTCCGGCGACCTTGAAGTCCATGTCGCCGAGGGCATCCTCAGCCCCCAAGATGTCGGTGAGAGCGACGTAGCGGGTCTCGCCGTCGATCTCCTCGCTCATCAGACCCATGGCGATACCGGCCACCGGCGCCTTCAACGGCACACCGGAGTTCAGCAGCGAGAGGGTGGACGCGCACACCGAACCCATCGAGGTGGATCCGTTGGAGCCCAGAGCCTCCGACACCTGACGAATGGCGTAGGGGAACTCATCACGCTTGGGCAACACCGGCACCAGCGCACGCTCAGCGAGAGCGCCGTGGCCGATCTCGCGACGCTTCGGCGAACCGACCCGACCGGTCTCACCGGTAGAGTAGGGCGGGAAGTTGTAGTTGTGCATGTAGCGCTTGGTCGTCTCCGGGGAGAGCGTGTCGAGCTTCTGCTCCATGTCGAGCATGTTCAGCGTGCTGACGCCCAAGATCTGGGTCTCACCACGCTGGAACAGTGCCGAACCGTGAACCCGCGGGAGCACGCCAACCTCGGCACTCAGGGTGCGGATGTCCCGTAGCCCACGGCCGTCGATGCGGACACTCTCGGTGAGGGTGCGATGCCGGACAATCTTCTTCGTCAATGCCCGGAAAGCGCCCGAGATTTCCTTGGCCCGCTCGGGGAAGCGGTCGTCCAGTTCAGCGTGCAGCGCGTCCTTCAACTCCTCAGTTGCAGTCTCACGCTCCTGCTTGCCAACGATGCTCATTACCGACTTGAGTCGATCGGTGCCGGCCTCGGCGACCGCGTCGTAGACATCGGTCTGGTAGTCCAGGAACACCGGGAACTGAGCCACCGGCTTGGGCAACAGCGCGGCCAGTTCGGCCTGCGCGTCACACAGGGCCTTGATGAATGGCTTGGAAGCCTCGATGCCCTGGGCGACAACCTCTTCGGTCGGGGCGGTCTTGCCCGAACGAACCAGGTCCCAGGTGTGTTCGGTGGACTCAGCCTCAACCATCATGATGGCCACATCGCCGTCGGGCAGCACGCGTCCGGCGATCGCCATCTCGAAGGTGGCCGACTCGCTTTGATCTACGGTCGGGAAGCCGACCCACTGGTCACCGATCAGGGAGACGCGGACGCCGCCGACCGGGCCGGAGAACGGCAGTCCGGCGAGCGTGGTCGACGCAGAGCCGGCGTTGATCGCCAGCACGTCGTAGCGAACATTCGGGTTCAGGGCCATCACGGTGATGACGACCTGCACCTCGTTGCGCAGCCCCTTCACGAAGCAGGGACGCAGCGGACGGTCAGTCAGCCGACAGGCCAGAATGGCGCCCTCGGAGGGACGTCCCTCGCGGCGGAAGAAAGAGCCCGGGATGCGGCCGGCGGCGTACATCCGCTCCTCCACGTCCACGGTGAGCGGGAAAAAGTCGATCGCGTCGCGCGGGGTCTTCTGCGCAGTGGTGGCCGACAGCAGCATGGTGTCACCGTCGAGGTAGACAGCTGCACTTCCGTTGGCCTGGCGGGCGAGCAAGCCGGACTCGAACCGGACTACGTGCTTACCCAGAGCGCCGTTGTCAATCACGGCCTCGGTATAGCGAAGGTCAGGACCTTCCATTTGGATTCCTTTCGTTCGCCCCACGCTGCGTCCTGCCCGGTCTTCGATCGAGGCTCGCGGGAGGCGTTCACTGCTGCCCGAGAGTCACTACCGAGGACCAAACCAGACGATGGGTGGGACTGTTGTTGTGTTGTGAAGCGCGACCAGCCGGTGACGGAAGATCCGTCACCGGCTGGTCATGAAGCTTGAATCACCGACGCAGGCCGAGGCGAGCGATCAGCGAACGGTAATGCTCAACATCGTTCTTCGCGACGTAGTTGAGTAGGCGGCGACGCTGGCCGACCATCAGCATCAGGCCACGACGGCTGTGGTGATCGCCTTTGTGGACCTTAAGGTGCTCGGTCAGGTGCGAGATCCGCTTGGTAAGCAGCGCGATCTGAACATCCGGCGAACCAGTGTCGCCCGGGGTCAGTGCGTAGTCTTCGATGATCTTCTTCTTGGTGTCAGCGTCCATCGTCTCGCTGCTCTCCTCTCGGTTTCCCGTTGCGCGGCGCTTCCCTGCCAACTGGCACGACCTCATGGTGTTTCGGAAATCGCTGGGGAGCTCTTGGGCATCCGCGGCCGTCTTGACGGCGATAGGAGTCTACCGGTAGTGATCACAAGAGGGCGAATCGGTGTTTGCGTTTTCAAATGCGGACGTTTGGCGCTACATGTGAGCCACCAGTCGAGCAGACCCACTACGCTACCCGCGACTGGCTTTTGCCGGTCCGACTCGCTGGCTTGGAAGGACTTTCAACACATGCAGATCGGGATTCCCCTAGAGACACTGAAGGGGGAGACGCGTGTTGCGGCTACTCCTAAGACTGTCGCCCAACTGACAAAACTCGGACACAGCGTGATCGTCGAAACAGGAGCAGGGGCCAAATCCTCCTACCCTGACGGCGAGTATGAGGCTGCCGGGGCCACCATCGGTGACCGTTCCCAAACCTGGGCGGCGCCGATCGTGGCCAAGATCAACAACCCAAGCGCGAAGGAGATCACCCAGCTGGCAAAGGGCGCCATGTTGATCTCCCTGATCGCGCCGGCCCGCAACCCTGAGCTGGTCGACAAGCTCAACAAGCGCAGCCTGACGGTGATGGCAATGGATGCCGTCCCGCGGATATCGCGTGCCCAAGCACTCGACGTGCTCTCCTCGATGGCCAACATCGCCGGCTACCGGGCCGTGATCGAAGCGGCCAATGAGTTCGGCTCCTTCTTCACCGGTCAGGTGACTGCTGCTGGCAAGGTTCCGCCGGCCAAGGTCTTTGTCTCCGGCGCCGGCGTGGCCGGCCTGGCCGCCATCGGCACCGCGAAGTCGCTGGGCGCGATCGTGCGCGCCACCGATCTTCGTGCCGAAGTCGCCGAGCAGGTCCAATCGATGGGTGGCGAATTCGTCGCCGTCCAGGCTGAGCAGCAGGTGTCCACCGACGGCTACGCCAAAGAGGCCTCCGACGCTTACAACCTGGCGGCCGCGCAGTTGTACGCCGATCAGTGCAAAGACGTCGACATCATCATCACCACCGCGCTGATCCCCGGACGGCCTGCTCCTCGGCTGATCACTGCCGAGATGGTGGCCACCATGAAGCCCGGTTCGGTGATCGTCGATATGGCTGCTTCCAATGGCGGCAACGTCGAGGGGTCGCAGCCCGACAAACTGGTCGTCACCGAAAACGGTGTGAAGATCATCGGCTACACCGACCTGCCCGGACGCCTGCCGACTCAGGCCTCCCAGCTGTTCGGCACCAACATCGTCAACCTGTTCAAACTCCTCACCCCGAACAAGGACGGTGAAGTCGTCCTCGATATGGACGACGTGGTCGTCCGTGGCATGACCACCTCCAAGGATGGCGAAATACTGTGGCCACCCCCACCCGTGCAAGTCTCCGCCGCAGCCAGGACGGCTTCTACGGCCGCGGCTGTACCTGTTGAGGACCCTGCGGCCAAGGCAGCACGGGAGGCCGCTGAGGCCAAGGCCAAGGGCCGAAGGCAGCTGCTGATGGCGATCATCTCCGCAGCGTTGGTGGTCCTTGCGGTGACCTTCTCCCCGCCCAGCTTCGTCGGAGCGTTCACCGTCTTCGCGCTGGCCGTAGTGGTCGGCTTCTACGTAATCAGCGGCGTCGCGCACTCCCTGCACACTCCGCTGATGGCGCAAACCAACGCGATCTCCGGCATCATCCTGGTCGGTGCCCTGCTTCAGCTCGGCTCAACCAGCATCGTGGTGTTGGTCATGTCGTTCATTGCGGCAACCATCGCCAGCATCAACATCTTCGGCGGCTTCCTGGTGTCTTACCGGATGCTCAGCATGTTCAAAAGGGAGGCATGAGCATGCTGCTCTACTTCATTCAGGGCCTGTACATCGTTGCAGGCGTTCTGTTCATCCTGTCCTTGGCGGGGCTGTCGAAGCAGACCACTGCACGGCTGGGCAATATCTCCGGCATGATCGGCATGGTGTTGGCACTGATCGCAACGATCATCCACTCGCTGTTCCTTTCGGCCACTGAGGAGAACCGCCTGCCCGTGCTGGTCACGCTGGCGCTAGTCCTAGGCGTGCTGGCGCTCGGTGCCGCGATCGGTATCCCGATCGCCCGCAAGGTCGAGATGACCCAGATGCCCGAACTGATCGCAGCATTCCACTCCTTCGTCGGTATGGCGGCGGTCTTGGTGGGCTTCAACTCCTTCGCCGTACCACCCACTGCTGAGGCCGGCAGCGGCGGCTCGGTACACCTGGTCGAGGTCGCCCTCGGCGTCCTCATCGGCGCCTACACCTTCACCGGTTCAGTAATCGCCTACCTGAAGTTGTCGGCGAAGATGAAGTCGGCGCCGTTGACGCTGCCCGGACGCAACATCCTGAACCTGGCCGGATTCCTGGCCTTCTTCGCCCTGATGATCGGGTTCGTCATGACCAGCGAAGGCAACCCAACCCTCGGCTGGGTTCTGATTATCGCGATCGCCGCTGTCGGCTTCCTTCTCGGCTTCCACATGGTTGCCGCGATTGGCGGTGGCGACATGCCGGTTGTGGTCTCCATGCTCAACTCCTACTCCGGTTGGGCTGCAGCAGCAGCCGGCTTCATGCTGGGCAACAACCTGCTGATCATCACCGGCTCCCTGGTGGGCTCCTCCGGCGCGATTCTGAGCTACATCATGTGCCGGGCGATGAACCGCTCCTTCATCTCGGTGATCCTGGGCGGCTTCGGTTCCGACGGCGGGAAAGTGGTCGCCTCTGCAGACGGCGAACAGGGCGAGCACCACGAAATCGACGCAGCAACTACCGCCGAAATGCTGTGGAACGCCAAGTCAGTGGTCATCACTCCCGGCTACGGCATGGCGGTGGCCAAAGCCCAGTACCCGGTGGCCGAACTCACCTCTAAGCTGCGCAACCACGGGGTCAACGTCCGATTCGGCGTGCACCCGGTGGCCGGTCGGCTGCCTGGTCACATGAACGTGCTCCTGGCCGAAGCCAACGTCCCCTACGACATCGTGTTGGAGATGGACGAGATCAACGACGACTTCTCCGACACCGATGTGGTGCTGGTGATCGGCGCCAACGACACCGTCAACCCGGCGGCATTGGACGATCCGAGCAGCCCCATCGCCGGCATGCCGGTCCTTGAGGTGTGGAAGGCCGAGAACGTCATCGTGTTCAAGCGCTCCATGGCGACCGGCTACGCCGGTGTCCAGAACCCGCTGTTCTTCAAGGAGAACGCCGCCATGCTCTTCGGCGACGCCAAGCAGCGCGTCGAGGACATCATCAAGGCGCTCGGCTGAGCAAACTGCGCATTCAAACTGGCGGCGAAGGCCCCCCACCTCATTGGTGGGGGGCCTTCGCCGTCTGGTAGTCAGTCGATATCGAGGAGTCGCCGGCACTGGCCGACGTCGTCCTGCATCTGCTCGATCAAGGCAGCCACCCCGTCGAACTTCACCTGTCCGCGGATTCGAGCAACGAACTCCACCGAGATCGGCGCTCCGTAGAGCTCCAAGTCATCACGATCGAGCACATAGGACTCCACTCGCCGCGTCGCGCCGTCGAAGGTGGGATTGGTACCCACCGAAATGGCGGCCGGCCAACGCTGCGCCCCGTGGCCCAGTTCCAAGGATTCGCCGTGGGCATCCAAACCGTCTCGCCTGGTCACCCAGCCGGCGTAGACCCCGTCAGCCGGAAAGGCCAACGCGTCCGGCACGGGAAGGTTCGCCGTGGGAAAGCCAAGTTCGCGGCCACGCTGATCGCCGTGGGCGACCACGCCTCGGAAAGAGAACGCCCGGCCAAGGTGCTCCCCTGCATGCACGACGTCGCCGACAGCCAGCGCTTCACGGATTCGCGTAGAACAGGTGTCCTCATCGCGGAATCGGACCAACGGTAGGGCTTCAACTTCGAAGCGCCCGCCGGCTAGTTCGGACAGCGTGGCCACTGAACCAGCGGCAGAATGGCCGAACCGGAAGTTCTCCCCCACTACCACCAGTTCTGGATCCAGCGGTATCAGGATCTCTTCGACGAACTTGGCGGCCGGCCAACCTGCGAACTCGGGAGTGAAGTCGATCACCCGAACTCGGTCCGCACCGGCCTCGGTGAGATATTCGATGCGAGCCTCCAGGCTGGTCAACAGCTTGGGCGCAGAATCAGGACGAAGCACCGAAACCGGATGCGGCCAAAACGTAACCACCACCAGCGGCAGTTCCCGGTGACGCCGCTTCGCTTCGGCAAGTACCTCGCGGTGCCCGGGATGCACGCCGTCGAAGTTGCCGATGACGACTACTGAAGAACCCACGAACGCCTTCCCTGCCAACCTAGGTGCACCGGCGGCCCACTTTACCAACGTCACGAGCTGGCGTGAGTTCAGCCGGCCAGTACTGCCACGGGCACGGCGAGTCCTGAATCTGCGGGACGGTAAAGAGCCAGCAGTTGGTTCTCGAAGATCAGCGCCGTGGGATCAGAGGTAACCTCCAGCGCCAGTGCCCGGCCGTAACTGATGTCGCGAGCTTGGTCGGCGTCGACTTCCGCCACCGAAAACGCTCGCCGCGCGACCTCGACCAAGTCGATCAAGGCCGGCCCCTGCTCGCCGGCGAGGCCGTCCTCGCCCAAGCCAGCCATCGAGAGGTCGAAGCCACCGATCCGGGTGCGCCGCAGCGCGGTCAAATGCCCGCCGGTACCGAGTTGGGCGCCCAAGTCGCGGGCTAGCGCTCGGATGTAGGTACCCGAGGAACAGTCCACGATCACGTCAAGGTCGAGCACCGATAACCCCGCCACCGACGCGACCCGCGTCGCCAACAGCTCGAACTTCGAAACCGTCACATTGCGGGCAGCCAATTCCACCTGCTCACCAGCGCGAACCCGCGCATAGGAGCGTCTTCCGTCAACCTTGATCGCCGACACCGACGATGGCACCTGGCTGATCAGCCCGACGAAACCGGGCAAGGCTGCACGCACGTCAGCCTCGGCAACCTGCGCGGCTCCCCTGGCCTGGGTCACCTCGCCTTCGGCATCGTCGGTGACAGTGTCCTGGCCGAGCCGGATGGTGGCGGTATAGGTCTTGTCGTGACCGGCCAAATACCCGAGCAACCGGGTGGCCCGGTTCACTCCGATCAGCAGCACACCGGTGGCCATCGGATCCAGGGTCCCCGCGTGACCGACCTTGCGGGTGCCGTAGAGGCGGCGACAACGGCCCACGACCTGGTGCGAAGTCCAGCCTTGCGGCTTGTCCACCACAACCAGCCCAGAGGCCTGGCCAGGATCAGTCAAGGTCTTCGGCCTCATCAGCCGGCTTGCGGTAGGGGTCAGCATCTCCGGCAAAGCTGGCGCCCTCGGCCTGGGCAGCCACGGCTGCGTCCAGGGCCTTGGCCCGGGCCAGCGCGTCCTCGAGGTGAGCGGCGTCCTCCTCGACCGCGTCCAGCACGAAACTGAGCGTAGGGGTGAACTTCAACCCCAATCGCTTGCCGACCGTCGAGCGCAGCAGCCCGGTCGCCGACTGCAAAGCGATCGCCGATTCCGCGCGCGCATCGGCGTCACCGAGCACGGTGTAAAACACGGTCGCATCGTGTCCGTCGCCAGTAATCCGAACATCGGTGACAGTGACGAAACCTAGCCGCGGATCCTTGATTCGACGCTGCAGCATCTCAGCGACCACGAATTTGATCTGCTCAGCAATCTTGGCGAAACGAGGTTTCGACATGACTTCTCCTTGTCCAGCCTTCCGCCCGGCCCCTCAGTGAAGGACCGGGCGGATGACACTGCTTGTTCTGCACCCCGCCGAAGGGGTCAGTCGCGCGGCTTCTCCACCATCTCGAAGGTCTCGATGATGTCGCCGACCTTGATGTCGGAGAAGTGGGACAGCGTGGTGCCGCATTCGTAGCCCTCACGAACCTCGGTGGCATCGTCCTTCTCCCGTCGCAACGAGGCGATGGAGGTTTCGGCAACCACCGCTCCGTCGCGAATGAGCCGGGCCTTGGCGTTACGACGCAGGATTCCATCCAGCACCATGCAACCCGCAATCACCCCGAACTTCGAGGAGCGGAAGATCTCGCGGATCTCGGCCTGGCCGAGCACCTTCTCCTCATAAATCGGCTTCAGCAGGCCCTTCAGGGCTGCTTCGACCTCATCGATTGCGGAGTAGATAACCGAGTAGTAGCGCACGTCGACACCCTCGGCGTCGGCGAGCTGAGTCGCCTTGCCCTGAGCACGGACGTTGAAGCCGATGATCACCGCATCCGAAGCCGCAGCCAGGGTGACGTTGGTCTCTGTGATCGCACCGACACCGCGGTCGATGACCCGCAGGGAGACTTCTTCGCCCACATCGATCTGCAACAGTGCATCTTCCAGAGCCTCGACCGCACCGGCCGAATCGCCCTTGAGGATGAGCCGTAGTTCTTCGGTCTCGCCCTTGGCCAACTGCTCGAACAGCTGATCCAGCGTCTTGCGCCGAGTGGTCTTGGCCAGCATGGCCGCCCGCTGACGCGCTTCCCGCTTCTCAGCGATCTGGCGAGCCATTCGGTCGTCCTCGACAACTAAGAAGTTGTCTCCAGCACCAGGCACCGAGGTCAGACCGAGCACCTGTACCGGCATGGACGGAGGTGCCGTATCGACAGTCTCGCCCACATCGTTGATCAGTGCCCGGACCCGGCCGTAGGCCGAACCGGCCACGATCGAGTCCCCGGTGCGCAGCGTGCCGCGGTGCACCAGAACGGTGGCCACCGGGCCACGGCCCCGGTCGAGGTGCGCCTCGATGGCGACACCCTGGGCGGGCATCTCGGGGTTGGCGCGCAGGTCGAGGGAGGCATCTGCGGTAAGCACGATGGCCTCAAGCAGCTTGTCCAGACCGATTCGGGTAGTCGCCGACACCTCGACGAACATGGTGTCGCCGCCGTATTCCTCCGGCACCAGGCCGAATTCGGTGAGCTGGCCACGCACCTTGACCGGATCGGCAGCTTCCTTGTCCATTTTGTTGATCGCAACCACGATCGGCACCTCAGCGGCCTTGGCATGGTTCAGCGCCTCGATCGTCTGCGGCATCACGCCGTCGTCAGCTGCAACCACCAACACCGCAATATCGGTGGACTTGGCACCGCGAGCACGCATGGCGGTGAACGCCTCGTGGCCCGGGGTGTCGATAAAGGTGATCTTGCGCGGGTTCCCGTCGACCACGGTGGCCACCTGGTAGGCGCCGATGGCCTGGGTGATGCCACCATGCTCGCCGGCGACCACATTGGAGTTGCGCAGCGCATCCAGCAGCTTGGTCTTGCCATGGTCGACGTGACCCATGACCGTGACCACCGGCGGACGAATCTCGAGGTCGTCCTCGCCGCCAAGGTCTTCGCCGAATTCGATGTCGAAGCTCTCCAACAGCTCGCGGTCTTCGTCCTCAGGCGAGACGACCTCGATCTTGTAGTTGAGCTCGGCACCCAGAACCTCAAGGGTTTCGTCGGCGACCGACTGGGTGGCATTCACCATTTCACCCAGATGGAACAGCACCTGCACCAGCGACGCCGCGTCGACACCAATCTTCTCGGCCAGGTCGGTCAGCGAGGAACCGCGGCTCAGCCGGACGATCTGGCCGTCGCCCTGGCGAACGCGCACGCCACCAATCGACGGAGCCTCCATCTGGTCGAATTCTTGCCTGCGCTGCTTCTTCGACTTCCGCCCGCGCTTGGCTGGGCCGCCGGGACGACCGAAGGCTCCCTGGGTGCCCGAACCGCCACGACCGCCACGACCGCGGCCACCACCGCCACCACCGCCACCTGGCGGGCCACCGACACCACCGCGTCCGGGCGCACCGCCGGGACGACCGCGACCGGCGCCACCTGGCGCACCTGGACGTCCGCCCTGACCAGCGCGAGCCGGGCCACCGAGCCCAGTTCCAGCGGTCTTTGGCATCATCGCCGGATTCGGCCTTGGCATGCCTGGCGCACCGCCGCCGGGACGCGGCGGCCGATCGGGACGTTGACCGGCCGGACGATCACTGAACGGACGGTCGCTGCGCGGTGCAGCACTACCTTCGGGACGTGGGCGCTGTACGCCCATGCCCTGCCGCGACGCGAAGGGGTTGTTGCCCGGACGCGAGGCGCCAGGGCGACGGGTGTTGGAACCCGGGAGACCACCGGTGCCACCTGGACGGGGCATCGGACGCGGCCGAGGCACAGCCGCCGACGGGTCCGCGGGCCGCGGGGTCGCCGCAGGCGTGGCCGCCGGGCGGGCCCCAGGGCGAGCCGCCTCGGGGCGGGTCTCAGAGCGGGTCTCAGGACGGGTCTCAGGACGGGTCTGTGAGCGAACCTCAGGGCGAGCCTCAGGGCGGTGCGGGGCGACCGGGGCAGGCTTGACTGGGGCGGGCTTGGCCGGCACCGGCGCACCCGCATCAGGCTTGACCGGCTGCGGCTTCACGGGTTCGACCACGGTTTCGACTGGCTTGGCAGGCGCTGGCTTGGCGGGCGCCGGCTTGGCTGCTGATGCTGGCTTCTCGGCGGGCTTTGCCGGCTGATCGGCAGCGGATTTCTCTCGCAACTTGCGGACCACCGGTGCCTCGATGGTCGAGGATGCAGAACGTACGAACTCCCCCATGTTGTTGAGGGTCTGCAACAGTTCCTTGCTTTCGAGTCCGAGCTCCTTGGCGAGCTCGTAGACGCGGACCTTGGCCACTACTTCTCCTTCAGGTCCGCGCGGGCGCGTCGGACCACTAGTTCTTTTTAGTGCTCATTTCGAGGTACTCATCGAGTGGTCATGAGCGTTACGCCCACTTTCTGGTTGTGCTCGCTACGGGTCAGCGAACGCGCGGGCAGTAGTCTATCGCGCTGTGTGCTCAGAAGCTCAATCGGCTCAGCCCACCATGAAGTCAGCCCTTGATCGCCTCAGTCAGCGAGCAATCCGGCCAGTGCAATCCCAACTTGTTCCGGATCGACGCCGGCGCGCAGCGCCCGTCCGACCGCGCGTCGCTGCAATGCCACCTGCGCACAACCCGGATGCAGGTAAGCGCCCCGGCCCGGGAGGCGTTGCGCGGCGTCCAGTACCACTGCCAACTCCGAGGAGTTCAACACCAGCCTGACCAGGCTCGCCTTGTCACCGCGCTGACGACAACCGATACAAGTTCGCTGGGGCTCCACGGTTTCGCAGTCTAGGCCACCTAGAACTTTGGCCACAGCGAGGGCTCAGGTGGTGGTGGGCCGAGCCACAGAGGTCCCTAGTCGGATGGCTGCAAGGATCGATGCCAGCCTCGGGGCGGCAGAGACGGCCAACAGTGTCCACCCATCCACAGCAGACACCTAGGTTGGGCTGTGTCTTGCCACAGCCCAACAGGGTTACCTTGCGCTGTATCTATGATTGAGGAGCTTCATGAACAGCAGGCAGCGCATCGGGCTGGCCGTTGGCGGCGGCATCATCGCCGTGGCGGCGGCTGTCGGGGTTGGGGTGATCGCCGCGAACCTGGCCGGCGGCGGCAACGCTCAAGGCAGCCCGGGCTACACCCAGGGTGCTGGCGGCCAGGAGGGTCAGGGACGGCGCGGCTTCGACACCACAACGTTGGCCAAGCAGCTGGCCACCAAGCTTGGCGTCGATGAAGCCAAGGTGAAGACCGCGCTCGACAACGCGATGCAGGCCAACCAGCCCTCAGGCCGCGCTTCCGGCAATCCCAGCGGCGGCATGCCCGGCGGCCAAGGCATGCCCAGCGGCGGCATGCCCGGCGGCGGCAGCCCGGGCGCGGCCCCCTCAGGAGGGGCGTCAGGCATGCCCGGCGGCGGCAATAACACCATGCTCATCGCCATCGCGAAGTCGATGGCTACCGAGCTGAACCTCGACCAGGCGAAGGTGCTCGCAGCCCTTCAGGAGGTTTGGCCGTCATCTGGTGGTCCCGGCGGTCAGGCGTCCGCACAGCCCAGCGCACAGCCGACCAAGTAGTCGCCCATGAACGGCGTTGGGCCGGCCAGGTGTCCAGGCCGGCCCAACGCCACTTTCGCTGGATCAGCTGGCAGTGTCGGAACGGATATCGATCCGCCAGCCGGTGAGTCGCGCCGCCAGTCTGGCGTTTTGTCCCTCGCGTCCGATCGCCAGACTCAGCTGGTAGTCCGGGACGATCACCCGGGCTGAGCGGGTGGCCAGATCGACGACGGTCACCGAAGACACCTTGGCCGGGCTCAGCGCCTGGGCAACATACTCAGCCGGGTCGTCGAAGTAGTCGATGATGTCGATCTTTTCCTCGTTCAGTTCGTGCATCACCGCCCGCACTCGCTGCCCCATCGGGCCGATGCAGGCGCCCTTGGCTGACACGTCGGGGTTGTGGCTGACGACCGCGATCTTGGTGCGGTGCCCGGCCTCGCGAGCGATGGCCTTGATTTCCACCACGCCGTGTTCGATCTCGGGAACCTCAAGAGCGAACAGCTTGGCGACCAGGCTGGGATGGGTTCGAGACACCACCACTTGCGGTCCGCGTAGCTCGCGGCGAACGCTGACTACGAAGACCCGCAGGCGCTTGCCATGGCTGTAATCCTCACCGGGCACCTGCTCGGCCGCCGGCAGCATCGCCTCAATGCTTCCCAAGTCGACGCGAACCACTCGCGGATCACGATCTTGCTGAATGACGCCGAGCAGGATGTCGCCCTCAGAGCCAAGGAAGTGACCGAACTTCTGCTCATCCTCGGCCTCGCGCAACCGCTGGGTGATCACCTGACGCGCTGTCGCCGCAGCGACCCGTCCGAAGCCCTCAGGAGTGTGGTCGTACTCGCCGACCGAGTTTCCCTCTTCGTCAAGCTCGGGAGCGAGCACGCTCACCTTGCCGCTGCGCCGATCGATCTCCACTCGGGCGCCCTCAACCGCGCCCGGAGTCTTGGCATAGGCGTTCAGCAGGGCTTCGGTCAACGCCCCCAGCAGCACGTCCATGCTGATTTCTTTGTCACGTTCCAGCGCCTTCAATGCGCTCAGGTCCACATCCATCTCAGACCTCCTCTTCCTCTTCTTCGACACCGGCAAGTGGCCGGTTAAGTTCTACCTGCACCACGGCGTTTGTGACCGAGGCCAACGGCACCTGCTTGAGCGAACCGGCGATATCAAGCTCGACGAAGTCGTCGCCGGCGCCAGCGATCCGACCAGTCAGCTCACCGTCGGTCGTCGTCAACGCAACCAGACGCCCCCGGTTACGTCGATAGTGCTTGGCCTCGGTCAAGCCCCGTCCAACTCCGCGGGAGGAAACCTCAAGGGTGTAGGGACGACCATTGGTGATGTCAGCGTCATCGAGGGCCACCGAGATGGCGCGAGTCGCCTCAGCGATCTGGTCCAACGACGGTCCAAGACCTGCAGGCCCGTCGCCGTCGAGGAACACTCGCACAGCTGAGCGCTTACCGGCTGCGGCAACTTCCAGCCGATCGACCTCAAGGCCGTGCGCAGCTACAACCGGGGTCAGAAGCCTAAGAATTTCAGGGTTATGCATGGCCTACCTCGATCCGATTGTGTACTGCGATTGTCGCCGCGCCCACCTACTCAGCGCGCGTTGTTGGGCCCATCCTAAGCCGAAGGGCGGAAATCAGCCTCGCACCAAGGCAATCAACTGCGCGACCGCATCGACCAGCGGCACTTCGGCGCGCTCACCGGTGGCTCGATCCCTGATCTCCACCAGGCCCTCAGCTAGGCCGCGTCCGACCACCACCGAGGTGGGCATGCCCATGATCTCAGCATCGGTGAACTTCACCCCCGGGCTGGCCTTGCGGTCATCCAGCAGGACGCGGATGCCGACCACATCCAGCTCGGCAGCCAGCTTCTCGGCGGCGGCGAGGATCTCGGGCCCCTTGCCGGTAGCCAATACCTGGACGTCGAAAGGCGCCAGCTCACGCGGCCAGGACAGCCCCCGCTCGTCGCAGGTAGCCTCAGCAACCGCTGCCACCGCGCGGGAAACGCCGACGCCGTAGGAGCCCATCGTGACCGTGACCAGCTTGCCGTTCTCATCGAGCACCTTCAGCCCGAGCGCTTCGGCGTACTTGCGACCCAATTGGAAGATGTGACCCATTTCGATGCCGCGGGCCAGGCTCAACGGACCGGACCCGTCGGGGGCCGGGTCGCCTTCACGCACCTCGGCCACGTCCATCACACCATCGGAGGCGAAGTCACGTCCGGCGACCACATCAGTCACATGGGTGTCGACCAGGTTCGATCCGGTGATCCAGGCGGTACCGGCGACCACCCGGGGGTCGGTCAGGTAGCGCAGCTTCAACGGGCCTTCGATGCCCAGATGCTGCACAGCGGCACCATCGACCAACTTCACCGGGCCGATGTAGCCCTTGACCAGGCCGGGGTTGGCCGCGAAATCCTCCTCGGTGACCGGATTGGCTTCGGCCGGACTGACTGCCGCTTCCAGACGCTTCATGTCGACGTCGCGATCACCGGGCAGACCAACAACCAGTAACTCCGTGCGGCCATCGGGGAAGGCCAGCTTGAAGACGACGTTCTTCAGCGTGTCCGCAGCGGTCCAGGCCCGATCGGTGCGGGGGAACTTCGCATTGGCGATATCGACCAGATCAACGATCGTGCCGGTGCCAGGGGTGTCCACGGTGCGCGCCGCGGCAATGGTGGATGCATCGGCCTCCGGCGGCGCCGCGATGCTGACCGCCTCGACGTTGGCCGCGTACCCGCCCGATGAGCGGACGAAGGTGTCCTCACCGGTCGGCGACACTGCCAGGAACTCCTCAGAGGCCGATCCGCCCATCGCGCCGGAGGTCGCCTTGACGATCACGTATTCGAAGCCGAGCCGGTCGAAGATGCGGACGTAGGCCTGCCGATGCGCCGCGTAGGAGGCGTCCAGGCCGGCGTCGTCGACGTCGAAGGAGTAGGAGTCCTTCATCACGAACTCACGACCGCGAAGCAGGCCAGCACGCGGCCGGGCCTCATCGCGGTACTTGGTCTGGATCTGATACAGCGATAGCGGAAGGTCCTTGTAGGAGGAGTAAAGGTCCTTCACCAGCAGGGTGAACATTTCCTCATGGGTCGGCCCGAGCAAGTAGTCAGAGCCCTTGCGATCCTTCAACCGGAACAGGTTGGCCCCGTATTCGGTCCAGCGATTGGTGGCCTCGTAGGGCTCCCTGGGTAGGAGCGCGGGAAACCGCACCTCTTGGGCGCCGATCGCGTCCATCTCCTCGCGGACGACCTGCTCGACGTTTGCCAGTACCCGCAACCCCAGCGGCAGCCAGGTGTAGATGCCTGGTGCGGTACGCCGGATGTAGCCGGCGCGCACCAGCCAGCGGTGGCTGGGCACCTCGGCGTCGGCGGGATCCTCGCGAAGGGTGCGGAAAAACAGCTGGGACAGTCGGGTGATCACCGGGAGATCTTACCGTTGAGCAGGCGAATGCCTGCCAGTCGGCCCGCAGGGTCGCTCACGTCCCGTCGCCAAGCCCAGGGACCTACCCAACGGTGGCTAAGCCTGTCGAAGCCACTCTGATGAATCCTGGCAAGATGGCTGGCGTGAGTGAGACCGAGATTCCCGCAGGAGCCCGCCGCGTGACCGAATTTCTAGCCGAGGCCGGGCACCCACACGAAGTTGTGATGCTGCCGGTGACCGGACGCACCGCCGCTGACGCAGCCGCTGCCCTTGGCGTGGAGTTGGGCCAGATTGCCAAGAGCATCGTGTTTCGTCGCAAGGCGGACGACGCCGCAGTGCTGGTGGTCACCTCCGGCGACCTGCGAGTCGACGAGAAGAAGGTCTCAGCGCTGGTGGGTAAGGTCGGCCGAGCCGATGCCGACTTCGTGAAGGCTGCCACGGGCTTCTCCATCGGCGGAGTCTCCCCCATCGCCCACACCACCGCGCCGGTAATGCTGATCGATCAGGAGTTGTTCCGCTTCAACCAGATCTGGGCAGCCTCCGGCCATCCCTACGCCGTCTTTCCGCTCAGCCCGGACGAGTTGGTAGCGCTCACCGGCGCACCGGTGGCCGAAGTCGCCTGAGCAAGCCCCAATCACAGGACACAAACCGCTCACGATTACGTAACGGTCATGTTTCCGCGTCCAGCATCGGAACCTCGTGCCCGGATACTGGTCCACGGTGCGAGCATACGTCTCATCACCGGACCACACAGATGTAAGGAGTCACTCGGTGTCCATCCTGCAAAGAGGTCGAGCCACGCGGTATCTGGCTGCTGCCACCATTCCGGCACTGGCGCTGGTACTCAGCGCCTGCGGTTCAAGTTCGCTCACCCAATCCACGCCGTCAGCCTCGGGTTCAGCCGCAGCGATACAGGCCGACCCGGCTCTGAACGCCAAGCTGCCCGACAAGATCAAGAGTTCCGGGGTGATTCAGATCGGTGTTGACGCGACCTACAAGCCCAACGAATACCTGAACGGAACAACGGTGGTCGGCATGGACGTCGACCTGTTCGACGCGGTGGCCGCAAAGCTCGGCGTGACCACCAAGTGGAACCCGTCCAAGTTCGACTCCATCCTGATCGGCATCACCGCCGCCAAGTACGACATCGGAGTGTCTTCCTTCACGATCAACACCAAGCGCCTGGCCGCGGTCACCATGATCTCCTACGCCAACGTCGGGTCCCAGTGGGCGACTGCCCCAGGCAACCCCAAGGCCGTCGACAAGGCAAACCCATGTGGCAAGACCATCGCCATCCAGACCGGTACGGTCCAAGACGATGAGATCGCGGCCACCAACAAGGGCATGTGCGCCTCCAACCCGATCAACGTGTTGTCCTACAGCGGACAGGACGAGGTCAACAACGCTGTGGCGATCGGTAAGGCCGACGCAATGTTGGCTGACTACCCGGTGACCCAGAGCGCTATCCAGACCTCTGGCGGCAAGTTGGTCGCCCTCGGCGATCAGTACGGCGCAGCCCCCTACGGCTACGCGGTCACCAAGGACAACCAGTCCTTCGCCGAAGCAATCGCAGGCGCGCTGACCGAGCTGAAGCAGGACGGCACCTACGATGCCATCCTGAAGAAGTACGGCATCGAAGCTGCGGCGATCTCGAGCTTCGAAGTCAACCCGAAGGTATGAGCTCCACCGGGCCGAAGGTGCCCGGGACCGTTGAGGCGGTCCCGGTGCGCCACCCTGGCCGGATTGTGGCGGTGATCATCGTCTTGGTGATCACCGCCATGCTCGTCCACCAACTCTTCGTGAATCCGGCCTTCAACTGGCCTTTCACCTTTGAAGCGATGACCCAACAACCGGTCATCGACGGCTACATCAAGGGCACCCTGCTGGTCACCATCGGTTCCATGGTGTTCGGCGTGGCGTTGGGCATCCTGCTCGCGGTGATGCGGATGTCACCCAACTTCGTGCTGAGGTGGGTGGCCGGGGGCTATGTCTGGTTCTTCCGAGCAATGCCGCGCTATGTATTGCTCGCGATTCTCGGTGGCGCTGGCGCCTTCTTCGCCGGCGGAATGATCATCATCGGCGTCCCCTACGACCAACAGATCCTGTCTCTATTCGGGATCAACGGAACCATGCGGATCGGAACGCTGGACGCCAATGTGCTCTTCAGTTCCTATGCCGGCGCGGTGTTGGGCCTGGGACTGTCCGAGGCTGCCTACATGGCCGAAATTGCCCGATCCGGCATTATGAGCGTCGACAAGGGCCAAACCGAGGCGGCGCTGGCGATCGGCATGAGCCGCAGCCAATCCATGCGCCGCATAGTCCTTCCCCAGGCCATGCGGGTGATCGTGCCGCCGACCGGCAACGAGACGATCGCAATGTTCAAAGACACCTCACTTCTCAGCGCGCTGCCATTGGCTGGCGAGATGTACTTCCAGTTACATGCAATCGGCACCGCCTACTACCAACTCATGCCAGTGCTGATGGCCGCAACCATCTACTACCTGGCCACAGCCACCGTCATGGGCTTCGGGCAATCGTGGTTGGAACGCCGCTTCGGCCGTGGCTACGCGATCGGGGAATCAACCGGGTGGCGAGGACCCAAAAACAAAGCCAACTCATCAGTGGACACCCCGCTACTATTTTCAGGGAGTGATCACTGATGGTTGAGCGAACTGACGCGACCGTGATCGTCAAGGCCAGGAACGTTCGCAAGTCATTCGGCAGCCTCGAGGTGCTGAAAGGCGTAAACCTGACCGTGCATCGCGGTGAGGTGGTCGTGCTACTCGGACCCTCCGGCTCGGGCAAGACCACCCTGCTGCGCCTGATCAACCAAATGGAGACGCTCACCGGAGGGCGGATCTGGGTAGACGATGAGCTCATCGGCTTCGAGGAGCGGGACGGGCGCCTTCACGTGCGCACGGACAAGGACATCGCTAGACAGCGCTCCTACGTGGGCATGGTGTTTCAACGGTTCAACCTCTTCCCACACAAGACGGCGATCGAGAACATCACCGAGGGACAGCTGGTCGTCACCAGAAAGTCCAAGGCGGACGCTGTGTCTCGTGCTCGGGACCTGCTTGAGCAAGTTGGCCTTTCCGACAAGGAGAATGTCTACCCGGCCAAGCTTTCCGGCGGCCAGCAGCAGCGGGTGGCGATCGCCCGCGCGCTCGCCATGGACCCTGACCTGATGCTGTTCGACGAACCCACCTCAGCTCTCGACCCAGAACTGGTCGGCGAGGTGCTGGCGGTCATGAAGACCCTCGCCTCAGAAGGCGTCACCATGATCGTAGTCACTCATGAGATGAGCTTCGCGCGCGAAGTCGCCGACTGGGTGGTGTTCATGGATGGCGGCGTCATCGTTGAAGAGGGCACCCCTGAAGCGGTCATCAATAACCCACAAGAGGAGCGAACCCGCACCTTCTTGAGACGGGTGTTGAACAAAGCCTGACCGCCGGGGGAAGGCACCAAGTGCGAGTGTGCCGGTCCGAAGCTGGCACCAGAGCCTTCATCTTTCCAGACCACATCCTGCCGTTTGTGTAGTTGGAAACGCCCGCCAGCCGAAACCTGCGTCCGCGCAGTTCAGAGCCCTTTCCGAGTTCGATGAGGGCCAGCCATGCCGTCAAAACGCCGTTTCCCACTCTCGCACCCAGCTTGATCAGAGCCGCATCACGCTTCGGGTTCGCTGGCATCTGCCACCAACGGGATGACCGCGTACGCCTAGCGGTGGTCACAGCGTCGATGGCCATCGCCGAGGCCGTTGCCAAGCCGGTACGTCCACTGGCCCGGGTCGCCGTTTAGACCTCGGGCACCTTTGGGCGTCTTTCGAATCGCGGCACGACGCGACCAAGCAAACCGCCGCAAGCCGAAAGAGGCGGCAACTGTGCCGAATCGTCCAACTGCGCAGCGAATGTGGATCACAAGCCAGCCGTCGCGCCTCCGGAGGCCAGAGCGAGCCAGAAACGTCAGGCTCCCTAGCACGACCCGCCAACGCCGGTGTGCATTGGTCCAGCGGACACCTTCAAGCACACAACACGAAACAGGTTCCAACGGCCGGACTCAAATCATCGCAATCCCGCGAGGCACCAGCGTCGTAGGCGTCCCAGCAACACAGCCATCGCTGAAGGAGCGATCGCCTCCGAACGATGCAAACCCTTCAGGGCCCGCGACGCAAGACCACCGAGGACTCAATCAACAGCGAGCCAAACCCTATCCAAATATCCGCTTGGAGCGCTCGCTTCGAAGAATCGGGCTACCGCCAGCAGCAGATCCGGATGAGCAGGCATGTGGTCACCCAAAAGCCATCACAGGTGCATATGTAAATGACGGACTATATATCGGCAATCGTATGCGTGGCGGAGATGGCACTAGCTGGCGCAGCCTGAACCGCACACGAATTGGCACAGATAGACTCCGATTCGCTAGGACCCCAACCCGGACGAGCAGTTTGCCATTCACTACGCGCCTCTCGGCGGCCATCACCGTCACTGCCGGCGGGTCTGCTTGTTGATCCAGCTGCACCAATTCCACATCAGTGAAGAGCCCCGCCGCACTGCCAACAGTCACCGACGTGCGCCATTCCATGACAGTCACCATGCCGCACGCAACAATTACCACTGGACCCCCTGAATTCACGCTGCTAGGACATCCAGATTCCGCAGAGCGCGGCAATACCCCAAATTCGAATGCGGTAGCACCCGAGGCCGTCGATAATTCGGCCTTGGTCCACCCCTGATAGGGGTAGACGAATATGGCGTCCGAATTGCCACGCAATTGCATGCCCATAGCTGCAGCCCGCTGGCCATTGGAATAAAGTGCTGGCGGCGAGGCGGGGATCTGCTCAAGGCCACAAAGAGCAACGAATACCGCACTCCCATCGGTCCAGGCCGACTGACTCTTGGACCCAAATGCCAACACGCCGGAGGCTGTAGCCCAAACACCTTGGCCAGCCTTGATGGATGGGCCCATGTCGCACCCACCCACAGCCGTCGAGGAAACACTGGGGACCAGACTCGCGCACCCCGCGAAGAGGGCAGTGGCGCACTGTACCACCGCGACGCCGAACGCCACCAGCGCAGCTATTTTATGCCGTACGTGTCGAGCAGGGCCACCAACGTTGTCAGCACCCGGCATTACCTAGCTTCATCACTGAAAGGCACATAGTCGAGCCATTGCTGTCCTTCAAACCCGCCCAAGCACCCACCCGGCCCAACTGCCCAGCAGCATCGGTGACATACGGGAGGCTCGGACTATCCACATACTCCGCATGGTTGGGTCGTTTTTCGTCCCGACCGAACGACACAGTCTTGCCCGAGGAGATTTTGCTAATAGAAGTTGACACTTTGCCATCGCACCCATATCCGAAATACTCGGTCCACCAGGCACCGCCAGTAAAGGTCAGTTTCGTGGAGGCCTTCTTTCGGTCAAATGAAAACGAGGTATAGGTAATCTTGTAGGCGGTCAGGTTGTTGCATTCAGAAACGGAATACATCATGGTGAGCGTACCGCTCGCCAAGGAAGTACTGTCGCTGTCCGTTGATGTATGGGCGAGTGCAGGAGTATTTCCAGCGGCGATTACACACGCAGCCACTAGCATTCCAACGCCACCCAAGAAAAATGACCTCATTCCATCTCCCCTTAACGAAACCAGATTCGGTTTCTTCGGACGTTAGCCCAACTGAGACCTCCTGTCAACGCTCAAGGAGTTTGGTCTTCGCCGCGGGGCGAAAGAACGCCATCCGCCTCCACATGCGCCCCACGACGCAGGCCTTGACAAGGGCTGCCACCTTAGTCATTGGCACTATCCAAGACGTCAATGTTGGAACAACCGCCAGAGCATCTCCACGAAGGTCAGTCGCGCGGGCGCCAGCATTAGCCAAGCGATAGACACCTTCAAGCGGTGCCAAAAGGCCGGAGATACCACGGCCAGGTTCATCGCGACGAGGACCATGACAGCCTTGAGGGGCCGCGCGCGGCGCCAATGCTTTCTGCAGCCCAGGGGTGCACTACGAACTCGCCGGCGTGGCAAGCCCTGCGATCACAGTTCCGGCCGCGAGTACTAAGCAGCTCGGGCCACCGTCATCGCTGCGGCTCTGGGAGGCCTCCGTGGGCGCAGACAGGCTTTAACTCGCTCGCCGTTCTGACCGTGTGGCTTTGCGCGACCAGCGGAGCCGCAAGATCTCCCACCGGCTCAACCACCACATCGTCCAACCCCAGCCAGTCCGCCATCCGACGCAACTCAGCGCGCAGGCGGGTCGCCGTTTCCGCCTCAGGGGCGCTTTCCTCCAGCCAGGAAGACTGCACCAGCAACCGCGAGGTCTTCCGGTCGGCCTTGAGATCGACCCGCGCCGCGATCAGCTCATCCATCACGAACAGATAGACGTAGTAGCCGTGCACCCGCTCGGCCTTCGGGGTGTACAACCCGATCCGGTAGTGCACCCCGAAGGTCTCCAACAGCCGGTCGCGGTCGAACACCAACGAATCGAAGGGGGCCACCAACGCGTCGCCGCTCACTTTTCGCGGACGTGCCGCACCAGCCCACAACCACGCCGGGCGACTCCACCCCTTCACCGTCACCGTCTCAACTTCGCCACTGGCCACCAGTTCGGCCAGCGCCGCACCCGTCCGCAGTCGATCGGTATAGAAGTACTCGGCGAGCCAACCTTCAGTGAACACCCCCAACGCCGCGGCGGCCCGGCGGGCCAGCATCAGCCGCGCCTGCTCCTCGCTCGGAGTGGGCGTGGCCAGCACTGGTTTGGGCAGGACCCGCTCGGGTAGGTCATAACGGCGCTCGAATTGGGTGTTGCGACCGGCACTGGTCAGCTCACCGATCAGGAACAGCCATTCCAGGGTGGTCTTGACCTCTGACCAGTTCCACCAGCCGCCTGGCGTGCGATCCTGCTCGTGCTCGACCTCACGGGAGGTCAACGGGCCGCGTTCAGCCACCTGGGCGTACACCTTGTCGACCAACTCCGGCTTGTCGGCCAACAGCCGCTTCATTTCGTTCCAGGGCTTTGCGCGACTGGCCTGGGCCCGAAATTGCAGCGCCGGGGCCAGGTTCACATCGAGTAGGCAGGCGGCATGGCCCCAATACTCATAGACCCGACGAGGTGCTGTGTTCGCTGCGCGATCCAGAAGGGCCCGGTCGTACCCGCCCAGACGGGCGAAGGCCGGCAGGTAGTGTGCCCGGACGCAGACGTTCACCGAATCGATCTGGAACTGCCCGACCCGATCAAGGACGCCCTGCAGTTGCCGCATCGTCACGGCACCGCCGCTACGCCGACCGAATCCTTGGGCAGCCAGCGCGATCCGTCGCGCCTGAGCCGCCGTCAACGAACCACTCACACGCGGCAGCCTAACTTCCGGCACCGACACCGAGAGCCACCCTCAACGCCTCCATCTCGGTGATGGTGACGTCGAGCGGTGGCTCTCGGTGCAGTCAGCCTCACTCAGGCACTGGCCACAGCTGCGGCGTCCTCCATGTCGAGGTGAATCACGCCGTAGTCGTAGGCCTTGCGCCGGTAGACCGCACTGGGTGCTCCGGTCTCAACATCCACGTAGAGGAAGAAATCGTGGCCAACCAATTCCATCTCGTCCAGGGCCTGGGCCAAGGTCAGCGGAACCGCATCGAAGTGCTTTTCGCGCACCACCAGCGGCCCGTCCCCCGTCACTTCCAACCCAGCCACGTTACGAACCTCGGGACGATCCTCGGTAACCGCGTCGCCTTCGGCGAACAGCGCGATTTCATCGGCGTGCACCTGTCCACGCAACCCGCGATGGGTCTTGCGGCGATCCGAAGCCCGACGCAACTGCGCCATCAGCCGATCCATCGCCCGATCGAAGGCAGCGCCCTTCTCCTCTGCCGACGCCTCGGCCCGGACCACCGGTCCGCGGCCGCGCAGGGTGATCTCCACCTGCGTCGATTCGCCCGGCTGGCGCCTGGACCCATGAGCGGAAACCTGAACCTCAACCCTGATGACTCGATCTTTGAGCTTCTCGACCGCGCCGATCTTTTCCTCGACCCGAGCGCGGAACTCATCGGGAATCTGGCAGTGACGACCGGTGATGACGACGTCCATAACTACCTCCAAGGTTTCAGGCACTCATCCCGCTGGGACAAGCGCAGATAGCAAAGCACCGAGGCCCGGACCCATCCCTTGAGGCTGGGTTCGAGGCCATCGGTGCCATAGCTCCAAGGTAGTCGCGGACAGGGTGGTTCGCCACCGAATCGCCTGTGAACTTCTGCTGCCTTTCCTTTGCCCGCAATCAGGCTGTAACACCACATAACCGCTTCGTAACACGGACAGCATCACGACGTAACAGGGGTAGGTCACGCTCTTGGACATGTTGGAAATCAGTGCAGGCGACACCGCCTGGGTCCTAGCAAGTGCCGCTCTGGTGCTGTTGATGACCCCCGGTCTCGCGTTCTTCTACGGTGGCATGGTGCGGGCCAAAGGCGCGCTGAACATGATCATGATGAGTTTCATCAGTATGGGCACCATCGGTGTGCTCTGGGTGCTGTTCGGCTACAGCATGGCGTTCGGCGACTCGATGGGGTTCTCGGTTCCCACCGGCGGTTTCGGCAAGACCGACTTCATCGGCCTGCTGGGCAACCCGTTGGATTTCGCGGGGTTGACCCAGATCATGAGCCCGGACGCTGCGGCCGGCACCGTTCCTGCTCTCGCATTCGCCGCCTTCCAGGCCTGCTTCGCGATCATCGCGGTGGCCCTGGTCTCGGGTGCGATTGCTGACCGGGCTTCCTTCGGTGGTTGGACGCTGTTCACCATCTTGTGGGGCATCCTGGTCTACTTCCCGGTCGCCGGCTGGGTCTTCTCCTTCGATAACTTCACCGGCGCCGGCTTCCACGGCGGCTGGCTCGCCAACTGGCTCGGCGTGCTCGACTTCGCCGGTGGCACCGCGATCCACATCAACGCAGGCGTTTCTGGCTTGGCGCTGGCCCTGGTTCTCGGCCCGCGTATCGGGTTCGGCACCAAGCCGATGCGTCCGCACAACATGACCCTGGTCATGCTGGGTGCTGGCCTGCTGTGGTTCGGCTGGTTCGGCTTCAACTCCGGCTCTGCTATTGCTGCCAACACCACCGCTTCCCTGGCCTGGGTGAACACCCTGGTTGCCACCGCTGCTGCCATGCTCGGCTGGCTCGCGGTTGAGAAGCTTCGCGACGGTCATCCCACCTCACTGGGTGCCGCTTCGGGCATCGTCGCCGGCCTGGTGGCGATCACCCCGGCAGCCGGTTCGGTCAACCCGGTCGGCGCGATCGTCGTTGGTGTCGTCGCTGGTATTGCCTGCGCCTACGCAGTCGGCTTGAAGTACAAGTTCGGCTACGACGATTCCCTCGACGTCGTCGGCGTCCACTTCGTCGGCGGCTGGGTCGGAACCCTGATGGTCGGCCTCCTGGCCGATCCGAACAGCCCGCTGTTCGCAGCTCTGGATCCCGCTTCCCGTCCGGCTGGCCTGTTCTACGGTGGCGGCTTCGATCAGCTGTTTCGTCAGTTCATCGGTGCCTTCGTAGTCACCGTCTACGCCTTCGTGCTGAGCTACGCGATCGGCTGGATCATCAAGAAGACCCTTGGCTGGCGGATCAGTGCCGCTGACGAGTTGGCCGGTATCGACCTGGCTGAACACTCCGAAGTTGGCTACGACCTCAGCCCGGTCTACTACACCAACAAGGTCCAGCGCACCCTGGTGCTGACCAAGGATGACCTGCCCGAGGCAGCCAAGACGGGAGCTTCAAAGTGAAACTGGTAACCGCCATCATCCAGCCCGAAATGCTGGACACCGTCCAAAAAGCCCTGGTTCGCCACGGCGTCGGCGGCATGACGATCAGCGAGGTCTCCGGCTACGGAAGTCAACGCGGACACGTCGAGGTCTACCGAGGTGAGGAGTACACCATCGACTTCATCACCAAGGTCCGCCTCGAAGTCCTCGTCGACGACGAAGACGCCGAAGCACTCACCGGCGTCCTGGTCCAAGCAGCCCAAACCGGCCAGGTCGGTGACGGCAAAGTATGGATCATGCCGGTCGACAACATCGTCCGGGTCCGCACCGGCGAAAGTGGCCCAGCGGCCATCTGAGCCAACATCAAGCGGGGTGTCCGAGTCCATCGGGCACCCCGCTTCGCACTGCCGCGACGAGCTCTGCCGCTCCCGCGAATCGTTGCTTCTTGATCCCGGCCCGCCGACGCCGTCAGGTGGGCACAGCACGCCCACATCCCTCCTCCTCCAGTTGTCGACCCGGATTCCCCACCGACCGACCGGCCTTCCCCAGATGGTGGTTCTCCGTGTCGCACCGCCGTGGGAACACGTGCGTGATTGCTTCCTAACATGGACCCCATCACGACGCAACAGGGGGAGGATCACCCTCGCAGCCGTGTTGGAAATCAGTGCAGGCGACACCGCCTGGGTCCTGGCAAGTGCCGCTCTGGTGCTGTTGATGACCCCCGGTCTCGCGTTCTTCTACGGTGGCATGGTGCGGGCCAAAGGCGCGCTGAACATGATCATGATGAGTTTCATCAGTATGGGCACCATCGGTGTGCTCTGGGTGCTGTCCGGATACAGCATGGCGTTCGGCGACTCGATGGGGTTCTCGGTTCCCACGGGCGGTCTCGGCACCAAGCCGATGCGTCCGCACAACATGACCCTGGTCATGCTGGGTGCTGGCCTCCTGTGGTTCGGCTGGTTCGGCTTCGACTCCGGCTCCGCCATTGCTGCCATGCTCGGCTAGCTCGCGGTGGAGAAGCTTGGCGGCGGTCATCCCACCTCACTGGGTGCCGCTTCGGGCATCGTCGCCGGCCCGGTGGCGGTCAACCCGGCAGCGTGAGCTCTTTGATTGCCAAGGCGATTAAGAAGTCGATCGGTTGCCGAATCAGCACTGCTGAGGAGTTGGCCGGTATCGACCTGGCTGAACACTCCGAAGTTGGCTACGCTCTCAGCGCGGTCTACTACACCAACAAGGTCCAGCACACCCTGGTGTTGACCAAGGATGACCTGCCCGAGGCAGCCAAGACGGGAGCTTCAAAGTGAAACTGGTAACCGCCATCATCCAGCCCGAAATGCTGGACACCGTCCAAAAAGCCCTGGTTCGCCACGGCGTCGGCGGCATGACGATCAGCGAGGTCTCCGGCTACGGAAGTCAACGCGGACACGTCGAGGTCTACCGAGGTGAGGAGTACACCATCGACTTCATCACCAAGGTCCGCCTCGAAGTCCTCGTCAACGACGAAGACGCCGAAGCACTCACCGGCGTCCTGGTCCAAGCAGCCCAAACCGGCCGCGCCGGTGACGGCAAAGTATGGATCATGCCGGTCGAGAGCATCGTCCGGGTCCGCACCGGCGAAAGTGGCCCAGCCGCTATCTGAGACGGCACCAAGGCTAAGGCATCCGAAATCAGCGCGAACCACCATTTCGCATAGTCGCGGCTACTGTGGCCGCGCCCAATGGAGGACGCCCGGCCGCAGTGAGCGCCCTGGTTGCCTCGGCCAGGCTCGCGCCAGTGGTAACAATGTCGTCGATCACGATCACCTGACCGGGCGGCAGTGTGGTTGCCGCGAACGCTCCGGCCAGATTCGCCTGCCTGGCCAACACGCCGAGTCCGGCCTGGTCGGCGGGACGGCGCAGCTGGCGCAACCCCCGGGCCAACGACGTCGGCACGCCGGCCGATCTGAGCCTCGCCGCCGCGATCCGAGCCAGCGCCGCAGTGAAATCAAGCCCGCGTTCAGCGACCTTGGTCGGCACCGACGGCACCGGCACCAGCAACAGCCGCTCCTGCGCCCATCCAGCTGAAGCCAGTACTGCTATCGATACTGCCAGTCGCTCCCCCAGCGTCGGCAGGAGGCCCAACGCGCTGCGCTCCTTGGCCGCAATCAGAATCGACTTCAGCCGCCCCTCGTAACGCCCGGCGGCCACCACCGGTAGCTCCAACTCGGGGCCGACCCGCACCACCAGCGGCCACATCGCCTGAAGCGCTCCGCGGCATTCGCCACACGGCCCTCTCCCGGCCGCGCCACAGCCGGCACAGCGAGCACCCAGGACCAGCCCGGACGCACCGTCGAGAAGATCACCAAGTCTCACACTGAAGATCATTGGTGCGCTGCGGCCCGGCGGTTCACCGGTCCACAGGCTCAGCCCGAATAGGCCGCGGCGTCCACATCGGTGGCGCTGACCAGCCAGTTGAACTCCCCGTCGAAGCGAGACAGCACCCCACTGGTCGATTTCGCCAAGGCGGGACGTCCCGGCACTACCGCCAGTGACTCCAGCCCGGCGGCATCGCTGGGGCCGATGTCGTTGAGCTCAGCACCATCCTGGCTAACCACGGTCACGCTGGTCAGCTTGTCGGTATCCACCCGCAACAACGCCAGATCGGTGACCGAGTTCCATCCAATGTCCAACACCCGTGATGAGGTCACCGCCAAAAGGCTCAGGTTGAGCTCCTGCCAACCGTCCACCACAAGGCCGGTATCCAATTGCCGCACCCGCATCAACCCGACGGTGGTCACGCCGCCCTTGGCGAGCACCAACACCAGCCGGGCTCCGTCGGGCGCCAGCGCTGCAGCCACTACTTGACGATTCGGCACCCCGCGCACCGTCACCTGCACCGCGGCCCCGTCCCGATAGACACGCAATCCGCCGACCTGGGTCGACGGTGACCACAGCTCGCCGGTACGGGAGTAGAAGGGCCGCAGCAACCCCGAGCCGACGCGGAGCGTTCGGCTGCCTTTATCATCCAAACCGCCGTCGACCAGTTTGGTCCGACCTTCGGTGAGTCCGGCCCACCGCTCGGTTCCGCGCGAAACCGCCAGTTCCTGGAGCTTCGGCAGCGAGGCTTGGGCATCAATGAAGTCGGTCCAGTTACCTTGAGTCACCTGCCGCTGCAGCTTGTCGCCGCGCGCCAGGAAGGCCAACCGGAGCCCCGCTGAATCACCAGGATCGCGCTCGCTGAAGTCGGCAGGAGACAACTCGAATGCGCCAGCATCGTTGGTCCAGGATCCTGCCCCAGCGCTGACCTGAACCGCCCGAACCTGATCCAACCCATTCAAGGTGTAGACCAGCTCGGCCAACAAATCATCGCGTCGCTCTTTGGTCAACCCGATGGCCGCACCACCAAGGGCCACCCGGACCAGCCCGGTGGAATCCACCTCGACCGAGTCCAACACCACGTCGTTCGACGACTGGGCAGTGATGATCGGGGCTAGCCATGGTGAGGGCCCGGCCAGCACAGCGGACACCGCGTCGGCCAGCACACCCTCCCCGGCCGGGAAATATCTCGGGTCAGGCAGCAGCACACCACCGGAGGCGGCGGCGAAGTGCACAGTCACCGAGGTAAAACCTGTTGTGAACAGATATTTAGAGACCAACAGCCCAACCGGCGGATTGGAAATCCGCCACTGTCCGTCTTGGTTCTTGACCAGGCCGAAATCCTGACGCACCTGACCACCGGCCGGGCGGTAGACCCCGCTGGCATCTATGGCTCCAGCGAGCGGAGCGATCAACACCACCGACTGGTCGGTCTCGGTCGGCGGGTAGCCATCGGCGTACACCTGAACCCCTGACTCTGGGTGCCAGCGCTTGTCCGCCTCGACACTCAGGTACTGCCGGGCCACCTGGTAGCCGGCTTCGTAGGTGCTCATGGCATGCAGAAAGCCCTCCACCACCAGCAACTGGCTGGCGCCGTCAGCCGGCGGTAGCGGCGCTACCTGGACACCGCTACTGCTTCCGCCCTGTTGCGGTTGGTAATGCTCAACCGCACCGGAGGTGGGGACCGTGGCACAGCCGGCGACCAGGACCAGGCTCAGCAGCATTGCGGTCAGCTCAAAGCGTCGCATTCGAGCCTCCCCTGGCTTCTCTAGGAATGGCCGACAATGGCGAACCCTTCAGCTTTCCACCGGACGCCCGAGGCAGGGTCAGCCGGAACTGGGCGCCTTCACCGGGGCGTCCCCAGGCGGTTAACCAGCCGCCGTGCAATCTGGCGTCCTCCAGGGAGATCGACAGCCCCAATCCAGTGCCGCCGATCCGGCGCCCTCTGGACGGGTCAGCCCGCCAGAACCGGTTGAAGACCTGACCACCCTCGGCGACCGAGAAGCCGACCCCATGGTCACGAACCGCCACCGCGACCGCGTCCACGTCGCCACGGACGAAGACCGTGATCGGCTCGCCCTCCCCGTGCTCGATCGCATTGGTGATCAGATTTCGCAGGATCCGGCGGATCCGGCGTCCGTCCACCTCAGCCATGCAGTTCCCATCACCCTCCAGCGACAGGATGCTGCCGGCGCGGTTCGCGAGTGGTTGCAGGGCCACCATTTCCTCAGTGACCAGGGCTTGCAGGTCGACCACTTCGAGGGAGAGCTTGGCGGCACCGGCATCGAAGCGGGAGATCTCCAACAGGTCGGCCAGCAGCGACTCGAATCGGTCCAATTCGGCCGACAGCAGTTCGGCCGACCGCCCCGAGGTTGTGTCGAACTGCTCACGGTGTGCGTAGAGCACTTCGCTGGCCATCCTGATCGTGGTCAGCGGCGTGCGCAGTTCGTGGGAAACATCGGAGACGAAGCGCTGCTGAACAGTGGAGAGGTCCTCCAACTCACTGACCTTGTGCTCCAGCTCAGCGGCCATGTGGTTCATCGACCGGGCCAACCCGGCCAGGTCCTCAGCACCGACGACCGCCATCCGATCGTCCAGATGGCCAGCGGCAAGCCGCTCAGCGGCCAGTCGCGCCGCCCGCACCGGGCGCAGCACCTGAATCGTCATCAGATACATCACCACGCCCAGGCCGGCCAACAGGAAGGCCCCGGTGGCCAGGGTCGCCTGCTGCACCACCGCCAAGGTCTGACGCTCCTGGGTGGTTGGGAAGAGGAAGTAGATGGGGTAGCTGGCCTGCCCCGGCGCGATCAGCTTGGCTGCGACCACCAGTCCGGGTTCATCTGCGCGGTTATCGGTGAACCGGATCAGCGTCGGCGTACTCCAAACCCCGTCCCCAGCACTCACCGAGCTACGGATGTTGTTCGGAATGCTCGCCGGAGCCAAGCCGGCGCTGCCGATCTGGGTGATCGGGGTCTCGATCACCACGAAGTACTGATTTCCGGCCTGTCCTCGGTTGGTGGCATCCCGGCCCAGCCGGGTGATCCGTTCGCCCAAGGTCGTGGTACGCAGGTCAGTGGTCGAGAGATCGCGCTGCATGTTCGCCACCACGGCGGACGCCTCAGAGACACTCGCTTGGGTCTTCCCAGCGAGAATGCCCCGACTCGACTGATCCAACAGGAACCAGCCGGTCGCCACCAGGATCACCACGGAGGCGCCCATCGTGGTCAGCACCACTCGGAACGGCAATGACCTGGCCCACAGGTGGATCGGGTTCAGCCGGGCCGCCCACCGGCTCATGCCTCGATCTTCGGCTCTCCGGCGCGATATCCGATCCCGCGCACGGTCACGACGATCTCGGGACGCTCGGGATCCTTCTCGACCTTGGACCGCAGCCGCTGAACGTGGACGTTCACCAGTCGGGTGTCGCTGGCATGCCGATAGCCCCATACCTCCTCCAGCAGGACTTCCCTGGTGAAAGCCTGTTTGGGGCGGCGAGCCAACGCCAGCAGCAGATCGAACTCCAAGGGAGTGAGTGTTATCTCCTCCTCACCCCGCCGCACGCTGTGTTCAGAGACCGAAATGGTCAGATCGCCGATGGGAATGGTCGCCACGCCCTCCTCGGCGACCGGACGACGCCGCAGCCGGGTCTTGATCCGGGCGACCAGTTCCTGGGTCTTGAAAGGCTTTGCCACATAGTCGTCCGCACCGGCCTCCAGTCCGTCGACGACGTCATTGGTGTCGCTCTTGGCGGTCAGCATGATGATCGGCACGCCGGACTCGGCGCGAATGTCGCGACACACGTCCACCCCGTCCCGGCCAGGCAGCATCAGGTCGAGCAACACCAGATCTGGCTTGTTGTCGTGAAAGGCCTTGAGCGCCTGTTGTCCGTTGTGGCACAACGCGGGGTCGAAGCCTTCCTGCCGCAAAACGATCTGCAGCATCTCGGCGAGCGCCTCGTCGTCGTCGACAACCAGGATCTTCGCAGGCACACTGCGGTGACCCTCTGACACTTCCACCCCTCCTTGGCCTTGATAGTGAAGAATCTTATGCTGCCATGTCCAGATCTAGTTCAGTTCCACCGAGTCCGCCGGCCAAGTGGAGAACAGCGCGATTTCGCCACCTTGACGACGCAGCACCCGCCGCCACAGTGTTTCGGGATCCGGATCGAACGGGTCAGCGTCGGTGGCCGCAACCACATGCCACATCCCGAACTCGAGTTCACCCTCAAGTTGCCCAGCGTCCCAGCCGGCGTAGCCGGCGAAGACCCGCAGATTGCGGTAGGCGCCGTCAGCGATCTCTACCGGGGTTTCCAGGTTGAGCAGCCCGATCCGTCCGAAGACCCGGCGCCAGCCTGGCGGCTCGTCGGCATCGTTCCACGCCTCGGCCAGGCAGATCGCGCCCTGCTGGGAGACCGGTCCACCGTCGAAGAGCGCGCTGGGCTCGGCAACCAGATCGGCCCAAGCAGGCAGGGCTCCGGTCAGATCAACCGGGCTGATCTGATTGAGCACCACGCCCACAGTGCCGGCTTCGTCGGCGTCCAGTAGCAACACCACTGCGCCGTCGAAGACACCGTCGCTGACAGTGATCGCCGCAACCAGCAGGTCTCCGGCCCGGTATTCGGTCATCCCCACCTCCAGCCCCAAGTCTGACATCAGATCAGGAGGCATTGGCCACCGGCCGCGAGCGGACCGGATCTACGTTCGCGCACGTCGCCGACCCAGGGCCCCCGCAGGGTCACCAGCGCAATGGGTTGGCGACCCCATGGTTCTCACAGCTAATCTCCAGTTAGTCTGTCGGTGCTCGCGCCGAATGCCGGGCAGGCCCGTCCAGAAATCCTTGTGGGCGCTTGAACAAGGTGTTGGAGGAATTGAACTTGATCCTGGTTCCGCAGCCAAGACACGTTGGGGCAATCGCTGACCTGCCCGGGACGACGAAGTGAGTTCCCGGCGTGAAGGCGGCGACAGCAGCGGCGCGGCACCTGCCGGTCAATCCCTTCGCATCAGCCCGTTGGATCGGCCGTGGCGCGAGGCCGAAACTGCCGTGGCGCTCGGACCGTTGGAGATGCCCTCGCTAGGCGATCTGCGCTCGGCCTTCGTCGAACTCGCTGCTCTGGGCGCCAGCACCAGAGCTGGTTACACCTTCGATGCCGGACGACGTAGTTGGCTCTTCGATCCGGGCCGATTGACCGAGCTCTCCGAGCAGGTGGTGACCGCCGTCGAGAGCCCGCACCTGCCGCCGCAAGCCAGCGAGGAGGAGGTGATCGCCGCCCTCGAGAACCTGATCAGCGCCGGGACAGCGTCCAGCCCGTCCCCGCTCCTCCTGGAGCGCGCGGGCAGTGCCCTGATCCAGCGCCAGAATCACGCTTTCGGCGATGCCCAGGCGCTGCTCAGGCTGCCCGCAGCCGTGTTGCAGGTCGCCTCCACCGGGCAGTTGCCCAAGTGGGTTGAGGAGAGTCTCGCGGTTCATCCCGCCTGGTCGGCATTGCGTAACGTTTTGACCGATGGGCGCAGGCCGATGGGTAATCTCATCAGGGACCGGGCCTCCAAGGTCATCCGCTCGCATAGGGACCCTGGCGACGGCGTCCTGACGCCGTGGACGCCGCAGCTCAAAGTTGTGTTTCGAGTGTTCAGCCGCGCCAGTTGGGACCAGGTCCAGCAGTGGCGCCGGGCTCACGCACCAAAGGCGTCAATGGCCAGCGTCTATCTGGTGCTGCTGCGGCTGGCCCTGAGGGAAGCCGGAATCCCCCTCGCCGACGACACCGTGGTCCTTTACGACTGCCGCCGCTACCTCCGGGCCGGCGAGCACGTGCGCGGGAACTTCATCACCGTGCGCAGCCATCAGTTCAGTGACGATGTCGTCGAGGCCGGCGCCACTATCGCGCAAACCGCCGAATCCGCCCAGCCCCTCGGCACTCTCATCGTCGCTGCCGCCAAAAGGCGCATCGTGCCCCTGAAACGTACACATGCAACCGTGTCGACTCGCCCGCTCACCGTTCCGGCGTTCGTCTTTGCGCCCCGCAACGGCAGCGTAGAGGCCAGCCCCTGGCAACGTCGGGATCTCCATTGCGTCGCTTCGGCGAACACCCCGTCCAGTCCGGCCGACGTCACCGCATCGATGATTCTGGTCGGGGGGCGACTAAGTATTTCGTTCAGCTACCACGCCAACGTGTTGGATGAGGCATTGATCCGGGCCGCGGCACATCTCATGGAGCATGAGGCGGCAACTCTGCTGGAGTCGCGCACTGCCTGAGCAGGACGGCGCATACCTGAAACAGATTCGGTGGACCTCCGGATCGGAGGTCCACCGAATCGCAACGGACGAGCCATGCCCTCCCGCTGCACAGGGGTGGAGGTGGCGGGAATTGAACCCGCGTCCTCAAGAGGTGAACCAGGACTTCTCCGGGCGCATCCGGCTAGACGTTCTACTCGGCTCCCACCCTCACGCCGGCAAGTGGTGGACAAGCCCAGTTCCATTAAAGTCCCGCACCGACCTTGGAACTAGGTCAGTGCAGCAAGCCCTCTAAATGAGGCCAGTATCCGGGCCGAAGGCATGCCCGGGCTGACCCTTCGATCACTGCTCAGGCAGCGAGAGCGAAGTCAGTGCGATTGGAATCGGCACTTATAGTTTTCCGGGAATCGTTAACGAGATGTCCCCGGATCCTCGGCCCGCTTCTCCTGGGACTACCGCCCCGAGTCGAAACCAGTCACCCCCTGTTGAGTTGTTCCTGAACGGTTCAACGTCCAGCTTGACGAGTTTACTCCGGCTTCCCAGCGCGATCCAACATGGGCTGGGCCGGTAGGGTGCAGCTCATGGAAAAGCCATTCGTCGACCCGCCCGAGGGTCCAGCTCCCGCCGATCTGGAGATCATCGACCTCGAAGAGGGCACCGGCCCCGAAGCCGCCCCCGGCAGGCAGGTGGCCGTGCACTACGTCGGGGTCGCGTTCTCCACCGGCGAGGAGTTTGATTCCAGCTACGACCGGGGCACTCCCCTGGTGTTCCCACTGGGTGCTCGTCGAGTCATCACCGGTTGGGACAACGGCCTGGTCGGCATGAAGGTCGGCGGCCGTCGACGCCTGGTGATCCCCCCGCATCTGGCCTATGGCGACCGTGGCGCCGGCGGCGTGATCGCGCCTGGCGAAACCCTGATCTTCGTCTGCGACCTGGTTGGCGTGAAGTAGCCCTACCAGCTACCGATGTCGCCGCCGCCTCCACCGCCACCGGAGAAGCCACCACCACCACCGGAATCAGAGAAGGCCGAGCTGTCACTCCCGAAGCCGGAGTCTGCGGACGAACTCATCACCGGCGTTTCCACCGCACTGCTCACCGAGGAGCTGAAGTCGTTCAGCTGCCAGGAGAAGTTGTTGAGGTCCCAGGTGGAGCCGGCGTACCAATCCGGCGCCGCTGGTGACAGCCGCCCAAGCTCGACCAATCGCTGGCAGACCTTCGTCCAGCGATCGGTAAGGTCGAAGGTGATCGCCCACGGCAAGTATTTGCTGAAGATGTCTTCGCCCTCCTCGAAGCGCAACTGCTCGGCCTCCGCTGTCGCCAGATAGGTGCGAAATCCCTGCACCTGGTCGGTGAGGGCGCGTCCGATGCCGCTGCGTTGCCCCTTGATGCTCTTGGCCCGCACCACCATCCAGGTGATCGCGATGGTAAGCACCAGCGGCAAAGTCGCCAGCGCGGTGAGCACCAGGCCAACCCCGAACGCGCCGAGCATCACGATGGCTATCACCGCCCCCACTGCGACGAAAATCACCGCTAGGAAGGCCTGGATCAGCACCCCACAGCCGAGGGACTCCATGCTTCCCGAAGGCTCCCGAGCGAACCAGCCGCCTTCGCCGGCCGCTTCCTTGACGACAACCTGCACCTTCTCGTGCGCGCCGGCCATCGTGCCGCGCTGGGTCAGATCAACCGACTGGGACTTTCTGGACTTTCGATCCGGGAAGAGTTCCTTCAGCATCGCCTTCGACGGCCTATCACCGGCCTGGGACCAGTCCACCAGTGAGACTTCCGGATCTGAGTCGCTTCGCAGGCGCACCGCTCCGCCAACCGCCAGGCTCATCAGGGTCGCGGTGGTATCGCGGACGTCCACTGTGCCGTCGAGCAGATAGCCCGCCTCGGCCACCGCCAGTTTCGGCGGGCCGAAGGCTACCGGGATTTCGATTCGTTGGTCTCCCCTGACCTCGTTGGCCGACTGGTCAGCCGCTGGAAGGACGCCCGGTGGTAACCCTTCGAAGCGAAGATCGCCGGTCAAGCGGCGCAATCTGCGCCAACCCACGAACGGCACCACCAGCGAGACCAAGACTGAACCCACCAAGGTGCCGAAACTGATCTTCCCGGCCAGCGCCAACTGCTCCTGGGTAGCCTTTTCGGCGTTCTGCTCTTGTATCGGGGTGTTGTTGGTCACCAAACCCGGCCTGATCCGAACCGCCACGGTCAAAAGTTGGCCACCGGTCATGCCGTTCGCCGCAAAATCGGCCAGCCCCGCGGTGTCCGCCCTCGAGCGGGCGCAGGCGCCCTTGGCTCCGGGTACGGCGACCGAACAGTCGACGCCTTGGGCTCCTCCGGGCACAGTCACCTTCACGGTCGCGGCCACGATCTTCGGCGTTGAACTGCCAGTGACGTCCCAATACAGCTGGTCGATTCCGCCAGGACTGCGCACCAAGCCGAGCACCCGATAGGAGACCACGTAGGTGGCGGTGTCGGCCGACACCGTGGTGTTGGGATCCCCCACCCGAACATGGAGGTAGGTGTCGCGGCTGCCTGAGTCTGAGTTGGTCAGGTCAAGATTGTCCGGCGCCCCAGAGGGGCTGGTGACCTTCACCTCGTCGATCTTGAACACCATGTCGTTGTCAGGTCCATCAGGCTCGCGAGTCCGCAGCGTGAGCTCCAGCCCGTGGCGCCCAGAGCTTGAGCCGAAGCGAAGCACGATGGTTTCGGTGACGTGCAGATAGCCCGACGTGTCGAGGATGGCCTGCACGTCCAGCCGATCAATGCTGTCCTCGCCTGCCGCCCGAGCCTGCGGAGCCGCCGCGAGTGCCCCGAAGAGGGCAATAACGAGACTGCCCAAAACGAGGAGGAACCCGAGGAGGACGCGTTTCACCGCTCACCACGATTGCGTGCGGCCAGAGCGCGCTGAGCCTCCCGATCTGCGTCCCGAGCCGAAATCGTCTGGCGTTTGTCCCAATCCCGCTTGCCGGTGGCCACGGCCAGTTCCACCTTCGCGTAACCATCAACGAAGTAGATGGCCAACGGCACGATCGTCCGGCCCGAGGAGTCGGTTTCGCGCTCGAGTTTGGTGATCTCCTTGCGATGCAGCAACAGCTTTCGGTTGCGTCGGGTGGCGTGGTTGGTCCAGGTGCCGAAGGCGTACTCAGGAATGTGTGCGTTACGCAGCCACACCTCACCGTCGTCGACGGTGGCGAAAGCCTCGGCGAGCGAGGCGCGGCCCAACCGCAGCGACTTCACTTCGGTGCCGGTAAGCACCATGCCTGCCTCAAAGCGGTCGTGGAGGTGGTAGTCGTGGCGCGCCTTGCGGTTCTGCGCCACCAACACCCGCCCGGTGGGTCGGGGCATAGCCATGCCTCCCTCTAGTCCTGGATCGCCCTCAGCCTAGCAAGGCGCCCTGCCAGGCCTACAGGTAGCGCATCGGGTTGACCCGAACTCCGTTGCGATAGATCTGCAGGTGGAGGTGGCAGCCAGTGCTCAACCCGGTGGTGCCCACATAACCAACGATCTGGCCCTGGGTGACGTGCTGCCCAGCATGCACGATCACTTTCGACTGGTGGGCGTAGCCGCTGGAAAGATTCGCGCCGAACATCCGCCCATAGCTGATGATCGTGTAGTTGCCGAAGCCGTAGGTCGTCCAGCCTGCAGAGACCACCTTGCCATTGGCCATTGCTCGAATCGGCATCCCACACGACGCACCGAAGTCGGTGCCCCAGTGCATTCGCCAGTAGTGCAGAATCGGGTGGAAGCGCAGCCCGAAGCCAGAGCCCGGCGAAGCGTCCACCGGCTTGATGAAGCCATTCGGGTTGGCGTAATTGCCGTTGTCGCCGCGGATCTTGGCTGCGATCCGGGCTTCCTCGCGCTGTAGCTTGTTGTACTGCTCCTTGCTCGACTCGAGCTCGTTCTGGGCCGCCTTTCGCAGGCGGTCATTCGCAGCCACCAGGTCGGCAACCGTGGCCCGGCTGGCTGCAGCTCGCTGCGCCAACGCCGTGGTCGCAGCCACATTCGCAGCACTCGCCTTGCGCTTGTCAGCCAGGGCGGCTTCGGTATCCTGCCTCGCCTTGTGGGCGGCCGCGGCCTGGTCCTCCAGCTGACTCAACCGGTCGTATTCGGCAGCAGTCGAATCGAAGATCGTGCTATTCCACTGGATCCGCGATGCCAGGTCGCGCGGCGTCTCCGCGCCCAGGACGATAGTCAGTCCCACCAGACCACTTTGCTGCTGGTAGGCCTTCCGGACGACCGTGCCGATGACGTCTCGCTGGGTATCCAAGTTGCTTTGCGCCGCTTGCTCAGCCTGAGCGGCCACTGCCGCGGCGGCTTCAGCGGTCTGCAGTTGGACGAGGAGGTCAGCATCGACGGCTTTGGCTGCACCCAGCTGGGTCTCGGCGGTGGTGAGATCGGCCTTCGCCGTCGCCAGGGCGGATTCGGAGGCCCGGAGCCGAGCTGCAGCCCTGGCCAACGCCGATCGATCTGCATCAACCTGCTTCTTGGCCGTCACCATCTGTTTGCGAACCTTGTCGCGAGCATCCTTGAGATCGTCGGCCTTGGCCGTGGTGAAGCCACCCAGGAGCAAGCTCAGCAGCAGCACCACCACTGTGAAACCCAGTGGCGTGAACGCTCTCGGAACCCTGCGATGGATCCGAGGTTCGCTTGAGGTGGAGGAAGACACCCGCACGATGTTGGTTCCAATCAGTCGACTAGACCCGGAGGAACCTCCGGGTCGAAATCAGGGTCGGGATGATCGACAAGACGATCGCCACCCCACCAATGCCGGCCATGGCTACCCCAACGTGGCTCCAATCGACCCAGAGCTGTTGCGGAAACTGAACCTTGGCCGTGTCCTTGATCACAAACTGCTCGATACCTGCCAGCGTCCCCGCTGCCAGCACTGCACCGCCGGTGGCTGCCACCAGCGATTCGAGCATGAACGGCAGCATGATGTACCAGTTGGACGCCCCAACCAGCCTCATGATTCCTATCTCTCGGCGTCTGGCATGCGCCGCCATTCGAATGGTGTTGCCGATCTGAAGAGCTGCGGCCAGCAACAGCAGTGCGCTGGCCCCGATAGTGGCCCAGCGAGCCAGGTTCAGCCAGGCAAACAGCGGATCGAGCAACTTTCTCAAGTCGTTCACCGACTCCACTCCCTGCATGCCAGAGACCGCAGAAACCACCCCGGCGTACTTGGTCGGATCCTTCAACTTCACCCGGAAGGAATCCGACATCATGTCGGAGGTCATCGTGGACAGCACGGGAGAGTCCGCGTAGACCTGCTTGAACTCCGTGAACGCCTCGTCTTTGCTCTCGTAATAGACCTCGGCGACCTCAGGGTTGCTCCGCAGAGTGATCTCGATCGTTTGGCGCTGAGCGTCGGTGGTGGACAACCCAGGGTCACAGGTGACCGATTGGGACTTGGGCGTACACATGAACACGCTGATTTCGATCTTGTCGTACCAGCGACCCTTGAACAGCTCGACCTGTTCAGCGGCCAGCAGGCCGATCCCGAACAGCGACAGGGAGACCCACATGGTCACCACTACGGCAAAAGTCATCGAAGCGTTGCGGCGCAAGCCTGACAGGGCCTCGGTAAAGGTGTGTCTCATCTGCTCACCTCCTCAGGACTGGGTCGATCACTGGTAGCCATACACGCCCTTGCTCTGATCGCGAACGAGATCGCCGTTGGACAGCTCGATCACCCGTTTGCGCATCTGGTCGACGATGGTCGCGTCGTGAGTTGCCATCACCACGGTGGTATCCGCCCGGTTGATCCGATCCAGCAGCTTCATGATGCCCACGCTGGTGGCCGGGTCGAGGTTGCCGGTCGGCTCGTCACAGATCAGGATCGAAGGACGGTTCACGAAGGCCCGGGCGATCGCGACGCGCTGTTGCTCACCACCGGAAAGCTCCTCGGGGAGCCGATCACCCTTGTCCTCCAGGCCGACCAGCTCAAGGGTCTCTGGGACCACTTTGCGGATCAGGGAGGCTGGCTTGCCGATCACCTGCAATGCGAAGGCGACGTTCTCGTTCACCGTCTTGCCCGGCAGCAGCCGGAAATCCTGGAAGACCGTGCCGATCTGACGACGCAGCACCGGCACCTGCCAACTATGCAAGCGGGTCAGGTCCTTGCCGGCGACGTGAATGTGGCCACTGGTGGGCAGATACTCCCGCAGGATCAGCCGCATGAAGGTCGACTTTCCCGAACCGGAGGCGCCCACCAGGAAGGCAAACTCGCCCTTGCCGATCTCGACGCTCACCTTGTTCAGGGCAGCGCGCGATTGACCGTCGTAGGTCTTTGTGACTTCTTCGAATCGGATCACGGTTCAGCGCCAGGCCGGAGTAGACAGTGGGGAAGTTTCCTTAACGCAAGCTAAGGACGGCCTGCTTGCAGTCTAGGCGCAGGACCGGAGCGTTCAACCGAAGCCACTCGGCGTGTTCAGCGCCCGCCCTGCTGGCGGCGCCACCGCACGCCAGCGTCGATGAACCCTTCCAGATCGCCATCGAAGACCGCATCGGGATTACCGACCTCGAAGTTGGTGCGAAGATCTTTGACCATCTGATACGGGTGCAATACATAGGAGCGCATCTGCGATCCCCAGGAGTTGCCGCCGTCACCCTTCAGCTCGCGCATCTCGGCTTCCTTCTCAGCTCGGACCCGCTCCAGCAGCCGGGACTGCAGCACCCGCAATGCGGCTGCCTTGTTCTGCAGTTGCGACTTCTCGTTCTGGCAGGAGACCACCAGGCCCGTCGGCAGGTGGGTGATCCGGACGGCCGAGTCGGTGGTATTCACACTCTGCCCGCCGGGACCCGAGGAGCGAAACACGTCCACTCGGATGTCGCCTTCAGGAATGTCGATGTGGTCGGTCTCCTCGGTGACTGGCAACACATCCACCCCGGCGAAGGAGGTCTGGCGGCGTCCCTGGTTATCGAAGGGGCTGATCCGGACCAGTCGGTGAGTACCCTGCTCGACCGATAGCAGGCCGTAGGCGAAAGGCTCCTTGACTGCGAACGTGGCCGACTTGATGCCCGCCTCCTCCGCGTAGGAGATGTCGTAAACCTCAGTGGTGTAGCCATGACGCTCGGCCCAGCGCAAGTACATCCGCAAGAGCATGGCTGCGAAGTCGGCCGCGTCCACTCCACCGGCCTCGGAGCGGATCGTGACCAAAGCGTCGCGCCGGTCGTATTCCCCCGAGAGCAGCGTGCGAATCTCCAGGGCATCGATATCGGCCCCCACCCCGTTCAGCTCGCGCTGCGCCTCTTCGAGCACGCCTGCATCGGACTCCTCTTCGGCAAGTTCGATCAGGACGCCGAGATCGTCCACGCGCCTGCGCAATGCAACTAAGCGGTCAACCTCAGCCTGAAGTCGAGACAGCCGGGAGGTGACCTGCTGGGCATGGTCCTGGTCGTCCCAAAGGTCGGGAGCACCCGCCTGCTCAGCCAGGTCGGCGATCTCAACCTTCTTGGCGGCGGGGTCAAGCACAGCCTCAATCGAGGTCAGCGTTCGATCAAGGTCGGCCAGATCGGCCTGCAGGTCTGCCACAGTCACAGCGATCCACTCTACCGGTGATCGCCGCGTACCGGGGTCACTGGCAGCCACGTCCCCATTCCGGGGGACAATCCGAATGCATATGAGCTCCAAATGTGCGGATATGTCCCCATCCGGGTGACCGCTTGGTCCCCCCGAAGGGGGACTTCTGCTGACCACGTATGAATGGGTGGTGGAAGTCCTCAAAAAGATCCCGGAAATCACTTGCGCGAGCCGCGAGCCAATGTTTAAAGTACGTAGCGAAGCAAGCGGTTCCCCCCGAGCCACTACTTCATAAGAACTCCGGTTCCCCCCGAGCCGGACTAGCTGCCCCCCGGCAGTGCCCGCAGAACTCTCCCGGTTCGTGGCGGGCTCTTTCGCTGTTCTGGGCCGGACAAGTCCTTTCACCCCGACAAGCACGTCCAGCCGACGGTGCCAGCCCGGTCGCCCCGCTGGTAACCGACTGCGGCGGGCGGATCGATTCTGGACTCATTGCAGCATGGCCAGATGGACGCAAATCCGTCCCCCTTATGGGTGACCCATTCCAGAATCCGCGCAATCATCACCACCACCCAGCCTCACCCCCATTTACCCATCAGCCGGCTCGACGACAAACTCAACCTGGGATTATCTGGTGAAATGGAATTATTAATGGTGGTGCTGTAGATCACTTGAATTGCGGCAACCAGTCGGAATACTTCCAAGATGCCCGCAGCGCCCCGGTTCCCGCCGCCTGCCGGCGAACTTGGCCCTGACTAGGCATTTCGCCGCATTTCCGCCTCCGCCCGAGCGTACCGCTTCGCCCGCCGACGTCGACGTTCGGTCTTGTCGCGCACATTTTGAGGCACATCCAGCTGATCCTGGTCGGCCGGGACTCTAGCCCGGCCCGGTCCCGCGTTGAAACGTCGTTAGCGGGCTTTGCGAACCGCAAATCTCCTAATCAAGCCAGCCTTGGACCGGACAGCCCTGGGGCAGGACCGCAGACCGCCCGCACCCAGATCGAGCCCCTAAATACCCACCGGCGTATCCACGCGGCAAAGCCACAGCTCCGCTGCCCCTAAGATGTACCGGCGGGGCGCATAGCTCAGTTGGTTAGAGCACCTCCCTTACAAGGAGGGGGTCAGGGGTTCGAGTCCCTTTGCGCCCACCCCGGCCGGATGGATCAGCCGATCAAAGGCCTCTAGATGTACCCCAGGCCACCACCGGTGATCCGAAGCTAGCGCCGAGCGCCCTTGGGCCGCACCAGCTTCTGAGCCTGCCAGGCCTTGGAGACACTCGCGGTATTGGCCAGCGCCAGTCCGGCAGTCAGTGCCGCCTCAGCGAGATCGGCAGGATCCACGTAACCATCGCGGCCGACCCGAGGCGTCACCAGCCACAGATAGCCACTGGCACTCAGGTCGGTAAGCGCGTCGACCAGACCGTCGCCGAGATCACCGTCCTCATCGCGCCACCACAGCAGAACCACGTCCACGGCCTCGATGGCCTCGTAGACGAAGTCCTCGCCGAGGGCGTCCAGAATCTCCGATCGCAACGCATCGTCGACATCGGAATCCCAACCAAGTTCCTGAACCGCCGAACCTGGGACGATCCCCAGTACGGCCGCGGACGACGCAGACGCCGCTCCGGGCGCGTTACTCACGCTCTAGTACCTACTTCCACCTCAGTTACAGCAAGGTGGAATCAGCCTGCCAGATCCGCGGCGCAGAGAAAAGCCGACGCGGCTCAGGAATCTCCACCTACTGCACCAGATTTGCCTGCGGTGACGTCATCGAGGCGATATTGCTCAGCAGCTCGCGCCGGCCAGCCCGGATCGACCTCGCCTGCATCAGCCAACTGCTGCAGCGTCCGCACCGCGATAGAGGGCCCATCGATCCCGAAGAACCGCCGGGCGGCCGCGCGAGTGTCGGAGAAACCGAACCCGTCCGCACCGAGCGAGGCGAAGGGCTGCGGCACCCAGTTCTGGATCTGATCCTGAACCCCGCGCATGTAGTCCGAAACCGCGATCACCGGACCGGGGCGGCCAGCCAGTTTCTGCGTCACCCACGGCAGCTCGGCCGGCTCGCCCGGGTGCCGGAAGCGCTGCTCGTCGTAGCGAAGACCATCACGACGTAGCTCGTTCCAACTCGTCACGCTCCAAACGTCGGCGACCACACCGAAGTCACGCTTGAGTAGTTCCTGAGCCTCAAGCGCCCACGGCACGCCCACCCCCGAAGCCAACAATTGCGCGCGTCGGGCATCGGCGTTCACGCCTTCGAAGTCGCCTTCCCGCAACAGATGGAGCCCCCGGAGGATGCCATCGACATCGACATCGGCCGGCTCGGCCGGCTGCACCATCGGCTCGTTGTAGACGGTGAGGTAGTAGATGACATTCTCGGGATTCTCCCCGTACATCCGGCGCAGCCCATCGGCCATGATGTGGGCGATCTCGTAGCCGTAGGCCGGATCGTAAGCGACGACAGCCGGATTGGTGGCGGCGAGCTGGTGGCTGTGGCCGTCCATGTGCTGGGTGCCCTCGCCGGTCAGCGTGGTGCGTCCAGCGGTGGCACCGATCAGGAATCCGCGAGACAACTGGTCGGCGGCCGCCCAGATCGCATCACCGGTGCGCTGGAAACCGAACATCGAATAGAACACGTAGATCGGCACCATGTGCACCCCGTGAGTGGCGTACGAGCTGCCGACGGCCGTGAACGCCGCCATCGACCCGGCCTCGTTGATGCCCATGTGCAGGATCTGCCCCTTCGGGCTCTCCCGATAGGCCAGCATCAGCTCAGCGTCCACCGGTGTGTAATTCTGGCCATGAGGTGAGTAGATCTTGATCGTCGGGAAGAACGAGTCCATCCCGAAGGTGCGGGCCTCGTCGGGAATGATCGGCACCACATGGGCGCCGAACTCCTTGTCTCGCATCAGATCCTTGAGCAACCGGACCCAGGCCATAGTGGTGGCCACCGGCTGATTGCCAGAACCCTGCCGCACCACCGAATAGGCCTCCGCGTCGGGCAACTTCAGTGCCTTGGGCTGGTCACGCCGCTCAGGAACCCAGCCGCCCAACGCCTTGCGGCGCTCCAACGCATAGCTGACCCGTTCGTCCTGGGGCCCGGGGTTCACGTAGGGAGGCTGATAGGGATTCTCCTCCAGCACCGCGTCGGTGATCGGAATGTCGAGGCGATCGCGGAACTGCTTCAAGTCGTCGAGGGCGAGCTTCTTCATCTGGTGGGTTGCGTTGCGCCCAGCGAAGTGGCTACCCAGGAAGTAGCCCTTGATGGTGTGCGCCAAGATGACCGTCGGCGCACCCTTGAACTCAGCCGCCGCCTGATAGGCCGCGTAGACCTTGTTGAAGTCGTGACCGCCTCGGGTCAACTTCCAAATCCGATCATCCGACCAGTCCGCCACCATCTTGGCGGTCCGCTCGTCGCGGTTGAAGAAGTGCTCGCGGACGTAGGCCCCGTCGTTGGCCTTGAAAGTCTGGTAATCGCCGTCGGTAGTGGTGTTCATCACACTCACCAGCGCACCGTCGCTGTCGGCTGCCAGCAGCGGATCCCAGCCGCGACCCCACACCACCTTGATCACGTTCCAGCCCGCACCGCGGAAGAAGCTCTCCAACTCCTGCATGATCTTGGAGTTTCCACGCACGGGGCCGTCGAGGCGCTGCAGGTTGCAGTTCACCACGAAGGTGAGGTTATCCAGTCCCTCGTAGGCGGCCAGCTGCAAAGCGCCGCGGCTCTCCACCTCGTCCATCTCACCATCACCGAGAAAGGCCCACACGCGCTGATCGGTGGTGTCTTTGAGCCCCCGATTGGCCAGGTACTTGTTGAACTGCGCCTGATGAATGGCGTTGATCGGGCCCAAGCCCATCGAGACTGTCGGAAACTCCCAGAATCCAGGCATCTGCCGGGGGTGCGGGTAGGACGGCAACGCCCGCACCGTTCCATCGACCAGATGGCTCTTCTCCTGGCGGAATCCGTCCAGATCTGCCTCGCCAAGGCGGCCTTCGAGGAAAGCACGGGCGTACATGCCGGGGCTGGCGTGGCCCTGGAAGAACACTTGGTCACCACCACCGGGGTGGTCCTTGCCGCGGAAGAAGTGGTTGAAGCCCACTTCGTACAACGTGGACGCTGAAGCGTAGGTCGAGATGTGGCCGCCGACGCCGACACCGGGCCGTTGGGCGCGATGCACCATGATCGCGGCATTCCAACGCACCAGCCGACGGAATTGCCGCTCCAGTTCGACGTCCCCGGGATACCAAGGCTCTGCGTCGGCCGGGATGGTGTTTACGTAGTCGGTCGCGGTCAGGGCCGGTAGCCCTACGTGCTGGCTGCGGGCTCGTTCCAGCAGCTTGAGCATGATGTAGCGCGCCCGGTTACGCCCTTCGCTATCGATCATCAGATCGAGGGACTCCAACCATTCCGCAGTCTCGTCGGAGTCGATGTCGGGAAGGTTGGTCGGCAATCCGTTCAGGATCGCATCGACGGAATCACCGCTTGTCACAGTGTTGCCTTTCGGAGGGGTCACGCAGATCTTTGCGCTTTGTTAGACCATAGCTGTCTGTAGTGAGCGCAACCTGGCCAAGGGCGACTGCATTCCCGATGCCAGGCACCAGGTCAGCAGTTCCTACCCCTGGACTGGACTGCGTCGCTCAGATGAGCCTTGCTCAACCAGCCCACCGAAACCCGGCACTTGGCCCCTAGGATCAGCTCCATGAGCTTCGCCGAACTGATCGCCACCGCCGATGATGCCGGTGCTGCCGCGGTGCGCGAAGTCTGCGAACTGGCCCTCGCCCAAGCTCCGCATGCCCAGGAGGGGCCCAGCTACGGCGTGGCGGCCCTGCGCCACCTGGGCCGGCCGCTGATCGGCATCGGCACCAACGCCAAAGGCTTCTCACTGTTCCCCTTCAGCCCCGCGGTAGTAACTGCGGTCGCCGCTGACCTGCCCGGCTTCACCCTCACCAAAGGCTCGATCGGTTTCAGTGGCACCCGGCCGATTCCTCGACCGGTGCTCACCCGGATAGTCCGGCTCCGGCTGGCCGAGATCGAACCGAGTCCCCGATGAGTGGTCAATCCGCAACGACCGAGGGCTCCTGGTGGCCGACTCCTGCGGCTCGGGCGATGATCGCCCGCGAACTGACCGACATGTCCGCAGAGCTCACTACCATTGCCCTGGCCAGAATCGCCGATAAGCATCCCTGGTTTGCCAAGCTGGAAGCCGAACATCGCTCTTGGGTAACGCTGGTGGCACGCTCGGGCATTGATGGTTTCGTGAGCTGGTTCGCCGCCGGTGGGGACGGCAGCCCCGGCGCGCTGTTCGATGCCGCGCCGCGCGCCCTGACCCGACGGATCACTCTGAATCAAACCGTCGATTTGGTGCTTACCACCATCGAGACCGTGGAGGAGCGAATCGCCGAACTGCCGGTCGAGGAGCAATTCCCGCTACGGATCGGCATCCTGCGCTACTCCCGTGAAGTGGCTTTCGCCGCCGCACGGGTCTATGCCCGCGCTGCCGAAATCCGCGGCGCGTGGGATGCCCGGCTGGAGGCAATGGTCGTGGACGCGATCATTCGAGGCGATGCCGACGAGTCCGTGGTCTCCAGAGCCTCAACCCTCGGCTGGGTCTCCCCCTCGCCAGGAGTAGCGGTGGTGATCGGCCCGGCCCCGGCCGACCCTGGTTCGGCCGTTGAGGCGATCCGGGCGGCCGCCAGCCGCAACTCACTGGAGTTATTGGCTGCCCAGCAGGGCGACCGGTTGGTGCTCGTGCTGGGCACCTCGGCGACCTCGACCGAAGCGCTGGTGCGCCTGGTGGCCGAGTTCGTTGGCGACTTCGGCGCCGGTGAGGTAGTGGTGGGCCCGATCGTAACCAACCTGATGGACGCTGCCCGCAGCGCCCGGGCAGCCCTTTCAGGCCTTCGCGCGGCCCGGGCCTGGCCGGACGCACCCCGTCCGGTGGCGGCGGAGAAGCTGCTGCCCGAGCGGGCCTTGTCCGGTGACGGGCACGCCCGCCGAGCGCTGGCCAGCGAGCTCTACCAGCCGCTGGTGGCCGCCGGTGGCGACCTGGTGACAACCCTTTCGACCTACTTCGACGCCGCCGGTTCAATCGAAGCCACCGCAAGACAACTTTTCGTCCACGCCAACACTGTGCGCTACCGACTCCGCCGAGTGCAGGAGGTCACCGGCTACTCACCCACCGACGCCCGCGACGCCTACGCACTACGCCTCGCACTCACCCTTGGCCGCCTACTCGACTGAGGGAAGTAACAACGCGAATCAGCCCTCCAGGCCTTGCGGCAGGCTGATTTTGTAGGTTTCCTACAATTTCGCCCCCGAGTATTTCGTCGCGTACAACCCCAACTCAGGTCTCAGAGTTCGACACAGTTGTCTTGTGCTCGCAATCGTCGCGCCCGGACAGGGCGCCCAAACCCCCGGCTTTCTCGGCCCCTGGCTGACCGAACCTCGTTTCGTTGATCGTCTCAACTGGCTATCCACCGTCTCCGGCATCGATCTGGCCCACTACGGCACCCAAGCTGATGCCGAGACCATCCGAGACACCGCGATCGCCCAGCCGCTTCTCGTGGCAGCCGGCCTGCTGACCGCCCTTGAACTCTTCCCACAACCCGCCGACGGGTTCCAGCGCACCGGCGTTGCCGCGGGTCATAGCGTGGGCGAGATCACCGCGGCCGCCGCGGTCGGCGTGCTTTCGGCCGAGCAGGCGATGGTCTTGGTCCGTGAACGCGGCCAGCAGATGGCCGCGGCCAGCGCGGCCCGTCCGACCTCGATGATCGCCATCATCGGTGGCGATCGGGACGAGGTGCTTGCCGCGATCGCAACCCACGGCCTCACTGCGGCCAACAACAACGGTTCGGGCCAGATCGTGGCCGCCGGCACGGTAGAGCAACTCGCTGCACTGCAGGCCGCTGCCCCGGCCCGCGCTCGGCTGATCCAGCTCAGCGTCGCCGGCGCGTTCCACACCGTCCATATGGAGCCGGCGGTTGCCCACCTGGCAGCGCTGTCGCGGGCCATCACCACTCACGATCCGCGCACCCGGTTGCTCTCCAATGCCGACGGCCAGGTCATCCAGTCCGGCCGCGAATACCTGCAGCGCCTGGTCAAGCAGGTCGCCAACCCGGTCCGTTGGGATCTGTGCCTGCAAACCATGGCCGATCTCGGTGTCACCGGCATGCTTGAGCTGCCGCCGGCTGGCACGCTGACCGGCATCGCCAAGCGCAACCTCAAGGGCGTGGAGTTGTTCAACCTGAACACCCCAGACCAAATTCCAGCAGCGCAGGAATTCGTCGCCAAGCACGGCGACACCGCCTCGGCCAGCTTGATGAACTCCACCCCGTCGTGGATGTTGCTGGTATCGCCGGGCAAAGGCGAGTTCCACGCCGCCGAAGGCATTGACGTCGGTGTCCGCCTCGAAGTGGGTGCGGCCATCGGCACGGTGGCGAATCTGCGCGACTCCATCCAGGTGAAGATGACCCATCCGGGCACCATCACCGAATGGCTGGTCGAAGACGGCGACCGCGTCGCCCCTGGCCAACCGCTGATCCGTCTCTACCCGATCCACGACTCTGCAGGAGCAGCCTCATGAGCATCAAAGCCAGCACTGGTGCCCCGTTCGCCCGAATCCTTTCGGTGGGTTCAGCCACGCCGTCCCGGGTCATCGACAACGAGTACCTGTGCCAGTTCATCGACTCCTCCGACGAGTGGATCACCCAGCGCACCGGCATCAAGGAGCGCCGCTGGATCGGCGAGGGCGAAAACATCGAGACCCTCTCACTGACCGCCGCGACCAGCGCGATCGAACGCTCAGGCATTCCGGCAGACCAGATCGACGCAGTAATCGTTGCGACGATTTCGCACTACCACCAGACCCCGGCGCTGGCCCCGAAGTTGGCCTACCTGCTGGGTCTGGGCGATGCCGCCGCGTACGACATTTCCGCCGCCTGCGCCGGCTTCTGCTATGGCTTGGCTCAGGCCGAATCCCTGGTTCGTACCGGGCAGGCCCGCCACGTCCTGGTGATCGCAGGAGAGACCATCTCCGAGATCACCGACCTCACCGACCGCGGCACCGCCTTCCTCTTCGGCGATGGTGCTGGTGCGGTCGTGGTCGGCCCCAGCCAGACCAACGGGATCGGCCCGGTGGTCTGGGGTTCCGACGGCGCCCAGGCCAGTTCCATTTGGCAGACCAGGGACTGGCACGGCGCGGTCGAGGCCGGCGAGTTCCCCAAGCTCGGGATGGACGGCCAGGCAGTATTCAAGTGGGCCACCAGCTACATCGCCCGAGCAGCCCGCCGCTGCCTGGAAGTGGCCGGCATCACCCCGGACGAACTGGACGTGTTCATTCCCCACCAGGCGAACAACCGGATCACCGACACGCTGCTGCGCTACCTGAAGCTGCCCGAGAACGTCGTCGTGGCCCGCACCATCACGCACCTCGGCAACAACTCCGCCGCCACCATTCCGATGGCGATGGACGCGCTACTCACCAGCGGCGAGGCCAAGAGTGGCCAGACCGCCTTGATCATCGGCTTCGGCGCCGGCTTGGTCTACGCCGGGCAAGTGATCACCCTCCCCTGAACCTCCGGCTCCTGCCGGCGAGAAGCAACCCAAAAAATAAGAAGGAGAACCCCAATGGCCACCACCGAAGAGATCCGCGCACAGCTCGCCGAACTCGTCAACGAGGTCGCCGGCGTCCCGGTCGAAGACGTCCAGCTGGACAAGTCGTTCGTCGATGACCTTGATGTCGACAGCCTCGCCATGGTCGAGATCCTGGTCGGCTGCGAAGAGAAGTTCGGCGTCACCATCCCCGACGAAGAGTCCAAGAACCTCAAGACCGTCGGCGACGCCGTCGCCTACGTCGAAGCGCACAGCTGAGGCTTTGAACCCCGCTGAGGTCGGCCACACCGGCCGGCCTCAGCACCAGATCTGCCGGTACGCCGGGCCACCACTTGCGGTGTCGGCGTACCCAAATACCGGCTAACCACACTCATCCACTCGGAGCAGCATGACTGAGATCGTGATCACAGGGCTCGGCGCCACCACCCCGCTGGGCGGCGACCTTGCTTCTACTTGGGCGGGCCTGCTCGCCGGACGATCGGGCGTCCGCGCAATCACCGAGGAATGGGCTGCCGACCTTCCAGTCCGCATAGCAGCCTTCGCCGCAGTCGACCCGGCCGAGAAGATTGACCGAGTCAAGGCCCGGCGCCTCGACCGGTCCACCCAGCTGGCCCTGATCGCGGCGCAAGAGGCCTGGACCGATGCGGGCTTCGATTGGGAAGCCGAAGAAGGCGTCGATGTCGATCCGCAGACGTTGCTGGTTTCACTGGCAAGCGGAATCGGCGGACTGCATTCACTACTGAACAACTGGGACGCGCAGCGCGACAAGGGCCACCGCAGGGTGAGCCCGTTCACCATCCCGATGCTGATGGCCAACGCGCCGGCCTCCAATGTGGGTATTCAGATTCACGCCAAGGCGGGCGTCCACACTCCGGTGTCGGCCTGCGCCTCCTCCAACGAGGCCATTTCGCTGGGCATCGACCAACTCCGGCTGGGTCGAGCCGAGATTGCTGTGGTCGGCGGCACTGAATCCACCATTCATCCGCTGCCGCTGGCCGCCTTCGGCCAGATGCAGGCCCTGAGTCGTCGTAACGACGAGCCCGAGCGCGCCTCCCGTCCCTGGGATCGCGGCCGTGATGGCTTCGTCATGGGCGAAGGCTCCGCTGTCTTGGTGATCGAAACCCTCGAGCATGCCCTGGCCCGTGGCGCCAAGATCTACGGCACCCTTGCCGGCTCGGGCATCAGTGCCGACAGCCACGACATCGTCCAGCCCGATCCCACCGGCGCCGGCCAGTCGCGAGCGATGCAGAAGGCTCTGGCCAACGCCGGGCTCACCACCTCCGACATCCGTCACATCAACGCCCACGGCACTTCCACCCCTCAAGGGGATATGACCGAGGCCGGTTCGATTCGCACCGCACTGGGGGCTGCCGCCGATCAGGTAGTGGTCACCTCGACCAAGTCGATGACCGGGCACCTGCTCGGCGGCGCCGGCGCGCTGGAGACCATCGCCACGGTGCTGGCCCTGCGCGATCGGATGGTTCCCCCCACGATCAACCTGGAGGATCCCGAGCCGGGCCTGGAGATCGACATCGCAGCCAACGTGGCCCGTCCCCTGCCCGACGGCGACCTGGCCGCACTGAACAACTCCTTCGGTTTCGGCGGCGCCAATGTGGCAGTCGTCGTGACCAACGCCAACCAGAACGCCTGAGGACGAACATGACCACCACAGCGCCGACGAAGCCGCCCCGGGTACCCCGCGACGAGGATCCGCGTAACCCGAAGTTCCGCCTGGCCGCCCTGCTCGATCCGGGCACGATGAAGCTGCTCGGCCCCGACACCGAATCCGGCATGATGGCGGCCGCTGGCGCGATCAACGGCAGCCCGGTAGTGGCCTTCTGCTCCGATGCCACCGTCATGGGCGGCGCGATGGGCGTTGAAGGCTGCGATGTGGTGGTGGAGGCCTACCGCCAAGCAATGGTGGACAGGGTGCCGATCATCGGCATCTGGCACTCCGGTGGCGCCCGCCTGGCCGATGGCGTCCTCAGCCTGCACGCGGTGGGCCGGATCTTCCACGCGATGACCCAGGCCTCAGGCAAGATTCCGCAAATCTCGGTCGTGCTGGGTGCTGCCGCCGGTGGCGCAGCCTATGGACCGGCACTGACCGATGTGGTGATCATTGCCCCGACCGGGCGAATCTTCGTCACCGGCCCGGACGTGGTGCGCTCGGTCACCGGCGAGGACGTCGACATGCTGCGTTTGGGCGGCCCCGACACCCATGGACGTAAGTCCGGCGTGGTTCATGTGGTCGCCGACAACGAGGCAGATGCACTGGCTCGCACCCGTGCGGTGACCACACTGCTGGCGGCCCAGGGCCGAGTGGGCGAGGTCCCCGACACCGACCTGAGCGCCCTGCTGCCGGAATCACCCAAGCGCGCCTACGACGTACATCCGCTCATCGAGGGCCTGCTGGACGAAGGCAGCACCTTCGAGCTGCACGGCCGCTGGGCCCCGAACGTCACGACCGCTTTTGGCCGGTTGGGCGGTCGCACTGTTGGGGTGGTGGCCAACAATCCGCTGCGACTGGGTGGCTGTCTGGATTCGCTCAGCGCGGAGAAGGCCGCGCGCTTCGTCCGCATCTGTGACGCCTTCGGTGTGCCGATCCTGGTGCTGGTCGATTTGCCCGGCTACCTGCCAGGTGTGGGCCAGGAATGGGATGGCGTGGTGCGCCGCGGCGCCAAACTGCTGCACGCCTTCGCCGAGGCCAGTGTGCCGAGGGTGACGTTAGTGACTCGAAAGGCCTACGGCGGCGGCTACATCGCCATGAACAGCCGCTCGCTGGGCGCCACCAAGGTGTTCGCCTGGCCGGGCGCCGAAATCGCGGTCATGGGACCGGTGGCGGCAATCCGGATCCTGCACCGGCGCAAGCTCGCCGACGTGCCCGAAGACATGCTGGCCCAGGTTGAGGCCGAACTGGCCGCCGAGCACAAGAAGTTGGCCGGCGACATCGAGAGGGCAGTCGAGATCGGCGTGGTGGACGAAATCATCGAGCCCCACGTGACCCGTTCAGCCCTCGCTGAGGCGATCCGCAATGCCGACACCGGGATTCGCGGGCAGCACGGCAACATTCCGTTGTGACCTGTGGGCGTTGCAGCGGTGACGCCCACTGATTGGACCCGATCCCTGGGGAGCGCATCAGTTGGGCGCTCCCTGGGTGGCTAGTCGCGTCGGCTGGGTTGCCTGACGCGTCTTACCACCCGCGCGCCGGCGCCGGCACGTGCTCCTCAGGGATTCGGCCAACCTGGTCCATGCCGCGGCTTTCTCGACCGCGAGCGGCCCACCGGTTGCATGGTGACGGCCGGCAAGCCCCGGCTATTTCCCGACCCGGCCCTCATGTATCGGCAAGGTGATGACCACCTCGGTGCCGGTGGCAAACCGCCGTGAGCTGCGGAATTCGAGACGGCCATTCAAGTGGCGGATCTGCTCGGAGACGATCGCCAAGCCCAGACCGCTACCTTGGCTGTCTTGACCTGCCTCGCGAGCGAACGGGCGCAGCATGGCCTTTGGGGAGGCAATGCCTGGGCCGGCGTCATCGACGGAGACGATGAGGTGGTCGTCCTGCTGCTGTGTTGCCACCACCACCAGGCCACCACTGGGGCTGTAGCGAACCGCATTGTCGAGAAGGTTGCGTAGCACCGAGGTAATCGCGACGACGGGCAGACTGAGATCGGCGGCAGCGGCGGCCTGAACCTCGAGTTCGACCTGTGCGCGGTCTGCCAACGGCAGCACGTCCCTGAGCACGTTTCTGATGATGGTGTCGAAGCGCTGCTCAGCAGGGGCTTCGATGGAATCGGTTTGCGCTCTGGCCAGGTCGAGTAGCTGGTCGATCAGGTGCCGTGAGCGTTCCACGCCGCTGCCGAGCGCGCTCAGCCGGTCACGCAGGACCGCGCTGTCTGGGGCATTGGCCGCGCGTTCCAATTGGAGCGACATTGCGGTGAGCGGAGTCCGCAATTCATGGGCGGCTTCGGCTATGAACAGTCGCTCGCGATCCAGGGCGGCACCTGCTTTATCGAACTGGGCATTCAGCGCAACCAAGAAGCCACGCAACTCACTCGGCGCCCGCTCGGCCTCCAGTGGGCTGAGATCTGTGGCCGTGCGAGCCCGGACCTCATCGGCGAGCTGGTTGACCGGCCGCATCACCCGCCCGACAACCACGAAGATGGCCAGCAACAGCAGCGGCAGCAGCGCCAACAGCGGGATAACCGCTGCCAGCGCCGCAGCGTCAGCAGCTTCGTGCCGCACTTGGATGGACTGGGAAACGACAAGCTCGGATCCGGTGGACCCACGGATTACAAATACCCGACGCGCCTGGCCTGCGATCTCAGCGTTGCCGAGCCCGTTGGGAGTGGTGGCGGGCAGCCCTGATCGCTTCAGACTCGTCACATCGATATCAGAAGCGCTGTCGCTGAGCGGACTCTCATCGACGGGAACAGCCGCCTTGCTTGTCGTCGCCGCAGCGATGGAGGCAACCTGGATCAGTACGTCGTCTTGACGGTTCCTGGCCTCCTGAAGTGCTTGAACGTAGGACCAGATGCCCGCGACTCCACCCACCACAAGGATTGCAAGGGCCACCAATGCGCTCAGCTGAAAGGTGAGGGATCCTCGCTTCATTGAAGCCGCTCGGCTTTCGCCACGGTCCAGCCCACCCCGCGAACGTTGCGGACGACGTCGGCTCCCATTTTGGCGCGGACGCGGTGAATCAGGTATTCGATGGCGTTACTCTCCACTTCTTGCCCCCAGCCGTAGACCCGATGCTCCAAATCCTCGCGGGACAGAATGATTCCGGGGCGGGTGAGGAGAGCGCGAATCACCGCGAACTCGCGCCGGGACAGTTCCACCGGAGTGCCGTCGGCCAGCCAAGCAAGATGCGCTGCAACGTCGAGGCTGACCTGCCCATTGGTGAGGATCGCGTCGACGTGGTCAGTGCCGTTTCGGCGCAGCACCGCCCGAATGCGCGCCATCAGCTCACCGGCCGCGAAGGGTTTGACCAGGTAGTCATCCGCCCCCAGGTCGAGACCAGCGATCCGCGAGGTCAGCTCCGAGCGTGCGGTGACCACGATCACCGGGGTGTCATCGCCTCGAGCTCGCAGCTGCGAGAGGAACCCCTCCCCGTCCATTTCCGGCAGCCCGAGGTCGAGCAGCACCACGTCGTAGTCATGGGTCAGCAAGCTGTCGAGTCCCAGTTCGGCGCGTCGAACCCAGTCCACGGCGTACGAGTCGTCCTCGAGCCGACCGACGAGGGCGGCACCGACCATCGGGTCGTCCTCTACGAGAAGGACCCTCATGGTCGGTGCCTCATTGATGTCTCCTCAAATGCTGTTACTGCTTCTGCTCCAGTGTGCCAATGACCGTCTGAAGGTTGGTCAGGGCAGCAGTAATGGCGGGCTTTGATGGTGTTGATGCTCGTAACGCGGTCAATGTCTGGTCGATCGCCGCGTCCATCGTGTGCCAATCGGTCGGCGAGCTCGGCTTGATGGCCGCCTCGGCGTTGTCCCAGGCTACTTCGAGGTCCTTGATCCGCGCCGTGCCGCCAGCGATGTCACCGCTATTCGCTTTGGCGGCAACGTCATCGACGATCACTGCGAACGGCCTCAGGTCCCCCAGCGGAGAAGTGGCGTCCGCTTCGATGCCGCCGGCTTGCGCGGTTCCCGCTGAGGAGCCGGATTGCGCTCCAGTTGGGACATTGGCCGCCGCAGCGAGATTCAGCGAGGGCCCGAGCACCATGGCCATCACCGCAACCACCGCCGCGCCCGCACCCGCCCACACATAGTCCCGGACGGGGCTCACGGCAGGGGCTTGGTCCTTGGTACGGACTCCGTGCCGGTTGGCATTGATCTGTTCGCGGGTCACGATTGCCACGATTACCGACAGGAATAGCACGCTGGTCGGTCCAGCGCCCAGACCGATGCCACCGTAGGAGGGCTCCTGAGTGAGCAGATCACCCAAGGATGCGCCAAGCGGGCGGGTGAGCACATAGGCGATCCAGAAAGTCAGCACGCTGTTTGCCCCAGCCTTGCGAGCCGCCCACACCGCGAGGATGAGCCCGCCGAAGATCAGCACGCCGTACCGAAAGCCCAGCGAGAGCGCCTCGGTGGCCAGATCGCCTCCGGCGGTCCCTAGTGCGAAGGTGGTGAGGATTGCGGCCCAGTAGAACCGTTCCCGCTTTGGGGTGTCGATCGCGGTGATCGCGAGGGTGCGCTCCTGTTGCCACCACACCGCGAACATCACAGCAAGAATCACCGCGAACACTGCTGTGCTCACGTAGAGGCTGACGCCGAGAGTATCGGTGAAGAAGTCGGTGATCTGAGTGCCAACAATGCTGACCAGCACCACTGTGAGCCAATACAGCCACGGCACGAACCGGCGCGCCCGCAACTGGGCGATGACAGTGACGGCCAGCACCGTGAACATCGCGGTGTCGGTGACGGCCGTACCCAGGCCAACCTGGACGGTGAGGAAGTCGGCGAAGGTTTCGCCGATGGTGGTGGACAGAATCTTGATCAGCCAGAACGTCGCTGTGACTGCGGGGACCTTGTTCAGGAACTCCGCCACCTCACGTCGGCGCAAGCTGGTGTCTGGGTTGGTATCCATGGCTTCATCCAAGACAAGCTTCCTTAGCTCAGAGTTAGGCCGCCGCCGGGTGTGCGCCGCAGGGATCGGAGCCATCTGGCTCGCCAGGTTCTGGGACCCATTTCGGCGTACGCCTGGATCGGTACTGATTGAGTCCACTGGTACAACTGCTTTCGTTGGCGCCTTGTCGACAGCCGCGGTTGCGGTGCTGGTTGGAACATTCACGGAGGTGGAAGGTGACCGAGGCGAGCGGTAATCCTGGGGGTGACCGAGCCGTCCGAGTTCCTGATCCCACGGTTTTGTTCTGGATCACCAAGGCCGCATCGACTGCCTTGGGCGAAGCCGTCTCCGACTTCTCGATCCGGATAATGCCGCCGGTGCTCGCGGTCCTGCTCGGATTCGTCGCCTTCGCCGGCGCGCTGATCTGGCAACTGCGGCGACAGCGCTACGTTCGGCACCGTTACTGGCTGGCTGTTGCCATGGTGGGGGTCTTCGGCACGATGGCAGCCGACGTTGTCCACGTCGTCCTGGGTCTGCCCTACGTCCTATCCTCAACCCTCTACGCCGTGGCCCTGGTCGCAGTGTTCTTCACCTGGTGGCGGGTGGAGCGCAACCTTTCGGTACACGCTGTCACCACTTTCAGCAGAGAGCTCTTCTACTGGGCTGCGGTGATCACCACCTTCGCGCTGGGTACCGCGCTTGGCGACTTGAGCGCGGTGGCAGCAGGCCTGGGTTACCTACCCTCGATAGGTTTGTTCACTGCCTTGATCCTCATCCCTGTCCTGGGTTACCGGATCCTCAAGTGGAACTCGGTGTTCTCGTTCTGGTTCGCCTATGTGCTCACCCGTCCGTTGGGCGCCTCGGTGGCCGACTGGCTCGGCAAGCCCCACAGCGAAGGTGGCCTCGGAGTCGGCTCAGGTTGGGTCTCGCTGGGGTTCGCCCTGGCCATGATCGCCTTGGTCCTGCTCATGCGTCTCAGTCCGAAGGATCAGCCAGCGGCGGCCACTCCCGCAAACGGTTGAGCCACCGCAGCGGTGGGGCCAACAGATGAATCTCGCTGCCGCGCGACCGGCCTAATTCTCCCCTAAGGGAGTCCAGCTTGACTGGTGGCATGCAGGCACGAACCCACGCCGTCCCTGATCCGGCTCGGATCTGGTTCGGCACAGCGATTCCAGAACCGCAATACGGAGTTCGCCAGCTGTGAGGGAGTCGAGCCTGCCGATGCACGGCGTGATTGTGAACGAAGGCGGGATCGGCCGCACCCGATCGGAGTCGGTTCACCCCGCCGGGCTCCGCACCGCGTTGCTCACCAGCGACGTACCGCACCCCGCAGACCGATGGCCTTCGATCACCCCGATAGCGGAGCCGGTGCCCATCGAGTCGGCGAAGCTCACCACCTGGTGGCGAATCTGGCTGCCGATGCTTGTAGCCATCCTTGCCTTCGGCTGCCGACTCGTCCCAGTGCTCCGCAGCGGCGGGTTCGTCAGCCAGGACTACGACCCGGCCGTGTACTACTCCGCCGCCGTGGGTCTGTTCAGCGGCCTGATGCCTTACCGCGACTTCCTGCTCTTACATCCCCCCGGGATCCTGATCGCGCTTCAACCACTCGCCGCCGTTGGCGCAATCGCCGGAGACCCGATCGGGATGGCAACAGCTCGAGTGAGCTTCATGCTGATCGGATCAGCCAGCACCGTGCTGATCTATCGGATCCTGCTACCCCAACACCGCTACGCCGCATTGGTGGGCGCCGGCGTCTATGCCGTGTGGTTTCCAGCCATCTACTCCGAGCAAAGCGTCAAGCTCGAAGGTCTGGCCACCTGCCTGATGCTGATCGGCGTGCTGGCTGTTCGAAGCACCGCACGCACCTCCTGGTGGATCCGGCCGGCAGTTGCCGGTGCCATGTTCGGACTGGCGACCACCGTCAAGATCTGGGGGGTGACCCCGATGCTGGCGCTGGTTATCTGGCTGTGTTGGCGCCACGGTCTGCGTCAGGGGCTCACTGCCATCGCCGGGGCGACCGCCGCAGTGGCGGCCGTGCTCCTTCCTTTCGCCGGCGCGCTCCCACAGATGTGGAACATGGTCGTAGTCGACCAGATTGACCGCACCAGATCTCTTCAATCCCTGGCAGCCCGGTTCGCTGACACCCTGGGTCTGGGTCTACTGCCTCGGCCACTGGCGGTGGGGCCTCTGCTTCTGTTCGGCGCCGCGACTGTGGTCGCGCTGTGGTTAGCCTGGCGAACCCGTTTCGGCCGGCTCTACGCGCTGCTGACCATCGCCACGATCCTCACCCTGATCGCTGGTCCGACCTGGTTTCCGCACTATGCCGCGTTCGCCGCAGCGCCGCTGTGCCTGGTCTTTGGAACCGCGGCGGCCGAAGTGCTCGGCATCCTCAGCACCAAGGCACGGCGCAAGCGCACCTTCGCAGGCGCGCTGGTCGCATTGTGCGCACTCGGCGCGGTCATGAACCTTCAGCCCGAAGCCACCTCCTTCGACGGGTCGTTCTTGGCGACCGTCCTGGCCCACACTCCCGGATGCGTCACCACCGACAACCCCGCCACCCTCATCTTCAGCAACACCCTCCGGCGAAATCTGAGGTCCCAATGCCCCCTGGTGGTCGATTTGGGAGGCTACGGCTACGACTTCTCCCGCAAAGACGCAAGACGGACAGACCGCGCCCAGAACCCCGACTTCCAACGCTTCGCGATGAATTACTTGGGCAGCGGAGGCAGCGCCGTACTCATTCGATTCGGCTCTGGCGATCTCAGCAAGAAGAGCCGAACGGCCATCAAGAACTGGCCAATCCTTGACCGCTCCGGATCGCTGACCGTGCGCCAGCCATACCGGTGATCCCCCACGGCCAACGATCACGATCCCCACTTCCAACCGGTCAAGGGTTGCCCCCGAGAAAGGGTTCTGCGCTCAGATGAAGCCAACACCTCGACGCGCCAAGAGGCGCATCACGCCACCGCGCTCAGTGCGGCGATGGCTGTTGACCGCTATCGCGGTACTGACCGGGACTGCCGCCTCGTGGCTGGCCTCTGACCTCGGCCCCGCGCTCGCCCAACCGTCCCAGGATTCGGTGGCTGCCAAGACCGCGGAGTGGGCGCGTGGGCGCGGCCTTGGCGATCTGGTCACCCTCATGGAGCAGATCGCCTATCAACTCAACCCGCCGCCAACCGGTGGCACCCCCAGCGCAGGCATTCCCATCGAAGGCAATACGGCGAACACCCAGGTGGGCCCCTGCGGTAATGCACGGCTGCAAAGCCCAGCGAAAGCGCCGCTTCCGCACGAGGGCGACTGGCAAACAATCCAGCAGGTCCGGAACCGGCCGGCCATCCTGGCCGCCTTCGTTCGGCCGGACTCCGCCCACACCCAATACCTTGCCGGCATCACCTGTATCGATCAGAGTCTGGCCAGCTTCTCCTTGCACCCCGGGACTCAGGTGCCCGGCGGCACCGGCTGGTCCCAACCGGCCACGATCCCGATGGCGCAATCAGCCAAATTGTTGGCGACCTTCAACTCCGGTTTTCTCATGTCCGACGCAATGGGCGGCTTCTGGCTCAACGGGAAGCAAGTCGGAAAACTGATTCCTGGCCGAGCATCGATGGTCTTTTCCAGCGACGGCCGGCTCGACATCAGGGCTTGGGAAGGTGGCGCCGTTCCGGCTGATGTTGCTGCGGTGCGGCAGAACCTGACGCTGCTGATCGACAATGGCCAGATCACCGACGCCGTGGCTCACGCCGACAGCGGTGCTTTCGGCAAGACGCTCGGGGACACCACCTTCGTGTGGCGATCCGGTGTCGGAATCAGAGCCGACGGCAGCATCGTGACCGTTGATGGAAATGCGCTCTCGGTCCAGGCCTTGGCCAGATTGCTCCTCAGCGCGGGCGCGGTTCGCGCCATGCAACTCGACATCAACCGGGACTGGACCAGTTACATCTATTACCGGCACAGTCCGGCGCTAACGCCAACCAAACTCACAGCGGACCAGGTTCGCCCGGCGAACCGTTATCTGCAAACCTCGACTCGCGACTTCGTCACCGTGTTGACTCGCTGAGCCCAGAGCATGCTGGCCGGGCCGCTCTCGCAACTTCCCGCGCCGGGCCTGGCTGTGCCAGCTCGGACCCGCTGCGACATCCGAGGTCAACTGACGTGCAGCCAGCGAACCGGCGCACCTTCGGCAGCTCTTCTGAAAGCCTCCAGTTCCTCGTCCCAGGCGGCGCCGAGCAGGTCGGAAACGGCATCGGCCAGCGGTCGGCGTCCCAGCGCGTCGGACAGGACGGCCTGCCGCAGCCGATCCTCGTGAACCATGATGTCGCCATAGGGGCCCACCACTGCCGCGAAGACGCCCAAACGGGGGGTATAGGACCACCGCAGTCCCTCGCCGCCGTTGACGGGTTCCTCAGTGACCTCGAAGCGAGCACGCTCACAGCCTCGCAATGCACTGGCCAGCTTCGCGCCAGTGCCCATCGGCCCCTGCCAGGAATAGTCAGCGCGCATGACGCGATTCTCCGCCGGCTGCCAGACCCAGTCGAACTCCACGGGGTAACCGAAAACCACGCCCACCGCCCATTCAAGGTGCGGGCGCAGCGCAACAGACGCGGAATGGATCGAAATGATCCCACGCGTGGTATTCATCTGTTCCCCGATCCGTTCGAGATTTGCCTTCCCCAGCAGTCTCGTCCGATCAGGTTTCGACCCCATTGTGCCGCAGGCAACGCCGATCCACCACCAGCGACCCGCACCCGTGGGTCAGGGCCAGCGCGCCGCCAGGGAGGCCATCGCCAGCGCGGCCACCAGCGCGAAGAGCAAGGCGATGCCGGCGTAAAGCTCGGTGACCTCCTGGGTCTGCTTGGTGGTACCAATCTCATGGGAGATGGACTGGTAGACCGCCTTCAGTTGGTCGGAGGATCCGGCAGAGAACTTCTCTCCCCCAGAGATCTTGGCGATCTGTTCCAGTTCGTAGTGATCAACCGGCACCGGCTGGCGCTGACCATTGCTCTCCACATACCCGTGGTCGGTGCCGTAGGCAATCGTGTAGACGGGGACGCCCTCCTTCTTCGCCTCCGCCGCAGCCACGCTTGAGGGCCGCCCCGAATTTGTCGATCCGTCAGACAACAGCACGATCGCACCGGGGGCAACCTCGTCGGGATGGGCCGGGTTTGCTGGGGCCTGCGCGATCGCATCCAGCGAGGAGAAAATGCCGTCACCAATAGCCGTGGCCAGCGCGACCTGCAGGTTCTGGATCGCAGCGATCACCATCGCATGATCGGTGGTGGGCGGCACCACCACCGCAGCCGTACCGGCGAACCTGACCAGGGCCACGTTGAAACCCGGCGGCAGGGTGCCAACGAAATCGATGGCGGCTGCTTTGGCCGCGTCCAGCCGGTCGGGAAGCACATCGGTGGCCACCATCGACCGGGACACGTCCAACGCGATCACCACGGTTGCCCGATCCCGAGGCACGTCCACCTCGCCCTTCGGCTGGGCGAACGCCACGTTCAGCGCGGCCAGGGACAGCAGCGCCGCCGCCACCGAAATATGTCGTTTCCAAGCCTGCTGGCGGGGCAGCACCTTCTCCAGCCCGATGATCGAGCTACCGCTCCGGGCCCGGTTACGACGCCGCTGCAGCAAAAGCAGATACAGCCCGATCAGCACCGGGATCAGGATCAGCCACCACAGCCGCTCGGGACGAAGAAAGCCTTCGGGGATCATGGCCACCTCGCTCCCAAGGAGACTGCCGCCAGGGCCGCCACCACGGCGAAAGCCAGCCCATAGCCGGCCCACAGCGCGGTGGTCTCCTTCTTGGTCGCCACTTGGCCGACCTCACTACGGATATTGGAGTAGACCCGGTCGAGTTGCGGCAGGTCTTCGGCAGAGTAACTGCCGCCACCGGTGGCGGCAGCTATCGCCTTGAGCAGTTCCCTGTCCGGTGGCACCAACTCGCGCTTGCCGTCCAGGTCCACGTAGCCGTTGTCGGTGCCATAGGCGATCGTGTAGACGGGTACGCCTGCCTTCTTCGCCTCGGCCGCAGCCTGCATCGGGGCGCGACCGGCGGTGTTCTGGCCGTCGGAGAGAAGCACGATCGCCCCAGGCGCTGCGCCTTCTCCGTTAGCTCCCTTCGGAGCCATCTGCAAGGCCTCGAGGGCGGAGTAGATCGATTCTCCCACCGCAGTCGATTCAGCCAACTTCAGGCTGGTGATCGCCTGGCGAGCAGCCGCGCGATCCAGCGAGGGTGGCAGCCGGACGGCCGGGCTGCCCGAAAGACTCACCACAGCCACGTTGTACTTGTCGGGAAGCGAAACCAGGAACTTCACTGCGGCCGACTTCGCCGCTTCCAGCCGGCTTGGCTTCACGTCGGTGGCCTGCATCGACAACGAGGTGTCGATCACCATCACCACGGTGGCGCGCTCCCGTGGCACCATCTCAATGCCCTGCGGACGAGCCCAGGCGACGCTCAACGCCATCAGGCTCAACAGTGACAACGCCACCGCCAGGTGCCGGCGCCACTGCGACTGCTTCGGCACCACCCGAGCCAGGATGGAGGTGTTGGTGAACCTCATGCCCACCTTGTTCCGCTGCCGCAGGGCCAACAGATAGCCCGCAATCACCAGCGGCACCAACAGCAGCGCCCAGAGCCGTTCGGGGTTGCTGAAGTCGAACCAGCCGAACATCAGCGGATCACCCCCGACGGCGGCTGATGCAGCGTTGCAGCCGTCCGCCGATAGGCAAGCACGAAACGAGCAATGTCATGCACCCAGTCTGAATCGGTACGCAACTGGATGTGCGCCGCACCGGCTCGGCGCAGGGCAATCCGAATCCGTTCGCGCTGCGCTGCGGTGGCGGCGTTCATCCGCTCACGGGCGGCCGCGTCGGAGGTGTTCACGTACCGGGCGAAGTCGGTCTCGGGATCACGGATCAACAGATCACCAACATCGGGGAAATCGATCTCGTGGCTGTCGACCACTTCCACGGCCAACACCTGATTGCGGATCGACATCTGTCGGATCGGACGCTCCCAGTCCGGCGGCACGTCCGGATCCAACTCGAAGTCGCCGGGGGTGAGGAAGTCGGACACGATCAACCGCATCCCCCGACGCGGCTCGCTGCGCGACAACCGTTGAATGCCTGCCGCCAACGAGAACGGACCGGCGGCATGGTCGGGAACCATCGGCTCGGTCAGCATCCGCCGCAACAGCCCGTACAGCGCGGTGCGTCCCGATCTCGCCGGCAGTCGCTTCAGCTCGCCAGGGCGCATGATCAGGCCACCGAACCGGTCACCCATCTTCTGGCTGAGGAAGCCGATGGTGGCGATCGCCGCGATCCCCAGGTCACGTTTGGTGACGCCCTCTGTGCCCCAGTTCATGCTCGGGGTGACGTCGAGCAACGCCCACACTTCAAGCTCGCGGTCGGCGATGGTGTCGCGCACATAGGGGGTGGTCGTCCGGGCGGTCACAGCCCAGTCGATCTTGCGGACATCGTCTTGTCCGGGCACGTACAGCCGAGCGTCGTTCGCCTCCGAACCAGGACCGGGCAACAATCCCTGGTGGTCACCGTGCAGGAAGCCTTCCAGGCGGCGCACCACGGTCAGCTCCAACCGCCGCAGGGCAGCCTCGGGGGCCAGCTTGCTCAGCGGGAGGGTCGCTGCGGTCGGAGCAGCAACGACTGAGCCCACCGCGCCGAGATTCTCAGGCGGTGGCGCAAAGACAGGCGCCTGGGTCACCGGCGATCAGGCCTGCGGCTGGTAGCGGTGCTGGGTCTGGGCTGCCTGGCGCTGCTGGTTGTTCCACACCGGGGTGGGCGGCGGCACCATGGCCACGATCCGCTCCACCACCTGAGCAGGGGTGATGTTGTCGGCGACGGCGTCGAAGCCGAGCATGATGCGGTGGCTCATCACGTCCTTGGCGACAGCCTGGACGTCGGTGGGCAACACATAGTCGCGACCGTGGATCAGGGCCAGCGCGCGGGCTGCCGCGACCAAGCCGAGGGTGGCGCGCGGGCTGCAGCCGATCTGGATCACCGAGGACAGGTCGGGCATACCGAACTCCTCCGGCGTACGGGTGGCCAGCACCAGCCGCACCACATATTCAGCCACCAGGTTGTGGACGAAGACATTGCTGGCCAGATCCTGTAGTTGGCGCACCAACTCGGGGTTGAGCACAGGTTCGGCAGTGGGCGGCCTGACGCTCATCCGGCGCAGGATCTCGAACTCCTCATTGCCGCGCGGGTAGGAAACGTCCACCTTCAGCAGGAACCGGTCGCGCTGAGCCTCGGGCAGCGGGTAGACGCCTTCGGATTCGATCGGGTTCTGAGTGGCGATCACGATGAAGGGTTGCGGCACCGGGTAGGTCTGGCCGCCGATGGAGACCTGCTGCTCGGCCATCAACTCCAGCATCGCCGACTGCACCTTGGCCGGTGCCCGGTTGATCTCGTCAGCGAGCAGGAAGTTCACGAACACCGGGCCGAGCGCGATGTCGAACTTTTCGCTGCGTGCGGAATAGATCCGGGTTCCGACGATGTCGGAGGGCACCAGGTCGGGGGTGAACTGGATGCGGGCGAACTTGCCGCCGACCACGGTGGCGAAGCTGCGCACGGCCAACGTCTTGGCCACACCGGGAACACCTTCGAGCAGGCAGTGGCCCTTGGCCAGGAGCGCAACCATCAGTTGCTCGACCATGTGCTCCTGGCCAACGATGACGCGCTGCACCTGTTCGATGGCCTGACCCAACAGCTTTGCCGCCGAAGCAGTGTCAGCTTGGGTGACGAGCTTGGAGCCGGGCACAAGAGACTCTGGCGATTCGTTGCTCGTATTGGTCACGTGGACTCCTGATATTCACGACTGGCGATGCCTGCGTAGGCTCCGCCCACGATACCGGGTGTACCCAGCGCCTTGACCGGTGCCCGGTCGACTTGCTTATCCGCGCGTCGGCCTTGGCAGGTGCGGCACAATGGGACATCGCAGCTGTGGGTACCGACGATGGGACGAGATGAGCGAACCGACACCCGGCGAGCCGCCGCGCCTGTCGCCCCTGCTGCCCTCCGATCCGCCCAAGGTCGGTGACTTCTGGCTGGATGCCCGGCTGGCGGCCGCACCCTCGGGGGTGGCCTTCATCGGTCACGACGAGTCCAATACGTCAACCATCGTGATCCTGCTGTCCGAAGGCGCGGCCGGTGATGCCGGCGCCCGGGATCGTTTCTCCGGAACGGTCAACCAGCTCGACATTGACACCGTGATCGCCCGTGGCGGGAAGGGCCAGGACGAGGGTCGCCTCGGACACCGCTTCCGCGACGAGCCCGACGATCCCCAGATCGGTGCGGATACGCCGGCCACTCCTTGGGTGGCTTTGGCCTATGACGCAACGCCTGCATCGGTCGCTGAAGCGAACCGAATCCTTTCCGAGGTCGACCTTTCGCTGCTCGGCCAGCAGGGCCAGCTGGCCGGGCCCGACTACCGGCTGCACTGGATCGACTGGTCACGTCCGGGGATCGCCAAAGTTTGGCCGCTGCCCTGGCCGGGTCGCCACGATCGGTCTGGTTGGTTGTCGATCCTGGCGTCCTGGTTGTTGATGTTGCTGCTGTGCGCGCTGGCGGTCCTGATCGCGATCCTGATCTTCCGAGACTCCGGCACCGAGCAGCCGCCGCCGCCGGTGCCGACGTCGGCATCGACGCCGCAATCGGCCTCTTCCTCGCCCCAATCGGCCTCACCCCAATCGGCCTCGGCCTCACCGCAGTCGGCCTCACCTTCGCCGACGCGCGGCTCGGCCCACGCCTCACCCTCACGCGAATCGGTATCGCCGTCTCCCCAGACCGCTTCGCCCAGCGGTGGGGGTTCGCCCACTCCGAACTCGAAGCTATGACCCGACCCCGGCTGATCGCCACCGATCTGGACGGGACCTTCCTGCGCCCGGACAGCACCGTCTCTGCGCTCAACGCCGCTGCGGTGGCTCGCGCCGCCGAGGTGGGCGTGCCGTTTGTGATCGCCACTGGCCGTCCGACCCGCTGGCTGGGCGTGCTGGACAGTCTGGCTGCCGCCCACCCGCAGGTGATCGTCAGCAACGGCGGAGCTGTGGTTGATCTGGCCAGCCGTCGCCCGATCCACCAGTTCCCACTGGATTCACTGGTCGCCCTACAGGTGGCCGCGGACTTGCGCGCCGCCATTCCCGGTATCAGTTTTGGATTCGAAACCGGCGTCGGCTTCGGCTGTGAACCCGGTTCGCCCTCGCGCCAGCTCAGCGAACCCGGGCATCACACCGGCTCGCTGCCGGAGTTGATCGACAGCCTCGGCCAGGTGATCAAGCTCCTCGGGTTCCATCCCCACATCCGTTCCGAGCCCCTCACCGCTTTGGCGACCGAAGTGGTGGCCAGTCGGCTCAACCTCACCCACGCCTCGGTCAGCCTGAGCTACGGAATGATCGAACTCACCGCGCCCGGGGTCTCCAAGGCCACAACCTTGAATCTATTGTGCGTCGAACTGGGTATCGCCCCAGCAGAGGTGGCCGCCTTCGGTGACGCGCCCAATGACCGGGAAATGCTCACCTGGGCCGGACGAGGCTATGTGGTGGCCAACGGCCATCGCTCGATGAGAGAGGGTGGCTTCATCGAGGTGGCCACCAACGCCGAGGACGGCGTGGGCCAGACCGTGCTGGAACTGCTCAGCTGAGTGGCTTCGACAAGCTCAGCCAACTGGAACAGAAGTCCCCGAGCCTGTCGACTTGCGCACAGGACCCTGAGCTTGTCGAAGGGCACTAATCGGGGTTAGCCGGCTGAGCGTCGCTGAAGGCCGTCTTGGGCACGAACAGGAGCGCGATCGCTGCGGCCAACCCCGTCAGGCCACACACGACCCACACCGTCAGATAGCCGGTGAACGAGCCAGCGGTATCGGCAGCCGTCCCGTCAGCGTGGGTGGCCAGCGCGATCCCGAAAACGGCTGAGGCGATCGCACCGCCGACGGTCTTGACCGAGTTGGTCAGCCCGGTGGCCACCCCAGTCTGGCCGGACGGAGCAGCTGAGGCCGCCGCTGCGGGCAGCGCTGCCACCAGGGCTCCGGAGCCGATGCCGGCGATCACCATGTTGGTCAGGGTTTGGAAATAGCTGGCATGGAACGGCACGAACAGCAGATAGCCGAGCGCCACCAGGCTGCTGGCTCCGACCAGCGCCCATCTGGGCGTCACGAACTTGGTGATCACTGGTAGCAGCAGAGCGCCGACGGCCAGCATCAGCACGTACACCCCGATCAGAATCGAGGTCTGGCCGCTGGTGGCGCCTAGGCCGTAGCCGTGGATTGGGTCGGTGCGGGCATAGGTGGAAAGCGGAGCCTGGGCGCCGAGCACGCTGACCCCGAACAGCCCTGCGGTCACAAACACCGGCCACAGCGCCGGCTGGGTGAACATCCGCACGTCCACCACCGGGTCGCCTTGGCGCAGTTCCCAACGCACGAAAGGCACAAACAGCAACAGTCCGATCAGCACCACCAACCAGGACAGTGGGCTGCTGGGACCGTTCACCCGCAACAGGAACAGCCCGCCGGTGAAGCCGAGCAGAGCCAGCGCCACCAGGGCCAGGCCGACGGTGTCGAACCTCCCGCCGTGCAGGTCTGGGGATTCCTTCACCCAGAACAGGATCACGAAGAAGCAGGCCGCGACCGCAATCGCTGGGATCCACAAGATGTAGGGCAGGGCGATCACGTCGATGAGTTGCCCAGCACTCAGAGCGGCCACGATCACCCCAGTTTCCAGGGCACCCACCAGCAGCCCGGCAGCGCGCCGGGTGAGGACGGACGGATGCCCACTGGCGCGGGCGCGGGAGAAGATCAGGGCGGTTTCCAGCGGTAGCCAGACGATGTAGAAGCCTTGCAGGGCCCAAGCCGCCAGAAACAACCAGAAGTTGCCGGTGAGCGGCATCAAGGCGCTGGCCAGCGCGGTCACCGCAGTGGAAACCAGCAGCATCTTGCGGTGCCCAATCATGTCGCCGAGCTTGGCGAAGGCCGGAATCACGATCGCGGCAACCATCATCTGGGCACCCTCGAGCCAGTTCACGTCGGCGTCGGGGACTCCGAAGTAACGGGCGATGTCGGTCAGCAGCGGGGTGTAAAAGCCTTGGATCACGCCGGAGGTCAGCTCGACGAACACCAGGAAGCCGACCACCGCCCCCAGCGGGCCGAACCGAACCTTGGCTGAGTCGGTGCCTCTGGTTTCACTCATCACTTCCCCCTCTGGCCGGCAGGCCGCGCAGTAGCGCCCGATAAAACCGCTCACCGCGGCGAAGACTGTCGATACTCACGTGTTCGTTCACCCCGTGAATGCCACCACGCTGTTGCGCGTCGGTGGCCAGTGGCATGAACCGATAGACGTCGGGGGTGAACCGGTGCCAGTGACGTCCATCAGTAGCCGCAGTGGTGAGGTACGGCAACGTCGCCACCCCTGGGTAGGCCGCCGCGACGGCTGCGCCAAGCTGGTGCCAGGCTGCGTTTTCGGTGTCCGATTCGCCGGTGGGTTCGTCGGCCTCGACGATCTCAACGCTGACCAGCGGGTCGGCGATCACCCGGCGCAGACGTTGGATCACTGTGGCGGAGCTCTCCCCCACGTTGATGCGAATGTTCAGCATCGCCGACGCACCCGACGGCAGCACGTTGGCGCTACTGCCGCCGGCCAGCATGGTGGCCGCGATACTGGTGCGCACCATCACCGCACCTTCGGCCCCGATCAGCGGCAGCAGCCGGGCAGTCAGGGCCGGGGCCTTGGCCGCCGCCCGGTAGAGGCAGGCATATTTGGGTTCGGCAACGTCGGCGATCTGGGCGAACAGGGTTTGGACGGTTCTCGGCATCCGCACGCCGAACGGATTGCGGTTCAAGCGGGCAACGGCGCGAGCGATCCGGCCAACTGCGGTCAGGCCCGCCGGGGCCGAAGCGTGGCCGCCTTCGCCGGTGGCGCTCAGGCGCACCACCATTACGCCCTTCTCGGCCAGTCCGACCATCGCGAACCAGCCGTTGACGCCGGGGAAGGGGATGTCGGTGATCGCCCCACCCTCGTCGAGCACGAACGCCGGGTACACCCCGCGGGCTTCCAAGGTTTCGGCGATCTCGCGGGCCGAGTGGCCCTGATCCTCTTCGTCGCCGCCGAGACAGATCAGCACCTCTCTGGCCGGTGCCCAGCCTTGCGCCAGCAGGTTCTCCACTGCCTCCAGCAGGGTGCACAGCGCACCTTTGTCATCCAGGGAGCCGCGTCCCCACACCTGGTCCTCAACGATCCGGCCTTCGAAAGGCGGCACCGTCCATTCCGATTCCTGGCCGGCCACCGGCACCACGTCGTAGTGGGCCATCAGCACCACCGGCGCGGCAGCATTGAGTGCGACCGGAGCCCAGCGGAAGACCAGACCCAGGTCGCCGATCTTCTCCAGCTCCAGATGTTGGTGCAGCAGCGGGTATTGCTCGGCCAGCAGACTTCTGAATTTCTTGAAGACGTCCAGGCCGGTGGTGGCCCGATCGGCCGAGATTGTGGGGATGCGAATCATCGCCGCCAGGCGCTCGCCGATGCCGGCACGGGGCTCGGTGACGTCTGCGGATGGCGGCCATTCAGCGTGCATGCGCGCAGCCTATTCCCGCTTGTGCTCGCGGGGAGGCGCGGTTGGTCCGCGACACTTGGCCGCGTTGGCCCAGGCACCGGTTATGGTCGAGGCGTGAGTGAACTTGGCGAGATCATCGATGCGGCCAAACGGATCGTCTTCTTCGGCGGGGCCGGGGTTTCCACCGAGAGTGGCATTCCCGATTTCCGCTCCGGTGGCGGGCTGTACAGCAAGTCCAGTGGTGTGAGCTTCGCGCCAGAAGAAGTGCTCAGCCACAGCTTCTTCGTCCAGCGCCCCGAGGAGTTCTTCGACTATTACCGGCGCAATCTGCTCTACCCCGATGCCAAGCCGAACCCTGCCCATCTGGCGCTGGCCCGGCTGGAGGCTGCCGGCAAGTTGACCGCGGTGATCACCCAGAACATCGATGGGCTACATCAAAGCGCGGGGTCGAAGAACGTCCTCGAACTGCACGGCAGCGTGCATCGCAACACCTGCCTGCAATGCGGACGCCACTTTGGCCTGGAGCGCATTCTGTCGACCTCAGGGGTGCCGCGCTGTGACTGCGGCGGCATCATCAAGCCTGATGTGGTGCTGTACGAAGAGGCGTTGGATCCGGAGGTGATGACCGCTTCCGTCCAGCATCTCGCTGCCGCCGACACCTTGATCGTCGGCGGCACTTCGCTGGTGGTCTATCCGGCTGCCGGCCTCGTGCAAGCCTTCCGGGGCGACTGCTTGGTGCTGATCAACAAGCAGGCAACACCGATGGACCACCTGGCCAACCTGGTCGTCCACGAACCGATCGGTGAGGCCCTCGGCGCGGCGGTCGGCTGAGACAGCCTCGCGCATCCGCCAGCAAGTTCAAAGATTCACCGCCAAGCCGGTGTCGCACTGTTCGGCCACAATGGGGGCATGGGATTGCTGCGATCGGGTCTGGATACCCAGACGAAGGCTGAACTTGCCGAACTCACCGGAGCCAAGGTGCACCCGCTGGCGTCGGGACGCAGCAGCGCAGGCGCGGTGGTTGGACTGGAGGACCGGCTGCTCTACCGCAACGAAGTCGGCTGGAGCGAGTTGGCCTGGCATGAGGTGGAGCGCGGCAACTGGGATCGTGACACCCAACGACTCACCTGGATCACCGTCGATGGCTCAACCGGAGAACTGGAGCTGAGCACCCCCTCACGCCTGCCGCAGCTGTTCAAGGAGCGGGTCAACGCCAGCATCGCCTGCGCAGAATCGGTGGAACTTTCCGGCTCGGGCACCGCCGTGATCAACGCCCGGCGTAACCTCGCCGACCCCGACGGCCCACTGATCTGGCGGGTTTCGCCCGGCAAGTCGACCAGCGCGACCGACGTGGCCGCCGACCCAGCGGTGATGGCTGAGTTGGAGCGGTTGCGCACCGAATACGGCCACGGCTGAAGTTCTGGTAACGTATCGGCTCGCGTAAGGCCGCGATCCCCTGTAGCTCAATTGGCAGAGCGTCGGACTGTTAATCCGTAGGTTCCTGGTTCGAGTCCAGGCGGGGGAGCGAAAGAGCCTTTGACTAGGGAATCTAGTTCAGGGGCTCTTGAGATCTCGCCCGTTGCTACCAACTTTGCTACCAACTTTGAGATTCGGGCTACATCAAACCCACGCTCAGAGCAGTGCGGCAAGGTCCGCCTTGTCCCCCCGCAAGTCCCGACCAAGATATACGTCCGCCGTCATCGTCGGATTCGCATGGCCGAGCTGGTCAGCAATCCGCACCAGCGGGACGCCCTGCGCGTGAAGCCTGCTAGCGACAGTACGCCGGAAACTGTGAGAGGTCGCCCATTCAAGCCCGGCCTTGTCCAGCACGTCCCGGACCCAGTGCTGAAGGTTCTCCGCATCTACCGGCACCTCATCGCCACCCGCCAGCGCAGGCGCCGCGAAAACCAAGCCACGCTGGCCACCCTCACGCGCACGGCGTTGAAGCCTCACCTTCAGCCAATCCGGGACATTCAGTCCACGGAGCGAGGCCTTGGTCTTGGTGCCGTGAATCTCCACTGCGCCAACATCCAGGTTCACGTGCTCCCACCTGAGCAGGCGCGCCTCAGCGATACGAACCCCCGTGCCGGCGAGGAAAGCCATCAAGTCAGCGACAAGCTGCCACTTACGGGCAGTCCTCGGATCAGCGCCCGACCTGCGGGCCAAGTCGTCGGCAACCTCCAGCGCTCTCGACCGCTCAGCGTCAGTCAGGCTCCTGCGGTTGTCACGCTTCGAAGCCCTCGGGACCATCGCCCTCGGCACGCCCGTCTGCCTTGCCGCATTCACCTGCAACACGTCCAGGTGGACAGCCATGCCGAGAATGCCCGACAAGACATTCCGGGCCATCTTCGCGGCTCCGCTACCGTGCTCGTCCGCCACGCGCTGAAGCCATGGCCGCAACGTCTTGACCGAGTTCGCCTGAGTCAGCGACATCCCGCGCAGGGGGCATCCATCCACATCCACGTAGCGATTGAAAGCACCCTCATACGCTCTCAGGGTGTTGGCCGAAAGGTCGGCCTCGGGTCGGTGCTGCTCCTTCAGCCACAATCTGCCAGCCACCACGAACGGCATCGACGGCTTGAGGGAACCGTCAGCCGCGGAATGCTTGCGATCAGACAGAGCTTGGGTGATGGAGGCCACAGCCTCGCGCTTAGTCGGAGCCCAGCGGGTCAAGTCTCGGCGGCGACCGTCAAGCTCCCGCACCTGGCAGCGAGCCCGCCACGTGGTGGCCTGACGAACGTTGTCGGCTCGCACCTTGTGGCCCTCATCGTCAAGCCGGTACGGAACGGCCTCAACCTCCGAATGCCCACCGGGTTCTAGTGCTCTTCGTGCCATGCCAAACATGGTAGCAGGTTCGTGGTTCGAATCGTCAGTCCGCCAAGGTTGCGGGGGCATAATCCATCCGATGGCCTCGTAGCAGATCAGAACCCCAAATGTCTAATCGTGCGTCAGGCGAGCTTGCCGGGCGGGATCCGGGCCTGATAGCTTGACCATTGAGCACGAACGACAGGATTTGTCAAGGCGTCCACTCTGAGGATGGAGCCGACAACCCGTTCGTGGTCGCCCAGCCCTTGAGGGGATTGGCACACGGAGGCGGATCGCCCCACCGTGCCCCTCGGCGCGACGGCAACCCTAACCACCCACCTAGCGGGCAGACCCACGCTCAGCCCGCGGGCCATTCCACGCACCCGAAGGATAATCCAAATGCATGAATATCTCACCGCCGGCCAAGTCGCGGAACGCTACGGCCTGGCTACTGGCACGTTGGCGAACTATCGCTACCTCTCCACGGGGCCCGCATTTCTGAAACTGCCGAGTGGCCGCATTCGGTACTTGGCCAGCACCATCGAATCCTGGATGAACTCAGCAGTGGCGGCGTGAGTTCGGGCCACTTTGACTCCCTGCACCTGCCTGCGTACATCACCGACCGCGTGGAGATGCTCCCCGTTGAGGACATCATTCTCGCTGTCTTCGCTGACGAGTTGCCGGAACTTCCGATCTCGTCACTCATTCCATTCGATCTGGCCAACACGGACTTCTTTGCCATTGTGCGACGCATTCCGTTGATGGGTAACTGGGGCGGTGATCCAAGGTTCCTCGACAAGGCGCAGATTTCGATTCACGTATTCGCCCGCGACCCTAACGCTGACGAAAAGGGTGCGGTGATCTCGGAGGCAATCCGAGTGACCCTGCGCAATGCGGCCACCAAGCAGACGGTCTATCCCGACCTGGGGCACGTCGTGAAGGTGGAGATGCGAGCCGAACCGGCACAGAAGCCCGACTGGGCTAGCGGCAGCGCCGATCTGCCTAGCGGTTACTTCCGCCACGAGGCGCAGTACGCGCTAACGATTCGACGGCCTCTGTAGATCAGATTCCGTCCGCACCACCTGAGCCACCGAACCACAACAGAACGAAGGATCATGACAGGATTCCCCTACTCACCCGAGGGCTGGCTCGAAGGGCTGACCCCCCGCAAGGCAGCATCACGGCGACTCGGGGCAGCACTCGCAGCCCAAGCCAATGCCGAGGGTTACGTCCAGCTCGGCAAGACTGACCTCGACCGCCTGGGCAGCCTGAACGGCAAGGAACGGCATGAGGCGATTCTTGACCTCACCCGCGCCGGCCTACTGCGAGTCGTACGCCGTGAAGAGAAGATGGCCAACGTCTACCGCCTCATCATGGGAGCAAGCAGGGTCACCACGAGCTACCGCGAACCGAAGCGCGTCGCCGGTGGGCCGACCAAGGTCTACAGGTTCGATGCCAGCACCGGCGCATTCGTCACAGTCGATCCCATTGGGACAGCCCACCGTGCCGCCGCCTGACCTCAAATGGCGGTGGTGGCACCACCTGACCAGCAACCCCCCGACACACCCCGACTGGCAGCAAGCCGTAGGGGTGGCGCTCAGCCTTTGGGGGTTCGCCTCGCCCGATGGCGGCGACATTCGCCCTGGCACCAAACGGCTGGCAGCCATGTGCGGATGCCACCCCGACACGGTGGCCCGTCACCGAAAGATCGTGATGGGCCTCGGCATGATCGAGATGGACAAGGCCAGCAGTAGGCCGGGGGTGGCCGACACCTACCGACTGGTAGAGCCGGGTAACTGGCACGCCAGCAAGCCGGACACTGGCGCCGATGAGGAGCCGGGACCGTGGGAGAGCGACGACGTTGAGGACGAGGTAACCGACCGTTGCCCGAACATCGGGCCAACATCAGGGCTGCAATGCGTGAAGCCCAACGGCCATGAGGGGAGCTGTAGGTCGGGGCAAGATGAGGACGAACCCCCAGCACCAGTGCAGAGGGTTGGGTCAGATCGCAGGGCAGCAACCCCCCGCACCAGTGCAGAGGGTTGAGGCTTACCCCCCGCACCCACGCGGGGGGTACCCCCCGCACCAGTGCAGACCTACCAATCAACTACCAATCAAAGACCAAACACAGAACCCTCTGAAGTGATGACGAGGGCCATCGATCCCGCGACCGTGGCCCTGCGGGCCGTCCTCGCATGATCCGGCGCCGACCGCATCGGTTACGGGGAAGAGGCTTTGAGCGCCGAAGGGAAGGTCTACAACACGGTAGGTCACCTACCTCTTGAACCTCTTAACCTCTTGACCTCTAGCGACCTTCCCCTGTTCGACCGTTGCCCCCTTGAGGCTCGGCCTGACGGCCTCGCAGCCTTTTGTCCCTTGACTGTCCGGCGCTCCCAACCAAGGGTTGCCTGTCGGACGTGAGACCGAGCCATGACCAGCACAGCACCGGCGAAGCCGGTCTATCCCTGGGTCAGCGCTACCGCGTCCTGTATGAGAACCATCCAACCAACCCGTTAGGAACTGATGACCACCGAACCGCATCCGCACCACCCTCGCGGGGCACGGCCAAGATGGCCTTGTTTTGCCGAATGCCTGGCCACGGTGGCCACCAACCCCCACCGCGAGCACACGCCTGACCGTCCCCGGCCCTTCTTGCCGGAAAGGGGTGGGCACGCCGGGTACGCCGGGTACCGCCCTTGCCAGAGGCGCTTTCGGGCGCCAGCTAGCCGGGTACCGGGTGGGTGCCGATCTGGCCACCCTTTCAGAACCATTTAAACGAAGGACACACGATTACAAACACGACCACCGAAATCGACGCCGCCACGACGCGACTCGCCCACCTCACCGACCAGCATCACGCCGCCATTCAGGCATGGGACGGGCTACAGACACGGCTAGCGGGAGGCGATGAGAACGTAACCGCGGCGCAGGTTGCCCAAGGTCCGGCCGAGATCTCCCGGCTTGCGACACTGCTCAAGGGTGCTGCCATCCAGCTACGCGAAGCCGAAGACACCAAGCCGCTCCCGGCGCATCCGACCGCTAGCGTGCACCCGGCGATCGTTGCGAAGCTTGCCGACCTGGCGCCCCAACTCGCCACGCTCGAAGCCGACCGGGACAAGGCTGCCGCTGCCGCGGACAAGGCCAAGGTTGCATCCGACCGTGCGGCGACAAAGCTCGCCGAGATCGCCGAGAGCATCAACTCACTCGACATGCCACAAGAACCCGCGCTTGCGCTGGCAGTCGGGAGGGCGCTCGTCCGCCACGGAGTCGTCCCCACTAACGTGATCGCGTGCACCCCCACGGAGGCGACCCAGCCACCGGCGCGCAGAGACCTGCCGCTACTCCGCGTAATCGAACTCCCCCGCGAAACGATCACGCTTGAGTTCTGGGCGCGCCACGACGGAGACGAAACCCCGGACGCTAACCAGATCATGCGGGGACTCATCCTCGACGGGCGACGACCCGTGGACCTTCCAGGCCAGCCGGTCAAGTGGGCGGGAGCCGAAAACCTCAACGGCCGGATTCGCCACGGCATGACCCTCCGGGTACCGACGCGAGTAGTGGCAAGCACCTACCAGGGCAAGGCTGAAGTGGAGAGGAAGGACACCTACCTGAGCCACCTGAAGCCGCTGGAGTACGTAGTCGGCCGGGAGCTTGCCCACATGCGCACGTATGTCGCAGTGGACACCACCAACCCCGCCACCGCACACACGGTGGATGCTGACGGGCTCCATCACCTGACCACCGGCATGCGAGTGGCGGTCGCTGCTAGCCGCACGGCCACAGCCAGCGAGATGGCGAAAGTCAGCAAGGTAGTTGGCCGGGAGCTGGACAAGCTTCGCGGCGTGGTGGATTGGAACATGGGCGCAATCACGGGCGCGAAGATGATCGGACGTACACCGGATTGGGCCGGCCGGATGGCACACACCGGGCCGAGGCCAGTCGGCATGAACATCGTAGGTGAGATCTACGCCGAGATTTCCTCGGTGTTTCGGCTGCCCGAAGGGATCAACCACCCCGGCACGAACAAGACGCAGGACTGACCGCATAGCCTGCCAGTCAAGCGAGACCAAGTAAAAGCATTGAAAGCGCCCTCCACTCCTGTAACACGCCGGATGGGGGGCCTTTCGGCGTCCTTCTGCCAAATCACTTACCCAGTGAAGCCCGCCCGATAGTCTCGTGACCATGCCACGCGACATCGGACCTGAAATGCTCGACAACCTCGATCAACAGTTGAAGCGTGGCAACATCACGCCCTCGGTTCACGAAGCCCGGAGGGTGGAAATCCACGAGTTGATCCGCAAGGGGAAGGCCGTCGAACTCACCCGCACCGACCGTATAGGCATCGGCTTCGAGTCGCTCGCAGCACTAGGTCTGGGCGTGCTACTGATGGCTGCGGCAGGCACTGGAAGGGGCAACGGTCTCACCGCAGTAATCGGCATAGCCCTCGTGGTCGCAGGAATCGCCAGGGCAGTCAAAGCGTTGAGGCACTAGTCAGGCCCTCGAAACCGCTGGGGCCAACGACTTTGGGATGGTGGCGATTTTATCCATGCTAAACACCGTGGGTAGACAGTGCGAGCGCGCGGGATGCTACCCCCTATGCCGGGTGACGCACAGATTCGATTCCACTTCCTCGCCAGCAATGTGCACAACGCAGTGTGGATGATCGATGTCCTTGACCTGAACAAACAACACATACGCAATGGCAACAGAGTTGGCATGGCATGACAGCAGGCAGGGCAGTAGGTAGGTAGGCAGCAGCGTGCAGCACAGCAGCAGGCAGGGCAGCAGCACAGCAGCATGTAGTAGGCAGGGCAGCTAGGGCAGCATGCACAGATGGGGCAGCGCAGCAGCGTGCAGCACAGCAGCAGGCAGGTGGTAGATAGGGGCAGCGTCACGATATGAGCGTGCCCTTGCCCGCTATGCCTGCTCAGTGTTGCGACGTTGCCACGTGTGGGGCGTGCAGGCATGAGTGGGGTAAGTACACGGGTATCGGTAAGAGGCTCTCAGATCGGCACACAGAGGCTTGCGCGGCGACACGGTGCCGGTACTCAACGCAGAAGGGCCGAGGCTCGTAGCCCCGACCCCTCGCAACGCTGAACCTCTAGACGAACACCGTCACGCCAGCGTGTCGGAGCAGTTCGACGTGCGCATCCTCACACTCACTCATCGTGGGCTGAGAGCAGATCGGGTCAGCCCCGACGAGGGCGACGGCAACCCTACCTTCAGCGTCCTTACCAACGTGGAGGAAGATATCGAAGTCGGGTTCCTCCGGGTCGGCGGGCGTCCAACCCACGAGGGCCAACGCCCGGATCATGGCGTCGAGGTCGGAGCAGTGCAGCGACACGGCAGAAGCGGGGCAGGTACCAAGTCCGTGACACCATACGTCATCGTCGGGGACTGGCAGGACCAGCACACCGCACCCGGTCATGGGATCTAGGTAGGCGTGGTGGGCAGCGGTGTGGATGGACTGAACGGTCATTGTTCGGCTCTCTCTCGTTACCAACATTGATACCAACTAACGCCGTGATCCTACGGGATTACCAACTTTCATGTCCAAGCTGGAACCTCCGCAAAACCGCGTTCGACAAGGTGTTATGTGAACGTCCGGGAAGGGTCGGGTGAGGTCAGCACGTAATCCGTAGTAAGCGGCAGTTCCGTGAACCCCCACCTTGAACGAATACAGGTTCTCCAGATATTGACTGTGCGCTGCCACATAGTTCATCACCCAGTGCGCAGCCGCAGTGTTACCGAAGACCGGCTTCAACGGGCTCAGCAGCGGCACGTCCACCGGACGGATCGAGCGCACCGGCCCGACGAGTTCGGGAAATCGGCTGTGGAACACCGCACACAGTCGGATGTAGCTGACGCCGTTCGGCTCGGCGAAGACGATGTCTGCCGAGTTCAGACCAAGCTGCGGGTGCGCTGATTGAACATCGGAGACCTTCACCGCGACCGCGGCGTGATTCAGGGTGGCCGAGTCGCTGACCAGTTCCCCGGTGAGCGGCGCCCGCGGACGCGTATCGGCTGTCGGGGAAGCCGAGGGTGTGGGTGTGGCCGCTTCGCTGGACGTGTCGGCAAGGCCCGCGCCGCCCGGCAGCGCCCGAGCGCATCCCGAAACTGCTACCCCGGCGGCCCCGAGCAGCGCCACCATGGCCGAGCGTCTACTGATCACCACCATTTCTGGCTACTCACGGCCCGGGCGGGCGGCGACCTGAGTGGTCCACGCATCGCCGAGATTTCGATTCAACCAACGCCGAGGGTGGCGAACCGCCTTCATGCTTCCTCCATCCAGAACCCAGCTGACGCGACCAGCACACGCTCTTGAGGTCATGTTAAGGGCGCAACATTCCCCACGCCCGCGACACGACCGTAAACCTCTGAGACTCACACCCTGCCGACAGCGCCTCGACGGTTCGACCACAGGCATCAACGAATCCAACGGGTTCGGAAACCGTCAGCTGACGAAGGCCCCGGGCCGCATCCATTGGGCGTAGAGATCAACCCAGGACCGGCTGGCCCAGCCGCTGTCCACGGCCGCGCCGCCAGGGATCGATCTCGTCGCGGCCCGGCTGACCCACCCTGCCCGGCGCGCACTCTAAAGTTTCCCCGGAGGCAGGCGTGACGAACCAACTGGTGGCTGTGATGGGACGGGGCTTGGTGCCGACCGATGCGGCCCTACTCACAGCCGATGATCTCGGCTTCACCCGCGGCGATGGCTGTTTCGACGCCGCCCGGGTGGTGGTCGGTGACGGCCCAACCCGAGTGGATCACCTTGATCGCCACTTGGCCCGGTTTGCCCGGTCGGCTGCCGCCTTGGAGTTGCCGGCCCCGAACGAGGCAGCTTGGCGGGAACTGATCGAGATAGCGCTGGCGTCCTGGGATCAGCCCGGGGAGGCGGTGCTCAAGTTGGTGCGTACGCGCGGCCCCGAGCATTCCCCTGGTGGGATCACCGAGTTGTTGACGATCACCGCGGCTACCGACGCGACCCAGGTTCGACGGGGCGTCCGGGCGATCACCCTGAATCGCGGCTTCGGGGCCAACGCCTTCACCGCTGCGCCGTGGCTGCTCGGCGGAGTCAAAACCTTGTCGTACGCCGTCAACGTTGCAGCCAAACGCGAAGTGGCTCGCCGCGGCGTCGAAGAGGCAATCTTCGTGTCCGCCGATGGGTTTTTGCTGGAAGCCCCCACCGCCGGACTGGTGGTGGCCGCAGACGATCAGTTGTGGACCACCCCGGTCGCCGGCACCGGAATCCTCGATTCCGTGACCGTCGAGGTGATCATGGACGCTGCCGCCGCCGATGGCGTCGGCACCCACGAGGCCCTGTTCAGGCCCGAGGACCTGCCCGGCACCGACGGGGTCTGGATCGCCTCTGCCGTTCGCGGGGTTCTGCCAGTGCTCGAGCTGGACAGCATCGCGTTGCCGCAGAATCGGCAGCTGACCGCACACCTGGCCCGAGTAGCCGGCTTCTGAATCAGGCGGCGGTGATCAGTTGGTCCTGGTCGGTGCTGGTGCGGTTCTCGGTGAGAAAGCCATCCGGATCCAGGGAGAGCTGCCCCATTGCCTTCAGGGTCATCGCGGTGGCAGGCCCAGGAGACCAGGTGATCGGGAAATTCCCATGGCAACTCCACAGGATCTGCTGCACACCGTCATAGGCCGACGGGCTTGAGTAGAGATCAGCAGCACCGAGCAGCCAACAGGAGGCAGATGGAGAAACATCAGCACTTTTTCTCTCGTGACGAACGGCCCCGTTGCCAGACCGACGGGGCCGTTCGGCGTCTGCGGATGAGGCAGGCTGGAGGTATGGAAGTTCTCCTGGTGGGCACTGGCGCTGCCGACGGCATCCCCAACGTGTTCTGCGGCTGCCGCACCTGCACCGACTACCGCGCCCGCGGTGAGCTACGCACCCCAACCTCAGTGCTGATCGATGACCGGCTGCTGATCGACCCCGGCCCCGAATCTCCCCGCCAGGTGAGTCGCCTGGGCCGCAGCCTGATCCACTGCGAGGCGATCTTGGCCAGTCACGCCCACAACGATCACCTTGACGCATCCCTGCTGATGCACCGGTCCTGGGTCACTGATGCCCCTTTGCAGGTGGCCGGCCCGGCCCCGGTCGTCGAGTGGGCAGCGAACTGGCTCGACCCCGGCCAGTCCAGCGTGACCTTCACCACCTTGACCGCAGCCGATGTGGTCGAGCTGGCCGGGTACACCGTCGAAGCCTTGGCCGCCAACCACTACGCGCACGGGGAGGCGTTGTGTTACCGGATCTCGGACGGCTCCTCCTCGCTGCTCTACCTGAGCGACACCGGCGAATTACCGGCCGGCACGCTGGCGGCAGTGGCTGGCCGCAGGGTTGATCTGGTGTTGCTGGAGGAGACCTTCGGCACTGCCTCCGGCAAGGGTGACCAGCACCACAACCTGAAGTCGTTCGCCGGCACGGTGATACGCCTACGCGAGTTGGGCACCATCGATGCCCAGACTCAGGTGGTGCCCATCCACCTGGGCCACGACAACCCACCGCTGGCCGACCTGCGTGAGGTGTTGGCCCACAGCGGTGCCGAGGTCTTCGCCGACGGTGAGGTCATCAGGTTGCCCGGGTGGGGCCGAGCATCGCAAAGGCTTCGACAAGCTCAGCCAACTTCCGACGTCCAAGATCCCTGAGCCTGTCGAAGGGATCTGCCGATCCCCTCGACCAGACGACCCGTTACAGCGGCAGCAGCCGGAAGATCGGCGTCGGAATGTGTTTCAACACCCACATCACCAGCTGGAACTGTGCCGGCACCCAGATGAGCTTCTGGCCCTTGCGCGCCGCATCGACGACCTGGGTGGCCAACTGCTCCTTGTCGACGGTCAGCGGAGCTTCCTTCACGTGCGCCGACATCCGCGTGCGTACCTGACCGGGACGGACCACCAGCACCTTCGGCCCGAAGGGGGCCAGCGCCTCACCGAGCAGGCGGTAGAAGCCGTCCAGGCCTGCCTTGGTGGAGCCGTAGACGAAGTTGGAGCGACGCACCTTTTCGCCGGCAACCGAGCTCATCGCGATGATCTGGCCGTATCCCTGGGCTTTCATCTTCTGCCCGATCAGCACGCCGACGCTCACCGCGCCGGTGTAGTTGATATTGGCCGCCAGCACCGCCTTGGACTGGTCTTGCCACAACTCCTCAGCGTCGCCCAGCATGCCGAAGGCCACGATCGCCACGTCAACGTCAGCAATCGTCCAGGCATCCTCGATCACCTGGGGATGGGTCGCGAAGGCAGTTGCGTCGAACTCAAGGGTGGACACCTCACTGGCCCCGGACGCCTTCAGCACCGTCACCGTATCCTCGGCCAGCTCATCACCTGGCTGGACGCCAAGGATCACCCGCAAAGGCTGCTTGGCCAGATATTCCTTGACGATGGCCAACCCGATCTCGGACGTGCCACCCAAAAGCAGCACCGCCTGGGGATTGCCGGTGGCGTCGATCACTTGCTTCTCCTTGTTTAGACCAGTTCCAGCCGGCGGGCCAGATCAGAAACGAATACGTGGTGCGGATCGATCCGACGCCGAGTGGCGATCCAGGAGTCGATCTCGGGATACATCGCGTGGAAGGTCTCTGCGTTGGTGCGCGAATCCTTCGCGGTGTAGAGCCGTCCGCCGAACTCCAGGATCCGAGCATCCAGTCCCCTCAGGAACTCGTGCAGGCCGGACTTGATCGGGAAGTCGACACAGACATTCCAACCGGCCATCGGATAGCTCAGCGGCGCGGCATTACCCTCACCGAACAACTTGAACACGTTCAAGAACGAATAATGGCCGGACGCCTGGATGTCGCGAATCAGCTGTTTGAACTCGACAACCGCACCCGGGGGCACCACGAACTGGTACTGCAGGAATCCGTAAGAGCCGTAGGCCCGGTTCCACTCGCTGAACATGTCGAGGGGGTGGTAGAAGCCGGTCAACGACTGGATCTTGCTGTGGTAGTTGCCGCTCTTGGCGTACCAAACCGCACCGAGAGCGGAGAAGGTGAACTTGTTGGCCAGCCCGTTGGGGAAGACGTCGGGCAGTTCGAACAACGGCTTGGCGTTGAAGGCCAGCGGATCCAGAGCCAGCTTCGGCGCGTATTCGTGCAACTGGTCCAGAGTTGCCAACGAGCCGCGCGACAACGCCGCCCGACCAAGCTTGGGAGCGGGGCTGATCGCGTCGAACCAGGCGCTGGAGTAGTCGTAATTGGCCTCGGTGCCGTCGGAATGCACCGCGATGGTCTGCTCAAGATTGTGCGTGACCACGCCGTCGGCAATGAAGTAGGCGGTCTCAGTGCGGGTCATATTCAGTTTGGCCCGCACGATGATGCCGGTCAGACCGACGCCACCGACGGTCGCCCAGAAAATGCTGGCGTCGGGATCTTCGCTCGAACCCTGCGGAGTGAGGGTGAGGATGCGTCCGTCGGCGACCAGCAGTTTCAGCCAGGCCACATGGTTGCCGAAGGAGCCGGCGCTGTGGTGGTTCTTGCCGTGCACATCACTGCCGATCGCCCCGCCGACCGTCACCTGGCGGGTGCCCGGCAACACCGGCACCCATAGGCCGTAGGGCAGTGCGGCACGCATCAGTTCGTCCAGACTGACCCCGGCGTCCACCTCGACGGTGGCCTCAGTCGGATCGATGGAGTGAATCTTGTTCAGCGCGGTCATGTCGACGACCACGCCGCCAGCATTCTGGGCCACATCGCCGTAGGAACGCCCCAAACCGCGCGCCACGATGCCGCGGCGCAGGTGGGAGGGTGAGTCGGCGTTGGCGTTCGCGACCGCCGCAACAGCTTTGGCGATCACGTCGAGGTCGGGAGTGGAAAGCAATTGTGCCGAAGTGGCAGCAGTGCGACCCCAGCCCGTCAGGCTGACAGTCGTTGTCGGCAGGTCATCGAAGGTTTCAGGAGTCATCGACACTCAGCCTAGCGCGAGAGCCCGATTAACCACGCCTAAGCCAACCTCGGCCCTAGCATTCAATCGTGAGCTATGTGCGAACGAACCTCGACACCTTCGGCGCTGCCCTTTTCGACCTCGACGGAGTCCTGACCCCGACCGCCGACGTGCATCGCCACGCCTGGTCGAAGATGTTCAACGGCTTCCTTTCGCCACGCGGTCTGCAGCCCTACACCGATGCCGACTACTTCGCCTACGTCGACGGCAAGCCTCGCTACGACGGCGTGCGCGACTTCCTGGCTTCTCGCGGGATCACCCTGCCTGAGGGCGAGCCGACCGACACCGGCGCGGCCGACACCGTCTGCGGCCTGGGCAATCGCAAGAATCTGACCTTCACCTCCATCCTCGAAAGCGATGGCGTAACGCCGTATCCGGGCTCAGTGCGCCTGCTCGACCACCTGGCCACCCAACCGATCAAGTTGGCAGTGGTCTCCTCCTCTGCCAACGCTGAGGCAGTGCTGCGTGCCGCCGGCCTGCGTGACCGCTTCCCCGTTGTGGTGGACGGTCTGGTTGCCTCAGCTGAGGCGTTGCCGGGCAAGCCAGCGCCGGACACCTACGTCCGGGCTTCGCGGCTGCTGGGCGTCCCGGTGAGCGAGGCTGTGGTGTTCGAGGACGCGGTCAGCGGGATCGCCGCCGGCCGGGCCGGCTCCTTCGGCCTGGTGGTCGGGGTCGATCGCGGTGCCGGTGCTGAGCAACTTACGGCGGCCGGAGCTGACATCGTGGTTCTCGATCTGGCTGAGTTGGTGCCATGAGATCGCCCCGGGCCGATCCGGTCGACCGCACCCGCTTCCCGATCCGGGAGTGGGGAATCGCCGAAACCCGCTACGACGCCAAGAGCCTCGGTGCGCGGGAGACGATCTTCGCCGTCGGCAACGGGTACCTCGGGTTGCGCGGCAACCACGAAGAGGGCGACACCGACGCCTACGCCCACGGCACCTTCGTCAATGGCTTCCACGAGACCTGGCGGATCCGACACGCCGAAGATGCATTCGCCTTCGCCAAGACCGGGCAGACCATCGTCAACGTGCCCGACGCCAAGACGATCAATCTGATCGTCGACGGCGAAACCCTGCAGCTGAGCACCGCCCAGCTGGAGTTCTTCAACCGCAGCCTCGACTTCCGCGACGGCGTGCTGCACCGCGATCTGATCTGGGTCACCAAGACCGGCAAACGAGTTGCCGTCCAGTCCACTCGGATGGTCTCCTTCACCAGACGAAACCTTGCGGTGATGACCTTCCAGGTGACCGTCTTGGAACAGGACGCCGACGTTGTGATCACCTCCGAGGTGCGCAACCGCCAAGACGAAGTCCCCGAAGCGGGTTCAAAGGTCGTGGGATTCGACCCACGTAAAGCCGCCTCTTTCGAGAACCGGGTGTTGCTGTCGCAACTCCAGTTCGAGGAGCTGGGTCGGATGTGCTTCGGCTACCGCACCGCACGCTCCGGGCTCGGGCTGGGGGTGTGCGTCGATCATGAGTTGTTCACCGCGAACCCGGTCTCGGTCGATTCGCGGATGAGTTCCGACCTGGGACGACGCACCTACCGGGTCAAAGCCAGTGCCGACCAGCCGGTGCTGGTGGTCAAGTGGGCCGCATACACCGACGGTCCAGCTACCGCCGAGGCAGCCGACCTCGCCGGATTGTGTCAACTCACCCTCGACGATGCCCGGCTGGTCGGCCGCGAGGTCCTGATCGAGGAACAACGCGAATGGCTGGCGGCCTACTGGGCCAATGCCGACGTCCAACTGGACGGAAACCCCGCCCTGCAGCAAGCCGTCCGCTGGTGCCTTTTCGAGCTGGCCCAGGCGACCGGACGCGCTGACGGTCGCGGCATTGGGGTGAAGGGCGTAACCGGAGCGGGCTACGAAGGCCACTACTTCTGGGACACCGAGGTGTATCTGGTGCCCTTCCTTGCCCACACCAACCCGTTCCTGGCCCGGCGAACGCTGCGCTTCCGAATCTCCATGCTGGATGCGGCCCGACGCCGCGCCCAGGAGATGAGCCAACGCGGCGCGCTCTTCCCCTGGCGCACCATCAACGGCGAGGAGGCCAGCGCCTACTACGCAGCAGGTACCGCCCAATACCACATCGACGCAGACATCGCCTACGCGATGTGCAAGTACGCCGATGTCTGCGACGACGAGCGCTTCCTGCTGATCGAAGCGCTTCCGGTGCTGGTGGAGACCGCCAGATTGTGGGCGGACCTGGGCTTCTTCCGCGGCCCCGAGCGCAGCTTCCACATTCATTCGGTGACCGGCCCAGATGAATACTCCGCAGTGGTGAACAACAACCTGTACACCAACTTGATGGCTCGAATGAATCTGATGCGGGCAGCCCAGGCGGTGCTGACCCTGGCTGAGGCCAACCCGGGCTGGCATCTGGACATGATCACCAAGCTCGGCGTCACCGAGGCCGAGGTGACCGGCTGGCAGGAAGCCGCCACCGCGATGACCATCCCCTACAACGAGTGGTTCGGCGTACACCCCCAGGATGAGGACTTCCTCAAGCGTGAGGTCTGGGATATGGCGAACACCCCGCTGGACAAGATGCCGCTGCTGCTGCACTACCACCCGCTGGTGATCTACCGCTTCCAAGTGCTGAAGCAGGCTGACGCGATCCTGGCGCTGTTCTTGGCTGGGGAATCCTTCACCACAGAGGAGAAGCGCGCCGATTATGAGTACTACGAGCCGATCACCACTGGTGATTCAACGCTATCGGCGGTGGTTCAGTCGATCATCGCCGCCGAGGTTGGCTATCAGGAGCGGGCGCTGGAGTCGTTCATGGAGGGCGCCTTCGTCGATCTAGCCAATCTGCACTACAACACCGGGGACGGGGTACACATCGCCTCGGCCGGTGGCGTGTGGAATGCCCTTGTCTACGGCTTCGCCGGCATGCGCGATCACGGCGGCAAAGTCACCTTCGATCCCCGCCTGCCCGACAGCTGGAAGTCGCTGCGCTTCGCCTTCTCGCTGCAGGGCTCCCGAGTGCGGGCCGAGCTCACCACTGATCGGCTCGTCCTCACTCTGGAAGAAGGCCTCGGCGGCATGGTGACCGTTCGTGGCCAGGAGATCGAGATCGGCGGCCCCGATCCAGTGCTGATCCCGCTGTTCGGCCAGGGCCCACGGTTGCCGACGCTGACCGGCTTCGTCCCGCTGATCAACGGACGCCCGGCCACCCACGACGAAGTGACGATCGGGCTTCCGTCCGATCTGGTCCAGTAGGTCACATTTCACGGTGAATCTTCTCGGCCTGTTCGGGGAAGATGCACCGCAGACATCAAATAAATCGGGTCAGCGGGGGTTCAGTCGTTGCTCCAGAAGGTGCGATCCATCACTTGGCGCACCAGCCGAGCGTGGCGCAGTTGCTCCTCAACCAGCAGGGACGACTCGCCCTTGGCGTAGCCAAGAATCTGGGCCACCGCGGACAGTTCGCGGACGTCGCTGGGCAGATTGTTGCTGGACCGACCCCGGTGCAGCATCACTGCATTGCGGATCCGGCTGGCCAGCACCCAAGCCTGGCTGAGGGCGTCGGCATCGGCCGGCTCCAGCAGGCCGGACAACGAGGCCGCCTCCAGCGCGAACAAAGTGGAGGTGGTGCGCAAGCTGCGCACTGTGGCTCCATGGCGCAACTGAAGCAGCTGCACCACCCACTCCACATCGCTGAGGCCGCCCGGGCCGAGCTTGGTGTTGCGGGAAGCATCACCGCCGCGGGGAGCCCGCTCGGCCTCCATCCGTCCCTTCAGCTTGCGGATCTCATGCACCTGAGTGGTGCTCAACCCGGCAACGGGGTACCTGATCGGATCGATGACCGCCAGCAGTTCAGCGGCCACCGCGGTGTCTCCGGCCCCTGCCGCCGCTCGCAGTAGCGCTTGGGCCTCCCAGGTGGAGGACCAGCGCTGGTAATAGGCCATATAGGACGCCAAGCTGCGCACGATCGCACCCTGTTTGCCCTCAGGACGCAGATCGATGTCGATCTCCAAGGCCGGGTCGGGACCGGGCTTGGCCAGCAGCGCCCGCAGTCGGCTGATCGCGATGGTGGCGTTCCCGGTCGCCTCGGTCCAATCGCTGTCGGCCAGCACGAACATCGCATCCGCGTCAGAGGCATAAGACAGCTCCGCGCCTCCCCAACGGCCCAGCGCGATCACAGCGAGTGGGGGCAACTTCAGCCCTCGCGAAGCCACCTCCAGCCCGGCATCGATAGTCGCCGAAGTCACCGCGCTGAGCGCCGCCCCGAGATCGGACAGCTCGATCTGCCCGAGCAGGTCGGCCATCGCCAATCGCAACAGCTCGTTGCGCCGGGACGCTCGAATGGAGGCTGCCGCTTCATCAGGTTCGTCGTGCCGTCGCGCCGCCGTGCGCATTTCGGCGACGATCTCCTCGTAGGAGCGAGGCTTGAGACCTTCGGGATCCCCCAGCGAGGCCGCGTTCTGCGGGGCCCGCATCAACAGATCGACCGCATAGCGCGAAGAAGCCAGGATTCGCGCCAAATGCTCGGCCATCGCATCACCGTCACGCAGTGCGCGCAAATACCAGGGAGTGGCGCCGAGTTCCTCCGAGACCTGCCGAAAGGCGAGCAAGCCATGGTCGGGGTTCGGGCCGGCGGTGAACCAGCCGAGCATCGCCGGCAGTAGCTGGCGTTGGATCTCTGCCGAACGCGTCATACCTGAGCTGAGTGCCTCGATGTGGCGCAGCGCAGCCCGCGGATCGCCGTAGCCCAGCGCTCGCAGCCGGGTCTCGGCCTCCTCGCTACTCAACCCCACCTCGGCTGAGGGAATCCTGGCCACTGCGGCCAGCACCGGGGAGTAGAACAGCCGCTGGTGCAACCGCAGCACCCGGTGGGTGGTGGCCCGCCATAGGTGCATCAGCTCATCGGTCTCGGCCAGTCCGATGCTGCGCGCCAGCCAGCGCTGGTTCACCTCATCGGCCGGCATCAGGTGCGTGCGACGCAGCCGATACAGCTGGATACGGTGCTCCAACAGCCGCTGCAGACGGTAGGCCGTCCCCAGGTCGAAGCCGTCGGAGCGACCAACGTAACCGTAATCGACCAGGGCAGTCAGCGCCTCGAAGGTGCCCCGCAGGCGCAGACGCTCGTCCGCGCGTCCATGCACCAATTGCAGCAGTTGGACGCTGAACTCGACGTCACGCAGGCCACCGGCCCCCAGCTTTATCTCGTGGTTGGCCTCCCGGCTGGGCAACAGCGAGATCACCCGCAACCGCATCGCCTGGGTTTCGGCCACGAACTGGTCGTTGTCAGCCACCCGCCAAACCATCGGCCAGACCATATCGACAAAATCCCGTGCCAGGCTGAGGTCGCCGGCCATCGGCCGAGCCTTGAGCATCGCCTGGAACTCCCAGCTCTTCGCCCACTTCTCGTAATAGGCCTGGTGCGAGGCCAAGGTGCGCACCAACGGACCGGACTTGCCCTCCGGACGCAGGGCCGCATCGATCGGCCAGATGGTGCCAGCGCCGGTATGGGCGGAGCAGATTCGAGTGAGCGCGCCGGCCAATTTGGTGGCCGCCCCGATCGCGACCGAGGGCTCGCAGACCGGCTCGCCCTTCGCATCTAGTGCCGGCTCGCCGAGGAAGAGCACATCCACATCACTGACGTAGTTCAACTCGCCGGCTCCGGTCTTGCCCAACGCAACCACGCCGATTCGACAGCACGCCCACTCTGGTACCTCGCCGCGAGCCAGCGCCAAGGATGCCTCCACGGTGGCGTCGGCGAGGTCGGCCAGTTCGGCTGCGATATCAGGCAGGACGGCGAGCAGGTCGGCAGAAGTGAGGTCCCGCGCGGCGATCCGCAGCAACGCCTTGCGATAGGCCCGGCGCAAATCGTCGGAACGGGTGGGATCGGCCACCGGCTGGGTCAGGCTGGGGTCGGCGCCGATCGCGGCGAGCAATTCGGCACGCAATTCGAGGAGGGCGCGGCGCTCGATCGGGCCGCACAACACCTCGAGATCGCCAGGGTTCGCACACAGATGCTGGTTGAGGGCGGTGCTCGCACCCAACACCGCCGCCAGGCGACCGATCAGCACCTCGCTGGAGGCCAACAGATCGAAAAGGTCACCGCGGGCCAACACCAGCTTGTTCAAACCAGTAAGTGCCAGATCTGGATCGGCGGCACCCTGCAGTTCGGCCAGAGCACGATTAATCTGCTCGGCACTGCCGTGCTTGGCCCAGGCCGCCACGAGTTCAGCCGAGGCGGCCGCGTCCGTAAAACCTAGGCGGGCCAGGCGCCCAGACTGGCTACCGATGCGGCTCACACCGGCGATGCTAGCGTCTTAGGCGTGGCCAAACCGATATCAGCTAAGGAAGTGGCGCAGTTGAAGGCCGCCGTAGCCGCTCTGATGACGGCCCCAGACCGGCCGTTACCGAAAGATCAGCTCGCTTCGGCCTGCCGGACGATCTGCCGACTACTTGCTCTGCGTTACCCCGGAGGTACTGTCGAGCTACGGGTGCCGCCCTACGCCGCCGTCCAGCTGGGCCTCGGCGAACGTGGCCGCCACACCCGCGGAACGCCACCGAATGTGGTGCAATCCGAACCCGTCAGTTTTCTCAAATTGGCTAGTGGTCAGCTCAATTGGGCCGATGCGAGTGCCCAGCATGTGGTGCAGGCCTCAGGGGTATACGCAGACCTGGCGCATCTGTGGCCGCTCCCAGAACTGACCTGATTCACCTTCGCGCCACCTGCCGCACAGCTCAGGCACAGGTTCGCCTGGGAACCAGCACAGACGCAAGCCGTACTCTGAACCTGATCGGAAGACTACGCCCGAAGAGAGTCAGTGGATGAGCAATCCTGAAGAAGTATCCGAAGTCGCCAGCCCCCACCGTCCCAAACGACGCTTGCGGTCACCAAAGACGTGGTTGATCATCGGTTTATCGCTCGTCGTGCTGGTCGGGGTGGGTATTGGCTCGTTCGTTCTGCTCAGCCCCCGACGGTCCATGGTTCCCCGCACCACCACCGCAGTGGTGACCAAGGGCACCCAGACTGCAACGGTCAGCATTGACGGCACGCTGAGCCCTCAAAAGCAGGCGAATCTGAACTTCTCGGTGTCTGGCCAGGTCACCAAGGTGTATGTCAAGGCCGGTCAGAAAGTGACCAAAGGCCAGAAGCTCGCCACCATCGACTCCTCTTCACTCACAGATGCCGTCGACTTGGCGGCAGCGAATCTGACCTCGGCAAAGGCGAACTACAGCGAAGTATCCGACTCCGGCACCAGCGCAGCTAAGAAGTCGGCAAGGGCCCAGGTTTCCTCGGCTGCCGCCTCATTGGCCAGCGCGAAGGAAGACCGGAAGGCGGCCACCGTCCGTTCGTCCATGAACGGAACCATCGCCAGTGTGGACATCAGCGTCGGTGACCAGGTCACGGGAACCAGCTCAAGCTCATCCAGCTCAGGTTCCACTCGCACGAGCTCCAGCACTTCGACCACCAGCTCCGCAGCTGAGATCGTGGTGATCGCCACTTCTGCCTGGAAACTCGAGGGCACCGTCGGTGCGGCAGACCTCTCCAGCACTAAAGCTGGCCAGTCCGCCGTGGTCACCGTCGAGTCAACTCAGCTGACCGGCAAGATATCTTCAGTGGGAATTGTCTCCACCACCACTGACAGCAACGGGGCGGCCGCATTCCCCGTCGTGGTCAACATCACCGGCACCCAGACGCACCTCTACTCAGGCACAACCGCCACAGCGTTGGTGACCACCGGCACCTACAGCGATGTCCTCACTGTCGCCACGGACGCGATCACCGGCCAAGGCGGGAAGACCATGGTGACCAAGATCGCCGGCGATGGCACCACCAGCGTGGTCGAGGTAACAGTCGGACGGACTTTCGGCGATGTCACTGAGATCAAGAAGGGCCTTTCGGAAGGCGACAAGGTCCAGATCACCGTCCGGCCCACCGCTACCTCTACCAGCGGTGCCAGCGGTGGCGGCGGCCTATTCGGCGGTGGCGGCGGTGCAGCTGCAGGCGGCGGGGGTCCCAACCAATGAGCCTGATGCTAAAGATGTCGGGCGTGCGCAAGACCTATTCGACAGGAATCGCAGAAGTTGAGGTTGAGGCACTACGCGGAGTCAACCTCGAAGTGGCGACAGGGGACTACTTCGCAGTGATGGGACCCTCGGGGTCGGGCAAGTCGACTCTGATGCACATCATCGGATGCCTGGACGTCCCCACCGCAGGAAGCTATGAACTCGACGGGGTGGACGTGAGTTCGATGAGCGAGAAGCAACTGGCCGCGGTGCGGAACCTGAAGATCGGGTTCGTCTTCCAGTCATTCAACCTCCTGGCCAGCCTCACAGCTCTGCGGAACGTCGAGTTGCCGATGGTCTACGCAGGCGTTCCCGCTGCGGAGCGTCGTGAACGAGCGTTGGCCGCACTGGACAAGGTCGGCCTGGCCCCCCGAGTCCAACACCGGCCCAACGAGATGTCTGGCGGGCAGCAGCAACGAGTCTCGGTAGCCCGGGCACTGGTCACCAATCCAGCCCTGATCCTGGCAGATGAGCCCACCGGCAACCTCGACTCCCACTCCACCGCGGAGATCCTCAACCTCTTCGATGAACTCAATGAAGCTGGCCGGACAATCGTAATGATCACCCATGAGGCCGACGTCAGCGCGAGAGCACGGCGCGTGGTCCACATCTACGACGGGCTGTTGTCCGACTCGGTGCCGACAGTAGGAGCCGCCCGATGATGCCCTGGATGGAAACCGTCCGTACCGCGATCGCGGCCCTGAATGCTCGACGGATGCGTTCCCTGTTGACGATGCTCGGCATCCTGATCGGCATCTCGGCCGTAATGCTCACCGTAGGTTTGGGTCAGGGCACTTCAGCGTCGATCACTTCTTCGATCAACTCCCTTGGCTCGAACCTGATCACCGTCAGCCCCGGCCAGACCACGTCCTTCGGTGGTCCTCGTGGAGCTGGTGGCATCGCGTCCACTTTGACCACTCAGGATGCCACGCTGCTGGCCAATCAGTCGGTCGCGCCCAGCGTCTCCGCGGTGGCACCCACAACCTCCACTTCCGGATCGCTGCAGTCAACTGAGACAACCTGGACATCGACGGTCGTCGGAACAGTGCCGGAGTGGCTGACAGTGCGCGCGCGTGCGGTTGACAGCGGCCGATTCTTCACCCAAAGCGAGCTGGATGGCTCAGCCCTGGTGGCAGTCCTGGGCTCCGACACGGCATCGGAGTTATTCAGCAGCGGTTCCGCCGTGGGTCAGACGATCAGCGTCAATGGCACGTCCTTCACCGTCATCGGAGTGCTCACCTCGGAGGGCAGCTCCATGGGTGGCAGCGGCGACGACACCGTGCTGGTACCCATGACAACCTTCGCCTCACGGCTGTCCACCTCTGCCAAGGTGAACAGCGTCTCCACCATCTATGTGCAAGCCCGAGATGAAGCAAGCCTCTCAGCTGCCTACCAGGAGGTGAAGACGGCCCTGCTCAACGCCCACGCCACAACGTCAGATAACGCTGACTTCAGTGTGAGTACCTCACAATCGTTGGTCGACACCTTGACGACCATCACCTCACTGTTGACCGTGTTGCTCGGCAGTATCGCCGGTATCTCGCTGCTGGTGGGTGGCATTGGCGTGATGAACATCATGTTGGTGTCGGTGAGTGAAAGAGTCCGTGAAATCGGCCTCCGCAAGGCGCTCGGAGCCACCCCGAAAGCCATCCAGCGTCAGTTCCTGGTCGAGGCAGGATTCCTGGGCATCCTCGGCGGACTTGCCGGTGTAGCCCTCGGCTATTTGGGGGCGGTGCTCGCGAATGCCCTCCAGAGCAGTATCACGGTCACAATCTCGGTTCCAGCGACTTTGCTGGCACTCGCGGTCTCGCTGGGCATCGGTATCGGAGCGGGAGTCTATCCCGCTTCGCGGGCAGCGAAATTGGCACCCATCGATGCACTGAGGAGTGAATGATGAGGCTCATCAAGAACCGGCGCTTTCGCGCCGTCCTGGCCGCTGCGGCTGTATTGGCGGTGGTAGCTGCCGTTGGCATCAACGTGGCCAACTCGGCCTCGGCAACCAGCGATCAATGGATCACTGCGACCAGCGCCACCGGAGACGTCACCCAGACCTTCACCGCGACGGGCAGCATCACCCGCAAGAACACCTCTGCGGCCGCCTTCGTCGCCAACGGAACGGTGAATGAGGTCCTAGTGTCTGTGGGCGATGAGGTCAGCGCAGGTGATGTGTTGGCAACCGTCGACACCCGCTCGTTCAAGCTCGCCGTGCTCCAAGCCCAAACCTCAGTCGCGCAAGCTGAGCTCACTCTTTACAACGCCAGGCATCCGAGTAGTTCGACCGGCTCGACCAAGTCGGCAAGCACCAAGTCAACCTCCCCTGGTGCCAGCTCATCAGGCTTGACTACGGTGAGCCTTGATCTTGCCGGCCTCAACGCCGCGGTGACGCGAGTGAACACCGCAGTAACTGACGAGGCCAAGGTCTGCGAACCCATCCTCGCCTGGATCAATGCGGACGTGACAGGGACGACCGCCAAGGCGGCCTCCAAGGATCCGACTTCGGCCAGCAGTTCGACTTCGGGGAGCAGCGAACCAACGGCTTCAGCTCCCAGCGCTGAAGCAAGTGCCACTGCTGCCGCGACGGCCACGGCCAAGCAATTGTCCACCGTCAAAACGCTATCCACCGCGGGCGAGCCGTCGGAAGCTGATTTGAAAGCGTGCGCCACGGCCCGGGTGGAGATCACTGCAGCCAACGGCCAACTCCAGGCGTTGATGGCTGCCATTAACAAGTCCGCCGGCGCACCCTCAGGTGGGGGCAGCACTCCAGGCGCGGGTTCGGGTGGCACTTCGACAAAGGTCAGCAAGGCATCAGTGGCCTCAGCCAAGGCCTCTCTGCTCAAGGCCAATCAGCAGCTGCAAAGTGCCGAGAGTGACCTCGCGGACGCTGAGCTGATCTCCCCAATCTCAGGCACCGTCGGAACTGTGGGCCTGAGCAAGGGCGACGCTTCGTCCTCAGGCACCATCACCATCATCGGCACTGGGACCGCGCTGCTCAGCATCGAAGTTCCACTGAAGACTCGCAGCTCGCTGGCAGTCGGTGCGACAGCAACTGTCAGCCCGTCTGGTTCCACGACTTCACTGAGCGGCAAGGTAACCAACATCAACCACCTGCAGACCAGCGGCACCAGCGGCGACTCGCTGACCTACACCACCACCGTCTCGGTGTCCGATCCTGGCGGTCGTCTGGCCAGCGGCGCCAAGGCCTCAGTGGAAATCCCGGTGGGATCAGTCACCGGTGTTGTCACTGTGCCAGCATCAGCGGTTACTCCGACCGGCACTGGCACCGGAACGGTCAAAGTAATGGCCAGCGGCTCGCAAACCCCAACCACCACCGAGGTCAAGACCGGCTTGGTTGGTGGCGGAGTCGTGGAGATCACTGAAGGGTTGACCGCCGGTCAAGTGGTGGTGTTGGCCGACACGACTGCAGCAATCCCGTCGGCGTTCAGCGATCGGAGTACGTCTTCGTCCTCGGCATCTGCGACGGCCAAGTCGTCCACGACTGCGAGCCCGGCAGCCACACCCTCGGCGACCGCCTCGAAGTAGACGCATCAGAAGGTCTTCGCCCAGCATTTGAGCTGGCCGAAGACCTTCTGACGATTCTGAGCTCTGTCGGCGCCAGAGCCGACCAGCAAACACCGCGACTCTGGGTCCGCCCGCGCCGAAGGTGACGCCTGCATCGCAGGGCCTGCCGGTTCGCGTCATCGAAATACTGCCTGTCGGCGGCTTCGGACAAAAGGTGCGGGTCCGTCGAGATGCACCCCTGCAACCTCGACGGACCCACTCGTCGGCATGAGGTGAGGAGTTGTCCGCCCCCCGCGGAACTCACCCCTCGCGTCACTGGAGCCGATTAGGCCACAGCCGACCAGTACCCATTCAACTCCATCGGGGGGGAATTCCGCAGCCCTTCCAGCCAAAACACAGCCGATTCTTGGACAAGCCGCGCTCGTTACAGGGTGGGCAGCGAGTGATTGAGCTCCCATTCGGTGACTTCACTGCGGTAGGACTCGTACTCGGCCTTCTTGTTCCGCAGGAAGAACTCGAACACGTGCTCGCCAAGAGTGTCGGCCACGAGCTGTGAGCCCTCCATCAGATCGATGGCGTTTCCGAGGCTTCGCGGCAACGGATCGATGCCCAGCGACTGCCGCTGCCGATCGGTCAGGCTCCACACATCGTCCTCGGCACCTTCGGGTAGCTCCAACTCGTTCTCGATGCCTGACAGTCCCGCGGCCAGCACCATCGCGTAGGCGAGGTACGGGTTGGCCGCCGCATCGATCGAGCGCAGCTCGACCCGTGCTGAAGCACCCTTGTTGGGCTTGTACATCGGCACCCGCACCAGTGCGGAGCGGTTGTTGCGTCCCCAACAGATATAGCTGGGAGCTTCTGCTCCAGCAACCAGCCGCTTGTAGGAGTTCACCCACGGGTTGGTGACTGCGGTGATCTCGCCTGCGTGCTTGAGCAGGCCGGCGATGAACTGCCGTCCAGTCTTGGACAGGTGGTACTCCGCGCTGGCGTCGTAGAAGGCGTTCTTGTCGCCCTCGAACAGCGAAACGTGAGTGTGCATGCCCGAACCTGGGTGATTGGTCAGCGGCTTGGGCATGAAGGACGCGAAGAGGTTCTGCATCACCGCGACCTCCTTGATCACCACCCGGAAGGTCATGATCGCGTCGGCCATGGTGAGCGCGTCGGCATAACGCAGGTCAATCTCCTGCTGGCCGGGGCCGCCCTCGTGATGACTGAACTCGACCGAGATGCCCATCTGCTCAAGCAAAGTGATCGCCTGGCGGCGGAAGTCGGCACCGGGACTGGTGGTGGTGTGGTCGAAGTAGCCGGACTGATCGGCCGGGATCGGCACCTGGCCGGGCACGATCGGCTGCTTGAACAGGTAGAACTCGATCTCGGGGTGGGTGTAGTAGGTGAACCCCATGTCGGAGGCCTTCTTCAGCGTCCGCTTGAGCACATAACGCGGATCAGCGAAGGACGGAGCGCCATCAGGAAGGCGAATGTCGCAGAACATCCGAGCGGTGCCCTGGCTGGAACCGCGCCACGGGAGCAACTGGAAGGTCGACGGGTCGGGATGGGCCACCATGTCGGATTCGTAAACTCGGGCGAAGCCCTCGATCGCGGAACCGTCGAACCCGATGCCCTCGCTCAGCGCGCCTTCAAGCTCGGCCGGAGCGATGGCCACGGACTTCAGGAACCCGAGCACATCGGTGAACCACAACCGGACGAAGCGAACGTCCCGCTCCTCCATGGTGCGAAGCACGAATTCGGTCTGCTTATCCATGCGATCAGTCTGCCCGCGCGCATGTTTCAGTCTGGTTACAACTTGCCCGGCTGGCGCCTTAAAACCCAACTGATCCGAGCTGCCGATGAGTTGCGGCTGCCGGATCGCTCGCGCCGATCAGTCCCGATCTTCACCGCCGCCGTCTTCGTCCCACTCTTCATTGCGCCACGCGATCCGCTCCAGCGCGTGCTCAGCGTCCTCGCGGGACTCATAGGGACCGAGCCGATCAATAGCCTTGCAGCCCTCGTAGGGTTCGACCGCATGGTGCTTCACGCAGTAATACCAAGACCCCTGCATCATGGCTCCTCCTCATCGAGTTCGGCCTGAGACCCAAGAACTATGATCACCTGCGTGACCGCAGTGAAGCCATACCCAGTAACGCCCGAACGCCCAGTACCCGCGGCCATTCCGCGTCCGGCCTACGTCGGCAGGCAGCGGCCGGAGGGCTACACCGGTTCCCATGTGCAGACCCCCGAGACCATCGCCAAGATGGCCGTGGCCGGACGGATCGCCGCCCAGGCACTGGCCGCCGGTGCCGCGATCATTGCGCCGGGCGTGACCACCGACGAGATCGACGTCGTGGTCCACGACTTCCTCATCGACAACGGCGCCTACCCCTCGACTCTGGGCTACCGAGGTTTCCCGAAGGCATGTTGCACCTCCGTCAACGAGGTTGTCTGTCACGGCATCCCCGACGCCCGTCCACTTCACGACGGCGACCTACTCAAGATCGACGTCACCGCTTTCATCGACGGCGTCCACGGCGACAACTGCGCCACCTACCCGGTCGGCACGGTGGATGAGGAATCCCGGCTGCTGGCCGAGCGCACCAAGGAGGCGATGGAGCGCGGCATCCGCGCGGTTCGTCCGGGGCGCGAAATCAACGTGATCGGCCGAGTCATCCAGTCCTACGCCAAGCGGTTCGGCTACGGCGTGGTGCGCGACTACACCGGCCATGGCGTGCACAGCGCATTTCACTCCGGCCTAGCGATTCCGCACTTCGATCAGCCCGAATACAACGAGGTGATGGAGGTCGGAATGACCTTCACCATCGAACCGATGCTAGCTCTTGGCGATTACCGCTCCCACGTCTGGGAGGACGGCTGGACCGTGGTCACCAACGACGGCAGCAGGGTCGCTCAGTTCGAGCAGACCCTGCTAGTTACCGAAGAGGGCGCGAAGATTCTCACCATTATTTGACCATTTCGGTATTTCACAAGGGAATTTGCGTACAGTGAAAGTAGTTCGCGCCTCTTGCCCCCCGAGTCTTACCCCAAAAGAGGAACCCCCGCGAAGTGGGCTCCGCCAGGTCCGACCCCCCGATTTGGCCTGGCTGGGCCGAGGGTCCTCGTTCACGGGTTCGCGGAAGCGAGCACCGTGTTCGAGGTGGGGACGAGTCGGCCTGTAAGCCGGATTCTGTGGCCCCGTGGGGCCGGTGATCATCCATCTGCGGCGGTTGTTGCCAACCGCCTTCGCCGTCGCCGGCGTGCGACCTACCCGGACACCTCGCGCGAGCAGCGCTCAAACGGTGTCCGCAGGCCTGTGAGGGCCCTTCTTGGTCTTGCTCCGGGTGGGGTTTACCGAGCCACTCCAGTCACCTGGAGTGCGGTGGTCTCTTACACCGCCGTTTCACCCTTACCCCGCTTGCGCGAGGCGGTCTGTTCTCTGTGGCACTATCCCGCGGGTCACCCCGGGTGGGCGTTACCCACCACCCTGCTCTGAGGAGTCCGGACTTTCCTCGACTTGCGCCGCGATCACCCGGCCGACTCGTCCGGGTCCAGACTATCGAACACCGCCGGGGTGTGCGGCATCGCTGCGGGCGGGCGGGCCCACGGTGGTTCCCAGGATGATCGCGGCAGGGCTGCCGACAGCCGTCGCGGCTGATCGAGCTGCCCGCAGGGTCGCCGCACAGTCGGCTCGCAGCTCACCGCCGGCACAGCCGAATCAGCCGCACCAGGCGCATCGGCCTCAGCTGCGGGTTCGCCGCCCAGAATTGGGTCGGCGCAGCCTCCGCTTCGTCCACCCGTCCGGCCAACTGCCAGCCGGTGCCAGCCAACCATCCAGTCAGCATCTCCAAGCTGGGCCGCGACCGCCACGGCTCCCCCGACCGGCCGGCACTCGCACTGACTGCTGCCGCATAGGCGCCGCCGACGCTGTCGGTTTCTTCGACGGGCAGCATGGCATCGAAGACCAGCTCCGAACCCGGCGCCAAGCCAGCCATCCTGGCCAGTAACGTCCGGTTCTGCGACGGCTCCAGGCACATGCTCAAGCCGAGTGCCACCACCAGCGCCCCACGAGCCAGATCCAGCCCGGCATCGGCCAGGGCTGGCAGGGGATCATCAGCCAGGTCGATGGGCACGGCCACCGCCTCGTCATCAAGGTGCGCTTGAGCGAACAACGAAGCACGCCAGGCCAGCACGCCAGGCCGATCAACCAGCCACACCCGCGACTGTTCCTCGGTGCCACGGTAAACCGAGGTGTCCAATCCGGCGCCGAGAAGCACGCACTGGTCCAGCCCACCGGCGCGCAGCGCGGCCCAGGCGAAGCTGGCTCGGATCACAGCTGAGACCCGAGCTGCGGCCAGTACCGGCTCGTTGGGAAACTTCCGCTGGAAGTCCAGCGGTGAGGGCTCGAACAGTGAGCACACAGCCCTCGCGTCCGAATCGCTGAGCAGGTGTGGAGGGCTGTCGACCTCTTCATGGGCGGCCCGGGCCGTGGCAGACATCAGCGCGGTGGCTGAGGGCAGGGCATTGTTGGGTGCATTCACTTCAATTAACTATCACCAGGTGCGGCCAGGTGGAAATCGGGAACGGGCCGGTTCAGGTCTTCTTTGTGGCTACGACAGGCTCCTCCACCGTGCCCGACCACCCAGCCACGGTCCCTGAGCCTGCTGAAGGGGACCGCCCGAGTTCGCCGAATCCGACCCGCCTACTCGGTCATCCACCCCACCCGGACACCTTCAGAGCAGGCGGAACTCCACCTCACCAGAAACCAGATCGGCAGCGGTCAGGGTTGCCTTGACCTGCTGCCCCAGAACCAGCCGGACGCCGCGCAACCGAGCTTCCACCGCCGGATCGGCCAACTGCAAGGTGCCCTCGTCATCCTCGTCGTTGACCGAGATCACCACCCCCTCGAAGCTCTGGCCGAGTCTCGGAGCCAGCACCAGCGCCTCCACCAAGTCGAGGGTGCCACGCTCGAACTTGTTGGTCCGGCGCCCAGTCTCAGCCATCAGCCCTGGCAGCTCCGGCAGCCCGGCCAACGCCCAATCGGGCACTGGTGAGCCGGCGCAGATGGCCACGCACACCTCGCCGCCGTAGCGGTCCACCAGGCGGCGCAGCGGCGCAGTCACATGCGCGTAGGGTGCCGCGATCGCCCCGTGCGCAGGCAGTTCGGGAAGCACACCGTTGAACGCCTGATAGCCGGCGCCCCGGAACAAGGCAGTGCAGGAGTTCAGCATTGCGGCCTGGGCAGGCACCCGGGCATCCAGACTGCGCACGAAGTCGGGGTAACCCTGAGCATGCGGCCAGCTGATCCCCAGTGCCTGGGCGGTGCGACGCAGCCGGTCGATCGAAGGCTCCCTGGCTGGTGGCAGGGTGCGCAGCAGGCCGACCCCCGCCTTCAGCATCAACTGCGCTGCGGCCATGCCGGTGTTCAGGGAGAGCTGAGCGTTCCAGTCCTCGATGGGCAGCGACGCCCGGTAGGCCAACGACCAGTTATCGCCCTCGGCGACCACTTCCTGTTCTGGCACCGAGAGGCTTACCCCGCCCCGGGCCGCCTCGCGGTCGCGCAGCAGAGTGCCGATGGTGCGCAACAGTTCGAGCTGTTCACTGCCCTGGCCGGACTCCAGCGCAGCCTGTGCCGTGCCGTAGTCGAGCCTGGCTCGGCTCCGCACCAGGGCCCGAGCCACCTTGGCCGAGCTGAGCTGGCCCTCGGCGTCCAGTTCCAACTCCCAGACCAACGCCGGACGCACCTGGTCGGGCAACAGGCTGGCCGCACCTTCGCTCAACACCAGCGGATGCAACGGCAGCCGCCGATTGGGCGCATAAATGGTCTCGCCGCGGCGATGTGCCTCGACATCGATCCGTCCGCCGGGAGCGACGAAACTGGCCACGTCGGCGATCGCGTAACGCACCAGGTAGCCGCTGCCCAGCCGGGAAAGGTGGAAGGCCTGGTCCAGATCGACCGAGCCGGCAGGGTCGAGGGTGACGAACTCGATGTCGGTACGGTCCGGGAGTCCCGGGGTAGCACGGGCGGCTACCTGCTCGGCCTCGGCCAAGACCTCAGCAGGAAAGTCGGACGCCACGCCCAGACGATCACGCAGGCGGCGAAGGCCCTCGGCCAGAGCCGGCGGCTCGTCGCTGATCGCAACCTTGGGGCCAGGCATTTCAGGCTCGGTTCGAACGAAGTTTCGGCTTGCCGTCCAAAGCTGCATTGACCAGCGAATCAGCGGCCTTGTTCTGCTCCCGCGGCACCCACGTCCAACGCACCCGCTGCGGGCGCAGCCGCTGGACCTGCCCAGCCAATGGCTTGAGGTCAGGATGCTTGATCTTCCAACGACCCGCCGACTGCTCAATCACCAGTTTGGAATCCATCCGCACCTCCACTTCGGCGGCTGGGTCAATGGCACGAGCCATCTCCAACGCGGCGATCAGGCCGGAGTATTCGGCGAAGTTGTTGGTGGCCACGCCGAGCGTGCGACCCTCGGAGTCGAGCAGATCCCCCGCCTCATCACGTACCAGCGCTCCGTAGGCTGCCGCGCCCGGGTTTCCCCGGGAACCGCCATCGGCCTCCACTATCAGTTTGCGTCGTGACTCGGGTTGCTCAGGCACGTCGACATCGAAAATGGACGGGCCGCCCTGCGGGAGTCTCGGCGCGCGAGCCATCAGGCCTGCATTGCGGCAGGCCGCACCAGCACCCGCTCGCACTCCTCGCAGCGCAGCACTTCGTCGGCAGCCTTCGCGGCATATTCGGCCAACGCGCTGGCAGTGATTTCCAATTGGCAGCCCGAGCAGCGCCGTCCCTTGAGCTCGGTGGCACCGAGGCCTCCGGCCTTGACCCGAATTCGGTCGTAGAGCACCACCAAATCCGCTGGCAGCTCAGCGGAAATTCCGGCGCGCGCCGTGGTGTGGCTGGCGATCTCGGCATCCAGCTGAGCAGTCTGCTCGTCACGGGAGGCGATGACTGCCCGGATCGAGTGCTCCAATTCGCTGAGTTGCTCGGCGAGCCCAGTCTCTTCAGAACCTGCCGATTCGAGCTGCTCCATCGCCTCGAGCTCAGCGTCCTCCAGGTCGGAGATGCGCTTGCCCAGGTGATCGATCTCATCGCCCAAAGCCGCGAAGCCGCGCGGATCGGTGACCAACCCATCGTCGCGGCGCTTGATGTCGCGGGCCAGGCGCTCCCGCACCGGCACCAGGTCTGACTCGGCCTTTTCGACTTCGAGCTTCAGGTCGCCAAGGCGGGTGCGAACCCCAATCAAGGAGGCGGCCAGCTTGACTCGTCCAGCCTTGCCGTCGGCAATCACGGCGTGCTCGGGCAGCGCAGTCTTGCGATGGTTGAGCTGGGCGATCGCGGTGTCCTCGGCCTGTAGGTCGAGTAGCCGCAGCTGTGCCGAAGCGGCAGCCTTCATCTGGGCCTCCTGAAGTTGTGAACACCGACTCTACTGGCGATCCATCAATATGTGGGTGCTGCGACCGGACGCAACCCGGCCTCGCCATCGAACCATCAGAAGGAGGGTTGCCAGGTCTGGACGTGTCTCCGCAACCCAGCCTTCGATGGAAGCCACCGCCGGCCAGCGGTGCGGTCCGCGATGGCCGCCGTGACGGCGAATCAGGCGAGGCCGGGATAGCATCATCGTCATGAGCAGCGAATCGCAGCCGAAGCTCCCGAACCGGCAGACCCCGTTCTCAGGCGCATTTGCCGAGTTCATTCCGACGGGGTGGGCGCCTTATCCCGACGAGATGCCGCCAGCGCTGCCCGCCTCCGAACCGGCAGCCAAACGCCGCGCCGAACTTGCAGCCGCCTACCCGGGAATGCGGCTGGTCATTCCGGCCGGCGGGCTGAAGGTCCGCGCCAATGACACCGACTTTCGCTACCGTCCGCATTCGGCCTTCGCTTGGCTCACCGGCCTGGGTGGGGATCGCGAGCCTGATGCCATCCTGGTGATCGAACCGGACGCCGAGTCCACGCTCTATTTCAAGCCCCGCGCCCCGCGCACCGATCCGGAGTTCTACGCCGATTCCCGCTACGGCGAGATGTGGGTCGGCACCCGCGAATCCCTGGAAGAGATGAGCGCGCTCACCGGACTGCGTTGTGCCCCGATCGCCGGCGTCCAGGCCGCGATGGCCGCTGACCTGCCCGGAGTTGAGGTACGACTGCTCCGCGAGGCCGACCCCGATCTGAGCCTGCTGCTGGATGCCTACCGGATGCGGGCAGGGGTCTCGGTTGAAGAAGCCAACGCTGCCGATGGCGCGTTCGCGGTGGCGCTTTCTGAAGCCCGCCTGGTCAAGGACGCCTTCGAGTTGGCCGAGCTGCGCCAGGCCTGTGCCGACACCGCGGTCGGTTTCGAGGCCGTGGTGGCCGATTTACCCGAGGCAATTCGCCGTGGTCGCGGCGAGCGCTGGGTGGAAGGCGTGTTCGGCCTGTACGCCCGGCATGCGGCCAACGCGATCGGCTACGACACCATCGCCGCGTCCGGCGATCACGCGAACACCTTGCACTGGATCCGCAACGACGGGGACATCCATTCCGGCGACCTGCTGCTGATGGACGCCGGCGTTGAGGCCGAATCGCTCTACACCGCCGACATCACCCGCACCCTGCCGGTCTCGGGCAGGTTCTCCCCTGCCCAGCGCCAGGTTTACAACGCGGTGCTCGAGGCCCAGGCGGCCGGCTTCGCCGCAGCCAAGCCGGGCAATAGATTCTCCGACGTGCATGCCGCCGCGATCGCTGTGGTTGCCAAGTACCTCCAGGAGTGGGGCCTGCTGCCGGTCACCGCAGCCGAATCGCTGAACCCGGTGACCGGCGGGCACCACCGCCGCTGGATGGTGCATGGCACGTCCCACCATCTCGGCCTGGACGTCCACGACTGCGCCCAGGCTCGCACCGAGAACTACCGCGACTCCGTCCTCAAGCCAGGCATGGTGATCACTGTGGAGCCGGGCATTTACTTCAAGGCCACCGACCTGTTGGTTCCCGAGGAGCTGCGCGGCATCGGCGTCCGCATTGAGGACGACATCGTGATCACTGAGACGGGCTGCGAAATCCTTTCGTCCCACCTTCCCCGCGACCCGGACGCCGTGGAAGCTTGGATCGCCGAAATCTGGGCCCGGTAACCCACCACCTCATCGCGGGTACCCCGGCCGCTTAGTCGCCGAAGTTTCGGCGGCGAAGTGGCGTTTCGGAGGCGCTGCCGACTGAGCGGATCCATGACTGGGCAGCCAGCCGGAATTGCGGGCTGGAATCCATGTCGGCGAAGGGGCTCCCAGCTCTAGAGTTCTCCCGGGATCGCAGTCGGAAGAGCGACCCAATATGAGCTCAAAGGTGAAGGAATCGCTATGTCAGATCCGAAACAGACCAAGGTGGTGTTGGACGAGTCCCAGATGCCTACGCACTGGTACAACATCGTTGCCGACCTGCCGACTCCCCCGCCGCCGCACCTGCACCCTGGTACGCAGCAGCCGCTGGTCCCCGCCGACCTTGAGCCGCTGTTCCCGATGGGGCTGATCGAGCAGGAGGCGTCCACCGAGCGCTGGATCGAGATTCCTCAAGAGGTGCACGACATTTACCGGCTGTGGCGGCCGTCCCCGTTCTACCGGGCGCGCCGGCTGGAGCAGGCGCTGGGCACCACCGCCAAGATCTACTACAAGTACGAGGGCGCTTCGCCGGTCGGCAGCCACAAGACCAACTCGGCCGTGGCGCAGGCCTACTTCAACAAGGTCGCCGGACGTACCCGTCTGACCACCGAGACCGGTGCGGGCCAGTGGGGTTCGGCGCTGGCTTTCGCCACTCAGATTTTCGGGCAGAGCTGTGACATCTGGCAGGTTCGCTCCTCCTACGAGGGCAAGCCCTACCGCCACTTCCTGATGGAGACCTTCGGCGCAAGGGTCGTGGCCAGCCCCTCGGAGTTGACTGAGGCCGGGCGCGCGATTCGTGAGCAGTTCCCCGATACCACCGGGTCGCTGGGCATGGCGATTTCGGAGGCCGTCGAGGCCGCTGCCAAGGACCCCAACGCCAGCTACTCCCTTGGTTCAGTACTCAACCATGTCATGCTGCACCAGACAGTGATCGGCCTGGAAACGCTGAAGCAGTTGGAAATGTTCGACGAAGGCGCACCCGACTACCTGTTCGCTTGCGCTGGCGGCGGCTCGAACCTGGCCGGCATCAGCTTCCCGTTCGTTCGGGAGAACCTGGAAGGCCGGGCGTCCACCAAGATCGTGGCGTGTGAGCCGAAGGCTGCGCCGTCGCTGACCGAGGGCGAATACAAGTACGACTTCGGCGACACTGCGCATCTGACGCCGCTGCTGAAGATGTACTCGCTCGGGCCGGACTTCGTACCCGATCCGGTGCATGCCGGCGGCCTGCGCTACCACGGAATGTCACCGCTGGTCAGCCACTGCTACCACGAGGGCCTGATTGACGCGATCGCCGTCGGCCAGCTCGAGGCATTCGAGGCCGGGGTGCTGTTCTCCCGCGCCGAGGGCATCGTGCCGGCCTCGGAGTCCAACCACGCCATCGCCGGGGCGATCCGCCAGGCCAAGGCTGCGACCGAGGCCGGGGAGTCACCGGTGATCGTGATCGGGGTCTCCGGCTCCGGCCAGCTCGACTTGCCGGCCTACGCCGAGTTCCTGGCCGGCAACATGGCAGACAGCTGAGTTACTGCTCCGGGGGCTGGTCGGGTTTCGGCTCGGCCAGCCCTTGGCTTTCGCCGCCGGAGGGTGGCGCCGCCTCGGGCGTCACTGCTGGCTGCGGAGCCGCCTGGTATCCCGACGGAGCCGCCGGCGGGTAAGCCGACGGCGCCGGCGCCGGATAGCCGGACGGATCGGCCGGTGGGTAACCAGATGGGTAGCCCTGCCCGTAGCCGGAATAGTTGGGTTGGACCGGGTACTGCGGCGGCACAAACAAGGCCGCCCTGGCGCCGGGCATGGTGGCCACGAGTTGGCGAGCCATCGCCACCACTTTGTGCTCGGCGAGGATCTCGTACTTGGTAGCCACGGTCTGGCTGACCGAGGTGAAGTCGCGCCGTCCCCGACCCATCAGGTGTGCAAACACCGAGATCACCACACCGATGATCAGGCCCATCGACAAGGCGTAGGCAAGCAGCACGAAGATATTCTCGGCCGGCTGCAGGAACCACATCAGCATCGCCACCAACAATCCAGTGGTGACGCCGTTCTGCAGCCCGGCGCCCAACACTGTCATCCAGGTGCGCCGGCCGAGCACTCGTTCAACGGAGCGCAGCTCAGTGCCGACGATGCAGAGGTTTTCGACCGGGAAGCGGGAGTCGGCCAGGAAATCGACCACCTTCTGGGCTTCCTCGTAGGTGTCGTATACCCCAACCGTTTGTGGATAGTCGAGCTGGAACAGGTTGCTCATCCTCGACGCTGGGATCGGAGTCATTCGGATACCTCCATGCCGGCTGCCCGGCCTCGAGCCAGGATCGCTGCGGCCAGCTTCACTCCGGCCTCATCAACCATCTCTTCATCAACCACGATGGCGCCAACCGCGCCGTTGGCGGCATCGGTGGCCTTCGAATAGGCGGCCATGATTCGCTGCGCCCGCTCAAAGTCGGCAGGCTTGGGTGAGAATATCTCGTTCCCGGCCTCCACCTGATCTGGATGCAGCACCCACTTGCCGTCATAACCAAGCGCGGCGCTGAGCTCTGCTGAGCGCCGGAAGCCGTCCAGGTCACGGATGGCGACGTAGGGGCCATCAATGGCCTGCAGCCCGTGCGCACGGGCAGCGACCAGGATCGACATCAGCACATGGTGGAAGGCGTCGGCCGGGTAGCCCTGTGGCTGAGCGCCGACATTCAACCCGCCCATGCCGAGGCTGGCCATAAAATCACCGGGCCCGAACACAAGGGACGCCAGCCGCGGGCTGGCCGCAGCGATTTCGGCGACATGCAATAAGCCCAACGCGTCCTCGATCTGGGCCTCAATGCCGATCCGTCCCACCGGCAGGCCGGCGTTGTGCTCCACCTGGGTCAACAGCAGGTCGAGGGCCTTGATCTCAGCGGCCGAGGTGGTCTTGGGTAAGACCAGCGCGTCAATTCTGGCCCCGGCGCCGCTGACCACCTCGATCACATCGGCGTAGGTCCACGGGCTCTCCCAACCGTTCACCCGGACGGTGACCAGGCCGGCCAAGAATCCAGCGCCGAAATCGAGGGCCGCGACGATCCTGGCGCGGGATTCGACCTTCACCGCAGGCGCGACGGCGTCCTCCAGATCGAGGAACAGCCCGTCCACATCAAGGGTGCGGGCCTTCTCGATGAATCGATCCGACGACCCCGGGACGGCAAGGATGGTGCGGCGGGGAACTGCGCGGCTGGTTTCGCTCACTCCTCCACCCTATTCCAGGACCGGTGCACAACCTGAGGGATGGGCATCAGTTCGCCGTGCCCTTCGGCACCCCAAAGACGACTGAACGTGTCGAAGCCACAGCACAGCCAGTCCCTTCGCCAAGCTCAGGGAGCTTCGCAGAACTCAGTTGACCGGAGTGAGGCCCAACTGCTTGCCCGCCAACCGTGGCTTGCGGGCGGACAGACGCTCGGCCAGGGCCAGCAGCACTGCGGCAGCCGGACGGGACGGGTCGGTGGCCACCAGCGGCATGCCCTCGTCGCCACCGGCAGCAAGAGCCGGATCCATCGGCACCTCGGCCAGCAGCGGCACGTCATAGCCGAGCCGGGTGGTCAAAGTGCCCGCAACCTCCGCGCCACCACCGCTGCCGAACACATCGACGCGATGAGTCTTCTCGCAATGCGGGCAGACAACGTCGAGGTAGGCCATGTTCTCGATCACGCCGATCACCAACTGGTTCAGCATCGAGGCCATGGTGCCGGCCCGTTCAGCCACCTCCGCAGCGGCCTGCTGCGGGGTTGTGACCACGATCACCTCGGCATTGGGTAGCTTCTGGCCCAGCGAAAGGGCCACATCGCCGGTGCCCGGCGGAAGATCGACGATCAGGAAGTCCAGGTCGCCCCAGTAGACGTCGGCGAGGAACTGCTGCAGCGCACGATCCAGAATCGGCCCGCGCCAGGCGATCACCTGATCGCGGCTCTCCTTCATCATGCCGATGCTGATCACCTTCAGCCCCATGGTGGGCACCGGCATGATCATGCCTTCGACCACGGTGGGGCCAGCCTCCATCAGCCCCAGCATCTGCGGAATCGAGTGGCCGTAAATGTCGGCGTCCAGGACGCCGACGCTGCGTCCCTGGGAGGCCAGGGCCATGGCCAGGTTGACCGTCACCGAGCTCTTCCCCACCCCGCCTTTGCCGGAGGCGACCAGTAGCACCTGGGTTCGGGATTCGGGCTTGGCGAACGGAATATCGCGATCCTCTTGGCCGCCGCGCAGCTTGCGCTTCAACGCAGCCCGCTGTTCGTCGTTCATGCTCGACATGGTCAGCGACAGCCCCGTGACTCCAGGAACTCCGGTCACCTTGGCCCGCACGTCGGCCTCGATGGTGTTGGCCATCGGGCACCCGGTGATGGTTAGCAGCACGGTGATCGCCGCTGCTCCGTCCGCGTCGACCGCCACTGATTCGACCATGTCCAGATCAGTGATCGGGCGGTGGATTTCGGGATCGATGACGGTGGCCAGCGCAGCGTTGATGGCGGCTTCAAGTTCGGCAGACATGGGCATTACCTTAGTCAGGCAATCCGGACGTAGCGAACTGAGCGAGTGCGCTTCGAAGTACCTCGATCAACCGCTAGGCGGTCTTCTCGTCCTCGCCCTCGGGCTGAAGCTCGGCGAGCAGCTCGCGCAACTCGGAGCGGATGAAATCGCGGGTGGCGACATCGTTCATCCGCATCCGCAGGCTGGCGATCTCGCGCGCCAGAAAGTCCATGTCGGCCCGGGACTGGGTGGCCACTTCGCGGTCGTGTTCCAAGCTCACCCGGTCGCGAGCCTCCTGCCGGTTCTGGGCCAGCAGGATCAGCGGAGCGGCGTAGGACGCCTGCAGCGACAGCGTCAGGGTGAGGAACATGAACGGCCACGGATCGAGCGGCTTGGCCATGGCCAAGTTCAACGCCAGCCAGCCGATAATCAGCAGGGTCATCCAGAACAGGAAGCCAGCGGTGCCCATCAGCCGAGCGAACGACTCGGCAAAACTGCCGAAGGTGTCCTGATCCATCCGCATCCGCGGAAGCCACTCACTGCGACGGCGCCCCGGGGTATCGAGACGGTTCTTGTCAGCCATCGTTCACCTCCAACTCCAGCCGATCCAGCTGAACCCCGCGCCAGTCACTGGGCAGGATGTGGTCGAGCACGTCATCAACGGTCACCGCGCCGAGTAGGCGCCGGTCAGCGTTCACCACCGGAGCGCAAACCATGTCGTAAGTGGCGAAATACCGGCTCACCTGGGCGATGTTGCTCTGTGGGGTGAGTGGAGCGATGTCGGGGTCGATCAGCCCGGCCACGAGTGCGGACGGAGCCTCGCGCAGCAGCCGCTGAATGTGCACCGCCCCTAGATACCGGCCGGTCGGGGTATCCAGCGGGGTGCGGCAGACGAACGCCAGCGCTGCCATCGCCGGGGTCACCTCCTCCTGGCGCATTTGAGCCAAGGCGTCGGCAACCGTGGCGTCCACGCCCAGGATCACTGGTTCGGGGTTCATCAGGCCACCTGCGGTGGCGGCGCCGTAGCCCAGCAGGGTACGGACATCGCGAGCGTCCTCAGGCTCCATCCGCGCCAGGATGTTCTCGGCCATGCCGGGTTCCAGTTCGGCGATCAGGTCGGCGGCGTCGTCTGGGTCCATCTCTTCCAGCACGTCGGCGGCACGTTCGGTGTCCAATGAGGCGATCACGTCAACCTGCTCGTCTTCGGGCAGTTCTTCCAGCGCCTCGGCCAAACGGTCGTCATCCATCGCCTTGACCACGTTGGCGCGCAGCAGCGGATCCATGTCGTGCAGCTCACGAGCCACATCGGCGGCCTTCAGCTCACTCAAACGCATAGCCTGCTGCTCAGCATCGCGCGGCGCGGCCAGCTCGATGAAGTCGGGCACCTCTGACCAGTCAACGATGGTCACATGCGGTCGCTGGAAGGGGCGTCGCGCCACTTGGCGCAGGGCCACCTCGGCCAGCTCCCAGTCCCGGGCGCGAGTGCGTTGAATGGCCACATCGAAGATGGTTTCCGCAGCGGTGGCGGCCACTCTCTGCACCGTCCGGTCGAAGAGGGTCGCGGCCACCAGCACCTCGCGCTCACGGGCTTCGAAGCTGCGGGTGTTCACCAGCCCCGACACGATCACCTGGTTGGGGTCGATCGAGTGCACCCGATCCATCGGGAAGAAGATCCGCCGGTGCGCGAATAGCTCAACCACCAGGCCTTTCACCTTGGGTGATCGGTGCCCGGAACGATTCTGGATGACAACGTCTTTCACCTTGCCCACCTGCTCGCCGTTGGGGTCGAGCATGGGCAGCCCCTTGATCCGGGAAACAAAGATCGATGAAGTCGCACTCACGCGCTGAGGCTACCGCTTCAACGTGTCGGATTTGGGCTAACGACTTGGGGCCGTGTCCGGCACTTGGCCTAGGTGGCCTCAGCGTCGAAGGCGAACACGAGCCTCGGCTCGGGGTCCGCGGTGATCTCGGTCTTGAACTCCGCGACCGTCTCGGTAACCGAGGTGCGGACGCTGTCGACCTCGGCCCGCACCGGATCGAGCAGGGTTGAGGTGAGCATCGCCTTGGGGTTCAGGTCGCTCAGATTCAGCTCGGCGAACTCCGGCCCCAGCTCCTCACGCAGTTTCCCTTGGGCGTCATTGGCGATATTGCGGACGTAGTTGAGCACTCGAGCCGCCTTGCGAGCCAGCTCGGGCAGCTTCTCCGGCCCAAAGATGATGACGGCGAGCACCACCAAGATGATGAACTCAGGTGCGTTGATGTCGAACATGGCCGGGCAGCTACCGTGACTACAGCCCGGCGGCTTCGAGGCAGGCCACGAAAGTGGCGGCCTGCGCCGGCGAGGCGTCCAGCAGTGGCTTACGTACCGGACCCGGTGCGAAGCCGCGCGCGGCCAGGCCGGCCTTCACCAACATGCAGCCCTGGGTGGCGAACACCCCGGTGTAGACCCCGAGCAGGTCTGCGTTCTGCCGCGCAGCACCGGCGACATCACCGGCCAAGAAAGTGTTGATCATCTTCTTGGTGGCCTGCCCGGTGAAATGGGTCGAGGTGCCTACTACGCCGACGCCACCGACCGCCATCAGTGGCAGGGTCATCCCATCGTCACCGGCGTAGTAGGCAAGTCCGGTCGCCTTCATAACCTGAGCGGAGGCAACAGGCTGTCCTTTGGCGTCCTTGACCGCGACGATCCGGGGATGCGCGCCCAGCTGGATCAGCGTGGCGGTCTCCACCGGGATACCCGAGCGGTGCGGAATGTCATAGATCATGATCGGCAGCCCAGTGGCATCGGCCACGGTGACGAAGTGATCGGCTACCGCATCCTGCGGCGGACGGCTGTAGTACGGAGTCACCACCAGCAGCCCGGCGGCACCGGCCTGCTCGGCCTGCTTGGCCAACTCGATGGTGTGGGCGGTGTCGAAGGTGCCCACTCCGGCGATGATTTTGGCGCGGTCGCCGACCTCGGCGATCACCGCCTCCAAGAGCGTCAGCTTCTCAGCATCCGTGGTGGTCGGTGATTCGCCGGTGGTGCCATTGATCACCAACGAGTCGTTGCCTTGTACATCCACCAGGTGGGCCGCCAACCGGCGCGCCTCAGCTAGGTTCAGTGACCCGTCCGCGCCGAAAGGCGTGACTTGGGCGGTGAGCAATCGTCCAAATGGCAGCACGGTCATGGGCACAGCCTAGGCGGTTTCCAGGACCACCAGCGGATCGCCATCTCGCACCACGTCCCCGGGGGCGACCACGATCTCGCTCACCTTGCCGGCGACTTCGGCCAGCACGGGGATCTCCATCTTCATCGATTCGAGCACCACCACCGCGTCGGTCGGGCCTACCTGCTGCCCGGCTTCGACCTCGATGGAAAGCACATTGGCAACCAACTCTGCGACAACCACATGACTCATGGGACGCAATGGTAGGGGCAACGATAGGCTGAGTCCCGTGAACCCAGTAGGGAAGATTTCGGGACGTACCGGGCTGTGGACTAATACGCAGGCCTTCGCGGAGGGTTTCGTCGGCGAATCCGAAGGCGGCCGAGCCGCCAGGAAGCGCGCTCAAGAGTTGGGCTTGGAGGCGATCAGCGTTGGTGTCGCCACCTCTTTGACGCTGCTGGCCAAGATGGTCTGGGCCCGAACCGTCGTCGAAATCGGCACCGGAACTGCGGTTTCAGCCTGCGCCCTGCTTGAGGGAATGGACCCCGAGGGCGTGCTCACCAGCATCGACGCCGAACCCGAGAACCACCTCGTCGCCCGAGAGGTGCTGACCGCAGAAGGCGTGCCGACCCGTCGGGTGCGGCTGATCGCCGGCCAGGCACTGGTGGTACTGCCCAAGCTGAGCGACGGCGCCTACGACTTGGTCTTCATCGACGGCGACCCACTGGAGTACGTCGAATACATCGCCCAGGCCGAGCGCCTGCTGCGGCCAGGTGGCGTGCTGGTCATGCACCACGCATTGTGGGGCGGATTGGTGGCCGATGACCGTAACGAGGACGACGAGCCGCTGATCATTCGCGAAGCCTTGGCCGTCGTGCTGGAGGGCGAGGTATTCACACCGGCCTTGTTGCCGATCGGCGACGGGCTGTTGGTGGCCGTACGAAGCTGAACCCGCCGCGCGCTGCACGCTTCGACGGGCTCAGAAAACCTCAGCGGGACAACTCACCAGTTGCCGGGAACCACCACATTCTTGGCGACCACGGTGATGCCGTTCTCGACGTGGAATCCGCGAGCGCGGTCCTGATCGTGATCGACCCCGATCTCGACACCATCGGGCACAATCACGTTCTTGTCCAAAATGGCTCGCCGCACCACAGCGTTGCGTCCGATCCGGCAGCCGGGGAAGATTATCGACTCCCCAACCGTGGCCCACTTGTCGACCATCACGTTCGGCGAGAGCACCGAGCGGTCCACGTCGCCACCGGAAATGATGCAACCGGCGCTGACGATCGAATCCTCCGCGGTACCGCGCAAGGTGAACTTGGCGCCGGGCAGCTGAGCCTGGGATGTCCAGATCGGCCACTTGCGGTTGTAAAGGTTGAACTCCGGCTCCACCGAAACCAAATCCATATGCGCGGCGTGATAGGCCTCGATCGTGCCGACGTCACGCCAGTAGTTGCGATCCTTGTCGGTGGCTCCGGGCACATTGTTGCCGGTGAAGTCGTAGACCTGCGCCCGCCCCTGGTTGACGAAGGCCGGAATGATGTCACCGCCCATGTCGTGGCGCGAATTGGCCAGGGAAGAATCCGAGTTGAGCGCGTCCACGAAGGCCTTGCGGGTAAACACGTAGTTGCCCATCGAAGCAAACGACTGCTCCGGGCTATCGGGCAGGCCGGGCGGATCCTTCGGCTTTTCCAGGAAGCGTTTGATCACTCCGTCGGTGCCGGCGTCGATGATGCCGAAGTCGCTGGCGTCTCGACGGGGCACCCGAATACCGGCGATGGTGGCGTCCATACCGGATTCGATGTGGGCCTTCACCATGTCTTCGACATTCATCCGGTAGATGTTGTCAGCGCCGAAGACCACCACATAGTCGGGGTCCTCGTCATTGATCAGGTTCATCGACTGGTAGATCGCATCGGCGCTGCCCTGGTACCACTGCTTGCCCGTGCGCTGCTGGGCCGGCACCGAGGTGACATAGCTGCCCAGCAACACCGACATCCGCCACGTCAGCGAAATGTGCCGGTCGAGGGAGTGTGACTTGTACTGCGTGAGTACGCAGATTTTGGTCAAGTCGGAGTTGACGAGATTCGATAGTACGAAGTCGATCAAGCGATATGTGCCACCAAACGGTACAGCTGGCTTGGCACGGTCCGCGGTCAGGGGCATCAGGCGCTTGCCTTCGCCACCCGCCAGGACGATGGACAGAACGTTCGGCCCACTGGTCATGCCTCGAACCTAGGGCAGTGCCGCGGGTGCCACAAGCAAACTCAACAATTGGTCGCCTGATCTTTGCCTAAGACCTATCCGTGCTAACTGGAGCGAATCCGTCAGCGGCCGGCGGCGGTCTGTGACACGATCGGTTCATGGCTCTGCGCGTTTCGATCCTCACCCGCGAATATCCTCCGCACATCTACGGCGGTGCCGGCGTCCATGTCGGTCAACTGGTGCCCCAACTCCGCAAGTTCACCGACAGCGTCGAAGTGCAGTGCATGGGTGAGCCGCGCGAGGGCGCGACCGCCCATCCCGAGACTTTCCCACCGGGAGCGAATGCCGCGCTGCGGGTGCTGGGCACCGACGTGGCGATGGCCAATGCCATCGGCGACGTGGACGTGATCCACTCCCACACCTGGTACGCCAACTTTGCCGGCCTGGTCGGCTCCAAGTTCCTCGACGTGCCGCATGTGGTCACCTCGCATTCCCTGGAGCCGCACCGTCCTTGGAAGGCCGAACAGCTCGGCGGCGGCTATCGAGTTTCCTGCTGGGCGGAGAAGACAGCCTTCCTGGATGCGGCCGCAGTCATCTCGGTGAGCGCCGGAATGCGCCGCGACGTACTGGAGTCCTACGCCGATCTGGACCCCGAGCGGGTGTTCGTGGTGAAGAACGGCATCGACCCCGACGAGTTCTGCCCCGACCGGCGCACCGACGTTGTCGATGCGCTCGGTGTGGACCGGGATCGCCCGCTGGTGGTGTTCGTTGGTCGGATCACCCGGCAGAAGGGACTGGTGCATCTGGTGCGGGCGGCCAAGCAGTTCGATGCCGACACCCAACTGTTGCTGCTGGCCGGCGCCCCAGACACCCCGGAAATCGCTGCTGAGTTCGACGCGGCCTTCACCGAGTTGAGCCAGGTGCGTCCCGGCAATGTGAAGTGGGTGCAGGAGATGCTGCCCCGCGCCTCGGTGCGCCAAGTGCTCACCCATGCCACCGTGTTCGCCTGCCCGTCTGTGTACGAGCCGCTGGGCATCGTGAACCTTGAGGCGATGGCCTGCGAAACGGCAGTTGTCGCCTCAGCTGTGGGCGGCATCCCCGAAGTGGTGGTGGACGGCGAGACCGGAACCCTGGTCGCCTACGACCCGGCCCAAGCCAGCGATCCGGAGTTCGTGGCCGGCTTCGAGGCCCGCTTCGCCGCAGAGGTGAACCGGCTCACCCGTGACCCGGCCATGGCCGACACCTATGGCAAGGCCGGACGCCGCCGCTGCATCGACGAGTTCTCCTGGGAGAAGATCGCCAAGGAGACGGTGGCGGTTTATGAGAAGGCAATCGCCCACCATCACTCGCGCTGACCTACTGACCTGCTGAGCCGCTCCTCACCGCGGCTTCCCACTGCGGTCGAGCCGGCATCACTGACCCGCAAGACCGCCTCAGCGCGCCTGATGGGTAACCCCGTGAGCTCGTGGAGAAAAGCAACTGGCCCCGAGGTTTACCTCGGGGCCAGTTGCTTTTCGAAGATCGTTTCAGGAAACGACGACACCCTCAAGGGCAGCCTTGAGTTCGGCAGCCTCGCTGGCGTTCATCTCGATTACAAGGCGACCGCCGCCCTCGGCCGGAATGCGCATCGCGATGACACGACCTTCCTTGGCGACCTCGATGGGCCCATCGCCGGTTCGCGGTTTCATCGCTGCCATCGCATACCTCTGTTCTTGGCTGGTCACGGTTCCAACTTGATCCATTATTCCACTTTGCGCCGACGCCCGGCGCACAGGGTTGGCCGATCAGTCGATGAGCGGCCGGGTTTCGGCCGGCAACACGCCAACCGAATCGCCGTCGAGTTGGCCCGCGACGCGGTCAATGAGCTCATCTACCTGCTGCATCGAGTAGCCGCGGACGACGACTGCGAACCGCAGGCCACGAAGATCATCGCTGTTCAGCATTCCGGCCGGAACATGCGGCTGTGGAGTGTCAGTCACCGTGGAGGGCATCTCGCCGAGCCGCCCAGTGGAGGCCACGGCGGCCAAGCCGAGAATCACCACGGCCAGGATCCAGATCGCCCATTCCATAGACCCAACCCTATCCAGTTCAGGATCCGTTTGCCGTACGCGTGGTTGGCTTGGGTGGATGCGCTGAAGTAACCAGCGCGACCGCCTCATCCGGGTCGTCGGTGAGCTGGATCAGGTTGAAGTCGCTGGGCGAAACATAGGCACCGGCCAAAACGTGGTCATGCATCCACTCGAGCATCGGCGTCCAGAAATCCCTACCGAACAACACGATCGGGAAGGACTTCACTTTCCGGGTCTGCACCAGGGTGAGGGCTTCGAACACCTCGTCAAAGGTGCCAAACCCACCTGGCATCACCACGAAACCACTGGAGTACTTCAGGAACATCACCTTGCGGGCGAAGAAGTAACGGAAGTTGATTCCCAGCGAGACGTACTTGTTCAGTGACTGCTCGAAAGGCAGTTCGATTCCCAGACCGACCGACAGCCCGCCAGCCTCCACAGCGCCCTTGTTGGCCGCCTCCATGATGCCGGGACCGCCGCCGGTGATGGTCCCGTAGCCGGCTTTGGCCAAGCCGGCGCCGATCTGCTCGGCGGCAACGTACATGGGGCTCTTGCGCGGGGTGCGTGCCGAACCGAACACGCCGATGACCGGCCCCACCTCGGCCAGCGTCCCGAAACCTTCGACGAACTCTGCCTGAATGCGCAGCACCCGCCACGGATCAGAATGCACCCAGGCAACGTCGTCGTTCCCGGCCAACAGGCGTTCGTCGGTGGTGGTAGGCAGCACCTGGTCATGGCGCCGGACTACGGGGCCTTGGGTTCGCTTGGTCACGTGAGCAATCTAGCCAGCCGACGCCGAATTCGGGCGGAAGTTGCCCGCTTCGGCGACTATGGTCAGCAGTATGGACGTGTCCGACCTCTGCCCCTGCGGGAGCGGGCTCACTTATGGCGGCTGCTGTGGACGGCTGCATGTCGGCTTGGGCAATGCGGTGACCGCCGAACAGCTGATGCGGTCGCGCTATGCCGCCTTCGCGGTCGGCGATGCCGCCTACCTGGAAGACACCTGGCATCCCAGCACCCGTCCGACCACGGTGGAACTCGGCGAAGGACTCGTCTGGTTGTCGCTGCAAGTCATCGATGCCCAAGACGACCAGGTGGAGTTTGTGGCACGCTTCCGTGGCCCCGGTGGACGCGGCTTCGTGCGTGAACGGTCGCAGTTCGTCCAGGAGGGCGGGCGCTGGCTCTACCTGGCCCCGGTCGAGGTCTGATCAGCGCAACGCCGCCACTGCCGCGCTGACGTCCGCGGTCGTGTTCCAGAGGTGGAAGGCGACCCGGATCAGCCCCAACGGCCCGGACGCCCGCAGACCGGCTGCGGTTAGTCGAGCAAGTTGGCGATGCTCCGGATCGGGCCAACTGACGATCGCGCGATGCTGTTCGCGAAGGCCCAAACCCCGACACAACTCATCGCCCAGGTCGCTGGCGTGGGCCCAAACCGCATCGAGGTCGGCCTGGGCGAACAGGCTGATCGATTCCCGAGCACCGACGAAAGCCTGCCAGGCCGGAGCGGTGTCGAAGCTGCGGGCGGTGCGGGTCGCAGCCTGCTCAGGCCAGTAGCAGTTGCGCCACGGATCGTCGGCGGAATACCAGCCGGCCGCCACTGGCACCAACCGGTCGGCGATCTCGGGACGGATGGTGAGGAACGCCACCCCACGCGGAGTGCACAACCACTTGTAGCTGTGGCAGACAGTCACATCGAAGTCGCCGGCCCGCACCGGCAGCACTCCGGCGGCTTGGGTGAGATCAGCCAAGGTGAGTGTCCCGTGGTGGCGGGCAGCGGCCAGGATCGGCTCAGCGTCGATCACTTCGCCGGTAGCCGACTGAACCAGCGAAAAGGCGACCAAGGCGGTCTCGTCGCTGATTGCAGTGGCGAGCTCAGCGAGCGGGACCGTGCGCACCCGCAATCGTCGGCCGGCGGTGAACGGCAGCACCACCGAGTTGAACTCGGTTTCGCCCACCAGAACCTCAGCGCCTGCGGGCAGCCCTGCGGCGACGTTGGCCACCAGCGCGGAGGTCACTGATCCAACCGCCACCCACTCGAGCGGCACCCCGACCAGACGGGCGTAGCTGGCCCGAGTGTCGGCCACTACCGGGTCATAGTCTGCTGGGGACACCTGGCCACGTCCGCAGCGCTCGAGGTCGGCCACCATCGCCGTGACCGCTGCCCGCGGCAGGATGCCGTTGCTGGCCGCGGCCAAGTAGCCGGGAGTGGCGTCGAATCGGGCGGCGAGCTCGGCAACACTGTGCCTGGTGGCGGTCTGATTTGCGGTCATGAAACGAGGTTGCCGCATCCGAACTCATCACACTAGGCCAGGATTGCTCGATCACTGATAATCTATCGTTATGGTTTTCGCGCTCGACCTGCACACCGTCCGGATCGTTCGGGCGATCGCCGAGCATGGTTCGATCACCGCAGCCGCGGCCGCTCTCGGCTACAGCCAGCCCGCTCTCAGTCAGCACCTGCGCCGGGCCGAGCGGCGGCTCGGAGTGCCCCTGCTACTGCGTGTCGGACGCGGCGTCGAGCTCACCGAGCCCGGACGTGTGGTGGCCCGCCATTCCAGTGCGGTACTCGCTGCGCTGGCCGCCGCCGAGGACGAACTCGGCCACCTTGCCGATCGCACGACCGGCACCGTCCGACTGGCCGGCTTTCCCAGCGCGTCCTCGACGATCGTGCCGCCGCTGATGGCCGCCCTGGCCGCCGAATACCCCGGACTGACGCTGATCTACGCCGAGGCCGAGCCGCCTGAGGCGCTGGCGATGTTGGCCGAGGGCAGCATCGACATCGCCATCACCTTCGCCTTCCCCGGCGATCCAGCCGATCCCCACGACGGCCTAGCCGGCATCGAGGTGGTGGAGCTGTTCGCCGATCCGGTGCAGTTGGTATTGCCGGATCGCCACCGGCTGGCGGAACAAACCGTGGTCAAGCTGGATGAGTTCGAAGCCGAGCACTGGATCGCCGGCTGCCCGCTGTGCCGAGGCCACTTGCTGGCCGCCTGCAGCTCCCAAGGCTTCAGCCCCCAGATCGCGCATGCCACCGATAACTCGGTGGCCGTGCTCGGCCTGGTCGCCGCCGGGGTGGGCATCGCGCTGCAACCGCGACTGGCCCTGGAGCCGTTGGAGGCGCCACCGGGAACCTCGGTGCACGAAGTACTTCCCGCCAGTGATCGCAGCGTCCGTGCCGTGCATTTGAGTGGATCGCGCGCAGTGCCGGCGATCGGCTCGGCCCTGACTGCTCTGCTTGCTGTCACTCTTGAGCGCCGCTGAGCCTGTCGAAACCACTTGCGCCGAACCCACCGCTTCGGCAGGCTCAAGGACCTGGCTTACTCCCCCTGTTAGGCCAACCAGCGCAGCAGGGCATCGCGGCAGGTGAACAGGTCGGCGATCGGGCAGAACTCGTCGTCGGCGTGGGCCTTACCGGGATCAGCAGGCCCGAAGTTCACCGCAGGCACGCCCAAGGTCGAGAACCGCGCGACGTCGGTCCACCCGAACTTGGCCCGCGGCACCCCGCCGACAGCCGCCACGAACTCCTGAGCGATCGGCAGATCCAAGCCCGGACGCGCACCGGGAGCGAAATCGACGAAGACCACCTCGAAACCCTCAAAAACGTTGCGGCAGTGGGCCGTGGCGTCCGCCTCATCCCGATCGGGCGCAAAGCGGAAATTGACCGTGACCACGCATTCGTCGGGCACGACGTTCCCGGCGATCCCGCCGCTGATCGCGACCGCATTCAGGCCTTCGCGGTAGGTGAGGCCGCCCACCTCCACCTCGCGGGGGCGATAGGCGGCTAGGCGCTCTAGCACCTCAGCGGCTTCGTGGATGGCGTTGTGACCCAGCCAGGAACGCGCCGAGTGTGCCGCCACCCCGCGCGTGGTCACCTGGCAGCGCAGGGTGCCCTGGCAGCCGCCCTCGACCACCGCGCCGGTCGGCTCCATCAGCACAGCGAAGTCACCGGCCAGCCAGTCCGGATGTTCGGCGGCGATGCGGGTCAGCGAGTTGAGTTCGGCTTCGACTTCTTCGTGGTCGTAGAAGATCCAGGTGATATCCCGCCGAGGGCTGCTCAGAGCGGCCGCGCACGCCAAGGCCACCGCGACGCCGCCCTTCATGTCTGCGGTGCCACGTCCGTAGACCCGCTCCCCGTCCAACCGGGACGGCAGGTTCGCCGCCACCGGGACGGTGTCGAGGTGGCCGGCGATCACCACCCGTCCGGCCTGGCCGGTGTGGGTGCGGGCAATCACGGTGTCGCCGTCGCGCTCTACCCTCAGGTGGGGAACAGCGCCCAGCGCCTCCTCGACGAGGTCGGCCAAGGGGCCTTCGTTGCCGCTGACCGATTCGACGTCGACTACCGCGCGGAACAGCACCACCAGGTCGCCGGTCAGGTCAAGGCTCACAGGGGCCAGCGTAGCGACCTACTTCACCCGTGCCGTGGACTTCGACGTCGACGAACTCTGGTAGCCGAGCCTGGAGCGGAGGGTGGTCACCGTAATCTTGGCTCCCTTGTCGCGGCTGGTCAGCTTGTACTTCGACTTCGTCGCACCGGGGATCGCCACGCCGTTGCGATTCCACTGCCACGAGACCCTCGTCGGCGTCGGCTTCCAGGTCTTCACCTTCGCCGTCAGGGTCCTGCCGACCTTCGCCGTCCCCGAGATGGTCGGCCTGTAGACCTTGGTGAACTTCTTGGCGGGGGCGACCACCACGGTGAGCGCCTTCGAGCCGGTGCCACCGTCGTTGCTCGCCGCCACAGTGAACGGATAGCTGCCGGCCTTGGTCGCCGTCCCGGTCAGGGCGCAGCCCGTCAGCTTGAGCCCGGGCGGAAGGCTGCCGACCGAGAGTGCGCAGGTGATCGTGCCGCCGCCGCTGACCGCGATCGGGGCCGAGTAGGGAACCGTGACGGTCGGGGTTGGCAGGGTCGTCGCGGTGACCAAGGGCGCCGCGTGCTTCACGGTCAGTGTGAACGCCTGGCTGTTGCTGCCGGCCCCGTTGGTCGCCGTGATCGTGAAGGCGGAAGCGCCCGCCGCGGTCGGAGTGCCGGAGAGAACGCACCCGCTCAGCGAGAGCCCCGCGGGCAGGGCGCCGGACGTCACAGAGCACACCAACTCGGCGCCAGTGGCCACCCTCGCCTGGTAGGCGGTGCCGACAGTCGCGGCGTTGAGGTTGCTCGCTACCTGGGGTGCCTTCAGCGTCCAGTTGGCGTACAGCGTCGGAGACGCCGCGGTGACCGTATAGCTGTCGCCCACCAGCGCCAGGCTCGGGCACGGGGAGGCAGAAGTCGTGCACCAGCCCGCCAGGTCGTACCCGTCACGGGTGGCGGACGGCAGGGCGGCCACGGTCCAGGTGCCCGAAGCAATCTCTCCCACCACCTTCGGCTCGCTCGTGTGGCGACCATCGCGGTACACGTACCAGCCGCCCGGGCCCGAGCCTCCTGCCCCGCTGTCGAAGGTGAGGGTGCGATACCCCACCAGGGTGGGGTTGGGGCTGGAGTCGCTGATCGTGCCGTTCCACGCCGAGGCGAGGGTGGTGCCGTCGGGGCCGAACCAGTACCACGTCGGGGACCCGCCCGGGAAGGCGGCGTCGATGGCGAGAGTATGGGCGGGCAGCGTCGGCCACGCCTCGGTGCGGTCGAGAATGAGCGTCAGGGCCGAGGTGTCGCTCTGCTGGAACGCATCCACACCGATCGTCAACGACGTGAGCGTCCCCGGAAAGCGGACCGTCTCCAGCGTCGCGCCGGAGGGCGCGTACTGGAGGAACGCCTCGCTACCGATGGCCAGGGTCTTCAGCCCGGACGGGAAGTCGATCGAGGCGAGGGCGGTCTTGCCGCCCGGCGCGCTCTGGAAGAACGCCTGATAGCCGAGCACCAGGGACGTCAGGCCCGCGGGAAAGGTCACGGAGCTCAGCGCGCTGTCGCCCGCCGTTGAGGCCTGGTAGAAGGCAGCAGACCCCAGCGTGAGGCTGGTCAGCTCGCCCGCGATGTGCACCGACTGCAGGGCGTTCACGCCCGTGGCGTACTGATAGAACGCCCAGCCTCCGATGCTCAGCTCGGTCAGGCTGGCCGGGAAGGTCACCGACTTCAGGGCGCTGCCGCCGGACACCGCTTCCTGCCCAAAGGCGGCGCTCCCGATACTGAGACTATTCAGGCCGTCCAGGAAGGTGACCGACTGCAAGGCGTTGTCACCGACTGACGCCGACTGGTAGAACGCATTTTCGTCGAGCTGGAGGCTCGCCAGGCCGGGGGGAAAGCTCACCGAGGCCAGGGTGCTGACCATATCTCTCTGGGAGAAGGCGCCGTACTGCACGGTGAGCTTGCTCAGGGCGTGCGTCCCCGTCCAGTTGAGGCTGGTGACCTGGCCGAGGCAGCCGGACACCGCATCGCTGGCGATCACGACCTCGGAGATCGCGGGATCGAGCTTGCCAACATCGATCGTGATCGCGCCGGCGTTGTAGGTCACCTGCCCGGCCGTCGTGCACAGCTCCCCGCCGGCGAACGTGCGCGTCGTGCCCGCGTCCGCGAAGGCAGGCGTTGCCTGCAATCCGCCCAGTGCCAGCGTGCCCGCAAGCATCGCCCCCAAAACCCGACGTGCAACCATCACGACCGCCCCCCATCCGTGCCGGGATGAGCCCGCACCACAGTGTGCCGGTTCTGCGCGCGAGCATAGTGAATCCTGTTCTCGCTGACTATTGGTTCAGCGGTATCCATCGGCCGATGAAGGACCGGCACGACGGCCGTTAGATGGCGCTCGGTAAGCTGACGATCATGACTCGACCCGCCCACGGCTGGGGTTTGGCCACCGTCCACGACTCCGGCCAGATCCTCGACACCTGGTTCCCTGCGCCTGCCCTTGGCGCAGCCACCGAAACTCAACCACCCCTGGCGCTGGTCGCTGCACCCAGCCAGGACGTCGACCGAGGGGTGCACACCGAGGCAATCCTGGTCGAGATCGATCTGGACACTCCACCGGCAGGGGTGCCGGACGCCTACCTGCGCCTGCATTTGATCAGCGCTCGACTGTGTCGGCCACGAACCATCGACCTGACCGGCATTTTCGCCATCCTGCCCAATGTGGTGTGGACCTCTGCCGGACCGTGCGCGGTCGAGGGTTTCGAAGACGTCCGGCTGCGGCTGCGCTCAACTCGCGGCGTCGTCACCGTTCTTGGAGTGGACAAGTTCCCCCGGATGGTCGACTACGTGCTGCCTAGCGGGGTACGGATCGCCGATGCCGACCGGGTACGGCTGGGCGCCCACCTGGCCGAGGGCACCACGGTGATGCATGAGGGCTTCGTGAACTTCAACGCCGGCACGCTGGGCACCTCGATGGTGGAGGGGCGGATCTCGGCCGGTGTGGTGGTCGGCGACGGGTCCGACATCGGCGGTGGTGCCTCCATCATGGGCACGCTGTCCGGCGGCGGCAGCGAGCAGGTCACCATCGGCAAGCGCTGCCTGCTCGGTGCGGAATCCGGCGTGGGCATTTCGCTGGGCGATGACTGCGTGGTCGAGGCCGGGCTCTACCTCACCGCCGGCACCAAGGTGACGCTGCCCGATGGCTCGGTGGTCAAGGCCGCCGAGCTCAGCGGCCAGTCGAATCTGCTGTTCCTACGCCACTCGATCACCGGTGCGGTGATCGCCAAGCAGCGTGGCGGCGGCGCTGGGGTGGAGTTGAACTCCGCGCTGCACGCCAACTAGGAGGCTCGTGAAGGCACTCAAAGCAGTCGGCTTGACACTGGTGGCATTCACGCTGGCAGCAGCGCTGGTCGCCGGCGGGGTGGTGCTGTGGTCGGGCTATACGAAGGTTCCGCTACCAATCGAGGATCGCTGCGAGGCCAGCGCTGGCGGGCAGGTGGCCGCAGTTGATCCGGAGCAGGCGCACAACGCTGCGATCATCGCCGGAATGTCGATCCAGCGCGGGCTCAAGCCGCGCGCAGCGAGCATCGCCTTGACCACAGCCTTCCAGGAGTCGGGCATCCGCAATCTCAACTACGGCCATTCCGATTCGATCGGCCTGTTCCAGCAGCGTCCGTCGAAGGGTTGGGGCACCGTGGACCAGATCATGGATCCGTGGTACTCCACCCGTTCGTTCTACCGGGTGATGGAGCGGATCAAGAATTGGGAAACCAAGGACATCAACAACGTCGCCCAGGCCGTCCAGCGCAGCGCCTACCCCGACGCCTACCGCAAGCATGTGGAACGGGCCCGCACCCTGGCCAGTTCGCTCACCGGTGAGACGCCGGCATCGTTCAGTTGCGTGATCCGTTCGCCGGCTGCGGCCAACCCCGACGGCATGAAGACTTTTCTGAGCAAGACCCTGGGCGACAAGGTGAGGATCGCCACCACTGAAACTGGGTTGAAAGTGACCACCACCAGAACCCAGGACTCCTGGGCAGTCGCCGGGTTGGCCATTGCCAGCACCAGCAACTACGGCTTGTCTTCGGTGGCTATCGGTTCCTACATCTGGACGCATTCGACCACCGGCCTGGCCGCCTGGGTCGGCACGCCGAGCGAGGCCACCGAAGTGAACCTCGTGTTCAGTAATGCGACCCCGCGCTGAGCTCACCGCGCGACTGGTCCGGCTGTCTGGTCAAGACCCTTCGACACGCTCAGGGAACTAAGCGGACAGCAGGCGGGACGCGGCCGCTGCGATCCGTTCGTCGGTGCCGGTGAGGGCCACCCGGACGAACTCAGCGGCTCCGGCTCCATAGAAGTCGCCGGGCGCGACCAGAATGCCGAGGCCAGCCAGGTGATCGACGCTGGCGCGACAGTTCTCGCCGCGGGTGCACCACAGGTAGAGCGATCCTTCCGAGTGCACCACCTGGTAGCCGGCGGCCGCCAACGCCGGACGCAGCAGCGCGCGGCGTCGCTGGTAGCGGGCCCGCTGCTCCTCAACGTGGGCCTGATCAGCCAAGGCTGCCGCCATCGCGGCCTGCACCGGGGTCGGCAGCATCTCGCCACAGTGTTTGCGCACTTCGAGTAGTGGCCCGACCAGGGCGGGGTCCCCAGCGATGAAGCCGGCACGGTAGCCGGCCATGTTGGAGCGCTTCGAAAGCGAGTGGACCGCCAGCAACCCGTCGACCGAGCCGCCGTTGACGTCGGAGCGCAGCACCGAAACCGGCTCGACCTCCCAGCCGAACTCGCCGTAGCACTCATCACTGGCCAGCACTGCGCCAACGGCTCGGGCGGCCTCCACCCAGGCGCGGGTCTCCGCAGCGTCCAAAATGCGACCGTGCGGGTTGGCCGGAGAGTTGATCCACACCAGCTTGGGCGAAATCGCGGCCAGCGCAGACGGATCGTCAGTGGCCACCACCGTGGCACCGCACAGCTTGGCGCCAACATCGTAGGTGGGGTAGGCGGTGGTGGGGATGACCACCACGTCACCGGCGCCCAGACCCAGCTGGAAGGGCAACAGCGCGACCAGTTCTTTGGTGCCGATCACCGGCAGCACGTTGGTGTCGGTCAACTCCACGCTGGCCCAGCGACGCGACAGGTAGTCGATGATTCCCGCGCGAAGCCAGGGCGTACCCCAAGTGGTGGGGTAACCGGGTGCGTCAGCATGCGCCGTCAGCGCGTCCCGCGCGACCTGCGGGGTTGGATCAACCGGGGTACCGACCGAAAGGTCAACGATGCCGCCTGGGTGAGCTGAGGCCCGCTGCCGGGCCCCAGCCAAAGAATCCCAGGGGAAGTCGGGTAGCCGCCCGACCAGCCCCGTCACTCGCTCTTGGGCGGCAGTGCGGCGATCGTGGGGTGGTCGTAGTCGACGGCGCCGAATCCGGACGCGCCGCCGGGCGAGCCGTACTGCTCGAAGAACTTGGCGTTGATCTCGGTGTACTCGGCCTGATCAGCAGGCACGTCGTCTTCGTAGAAGATGGCCTCGGTCGGGCAGACCGGCTCACAGGCGCCACAGTCAACGCACTCATCAGGCTGAACGTAGAGCGACCGCTTGCCTTCGTAGATGCAGTCGACGGGGCACTCCTCGACGCACGCCTTGTCTTTGACATCAACGCACGCCTGGGTGATCACGTAGGCCATGGGGACTCCTCACTTCGAGATACTTGCTGCTGGCAACTGTACGAGTTACGAGGTGAAAACGTAGTGGATAGCCACCATCCTGAGCCAGGAAATCGCGTGAGTATTCGCGCTGCAACAGGATTGACCGCCTCGGAGCTGGTCGGCTGGGTGCAGGCGGTCGACACCGAGGGCGTACAACTACGGGATCGTCGCGGCGAGGACCACCACCTCTCCTGGGCGCAGATCTCCGCTTGGCGCAGCGTCGGGGTGCCCCGCGGACGCGACCCATTGCGCACCTCGACCGCCGAGCTGGATCCGCTCGCGAAGCAGGCCGGAGTGAGTGGGCGAAAATTCGTGATCCGATTGTCCCAGTTGCTGGACGGACGCGAGCCTTCGCCGTCCGAATCGGGGTCCGGGGTGGCCGTTGCCGGAGAATGGGCGACTATTTCGGGGGCGATGGACGTGCTGCCCGCAGCCTGGTGGGCCGCCCGAGCCGATGCCCGCAGCCTGCAGGTGCGCACCGATGATTCCGACCGAGCCGCCGAGCTGATCGGGCTGGGGTTCGTCGAAGTCGGCTAGCCCGGGGCTGCACCAGGCTGGCCGGCGTCGTGGCGCGCAGCCTTGGTGGCGGCACCAAGTTGGGAGATCACTACCCCGGTGACCATCAAGGCTGCACCGACATAGCCACGCAAGCCCATCGATTCGCCCAGGATGAGTGCTCCCCCGATGGCGCCGAACACCGATTCCATCGCCATGATCAGCGCAGCGTGGGTCGCCAGGGCGTCGCGTTGGCCGACGACTTGCAGGGTGAAAGCGATGCCGACGCTCAGGAGGCCGCCGTACAGGATCGGTACCACCGCCTTGTCGAGGCCGATGAACGGCGCCGGGTCGAGCACCAGGGCCCCCAGGCCGGACAGCGCCGAGCAGGTGATGAACTGCACCGCGGCGAACCGCAGTGCTGACAACTCGGCGCCGAATTGATCAATCACCAGGATCTGGGCGGCCCAAATCAGGGTGGAGATGATCAGCAGCAACTCACCGAAGCCGATGGTGAACGCGGCGGTGACCGCGATCAGGTAGAGCCCGATCACCGAGGAGACCACCCCGAGCACTGTGGCCAGGCTGCTGCGATGACCGCGGAAAGCTGCAATCACTGGTACGAACACCATGTACAGCCCGGTGATGAAGGCCGCATTCCCCGCGGGGACGGTGCTCATGGCTGCCTGTTGGAGGTTGCTGGCCACCGCCAACAACACTCCGGCGGCCACCCCTGGCACCAGGGTGGCCCGCCAGGCCAGCCGGCGGCGCTCACGAGGCACCTTGCGGGTGGTGGAGCGCCACCACGTGATCGCCAGCACCACCAGCGCGCCGAGAGCAAAGCGGACGGCGTTGAAGCTCAGCGGTCCGATGAACTCCGCGCCGATGCGCTGAGCGACGAACGCGAAGCCCCAGATGGCTGAAGCGAGCAGGAGCAGCAGATTGGCGCGGGTACGCCGTCCACTCAACGCAACAGGCAACCTCAGCCGAGCCGGGAAAGCACGAGCTTGGCTTTCGAGGCCACATTGTCAGCGGTGAAGCCGTACTTGGGGAACAACACGTTGGCCGAAGCCGATTCGCCGAAGTGGTCGATACCGACGATCTCGCCAGCTTCGCCGACGTACTCACGCCAGCCGAACGGCACGCCGGCTTCGACCGACACCTTGGCCACCCCTGCGGGCAGCACAGCTGCGCGGTACTCGGCGGGCTGAGCGTTGAACCATTCCAGGCACGGTGCTGAGACCACCCGGGTGCCGATGCCCTCGGCTTGCAGAACTTCGCGGGCCTCCACAGCCACCGAGACTTCAGAGCCGGTGGCGATGATGACGACCTTCAGCTCGCCCTCGGCCTCCAACAGCGTGTAGGCGCCCTTGGCCATCTCGGTGGCCGGGGCGACGCCGGGCAGGCTGCGGTCGATGATCGGCAGATCTTGGCGCGACAGGATCATCGCGCTGGGCCGGTCGGTGTGAGCCAGGGCGAGAGCCCAGGCCTGGGCGGTCTCGTTGGCGTCAGCGGGACGAATCACGTCGATGCCGGGCATGATCCGCAAGCTGGCAAGGTGCTCGATCGGCTGGTGGGTGGGGCCGTCCTCGCCCACACCGATCGAGTCGTGGGTCCACACGAAGATGCTGGGCACCTTCTGCAGGGCCGCCAGGCGCACCGCGCCGCGCATGTAGTCGGCGAAGACCAGGAAGGTGCCGCCGTAGCAGCGGGTGAGGCCGGACTGGGTGATCGCGTTGACGATGTTGCCCATGGCGTGTTCGCGGATGCCGAAGTGCAGGGTGCGTCCGGAGTAATCGCCGGAGAGCTCGTGGCTTGATTGCTCAGGCGGGAGGAACGACTTCTGCCCCTTCATGGTGGTGTTGTTGGAGCCGGCGAGGTCGGCCGAGCCGCCCCACAGCTCTGGCATGACCTCGGCGATGGCGGTGAGTACCTCACCGGAGGCGGCGCGGGTGGCCTTCTTGCCCGGCCCATAGACCGGGAGCACGACGCTGAGGTCGGGGACTGCGCGGGTGACCACCCGGTCATAGAGCTTGGCCTGCTCGGGGTTGGCGGCGCGCCAGGCGTCGTAGGCGGGCGTCCACTCGGCCTTGGCGGCGGCTGCACGGGCGGCGGCCTGGTTGCGGGTGTTGGCCAGCACTTCGGGCTCAGTGGGGAAGTTGATCGCTGGGTCGAAGCCGAGCTCTTCCTTCAGCGCGGCGATTTCGGTACCCCCCAGCTTGGAGCCGTGGACAGCGTGGCTGCCGGCCAAGGTGGGCAGCGGCCAGCCGATCACGGTGGTGACCTTGATGAAGCTGGGCTTGTCGGTGACAGCCTTGGCGGCCTCGATGGCATCGAACAGGGCGTGGACGTTTTCGGTGTAGCCGGTGCCACCGTTGGTCCAATCGACGTTCTGGACGTGCCAGCCGTAGGCCTCGTACCGGGCGGAGACATCTTCGGTGAAGGCGATCTTGGTGTCACCCTCGATGGAGATGTGGTTGTCGTCGTAGATCAGCACGAGGTTGCCCAGTTTTTGCGCACCGGCCAGGGAGGACGCCTCGGACGCCGGGCCTTCCTGCATGCAGCCGTCACCGGCGATGGAGTAGACGAAGCGGTCGAACGGTGAGGGCTGATCGAGCGGAGTGTTGGGGTCGAGCATGGCGCGCTCACGGCGGGCGGCCATGGCGAAACCGACCGCGTCGCCCACGCCTGCGCCCAGCGGGCCGGTGGTGCATTCAACGCCGGCGGTGTGGCCGAACTCCGGGTGACCCGGGGTCAGTGAGCCCTCCGTGCGCAGCGCCTTGAGATCGTCCAGCTCGAGCCCGAAGCCGGCCAGGTACAGCTGGGTGTATTGGGTGAGCGAGGAGTGCCCGATGGAGAGCACGAAGCGGTCGCGTCCCAGCCACTTGGGGTCGGCAGGATCGTGGCGCATCACCTTCTGGTAGAGCAGATAAGCCACCGGCGCCAGCGAGATTGCGGTGCCCGGGTGGCCGTTGCCGACCTTCTCAACAGCATCTGCCGCCAGGATGCGGGCGGTATCTACCGCGCGCTGGTCCAGTTCGCTCCAGGTGAACTCGGTCATCTATCTGCCTTCCCTCAATACACACCTCTTCGCCCGCCGTTGGGCTAGGACACAGTTTTTCACATGTGGGGGTTGGGGTGGTGCGGGAGTCGAACGTGCGGTCGCCCTCTCAGGCGAGGACAACGGTGCCGTGGCGTGGCCGGCAGGCAGACAGGCAACGGAGTTGAAAATGCCAGCAACCCTGAAGATGGCGAATTAAGCAATCGGGGTCGAGGTCCGACGTGGCACCTACGACATCGTGGTTGACGGTCAGCATGCCGGACCACTCGAGATGAACGCCACGATCGAGATATCGATCGAACCTGGACGTCACACCCGGCAAATTCGCAGCGGCCGAGACTGCAGCCGAACTCGGACCTTCGAGGCCGCCGAAAGCCAGACCGTCGCCTTCCGATGCACCGGAAGGAGTTTTCTGCCGGTGTTTCTCGCGTCTTTCGTCGTTTCAAGTCTTGCGCTCCAGCTCCGCCGTGAGGCCGACGACCGGTCTGGGTAACGACATCGTCGCGGGCCGAGATCAACCGGGAAACAAGAGCGGTGCTGATGGAGCCAGGCTTGAGTCTTTGCCAACAATCCAACTGTCCCCTTCGGCATACCCTCGGACAGCTATGCCGCCGATCGCGCACCATGGCGAAATGGCTTCAGTCGGCGTAGTTGAGGGCCAGTTCCACGCCTGGACCCCCGGCGCCCCTATGGTCACCTCCTTGACGGCAGCGACACCGGCAGCGCGGGTTTGTCGCGCCGGGAGAGCCGTCCGAGTAATCGGATTCGAGAATGTGTCCCAAATCGCGGCAAATGGCACACAGGCGGCCCACAGGACTGGTTGAATGATCGCACTATTCGTTTTCATCACCTGGGGGAATAATGAAAGCCGTCCGTGGGCTCGTCACCGGACTTGTGACGCTCTTGCTCTGCTGGTCAACTGCCGCCTCGGTGCCGACAGCTGTCGCTGCCACCGATCCCGTCACCGCGACCGTAGGTTGTGGGTACGTCGACTTGCAGAACGTCAGCAGCGATGCGGTGAAGGTCATGTACGGCGACCCGCGCAGGAAGAAGGAAGACGGATTCGTCGGGCTGGCCTCGAATTCCAGCAAGCACATCACTACCACTCGGACGCAGTTCCTCTTTCTGGTATTCAACTCCGGCGAAACCAAATTACTTCAGATGTCGGCGATTCTCAGGCCGCAGGATTGCGCGAAGGTGACGGCGAAGACCCCGAAGATCACCGGCAAGGTCCGGGTCGGGGAGGCACTGACGGCGACCACGACCGGGTGGGGACCGATGGGTATCCAGTTGTCCTACCAGTGGTACCGCTCCGGCAAGAAGGTCTCCGGCGCCACCGCGTCCACCTACACATTGGCCAAGACCGACAAGGGCAAGAAGGTCACGGTGAAGGTTACCGGCGCACTGCAGGGCTACTTCAGCGTCGCCAAGACGTCCAAGGCGACGGCCAAGGTCAAGGCCGGCATGCTTTCTCCCATTCCGGTGCCGGCCATCGACGGGTCAGCAGTTGTGGGCCTGACCCTGACCGCCAACCCGGGCACTTGGGGTCCCGCCGGAGTGAAGTTGTCCTACCAGTGGTACCGCTCCGGCAAGAAGGTCAACAAGGCCACCCAAGTCACCTACATCCTGACCAAGTCCGACCTCGGCAAGAAGATCACCGTCAAGGTCACCGGCACGCTGTCGGGATTCGACAAGGCAGTCAAGGCCTCGGCACCGACACTGAAGGTCGTCGTCGCCCCCGTCTGAGCATCAGTCACCGGCGCAGCGAGTGGCCCTCCAATACGGGCAGCGCCGGGTGGTGCCGCTCGCCTCAGCCACGTGCTGCCTACCTGCTCATGCCGAGTGGTGGGTGGCCGAGGCGGGCGAGGGCTCGCAGCACGGCTCCCAAAATTCCTGGCTTCGCTCAGGTCTGAGGATCGATAGGCAGGTTATCGGGGCGTGCGGGTGGCCGAATCGGCGGCGTCCATCGTTGGTGGGTTTATCAGGCGCCCGATCTGGCCCACACCCTGCCTAACGATTGATGCAGCCGTCACGGAGCAGAACCCGCCACCACAGCCATCCTTTTGATGGCTGCAACAACAACCACCAACCGGGAAAACGCCGGGCCGACGCAACACCCTGATCTGCCGTGTTCGGTGCGGCGCTACTACACAGTGCCTTTCCGGACAGCGATCTAGGACCGCCTTCACCAGCCCGAGTGACGACGGTCAGTCGGCGATCGCCATCATGATCCGACGCACGGTGACCAAATCGCCTTCGCGATTACGCAGCAGTCGCCCCCGCGAGTTCGCATCCAGGTGCGACGGAGCGATCACCACCAGCCGAATACCGTGAGCCGGAATCAGCTGATCGCGGCGGGCGTCATAGATCACCCGCTGCAGCCCGCGATGCACCCCGCTCACGGTGAGGCGATCAGGCTTATCGAACTGCGGCACCGGGCCTACGTGCTGCAGCTCGCGATACTCCACGACGATGTTGGCGCCGGGCCAAAAGCCGTCTACCGGCAGCTTCGCCTGACGACCTGACTTGCCCGCATCCCCCAGCAACCAATCAAAGCGATGTTGACGCATGCCCTTCTCCCGAAGAACCTCGTCACACAGGTCGACGACGTAATGCTCGTCGCTGGATTCTCGACCCATGCCCAGCACCGTATCCCCCAACCCGGCTTGCATGCCCGCTGAGCAAAACAGCGGACCCTCCTCGCCTACGCCAGACACGTAGCCTGAATTGCGTTCAACGCGGCGCCTCAACGTGGAGGGGCGTAACGAAACCTGACGCCAGCGCCTCCCGGCCATGGCTCAGCGCCACCCCGAGAGAATGGAGAGCCTTCATGAGCAGCAAAGTCGTCTGCGACATCGCGATCTCTGCCGATGGATATGCCGCAGGACTATACCAAACCCTTGACCGGCCCTTTGGGGACGGCCCGGTTGACCGATTGACCGCGTGGATGTTCGACACCCCTGAGGAGAACAAAGCCGAGATCGACCAGATCGTCTCGGCCGGGGCCTTCATCATGGGACGCAACATGTTTGCCCCCGGACGCGGCGAGTGGGACCTCGATTGGCAAGGCTGGTGGGGTGAGGATCCGCCCTACCACGGGCCAGTATTCGTACTCACTCACTACCCGCGCGAGCCATTGGCGATGCAGGGCGGGACGACCTTCACCTTCGTCACCGATGGAATCCACTCGGCCATGAACCAGGCGCGTGCGGCCGCCGGAGACCGCGACGTGGCCATCGCAGGCGGTGCCACCACGGTGAACCAGTACCTAGCCGCAGGCATGATCCATGAGCTGCGCACCCATGTCGCCCCGGTGGTCCTCGGCGCGGGCGAACGGCTCTTCGAAGGCGTTGGACCCCAGCATCTGGAGCTCATCTCCGCCCGTTCGACGTCGCTGGTCACCCACATCTGCTATCGCACGATCGGGTGAAATCGATCCTTTGCCCCTGGACGCAAGTCACTGACTCAGCGCCGGCTGCGGTCACGTCGAGTCGCCACCCTGGCCCCGCTCAGCACGCGCGATGGCCTCGATCAGACGGTCTCGCTCTTTGTTGATCCACCGGCCTTCGGAGTAGTTGGCCAGGAAGGCCTCGACGAACTCCACCGGGTCTTCGCCAACGATGGCTCGAATCGGAGTGCCATCGGCTGCACTCTGTTCGAACAGGTCGGCGAGATCGTCGAACATGCGCACCAGGACGTCACCGGAGGTGATCCCGCCGAAGTAGGTGAGGTAGCGCTCAATACCGCTGATTGCAGTTCGGTAGTTCTGCGGAAGCGCGGCCACCCGAACCTTGTACTGCTTGTAGCGCTGCTTCTCCTCCAGCGATCCGGTGACCTTCTCCACCCATCGTGCGGCCATTTCTACCTACCTCCCTGGTGGAGCTGATCAAGGCGGCCTGCGAGGAAGCTCCACGTCCTCCAGAACTCATCGAGATAGTCGCGGCCGGCGGCGTTGAGTGAGTACACCTTTCGCGGCGGGCCCAACTGCGAGGGCGTCTTCACCGCATCGACCAGACCCCGCTGCTCGATCCGCACCAGCAGTGCGTAGACGGTGCCTTCGGCGATATCGGTGAAACCCTGCTCGCGCAGCCGGGCGGTGATCTCGTAGCCATAGGCGGGTTGCGTGGCCAGGATCGCCAAGACGATGCCCTCCAACGTGCCCTTGAGCATCTCGGTGATCTGCTTGCCCACGTCCGGCCCTCCAACTACTCAGCGTCGCTAACTACCACTACATAGTAACGCTGAATAGCGGTCGCGCAAGTGCTGAGGTTTCGACAAGCTCAACCAACTTCGGGTGAGACTCAGCCGCTCGCGCCAAGACCCCGAGGGGAATATTCGGCCTGGCCGACGCCGTTGAAACAAGGTTCCCGCTAGAGCAACGTGCCACCACCGCACCCAACCACTGCGGGTTCGTAAACCGAGCTTAGGAACCCATGCAGACACCGGACGCCACCGCCGAACTCAGCGATGTGATCACGCCAGCCCAACCCGCTGGCGCGCAGCCCAGCGCGAGCACACCGCCGATCGACAAGCTCCCCACCCGCACCGTGACCGTGCTCGCGGTGCTGATGGTCGGCGCCTTCGTGGTGATCCTCAACGAGACGGCCATGAACGTGGCACTTTCACGCATCATGACCGACCTGCAGGTCAGCGAACGCACCGCGCAGTGGCTGACCACCGGCTTCATGCTGACCATGGCCGTGGTGATTCCGATCAGCGGCTGGCTGCTGCAACGCCTCACCACCCGGCAGGCGTTTGGCCTGGCCATGTCACTATTCGCTCTCGGCACGGCGGTGGCTGCGCTATCCCCCGGCTTCGAGATGCTGCTCACCGGACGCATCATTCAAGCCTGCGGAACCGCGATCATGATGCCTCTGCTGATGACCACCATGATGGAGCTCGTGCCACCCCACCACCGCGGACGGGTGATGGGCATCATCAGCTTGGTGATCGCCACAGCACCGGCCATCGGGCCTACCGTCTCCGGCATCGTCTTGCAGTTCCTCAGCTGGCGCTTCGTGTTCGTCGTCGTGCTGCCGATCGCGCTGACGATTCTGGGGGTTGGCCTGCGGCTGGTGCCCAACCTTGTCGAGCCTCGCAAGGTCAAGCTCGATGGGTGGAGCATTCCGCTGGCCGCTGCCGGCTTCGGCGGCCTGGTCTACGGGCTCAGCCTGGTCGGCAACTCACTGATCCCGGCCTGGGAGCTGGTCGCCGCCCTCACCGTTGGCGCGTTGAGCTTGGCCGGCTTCATCCTGCGCCAACTCTTGCTGCAACGCCGCGATGATGCCCTACTCGACCTGCGGACCTTCACCTACCCCGCCTTCGCCACCGCGATGGCAGTAATGGCGATCGTGATGATGGTGCTGTTCGGGTCCATCATCGCCACCCCGCTGATTTTGCAGCAGGTGCTGGGCTTCGAGCCGCTGGCCGTTGGCCTGTTGCTGCTGCCCGGGGGCCTGCTGATGGGCCTGCTGGGCCCAGTGGTCGGACGCCTCTACGACCGCGTCGGGGCCCGCACCCTGGTGATCCCCGGCGCTGCGGTGGTCACCGTGGGCTTCGTCATCTTCACCACCATTTCGACCTCCACACCCTGGTGGCACGTGCTGGCCGCCCACCTGTCGATCAGCCTGGGGTTGGGATTCATGATGACCCCGCTGTTCACCACCGCACTCTCCGCACTGCCCCACCACCTCTACAGCTACGGCTCGGCGACGGTTGGCACCATCCAGCAGGTTGCCGGGGCGGCTGGCACTGCCCTGTTCGTCACCATCATGTCGACTGTCGCCGCTTCGGCCACGGCGTCCGGGGCAAGCGCCGCCGACGGCCTGGCCTCCGGGGCCAGGACAGCCTTCCTGGTAGTGGGTTGCGTGTGGCTGCTGACCATCCTCGGGGCGGCCTTCCTGCCCAGACACGATCCATCCGTAGTGTCGGAGCCCGGCCCGAGGCACTGATTTTTCCCACGCGCAGACGGGACCGGTCCGGCCCCGACACCGGTGCCGGCAGAGTCTGGCTTTCACCCGAGCACACCGGCGCGGCTACGGTTATCAGGTGTTTGAGGTGCGCATCGCGCCAGGCCCAGGAGTTCCGGGCGGCCTGGTGATTCCAGCCGGTGAGCTGGTCGAGCGCTACTCCCATGCGTCCGGCCCGGGCGGGCAGGGCGTCAACACCGCCGATTCCAGGGTGCAGTTGTCCTTCGATGTGGCCGCCTCTGCAGTGCTCAGCCAGGTGCAGCGCGAGCGGGCACTGCGCCGACTCGACGCCCGACTGGACGGCACAGTGCTCACCATCGATGCCGCAGAGTTCCGTTCCCAGCGACGCAATCGAGCCGAGGCCCGCGAACGCCTGTCAGCCCTCCTGCGCGAAGCGATCGCGCCGCCTCCCCCACCGCGTCGCGCCACCCGGCCGAGTCGGGGCTCGATCGAGCGCCGGCTCACCAGCAAGCACCACCGCAGCCGAGTGAAGCGCCAGCGCAGCAACACCGACGACTAGTCAGGGCAGCCCCCACCAGCGAGGCTCAAACCGCAGGACTGCGCCGGCCCCGTCCGGTCTGCTTACGGCGCACCATCGCCACCGGGTTCTTGCCCTCCCCAGCCGCGCGGGACTGCACCTGGTAGTCGGGGTGTGCGGCAAGCAGATCCTTGAGCTTGCCGTAGCCCCAGGTTCGGGAGTCGAAGTCCGACGCCAACCGCGAAAGGTTGTTACCCACCGCCCCCAGATGCGCCCAACCGTCATCGCCGGCAGCCACCTCGACGGCCTCATTGAGCAGCCGATCAAGCTTGGCGTCAGGGGTGAATTCCGCCTTGACGGGCTCCTTGGCCGGCGTCTTGGCCAGATTCTCCACATAGACGAACGTGTCGCAGGCCGCCACGAACGGCTTGGGAGTCTTCTTCTCGCCGAACCCGTAGACGGTCAGACCCTGCTCTCTGACCCTCGCCGCCAGGCGGGTGAAGTCACTATCGCTGGAAACCAGACAGAACCCGTCCAGATTGCCGTCGTGCAGCAAGTCCATCGCGTCGATGATCAGCGCCGAATCAGTGGCGTTCTTGCCAACGGTGTAGCTGAACTGCTGAATCGGCTGAATCGAATACGCCAGCAACTCAGCCTTCCAAGAGGTCAACCGAGTAGAGGTCCAATCCCCATAGGCGCGACGCACGCTCGCCCGGCCGTACTTGGCGATTTCAACCAGCAGCTGTTCCAAGTGCTGGGCACTGGCATTGTCGGCATCGATCAGGACGGCCAACCGTGCCGCAGCTTCATTACCTGCCATCGATTCCCTCATTACTCAAGAGGCCAGCTTCGATCACTGCTGAATCTAGCCTCCCACCCGCGAGTAGTGCTCCACCACTGGGAACGGCTCGTAGAAGTGGTGCAACAGACGCTTCCACTCCACGTACTCAGCCGACCTGCGAAAGCCCTCGGTGTGGGCCTCCACCGAGAGCCACTCCACCAGGAGCAGGTAGAGATTGGGCGATTCCAGAGAGCGCGTCAGCGACAAGCTGACGAACCCCGGCTGCCCGCTGATCAACCGACGGGCTTGGTCGAAGGCCACCTCGAACTCGGCCTCCAGACCCGGGCGGACGCGCAGGATCGCGTGCTCCAAAATCATTCCCCGATTCTGCCATCACGCCGGTCTCGGCATGGCCTGGCTAGACCTGGGAAACGGCCTCCGAAGCGCGGACCGGCGAAGTCCGGTGCCAGTGCGAGCGCCCGGCTGGCGCCGACGACAGACCCGGACCCAGCTGGGATACTGCGAAAATGAACTCTCTTCGGCACTCGGTTCGTGTTGGGGAGGTGCTCCTCGGCTGGGTCCAGGTAGGTCCGGGCGCTCCCCCTTCCGTCCAGCTGGGGCCGGTAGATGCCGCCCGTGCCGCCGCGCTGCCAGCACAGCGTCAAGCCCGGTTCGTGCACGGACGCGCGCTGCTGCACCAACTCCTCGACGGGCTCTGGCCTGGGACAACACATCAACTCGATACCGGCCCCTGCCCGCACTGCGGCGGTCCGCACGGCCCGGTGGCAGTAGCCGGGACCACTGCGGTGGTGAGCCTGTCCTATGCCGCTGACTTCGTGGTGGCTGCGGTGGCGCCGTCCCAACGGATCAGCGCCATTGGCCTGGACGCCGAGCCCGACACCGCCAGTAGCGAACGCCTCACTGACCTGACCAACCTGATCGGGGGACCACCGGTATCGGCGCTGCGTCGCTGGACCCAGATCGAAGCCGTCCTCAAGGCTGACCGACGCGGCCTCAGAGTGGATCCACAGCGAGTGCGGATCGAGACCGATCTGGCCAGCATCGAGGGTGAACCGGCGCTCTACCACCTGGCCGAAGTCGCCGGACCGCCGCGGCAGGTGATCAGCCTCGCGTGGCGCTGACGATTCACAGTGCCTGGGCGCTGTCGCCTCAACGGCGATCGCCGCGGGCCGGCAGTTTTGGCAGCCCAGGCTGGCGCAACCACTGGTCGAACAGCCGGCTCAGGTCGCGTCCAGCAACCTCCTCGGCGAGCGCGATGAACTCCTCGGTAGTGCCACTCGAGTGATGCTTGTCTGCGACCCAGCGACGCAGGATCGTGAAGAAACACTCATCACCCAGCGTGCGGCGCAGCGCGTGCAGGGTGAGCGCCCCCCGCTTGTAGACCCGGTCGTCGAACATCAGTTCAGGGCCCGGATCGGCCAACACCAGGTCTTGGGGCAGCTCTTCCAGCAGCCACCAATGCTGCTTGGCCTGCTGCTGACAACTCAGTACGCCGCTGGATTCGCCCCACAACCATTCGGCGTAGCAGCAGAAGCCCTCATTGAGCCAGATATCGCACCACCGACGCAGACCCACGCTGTTGCCGAACCACTGATGAGCGAGCTCGTGGGCGACCAACCGCTCCTGGCCATGATTGCCGTCGAGGTGGTTGGCTCCGAAGACAGCCATCCCCTGGGCTTCCAGCGGGATCTCCAACGCATCAGGGGTAACGATCAGGTCGTAGCGGCCCAGCGGGTAGGGCCCGAAACAGCGTTCGAACAGCGCCATCATCGCCGGCAACCCGGCCAACTCCGCAGCCACCGGAATGGCCAGCTCGCTCGGGTAATGGACGGCTCCAGCCACCTCCCCCAGCGCCAACTTCTCGTTGCGATAACGACCGATGTGGATCGCCACCAGATAGCTCGCTGTCGGAATCTCTTCCTCGAAGATCCAGGTGCCGCGCCCCGAAGCGCGCTCCTGGGAGATCAGCCGCCCTGGCGCCACCACGGTGTAGGCATCCTCGCAGGTCAGCTCGATTCGATAACTGGCCTTGTCACCGGGCAGGTCGTTGCACGGGAACCAGGTCGGGGCGCCGACCGGCTGCGAACCCACCAGCACCCCATCGGCCAACTCTTCCCAGCCCACCCTTCCCCAGCGGGTGTTGCGCGGCTCAGGGTGCCCCGAATAGCGCACCGCCACAACGAATCGCTGCCCAGCCTCGATCACCTGAGCTGGCCGGATGGTCAGCTTGCGCGCCCCGTTGCGAAAACTGCCGGGCTTGGCGCCGTCCACGCGCACCTTGGCAGCAGTCAGCCCGACCAGGTCGAGGCGGAACTCTGCCAGCCGATTGACCGCCTCGACGCTGAGCACAGCTTCGGCGTCCAGCCGGTTGGTGGCCACTTTGTAACGCAGCTTGAGCTGGTAGCGCAGCACGCGGATCGTGGGGTCGCCGCTGTTCGGGGCGTAAGGATCCCCGGTCACGACGCATCGGCCTGATAGGTGCGCACCTTCACCGCCCGCCACGGCCCGATCGGGTTGCCACTCCAGCGGCTCCCCACCGGCACCGTCTCCCCCCGCATCACCAGAGAGGCCGGTCCGATGGTGGCATGGGCACCGATGGTCGCCCCTGGCAACACGATGCTGTGCGGGCCGAGAGTGCCACCACGCTCGATGCTGACCTCGTCCATGCTCATGATTCGATCATGGAAAAGGTGGGTCTGCACCACGCAACCCCGATTCACCGTTGCCCCATCGCCCAGGGTGACCAGATCGGGTTCGGGCAGCCAATAGGTCTCACACCACACGCCGCGGCCGATCTTGGCACCCATCGTGCGCAACCAGAAAGCCAACGCCGGGCTGCCGGTGTTCGGGTTGGCGAACCACGGGCCGGCCACCATCTCAGTGAAGGCATCGGCTACCTCGGTGCGCCAAACAAAGCTCGACCACAGCGGATGCTCACCGGCTCGGATCGGCCCAACCACCAGCCACTTCACCGCTGTGGTGATGGCCGCCGCCGTCACACCGGCAACAAACATCAAGATTCCCGACAACGCCACCGTCCAGCCAAGGCCGATGCGTTCAACCATCCCGGCCAAACTGAGCAGCACCCCCAGTCCGATCAAGCAGGTGGTGAAGACGGCAAAGATCCGGCAGGCCTCCCAGATGCCGCGGGCCCATTGCAGGCCCACCCTCGGCCGGTAGGTGCGCTCCAGGTCGCCGTCCACGACCACCCGGCGCAGCCGCACCGCTGGGGAACCCAGCCATGACGATCCCGCTTTGGCCTTGATCGGAGCGACCGACAGCACGGCGACCAAACCATCCTTGGGAACGGTGTGACCAGAGCTGGCCAGCCCGGAGTTACCCAGGAATGCCCGCTTGCCGATGGTCACCGGACCGATCCGCAGCCAGCCGTTGTTCAACTCGTAGGTGGCCACCATGGTGTCGTCGGCCAGGAAGGCGCCGTCCTCGATGGTGGTCAAGCTGGGAAGCAGGACGACCGTTGACGCCTCCACTCGCGCACCCACATTTGCGCCAAGGAGCCGCAGCCAGACCGGAGTGATCAGGCTGGCGTACAGCGGAAACAACAGCGTGCGAGCCGAATCCAGTAACCGCTCGGTGGTCCAGGCCTGCCAGCCGATCCGGCTGCGCACCGGGTAGATCCCCGGCTCCAACCCCATCCCCAGCAGGCGCACCGCCACCACGATCGCTGCTGTCAGCGTGCTGCCGGCCACCAGCACGCCCGGCACCAGCCAGCCCACCCCGCGAAGGGCTGCGCCGGCCACATCGGGAGCGCCCCGCATTCCGGCCGCTACCACCAACGCCCCCATCGAGTAGGCCAGGATCGGCAGCAGCCCCAGCAGGGTGGAGGAGGCCGCGAACCCCGCCACCCAGGCCGAGTTCTTAGGCGGGCGCTCAGCCGGCCAGTGCCGATTCGGCTCACCGGCGCGAACCGCGGGTGAGCCTGCCCACAGTTGACCCGACTTGACCCGTCCGAACACCGCAGAACAGGGCCCGACTTCGGCGTACGGGTCGATCCTGGTGCCGGGAGCCAGGGTGCTGCGGGAACCGACGCTGGCGTGGGCACCGATCTGGATGCCACCGATTCTGACGGTGTCGCCATCAATCCAATAGCCGGCCAGGTCCACCTCTGGCTCGATCGATGCGCCGTCGCCGATCCGCAACATGCCGGTCACCGGTGGAATGGTGTGCAGATCAACGTCCCGTCCGATTTCGGCACCGAGTGCTCGCGCGTACAGGGTCACCCACGGGGCACCGGCCAGGCCCACCGGATCGACTTGATGGGCGATCTGCTCAGCCAACCACAGCCGCAGATGGACGCCGCCGCCGCGCCGATAGTCGCCCGGCTTCACCCCGGCCAGCAGGAGCCGCGCCGAAGCCGCAGCGATCGCCATTCGTCCGAAGGGCAAGGCAAAAAGGGCCAGCCCGGCGAGCAGCACCCAGCCGTTCACCTCCGGCAGAAAATCGAAGCCAGGGGCCAACCGCAACAGCCAACTCGCCGTGAGCAGATACACCAGCCAGCGAGCGCCGGAGAAGATGAACAGCACAACGCCGGCCAGTTGCTGCGCCCAACGAGTGACCAATGGGGTGGCGCCGGCCTTGCTGAACGACTCCCGCCAGGGGGCGTCAACCTCGGTTGCAACGACCGCTGAAGCCATCGCCGACAGCCGCGGGTGGTCATAGACGTCGGCAACACTGAACTCCGGCGACTTCTGCCTGATCCGGGAAACCAGTTGGGCTGCAGCCAGCGAACCGCCGCCAAGCTCGAAGAAGTCACTGTGCCGATCAAGCACTGGGACCCCCAGCACCGCCAACCACTGCTGGGCCAGCCAACCTTCCTCCCCCTTGAAGAGGGTGAGTGACTGGGTGAGTTCTTCATTCACTTCGGGCAATGGCCACGGCAATGCGTCCCGGTCGACCTTGCCGGAGGCACGGGTCGGCAGTTCGTCCATCACAGCGAGCAATGGGATCAGCGGTGCCGGTAGCCGCTTCGCCAGCAATGCCCGAGACCCGCGCCGGTCGTAGGTGTCCCCGGCCAGCAGGTAGCCAACCAGAATCGGCACCCCGGCCTCGGTTCGCCGGACGGCGACCACTGCGCCCTCAACCCCTGGCAGGGCCGAAAGGGCGGCTTCCACCTCGCCGAGTTCGATTCGGCGCCCACCAACCTTGACCTGGTCATCGGCTCTGCCATGAAAGGCCAGTCCATCGGTCTCCAGTGAGACCAGGTCGCCGGTGCGATAGGCACGCGACCAGCCCAACGCCGGCAGCGGCGCGAACCTTTCCGCGTCCTTGTCGGCGTCGAGATAGCGCGCCAAGCCGACCCCACCGATCACCAGTTCGCCGGTGACCCCCGGCAACACCGGGTTCAGTTCGGCGTCGACCACTGCGATCGCCCAGCCCGCCAGCGGCACCCCGATCAGCACTGGGGAGACTCCGTCCAGGAGGGCAGCGGTGGCCACCACGGTCGCCTCGGTCGGCCCGTAGGTGTTCCAGACTTCGCGACCCTCGGCTGCCAGTCGGGTGGCGAGTTCGGGCGGGCAGGCCTCGCCGCCGAAGATCAGTAGCCGCACCTGCTCCAACGCCTCGCTCGGCCACAGTGCGGCCAGCGTCGGCACCGTGGAGACAACGGTGATTCGCTTTCTGACCAACCAGCCGCCCAGGTCCGCGCCGCTGCGCACGATGGCCCGGGGTGCGGGTACCAGGCAGGCTCCGTGCCGCCAGGCCAGCCACATCTCTTCACAGGACGCGTCGAAGGCCACCGAGAGCCCGGCCAAAACACGATCGCCGGGGCCGAGCGGGGCATCGGCAAGGAAGAGGTTGGCTTCGGCGTCCACGAACGCCGCAGCACAGCGGTGGGTGACCGCGACTCCCTTGGGCGTCCCCGTGGAACCGGAGGTGAAAATGATCCAGGCGTCATCGGCGGGTTCAGGATCGCTCGGCGCGGCGGACGCCACCGGTGCGGCTCCGCGCGGGGCGTAGCCACCGGCATCGAGAACCCCGACCACCCCGGCCTCACCGAAGACCAGTTCGGCGCGCTCGTCCGGGTCGTCGGCATCCACCGGGACGTAGGCTGCACCGGCAGCCAACACCGTCAGGATGGCCAGGTACAACTGGCGCGAGCCTGATGGCGCTCGGACGCCGACTCGGTCGCCCCGACGAACCCCGGCCCGGCGCAATCCACTCGTGGCGACGGCCAACTCCGCAACAAGTTCGGCGTAGGTGATGGTGCCGTCGGGATCCTCGATGGCTCCCGATTCTGGGTGACGGGCAGCCGTCTCGCGCAGCACGTCCACCAGCGTTCGCGGCGCAGCGGCCCCGTCGCGCCGGTCGATGATCGCGGCCGCCGGTGGCGGCGTCCCCAGGTCAGTCACGCCTCGACGCTAGGGCACACAGGTGAACGATCGATGTTTGTCTTGGCGCCGCGACCGGCTCAACCCCACCATCGGAGGCTGGCTGAGGGCTTCAGCCACCGTGGGCAGAGCTCGCCGGAATCGTGATGGTGAACTGCGCGCCTTCACCGGCTCCGGCACTGTGCGCGGTGAGACTGCCGTGATGGGCCTCGATGATCGCACGAGCGATGGTCAGCCCCAACCCTGATCCGGAGCTGTCGAGGGCCTTCTCAAACCGGGTGAAGATCCGGTCAGCATCCTCGGGCGCGAACCCGCTGCCGTTGTCGCTGACTTCGATGACTGCCATCGGCGCGCCGTGATCGTGGCCAAGGCGAGCGACGACGTCGACGCTGTGCCCGGCAGCGGTGTGCCGCAAGGCGTTATCCAACAGGTTGCCCAGCACTTCACCGATCCGATCCGGATCGACGCTCACCGCCGGGGTGTCGCTCGAAACCGTGCTTGCCAGGCTGACGCCGGCCGCGCGAAAACGCTCCTGATTGGCCGCCACCGCAGCACCAACCAGGTCAGCGACGGCTACTGGTTCGCGGCTGAGCAGCAGTTGCCGCTCCCCGGCTCGCGAAACGACCTCAAGATCGTCAACCAGCCGACTTAGGCGCCCACTCTGCTCAGCCAGCGTTGCCAGCGTCTGCGCATCCAGAGGCAGGACGCCGTCACCGACTGCTTCGAGAGTGGCACTCAGCGAGGCGATCGGCGTGCGCAGCTGATGGGCAAGATCGGCGGTGAGTTGGCGCCGGGTCAGTTCAGTGGACTCCAGCCGTTCGGCGAGTTGGTTGACCGATGCCGCCAACTTGGCGAACTCCGGACCCATTCCCGGATCGATCACCCTGGTGGCCAGTTTTCCGTCGGCCAGGTCCCCGGCAGCTTGCGCCGCGTCTTCAACATGGACGGCCAAGCGCCGCGCAACCAACCAACTGATCGCCGCAGCAGCGATGCCGGCGGCCACGACACCCACCCCGAGCGCGACCAGAATCGCCTGGTCGAAGGCTCTGGCCAGATGCATCATCACCTGTTCGTCAGGATCGAGATTTGCTATCGCCAAGTGGTACTGAAACGCCGCCGGGGCGACCAGCAGCGCGATCACCAACACGGTCCCGGCCCCTGCCAGGATCACCAGAACGTTGTTCAGCATCAGTCGGCGGGCCAAGGTCATCCCGGCCAGCCTCGATCGACCCGGTCGGCGAGTCACCCCGGCCCCATCCGGTAACCGACGCCGCGAATCGTCAGCACGTAGCGCGAGGCCTTCGGATCATCGCCCAACTTGCGTCGCAGATGGCCCACATGAATGTCCACCAGGTGCTCATCGACCCCCACCTCAGACGGATCGCCCCAGACCGTTTCCAGCAGTTGCCGACGAGTGAAGACCACTCGCGGACGATTACTCAACGCCTCCAGGAGGTCATATTCCAGCCGGGTGAGTTGGACGACCCTGGCGCCGACCCTCACTTCATGGGCCGGAGCATCGATCATCAACTCCCCGAACGAGCGCTGTTCGCCCTGGCCGGGTTCGGCATCACCGGCCGACGTATCGCGTGGGCGGCGTAGCAGCGTCCGGATCCGCGCCACCAGCATTCGCGGCGAGAACGGCTTGGTGACGTAGTCGTCGGCGCCGACTCCGAGGCCGATGAGTACGTCCACCTCGTCTGCGCGGGCGGTCAGCATCAAGACATAGCAGCGGCTGAAGGTACGCAGCTGCCGGCACACCTCGATCCCGTCCATCCCGGGCAGGCCCAGATCCAGCACCACCACATCCGGCTCGGACGCCCGGGCCAGGGCCAACGCAGTCTCACCGTCGCCGGCTGTGCGCACCTCGAAGCCGTCCCGGGCCAGATAGCCCTCGACAACGCGCACCAGGCTCGGCTCGTCGTCGACGATCAGGGCGTTCAGCTTCGTTGGTGCTGCCACAATCAGGCGTCCTCCTTCGCGATGAAGCTGCCGTGCCACGTGTGGTACCAAACCGCTCCGGTAGTGGCATTCACCGAGAGCATTCCTACGGTAACCCCAGCCGATGTGGTGTCCATCGTGTAGTGCCCGGGGAAAGCGTCGGAGCTGGCCACGGTTTGCCCATTCGCGTTCGCCTGCAACCACTCGGTGGCGATGGATTTCGCCTGATCTGCGGTGATCGTCGCGGTGCCGGTGGTCCACATCATGGCCGGTCCATACTCAGTGGCGACCGCCCCTGTCGCTGGATCTACCAGCACCTCGGCCGCTGATGCGCCAGCGGCGTCCTTGAGCTCAACGTAGAAGTTGTCGCCGAACTGCATCACCTCACCGGGATGGAGATTGGCCGTGGCTGCGGCCGTGGCGGCCCGGGCCCGAGCCTGGGCGATGGTGGTAACCCGAACTCCATCGCCGGCCAGCCAAACGTGCCCACTCATCATTCCGCCGCCGCTACCACCCATGCCGCCGCCGTTCCGGCTACCCATGCCGCCACCGTTCCGGCTACCCATGCCACCGCCGGGTCCCGCCGGCTGGGCATTCGGCCTGGAACCTGACCACTGGGTTTGCGTCGCTCCCGGAACTCCGGAGGACGGTGCCCCCGCCTGCTGCGACTGTCCCAGCCCCGAGGCTGCGAAGGCAGCGGAGCCGGCCAACAGCAGACTGGCCACCACCAGCACCGTCCACGGCAACCAGCGGGAGCCTCGCACCGGTGCTCGCCCGTTCACCGAAGCCGCTCACCGCGCGCTGAAACCAGGGCGGCGCGCTGTGCCTGGTAGGTCTCCAAGTCGACCTCGCCGCGGGCGAAGCGGCGATCCAGAATCTCTTCGGGCGCCTCTTGTCCAGGCTGCGTTGCCCGATCCTGCGGCCGCCGTCCGGGCAACAACCGACTCACTGCCCAAACCACCGCAGCTATCAGCAGGATCCAGAACACGACCATCGCGAACATGCCGCCAACACCCATGCCGCTCCAACCCATACCGCCGTAACCCATCATCGCCGACCTCCTCGGTCCGTCATCGGCTGCCCTGTTGACCAGCCGATGCCATCAGCGTGCCAAGCGTTGATAGCGATCACCGGGCCGCGATTGTAAAGACTGTGCAAAGCCTGTACTCCCCAGCGGCTACCCGGTGGGCCTTCGCGTCCCGAATCCAGCCTGCCGAAACCTCAGCGCATGCGGACGAAGACCGCGACCGTCCGTCCGGGGACGCTGACCCAGTCGGCGCCGTGGGCGCAGGTCTTCACCACTGGGTCTGAACCCCTCGCCTGGGCGGGGTGCAGGCGATATTCGGGGAGGTCCAGCGGCAGACTCTGGCGGACCAGCCACCCGGTGGGGTTGAACACGATCAAGGCTGCCGCGAACGGGTCAGCAGCCACAGCAGCTGAGCTCGCCGAAGCCATGCCGATTGCCCCATCGACAGGCTCAGAGGCCTTCGGCGATGGCTCGGCCTCGGCGTCGATCGACATCACGATCACGCCCGGGATCTGCTGCCAGGTTCCGGCCACCGGGAAACTCACCCGGGAGGTGATCGAGGCGGCGCTGCCCAGGCGGAACAGTCTGCTTGAGGCGCGAATCCGCAATAGGTCAAGGGCTGCTTCGTGGGCGGTGCGAATGTGGGCCGGCTTGGGCTTCAGCCGCGGGTCGGCCAGCAAGGGCGCGTACAGCCGCCAGCGTTCGGCGTTGTCGGCCTCGGGCGGCAGGCCTGCGCCGAAGCCGTTGTCCCGCATCGAGAAGTCCAAGAAGTTGAACCAGTCTCCGGAGTTGTAGGAGTTGGCGTCCAGGCTCTTGCTGCGCAATATGTCCGCACCGGCATGCCACAGCACCGGCCCCTGGCCGAGGGTCGCCAACGCCAGACAGACCGTGTTCTGCCGCACCCGATCAGCCATCGGGGTGGCTGGGTGCAACTTCAGGGTGAGCGCGTCGAACAGGGTCTCATTGTCGTGCGCGTCGACGTAGTTGATCACCTCTTCAGGGGCCTCGGCATAACCTGCCGGACGGCCACCGTAATCCAGTTCGGCACCGCCGATCTCGGTGTTGCGGGCCAACGAAAAGAACCGGAAGTTGCGCAGGTTCCCGGCCAAGCCCAGCGAGATCAGGTCGGTGTACCAGGCCAGCCGCTCGCCCTGAAACTGCCGATCCCCGCTGGCCCCGGTCGCGTTATCGGCCAGCAGCAGGCCGGTGCCGAAACCCTGGCCACGCGGGTCGGCGTCCCACACCGAGCCGCCGCGCACCGAATCGCGAAGCCGGTCGTTGAAAGTGCCGATGCCGGTACCGCCGAGCTGGCCCTGGGTGGCCTGGACGAAGCGGGCGTTGTCGGCGACCTCGCCGAAGTTCCAGCCCTCGCCGTACAGGGTGATCGCCGGGCCGTCCACGCCGTCGGCCTCCACGCTCAACGCGTCCAGCGCCGCCCGGACGGCCACCATGTTGGCCCGGCTGTGATGGCCCATCAGGTCGAAACGGAAGCCGTCCACCTTGTAGTGGCGAGCCCACAGCACGCAGGCGTCCACCATCAGTTTCTGGGCCATCAAATGCTCGGTGGCCACGTTCGCACAGCAGGTGGAATTCTCCAGCTCGCCGAGCGCGTTCAGTCGGTGGTAATAGCCCGGAACGATCCGATCCAGCACGCTCTTGGCGTCCTGCCCGGAGCTGGCGGTGTGATTGAACACCTGATCGAGCACCACCCGCAGCCCAGCGGCATGGAAGGCGCCGATCATTTCCCGGCACTCACTCACCCGCCCAGCACCGTCGGCCGCGGCCAAGGTGGAGGCGAAGGAGCCTTCCGGGGCGAAGTAGTGCCACGGGTCGTAGCCCCAGTTGAAGCCCGACTGGCCCAAACCCGCGCCCAACAGCCGTTGCTGCTCGGGACTGTCCGGCGGCAACTGCTTGAGCAGGTCTTTGGGGGGATGCAGCTGGCGGGCCGGATGCTCCTCCACCGTCGCGTTGTCGAACATCGGCAGCAACTGAACGGTGTTCAACCCAGCCCCGGCCAACCGGCGCAGATGCGCCATCCCGTCGCTCGCGGTGGTCGCGGCCAGGAAGCTGCCCCGCAGGGCCGGCGGCACCGTCGAATCATGGACGGAGAAGTCGCGCAGGTGCAGTTCGTAAATGACCTGATCAACCGGGCTTTCCAGGCGCGGTGCGGCCGCCGTACGCCACTGATCCGGGGCCAACGCCGGGTCGGCCAGGTCAACCAGCACCGAATGGGTGGAGTTCACCGTGAGCGCCTGCGAGTACGGATCGGTCACCTGATTGGCCACCACCCGCTGGTAGTAGGGCACATAGACGGTGACCTCGAATTTGTAGCGGGCACCCGCCCAGGCCGGCTCACCGGTCACCGACCAGGTGCCGTCCTCGGCCGGCTCAAGCGCGACCCGCTGCGCCGGCTGATGGACGTCGCCGGGCCACAACAGCAACGCCACCTCGCGCGCCGTGGGCGCCCACAACCGCAGCGTCGGCACCCCATCGATCCAGGACGGCCCCAGTTCGGCTCGCGCGGCGGCGGCGTAGAGCCGATCGAGCACGCCAGGGATCTGGAGCTCGCCGGCATGCACCAGCCGCCCAGAGGGCTGATGGACGCTCACCGCCAACCGGCAGCGCAGCATCTTCGACACCTGGGCCAGCACCGTCGGCGGCAGCCGCAACGCCAGGTACTGGCTCAGCTGCGGAAAGCGTTGCCGCTCGGCCCCCGGTATCCCGCGCGGATCAATGCCCAAGCCGCAGGTTCCCCACGGCACCGGCTCGCTGGCCTGGGGATCAAGCTGCCCGTCGTAGGACCAATGCAGTCGCCAGTCCAGCACGTCGGGGGCGAATCCGCCCAGCACCGTGCTCGGCCAGGCGATCAGGTCGGCGTCCAGCCAGTGCCCGGGCGCCTGGCTGAGCCCAGGGGCGCTACTGGCAGTTCCGAACACGGGAATGATTCTGCCATCCGAAGTTGGGCAGACTGGCTGCGCCGGGCTGAGCGGGGCCCGAGTTCAGCTATTCAACCCGGCGTAGCGGCCGCCGGCGGCGAGCAACTCCTCGTGGGTGCCGCGCTCGATCACCCGTCCGGCTTCGAGCACCACGATCTGGTCAGCAGCCCGGACGGTGCTCAGCCGGTGCGCAATGGTCAAGGTGGTGCGTCCGGCCATCAGGTGTTCCAGTGCGGATTGCAGCTCACGCTCAGTGTCGGTGTCCAGTGCCGAGGTGGCCTCGTCCAGCACCAGAATCGGTGGGTTAGCCAGCAACGTCCGAGCGATCGCCAGGCGCTGCCGTTCGCCGCCGCTGAACCGGTGCCCGCGAGCGCCGACCACGGTTTCCAGACCCGCCGGGAGCGCCGCCACCACCGCGGCGACCTGGGCCACCTCCAGGGCGTCCCAGAGCTGAGCCTGTGTTGCCTGCGGGGCGGCCTTACGCAGATTCTCCGCGATGGTGGTGTGGGCCAGATAGGTCTCCTGGGTCACCATGCCGATGATTCGGGTGCGGTCGGCGGGGGCAAGTTCGCGAAGGTCCACCCCGTCGATCAGGATCCGGCCGCTGGTGGGATCGGCCAGCCGCACCAGCAGGGACGCCAGCGTCGACTTGCCCGAACCGGTCTCGCCCACCACCGCCAGCGAACCGCCCGGCGCAATGACCAGGTTGAGGTCGAGAAGGGTGTCGACATCGCCGTCGGCGAAGCGGTAGCCGACATGTTCGAAGCGCACTTCCCCACGCACCTCGGACGGCTCCAGCCGCACCCCCGGATCAGGTTCGGGAACCTCGATCGGCAGATCGAGGTAGCCGAAGATTCGGCTCAGCAATGCCATCGAAGCCACCCACTGCGCCCCGACGTTGAGCAGGCCCATGATCGGCCGGAAGATCGAGGTCTGCAGGCTGGCAAAGGCGATCAGGGTGCCGATCGAGATCGGGCCGAACACCAGCGGAAAGCCTGCGGCCAGGTAGAGCAGCGCCGGAATGGCAGCGAAGACGATGCTCATGGTCGCCATCCGCCAGCGTCCGGCCAGCTGGGAGCGCACTTCCAGATCGATCAGTGATTCCGAACTCCGGGCGAACCGGCGCTGGTCGTCGGCGCCGCTGCCCAGGGTTTTGGCCAGCAGCGCGCCGTTGACACTGAGCGTCTCCTCCACCTGGGTGTGCAGGTCGGCCAACGTCTGCTGCATCGCCCCGGTGATGTCGCGGCGCACCAGCGCTACCCTGCGGGTCCCCCACACCGCCGGCGGCAGCACCAGCAGCGAGAGCAGCGACAGGCGCCAATCGAGCACCACCATCGCCACGGCGGTGGCCACTGCCGTGGTCAGGTTGGACGCGATCGACGTGGCTGTGGAGGTCAGTACTGCCTGCAACCCGCCGACGTCCTGGATCAGCCGGGATTGGATCTCGCCGCCACGGGTGCGCTTGAAGAAGGCCAGCGATTGCGCCTGCACGTGAGCGAACACCCTGACCCGCAGCGAGTGCATCACCTGTTGCCCCATCGCGGTGGCCAACCAGGTCTGCCACACCCCGAGAATGCCGGTGAGCGCGGCCACCGCCACCATCCCGCTGACCAGCCATAACAACAGGGTGGTGTTGGCGGCAGGCAGGGCCACGTCGATCACCTCGCGCAGCAGGAAGGGCTGGGCCAGCCCCACCAGGGAGGCGACCACGATGATCGCCACCACCGCGAACAAGATCGCGCCGTGACCGGCGAACAGACTGAGGGCACGACTCAGGCTCACCGGGGACTCGGCGAGTTGGGCTCGGTCGGCCGGATCGATCCGCCCCGGGCCACGGCGCACGGGTGGGGCGTCGAGGGAAACCATCACACCTCCGATATAGTGAGGTAACCACAGTATATTGGCGAGGCCATGATTGATCCAACCGATGCCCTGACCGAGCAGTTCCTGCGCGTCGCGCGACGGCTGCGCCGCCAGACCATGAGCCGCATCCGTCCGCTGGGCCTCAACCCACACCAATCCAGGGCACTACGAGTGATCGGCGAACACGGCCCACTGCGTCCCTCCGAACTCGCCGAAAAGCTGGGCATCGCCCCCCGCTCAGCCAGTGATTCAGTTTCTGGACTGCTGGTCGCCGGCTGGATAGAACGCGCTCCTGACACCTTGGACGGACGCGCCTATCGGGTCTGGCTCACCCCGTCCGGTCAAGCCCTGCTGGAACAGACGCGGACCATTCGCGCCGAGGTGGGCCGGGAGATCTTCGGCGCCCTCGACGCGAACACCCGCGAAGCGCTCCAAATCGCGCTCAGCCGACTGTCCGAAGATCCGGTCTGAGTCTGACCCAGGGTCTGGTGGCGGCGAGGCTACCGGAAGGACCGGGCGAAAGCCGTAACCCGAATCACTGCCGAATAGCCCCTGGTTCGCCCTAGACTGCTGCCGCCGAAGGGGGGTGGGACATGGGCGTGCTCAGTGCAGTCAGTCTCGATGCAGTGCTGGCCGCAGTGACGGGGCTGTGGTTCATCGTGGCCGGCGTGACCAAGCAGCAAGGCGTCCCTTCGGCCGGGCGCCGCTCGATACCCACCTCCGCCTGGGTTGTCGTGGTGCGGCGAATCCGAGGCATCCTCGAAATCCTCGGGGGCCTAGCCCTGATCACCCTTGCCGTGCTCACCTTCGTGAAGTTCAACGTGCCGCCGATAGGGCTGGGCCTTGGCCTGGGACTTTCAGCGTTGGCATTATGGACGGCCGTGGAATCCTGGGTGCCGCCGCTGCGACCGGTGCGAATCATCCTGGCCGTGATCGGCTTCGCACTGGCGGTCTTCTACGCCGGCTTCCGGGGCTGAGTTGCCGGCTGGCGAGGTGCTGGCCGAGCGGCTGGCCAATCAGCGACTGACCGGCCCACTGGCCGAGCACCCTGTCCAGGTGGTTCGCGAGTTACTGGCCGTGCAGGCCCAGGACGCCCCGGTGGCGCGAGCGATGATCGCACTGCGATCGGGCACCACCCAAGCCGAGGTGCTGCGAGCCGTGGCCGCTGGAGAGGTGGTGCGCACTCACGTATTGCGCCCCACCTGGCATTACGTTGCCGCAGCAGATCTGCGCTGGTTGCTCGCGGCCACCTCAGCAAAGGTCGAGGCCGGGTTGGCCTCCCGGCATCGCCAGCTCAGCCTGGACGCAGCCGCCATCGAGGCCGGGTTGGCCGTGATCGAGAAACAACTGCGTGGCCGCACCTTCGCCAACCGCACCGAACTGGGCGCGGCGCTCATCTCCTCCCAGGTGGTACCGACCGACGCACTGAAGGGCCAGCGGGTCGGACACCTGCTGCTGATCGCCGAGCTGCGGGCGCTGATCTGCTCCGCACCCCTGGACTCCGCCGAGCACCACTATGGGTTGGTCGAGGAGGTGGTCCCGCCCAGCCCCAGCAGACCTCGACCCGAAGCGCTCGCCGAGTTGGTCACCCGGTTCTGCACCGGCCACGGGCCAGTGGCGCTCTCCGACCTGAATCGCTGGGCCGGCATCACCGGCAGCGAAGCTCGCACGGTGCTGCCGGCCTCGGGCTTGGACTCCATCCAGATCGACGGGCATGAGTTGTGGCGCTCCCCGACACCGCTGCCGCAAACCCGTCCCGCCGAAGCCCTCTTGCTGTCGACCTTCGATGAGGCCTTCCTGAGCTACCACAAACTCGGCTGGCCGCGATCACCGGGACACCCACTCGGCGAGGCGCCCTACACCTTCGCCCAGACGTCCGGCGGCGTGGTGCTGTGGCGACTGACTGACGTCGGGTCGTGGCGAGGCCTGCGTCGTTCCGGCAGACTCAGCATCGAATTCACCCTCGACACCAACCTGCCCAAACGCGCCCGTGCCCAGATCGAACGGGCCGGCGACAACCTGGCGGCCGTGATGGCCTGAGGGCGTCGCGTCGCCGTCGTGCAGCGATGATCCCACCGGGCAATCCGCCCGGGGAATGGCCTAATGTCAGGTCATTCCCCGCCATGCCGTAAGATTTCCCCAGTGAGCGCTGAAGCCACGAGCTGACCAGTGCCGCGAATCCAATGAAGGAAGCCGACCGAGTGCGGTGCGATCCGACGCGCCCGGAGACGAAGGAGACCGATGACTGCCGAGGTGGAAGAGTGCGCCCCGCTTTACCGAGAAGACCCCTGGGAAGGCTTTACTGAAGGCCCCTGGGCCGACTCGATCGATGTGCGCGACTTCATTCTGCGCAACTTCACCCCCTACACCGGTGCTGCGTCGTTCCTGGTCGGACCCACCAACAAGACCCTGCGCACCTGGGAAACCCTGCAGCGCGATTTCCTCAGCGTGGAGCGCGAGCGCCGTGTCTATGACGTCGAAACTCACATTCCCGGCGACGTCGACGCCTTCGCGCCCGGCTTCATCAGCGAGGACGACGACGTGATCGTCGGCCTGCAGACCGACGTGCCGCTGAAGCGTCCGATGATGCCGGCTGGCGGCTGGCGAATGGTCGAGACCGCGATCAAAGAGGCCGGCCTTGAGCCCGACCTGCGGATCAAGGAGATCTTCACCAAGTACCGCAAGACCCACAACGAAGCGGTCTTCGACATCTACACCCCGCGCATTCGCGCCGCCCGCAGCTCTCACCTGCTCACCGGCCTGCCGGACGCCTACGGCCGCGGCCGGATCATCGGCGACTACCGCCGGGTTGCGCTGTACGGCATTGATCGGCTGATCCAGGCCAAGAAGATCGACATGGACTCGATCGTTGACGAGCCCTTCAGTGAGAATTGGGCCCGCTACCGCGAAGAGCACGCCGCGCAGATCAAGGCACTGAAGAAGCTGAAGAACCTCGGCGAGAGCTACGGCTTCGACCTGTCGCGTCCGGCCGCGAACTACCTCCAGGCAGTCCAGTGGACCTACTTCGCCTACCTGGCCAGCGTGAAGAGCCAAGATGGCGCAGCGATGAGCATCGGTCGGCTTTCGGGCTTCTTCGATGTCTACGCCGAGCGGGATCTGGCCACCGGTCACATCAACGAGGCTGAGGTTCAGGAGGTGATCGACGCCCTGGTGATCAAGCTGCGGATCGTCCGCTTCCTGCGCACCATCGAATACGACCAGATCTTCTCCGGTGACCCCTACTGGGCCACCTGGTCCGACGGCGGCTTCGCCAACGATGGCCGCACCCTGGTCACCAAGACCTCTTTCCGCCTGTTGCAGACCCTGCGTAACCTCGGGCCGGCTCCCGAGCCGAACATCACCATCTACTGGGATGCAGCACTGCCCGACGGCTACAAGGACTTCTGCTCGCTGATCTCGATCGAGACCTCAGCGATCCAGTACGAGTCCGACCGCGAGATCCGCAGCCACTGGGGCGATGACACCGCGATCGCCTGCTGCGTGTCACCGATGGCCATCGGCAAGCAGATGCAGTTCTTCGGTGCCCGGCTGAATGCGGCCAAGGCGCTGCTGTATGCCGTCAATGGCGGCCGCGACGAACGCACCGGCAAGCAGATCGTCCCCGACTTCGCACCGATCCCCGGCGACGAACCGCTGGACTTCGACACTGTCTGGGCCAAGTACCTCGACATGCTCACCCACGTCGTCCAGACCTACGTCGAGGCGCTGAACATCATTCACTACAGCCACGACAAGTACGCCTACGAGGCTATCGAGATGGCGCTGCACGACGACGCGATCGTGCGCACCATGGGCTGCGGCATCGCTGGGCTTTCGATCGTGGCCGACTCACTTTCGGCGATCAAATACGCCAACGTCACCCCCGTCCGCGACGAGTCGGGGCTGGTCGTGGACTACATCACCGAGGGCGAGTTCCCGCTGTACGGCAACGACGACGATCGCGCCGACGAGTTGGCCAAACTCGTCGTCAAGACGGTGATGGAAAAGATCAAGGCGATCAAGCTCTACCGCGACGCCGTCCCAACCCAGTCGGTGCTCACCATCACCTCGAATGTGGTCTACGGAAAGTTCACCGGGGCCTTCCCGTGCGGGCACGCCGCCGGCACCCCGTTCGCGCCGGGAGCCAACCCGGGCAACGGCCGCGACACCCACGGGATGATCGCCTCGATGATGAGCGTCGGCAAGCTCGACTACGCCGATGCTCTGGACGGCATCTCGCTGACCAACACCATCACCCCGGCCGCGCTGGGACGCACCGATGCCGAGCGGATCACCAACCTGGTCGGCATCCTGGACGCCGGTATGGGTGAGGGGCTTTACCACGCCAACATCAACGTACTCAGCCGCGAAACCTTGCTCGATGCGATGGAGAACCCGGAAAAGTATCCGCAGCTGACCATTCGGGTTTCCGGCTATGCGGTCAACTTCACCAAGCTCACTCGCGAGCAGCAGCTCGATGTGCTCTCCCGGACCTTCCACGAGGCCGTCTGAGTGAGCCCCCACGCCGCCTCAGCCGCCCCGGCCCACTTTCCCGGGGCGCTTGAGGCACCTCCGGTGCGCGCCAACATGCTGGGCGGCATCCCCACCGCCGAGCACCTGTCCCGCGCCGATCTCCTGCTGGGCCAGCGCACCGGCGAAGTGGGCATGCTGCACTCCTGGGAGTTGGTCACAGCCGTCGACGGGCCCGGCACCAGGATGGCCACCTTCCTGACCGGTTGCCCACTGCGATGCCTCTACTGTCACAACCCCGACACGATGAACGCCCGCTCCGGGCTGCCGGTGCTGGCTGAGGACCTGCTGGAGCGGATCCGGCGCTACCGCGGGGTTTTTGCGGCCACCGGCGGCGGCATCACCCTTTCCGGAGGTGAGGCGTTGGCGCAGCCGGCCTTCACCCGACGGATCTTGCGCGGCGCCAAGGAGCTCGGCGTCCATACAGCCGTGGACACCTCAGGCTTCCTCGGCCGAAACTGCGATGCAGCGATGCTGGCCGATCTGGATCTGGTGCTCCTCGACGTCAAGGCCGGCGACGAAGCCACCTACCGCCGGGCCACCGGGGAACGCCTCGAGCCAACCCTTGAGTTCGGACGCCGGCTGTCGCGCGCCGGTGTGGAAACCTGGATCCGGTTCGTGGTTGTGCCAGGGCTTACCGATCACCCGGCCACAGTCTCCGCCGTTGCCGCCTATGCGGCGTCCCTGCCCACAGTGACCAGAGTGGAGGTGCTGGGCTTCCATCAGCTGGGCCGCGACAAGTGGGCCGAGCTCGGCCTCGACTACCAGTTGGCCGAGGTCGAACCGCCCCAGCCTGAGTTGCTCGCCGCCACCCGGGCTGCCTTCACCGCCCACGGACTCACCGTCTTCTGATCCTCGAATTCGAAGGACCGACTCGGCGGGTTCGCCCAACACCGCAAGGATCCGCTACCGGCACAGTGCGTCCAGCCCGCTCCGCAGGCCCTGGCCACTTCTGGACGACGGGCTTCCAGCTGTCCGGCGAACCACCGGGGCGGCCGGCGATCAAGGGCGCTTCGCCGCCCTAACCTGGTTGGCATGGCTGGTGGTCGAGCAAAGCTGCACGCCCGGCGTCGCAAGCGCCGTCTCGGCCGGATGACCCACGACCTCACCGCCGCCCAGTGGGCCGCTGTGAAACAGGCCTGGGGCGGCTGCGCCTATTGCGGCACAGCGAGCGGGTCGCTGCAGAAGGACTGCATGCTCCCCATCGCCAATGGCGGGCGCTACACCCTGAACAATGTGGTGCCGGCCTGCCCGTCCTGCAATGCCAGCAAACGCGGCACCGAAGTGACCACCTGGCTTCGCCGAAAGCACTTGGACGAAGCCGCCTTCCTGACCCGCCAGCTCCAGATCCTCACCCACTTGCAGGCCGACGTGGCCGCACCAGCGCCATCAGCGCAAAGCGGCCATAGCGGGGTGTCGTCGCGGCACTGCGCCACCTCGCCCTCGGCCATCACGTAGCACTTGCCTTCCAACCGCACCGGCGCGGCGGCGAAGGTGACCACGTAACGGCGGAGGGTCTGGCGGGTCGAGCTCAGGGTCGGAGATCACATCCTGGGTCAGCCCAACGGTCGCCTCTACCCCGGTGGGTAGCTCGACGGTCTACGACCTGACCTCTGCAACCTGACCGGGCGGGGACCGACTTTGCCCGCACCAGACGCGTTCTCGCAGGACGAAGCGAAGCGCCCGGCACCGGAGATGGTCCGGCACCGAGCGCCTCAAAGGGTGGGCGCGAGACGGCTAGAAGGCAGCCGCTCCGGCTTCGGCGACGGTCTGGTCCTGCTCGATCGTGCCGGTGGAGACGCCGATGGCTCCGACGATGTAGCCATCACGTACGAGCGGGATTCCGCCGGGGAACACCACGATCCGGCCTCCATGAGAGTCGCTCAGCCCGTACAGGTCGCCCTCGGGGCGGGTGATGTCGGTGAGGTCCCTGGTCTGGCACTGGAAGGCGATTGCGGTGTAGGCCTTGTTGATCGAGATGTGAATGCTGCCGATGAGGGCTGTGTCCATGCGTACGTGCGCCTTGAGATTGCCGCCGGCGTCGACGACAGCGATGTCTTGGGGCTGTCCGATCTCTTTCGCCCTGGCCATCGCCGCATCGATCACCCGACGGGCATCGTCCAAAGTCAGGCTGTCCTTGATCTTTTCTCCGGTCATGATTTCTCCTCGATGTAAGTAGTGTGAAATCGGAGATCACGGGTGCCCGGCCAGTCGACTGGCCTCGACCTGCGTCGAGCGCCCCAAGCGATACACGATCAGGTAATCCGGGCGTGATCCGCGCGGAGGAGGTGACCACGCCCCTGCTCGCCCCGAGCATCCAGCCGAGACCGAGCGATGATCGCCGGCACGAATGCGCGGCGGGTCGAATCTGGGTTCACGAACAAGGGGGCCGAACATCGGCACAAAATCACAGTACAAGCGGCAGCGCGGCGCCGTGGCCATGCCTCGGTTTTAGTCGGTTCTGACGTCTCTGAGCCGCTACTCGAAGCTGTCGCCATCGGGGGCTATTCGCAGTCGATGCCCCCGCGAAGTCCCTGACGCGATCGCGGGAACGCTCAAGACGCGCAGATCCGCTCAACTCGAGAAGCGGAACTCCACCACGTCGCCGTCGGCCATCAGGTAGTCCTTGCCCTCCATGCGAGCCTTCCCAGCCGCGCGGGCTGCGGCCACCGAACCGGTAGCGACAAGGTCGTCGAAGCCGACGATCTCGGCCTTGATGAAGCCCTTCTGGAAGTCGGTGTGGATGACGCCGGCCGCCTCGGGAGCAGTGGCGCCCTTCTTGATCGTCCAAGCCCGAGATTCCTTCGGACCGGCGGTCAGGTAGCTCTGCAGGCCAAGCGTCTGGAAGCCAACCCGGGCCAGGGTGTCCAGACCGGGCTCGGAGATACCCATCTCAGCCAGGAATTCGGCGGCGTCCTCGGGCTCCAGTTCGGAGAGTTCAGCCTCGATCTTGGCATCGAGGAAGATCGCCTCGGCCGGAGCAACGATGGTCTTCATCTTCTCGATCAGCTCGGTGTCGGCCAGTTCGTCGGCATCGCAGTTGAACACGTACAGGTAGGGCTTGGCGGTGAGCAGGAACAGCTCGCGCAGCGGCTCCAGATCGAGCCCGGCGGCGTGCACGCCGACCCCGGAGTCGAGAGTCTGCTTCGCTTCAAGGAAGGCGGCCAGTTGTGGCTGTTTCTCCTTCTTGATCCGGGCTTCCTTCTCCACCCGGGGCAGCGCCTTGTCCAGGGTCTGCAGATCGGCGAGGATCAGCTCGGTGCGAATGGTCTCGATGTCGCTGCTGGGATTCACCGCACCATCGACGTGGGTGACGTCGGGGTCGCGGAAGACCCGGGTGACCTGGCAGATCGCGTCTGCCTCGCGGATGTTGGCAAGGAAGGCATTGCCCATGCCCTCGCCCGTGGAGGCGCCCTTCACGATGCCGGCGATGTCGACGAAGCTCACCGTGGCCGGTATTACCCGCTCGGAGCTGAACATCTTGGCCAACACGGCAAGCCGAGGTTCTGGCACTCCCACCACCCCAACGTTCGGCTCGATGGTCGCGAACGGATAGTTCGCCGCCAACACGTTGTTGCGCGTAAGCGCGTTGAACAAGGTGGACTTGCCCGCATTAGGCAGTCCGACGATCCCGATGGTTAGAGCCACGAGGGATAAGCCTAGTGTGTGGAAGATCGTGCACCGAAGTCGGTGCACGATCTTCCACGTTGTCCACAGACAACGGGCCGAAGTGACCACCGGGCCGGGGTTTTGTCGAAGGTGGGGGTGTGATTGCCCGAACGCGCCTGCCCGAAGGGCTGCTCCGACTTAGCTGGGGGCAGGCCGGAGTGTTGAGCCGCGGCCAAGTGCTCGGGTTCGGCGTGAGCGATCGGGTGATCGCTCGACTGACCCGCGAGGAACGGTGGCAGGTGATCACCCCCGGCATCTACCGCCTCAGCGAGGAAAACTGGCTCCAGCAGGCGTGGGCCGGGATCCTGCTCGGCGGCGAAGCCGCAGTGCTCGGTGGTGCCGCCGCGGCCTACCTCCACGGCTGGCGAAAGACGCCGCCAGATCCGATCCCGGTGTTCATCCCGAGCAACTGCCGCGCACACCGCGATTCCCGCTGGCAGTTCGTCCGGTCCGAGCGCAGCGGTCGGGGTGAGCAGCCACGCACCAGAGCCGCCCAGACGGTCATCGACCTGGCTGCCGCTTCCACCGCCGACGAACTCACCAGTCTGCTGGCTGAAGCGGTCGCCTTCGGCAGACTGAATCCGGCCGAGGTGCTCCAGCTCGCCGCAGACGCGCCTTGGCTGCGAAACCGCAGGATCCTCAACGAAGCGCTAGCGGCGGTGAGCGCCGGCGCCATGAGCCCGCTCGAGGCCCGCTATCTGACCGCAGTCGAGCGCGCCCACGGACTACCCACGGCCAGTCGCCAAGCGAGCCCAACCGGGCGCTACCGAACCGACGGCTGGTATCGCTCCTATGGCGTGATCGTCGAGCTGGATGGCGCCGCATATCACCGCGGCGCTGCCCGCACCGTCGACCTCGAGCGCGACAATCTCCACCGCCTCAATGGCCTGATCACCCTGCGCTTCGACTGGAGACTAGTGACCGTCACCCCCTGCGCCGTAGCCCGCCAGGTGGCCGCCGCGCTCCACCAAGGCGGCTGGCAAGGCACCCTCCGGAGGTGCCCCCGCTGTTGAGTGGATGATCCTGCACCGTAGGTGGTGCAGGATCATCCACACTCAGCCGAAGGCGGAGATTTCTATCTTCTTCATGGCCATCAAGGCGTCGAAGGAGTTGGGGGTGAGCATGAGGTCGCCGAGATTCGCCGGGACGATCTGCCAACTCAGCCCGAAGCGGTCGGCGCACCAGCCGCATTGCTCGGCTTCGGGCACCGAGCTCAAGGCCTCCCAATAGTGATCCAGCTCGGCCTGGCCGTCGCATTCGACCATCAAGGAGACCCCGCAGTTGAACGTGTACGCCTGCTCGACGGCAGCATCCATCAGGGCGAACCACTGTCCGCACAACTCGATATCGGTGAACATCACGGCACCCACGACGGCTGGGCCGACCTGTTCGGAGTAGCGCACATCCGCGCCCACCCGGGCCCCGGGGAAGGTCGAGGTGTAGAACGCTGCAGCCTCAGCGGCCCGATTCTGGACGCGGTCGCAGAACAGCAGAGTCGGCACGATGAAGGGACGCGGCTCGCCGGCGGGATTGGTCAGGATCAACTGCCAGCTGACGCCGTGGCGATCCTTCACCCAGCCGTAGTGCGGGCTGTGGGGGTATTCGCCGAGCGGCATCAGCACTTCACCGTCGGCGACCAGGTCGGACCACAGCACGTCCAGCTGATCGCGGGCCTTCGGGTCGCGGGACGGATCGAAGTTGAGCATGAACGAGACCGAAGGGTTCACCGGAAATTCTGGACCGGCGTTGATCGCGATGAAGCGGTACCCGTCGATCTCAAAGGTCACCGTGAGCTCTTTGCCGGCGAGCTCTGCCTGAAAATCGAGCAGACCCTCATCGGGATAAAGCTGGGTGTCGGTAACCCGCGCGTTCGGAAAGACCGACGCGTAGAAACCGGCCGCTTCGGCCGCGTTGTGGTCGAACCATAGATTGGGCACGATCTTCTGCATGCGGCACCTCCATTGGTAGGCCTCCAGCCTGACACGGGATTCGCTGGCCGAGATAGATGGCAACGCTGCCCACGAACCGCTGTACTTGGCGGGTGAGCTTCGATGTGGTGCTGTTCGACCTTGGCAGAGTTGTCCTCGATTGGGTGCCCGAGCGCCCCTTCGAGCAGGTGCTGGAGGCGGCCGAGGTACCGGCCTTCATGGAGCGGGTCGACTTCTATGAGTGGAACCGCCAGGCCGATAACGGGCGCAGCTACGAGGACATCGAGTCCGAATGGTGTGCCCGGTTCCCCGCCGATACCGAGGCGATCCTCGCTTACCGAAAGTTCACCCAACTGGCGATCCCTGGCCTGGTGCCAGGAGTTTTGGCACTGGTGGCCGAGCTGCAGCAGCACTGCATCAGGGTGGGTGCACTTTCGAACTGGTCGGCTGACACCTTTCCACCGATCCGCAAGCGGTTCGGCGCGCTGAGCCGTTTCGACACCATGGTGGTCTCGGGCTTCGACGGGGTTGCCAAGCCTGATCCGGCGATCTTCGCCCTGGCCTGCGACCGCAACCAGGTTGAGCCGAGCCGCGCTGTGTTCATCGACGACCTCCCGGCCAACGTGGCCGCCGCGCGGGCATTCGGGCTGACCGGACTGCTGTTCAGCGATGCTGTCCAGCTCCGTCTCGATCTGCTCGACCTCGGACTGCCTGTCCTCGGCGCTACCCAGACCGAGCCGATCTACCACTGGAGCCTGGCCACCGATTGGGCCGGCGCCCAAGAAGCCGGACGCTACCCGTACTCGACCCGCGGCCTGCCGTACGAGGCAACCGGTTTTGTGCACTTTTCCAACGCCAACCAGGTGCCATCGATCCGGCACGAATTTTTCGCCGGACTGGCCGATGACGAGCTGGTGCTACTGCGGCTGGATCCGCAGGACGAGCTGCCGGTGCTGGTCGAGGACGGCTTCCCGCACCTTTATGCACCTTTGCCGGTGGGCGCAGTGGTGCCGATGGCGGCCACCGACCTGGGCGAGCTTCATTCCCCGGAGTAGAACGTTCCCAGCGCCTGGGAGAGCCACCACACGTCCTGAACGCCGCACAGTTCACGCGCGGAGTGCATGCTCAGCAGCGGCACCCCAACATCAATGCTCTCGATGCCCAACCGAGTGGCCGACAGCGGGCCGATGGTCGAACCGCAAGGTACGGAGTTGTTCGAGACGAATGGCTGGGTGGGCACCCCCGAGGCTCGGCAGATCCGCAACCAGCGGGCCGTACCTGGGCCTTCGCTGGTGTAGCGCTGATTGGCGTTCAGCTTCAGCAGCGGCCCGGAGTTGACCACCGGCTGATGATCGGGATCATGCAAGCCGGGATAGTTCGGATGAATCGAGTGCCCGGCATCCGCCGAGATCAGAAATGAGCGAGCGATCGCCTGGGCGAAGTCGTCGCCTACCCAACCGAGCGAGCCGGCGATGCGGGCCAGCACGTCCTCCAGGAGCGGCCCGGCCGCCCCACTGCGTGAGTCGCTGCCGATCTCCTCATGATCGAAACAGGCCAGCACCTGCACCTGGCCGGACGCCTCAGCCGCCAACAGTCCGAGGAGCCCGGCATGCACGCTGGTGAGGTTGTCCAGCCGGGGTGAGGCCAGGAACTCCGAGGCGATCCCGATCACCGCGGGTGCTTCGGTGACGGCTGCGAACAAATCGAAGCCGGCGATTTCGTCAGCGAGCGCCCCGACCGCCCGGGCGAGCCCGGCCAGCAGGTCGCCTGACCCGGTGCCGTAGATCGGCTTGAGGTGAACTTGCTTGTCAAGGTGCAGGCTCTCGTTCACGCTGCGATCCAGATGCGGAGCCAGTTGCGGAATGCGCAGCCACGCGGCGGTGCTCACCAACTGCACCTCGCCGGAGCGGGCGACAATGCGCCCGGCCAGACCGAACTCGCGATCCAACCAGGAGTTCAGCAGCGGCCCGCCGTAGACCTCCATCGCCGCCTGCGCCCAACCAAAGGCATAGGCAGACGGCTGCGGCTTGAGCTTGAAACCGGGCGAATCGGTGTGCGCGCCGACGATCCGGAACCCCACCGGACCCTCCGGTGCAGCGGGCAGACGCCAGGCGATGATCGCGCCGTCACGAATCACGTAGCCGGCACTCAGCCCGACCCAGGCTTCGGTCTCGTGCTGCTCGGCGAAGCCAGCCTCATCCAGGCGCCGAGCCACTTCGGCCACCGCGTGATAGCTGGACGGGGACGCTGTCACGAAGGCGGCCAAATCGTTGATGTTCTCAGCGGCGTTCATGGCCCAAGTTTGCACCCTCAGCCCAGGTCATCGGCTCTACGACTGCGGGCGGCCTCCGCCCGCACCAGCAGGTATTCGACCAACAGCTTCGGCTCGACTTCGAAGGACTTGGCGTGGTTGATCGCTGCCCAACGCGCCCTGGTTCGGCGGCCGCGGCGTTCGACGCCGTTGCGCGCTTCGAGCATCACGTCCCGGGAGAGCGCGGTGGCCCGGGTGATCGCACCCAGCCGCACTGCCACTCGATTGAAGGGCTCGTTGATTCGGATGGCGGTGTCATCTATCACCAGCACCGGCCTGCGCCCGATTCGGGCTAGGCGCACGTGGTAGGCCGACACCAAGGCGAGCCCCAAAACCAGCAGACAGACGAAGCCCCACACCGGCCACGGACCGCTGAGTGCCGGCAGCCCTGCGACCAAGGTGAAGCCGGCGGCCAGGGCCGCAGCAGCGGCGATTGCCCAACGGATGTTGGTCACGACAGAGCGCACCCGGGCGCCGACCACGTCCAGGCCGAATTCGGGCAGCAGTTCCAGGCCAACGGGCAACGCCGCACCCTCGGTGTTCGGTTCTGTCACCATCTCCCCTTGCGCTGGATCTGCAATGAGCTTGGCACATCACCCAAACCGGCGAGGACCAGCATGCCTTTCGGCAACTGTCAGTGGCTGCTGCGACCATCGTGACCATGGAGAATCTGGCTTGGCTGGTGGTCGGCGTCGCGCTCGGCGCGATCGTGGCCTGGGTGCTGGCGCGCGCTCAGCAGGGCAAGCGGGTTTCGGAGCAGGCAGCCGAGACCGAGCGGGCCCGAGCCGAGGCAGCCCAGTCGCGGGCGGATGCCGCAGCGGCGAGCGGCGCCCTGGCCGAAGCGAAGGCCGCAGTGGCCGGCGCCGTCGCACAGCGTGACGCTGCAGTGGCCCGCGCCGAGGAGATCACCGGCGACCGACTGCAGCTCGTCAACCAGTTCAAGGCACTGTCCGCTCAGGCGATCGAGGCTCAGGAACGCAAGCTGGACGCCTCGGCCGAGTATCGACTCAAGGCCACCGAGCAGTTGTTGACCCCGGTGAAGGAGAGCCTGACCAAGTTCAACGACCGGATCACCGAAGTGGAGAAGGAGCGGGTGGCGATAGCCACCGACCTGCGCCATCAGGTCAGCGAAGTGAAGCTGACCGGGGAGAACCTTCGCCGCGAGACTGCGGCTCTGGTGACCGCCCTGCGTAAGCCGCAAGCTCGGGGCACGTGGGGTGAGTTGCAGCTGAAGCGGGTGGTGGAGCTGGCCGGCATGGTCGAACACTGCGATTTCGAGTTGCAGCAGACCACCCAGACCACTGCCGGTGCGACCATCCGTCCGGATCTGAAGGTGCTGCTCAGCGAGGATCGCTACATCTACGTCGATTCCAAAGTGCCCCTGAGCGCCTTCCTCGAAGCCCAGGAAACCGACGATCCGGCTGAGCGAGCACGGCTGCTGCAGTCCTTCGCCAGGAACGTGCAGACTCACATCAATCAGCTCTCCGGTAAGGACTACTTCAAAGCCGGCGGCGCCACCCCCGAGTTCGTGGTGCTGTTCCTTGGCAGCGAGGCGCTGGCGGTGGAGGCCTTCAACCAGATGCCCACCCTGCATGAGTACGCGGCCGACCGTCGGGTGGTGCTGGCCACACCGAGTTCACTGATCGCTTTGCTGAAGACCGCTTCCTTCGCTTGGCGCCAGGCGGCACTGGCCGAGTCGGCACGGGAGGTCTTCGACCTCGGCCGCGAGTTGTATGACCGGCTGGGCACTCTTGGGAAGCACTTCGACAAGGTCGGACGCTCGCTCACCAGCGCCGTCGGCGCCTACAACGATGCGGTCGGCTCGATCGAGGGCCGGGTGTTCCCGACCGCCCGCAAGCTGCGCGAGTTGAAGGTCACCGAATCCGAACTCGACCAGGTGAAGCTTGCCGAGGCCGCGGTACGACCGCTGACTGCCACCGAATTGGTCGAAGATGCGGCTGCGGTGACCCCGATGATCGGTCGCAGTCGCGCCGAGGCGCCCGCCGAATTGGTGGCTGGGGTCGTCAATCAGCCGCCACTTGACGCGTCCGCCGTCGAAGCCACACCCGCCAATCTGAACAGCCAAAGCGCCTGACAGCCGCTGTTACCTGACGCTGGCGAAGCCACAAACCGACTGAACCAAACCGCTGCCAACCCATTTCCGCCGAAGCCCCACCCAAGGTGGCTGAGCCTGTCAAAGCCCTGCTCCGTCGAAGCCGGCGAACATCCATCCGTCGCTGTGGCACGCGGATGCCACAATGAGCCGGTGATGATTGATGCCCAAGCGGTGGAGGACGCGGCTGCCCGACTGGCCGAGGTGGTGACCCGCACCCCGCTGCAGTTGAACGAGCGGCTGAGTGCGGCCACCGGCGCCTACGTCTGGCTGAAACGCGAAGACCTCCAGCCGGTGCGCTCCTACAAGATCCGCGGCGCCTACAACCTGATGTCCCAGCTCAACGAAGAAGAGCGGGCCGCCGGGGTGGTCTGCGCGAGCGCGGGCAACCATGCCCAGGGCGTGGCTTTCGCCTGCGCAGCCCTCGGCATTCGGGGAAAGATCTTCGTGCCAGCCACCACCCCGCGGCAGAAGCGTGACCGGATCCGGGCGCTCGGCGAAGCCATGATCGAGTTGGTCGTCACCGGCGACACCTATGACGCAGCAGCGGCCGCATCGCTGGCCGAGGCTGCTGCCACCGGAGCCGTCGTCGTGCCGGCCTTCGATCATCGCGACACCATCGCCGGGCAGGGCACGGTGGCCAAGGAGATTGTCGAGCAGTTCGGCCGGGCACCCGAGGTGCTGATCGTCCCGGTCGGGGGCGGCGGCATGCTGTCGGGCTGCCTGACCTGGCTGGCCGAGCGGCACCCCGAAACCACGGTGGTGGGAGCGGAGCCGGCTGAGGCTGCCTCGATGGCTGCGGCCCTGGCCGCGGGCCGCCCAGTGGACCTGGCTGACCTGGACACCTTCGTCGACGGTGCGGCCGTGCGTCGGGTCGGCGAGCTGACCCACGCCATCGTCGCGGCCCACTCTCCCCAGCTGTACGCGGTGCCGACGGGGCGGATCTGTTCAGAGATGCTGGCGCTCTACCAAACCGAGGGCATCGTCAGCGAACCGGCCGGTGCTCTGGCCGCGGCGGTGCTGGGTCAGTTCCGTCCCGAGCCCGGCTCGACAGTGGTGGCGATCGTTTCCGGCGGCAACAACGACATTTCCCGCTACTCCGAGATCATCGAGCGCTCGCTGGTGTTCGAAGGCCGCAAGCACTACTTCCTGGTGAACTTCCCCCAGGAGCCAGGCGCGCTCCGACGCTTCCTCGATGAGGTACTCGGGCCCGACGACGACATCACCCACTTCGAGTACGTCAAGCGCAGCAACCGCGAAACCGGTCCAGCACTGGTCGGCATCGAACTGGGCGACCCAGCCACCCTCGGCGACTTCATCACCCGCCTGGACGCCAGCCCGATCACCTTCGAGATCGTCTCCTCCGACAGCCCGTTCTACCGCTTCCTGGTCTGAGCCGGCGGCTTCAGCGGTTGCTGCCGGATGCGCCGCCGACCTCCATCGGGTCGAGCCCGGCCGCAGCCCGCGCGCTGCCATCCTTGGAGTAGCGCAGGCAGAGCACCCCGACTCCATCGGTGAAGCTGACCTTGGGCACGATGAAGTCCCTGGTCATCTCCTCGAAGCCCAGCCTCCTGTGCAGCTCAAGGGAAGCCCGGTTTGCTGCGGAAGCGAAATACCAAACCCGATCAGAGCGCTGATCGAGCCAGTCAAGGCGGGCTTGCAGCAACCGATGTCCCAGTCCGCGGCGGCGGTGGGCCGGGTGCACCACGACTCCCGTCAGATACCAGCCGTCGGCGATGTTGCTGCTCTCGGCCGGATCGAAGGAGAGCCGACCCGCGGTAGCGAAACCGACCAGCGAACCCACACTGACCGCCACCACGCTCAGCTGATCTGATGCGGTGAGATCGGCGGCCAATCGGGCATGCCAGACATCGAAATCGCCACCGTTGCGGTCCTGGGAGAGGGTCGCGCAGGCGTCCAGATCGGCGAAGGTGGCGGGTCGAATCGTTGCGGGGAAGTCATCGCCATGTGCGTGCGGCTCGAACGCGGCGAACATGGTCAGGGCTGTTTACCGATCCCGGCGGAGCGAAGATCCTTGCGCAACTCCGGCGGCAAGGCGAAGGTGAGGTTCTCCTCGGTCAGTCGTTCCTCGGTCGCGGGCGGAAAGCCGTTCGTTTGCAGGTAGTCCAACACCCCCGTCACTAGGGCGTCCGGCACCGAAGCTCCGGAGGTGACACCCACTGAATCCACCCCGATCAACCAGGACGGGTCGATCTCGCCGGCATTGTCGACTCGGTAGGCGGCCTTCGCGCCGGCCTCCAGCGCCACCTCCACCAGCCGGACGGAGTTGGAGGAGTTGCGTGAGCCGACCACGATCACCAGATCCGAGCCGGCGGCGATCTGTTTCACCGCCAACTGCCGATTCTGGGTGGCATAGCAGATGTCATCGCTGGGCGGATCGATCAGGGCCGGAAACTTCGCCCGCATCCGCGAGACCGTCTCGGTAGTTTCGTCCACGCTCAGGGTGGTCTGGGTCAGCCAGGCCACCTTCGCCGGATCGGCGACCACAAGGCCGTCCACGTCTTCGGGGTGCTCGATCAAGGTGATGTGCTCGGGCGCCTCTCCGGTGGTGCCTTCGACTTCCTCATGTCCGGCGTGGCCGATCAGCAGGATCTGTAGGCCCTGGTCGGCGAACCGCTTCACCTCAAGGTGCACCTTGGTTACCAACGGACAGGTGGCATCGATCGTCTTCAACCCGCGCGCAGCCGCCTCGGCGTGCACCGTCGGCGAAACCCCGTGTGCCGAAAACACCACCGTCGCGCCAGTGGGCACCTCGTCCAGTTCCTCGACGAAGATCGCCCCGCGCGCTTCCAGGTCCTCAACCACATGCCGGTTGTGCACGATCTGTTTGCGGACATAGACCGGGGGGCCGTACACATCGAGCGCCTTCTCCACCGTCACCACGGCCCGGTCGACTCCGGCGCAGTAACCGCGTGGCGCGGCGACCACCACTCGCTTGGTTGGCATGTCGGTCAGTCTAGGCGCGCGGGGTTCGAAGCTGACGCGGCAGTGGATGCTCCGCTCGCCTGAGCCTGAGCAGTTATCCTGAGCAGCCAACTCCACTGACCCCACTGCCCGGGGTCGGCCGCCACCAAGCAATGCCGGCTCCTCGGACGCGCCGGCCGACCTGCCGGTCAGGACGCCGTGGGGCCGTATCGCAGGGCCGGCACACCTGAGCGTGGCCCGGCAATCTCGAACTCGGCCTGCCAAGTTGCTCGCTATGCCGGGCCACGCTCTTGCAACCAACTAGGCTCGACGTCGTGGAAGCAGACCCGCAACCAGCCATGCCACCGAGCCGGCCGCCAACTGTCCACGCGACCGCTGGCTGGCCACAGGTGCAGCACTATCTGCTGCTGGCACCACTGCGCGGCACCCTGAACTCGGTTCAGCTCACCCCCGACACCATTCTTGATGCACCCTCCTCGCGAAGTGCCTCCGCCGCTGAAGTTCTTCACCAATCGTGGAGTCTGATCGAGCCCGAAGCCGAGCCCAAACAGACCGGTTCGGCGAGCACCGTCGAGGTCACCAAGGCAGCGTTGGCGTGCGTGCGCAGCCAGAATATTGCCGCCCTGGAAGTCACCCGAAGGTTGGCTCCCGATGGCGGAGTCCCGGAAGAGGACGCCGAGCGCATCGAGGTCGAGCTCAGCGATGCAGCCAAGCGCTTTCTGGTCGACCGACTCGGCATCAGCGAATCGGCGATCGCCTGGGTCGGGCGGTACGCCCTCGACGAACACCAACCCGAACAATGGACGTCCCACGGCACGATCACAGAGACCCTGCACACCGGACACGGATCGACCGCACACCAGCCGGAGATCCAGATCGGATGGGGCAACGGGGTCGTCCTCGGCTGGGCTCGGCTGTCGGAGGATGACCGAACACAACTCGTCCGCGGGCTGGTCGATGCCCAATGCATTTGGGCGGAATGCCATTCGATTGCCACCGAAGCCCTCGCCAGCATCCGCACACTCCAGGAACCGGCCGGCGGCGGGGTGAGCGCCAAAGAGCTACAGCGACTTCAACACAGCACCGAGGCGCTCGCCGCCAGGCTCGTCGACCACCACCTGGCTCTGGACGATCTCCTCTTGAACATCCAAGGGCCACGGTCCCAGACCGCGCGCACAGCCCTTGAGGCGTGGGGCTACCAGGACGTATCCACCAGAGTCGACCGGCGCGTCGCCGATGTCCTTCAACTTCTCCAACTGCGGCGCGAGCGGTTCGATCGACGGTTCCAGTCCACCGTGGAGTTTGTGTTGTTCGCATTGGGTCTGCTGACCCTGATCGAATTCAGCCTTGCGTTGATCTCTACCTCCTTTGCCGGGCCAGTCCAGGCAAGTCCAGGCGATGGCTCCTTTCTTGGCGTCTTCGCCTGGATTCGGTCCGCCAACGCCGATGCACTGTTCCTGATAGCGATCGCGCTCGCCGCAACGGCTGCGGTGTTCGTGGAGAAGAGACGGCGGTCCTGAGTCATGAATTTCGCTCTCACAAGAGTCCTGGAGTCTTTCGCGACCAGGTCACCAGACCTGGCTTGGGTCGATGCCACGGCGCTGCTGACCCGCGAGCGCTCCGCGGTGGACGAGTACCTCGACTCCGACGTGGCCGATCCGGTCTACGGGTTCACGACTCGGTTGGGCCACGAGGACACGTCTCCGCTGTCGGTCGAGCAGCAGCGCGACCTGCTGAGGAACCACTTGGTCGGGCCCTCGGCCGACGTTGCTGAAGACTGGCGCCATCTCCTTGCTGCGGTCAAGGCCGAACAGCTTCACCATGGGGGCAGCGGCGTCCACCCGGACGTCTACAGCGCCGTGCTGGAGGCTCTGAAGCGGGGCGGTGAGATCCGAGGCAACTGGCTGAATTCCTATTCCTGCGGGGACGTCGTCCCCGGCGCTTGGTTTGCCAGGGATCTGATGGACGCCAGTGATGAGCTGCTGACCCACAGCGGTGACCTGATCACGATCATCAATGGCCACTTCGTATCAACCTCACTGTCGATGATCGCCACCGCTTCCCTTGTCAATGCGGTCGCCTCGCTCTTGGCTGTCTGGTCGGCCGACTCAGCAGAGCCTGCCGCGCAACGGAGGCAGACCAGCAGACCTCCAGGCTCTGAGCCTCTCCCGCAGGCGCCTGTCTCACTTCGCGACTCCGCGCCGGTCCTGGCCGCATTCGACCATTGCTTCAGCGCTCTTGGTCTGGCTCTGGAGGGAAGGCTTGCAGCACCGAGTTGCAACCCCCGCTTCGATTTCGAGCCCGACGGCGTTCATGCGGTGAGCCAGTCGTCTTTCCTGGACTACCGACTGACTTTCGCACTCACCAACGCCGTCCAGGTGGCCGCCCTGACCGCTGGCCTCTGGCAGCGGGTGATTCAGCATCGCTGCTCGACCCGAGGGCCATCCACGGAGCACGTCAGCCAACGAATTCAGGCGCCGAAGACAGCCCAGGGCCTCCTGGAGCGGATCCGACTTGCCGCCAGCATGCCGACGGCATTCTCCGGTTTCGACTCAGAGGGGATCGAGGACCTGCGCGACCTCAGTTTGATCAGCGCCCAGACGCTGATCCAGGTGACGCGAATGCTGGGCGACTTCGAGGGCATCTGGATTTCCACCGGAGCTCAGCTCCCCGGGCCTGAAATCCTTCGCCTGAGGCGGAAGCTGCTGGGCCAGATCCTCAACAGCGGGACCGCCGCCGCCCAGCTTGGCCCGGACGCGCTGACCGAGGCCGACAACAAGCTGATCCAGCTGCGCACCCACTTCTAGCGGGGCACCTGCCGCACAGCTGAGCTCTGCGGTGTGGGTGCCAACCACTAGCCTGCTCGCATGGCCCTGAGCAGTTCTCCTGAGCAACCCCAACCGCTGCGCGCGGTGGTGGCCGCCACCAAGGACTGGGTGGAGCGGCTCAATCCGATCTGGGTCGAAGGTCAACTGATCGAGATCAAGCGGCGCTCTGCCATCACCCAGTTCCTCACGATGCGCGACACCACGGCTGAAGTGTCAGTGACCATCTCCACCACCCAGTCCGTGCTGGACGCCGCCGGCCCCCTCACCGAGGGCACCGTGGTGGCGGCCTGGTTGAAACCCACGGTGTGGAGCAAGTCCGGCAGCCTGACGTTCGAGTGCCGCGAGCTGCGTCCGTCCGGCGAAGGGCGGCTGCTGGCCGCGATCGAGCAGCGCAAGCGGATGCTGCAAGCCGAGGGCCTGTTCGATCCGACACTCAAGAAGCGATTGCCGTTCCTGCCACGCCGGATCGGTCTGATCACCGGTGCCGCCAGCGCGGCCGAGCGGGACGTGGTCGAAAACATCGCCCGGCGCTGGCCGGCAGCGGTCGTGGAGATCCGAAACACCCTGGTGCAGGGCCCGGCGGCGGTGGCCCAGATCATCGACGCGCTCCTCGCTCTGGAGGCCGAGCCTGAGGTGGACGTGATCATCATTGCCCGCGGCGGCGGCTCGCTGGAGGATCTGCTGCCGTTCAGCGAGGAAGCGCTGGCCCGAGCGGTGTTCGCCTGCAAGACCCCGGTGGTCAGCGCCATCGGACACGAGAGCGACACCCCGATTCTCGATCTGGTCGCCGATCTGCGGGCATCCACTCCTACCGACGCCGCCAAGCGGGTGGTACCAGATGCGGCCACCGAGTCGGCGAACCTGGCCTCGGCGGTCGGCCGGGTGCGCCAGGCTGTGATTGCCCAGGTCGATGGCGAACAGCGCCGTCTCGACCAGCTGCGCAGCCGTCCGGTGCTGCGTGATCCATCCGCTTCGTTGGCGGGGCACTTCGAACGCTTGGACGCCACCACCGAGCGACTTTCCCGCGCGATCGAGACGCGACTGCGCGAGGAACGCCTGCACCTGACTCACACCATCGAACGGGTGCGAGCGCTTTCCCCTCAAGCCACCTTGCAGCGCGGCTATGCGATCCTCAGCAGCGCCGACGGCGGCACTGTTGACCGGGTCACAGCCACTGCCAAGGGCGCCAAACTCACCGCCAGACTCGCCGACGGCCAGCTCGGACTCACCGTCACCACCGCCACCGCCGAACAGGAGCAATCATGACTGCCAAGAAGCCGGAGCTCAGCTACGAGGAGGCCCGCGATCAACTCGTCGAGATCGTCCGGAAGCTGGAGGCCGGATCGGTACCGCTGAGCGAGTCGATGGCGCTGTGGGAGCGCGGCGAAGAGCTGGCCAAGGTCTGCCAAACCTGGCTGGACGGCGCCAAGGCCAAGATTGAGACCGCGCGCGCGTCCGCCGCTAAGGACGCCTAGCCACCGCGCGCTCACTGCGGGTACTCAGTGAAATCTCGGAGTCAAGTGGACATCCCAATCCGGCCCGGCAGCACTGGTTGGCCCGCGGGTTGAGTAGCATCCCAGGCATGCCTCTGCTCGTACTCACCGTCGTCGGGGACGACCGCGCCGGCCTGGTAGCCGCGCTAGCCGAAGTAGTGACCGCCCACGGCGGAAACTGGGAGCGCAGTGAACTGGCCGAACTGGCCGGCACTTTCGCCGGCATCGTCGAGGTTTCGGTGCCCGCCGGACAGACCGCAGCGCTCAGCGAAGCCCTCAATGCCCTCGACGGGTTGCTGAAGATCACCGCTCACCAGGGCTCGGCCGAGGTGGCTGGCGAATGGCCGCTGCTGAACCTGACCGTGCTTGGCAATGACCGTCCCGGCATCGTCAGGGAGATCTCGACGGCCCTGAGCCAGCACCAACTCAGCATCGAGCACTTGAGCAGCAAGACCATGGATGCCCCGATGGCCGGCGGCCGACTTTTCGAAGCCTCAGTGACCGCCCGGATGCCTCAAGATGCCGACTTGGCCGCGATTCGCGCCGATCTGGAGGAATTGGCCGCCGAGATCCAGGTGGACCTGCAACTGTCCTGAGCCGTCCTCGTCCCGGTCGATCCGGCCTGGTCGACACAGGATGCGCATCGGCATCGGCTCACCCTTCCGCTTTGCCCACGGGCTCGACTACGCCACCGGACGCGGCGCTGCGCCGCCTTTTGCCGTGGAGAGGGCTGCGGCGATGAGGGCGAGCACAGCGAGGAGCCCCATGGCGGCGTGCAGTCCCGAGGTGGCACTGTCGGCCGCACTGACGTGAGGTTGGCTGGCACTGATGGTCAGAGAGTAGGTAGCGCCGGCGAGGGCGACACCGAGTGAGGTGCCGATTCCGCGAGTCATGTTGAGCATTCCGCTGACCATTCCGGCTTGGTGGTCCTGGCCTGCGCTCGCCAGCGTCGAGTTGTTGGCTGGGGTGAAGAGGCCGACTCCCAAACCCGTCAGCGCGAGGGCAACGGCAACCGTGGATATCGTCGGTGGGCTGAATGCGAGCAGTAGCAGGCCGGCGGCGGCGAATCCCATTCCTGCGGTGGTGGGCAGTCGGGCGCCTCGGCGATCGGTGATCACGCCAGCGATGGGCGCGATTGCGGCCAGGGTCACGGGGAGGATGGTGAGGAGCAGCCCGGCCTGTGCCGGCGGGAGTCGGTAGGCCGATTCCAGGAAAAGTGGGATCACGAACAGTGCGCCGAAGAGCACCAGGTAGCTCAGCAGCCCGGTGCTGATTCCGAGACTGAAGCTGCGTTCGGCAAAGAGCAACAGGTCGACCAACGGTGAGCGGGCACGTCGTTCGTGCGCCACGAATGCAACACCCAAGACAACGGCCACCGCGAGCAGCCCCAGCACGAGCGGATCGGTGAAGCCGAGCGATCCGGCCTGGGAGAACGCGAGCAGCATTGCCGCGACTGCGGGCATCAGAAGGAGCACCCCCATCGAGTCGAACCGTGATCGGGGCGCGCGCGACCGGCTTCGGGGAAGCAGGAACCACCCCAGGAGCAGTCCGATGACCCCTGCGGGCACGTTGATGTAGAAGACCAGTCGCCACCCGCCCAGTCCGATGAGCAGGCCACCGACCGATGGGCCGAGCGCCAAGCCCACTGCCTGGGCGGCGCCCTGCAGACCGATGGCTCTGCCCAGCTTTTGGGCTGGCATGCTGATGCGGATCAAGGCGACGCTGTTGGCCTGAAGCATCGCCGCCCCGAGCCCTTGGACGACCCGGGCGGTGATCAACCAGCCCATATCCGGAGCGAGCGCGCAGCCCAGCGACGCGGCCGTGAAGACGCCGAAGCCGTAGACATAGATGAGCTTTCGTCCGACCACGTCCGAAAGGCGGCCCACCGCCGCCACGCTCCCGACCAGGACGAGCAGGTAGGCGAGAGCGACCCACTCCACGGAGGCGATCGGCGCCGCGAACTCGTGCTGGATGCTGGGCACCGCGAGCGTGACGATGCTCGCGTCGAGCTGCCCCATGAACGCGCCGATGCACACCGTCGCCACCACGAGCCATGGCGCTCGGGGGTGGTTGCGAATCCAATCGGGCCGCGGATGCTCCGCGAAAAGCCTCCGCCAGCCGTTCGGCGCGGCACCTTCACCTTCCGCAGATAGTTCGTACACAGAACTATCTTATAACAGAACTTAATCGATAGAGTGGGGTCATGCCGAAGGAAGATTTTCTGCACCCGGAGCCGAGCCACGATGAAGGCTCGCAGGCGTGGCAGCTCACCGACGTGATCACTCGTTTGCGCCGCGTGCTCCGCTACAGCGTGCGCAGGGACTACCCGTGGGAGACGCTGCCGATGGCGCAGGTGGAGATCCTGCAACGCCTCTGCGAAGAACCGGGCCTTCGAGTCAGTGAGCTGGCCCAGCGGCACCGGCTCGCCACGAACACCGTCAGCGCACTGATCCAGCAGATGGTGGTGGCCGGCCTGGTCACCCGAGTTGCCGACGAAATAGACCGACGCGCGGTCGTCCTGAGACTGACCGATCTCGGTGAGACCAACCTCGCCGGATGGAGACAGGCCAACCAAGAGCGCGTGACGGCAGCGCTGGAACGGCTTACCGAGGGTGAGCGTCAGTCGATCACGAACGCCCTCGCCGCCCTGGCCGAACTGGCCGGACGCCTCGAACAAGACGAAGATCGATCACAGGCGAAGGCGGAAGAGTAGCCGCGAATGGCCGCCGAGATCCTGGCGGACTTACAGCCCTGTCGAATTGGTCGCCATCGCTGCGTGAGTGCCGGGGTCAACCTCACCAGCGATTGTGGACGTCCTCGGCCCAGCCATAGATGCCGTCGAAGCTGACGTCCCCGAAACTGCCGGACCAGTGACCGAAGCACTGATCGGTGCGAGCGGAGATGATCCCGAGGTTGCTGGCGGCCTGCCGGTCGTAGGTGGGAGCGAAGGTGGCGTCCAGACCACCTCCTCGAATCCGCCACGGGCGGCGCCAGTCGGCCAGGTCGTAGTCCCAATCGAGTTCCTCGGAGATCTTGTGGAACCTGCCATCGATCAGGATGCCGTTCTCGGTGGCACCGGTGTGTTTGGTCCACTGGCCACCCACCTGAATGCCGAAGCTGCGTCCGTCGACCAGGCCGGAGCCAGCGCCCCAGTTCCACTGCACGTCGTAGGGCCAGCGTCCTCGACCATGGTCGAGCACTGCCCACGACTGGCCCAATGGCACCGATTCGCGCTGACCGGCGATGGTCACCGAACCGCTGGCCGGGAGGGCGATGTCTTTGACCGTGTACTGAAAGCGGCTCGAGGTCCACGGCACTACAACCGCCAGGCAGTCGTGATGCTCGGGACGCACCACTGAGATGTCGAATCGGACCTCGCTGGTCTCGGCGTGCAACCGGGTGATCCCGTCGGCGTTTCGCACCTCGATGGCCAGACCCTTGGCCCGAGCGCTGGCCACGCCCTCGTTGAGCGATGGTGGCAACTGGACGCCCCGGGACGGCACCAGCGTCTGAGCGCTCCCCCACGTTTGCTCGGTGCGCCGGTCAAGAACCCAGACCTCGTTGACGGCGGCGTAGTCGATCGAAGACACCGTCAGCGCCAGCACGTGGGTGGGCGTCGTGACAGCCCAGTACTCCCAGCGTTTGTTGCGCCCCCAGTAGTGGCGCTGGTCGATACCGGAAGTGTCCACCAGCGGACGCCGCGCCCAACCGACCGCAGCGGGATTCAAGGTGCCGTTGGGCAGAGTCAATGCCACCGGTTCAGTCAGTTCACGCTCAGCCATGATGGCATTCTGGCCGAACTTCTGGCCGGTTGGGACACCTGCGACCTGATTGACGAGTCGCGGAAGCCCTATCGGAGCTGACGGGCTGCCCGAGGCGATCCCACCTCGACGCTACGACCCCGGCCGAACGCCGATCCGACACCGACGGCTACCACCACCGACACCACACAAGACGACTGCTACTCGAGGAGGGTGCCGCCTACTCAATCGGCAAAAGGCGAAGCCCGGCCGGCCACAGTGCCTAACTGCCTGCCCCCTCAGCGAAGTGGGGGAAGGCACGGACACCAGCCGAGCTGGCGATGCCTACGGCGAGCTACTTGACGAACGGATCTCCGATGCCGACGTAGACCGTTTCCAGGTACTCCTCGATGCCTTCGGCGCTGCCTTCCCGGCCCAGGCCGGACTGCTTCACCCCACCGAATGGTGCTGCCGGGTTGGAGATCACGCCGGCGTTCACCGCGAGCATGCCGGTCTCGATTCGCTCCGACATCCGCAACGCCCGCGACAGGTCCTTGGTGAAGACGTAGGAAATGAGGCCGTACTCGGAGTTGTTTGCCAACGCCACCGCCTCGTCCTCGGAATCAAAGGTGGCGATCGGCACCACCGGGCCGAAGATCTCCTCCGTCAACACCCGCGCGGTGCTGGGCAGATTGACCAGCACGGTCGGCTCGAAGAAGTAACCATCCCCCTCGATCCGATGCCCACCGGTGAGCAGCTGACCACCCGAGGCGACGGCCTCATCCACCAGGCCACCGATCCGGGTCAGTGCGTCATCATCGATCACCGGACCGAGCTGGGTGCCATCAGCGATGCCAGGGCCGACCTTGATGCCAGCCACCCGTTCGGCCAGCCGGGAGGCGAACTCTTCAGCAACCGCGGAGTGCACGTAGATCCGGTTGGCGGCGGTGCAAGCCTGGCCACCGTTGCGCAGCTTGGCGTTGTAGGCACCGTCCACGGCAGCATCGAGGTTGGCGTCGGCGAACACCAGGAAGGGCGCGTTGCCGCCAAGCTCCATCGATGTGCGCAGCACGCCGTCGGCCGCCTGCTTCAGCAGCACTCGGCCAACCTCGGTGGAACCGGTGAAGGAGACCTTGCGCAGCCTGGAGTCAGCGAACAGCGGTGCAGTGACCGCTCCGGAATGGCTTGTCGGGATCACATTGATCACCCCGGCCGGCACCCCGACCTCCTCCATCACCTGCGCGAAAAGCAGCGTGGTCAGCGGGGTCAGCGCGGCCGGCTTGACCACAACGGTGCACCCGGCGGCCAGCGCCGGAGCAACCTTGCGGGTGGCCATCGCCAGCGGGAAGTTCCACGGCGTGATCAGCAGGCTCGGACCCACCGGGCGCTTGGACACCAGTAACCGGTTCGCCCCATCGGGCGCGGTGGAATAGCGACCGTAGATCCGCACCGCTTCCTCGGCGAACCAACGCAGGAACTCGGCGCCATAGGTCACCTCGCCTCGCGATTCGGCCAAAGGCTTGCCCATCTCCAGGGTCATCACCTGAGCGAACTCCTCCGCCCTGGCCGTGACCGCCTCAAAGCCAGCCCGCAGCAACTCGCCGCGCACCCGGGGCGCGGTCCGCGCCCACGATGCCTGGGCGGCAGCCGCAGCGTCCAAAGCGGCCATCGCGTCCGCAGCAGTGGCGTCGGCCACTTCGGCCAGCACCGCACCAGTGGCCGGATCCTCAACGACGAAGGTTCCGCCGCCAGAACCGTCACGCCATTGGCCGTCGATGAACAACTTGGTCGGCACTGAGTTCGGCAATTGCGTCATCGCAGTCCTCTCCTGCTTGGTGAACGGGGAAACCGTAGCCAGTCTCCCGGTGAAAACTCGCCGTGGGAACCCGCGAGTTCAGCCGATCGCCTCGTCAAAGGCTTCAGCCAGCACGTCCATGGCGTCTTCGATCAGCGCGAATTCGGTGACCAGCGGCGGCAACATCCGAATCACGTTGCCGTAGCTGCCACAGCTGAGCATCACCACGCCGCGGCGACCGCAGCCGGCCACCACCGCCTTGGCCAGGGCCGCATCCGGGGTCTTCGAACCGTCAGGGACGACGAGCTCGATCGCGATCATCGCGCCACGGCCCCGAATCTCGCCGATCTGCGAGAACTTCTCGGCCAGCGTGGTCAGCCGAGAGGTGAGTAGCTCGCCGATCTTCACCGCCCGACCCGGCAGGTCCTCAGTCTCCATGATCTCGATCGCAGCCAGCGCGGCTACACATGACAGCGGATGCCCGCCGAAAGTACCGCCCAGCCCGCCAGGAACCGGCGCGTCCATGATGTCGGCCCGCCCTGTGACCGCCGAGATCGGCAGACCGCCACCCAGCGCCTTGGCCGTGGTGATCAGATCGGGCACCACATCTTCATGCTCGATGGCGAACCACTTGCCGGTGCGACAGAAGCCGCTCTGCACCTCATCGGCCACCAGCACGATGCCGTGCTCGGTGCACCACTGGCGCAGCATCTTCACAAACCCCGGCGCGGGCACGATGAAGCCACCCTCACCCTGGATCGGCTCCAACACCACCGCGGCGATGTGGTTCTCCCCCACCTGAAGGTGCGCCAGAGAGGCGAACTCGGCGAACGCTTCGGCCGCACAGTTCTCCGGTCCGGTCGGCCAGCGGTAGGCATAGGCCATCGGCATCCGGTAGATCTCCGGCGCGAACGGTCCGAAACCGTCCTTGTAGGGCTGCACCTTCGCGGTCATCGCCATGGTCAGGTTGGTACGCCCGTGATAGGCGTGGTCAAAGACGATCACGGCCTGCCGGCCGGTGTAGGCGCGGGCAATCTTGACCGCATTCTCCACGGCCTCAGCCCCGGCATTGAACAGCGCCGAGCGCTTCTCGAAATCGCCTGGAGTGCGCTTGGCCAGCTGCTCGCACAACTCCACATAGCTGTCGTAGGGGCTGACCATGAAACAGGTGTGGCCGAAGCTGGACGCCTGCTTGGTGACCGCCTCCACCACCTGAGGTGCGCTGTGGCCAACCGAGGCGACCCCGATGCCAGAACCGAAGTCGATGAGCTGATTTCCATCGACGTCCACCAGGATCGCACCCTCGGCGCGCTCGACGTAAAGGTCGTTACCGCCGCTCACCGCACTCGAGACCGCGGCCTTGCGCCGCGCAGTCAACGCCACGGACGCCGGTCCGGGCAGTGAGGTACGCAAGATCCTTCGCTGTTCAATCACTTCTCTTCCAATCCCCATTCAGATTCATAGCCGACAGGTGCAGCCCCGCCGAGTAGCTCGAGATAGGGCGCGGCGTCGAAGGCCTCCGGCCCCAGAACACCGCTGCCCGACCACACCCCGGTGGCAAGGAGTTCCAATGCAACCACCGGATTGATCGCGGTTTGCCACACCACGCATTGCGCACCGTAGTTGGCCATCGCCCACTGGTTGTCGACCACGTGGTAGAGGTAGGTGCGCCGTGGTTGACCGTCCTTGCCCAGACCGGTGACATACAACCCGGCACAGGTCTTTCCGGTCATCCGCGGCCCAATGGTCGCCGGATCGGGCAGGACGGCGGCGACCACGTCGCGCGGCGACACCTCGACCCCCTTGACCTTGACCGGGGTGGTCGAATCAAGACCCAACGCGTGCAAAGTCCTCAGGACGCCGATGAACTCATCCCCGAGGCCGTACTTGAAGGTGACCCGCTTGGCGTCCACCCAGCGAGGCATCAGCAGCACCTCTTCATGCTCGACGTTCACGCACTCCACCGGCCCGATGCCTGCGGGGAAGTCAAAGACCTCCGGCTCACTGAACGGCGCCGTGGTGAACCAGCCCTTATCGGCCTCGAAGATCACCGGCGGGTTGAGGCACTCCTCGATGGTGGTCCAGATCGAGAAGGACGGGGCGAAAATCTCCTCGCCGTTCTCGTCGGTCACCACCAGGTTGGCTCCGTCGCGGGTGCCGAGTTCGTCGATCTCGCTGAACAGATGATCGCTGGCATAGCGGGCGAACACGTCGGACAGCCCGGGCTCCACCCCCATCCCGACCAGCGCCAACCGGCCAGCGGCTTCCCACTGTGCGGCTTTGGCGAACTGCTCGTCGCCGAGCTTCACCCCGACCTCGGAGTGGGGATGCTCCGGGTGCGGGTGCGAAAGGCTCATCGCCATGTCCAGATAGTCGGCCCCGGCGGCGAAAGCACCGTCGAAGATCGACATCACGAACCGGGGATCGACCGCGTTCAGCACATGGGTGATGCCATGTGTTTTGGCCAGATCGGCCACCGATTCCGCGCTGGACGCATCGACAAAGGCTGCGATGAATCGTCCCGGGCCACCGGAGGCCTCAGCCGCAGCTACCGAAGCCTGCGCTTTGGCCAGGTCGTAGTCGGCGATCACCAGTACTTCAAAGAAACTGCGGCGGGCGGCGATGCGGGCGACGGCGTCGCCAACCCCTCCAGCCCCGACCACGAGGATCCGCATTTACGCGTCGACCTTTCTCTTGCGTGCGCCGATTGCTTGGGCTATGCCGACGATACCGACAGCGCCCAGGAACATGACAGTGCCGATCACGTTGATCTGCACGGGGGTGCCTCGTTGAGACGCACCCCAGACGAACATCGGGAAGGTCACGGTGGTGGCCCCGGCATTGAAGTTCGTCACGATGTAGTCGTCGAAGCTGAGTGCGAAGGCCAGCAGCGCGCCGGCCCCGATGCCCGGAGCGACGAGCGGAAATGTGACTCTCCAGAAGGTCTGCGCCGGGGTGGCGTACAGATCGGCCGCAGCCTGTTCCAAGGCAGGGTCGAGCGAAGCCACCCTCGCTTTCACCGTGGTGATCACGAACGAAAGGGTGAACAGGATGTGGGCGATCAGGATCGTGGTCTGCCCCGATTGCATCCCCATCGCCACGAACAGGGTCAGCAGCGAGGAACCCATCACCACCTCGGGCGTGGCCATCGGGAAGAACACCAACAGGTTGGTCAGCGAACGCCCGGGGAAGCGATAACGACCAAGGGCGAAGGCGGCCATCGTGCCCAACACGGTGGAAACCAGCGCTGCCACCACGCCGATCCACAAGCTCAGACCCAGGGCGTCACACATTCCCGGGCTGCCGCACGGGTCCAGCCAGGCGTCCAGGGAGAATTGGTTCCACTGGGAGTTGTAACGGCCATTGGGCTTGTTGAAGGAGAAGATGACCACCACGACGTTCGGCAGCAGGATGTAGGCCATCACCAGCAGGCCGACAATCACCACCAGGTGTTTACGCAACCAGTTCATCAGACCAACTCCTCAGTACCGGCGGCTCGCACATACAACCCGACCATCACGATGATCGTGGCCATCAGCAGGAACGACAGCGCCGCGGCGAGCGGATAGTCCAGCACCCGAAGGAACTCCGAATCGATGACCTGACCGATCATCACCGTCTGGGTGTTACCCAGCAGCTTGGAGTTGATATAGTCGCCGGCCGCCGGAATGAAGGTCAGCAGGGTCCCCGACACCACTCCGGGTAGGGACAACGGCCAGATCACCTTCCAGAAGGATTGCCAGCCGTTGGCATACAGATCACCGGCCGCATCGAGGTAGCGCAGGTCGAGGCGCTCCAGGGAGGTATAGAGCGGCAGCACCATGAATGGCAAGAAGTTGTAGGCCAAACCGGCGATCACCGCGAACGGCGTGTAGAGCAAGGTGTCGCTGTTGATCAATCCCAGCCACTGAAGAACATAGATCAGCCCGGTGGTTCGGAAGAAGCCGGTCACCCAACCGGAGTCGGTAAGGATGATCTGCCAGGCCAGCGTGCGGATCAAGAAGTTGGTGAAGAACGGCGCCACCACCAACACCAACAACATGGTCTTGAAACGCCCCGAACGGTGCGCAATGAACCAGGCCAGCGGGAAGCCCAGCAGCAGCGTGATCACCGTAGCTGCCCCTGCATAGATCAGCGAACGGGCGAACTGTGGCCAGTAGCGGGTCAGGGCTTCGGCATAGGTTTGGAAATGCCAAGTGAGGGTGAAGCCGTTGTCGATGTCGCCGGTCTGCAGCGACTGCGCCGCCAGCGAGATCGTCGGCACCACGAAAAACACCGTCAGCCACAGCATCGCCGGCGTCAACAGGATCAGCGGAGTGAAGGTGCCGCGCCGCCGCGTCCCCCTCCGCCGGGACGGACGTGCTCCCGGCAGCGCCAGGGCCATCAGTCAGCCCCGATCACGAAGGCGTGGTGGGGATCCCAGGCGATGTTCACCTGCTCGCCCAACACAGCCCGCGCTGTGCCGTCGTTGGGTTGAGTCACGGTGAGTTCCTGCCCCCACGGCATCTTTACCAAATAGGTGGTGGACACCCCGGTGAAGGAGGCATCAGTGACCTTGCCGGACAACCGGTTGGTCAAGGTGGTGTCGTCGGCCGCGACCAGTCGCAGCTTCTCTGGACGAATGCCGAGGCTCAGCCCGGTCTTCTGCCCCGCCGGCAAGCCGGCACTCTCCACCGTCAACTCGGCGCCATGGCTGATCACCGTCGCCAATGCACCAGAGACTGCGGAGATTTCGAAAGGCAATAGGTTCGACTGGCCCAGGAAGTTCGCCACAAAGGCGTTGGCCGGCTTGTCGTACAGCTCGGCAGGAACGCCCAACTGCTCGATGCCGCCGGAGCGCATCACCGCGACGGTATCGGCCATGGTCATGGCCTCTTCCTGATCATGGGTGACGTGGATGAAGGTGATCCCGACCTCCTGTTGAATGCGCTTCAACTCGATCTGCATCTCCCGACGCAGTTTGAGGTCAAGGGCACCCAGTGGCTCGTCCAACAACAGGATTTCCGGCTCGTTCACGATCGCCCGCGCCAGTGCCACCCGCTGTTGCATGCCGCCGGAAAGCTGCCGCGGCTTCTGCTTGGCCCGATCGGCCAGCTTCACCAGCTCCAGAGCCTCCATCGCCTTGGTCTTCCAGTCGGCCACCCTCAACTGCCGCAGGCCGAAGCCGACGTTGTCGAGGATGTTCAGGTGCGGGAAGAGCGCGTAGCTCTGGAACACCGTGTTCACCCGACGTTGGTGGGCACGAGTGTTGGTGATGTCGTCGGTGCCGAGGAAGATCCGACCGGAGGTCGGCTCCTCCAGGCCAGCGATCATCCGCAAAGTCGTGGTCTTCCCGCACCCGGACGGACCGAGCAAGGCGAAGAATGACCCCGGCGGCACGTCCAGGTCGATGCCGTTGACGGCAACGAAATCATCGTAGTTGCGGAACAGCTCCACCAGCCGAAGCTCACCGGTGGCCTTACGCGGCGCTCCCTCTGCCATGTCTAGCCGGTGACCAGAGCCTGGAACTGACGGGTGAAGGAAGTCTCCTCCTCCGCAGTCAGCGCACGGAAGACCTGGCCACGGGCCTGGGTCGCAGCGCTGGGGAAGATCAGCTCGTTATTGGCCATCTTCGGATCCGACTTCAGCAGGATGTCCTTGATACCGACCACCGGGCCGACGTAGTTGACGTAGGCGACGACCTTGGCCATCACCTCGGGCTCGTAGTAGTAGTTGATCAGCTTTTCTGCGTTCTTCTTGTGCTGGGCCATCGCCGGAATCACGAAGTTGTCCGAAGACACCGTGAAGCCAGTAGCCGGAAGCACGTAGTTGAGGTTGGGGTTGTCGGCCTTCGACTGGACGATGTCTCCCGACCACGCCACGCAGGCTGCGGTGTCACCGGTGACCAGCGGGTGGGTGTATTCGTTACCGGTGAAGCCCTTGATCTGGCCGGCATTCTTGGCGTCCTGGATCACCTGAATCGCTGCGGCGAAGTCGTCGGCGGTGAAGCTTTCCAGCTTCTTGCCCTGCTCCATCATCACCAACCCGACGGTGTCACGCATTTCGGTGAGCAGGGTGACTTTGCCCTTCAGCGCAGTGTCATGCAGCAACTGATCCATGGTGGTGACTTGCTTACCGCCGGTGGCCTTCGGATTGGAGGCGATGCCGGCGAAGATGCTCTGCCACGGCAGCGAATAGACCCGCCCCGGGTCGAACTGGACGTTGGCCAGGGTCGGATCGAGATTGGCAATGTTGGGGATGTTTGCCTTGTCCAGCGGCTGGAGGTAGCCCAGCCGGATCATCCGCCCGACCATCCAGTCGGTGCTGCACCAGACGTCGCGTCCGGTGTCCTTGCCGGCCTCCAACAACGGACGAACCTTGGCGAAGAACTCGTCGTTGTCGTTGTAGTCCTCGTTGTAGTTGACCTTGATGCCGGTCTGCTTGGTGAACGCGTCAAGCGTGGGGCGCTTGCTGCCCGCCACGTCGATGTACAGCGGCCAGTTCGACCAGTTGACCACCTTGTCGGTATCGGACAGGTCGGATGCAGATGCAGCCACCTTGGCCGAAGCGGAGCCGGACGGGTTCTTGCCCGGCGATCCGCAGGCGGACAGCAGACCGGCTGCAGCCACCGCGGCCAATCCGCCGAAGGCCGTCCGACGAGAGATCGCTGCCTTGGCAAAGGAAGTAGCGAGCTGGTTGAACTCGGGTTCGCGCCGATTTGTCATTGGGGTCCCCTCCCTGGTTGGTGTTCTGGAGTTGTTGTCGATCAGGAGTTGATGGTGGTTCTCACGTGCTCGAACTGCCGCTAGCCCCAGCACTTTGCCTGGCCACGGCGGTCTTCCGCGCCGAGCCAGCTTCGAAACCGTCGGCACCGATGTGCTCATTGCCAACGCAATTCTTCAAGTCGGCCATCCAGCGCCTCCGTTCGAGAGTTGCCCCCATCAATCAGTAGGCACAGAGTAATCCGCATTTGTTTCGGAAGGGTTACTCCGTTATTCGTAGAGATACGAGTTGCTTCTTACGGTTTCAGCAGGGAAGATCATGGCCATGCCATCTCCTCGAACAACTCCGCGCGACGATCTCGACGATCATCGTCCGAGTGTGGTGATGGACGAGATCAGTAAGCGCATCATCGAACTACTTCAGGGCGACGGGCGCAAGCCCTACGTGAGTATCGCTGCCGAAGTCGGCCTGTCCGAGGGTGCCGTGCGGCAGCGGGTGCAGCGCCTGATCGATGCCGGGATGATGCAGATCGTGGCCGTGACCGATCCACTGCTGGTTGGTTTCACTCGGCAGGCGATGATCGGCATCAAGACCCAAGGCGATGCTGGCCCGGTCGCCGATGCCCTGTGCCAGATCCAGCAAGTCGACTATGTGGTCACCACTGCCGGCAGCTTCGACCTGCTGGTCGAGGTGGTTTGCGAAGGCGACGCCGAACTCCTCAAGGTCCTCATGACCCAGATTCGGGTGATCCCCGGAGTCACCCACACCGAGACTTTCGTCTACCTCAAACTCAACAAACAGCACTACGACTGGGGAACCAGATGAGCGATCAACCCGCAGGGGTCAGCCAAACCCGCGCCGGCACCAACTACGCCGACGCTGCCAGGGACCACCTCTGGGGCCACTTCACCCGGCACTCGGTGTACGAGCCGGTCGAGGCAGGCGGGCGCGGCGGACAGGTGCCGGTGATCGTCCGCGGCAAGGGCCACACCATCTGGGACAGCAACGGAAAGAGCTACTTCGACGGCCTGTCCGGGTTGTTCACCGTCCAGGTGGGGCACGGCCGCGAGGAGTTGGCCGAGGCGGCAGCCAAGCAGGCCCGCGAACTGGCGTTCTTCCCGCTGTGGAGCTACGCCCACCCGCAAGCCATCGAACTGGCCGAGCGTTTAGCCAGCTACGCGCCCGGCGATCTGAACCGGGTGTTCTTCACCAGCGGCGGCGGCGAAGCTGTTGAGTCGGCCTGGAAACTGGCCAAGCAGTACTTCAAACTCACCGGCCGGCCCACCAAGACCAAGGTCATCTCCCGGGCCGTGGCCTACCACGGCACCCCGCACGGCGCTCTCTCGATCACCGGTATCCCGGCGATCAAAGCTGCGTTCGAGCCGCTGGTGCCCGGCGGGCTGAAGGTGCCCAACACCGGTTTCTACCGAGCCCCCCAGGACCTGCAGGGCGATGAGTATGCCTTCGGGCAGTGGGCGGCCAACCGGATCGCGGAGATGATCGAGTTCGAAGGCGCCGACACTGTCGCTGCGGTCTTCCTTGAGCCCGTTCAGAACTCCGGTGGCTGTTTCCCGCCGCCGCCGGGTTACTTCGAGCGGGTGCGCGAAATCTGTGACGAATACGACGTGCTGCTGGTCTCGGACGAGACGATCTGCGCATTCGGGCGGATCGGATCGATGTTCGCCTGTAACGACTTCGACTATGTGCCCGACATCATCACCACCGCCAAGGGGCTGACCTCCGGCTACTCCCCAATCGGCGCGATGATCGCCTCGGATCGCCTGTTCGAACCGTTCAGGCACGGCACCAACAGTTTTGCCCACGGTTTCACCTTCGGCGGACACCCGGTCTCAGCTGCGGTGGCCATGGCAAACCTCGACCTGATGGAGGGCGAAGGTCTCAATGCCCGAGTGGCCGAGAAGGCGCCGGCGTTCAAGGCCGAGTTGGACACCCTGCTCGATATTCCGATCGTTGGCGATGTCCGCGGCGCTGGCTACTTCTACGGCATCGAACTGGTCAAGGACAAGGCCACTCGCGAGACGTTCAACGAGGACGAATCCGAGCGCCTGCTGCGCGGTTTCCTGTCCAAGGCGCTGTTCGATGCCGGGCTGTACTGCCGTGCCGATGACCGCGGCGATCCGGTGGTTCAGCTCGCTCCGCCGCTGACCATCGGCGAACCGGAGTTCGCTGAGATCACCGGCATTCTTCGGCAGGTACTGACGCAGGCCAGTAACCTGTTGTAGACCCCCTGGAGGGGGTGTAGCCCGGTCGTGATCGCCCTTCGGGGCGGTTGCGGCCGGGCATCTCCTATGACACCCGACCTTCCTCCCCGATCAGGGGGGCCCGAACACCCGCAGCGGCGGAATGCCGACGCTCAAGAATGCGGGCAGTCCGTCGAAATCGGGGCGAACCTGGTGCGATCATGGCCGGATGGATCCTCCGGTGACCATCGCGCGGGCCGCCACTGCTACTGGCGAAGTGGCGCTGCGTCGGCGCGGCGAAGTGGTCGAGCTGATCGTGAACGGCGTGTTTGCCATGGATTCGGCCGAGGTGACCTCCGAGCTCGCCTTGGCACAGGCCGCTGGTCCGACCCCTGGCCGGGTGCTCGTCGGCGGGTTGGGCCTTGGCTACACCGCAGCGCGCCTGCTGGCTGCCGGTGCGTCGTCGGTGCGGGTCGTCGAACTGGCCGCACCGCTGGTGGAGTGGGCCAGAGCAGGCCTGACCGAGCAACTCCGCCAAGTGGCGTCCGATCCCCGGGTGGAGCTGGTCACCGCTGACATCGCCGACGTGATCGCCGAAGCCGAGCCCGGCTGGGACGCGATCCTGCTCGATGTCGACAACGGCCCGAGCTTCCTGATCCACGAACACAACGCCCGGCTGTACTCGCCGGCATTCCTGGCCAGCTGCCTGCAGTTGCTCAACCCCGGCGGACACCTGGTGATCTGGTGCGAGACCGCCAGCCCCGACCTGGAGGCGACGCTGCGCCGGGTGGCCGCGAGGGTGGAATTGATCACCGTGCCGGTCAGCCGCGAGGGCCACAGTTTCGACTATGCGCTCTATCGGGTCTCCTGAACCGCGCCCACCGGCGCGGGACTACGCCGCCGGGCGCGCCAACACCGGAACCGGTAGCAGACTGATCCGCAGCCGATCACCGGCCATGATCGGATCAGTGGCCGGGTGCTGCACCCGCACCAACGCACCGTCTGGAGTCCGCACCAAGGTGCGGCGGAAGCTGCCGAGGAAACTCGACTCCTCCACCACCGCATCCACTCCGGGCTCGCCGGTACCGACCAGCCGCAGGTTTTCCGGACGCAGGTACACCTCCACGGCGCCATCAACTATCGGCTCCCGCTGTGGCACCACCTGACCCAGCACCCGGACCTGGCCCGCGGCAGCCTGGCCCGGCAGCGTGCTGGACAGTCCCACGAACTCAGCCACCCGGGCCGTAGCCGGACGCAGATAGAGATCCTCGGGAGTGCCGATCTGCTCGATCACCCCAGATCCCATCACCGCCACCCGATCCGAGACCGACAGGGCCTCCTCCTGATCATGCGTGACGAAGACGGTGGTAATGCCCAGCCGCAGCTGGATCCGACGGATTTCGTCGCGCAAGGACACCCGCACCTTGGCGTCCAGCGCCGACAGCGGCTCGTCCAGCAGCAACACCCTCGGCTCGGTGACCAACGCCCGGGCCAGGGCGACCCGCTGCTGCTGGCCGCCGGAGAGTTGATGGGGGTAGCGGTCGGCGAAATCGGTGAGTCCGACCAGCTCCAACGATTCACGGGCGCGCCGATTCGCTTCGGGCTTGGCGACCTTGCGACGTCGCAGTCCGAACGCGGTGTTTTCGAGCACCCGCAGGTGCGGGAACAGTGAATAGGACTGAAAGACCATGCCGATATCACGGTGGTTCACCGGCACGGCCGAGACATCCTGGCCAGCGAAGAGAACCTCTCCGGCATCGGCGCGCTCCAGGCCGGCCAGCACCCGCAACGCAGTGGTCTTGCCGCAGCCGGACGGGCCGAGCAACGACACGAACTCGCCAGGGGCGATATCCACTTCGACCCCGTGCAGCACCTGATGGTCACCGAAGCTCTTGGTGATACCGCGCAGTTCCACTCGGGTACCGGCGGCGCTGTGAGCGAGTTTCGAGTTCGCGATCATGGTTGGTCCTTTCGAGAAGCGATCCGTCCGGCGCGGCCGATCACGATCAGCAGCCCGAAGGCCAGTGCCAGCGACATCAGGGTGAACATCTCCGCGGCGTAGGCGTCCATCTTGCTGACGACCAACAGTGCGGTCTGCAACACCTGACGATTGAGGAGGGAGGCGATGGTGAACTCACCCAGCACCACTGCGGTCGAGATCAGCGAGGCTGCCAACAGCCCCGAGCGCAGATTCGGCACCAGCACGCGGACGACCACGGACGGCCAGGTCGCGCCCAGCGAGCGGGCGGCTTCGGTGAGCGTGGCCAGGTCGATGGCGTCGATCGAGGCTTGAATCGAGCGGAAGGCGAAGGGCAGCACGGTGATGCCATAGGCAAAGGCCAGCGTCCAGGCCCCGGTTCCGAGCGTGTGCCCGATCACCAGATAGATGGGGGCCAGTCCGACGACCAGCACGATCGCCGGAATCGAGACCGGCAGCAGCACCAAGAACTCAAACAGCCGACGCAGCCCAGGGAAGCTGAGGTTGATCAGGATCATGGTCGGGGCGAGCAGCAGCAGCATCAGCCCCACGGTGAGCACCGCCAGCACCAAGGAGTTACTCAGCCCGGTCCAGATCGGGGTGAGGATGTGGGCCCGCGCCGGGTCGAAAAGGCTGGCCCAGTGCACCCCCGAATAGCCCGTCCCGTCGCGCAAGGTGTACAAGAAGGTGCTGACCAGCGGTATGGCGAAGACCGAGCCCACCACGACCGCGATCAGCCAGCGGGTCACCGGACGCGGCGCAATGCTGGCGGCGTTCACGATTGCCACTGGGCTGCGCGCCGCTGGACGACCGCGTAGACCCCCATCACTGCCGCAACCACAACCACCATGCCCAGGGCCAACACCCCGGCCAGGTTCTGGCGACCCAAGAGAGTTTCGCTGGTCAACGCCGTGCGAATCTGCAGGGTGACGATCTGGGAGCCCTGGCTGGCCAGCGCCGCAGCAGTGGCGTAAGAGGAAAACGCGTTGGCGAACAGCAGCAGCAAGCTGGCCAGAAACGATGGAGCCAGCACCGGTAACCCGATCTGGGTCCAGAAGGTGCGCCGGGTGCCGCCAAGGGTGAGGTTCGCCTCTGCCCACTGCGGCCTCAAGGCTGTCATCGCCGGGGTGAAGGTGATCACCATCAGTGGCACCTGGAAGTACAGGTAAGGCCCGATCAGTCCGGGCAGATCGTAGATCCAGGCGCCGTCGGCGAACAGGTTGATGCCCAGATTCGTGATCAGGGCCTCCGTCACCACGCCGTGCACGCCGATCGTGGCGATGAAGGCGAAGGCCAGCATGACTCCGCCGAACTGGGCCAGGACGCCCGCAGCGGCATTCACCAGGGTGCGCACCGGGCCGGTTTCGGACAGGCCGATCAGGGCGTAGCAGAGGACGGCGCCGACGACAGCTCCAACGACGGCGGTGAAGGCCGAGAGCCAAACTGAGTTCCAGAACGTCCGCAGGATCACCGGATCGGTCAGGGCACTCAGATTGGCCAGGTTCAGCCGCCCGTTCACCAACACCCCCGAGCTGATCGCCAGCACGGTGGGCAGGGCCAGGAAGAGCAGCAGATAGGCCGCGAACGGCACCAGCCCAACCCAACCCAGACTGAATCGTCTGTATTGCCGGCGATGCCGGGGGGAAGCGGCTCGCTCCACCCCGGCACCGGCGACCAGGCCGTCGGCCTGCGCGACCGCACTCACTGGACGGCCGCAGCCCACTTCTCGCCCAGCAGCTTGCCTGCGACGTCGCTCTGAGCAGCGGTGGGGACCACCGACTTCTCCGGCGCCGTGGGCAACTTGGCGGCCAACGCGGCATCAATGGTGCCGGCCTTGGTCATGGCATCCATCCGAACCGGACGGGCACCACCCTTCAACCACAGGTTCTGCACCTGGTCGGAGTAGAGGAACTCCTCCCACAGCCGAGCCGCGGCCGGGTGCGGAGCCGAGGCGTTGACCGCCTGGTTGTAGTAAGCGGCATAGCCGGCGCCGGGAAGGATGGTGACCTTCCAACTGGCCTTGTCCTTGCTGTGGGCGGCGTTCAGGTAGTCCCAGTCGAAGACCACAGGGGTCTCACCGCTGGTCACGGTTGCCGTGGTCACGTCCACCTTGAGCAGGTTGCCGGCAGCCTTCATCTTGGCGAAGAAGTCGATGCCAGGGGTGAAGTCATCCAGGGTGCCACCGCTCTGAACGGTGGCCAGGCCGACCGCAGCGAAGGCCGCACCGGCTTGGGTGGGATCACCGTTGAGGGCCACCGCACCCTTGTACTTGGCACCGACCAGATCGTTCAGGCTGGTCGGGGCCGGATACTTGGCCGAGTCGTAGCCGATCGACATGTAGCCGCCGTAGTCACCGGTGTACAGCCCGCTGGCCTCCTTGAGGTTGGCCGGGATGTCGTCCCACTTGGACACCTTGTAGGCAGCGAATGAGCCAGTGTTCTGCAGCGTGACAGTCAGACCAAGGTCGAAAACGTCGGGAGCGGTGTCCAGGCCCTGGTTGGTCTTGGCTGCCTGGATCTCCTCAGCGCTGGAAGCATCCGGGGACTGCTCGGTGATCTTGATGTCGGGGTAGGTCTTGGCGAACAGGTCCAGAATCTCGCCGTAGTTGGCCCAATCCCGAGGCAACGCGATGACGTTGAGTGCGCCCTCGGCCTTGGCCGCTGCTTCAAGATCGGCCATCGTGCCGAAGCTGGACAAGCTGGTTGCGGTGGCAGCGTTCACCGCGCCGGCCGAACCGGCTGCGGACGGTGTGGTGGCTGCGGAACAGGCGGAGAGGGCGAGTGCCGAGGTGGCGGTGATCGCTATGCCGACGATCACCCGCCGTCCGATGTTGGACAGCAAATGCATTTTGTTCCCTTCGGATCGTGGCCGCTGGCGGATCGGTGAGGACCGGTCCGGGTCGCGGCAATCGGAGGCTAGGGAACGCCGGTGACGGGTGAAGGTGACTTTGGTTACGTGCAGGTGATGAGGGCGCGGCAAGGCGGTGCGGCTGATCAAGCAGCACCCCTTGGGGGCCTACTCCTGAAGGGCGCGACGCAATGCTTCGAACCGCTGCTCCAGGCTTTCCACGCGAGCCACCACATTGGAATCACCGGCCGAAGGTGCTGCTGTCGAAGTCGCCTGCCCTCGGCGGGTGAACCGCAGGTAGCCGATCGCGACGGTCACTACCAACGCGCTGGCCACCACCGCGAAACGCCAGATGCTCTGCTGAGAGGAGATCGTGATTGCCACCGCGTAGATCATCGTGAACACCCCACCCAGCAGCACACCATTGGAGATCACCTCCTGCCGCAACGGCAAGGTCAGCGAGATCGCCAGGATCAGGGTCGCGATCACCAACACAATGATGCTGGTGATCAGCGTCCAGGTGTCATGGACGGGATCGCTGTAGCCGCTGGTCGTCGGCTCCGGGTAGAACGTCGAAACGCCGATCCCGACGAAACCGACCACCACCAGCCCCAAGAAGAAGGCGAAGATAATCTGCAAGGCACCATTGCGCGTCATGAGCCACGGTATCGCGGCGCGCGCGAATCAGACCCCCACGTCCTCCAGCATTTCGGTGACCAGCGCGGCGATCGGCGAGCGCTCCGAGCGGGTCAAAGTGACATGGGCGAACAGCGGGTTGCCCTTCAACCGTTCGACCACCGCGACGATGCCGTCGTGGCGACCCACCCGAAGGTTGTCGCGTTGGGCGACGTCGTGAGTGAGCACCACCCGGGAGTTCTGGCCGATTCGGCTGAGCACGGTGAGCAGCACATTGCGCTCCAACGACTGGGCCTCATCGACGATCACAAACGCGTCGTGCAGGGAGCGTCCGCGGATATGGGTCAGCGGGAGCACTTCGAGGAGTTCCTCGGCCACCACCTCATCGATCACATTCTTGGAGGTCACTGAGCTGAGCGTGTCGAACACTGCCTGCCCCCAAGGTGTCATCTTCTCGTTCTCGCTACCGGGCAGGTAGCCGAGCTCCTGGCCACCGACGGCGTACAGCGGACGGAACACGATCACCTTGGAATAGGCTCTGCGCTCCAGCACAGCCTCCAGGCCGGCGCACAGCGCCAGCGCGGACTTGCCGGTGCCGGCCCGTCCGCCCATCGACACGATGCCGACCTCTTGGTCGAGCAGCAGATCCAATGCGATCCGCTGCTCGGCGGAGCGGCCATGAATGCCGAAGACCTCGCGGTCCTTGACCAGCCGCACCAAGCCGTCGGGCTGTACCCGGCCCAGCGCCGAGGAGCCGCTGCCGTGCAATACCACCCCGGTGTGGCAGGGCAGGTCAACGGCTTCGGGCACCATGGCGAGTCCTTCGCCGTAGAGCTGATCAATGCTGGCATCGGTGACGTCAACCTCGGCCATGCCTGTCCAGCCAGTGTCGGGAGTCAGTTCGTTGCGGTACTCCTCGGCGCTCAGTCCCACCGCTGATGCCTTGACCCGCATCGGCAGATCCTTGCTGACCAGCACCACGTCGTTGCCCTCGGCCCGGTAGTTCAGCGCCACGGCCAGAATGCGGGAGTCGTTGTCGCCGAGCCTGAAGCCGGGCGGCAGCACGTCGGGATCGGTGTGGTTGAGCTCCACGCGCAAGGTGCCCTCGGCCTCGTTCACCGGGATGGGGGCGTCCAGGCGGCCATGCGTGACCCTCAGGTCGTCCAGGAAGCGAAGGGCGGTACGAGCGAAGTAGCCCAGCTCTGGATGGTGGCGCTTGGCCTCCAACTCGGTGATCACCACTATCGGCACCACTACGGAGTGCTCAGCGAATTTGCGCAAGGCATGGGGGTCACTGAGCAACACGGAAGTGTCGATCACGTAGGTCTTCAAAGCCAGCGCTGAATCGCGGGTGCCCGAGAAGGCGGTTCGGGTAGAGGTGCGCGGCATGTCGATCCTTGTCTGCGCCGTTCGTCACCCCACGTCCGGCGCCTGTTGTGGCTATCCGGAGGGGTCTGGGCCGGGTGCTGGCCCGCGCATCTGGCTTGGTAGCCCAGGACTGCGCATCGGTACCTCCCGACGGACGAGCAAGGCACCCACCCGTGTCTTGAGCCTAAGCTCGCCGACCGTCCCCGCCAGGCGACACGCCACGTGTTCATCTTCATGTAATGCCACCGACCGCTGATGGGCGCAGACCTGGGCCCCGACATGAAGCTAGCCGCTCGTTCCCAGCTCGGGCACAGAAAGATCAGCGATGATGGCCCCGGTGCCACAAAGTTAGGAACTCCCGCCATGAGCCCCTGGAAATGGACCGCCACCCTCGCCGCCGTCTCGCTAACTCTGTTGGCGGTTCCGGCCACGCCCAGCCAAGCTGAGGCTGCCTCGGGCGAGTCAACCATCATCGTCACCTTCGACCACACCCAGTCGAATCCGGAGCAGGCGGCCAAGGCTGTGATCGAGAAGGCCGGCGGTGAAGTGAGGGACGTGCAGCAACTCGGACCGAAGATCGCGGCGGTGACCGTTTCTGGCGCCAGCACGACTGCCGCCAAGCAGATCGAGAACAGCGCCGAGGACCAGTCCGGCATCAAAGCCGCCGAAACCTCAGGCAAGGTCTATCCGACCACCACCAACGACAGCTATTACTCCTCCCTGTGGAACGTCAACAATGCTTCGGGAAGCACCTACGGCGTGGACGCAGAGGACGCCTGGGGCACCAGTACCGGGGACGGTGCGGTGATCGCCATTCTTGATACCGGCATCACCTCCAACAGTGATCTCAACTCCCACGTGATCGCTGGCTACGACTTCGTCGGCAACGACACCAACCCCACCGATGCAGGTCCTGAATCGGCAACCGATTGGCACGGCACCCATGTGGCCGGCATCGCCGCCGCTATCGCGAATGATGGCACCGGCGTCTTCGGAGTGGCCCGGGACGCTTCGATCGAGCCCGTCCGAATCATGGGGGCCACCGGTGGCGACGATGCTGATCTGATCGCCGGAATCCGCTGGGCCGCCGGGCTGAGCGGAAGTGGAGCCTCCACGACCAACGCCCATACCGCCGATGTGCTGAATCTCTCCCTTGGCGGCACCGGCACCTGCTCCACCGCCATCCAGAGCGCGATCAACGAGGCCGTGTCGGCCGGTACCGCGATAGTGGTGGCCGCCGGGAATGACGGTGCGGCGCTGACCACCACCTACCCGGCCAACTGCGCCAACGTGATTCGGGTGGTCGCCACCGGCAACACCGGGACGTTGGCCGGCTACAGCAACTACGGCACCAGCAGTTACCCCGCCACAATCTCGGCTCCCGGCGGATCAGCCACCTCTGGCAGCGACTCCGACCTCTCCCACTGGATCCTCTCCACCTGGCCCAGTAACACCCACCAGGCGATGGTCGGCACTTCCATGGCTGCTCCGCATGTGGCCGGCGTGATCGCGCTACTGAGGTCAGCCAACGCCAGCCTCACCGTCGCGCAGCTCACCAGCCTGCTCAAGACGACCGCAGAGCCCCTGGCCAATTCCTGCGACTCGTACTCGGTAGGCGCCGGGATCGTTGACGCCGCAGCCGCAGTGGCCTCAGCCACCGCAACCAGCTCGACCAGATCACAGGCGAGCACCTTCACGCTGGCCACCCCCAAGATCTCGGGTACCCCGAAGGTCGGACGGAAGCTGACCGCAGCGACGTCATCGAGTCCGACCGCATCGTCAGCGTCCTACCAGTGGCTGGTTTCGGGTACCAATATCGCCGGTGCCACCGGCAGCACCTATACCCTCACCCCCGCCAACCTGAACAAGACCATCTCGGTGAAGGTCACCGGGATCTGCAGCTCGCGCAGTTCCACCAAGACCAGCAGCACGGTCAAGGTGGCCGTCGGCAGCTTCACCAAGTCCGCCTCGCCGAAAGCGTCCGGAACCTACCGGGTGGGCCACCGGCTGTCGGCGTCCAAGGGCACCTGGTCACCAACTCCGACCAGCTACAGCTACCGATGGCTGCGCGATGGCAAGTCGATCAAGAGCGCCACCCACACCACCTACAAGCTCACCAGGTCCGACCGCCGCCACAAGATCTCGGTGCGGGTTACCGTCAAGCGCATCGACTACTCGACCATCTCGGGTACTTCCAGCACTCACAAGATCGCCTAGTCGATCCCGGCGGCTCACCGCGTCGTCCCGATGCCGGTGTTGGCCCCAGCAGCCACCTCCGGTGATGGATCCCCGATAGAGGCCTGCCTCAGCGCCCGAAGCGGCGCTCCCTTTGAGCGTAAGAACGCAGCGCCCGGACGAAGTCGACCTTGCGGAAGTCAGGCCACAATGCTTCGCAGAAGTAGAACTCGCTGTGCGCGGATTGCCAGATCAGGAAGCCAGAAAGGCGCTGTTCCCCTGACGTCCGAATAATCAGGTCGGGGTCCGGCTGTCCGGCGGTGTAGAGGTGCTCGGAGATGTCCTCGATCTCCAGGTTGTCGGCCAACGCCTCCAAGGTGTTGCCCTTCGCGGCTTCGCTGCCCAACAACGAGCGGACGGCGTCGCGCAGCTCGTGGCGGCCACCGTAGGCGATGGCCACGTTGACGTGGCAGCCGGAATTTCCTGCGGTCGCCTCCTCGGCCACCCGCAGACTGGCCGCCAGCTTTTCGGGTAGCAGGTTCGGGTCACCGACCACCTGCACCCGGTAGCCACCCGAGCTTGCCAGCTCAGTGACCAACCGCTGGATCACTTCGAACAACGGAGCAATCTCAGCACCCTCGGACCTGCGCAGATTGTCTGTGGACAGCACCCACAAGGTGACCAGCGGAATGCCAAGCTCAGCACACCAGCCGACGAATTCCTTGAGCTTGTCCGCGCCCGCCTGATATCCGACCACCAGCGGCTTGCCCGGCGCGTTCGTCCTGGCCCAGCGGCGGTTTCCGTCAGCCAGCACTGCGATGTGCCGGGGCAGTGCTGCCGGGTCGAGGTCGGACAGCAGCCGCTTCTCGTAATAGCGGTACAGGAAACCCCAGGACTGCACGCGGTCAAGCGAGTCCCGAGCCCAACCACCGAACGACATGTCAAGAACCTTACCGTCCGCTGCGGCATGCTGACTCGTGGAATTACAGTGGCGGGGAGTTCTTGAAAACCACCCACAACCAACCTACGGTGGAGTAAGTTACGCAACCGTAGGTAGGAGGGGCGATGACTATCGCTGAGACGGCCCTGACAAGCAGCGCTGCGGACAACAAGCCGAAGCTGCGCGGCTGGCTGCACCTGGGCGCCACTCCATTGGCGGCGATCGGCGGCATCGTGCTGATCGTGCTCGCCCCCACCTTGGCCGGCAAGGTGGGCGCAGGCATCTGGCTGGCCGGCGCGATGCTGCTTTTCGGCACCAGTGCGGCCTACCACCTGGGCTCCTGGAGCCCACGGCTGAAGGGCGCGCTGCGCCGCTGGGATCACGGCAACATCTTCGTTTTCATCTCCGCCACCTACACCCCGATGGCGCTCACCCTGCTCACGCCGGCTTCGGCGACCGCGCTGTTGGTGCTGATCTGGTCGGTGGCCGTGGTCGGAGTGGTTCTCCAGGTGTTCTGGCCCACCGCTCCCCGCTGGCTGAACGTAGCTTGCTACATGGCACTGGGCTGGGCCGGGCTCGGTTGGTTACCGGCCTTCTGGGCCGCCGGCGGCCCGGCAGTGGTGATCCTGATCCTGGTCGGCGGGCTGGCCTACAGCATCGGCGCGGTGATCTATGGACGCAAACGCCCCAACCCGTGGCCGAAGTGGTTCGGCTTCCACGAGATCTTCCACGCGCTGACCGTGGTGGCCGCGGCTTGCCACTTCGCCGCAATCACCGTGGCCATCTTCAGCTGACACCACCCCGTTGGCTGAGCTTGGCGAAACCCACCCGCAGGACCCTTCGACAAGCTCAGGGACCTTCCGCGCCAACCCCAACCACGCTCAGTGGCAACCTGGAGCGGCCGCTGGTAGCACCGGGGGGGCATTGACCCGACTCCACAGCGCGGTCCGCAACTCTTTGAGGTCGGTGGTGGGCGTAAAGCAGGTCTCGCCCCGGCAGACGTAGACACCGGGCTCGGTGCGGTCCTCGAAGTGATGGGCGAAGCCAGCGGTGTCTGGACGCCCGCTGATCACTGCGGTGCCCACCGGCGCCATCCGCCAGGTCGCCCTGGCCAGATCGCTCAGCACCGTCCCCTCGGGCTCCACCACCACAGCCACCCCCGGACGCAGTCCGGTGCGCGCCTCATCGGCCACCAGAGCGTCGGCCAGCGCGGAACCGGCGAAGCGCGGCGTCGCCTCCATCGCCCCTCGCACGGTCGCAGCAGCGGCATCGGCACGCGCGATGAACTCTGGAATATCAGCCATCAAGGCGACCAACCGAAGCGCCTCGATCAGCGCGCTGGACCCCGATGGGGTCGGGTTGTCCCGGACATCCCGCGGTCTGGCGAACAGCGTCTCGGCATCAGCGGCCGAATCGAAGAAGCCACCATCGGGTGCAGCGAACAGCTCCACGGCGGCCTCCAGAACGGTGCGGGCCCGGTCAAGCCAAACGGACTGACCCAGCGCACCGGCCAACCTGGCGAAGCCAAGAGCAACCGCGCCGTAATCTTCGGCGAAGCCGCCGACCCTCGAGACCTGGCCGTTCAGCGAGCTGCGGCGCAGCCGTCCATCCACCCAGTGGATCCGCCACAAACACTCGGCGGCCCCGGTGGCCAACTCCAACCACTCCGGGTTGTTGAACACCGCAGCGGCGAAGCACAACGAATCGATCGCCCAGCCGTTCCAGGCGGCCACGACTTTATCGTCGCGAGCCGGGGCGTAACGGGTGAACCGCTCATCCAGCAGCTTCGCACTGATCTCGGTCAGTCGGGCCTGGTCGGGGTTGCCGCGCAGTTGCAGTGTGGACAGGCCATGCTCGAAGGTGCCCGCATTGGTCACGTGGAAGACGCCCGCAGCCCAATCACCATCCTCGGCGCCCAAGGCGTCGACGAGCAGCTCAGGCGTCCAGCAGTAGTAGATACCTTCGTGCTGTTGGCCGAGCGAGTCCAGGCTGTCGGCGTCCAGGGAGGAGGCAAAACCGCCCTCCTCAGTACGCAGCTCACGGCCCAGCCAGCCGGCTATCCCGCGCACCACTCGTTCGCGCTGCCAGCGCAGCAGCGGATCGTGATCGGCCACCCGGCGCCAACCCCTGGCGTAGGCCCCCAGCAGCAGCGCGTTGTCGTAGAGCATCTTCTCAAAGTGCGGCACCACCCAGGCTGCATCCACGGTGTAGCGGTGAAAGCCGCCGCCGAGTTGATCGTGAATGCCACCGCGAGCCATCGCCTCCAGGCTGCGTTGGGCGACGTCGGCCGAAGCCGCCTCGCCCTTCACCAGAAGCGCATCAATCACCGCCGGCGAAGGGAACTTCGGCGCGGTGCCGAAGCCGCCGTTGATCGGATCGAAGTCCGCCGACAGTTGCTGCTGCACTTTCCAGACATCCAGCTTCCCCGGTTGCGCCTCAAGCGGGACGAACACCTCCGCCAAGGCTGCAGCGATGGCCGTGGCGCCGGCATCGGCTTCATCACGCCGCTCCCGCCACGCCTGACTGATGGCTTCCACCACCTCAGCGAAGGACGGCATCCCCCCGGTACGTTGCGGCGGGTAATAGGTGCCGGCGAAGAAGGGCCTTCCGTCGGGGGTGCAGAAGACCGTCATCGGCCAGCCACCCGAACCGGTCAGCGCCTGAGTGGCCGACATGTAGACCGCGTCGACGTCGGGACGCTCCTCGCGATCCACCTTGATCGCCACGAAGTTGGGATTGACCAGGGCAGCGATCGCCGGATCGGAGAACGACTCCTCACCCATCACATGACACCAGTGACAGGCTGCGTAGCCCACCGACAGCAGGATCGGCCGACCGGTTCGCGCCGCTTCGGCGAGCGCCTCTGGTCCCCACTCCCACCAGTCGATCGGGTTTTCGGCGTGCAGCCGCAGATACGGCGAAGTTGCGTTGGCCAAGCGATTCACGTCGGCCAGCTTAAAGCCAGGCCCCCGAGCACGGTCATCTCGCGACGCTGTCGGGACGGCGGCCTAGCCGACCAGCCTGACCCCACGTCGCTCCCAAACCTGCCAGGTCGCCGCGGCCAGACTGAGGACGGTGATCGTGCCCACCGTAGCCACCGCCGCCCCCGGCGCGGCCGAGGCCAGCATCGTGGCCACGATGCTGGCACTCATCAATGCGGCAAACACCAGCCATGCCCCCAGCAATAGTGCCCGTCCATGCCGGCGCGAACCCGCCGCCGAGATGAGCATCCCGGGAAGCACGAGCGCCAGATCGAGCACCTGTACCTGGTTGGTGGGCAGACCGGCCTCCAGCACCGCTGCCGGGGTTCGCCTTGCCACCAGATCGCTGATGATCGAACTCAGCCACAGCAGCGCGAAAGCCACCGCCACCAGCGACACCAATCCGGCGGCGAATCGGTCGGACCTTCGGTACGCAGTGGTCGCCAGCCCGGCCGCGAAGGAGAACAGCAAGGCGTAGGAGGCCAGCCCGAGGACCGCAACATAGGCTGGGAAGAGCAGCCCGAAATGGACACCGAAGGCATAGATCACGAACGCATAGGCCAGGTAGAGGAGTGCCCCCAGCCACAGCATCCAACCGGCCGGGCGGTGACGCCGCAACGCGATCACGCCGGCCAGTAACGCACCGACGGCCAACAGATTCCCGATGTCTTGGCCTTGCGCCTGGAGTCGCCAGTTCGCAGTCTCGCCGGCATAGGGCCAGGCCGTGAACAGGCCGAGCAGGCTGGTGATCAACGCGAGCACCCCTGCCGCCACTCCGATCACCAACACTGGGGTCGACAGCGGGCCCGCCGGCACCACTTCTTCGGCTCCGGGAACACTCAGACTGTCTCGAGTCATCACCAATCCTCATCTCGCAATTCACGGACGGCCGCCAGCAACGTCTGGACCTGTGTGGAAAAGCCGTCCACATCGATCTCCAGCTGCGCCAGCACCGCGGCGAACCGGCGGTTCAGCTCCCCGGCGGCACCGGCCACCTGATCGCGGCCGCCATCAGTGAGTGAGATCAGCACCCGCCGCCCCACCCTGAGATCCTCCGTGGTGCGGATCCAGCCCTCGCGCTCAAGGGTCGGCACCCGCTTGCTCACCGCGGCCTTGCTGAAGTTCAGGGCTTCGGCAAGGCGGGTCACATCAAGGGGTGCAGTCAACAACGGGCTCAGAAAGGCGAACTTGGAATAGTCCATCCCGTAGCGCAGCAGCAGCCGCCCGGCGTAGGAGTCCATGGCAAACACCAGCTCATGGATGTTGGCCGTCAAGTTATCAACCACAAGTACAGTTAACCAGTTAACCCGTACTGCGGTCAACTGGTTAACCACCCCTTAACCAACCAGTCCCGCCGCAACGGCTGCGGTGAGGCTAGATCCACTCCCCCAGTTCGGCGCCCGGGTCCACGCCGGCGAACAGGTCGCTTTCTGGAAGCGACACCGGCACCCGGGTGAGCACCAATTGGTAATCCTCGCTCGGGTGCGCGGCCTGCTGGATCTCCAGCGGAACCGCGAACCAGCGTCCGTCCGGATCGATCTGAGTGGCGTGGGCGAGCAGCGCCTGGTTGCGGACGGCGAAGAAATCGGCGCAGGCGATCCGGGTGGTGATCCGGACCCGGTCCTCTTCGGTCTCTTCCCAGCCGGCCAGCCAGTCGGCGTAGGGGCTTACCAGACCGGCTTCGTGCATGGCCCGATCAAGGGCGGCAAAACGCCCGCGGTGCAAGGTGATGTCGTAGTAGACCTTGGTGACCTGCCAAGGATCACCATGCTCGGGCCAGGCAACTGGATCGGCGGCCGCCACCACCGCAGCCATGGTGATCTTGTGGGTCATGATGTGGTCGGGATGCGGGTAGCCACCGTTCTCGTCATAGGTGGTCACCACCTGCGGACGGAATTCGCGGATCACTTTCACCAAGCGCCCGGCGGCGACATTCACGTCCTGGGCTGCGAAGGTGTCCGGCTCCACGTCCGGCCCCATTCCAGAATCGATGAAGCCCAGCCACACCTGCTCGATGTCCAAGATCTTGGCAGCCGCCGCCATCTCTGCGCGGCGCAGCTCGGGCAGCCGCGCTTCGTTCTCGGGGCTGGCCATCTTCGGGTTGAGGATGTCCCCGCGCTCCCCGCCGGTGCAGGTGGCCACCCGTACGCGAACTCCCTGCCTGCGGTAATACGCAGTAGTAGCCGCGCCCTTGCTCGACTCATCATCGGGATGGGCGTGGACGTGCAACAGTCGTAGGTCGTCGCGAATCGTTGGCATGGTCATCATTGTGGTCAACCATGCCGGATTCCCAGGGATTCCCGAATCCAGATCGCAGCGACGCGCAATGGTCCGGATTCGGGCGGTTCGGTCCCGATCGGATAAATTGAGTGATTATGACCGATTCCACAACTTGGCTGACCCAGGAGGCATTCGACCGCCTCTCCGCAGAACTCGCCTATCTCAAGGGTGAGGGACGACGGTTGGTGTCAGCGAAGATCGCCCACGCCCGTGAGGAGGGCGACCTGAGCGAGAATGCCGGCTATCACGCCGCGCGCGAGGAGCAGGGACACAAGGAAGCCCGGATCCGGGTCCTCACCGCGATGCTGGAGAACGCCCAGGTGAGCGAGGCCCCCAGCGATTCCGATGAAGTCACCCCTGGCTCACTGGTCACCATCTACTACGACGACGATCCCGACGACACCGACACTTTCCTGCTCGGCTCTCGGGAACTGATCGGTGTGGACGATTCGGTGCACCTGGACGTCTACAGCCCGCAATCACCACTGGGCACAGCAGTCACCGGCCACCGGATCGGTGAGACCGTGAGCTTTGCCGCTCCGACCGGCACGTTGATCCAAGTGACCATCGTCGAGGTGAAGCCGCTTCACAGCTGATTCGGCCGGCCCTGGAACTTCACCGGCCGTCGACAATCCGCAACGGGCCAACCTCACCAGCGATTGAGCCTGTCGAAGCCACCGCCGTGCGGTCAATCGTTGAGCTGAACCGCGACTACTCCAGCCCGGCCAACAGGGCTGCAGCCTCCGCCGGTGACAGCGCTCCGCTGGCCACCTCGCTGAGCACCTGGTCGCGGGTCATCGCCGCAGTGGCCGGGTCGGCGCCGCCAAGGCCGAGTTTGACCAACAGTTCAGTGAAACGGGCCCGGGCGGTCGGATAGGACACGCCGAGATGCTTCTCCACCTCACGCAGATTTCCCCGCGAGGCCAGGAACACCCGCAGCAGCTCGGTCTCGCGTTGATCCAGGCCGCAGAAGTCGCAATGGGCGAACTCGCCGGCAAGCTCGGAGCCACAGCTGCGACAGCCCACCCTGGTGGTGATCAGATCCCCGCCGCACACCGGGCAGTCAACCGGCGCGCGATGCTTCGGCTCGCTCATCATCGGTCCTGATCGCTACCGGCGATCACATTGGCCCACCCCATCACCACGCCGACGTCGAGCCGGGCTGAGCCGTTGCCGAGCACCAGTTCGTCCAGCTGGGCGCCATGGGCACCGGAGAAGGTGACCTTGCCGAGTTGAGCTTCGGCCCGCACGGTGACGTTGGACGCCCCCCCGAGCTCGACGGTGAGCTGGCCGGATTCGACCCGCACCCGGGAGCGACCGGTGACGATGGTGCCGGCCAGGATCGCCGATCCGGCCTGAACCAGCACATCATTGGCCTCAACAAGGCCGCGCAACTCCGCCCCGCCGGCAGTCACTCGCACCTTGCCGAGGTAGGGCACGTGAGTACAGGTGAGGTGACCGGCGGTCACCTCCACATCCAACGCGATCGCCGGGTTGACTCGCAGCACCAGCTCTTTGCCGAGCCCGAGAGCCCGGATGTCGTCGAAGTTGCGCGGTGGACGCAGGATCGAGAAGCCGTCAAAGCTCGGCCCGAATTCACCATCACTGGAGACCTCCAGCACCGAGCCGTTGCGGCGCAGCACGTGGGGCCCCTCGGCCGACGCGGTGGCTACCGCCGGGTCGCCGATGATCCGAACCCGACGGCCGACTGCGCGCACGGCGATCCGGTCCACGCCCTTGGTGCCACCGGCACGTTTGCGTCCGCTGGCCTTGGTTGAGTCAGCAGGCTGGCCGAACACTTCGCGCGCATAGGGCGAGTACTGCCGCCGCCCCTCCTCATACTCCTGGCCCAGTTCCTCATTGGAGGGCTCAACCGGCTTCGCTTCCGGTTCGCCCGCCTCGTTCTTCAGCGCATCGATGCGGCGCGCGGCTTCGGCTGCGTCAATGCGTCCGGCAGCCAGGTCCTCCAGAATGGGGCCGAGATCAGGATTGCTCATGCCTCCATGGTAAGTCAGACTTCAAAATCAGGAAAGCTCGGCTTTCGATTCTGGTAGGTCCGCCCGCAGCGGCTCGGCGAACTTGTCGGGGTCGAGGCCGCGGATGAAGGCTACGAAGAAGGCCAGCACCGGAATCACCAGCAGTGCGCCGACGATGCCGGCCAAGGTTGCACCGATAGCCAAACCCAGCAACACCGCCAGCGGATGCAACGACACCGCCCGGCCCAAAAGGATCGGCTGCAGGAAGTGTCCTTCAGCTTCCATCACCGCCACCGTGATCGCCAGCATGATCAGCGCGCTGGCCGGCCCGTGAGTGACCAAGGCGATCGCGCAGGCCACCGTCCCGGCCATCACCGCGCCGACCACCGGAACGAACGCCGTGACGAAGGTCAAGGCGAAGAGCGCCCAGGCCATCGGCAGCTGTAGCGCCAGCGCGCCAACCAGGATGCCGATGGCGTCCACCAGGGCGACCAGCACCTGGGCACGCATATAGGCCACCAGTGACTCCCACCCGCGGTTTGCGGCTCGGTCGGTGGCAACCTGGTAGTGCCGGGGCACCAGCTTGAGCAGCGCGTTCCAGATCCGCTCGCCAGAGGCCAGAAAGAAGAAGGTCGCGATCAGTGCGATCGCCAACCCGGCAAAGAAGTGACCAACCCCCACTCCGGCCTTGGCCGCCACTGCGGCCAGTTCGGCTTTGGAGTTGTTGACCCAATCGGTGGCCTGGGCGAAGTAGGCGTCGAGTTGAGCCTGGTCGATCTGCAACGGGCCGGAGGCCAACCACCCGACGAACTTGCCGATCCCGACGGCGGCCTGATCGAACAGCTGCGGCCATTCCTTGACCACCTGAGTGCCGATCGCGGCGAACACCCCGATCACCACCAGCGCCATCAACGCCAGTGACGCGATCGCCGCCAGCGCCGGCGGCCACTTCCAGACGCGCAATCGGGCCTGCAGTGGTGCCAGCAACGCGGTGAGCAGCATCGCCACCGCCAACGGAACGCTGACGGCGGAGAAATAGGTCAGCAGCCACCACGACAGGGCTACCACCCCGACCAGCACCAGGGACCGCCAGCCCCATTCCGAAGCAGTGATCAGTCCTTGGGGGACACGCGCGCCGGGTGCGGTGCGCAGCCGCGGTCGTGGGGTTCGCATGCCCAGAACTGTAGCCATCCCCAGGCATCCGCCGATCTCGGGAATCCCCCCGGCTGGCCCCGGGCGGCAACCGGGCGGGCACTAAGGTGAGGCGGGTGAAGAAGCCGCTGGCCGAACTGATCGCACCGGACTGGGCTGAGGCACTGGCGCCGGTAGCCGATCAGATCGCGGCAATGGGCGACTTTCTGCGAGCCGAGCTCGCCGCGGGCCGTGGCTACCTCCCTGATGGCTCGAACGTGCTGCGCGCCTTTTCCCGTCCCCTCGCCGAGGTGCGAGTGCTGATCGTCGGCCAGGACCCCTACCCCACTCCGGGGCATCCGGTGGGGTTGTCGTTCTCGGTGGCACCACAGGTCCGCCCGTTGCCGCGCAGCTTGAACAACATCTACGCCGAGCTCGAATCCGACCTGGGCATTCCGCCGGCACCATCGGGGGATCTGACGCCGTGGTTCAGCCAGGGAGTGCTGCTGCTGAACCGAGTGCTGACGGTGCGCCCGGGAACGCCGGGATCGCATCGGGGCAAGGGCTGGGAGCAGGTCACTGAGTGTGCGATCGACGCCCTGGCCGCCCGCGGTGGACCGCTGGTGGCGATTCTGTGGGGCAAGGATGCGCAGTCACTGGCTCCCCGACTCGACGGCATCGTCCAGATCGCTTCGACACACCCCTCCCCGATGTCGGCGCGCTACGGCTTCTTCGGCTCGCGTCCGTTCAGCAGGGCTAATGCCGCGCTCCTGGCTCAAGGCAGCGAGCCGATCGACTGGCGCCTCAACTGAGCCCTCCCCCAGCCGCCGCCACGGGAATGTCCGGCCGCCACACGGCGTTCTGCAGGTGTGTTCGGATTAGCCAAGTCAACGATGATCAGCCCCGAGGCCGCCCTGCCCGGACGCGAGGCTGCGGTGCTCACTCCCGCGACCACTTTCCATGAGGTGCTCGGCACCCGGATCGATGGCGTCCCCAACGGGGCCGAGGTGGCCTACTTCGCTCTCGGCTGCTTCTGGGGCGCAGAAAAGCTGTTCTGGCAGTTGCCAGGGGTGATCACCACCGCGGTCGGCTATGCCGGCGGCTACACCCCCAACCCGACCTACGAAGAGGTCTGCTCCGGACGCACCGGCCACACCGAAACCGTCAAGGTGGTCTTCGACCCGGCCAAGACCAGCTACTCCAGATTGTTGGCCGTGTTCTGGGAGAACCACGACCCCACTCAGGGAATGCGCCAGGGCAACGACCACGGCACCCAGTACCGTTCGGCGATCTTCACCACCTCCCCAGCCCAACAGGCAGCAGCCGAGGCGTCACTGGCCGACTTCGCTGCCCGCCTGGACGGGGCCGGCTACGGGGTAATCACCACGCAGACCGCCCCGGCCGGCGAGTTCCACTATGCCGAGCGCTACCACCAGCAATACCTGGAAAAGAACCCGAACGGCTACTGCCCGATCCACTCCACCGGAGTGAAGTGCGGACCGGCAGCCTGAAGCGGTCCCCCAGTTCTGTGGCCGGGTGAGCGACTTTCGGTTGACCGTGCGGATGGGCGGCCGGTAGACCTAAAGCGTCGCCGGAGTCCAAGGGAGGGTCAATGTCGGGTATCCCGCCGAGTTCGAGGCCGACCATGGCCGACGTCGGACGCAGCGCCGGGGTCTCGGCCACCACCGTCTCGCTGATCCTGAACGGCCGGGACGCCAAGATCAGCGCCGCTACCCGCAAGCGAGTGCTGGAGGCCATCGAGGCACTGGAATACCGACCCAACCGCACCGCCCAAGGCCTGCGACTGGGCAAGTCGAGCACGATCGGCTTCCTCACCGACGAGATCGCCATCCAGCCCTTCTCCGGCCCGATGATCGCCGGCATCCACGACCTGATCTGGGAGCAACGTTCACTGCTGCTGATGGTCAACACCACCCGAAATCAGTCAAGGTTGAAGGCTGCGGTAGAGGACCTCCTGGATCGCCAGGTGGACGCGCTGATCTTCGCCGCCATGGGCACCCGTCAGGTCGAGTTTCCGCCGGTACCCAAACACGTCCCAGCGCTGCTGGTCAACGCCTTCGCTGCCGACAACAGCATCTCCTCGATCCTGCCCGATGAACTGGCCGGTGGCCGGGCCGCCATCGAACACGTGCTGTCGCTGGGCCACCGCCGGATCACTTTCATCGCCGGACGCGAGGCCGCCTGGGCCACCAGGGCGCGGCTCAAGGGCTATTTGGAGGGCCTGGAATCAGCTGGCCTGGATCCGGCAAAGAACCCGGTCCATTTCGGCAATTACCGCATCGATTCTGGCTACGAACTCACCCTGCGCGCGATGCAGAAGCGCAATCGGCCGACGGCCTTGCTTCTGGGCAACGACCAGATGGCCGCCGGCGCCTACCTGGCATTGGCGCGAATGGGGCTGCGAATCCCTGATGACGTTTCGGTGGTGGGCTATGACGACGAACCGCTGGCGGCCGATCTGGCACCGGCCCTGACCACGGTTCGGATTCCCTTCTACGAGATGGGCCGGATGGCCGCCCAGCACACCCTGGATCGGACGATCGATCAGCTGCCACCGCGCAGCTACGAACCCTGCACCATCGTGCACCGCTCCTCCACCAATCCCCCGCCCGGGGAGTGAGGAGCGGCCCGCCGATTGTTCGACGGGCCGGGTTTGCTCACGTTGGTTGACTATGGCCGAGATCGAGCGACCTCCGGCCTCGCTGCTCTCCCACCGGTGGGCGGGAGAGCAGCGCCGGGAGTGGGTATTAGCCGGCTGCAGCGGCCAGACGTTCCAGAGCCTGTTGCCACCTGCGGGTCAACGCAGCGGCGTCGAAATAGGCAGGGATGTGTTGATGAGTGATGTTCAGCTTGGTGCCGACCTCGTCCGATAGCAGATCCACCTCGACGATGGTCTTGGGAGCCTCTTCGGCGGCATGCCAACTGAACCGGATCTGCTCCAGGGGGTGGTAAGAGCGGACTACCCCGAAAGTACCGTCCGCAGCGTGCCAACTGTCACCCTTGTCGCCGAGTTCGCCGCCGGCGCCGAGCAGAGCTTCAGCGCCCTCGCGAGTAGCCAAAAGTTTCCAGACGTCCTTCACGGGTTTGGACACCGACCGGCTGACAGTCACGGTGGTGTCCACCGGGTTCACGAGAGTGTCACCCTGGGCCTGTTCGATCATCAGTTACCTCGTTCCACTGGGTGGTTCGATCTGCCCAACACTGGGCTAGATACCGCCACACTACTCGGGATGAGTGCCGATGGAAGGGGTTCGGCGAACCTTTCCACCCGGTCCAAAATGTGGGGCTACCGCGTGTCGCTACCGCCCTGAACGAGCCACACCAGATAGACATATTGCAGGCCGGACCAGGTATGAGTTGGTCCGGCTTTCACGTTCCCGGACAGTCGAACAACTTGTGACAGTTGGGACCAAAGTGACGCCAGCACATCGGTGTGACCGGCGCCGAAAATTCGTCCCAAGAATCTCTTCCCTGCCTCTTGCGCACCCCCTCAAGCTGGCGTAGAACTTAGCTACGCGATCGCGGAGAGGGACCCGAAAAGGAACCGAACCGAGGTTACGGCCGGATAGTTTGCATGGTCCATTAGCCAGCGGAGCAATCTGCAGGTGCTCTCGGGACGGAGGGCGGATCGGGCGGGCTACCGGGTTCGGAAGCCGTCCAGTTTCGAACAAATCGAAGGCCGGACCAACTCATACTTGGTCCGGCCTTCACCTTTGTCCCGGGCAGTGTTGACCAACCGGGCAGCGTTGACCAACCGGGCAGCGTTGACCAACCGGGCAGCGTTGACCAACCGGGTCGCGCTGCGCGTCCCGGCAACACCCCGAGCGTCCGCCTCAATCCGGTTTCGACCACCCTCGGCTACCAGTCGTTGCGGCCGGCCACGATCCGCGGGCTGCGTCGGTAGGCCGACACAGTCGGGTCGCCATCGGCCCAGAAGCGCCAGCCACGTTGGTAGGCCACGCTCACCCCGACCCTCGGCCCACTGACCACCGGACCCGGCGACTCCCCGGGCGTCAGGGTGAGATCGGTGCCGAAACGACGCCCCGAATCGGCCAGCGCCCAACCCATCACTCGCCCAAGATTGCCTGGTCCACGGGCCAGTGCAACCTCGGTCACCGACCCCCGCCTGGCTCTGGCCAGCTCCAGTCCAGCCAACACTCGGCCGGCGCGGAACAACACCGCCGAGCCGCCGCCAATCCCCTCGCACACCACGTTGCCACAGATGTGCAGACCGTGGGAGCAGTAGCAGTACAGCGTGCCCGGCTCGCCGAACAGGTCCCGGGTGCGCGGACGCGGGCCGCCCCAGGCGTGCGCGGACGGGTCATCCCGGCCGGCATAGGCCTCCACCTCGGTCAGCTGGACGGTCACCCCACCCTCACTCAGCAGAGCCCCCACCAACAGCGGTGCCAGCTCCTGGGGCCGCAGCGAAAGATCGAACACCTCACCAGTGTGCAGCCGCGAGCCGACTGCTTCACCCAAGCGCTACCCTCGGGTGGTGATCAACAGACGGCGCGCGCTCACGGCTGTCTGTGGCGGCCTGCTGGTGCTGCTCACGGCGTGTGCTCCGACCTCTGCGAATCAGTCGCCGTCCCCGAGCCCGTCGGCCCCGGATTTCACCCAGCCGGGAGTGGCCAAGGCGATGGTCCAACAGTTGCTGACCCAGGCCGGTTCCCAGAAGACGCTGATGGTCAAGATCACCACCGACACCGTCCAAGTGAGCGTCTTGGAGGATGCGCAGGCCGTGACTTGGGCCTACCGAGACGGCCAATCCGCCCAGATCGCCAGTGACGTGCAGTACATCGACCAAGCGAGCTTCGACGTGGCCAAGTTCAACATTGACGATGTCGGCGCCCTGTTCCGGGCAGCGGCTGGACAATCCGGATCAGCGGCCAACCAGTCGCTGACGATCGTCGACCAATCCGGTGGAGATGTGGTGATGTCGGTTTCTACTGAGCCGGAATCACGTACGGTCTTCTTCACCGCAGACGGAGCCCTCACCGAGATCCTCGATTTCGACACCCTCGCGGGTATCAGCACCGGGATCAGGGATGCCATCGGTGGCCGGACGCTGATCTACTCGGTGACGGTGATGTCGGCCCAGAGCGTTTCGGTCGAGTTCTCCGGCACAAACTCCACCACCGTTCGCCGCACCAGAGGCGCCAAGGTGCCGGCCATCACCACTGTGCGCTCCAGCGCCGATCTCCGTCAGTACGCCGCAGCCCGAGTGAGCCCAGCAGCGATCTGGCGAGTGGTCAACCAGATCCGCGGCACCCAGGACGTCTCGAGTCAGTCGCAGTGGAGTGTCACCATCGACAGCCGGGAGAAGCTCACCCTGCCTCGGATGTACTTCACCTTCGGCTTCAAAGTGGTCGTCGCCGACCTGGACGGCAACATCATCAGCCAGTGACCGCGGCCAGCCGCTCCGCTGGCGCGCTGATCAGCAGATACTCCACATTGCGTTCGGGACCGGCGTTGCCGACGCGGCGTCCATCGGGAGAGAACACGCCGATCTGTTGGCCGATGTAGCGCCGAGTGCTGTAGGCCAGCACCTTCACCGGATTGCCGCGCTGCGCACACATGTCGATCAGGTCGTCCAAGGGCACGAAGCCCTCGTTGCTGAACGAGACGATCACCACCTCGGCCCGGACGCGCTCGATCAAGCTGGCCAAGGCAATCGGCATCTCCCGGCGGGAGTTGAACGGGCTGCGGGTGTCGGCGGCGCGCGCGTCCAGTCGCTTGCAGGCCACGCCGTAGTACTCCGGGGCATCCCAGCGCACCAAGGTTTCCCAGACGTGATAGTTGGTGAAGTAGCGGTGCTGGTTGTAGGGCGGATCGAGGTAGGCCAAATCCACCGGCTCCAGTTGATCGACGACGCTGACCACATCGCCGCGAATCGCCCGACCGGTGCCCGGTGTCAACACCGGCGCAACCAGCTTCAGCGGACGCAACGCCCTCGGCGCCCAGTTCTTCAGGAAGGCCATCTGCAGCCCGACGGTCGAATCGACCCGATCGGCGGCCTCCAGCAGAGCGGTCAACAGGATCGGGCGCAGCCAGTGGTCACCATAGAGATCGTCGATGCCCTGTCGGATCGCGTCGATCCGTCGACCGTTGTCGGGATGGAAGAAGCGGGCCTTCTCGCAGAACACCTCAGTGACATAGCCGCGCCGCTCCGGCAGCGCCGCCAACCGGCCCAGCGCCTCCTCGACCTCGGCGGTGTCCACCTGGTCGGCGTCAGTGACCACATAGCACTGGGCCAACACCTCGGAGTAGGCGGCGGTGTCGACACAGGTCACCTCGCCTCCCCGCCGAGCGAACTCCTGGGCCACTCTGGTGGTGCCGGTGAACGCATCGAGGGCGGTATGTGCTTGGGAGGCCGTGAAGAACTGGCCCAGGTCTTGCACCAGGCGACGCTTCGACCCGAGGTATTTGATCACGATGGCTCCGCGCAGCGACTCGCTGTCCGCCCTCCTGACCGCACACCTACCACCTCCGTTGTTGAGCATAGGACACAGCTGTGGTTACCACCGGGTTACCGCAGCGGAGTCAATTGGTTCCCCAGTGACGCAGCCGCCATCATGGAAGGATGCGGATCATCGGGGTGGAGGTGGCCGGCGGCCCGCCGGTCTTCGCTGCAACCCTGCCCCACGGCAGCGACCCGCATCGGCTGGCCTGGGAGCTCGGCTATCGGATTATTCGGCCGTTGTCGGCGGCTGGCAGGTCGCCGGAGCTGACCCTGACCGTGCAGGTCGGCGCGCACCACCGCAGCAGTTCACTGCCGGCCAGCCACACCCGCTCCATCGATCTGGATCTGGATGTCGGTACCGCCACTGGCGATCCGGTGGTGCGACAGCGAGTTGCTGCCTACGGCATCGTGCTCTCCACCCGAGGACTGCTGGCCACCCAATTCTCCGACCGCACCGCCGTGCCTGGGCTTTGGGGACTGCCCGGAGGCGGCATCGATCCCGGCGAGAGCCCCAGCCGGGCATTGACCCGCGAGGTCACCGAGGAGACCGGCCAGGAACTGGAGATCTCGCACCTGCTCGACCTCCAGACCGACCATTGGATCGGACGCTCACCGACTCAGGTGGTAGAGGACTTCCACGCCGTCCGAATCATCTACGCCGGGCGATGCCTCGACCCAACCGATCCGGTGGTGCACGACGTGGGAGGAACTACTGCCGACGCCACCTGGTTGAGCCTGGAGAATTGGGCCGCCCAGCCATGGTCGTCCTGGGCGAAGGTGATGTTGGATCGCCACCTCAGCGGTCTTGCTGCCGCGTTCAGCTGAGCTGTGCCCGGCTAGGGACGGCACGAGGCCCGCACGCCGCAGCGCACGGGCCTCGCTGGTTCGAAATCAGTTCCGCAGGTAGGACAGCACGCGCAACATCTCGACGTAGAGCCACACCAGGGTCACCGTCAGGCCGAATGCGGCCCGCCACGATTCGGAGGCGTCGGCACCCATCGCGATGCCCTGCTCGACATAGTCGAAGTCCAGGATCAGATTGAATACGGCCAGCCCGATACCGATCGCCGAAATACCCAACAGCAGGAACAGGTTGCCGCCACTGAACAAGAACCCCCCACCGAACAGCGACAGCACGAAGTTCAACAGCAACAGCCCGGCGTAGGCGAAGGTGCCGATGAGGACCACTTTGCGGAACCTGCTGGTCACCTTGATCCGGAAGAACTTGTAGACAGCCAAGGTCGCCACCGCAGCAACCACAGTGCTCATCAGGGCGGCGGGCACGATGCCATTCCAGGACGTCTCGTACAACTTGGAGACCGCGCCGATGAAGACACCTTCGATGCCGGCGTAGGCCAGCACGAAGGCCGGATTCACCTTGCGTCGGAAGCTGACCAACAGCACCGGCACGAAGGAACCCAGCGCGCCAATCACCATTGCTGGCAGCAGCAACTGCCGGGGCACGAATATGAAGGTGACGACTGCGACTGCCGCAAGGGTGCCCAGGGTGACCGCGCTCTTGGTCAGCACGTCTTCAATGGTCATCCGGCCGGTCGCGGGCGGCACCGACGCGAACTGCTGAGCATTCGGGTCACCGTAGGGCTGGCCGGGCGGCGGGAACCCCTGGCCGGGGTAGGCCTGCCCCGCGTAGGGCTGGCCGGGATAGGCCTGCTGCTGGCCCGAGGAGATCCAAGCGTCCGGCCTGGACAGGATCGGGTTCTTGCTCTGCATCAGTTTCCTCCTTGATGAGCGGCGGCGAACCGTCGTCGGACTCCATCGTAGGCAACGCAGCTGTGAGTTGGCTTTGTTCCGCCCTGAACCATCCCTGATCAGCGACCCTTAGCCATCCCCATTATTGGTCAGGGTCACAGCAGTGCCCCCAATGGGATTCGAACCCGTCCAAGCGCCCTCCCCGAACCCCCTTGCCAACCCTGCTATAGTGTCTCTGACTAGGTATTTCAATGCCAGATCGGGCGACGCATGCACATGACTGCATAGGCATGTTTGGTGTACCTAAGGGCCCGATAAGGACCCGATGCATCAAATGGGGGCATGAAAAATGGGACGACGCACCAGAGGGTCGGCAAGGCGCCGCAGCACCTGGGGAACGGTCCGGCTCAAGGCTTCGGGCAACTACCAGGCCAGTTACCGGCACGGCGGCATCCCCGGGGTGATGCCCAGCAGCGTCTACACCGCACTCACCACATTCCAGACCGAAGGCGATGCCCGAGTGTGGCTGGAGACCGAACGCAGACTGATCGAGGCCGATCAGTGGACTCCCCCGGCCGATCGCGAGGCCGTCCGACGACAGGCCGATCAGGGCCGTCCCTCCAGCCCCACCGTCGCCGACTACGGCCACCAGTGGCTCGACATGTCCGACCTTCGGATCACCACCAGGACACGCTACGAGGCGAGCCTGCGGATCTACATCTGCGGCGAACCCCTCTCGTTCAGCACCCGGCCGAACAAGCGCACCGGCAAGAAGGCCCGGCCCAAGGTCTGGACGACACATCCGCTTGGTCGCGTGCCACTAGCCGACCTCGATCGCGCACAGGTGCAGGCGTGGTGGCGATCGCTACCCCTGACCGAACGCCGTCGCAGTTGCGATCTCGCCTATCAGTTCCTGCGCACCGTCTGCCTGGCCGCCGTCGACGACGGAATCCTCGATGTCAGCCCCGTCCGAGTAAGGGGTGCTGGCAAACCGTCCAAACGGCGCAACATCGACCCGCTCACCCCGGCCCAGGTACGAGAGATCGCCGACGCCATGCCCGGACGCTGGCGGCTCGGAGTACTGCTCGGCGCCTGGTGTGCACTTCGCTCCGGCGAGGTTCGCGAACTCCGCCGCAAGGACATCGACCTGACACGCGGCGTGATCAAGGTGACCCGCGGCGTCACTCACGCCGGCCAACGCACCGAACACGTCGGCGACCCCAAGACCGAGGCGGGCATTCGCAACGTCCGGATCCCCGCCTCGATGCTCAGCGACGTTAAGACACACCTCCATGAGCACGCGCAACTCGGACCGAACGGCCTGCTCTTCTGGCGCGACGACGGCGGCCACGTCACCGACACCGAATGGCGGGCGGCCTGGCTGCGCGCCTGCAAGGCCAACAGCATCGAGGGCATCCGGTTCCACGACCTGCGGCACGTTGGCCTGACCTACACCGCGTTGGCGGGAGCGACCATCCGCGAACTGCAAGCCGTGGCCGGCCACACCACCCCGACGATGGCCCTGCGCTACCAGGAAGTCGCCGCCGACCACATGGACGACGTGGTCAAGACCTTGGACGCCATGATCACCGGCCAACCCAACACATGAGAGTGTTCAAATGCTGTCACCCCGACCAGCGGGAAGCCGGTCTGACGAGGAGTTTCACTTCGACTCAGAGCGGCTTTCGGCTCGTGCATCCTAAGCGCAGCAAGCTCCTGCAGGCCCCTGCGCACACTGTCACCCCGTCGCCGTGTCCGGCGAATGCTTGTCAGAACCGGGCATTCAACGAGACTGAGGCACGGCCCTCGGGTCTCCAATTGATCCACGGGTGGTTCGAGTCCAGGCGGGGGAGCCAGTGCCAAACTCAGGTTTGACTAGGTGTTTCATAGAGCGCGAAGTGGGAACTCTGCTCCCCTCGTGCACCAATCGTGCACCAAGGTCGTCCACATAGGTTGGCCGACTCGTCCGGCCGCCGCGCGCCGAACGCAATCGGGATCCTCCGTGTCGATGCGCCAACTGCTTCGCCTGGCCGGTTGATGAAGCTCCCCAGGCCTGAGGGTCGACTCCCCTTCCCGGCACCGATCAGGAACACATCCTGACAAGGCTTGATGCTGTTGCTGCGAACCTAGAGGCTGGACGCGCGCAACATACGCACAACATAGAGTCCCCCGATCTCGGGCAGTCCGCTAACAGCGCTCCGCGCGGGCTCATCCCATTTGCCACGCATCTGCCTTCCGCTGATGTGAGGTGCGGCGGGCCTGAGCCACCCGGGTTCCCTAAACAAGGACGCACCGGAGGGTGGGTGGGTAGGTCATGAGCGGGCGCCGCCTTCGGTGATGCGACGCGCCACGGCTGTGCTGGACTGAGCGTGCCTTGTCGGAGGGGCGCAGGAGTGATGCGCGTCAGGGGATGGTGACCGTGTCGTGCCAGCACATCTTGCCGGGGTCCTTCACTAAAGTTCCGTCCTTCTTGGTAATTACCCACCGATCCAGACACTCCCCTTGACCGACCAGCATGATCTGGGTGGTGCGGTTCGGATCAATTCCCCTGTACCAGTCTGTTTGCGTCGGTTCCGGGTCCTTGATGCGCAGGTAGAGGGTTTGGTCTGTTGTGTTGTTGAAGGAGACGGTCATGTCCATGGAATTCTCGAAGAGGCAGCCGGACAGGAGCAGCATTGGGATGACGAGTGCCGCCACTGCTGTTCTGCGCATGATCGTCCCTCCTGTCGGGATGTTGTGATCGTAGTTCGTCGGCTTGGTAGGTGGTTCCGTCATGGTGCACCTCTTCTGTGGGCCGATGTTGTCACGTTGTTGGTCACGGTTCGTCGTGAAGGCCGACGAGGAGTGCGATGGGGTTGTCGTCCCAGTCGGTGGTTTGTGCGATCGCATTCGTGGTCGTGCCAGCGCTGTTCAGGAGGCTGGCGGCTTCAGTGGTGGTGTCGGCGAACCCGTAGAACATCGAGAACTGCGGGGTGTCCGGTGGTGCCGTGATCGGGAGACCGTCGACCGTGATGTCGATGGCGAGCCCGTTGCTTTCCTCGCTGCTGGGGGCGGGTAGCGGGACCAGCGGGTCGTCGATGGAACCTGGCTCGTAGTCGGGGTCCCAGGGCCAGTACAGGTTGTTGGTGGCGTCGGTCACTCCGTCGCCGCTGCCCGTGACGAGGTCTACATGATCGCCGTTCCAGCTGTCGACGGTCAGGGGTACGACCTGCCGGTAGGTCAGCGGCAACGGCTGGGGGTCGGAGGGCAAGGGGAACAGCTTTGTCGACCTGATCGTGACGTCGAGTTGGTAGATCCGGGCGTCGACCGTGGATGGATGCCAATGTTGGGTGAGCGTGTACTGGGTGCCAAGTCGGACCACCGAGGTGGCTTCGGTGTCGGTCGAGGTGAAACTGATCACCTGAACCGGATACTCGTCGGGGTAGTCCAGGCCGTGTTTGGACCAGGTGGCCGGGTGGCCGTCGACGGTGATGTTCGGGTTGATCACCGACCAACCTTCAGTGGGCTGAGCGCTGCCGCACCAGCCAACCGGCCCCCTAATCGCGTCGTAGCTCGTGGCGTCGAGGACCAGTGCGGGGCCTTGGTCGAGAGCGTCTGAGGTTTCCCGGGATGCCACAGCCTGTGCACTGCGACACGCCATCCCACGGGACTCGCCCAGGCCAAGGTTTCCGTCGGCGTTAACCCCCAACGTGACGGTGCCGTTCCCGATGACCGCACCGGTGGAGTAGGTCGACCAGCTCACCGGGAACTGCGCGGCGTCGGTGCCGGTGCCGGTGTGCTTGTTGACGGCGACAAGTGTCGCGTAGCCGCAGCCGGTCGGGATCTGCACCGCAATCGCGGTCTTGCCCGTTGCTGCTGGATACGCCATCTTTCGAGTCTCGCACTGGTCGCCTCCGGGGGTGTCCTTCCAGGCGACCAGGTTCACAGAGTCATCAGCGCTGACCTGGCCAGCGTCGAACTCCAAGACCAACGTGGTGCCATACGCGTCCTCCGGCACGTTGCCCAAGACGAAATCTGTGAACGCCGCACCATACCGGCGCAGCGAGAACGTCTTCGTCCCGGCCGGCTCAGACCCCAACCAGACCGTGTCATGAGTTGGCCGCCTGGTTTCAGACGTCCCCGGACCATCGGGAATCACGCCGAAGTCGCCCGAGCCGCACCAGCCGAAGGGTGACCACGGGGCGGCTCCGTCGCACATGGTGTACATCGCCGACCACAGCCCGTCGCTGATGTCGTCAAGGGACGTGTAGTGGACGGCGAGCGCGTCGTTGATCGGCGTAAGGCCGTCCCCTGTGCCGGAGTTGATCGCGTCAAATGATTCCTTCACCAATGACTCGCTGGACTGTTGGGTCAGGTACTCCACCGCAGCCACAGCCCCGTAGGCCCGCTCGGCGCTGATCGTGTTTCCCGACGGCTGACCTCTCGACACCAGTCCCCCCTTGGCATCGTCGAAAAACCACTTGATCCTCGCTGCTTCACCGTTCCAGCTGTCGGTGCGTCGCGGCATCGTGGTAGTGAAATGGGCAGAGGCCCAGTCGGCGGTCGATTCCATCCATGGGTCGAGTTCGTTGAAGCTGAGGATGGCCCTCTCGACAGAGTTCCACTGGAATTGGTGGAACATCTCATGAGCAGCGAGGTATTCGACGCTGGTGGAACCGACGCCTGGTCCGCACAGGATCTGGGCGGTCGGCCAAGACCCGCACACGTTTCCGGCCGCGTCCTGCTGCAAGAGCACCGAGATGGTGTCACTCGTCGGCGACATGCCCAAACCGCTGCTGTAATACTCCCAAGCCGCATCAGAAACCTCGGCCCACCTTTGAACGAAATCGGGAACCACGTCCGGATCAGCTCCAGCTCCTGGAGTCCTCTCATGGACGTAGCTGATGACGGTGTGCGTACCGGTGAAGACGCACTGGTGGTAAGAGTCGTAGCCGATCACCGTCATTTCTTCACAAAAGCCGGTCGACAGCGGTGACCGCCGAGAACTGCCGGGTGCCGTCGTGGCCGAAGCGCCGGTCGCCACGCCCAGCACCATCAGGTCGTACTCGGTTACCTGACCCAGCCGGTAACGCCGCGGCACATCAGCGGAACCCCCGACCATCTCCACAGCCAGGTCTGCGGCCTCCTCTTCACTCAGGTCACCCGTCCGCAGATCAGCGACCAGACGCCTGATCGGCTTCGCCACCCCTTTTGTCGAAACACGAGGGTGAGCCTGCACAGCGCGCGCAGCGATCGTTGTCGTCGCGGCAGGACTCGGTGCAACAGCGGACGTCGGCCGCTCAGTTGGTACTGCCGTGTCCTGTGGTGTCGCTGTCGGCATGCCCGTTGCCGCGGTGGGCTGCGTCGTGGCCGCCGGTGTGGGCACCGGGGATGGTGACTCGGCGACCGCAGCGAGTTGCGGACCGGTGACGAACAAAACGACAGAAAGAGCGCCAGCGAGCAACCAGACAGACCTCCGCCCGTATGCCTGTGACCGAGAAGGCGACGAAGACAAATGCGGCATCGATGCCTTTCAACACGGGCAACCGCATTACTGAGATTCGTCAAGGGCGGCTATCCCCGGGGGTGTTTGTTCGCAGGCTATGACGACGAAGGACAACCCGCAGGCAAACCCAAATGTTCGTACAGAGAGCGTTTTCGCGTGGTGGCCGCACCCGCTTCTAGCAAGGGATTCCCACCTCATGCCCGAGCAGGATCCAGCTCGCTCTGAGTACCTCGACCAGACTGCGCAGTCACGAGATCCGAGGATCCAGGTTTCACAGGTCAGACAGCATCCCCGACCCGTCACGAGCCGCGCAGTCAATCGGCCGCGCTGACTTCTCGTTGGCTCGATCGAGGCGTTGGCATCCGATTTGCACCGGGTGTATCGAAGATCTGGCTGGGGCTGTGCCGCTCGGGTGGGGTCCGTCCGGGGTGGCTACCAGGTCAGTTGGCGAGTTGCTGGTCGAGGGCTTCGCGGATGATCTGGGAGCGGGTCTTGTGGGCGTGGGCGGCGTAGGCGTCGAGCTGGGCGGCGCGGGCCGGATCGAGCCGCAATTGGATCACGACACCTGCCTCGTGGCCGAGCCCTCGGGGTCGGCCCAGGGTGGGGCGCGACCGCAGGAACTCGGGGCTGTAGCCGGCCTCGGCCTCGGCGGCCGCCTGCTCGAACTGGGCCCGCTCTTCGGGGCTGAACTCGGTGTCGGTCATGGTCACGTCTCCTCTCACAAGAACTCGTGGTAGCTCGGGGTCAGGGTGTCGGCGTGGATCACGGCCACGCGGCCAGTGTGGGCCGAGGTGTCGGTGATCACTTCCCGGGGTCACCCTTGGGTGTCGAAGCCTATGTAGAGCAGCTTTTCCGGCTCCTCCCGCAGCACGATCACCGTCCGGGCGTTCTCGATCACGTGAAGGATGTCTTCCCGGGTCGCCTGGTGACGGCCAGCCGGCTCGAAGAACAACACAACGACAATCGTTGTACGAAAGTTTGTCGACGTCACCAGTCCTCGACCCGGGCGCGACCCAGTGTCGACGATCACGAAGTTGGAAGTTTCGGGGGGAGGTGGGTCTGGCTACGGGTTTCGCTCTCCAGATCGATCGAGACGGCCGATCGGCGGGTTTCGGGGGGATGCTGGGGATGCGCCGCTGACTAGGGCGTTCACCTGATCTGCCGGGTTGCCCCGACACCCCTGGGTGCCGGGTGGGGGAGGTTGTTGTGGTGCGCTGTTGTGGTGACCGGAAAGCGGTCGTCAACAACCAAACGGGGGAACGTGGGGAACGTGGCTGCGACAAGGATATTTGCCGCTCGGGCAGGGCCGAGAACGGCGCTGGGGAGGGCTGGAGGAACGTTTTCGGTGACGTCCGCAGGCTCTGCTTCGGGATGCGCTACCGCACTCCCTCGTGGGTGGTCGGCGCACAGCGACAGTTCTGGTCGCGGATGTCCGGAACCGGACCAGCTGGCGGCTTGAGCGGTGAGCGTCCTTCCGACTGAGAAGTCGGGAAGAAGTGGCGTCGGTGGCGTCCGGATCGGCCGTTGCGTGGGCTTAGGGCAGGTGAACGGAGGTGTGTCTGGTGGCGATCGGGCTTCAGAAGCTGTCGGCGGGGTCGGGATATGAGTATCTGACCCGACAGGTCGCTGCGCTGGACGTGACCGGCCGCGGCCATGTCAGCCTGGCCGACTACTACGCCGCCAAGGGCGAGTCACCGGGCACCTGGTGGGGCGGCGGCCTGGACGCGGTCGGTTTGGCTGCCGGCGGTGAGGTGACCGCGGAGCAGATGAAACTGCTGTTCGGCGCCGGCCGGAATCCGACGACCGGCGAGAAGCTGGGCCGGGCCTATTCGGTGTTCGCCGGCGAGCCGACCCCGTTCGAAACCGAACTGGCCCGCCGGTTGGCTGGGTGGCAGGACGCCCAAGGTGCCGGTCGCGCTGCACCGGTTCCGCAGGCGGTCCGCTCCCAGTTGCGAACCGAGCTGGGCCGAGAATGGTTCCTTGCTCAGCACGGCAGGTCGCCGGAGGGTCCGCGGGAGCTGCACTCGTTCATCACAAAGGCGATCGCGCACCGGCGGGTGCCGGTGGCCGGGTTCGATGCGACGTTTTCCCCGCCGAAGTCAGTGTCGGCTTTGTGGGCACTGGCTGACGCCGACCTGGCCGCCAGGCTGCGGTCGGTGCATGAGCTGGCCGTGACCGACGCCCTGGCCTACCTGGAGAGACAGGCTCTGTTCACCCGGCAGGGCACCGAAGGTGTGCGGCACTTGCCGGTGCAGGGCATGATCGCGGCCCGGTTCACCCACCGGGACTCCCGGGCCGGTGATCCGGACCTGCACACTCACGTCGCGATCTCGAACAAGGTTCAAACCCTGGCCGGCGACTGGCTGGCCATCGACGCCAGCGTGCTGTACGCGGCGAAAGTAACCGTCTCCGAGGCCTACACCACCAGCCTGACCGCCCGCCTCCGCCGACTCGGCCTGACCATGGTGCCGACCGGGCGGGACGGGAAACGGCCGGTGTGGGAGATCGACGGTATCGACCCGAAACTCCTGGCCCGCTGGTCGTCTCGTCGCCGCCGGATCACCACCCGCACCGCCGAGCTGGTCGCCAAGTTCCAAGCCGACCACGAGCGTCCACCCACACCGACCGAAAAGCTCGAACTAGCCCAGCAGGCGACCCTGGCCACCCGGCAAGCCAAACACGAGCCCCGCAGCGAAGCTGAACAACGCGCCACCTGGCACACCGAAGCCCAACACAGCCTCAGCCCTGGCGGCGTCGGCCGGCTGCTTGCCGCCGTCGTGGACCCGACGATGCCGTCGCGCGCTCCGGTGATCGACGACGCGTGGCTGGTACAGACGGCGCAGCGGATCATCACGATCGTCGAGAGGGAACGCTCCTGCTGGACGGCGTGGAACGTCCGCTCCGAAGCGTTCCGTCAGGTCCGCGCAGCCGCCGTCGATCTCGACCGGGCCGGGCAGGTCGTCGAGCTCCTCGCCACCCGGGCTCTCGGGTCGGCGCACTCGGTCCCGATCGCCACGACCAGGACGCTGCCGGTCGAGCCGGCTGCGCTGCTGCGTCCGGACGGAACCCCGGTCTATGAGCAGCCCGATGGCACCCGCTACACCAGCCACCGCATCCTGTGGGCCGAACGCCGACTCGTCGACACCGCCGGACGGCTCGGCGGGCGGATCGCCGACCACAACTCGGTCACCCTCGCCCTCCTCCAATCCATGGCCAACCGGGAACCCCTCAACCCCGGACAACAGATCCTGGTCCGCGACATGGCCACCTCCGCAAAACGGCTCCAACTCGCCATCGCACCCGCAGGCACCGGCAAAACCACCGCCATGCGCGCTCTCGCGACGGCATGGACGACCAGCGGCGGCACGGCCCTCGGGCTGGCGCCATCGGCTGCGGCCGCCGAACAGTTGCGCGAACAACTCGGCGAGGGAACCACCGCCGACAACCTCGCCAAACTCGTCTGGGCAATCGGCCACCACGAACCACTCGCGGACACCGTAGGCCCGAACACGCTGGTGATCATCGACGAGGCCGGGATGGCCGACACCCTCACCCTCGACCATGTCGTGTCCTGGTGCCTCGACCAGGGCGCCAGCATTCGCCTGATCGGCGACGACCAACAACTCGGCGCAATCGGCGCCGGCGGCGTCCTGCGCGACATCGCCACCACGCACGGCGCACTCAGGTTGGACGAAATCCTCCGATTCAGCGACCCCGCCGAAGCCGACGCCAGCCTCGCCCTCCGCGCCGGAGACACCGGGGCCCTCGGCTACTACCTCGACCACCACCGGATCCACGTCGTCGACCCCGACACCGCCACCCACCAGATGCTCGCCGCCTGGGCCGCTGATCGGGCCGCCGGGCTCGACGCCCTCATGCTCGCCCCCACCCGCGAACACGTCGCCACCCTCAATAACGCCGCCCGCGCCGCCCGGCTCGCCGGACACCGACCCGGACGCGAAACCGACCTCTCCGACGGCAACCAGGCATCAGTCGGCGATGTCATCCTCACCCGACGGAACAACCGAACCCTGAACACCGGACAGACGGCCTGGGTCCGCAACGGCGACCGCTGGCAGGTCACGAAGGTTCACCGGGACGGCAGCCTGGACGTGCAGCACCTCCGCAACCACAACCGGCTCACCCTGCCCGCCGACTATGTGACCGAGTCGGTCGAGCTGGGTTATGCCACCACGATCCACGCCGCCCAAGGCATCACCGCCGACACCTGCCACGGCCTACTCACGGGCACCGAACCCCGCCAGCTCGCCTACACAATGCTGACCCGCGGCCGGGCCGCCAACCACGCCTGGATCCAGATCAACCCCGCCGAACCTCACCTGGCACCGGTCGCCCAAGACCTCATCGAGCCACACACCGCCACCCAGATCCTCGAAGCGATCATCTCCCGCGACGACACCCCAGCATCGGCAACCACCCTCCTCGTCCAAGCCGACGACCCCGCCCGGCTCCTCGGCCCCGCCGTCACCACCTATGTCGACGCGATCAGCTTCGCCGCCGAACACCACCTCAACGCCGAAACCAAGAGTGCGATCGATGCCGCTGGTATCAACCACCGCCTTACCGACGCCGACGCCTGGCCCACGCTGCGCGCCCAACTCATGCTCATCGCCGCCAACGACCACGACCCAGCCGCCGTCCTCAACCAGGCCGTCGCCCTCAGCAGCCTGACGGACGCCCGCGACCCGGCCGCCGTGATCACCTGGCGACTCGACCTAACCCAAGCCTCCAACGGACACACCCGCGGACCCCTCCCCTGGCTCCCCGGCATCCCCACCCAACTCCTCGAGGACCCCGACTGGAAGACCTACCTGTCCGCCCGCTACACCCTCACCCGCCAAATCGGCCAAGAAGTACACAACACCGCCAACGCCAGCACGCCCCGCTGGGCCGAACAGCTTTCTGGCCTCGCTCCAGAACTGATCGCCGACATCCAGCAATGGCGGGCCGCCCACCGGGTCCCCGTCGCCGACCTCGAGCCGACCGGGCCTACCCGCAGCACGCCAGCCGAAGCCCGCGCCCAGCGCCATCTCGACCAGCAGCTGGAAACCGCCCGGGCCGGCATCCGCGAATGGGTGCCCAAGATCACCGCTACCGCACCTGCGGCCGCCGGCGACCCGCGCCTGCCCGTCCTCGCCGCCCGCCTCGCCAACCTCAACACCGCACGTGGCGACGCCGACACACTCCTGCGTGCCGCAGCCAACCAAGGCACCCTGCCAGACGACCACCCCGCCGACGCGCTCAGCTACCGCATCACCGCTCTGGTCGAACAACGCAACAACCAGCAGCGCTGGGAGACGATCCGGTCCCCACTCGGACCCCCCCACCCCGAAGACCACCGGCCACACCACGATCACGGACGCGGCATCAGCATCTGAACCAATCACCACGAAGGAGTCGACATGACGCTCACGACCAACCCCGGGGGCCGGGGACTGCCTGTCCCTGAGTGGATCTCACTCCAGCAGGCCGCCGTCATCTACGGGGTCAGCGTCGACACGCTTCGTCGACGCATCCGGCACGGGCAGTTGCAGGCCTCACGCTTCGGGCAGAGGCTCATCCGCGTCCGGACCGCCGACCTCGACCAGCTCTTCCGACCCATCCCCACCGTCCGGCCAATCCGACTTCACTGGGCCTGATCGAGGCTCCCCACCGGGCCCGCGGCGACGGGCCCAGGATCGTCCATTTCATGCAAGACCATGAGCCCTAAGGGCCCGATAAGGGCCCGATTCGGCGCGCATCGATCTTGCCTGAGACATCAGGCCTAGCCAAATACCTTTTCACCTGTGCCCCCAATGGGATTCGAACCCATACTGTGGCGGGTTTAAGCCGCCTGCCTCTGCCGGTTGGGCCATGGGGGCCTGGCAAGAGTCTAGGACTGCGCAGCACCGGCGCCACCGCGCGGCGCAGTGCTGGCTCGGACAACCAGCTCCGGTACCCGCAGCAGCGGGTTGGGCGCCATTTCGTCACTCAAAACCGACAGAAGCACCCCCAGCGCATCTCGTCCCAACTGAGCGAAGTCCTGGCGCATGGTGGTCAACGGTGGTGAGAAGTGGGCTGCCTCTGGGATGTCGTCGAAGCCGACCACGCTGACCTGGTCCGGCACCGTCAGGCCAGCTTCGTTGAGGGCGTGGATCAGCCCGAGTGCCATTTGGTCATTGCCACTGAATACGGCGGTGAACCCCGGCTCTGCAGCCAGGCGCCGGCCGGCCTCGTAGCCGCTGGCCGCCGACCAATCACCAACGATCGGCTCATGGGCCACCAAACCCCGCTCGCTCAGGGCGTCGCGCCAGCCCCGCACCCGTTCGAGGGAATCCATCGAATTGGTCGGTCCGCTCACATGCCGGATTTCGGTATGGCCCAGTTCGATCAGATGACGCACGGCTCGCCGCGCGCCCTGGTACTGGTCGAGGGAGACCCGGTGAATCCCGGCGCCCTGGGAGACGACCGCGAGGAAAGGCACCCCCAGTTCCATCCCGGTCAGTGCGCCGAGGGTTGAACTGTTGGAGGTGATCAGCACGATCGCCTCCACGTTCTGCCGCACCAGCACCTCCGCCGCCTGCCGCAGGGTCACGACGTCGTGGGCCAACATGCTCGCCTGGATCACGGCATAGCGCTCGTCCCGAGCGGCCTCGTTGAAGTAGAGCGCGGTGGTCGTGGGCCCGTAGTCCGATGCTCCGGTGGCGATCAAACCGATGGTGCGCGATCTCCGGGTGACCAGCGCCCGTGCCGCCGGGGACGGGATGTAGCGCAACTGCCGGATGGCCAACTCCACGCGCTCTCGAGTGGCCTGCCGAACGTTCGGCAAGTCGTTGAGAACGCGAGAGACCGTCTGATGCGAAACTCCCGCTAGGCGGGCCACGTCGAAGATCGTCGCGGCCTTGGCCCGCTCACCTTCGCTCACTGTTGTTGCTGTTCCTGACTTCTGGTGTGGCTGGTCTCCGGTGCCCGATGATATCGACACAGTTGGGGTCAAGTTCGCCTCGAAGTGAGCACCTTCTGCAGAATGATGAACACCAGCAGCAATGCTCCGATGAAGATCCTGGTCCACCAAGAGCTCAGCGTGCCTTCGAAGCTGATGATGGTCTGGATCAATCCGAGAACCAACACGCCGAGCGCAGACCCGAGGACGAAACCGTAACCGCCACTCAGCAGGGTTCCCCCGATGACCACAGCGGCGATCGCATCCAGTTCAGTGCCGACGGCGGTCAGCGCGTAGCCCGACAAGGTGTAGAAGGAATACAGGACGCCGGACAGGCCGGAGCAGAAGCCGGAGATGGCGTAAACCAGCACCTTTGTACGCGAGGTGGGCAGCCCCATCAGCATGCCCGACTGCTCCGAGCCCCCAATGGCATAGGCGGTGCGACCGAACCGGGTGTACTGGAGTACCCAGACCGCAACCACCAGCGCCACCAAGGCGATCACAACGCTCGGGGTGATGCTGAGCCGATAGCCCAACGAGAAGCGAATGTTGGCCATCGCGACGAAGAAGGGGTTATCGATGGTGATCGACTCCTTGGCGATGATGTAGCACAGCCCACGGGCCAGGAACATCGCCGCAAGAGTCGCGATGAAGGGTTGCACGTCAAAGACGTGGATCATCAGCCCGACGAGTAGCCCCAGAACTGAAGTGGTCACCAGGATCACCACGATCACCACGATCGGGTTCCAATTGGCCTGCAGCAGGCGAGCAGCGATGATCGTCGACAGCGCGACGACCGCCCCGACCGAAAGGTCGATGCCACCGGTGATGATCACGAAGCTCATCCCGATCGCCAACACGATCAGGTAGGCGTTATCGATCAGCAGATTGAGGAAGACCTGCCCGCTCAGGAAACCGTGGTAGCGCACGCCGCCACTGGCGAACATGATCACAAACAGCACGGCGGTAACCAGAATCGGTCCCGACTTCGGGCTGGTGAAAACGTCGACCACCCGATCCCAGCCACGGCGCAGACCCGACTCGGGCACGACTGCGGTGAGGCCCCTCATCGGGTCACCGCCGCCACGCTCGCCTGCCGCGCTGATCGCTGGGCCGCTGCCCTGTTCCGCCATCGAGTGATGGCCCGAGTCGTCGTCGGTGATTGCAGCAGGCAAACAGCGGTGACCACAGCCGCCTTGAAGACCATCGTCGCGATCGGTGGAATCCCGACGGTGTACACCGTGGTCACCAGGGTCTGAATGACCAGCGCACCGACCAAGGTGCCGGCGAAGGAGTAGCGGCCACCGGCCAACGAAGTGCCGCCGATGACCACAGCCAGGATCGCGTCCAGCTCGATGAACAAGCCAGTGTTGTTCGCATCGGCCGCGGTCTGGTTGGAGGTGAGAATCAGTCCGGCCACCGCGGCAAGCATGGTGCACAGGGCATACACGGTGAACAGCAGGCCGCGGGCTCGGACGCCGGCCTGACGGCTGGCTTCTGGATTGATCCCGACGCTCTCGATCAGCAGCCCCAAGGCCGTTCGCCGGGTCAGCAGTGCAGCCAGGGCGAAGATCACCACTGCGAAAACTGTGGCCACCGGAACGCCGACAATGAAGCCTGAGCCCAAGAACTTGAACGGGGCGCTGTTCACGGTGAGGATCTGGCCCTCAGTGATCAGCATTGCGATTCCGCGACCGGCGGTCATCAGGATCAGGGTCGCGATGATCGGCTGGATGCCCAGCACCGCGACAAGGAATCCGTTCCACAGCCCCATCACCAGTGCCAGGCCGAGGGCCACCAACACCGCCACGGTGACGGTCCCCAAGTCGTTGGGGGTGGGCGAGCCGAGAATGATCGAACAGGCAACGGCGCCGGCGATCGCACACACCGACCCCACGGAGAGGTCAATGCCTCTGGTGGCGATCACCAAGGTCATTCCGACGGCGATGATCAGGGTCGGCGCACCGTTGCGCAGGATGTCGATCACACTGCCGAAGAGGTGGCCCTCACTGTTGATGGTGATCGAGAGGAAGCCAGGCACGGCAATCACGTTGATCGCCAGCAGGGCGACAAGCATGACCAGCGGCCAGAACAGACGATGTGATAGGGCTTGGCCCGCAATGGCTCTCACGATGCAACTCCGGTGGCAGTTTCGGATGAATTGGCGCCCTCGGCTATCAGGGCCAGCAGGTAGTCGAGATCAAGATCGTCATTGACCAGGTCGGCGACCTTCTGCCGATCGCGCAGCACCACGATCCGGTTGCTGAGCCGAAGAACCTCCTCCAATTCCGCGGAAATGAACACCACGCTCATCCCGTTCTCGGCCAGGGAGAACACCAGCTTCTGGATCTCCGCTTTGGCTCCGACATCGATGCCGCGGGTGGGCTCGTCGAGAATGAGCAATCGTGGTGCGATCGCCAGCCATCGTGCCAACAGCACCTTTTGTTGATTACCGCCGGAGAGATTGCGCACCGGCGCATCCGCGCTGGGCGTTTTGATGTTGAGCGCTTCGATATAGCTGGCCGCCAACTCGTCCTGCCGGCGCTTGGGAATCGGCCGGAACCAGCCTCGGTCGGATTGGAGAGCCAAGACGATGTTGTCGCGCACCGACAGTTCGTCCATGACGCCTTCGGCGCGCCGGTTCTCCGAGGAGTAGGCGATTCGGTGCTTGATCGCCTGCCTCGGGGTGCGCAGCTTGACCAATTCACCGTCGAGCCTCAGCTGCCCGGCATCGGCGCGGTCCACTCCAGACAGGAGCCGAGCAACCTCGGTTCGTCCCGACCCAAGAAGCCCAGCGAGTCCGACGACCTCACCTTCACCCACGCTCAAGTCAACCGGGGCGATCGCACCCTTGCGCGCGATCCCCGTGGCGGCAAGGAGCGGCTTCTGCGCGGTCTCGGATGCGATCTCCCGGTCACCGGATTTGACCCGATTCTCCAGATCGTCCAGGGTCGACAGTTCCTTCCCGATCATCGCCTGGACGAGGTCAATACGGAGCAACTCATCGGTGAGGTATTCCCCCACCAACTGACCGTTGCGAAGCACGGTCAGCCGGTCGCTGATCTCGTAGACCTGGTCCAGGAAGTGGCTGACGAACAGGATCGCGACTCCGGACGCCCGAAGGGAGCGGATTACCCGGAACAATTCGGCCACTTCTTCTAGGTCGAGGCTCGAGGTGGGCTCGTCGAGAATGAGCACCTTCGCCTGAATGCCGATGGCCCGAGCAATGGCCACCAACTGCTGGACGGCCAGGGAATGGGAGTTGAGAAGCGAGTTCGGATCGATGTCGAGGTGGAGCCCCTCCAGGATCTTCGCAGAGCGGCGGCGCATCGCCCGCCAGTCGATGCCCCCGAAGCGTCTCGGCTCGCGGCCAAGCATCACATTCTCGGCGACAGTGAGGTTTCCCAGCAGGTTGACCTCTTGGTAGACCGTACTGATCCCGGCGGACTGGGCTTGTGCCGGACCGTTGAAGGTCACCCGTTTGCCGGCCAGCCGGATCACACCGGTATCGATGCCGTAGACCCCGGTCAGGGCCTTGATCAGGGTGGACTTGCCGGCCCCGTTCTCTCCCATCAGCGAATGCACCTCGCCGGGGAACATCCGGAAATCGACGCTGTCGAGGGCCTTCACGCCAGGAAAGGTGATGGAGATGTCAGTCATCTCCACAACCGGAACCAGGTTGTTCAGCGGCGGCATTGCCGGGGTCGTCTCGCGGTCAGGCATCGTTGCCCTTTCGTCCTGCAATTTGCTGTGCAGACTAGCTGTTCGGCGCGGAGTGGGTGCCTGGCTCGCGAGCCCCGCACCCACTCCTGCCGATCCTGGTGGTGTTGCTCAGTACTTACGGTCGGGCAGGGCCGCCTTGGCCTGCTCCTGGGTGAAGGTGCTCTCTTCGGTCACGATCCGCGCCGGCACAGCCTCACCGGCGTTGAGCTTGGTGACGATGTCGATCATCTGCTTGCCCAACAGCGGCGAGCACTCGACGATGTAGTTGATCTTGCCCGCAGCCAGCGCCGCCATGCCGTCGTGCACTGCATCCACGGTGATGATCTTGATGTCCTTGCCCGGAACCTTGCCGGCCGCTTCGATGGCCTCGATCGCGCCCAGGCCCATGTCGTCGTTCTGGGCGAAGACCACATCGATCTTGGGCTGGGACTTCAGGAAGGCCTCCATGACCTGCTTGCCGCCTGCGCGGGTGAAGTCACCGGTCTGGCTGGCGACGACCTTGAGGTTGGGGTTGGCGGTGATCGCGTCGGCGAAGCCCTTGGCCCGGTCGATCGCGGGTGCTGAACCGGTGGTGCCTTCGAGCTGGACGATGTTCACGGGAGCCTTGGCGTCCTTGGATTGCTCGACCAACCAGTCGCCGGCCTTCTTGCCCTCAGCCACGAAGTCGGAGCCGAGGAAGGTGACGTAGAGCGAGGTGTCCTTGGAGTCGACCGCACGGTCGGTGAGGATGACCGGAATGTTGGCGGCCTTGGCCTCGTTCAGGACGGCATCCCAACCGGTCTGAACGACCGGTGAGAAGGCGATGTAGTCCACCTGCTGCTGGATGTAGGCGCGGATCGCCTTGATCTGGTTCTCCTGCTTCTGCTGAGCATCAGAGAACTTGAGCTGGATCCCCGCGGCCTTGAAGGAATCTTGGATGTCCTTGGTGTTCGCGGTACGCCAGCCACTTTCGGCACCGACCTGGGCGAAGCCAACCACAACCTCGCTGAGCGCCTTGCCCTTGCCCGCGCTGCCGCTGCTGGAAGGTGTTGCACCTCCGCTACAGGCCGAAAGCGCTAGAACCAGCGCGCCGGCGGCAAAAAGACCGAGAGTCTTCTTCATTCGACAAACCTCCTTGTTCGCACCCGGACCGCGACCTACGCCCTGCGGACCGGACGGCCGCCATTGGCCGTTGGCCTGATGTTAAGGCTCACATGTGAGCCTTAACAATCGAATCCACAGGTTCGTTACGAAGTCGTTATTTAGCCGGGATCTGCCCCTGAGCCAGCCTTCGCCAGGCAAATTGCGAAACGCTCACATTTTGGGAGTGTGAGCCAGCCCGTCGACCAGGCCATCCAGGATGTCAGCTTCGCTGACCACCAGTTCCGAACCGACTCGCCGGCCCACCTCACGGCAAATCAGCGCCCCAGCACAGATCACGTCGGCTCGGCCGGGCACCATGGTTGGGTACTTGGCGACCTGCTCCACCGGTTCAGCCAGCAGCTCGTCAGCGAAGGCCGCCAACTCAGCGATTGCCAGCCGCGAGGCGTGCACTGCGTCCCGGTCGTAGACCGCCAGGCCCTGGATCAGCGCTGAAAGGGCTGTCACCGTGCCGCCAACACCCACCCAGGTAACCACCGAGTCGAAGTCGATCCCACTGTCGTCGAGCAAGCCGTTGATGTAGACCGAAGCCTCGGCCACCTCAGCAACGCTCGGCGGATCGGAGTGCAGGAACCGCTCACGCACCCGCACCGAACCGATGTCGAGCGAGATCGCGTGCTGCACCTCACCGTCGTGACCGAGGACGAGTTCAGTGGAACCACCGCCGATGTCGATGACCAGCACCGGCTGGACCAGGTCGGGCAAGGCGCTGACCGCGCCGAGATAGGACAGGCGAGCTTCCTCTGCACCCGGAATGATCTCGGCGTCCACCCCGAGCCGGGCGCGGACCCCGTCGAAGAACTCCGAAGAATTGGCCGCGTCCCGGGCTGCCGAAGTGGCCACCACTCGCCGCCGTCGCACCCCAAGCTCGTCCAGCTGGGCGCCGAAGTCGGCCATCGCGTCCAGGGTGCGGGCCAGCGCTGCGGGATTGAATGCTCCGGTGGCATCCACCCCCTGGCCCAGGCGAGTGATGTGCAGGCGCCGATCGATTTCGCTGAGCCTGCCATCAGCCTCTACCCGACAGACCAGCAGGCGCACCGAGTTCGTACCGCAGTCAACGGCGGCCAGCAACTCACTCATGATCGCCCAGACAGGGTCGCTGCCAGAACTCGCCCAACCGGGCCGCCACTTCATCGCCGATCGGATTCACCCCAGGACCGGCGGCCAAGGAGTGCCCGAGCAGGGCGTGCAGGCACTTGACCCGATCCGGCATGCCGCCGGCACTGATGCCCGCGATCTCGGGCACCTCGCCGAGCTTCGAGCGCTGCGCCAGATAATCGTCATGCGCGCCGGCATACGCCGCGGCCAGTTCCGGTTCGGCTGCAAGGCGCTCATTGAACTCCATCATCAGGCCGCTGGCCTCAAGGGTTGAACAGGCCGAACTCGCCCGCTGACAGGTCAGGTAGTAGGTGGTGGGGAAGGGAGTCCCGTCGCTCAGCCGTGGTTCAGTGGCAAGCACCCCTGGCTCTCCGCAGGGGCAACGCCAGGCCACCGCAGCCACTCCTCTGGCCGGACGGCCCAGCTGGGCGGCCACGATTGCAGCGTCGGCTTCGGTGAACGGGGACAATTCGGGCACGGCGGCATTCTCCCATGCCCGCGTGCGGGCTAGCGCTTGGCCTGCTGGCTCACCGGCGAATCGGCGGTCGCCAGAGAGCCGGAAAGGCGCTGCCACCAGTTCTGATCACCCTCGCCGGTGACCGGGCGCTGGTCGGATTCCAAGGCGGCCCCGCCACCGATCGGATTGCCGTTGTCATCGACCAATCGGTAGCCGGTGTCGCCTGGCATTACCCAGCCGAGCCGTTCCCTGGCCTGGGCCTTCACATAGGCCGGATCGTTCCAGCGGGCCAGTTCGGACTGCAGGTCGGCGATCTGGGCCTGATGTTCGCGGATCTCCTGCTCGGCAGATGCAAGGTCGCGCTGCTGGCTGAGGTAGATCTGAAAGGTGCCACCAAAGGAGATGGCCAAGGCGATCACCACTACCCCCAGCGCCAACGCTCGGCGGGTGAGTTTCAGACTGCGCTGCCACCGGGGCTGCGGCGCCACGGGTGCCGGCTGCTTGGGCGCCGGCTTGGCCGGGCGCGCCACCGGGCGGGTGCGCCGCTGTTGCGGACGTCCCGGCCCTGAGCTGTTGCTACGCGGACTACGCGTTGCGCGCGCCATGTTCCCCTACCCTCATCGGCTCCCAGGATAGGTCGGGTCGGGCAGGCGCCGGTGAGTGACGCGCTGCAGACCTGAGCCCAGTCGAGTCTGGCTCGATGGTGGCTTCGACAGGCTCAGCCACCTTCCTCAGCGCACTCGGCAGACTCAGCCAGGCTCCTCAGCGCACTCGAAGCGAAGCCACCTTCGACACAACAAAATGCCGAAGGGGCGCCGGTTACCCGGCGCCCCTTCGGTGGTGCGTTATTCGATCAGGCCTTGAACCGCGGGAAGGCCGACGCGCCGGCGTAACGGGCGGCGTCGTCCAGATCCTCCTCGATGCGCAGCAGCTGGTTGTACTTGGCAACCCGCTCGGTTCGCGCCGGGGCACCGGACTTGATCTGGCCACAGCCCAGGGCTACGACCAGATCAGCGATGGTGGTGTCTTCGGTCTCGCCGCTACGGTGACTCATCATGGTGGTGTAGCCGGCGCGGTGAGCCATCGTGACTGCGTCGATGGTTTCGGTCAACGAACCGATCTGGTTCACCTTGACCAGCAGCGAGTTGGCAGTGCCCGTCTCGATGCCACGGCCCAGGCGGGTCACGTTGGTGACGAACAGATCGTCGCCGACCAGCTGGATCTTCTCACCGAGAACATCGGTGATCACCTTCCAGCCCTCCCAGTCTTCTTCGTCCAGCGGATCCTCGAGGGAGACCAGCGGGTAGTTGTCAACCAGCTTCTCGTAGTACTCGATCAGCTCGGCGGCCTGCCGCTGCTTGCCTTCGAAGGCGTACTTACCATCTTTGTAGAACTCCGAGGCAGCCACGTCGAGCGCCAGGGCTACGTCCTTGCCCGGGGTGAAGCCGGCATTGCCGATTGCCTCAAGGATCAGGTCCATCGCCTCAGCGTTGCTGGCCAGGTTGGGGGCGAAACCGCCCTCATCGCCCAGTCCGGTGGACAGGCCACGAGCCTTCAACACTGCCTTCAGCGCGTGGTAGACACCGGCGCCCATTTCGAGGGCATCGGCGAAGGTAGCCGCACCGATCGGCGCGATCATGAACTCCTGGATGTCCACATTGGAGTCGGCGTGGGAGCCGCCATTGAGGATGTTCATCATCGGGACCGGGAGCACATTGGCGGTCGGGCCACCGAGGTAGCGGTAGAGCGGCAAGCCAGCCGACTCCGCGGCGGCATGGGCCACGGCCAGGGACACGCCCAGGATCGCGTTGGCGCCCAGCTTGCTCTTGTTGTCAGTGCCGTCGAGCTCGATCATGGCCTGGTCGAGCAGCCGCTGCTCGTCGGCCTCCATGTTGAGAACTTCGGGTGCGATCTGCTCGATCACGTTCTCTACGGCCTTGAGTACGCCCTTGCCGCCGTAATGCGCGGCATCGCCGTCGCGCAGTTCCACAGCCTCGAACGCACCAGTAGAGGCACCGGACGGAACGGCCGCGCGGCCTTCGGCGCCGTCATCGAGCACAACCTGCACCTCGATGGTCGGGTTTCCCCGGGAATCCAGAATCTGTCGAGCGTCGACGAATTCGATACTTGCCACGATGTGTGCCTTTCAGATGGGTGAGGTCATCAGCTTCAGCCTACCGGCCCGCCACCCAACCGGGCTCGGGTGCACCTATTGGGAGCACATTCGTCCAGCAGGTGGACGAATGTGCTATCAAAGTCCCGCTTCGAGTTGCCGCACTCGCTGCTCCAGGCCACGAACCGCCACCCGCGCAGCCTGCTCCGGGTCAACGCCAAGCTCCCGCGCCCGAACCACCAGAGCAAGGAAGGCCGTCCCCAGCTCTTCGGCCGGCACGGGGGTGGACGCAGCCAGCTCGGACACTTCGAGTCCGTGACTGGCGGCTCGGGAGATCACCTTGTGCGCCCGGCCCAGCGCCGACATTCGCTCCGGGATTCCGTCCAACACCGAAGTGCGGCCCTTCTCGAGGGCCTTGGCCCGCTCCCACGACGAGTTCAAATCGGCAGGCACGGCAGCATCGGTGAACACGTAGGGGTGCCGCGCGATCAGCTTGTCGCTGATCTTGGCGGCCACCTGCTCAAGGTCGAAGCGGCCGGCCTCGGCGGCGATCTCAGCGTGGAAGTAGACCTGGAGCAGCAGGTCGCCCAGCTCCTCAGCAAGGTGATCGTCCGCGCCCTGCTCGATGGCCTCTACCACCTCCAGAGTCTCCTCGATCAGGTAGTGCACCAGCGATTCGTGAGTCTGGGCGGCATCCCAGGGGCAGTCCTGGCGCAACCGGTGCATGACCGAGGCCAACCGCACCAATTCCGGATGCTGGCCGGTCATCGAGGCGACCTCAGGACAGAACTGAGGACAGCGATCCGGTATCACCGGTCATCTGCGCCTTGGAGGCGTCCCACACGCCGAAGATCGGGTTGACCGTGACCGGGACCTGGCCCACCACATCGGTGAACATCGGCTGGTACTTGGTGTTGTTGATCAACACGGTGGCGTCGGCGAGACCGCTCATGAAGTCCGCGCTCGCCGGATCCTTGGCCAGGGCCTTGTAGAGGTCGTTCTGGGCGTAGACCTGCTGGCGCTCGGTTTCGGACACCGTAACGCCAGCCTGCAGCCCGACGACCACACCGAGCTGAGAGATCACCATCACCTGCAACACCGATGAGCGCCACTTACCCCACTCGGGCGAATCGGGGGAGTTGGCTGCGACCACTCGAGCGACTGCGTCGACCTGTGCGACGCTGATCTGTTTGGCGCCGACCGTCGCCGCGACACTGGGGCTACTGTTCGCGCAACCGGACAGGAGTAAGAGCGCTGTGGCCACCAGTGCCACCAGCTTCACTGCCGTCTTCTTCATTCTCCGACCCACTTTCGTGCTCGTCCGCCGCGGGCGATCCTACCCGCTGACCGGCCCGACCTGATCCGCCAGGTGCGGAATGTCCACCAGCAAGGCGGCCGATGCAGGCAGTCTCGGCAACCGGGAGGAATCCCCCACAGCCCAAGTTCGGGGTTTCTAGAACAGGTCGCTGAGCACCTTGGTCACCCAGGCCAACAACTCGATGTCGACGATCGGCACTCCGGTGATCGGCCGGGTCATCGGGCGCGGCACCAGGACGAAGCCGGAGGCCTTACGAACCTGCGCTCCCGGGTAGAGCCGAGCCAACCGAAGCTGGGCGGAATCGGGCAGGTCGGCCGGGGAGAACCGAATCATGTTCCCGGCCATCACCACTTCATGGATGCCGTGACGACGAGCCTCCAGCCGGAAGGCTGCCACCGCCAACAGTGCCGCTGCCGGCGCGGGCAGCGGTCCGTAGCGATCCGCCAACTCCTCGCGGACCGCCACTATGTCGGCATCGGAGTTCACCGCGGCCAGGCGCTTGTACATCTCCAGCCGCAACCGCTCAGATTCCACATAGTCACCCGGCAGGTGTGCGTCCACCGGAAGCTCGATCTTCATTTCCGGCTCCGGCTCGCCGGTCTCGCCACGGAACTCCGCCACCGCCTCACCGACCAACCGGATGTACAGGTCGAAGCCGACCTCGGCGATATGTCCGGACTGTTCCCCACCGAGCAGATTGCCGGCGCCGCGGATCTCCAAATCCTTCATCGCGATCGCGATGCCGGCACCCAGGTCGGTGTGCGCGGCCATGGTGGCCAACCGGTCGTGGGCGGTCTCGGTCAACGGCTTCTCCGGCGGATAAAGGAAATAGGCGTAGCCACGGTCGCGGCTGCGGCCCACTCGTCCGCGCAGCTGGTGCAGCTGGGACAGCCCCAGCAGGTCGGCTCGCTCGATCAGCAAGGTGTTGGCCGTGGAAATGTCCAGGCCGGCCTCGACGATGGTGGTGCAGACCAGCACGTCGGAGCGCCGCTCCCAGAAATCGACCATCACCTGTTCGAGCGCGCGTTCATTCATCTGTCCGTGCGCCACGGCCACCCGCGCCTCCGGCACCAGTTCGGCGATCTGCTGGGCGGTCTTCTCGATCGAGGCCACCCGGTTGTGGATGTAGAAGGCCTGGCCCTCGCGGGCGAGTTCGCGCCGGATCGCGGCCCGCACCTGGTTGGCGTCGTAAGGCCCGGCGAAGGTCAATACCGGATGCCGCTCCTCTGGCGGGGTGGCGATCACGCTCATCTCACGGATGCCGGTGATGGCCATTTCCAGGGTTCGCGGGATCGGGGTGGCACTCATCGCCAGCACGTCCACGTTGAGCCGCAGCTTCTTCAACGCCTCCTTGTGCTCCACACCGAAACGCTGCTCTTCATCGATGATGACAAGGCCGAGGTCCTTGAAGTGCACATCTTGGGCCAACAACCCGTGGGTACCGACGACCACGTCGACCGCGCCGGTGGCCAGACCCTCGATCACCTTCACCTTGTCGGCAGCGGTGGAAAACCGACTCAGCGACGCCACGGTCACCGGGAAGCCGGCGTAGCGATCGGCGAAGGTCGCCTGGTGCTGCTGCACCAGCAGCGTGGTGGGCACCAAGATGGCCACCTGCTTGCCGTCCATCACCGCCTTGAAGGCCGCCCGCACCGCGATTTCGGTCTTGCCGTAGCCGACATCGCCACAGATCAGCCGGTCCATCGGCACGACCTGTTCCATGTCGTGCTTGACCTCGCTGACCGCAGCCAGCTGATCGGGAGTTTCGACATAGGCGAAAGCGTCCTCAAGCTCACCCTGCCAGACGGTGTCGGCGGCGAACGCATACCCGCGAGAGGCCTGCCGGGCCGCGTACAGCTTGATCAGCTCTGCAGCGATCTGCCGAACCGCCTTGCGGGCGCGGGACTTGCGCTTGGCCCAATCCGCACCACCGAGCTTGTCCAGGGTCGGGTTCTCCCCGCCCACATAACGGGTGACCAAGTGCAACTGATCCATCGGGACGTAGAGCCGGTCGCCGGGTTGGCCGCGCTTGCTCGGCGCGTAGTCGAGCACCAGGTATTCCCTGGTGGCACCGGAGACGGTCCGCTGCACCATCTCGACATAGCGCCCGACGCCGTGAATCTCGTGCACCACCGAATCACCGGGGCGAAGCTCCAGCGGGTCGATCTGGTTCTTTCGTCGAGCCGGCATCTTCGCCGGGACCGGATCGCGGTCGAGCTGACCGGATAGGTCTGCGGCGGTGAACACGTCCAGGTTGATCCCGGGCAGGCTGAAGCCGTGGCGCAGCCCGGCGCGAACCACGGTCACCAGGCCGGCCTCCGGCGCGCCAATCAGAGCATCGGGTTTTGTCACCGGAATGTCGCCGGCGCGCAGCACCTCGACCATCCGGTCGACCAGGCCGGCCGACTCAGCCACCAGCACCGCCCGGTGACCCGCGCCGGCCGACTGGCGAATGGAGGCAAGGGCGGCCTCGGTGTCGCCGCGCCAGACCGGGGCTTCGGTGGCCGGTACCGTCCGGCTGGACACATTGCTCACATCGGCTGCCAGCAGGTCTCCGCCCTCAGCGTCCTCCCCGGATGCGAACGGTGAAAGGCTCCACCAGCTCTGGCCGCGATCCAGTGCGTCGGTGCGCACTTCAGCCAGGCTGCGATAGGCCGAAGCGCCCAAGTCGATCGGCGCCTTGCCGCCCTCGGCGGCCGCAGCCCAGGATGCGCTCAGGAACTCCTCGCTGGTGGCCACCAGCTCGTGGGCGCGGGTGCGGATCCGCTCAGGATCCGACAAGAGGATCACCGCATCGGCCGGCAACACGTCGATGAGCAGTTCCAGCCCGTCCACCAGCACCGGGGCCAGGGACTCCATGCCATCCACAGCATGCCCGGCAGCGATTCGCTCAAACATCTCTGCCAGATGTCCCGGCTCGTTGCTGTGCGCTGCGGCCAGCGCCGCCGCCCGAAGGCGCACCTCATCAGTCAGCAACAGCTCTCGGCACGGCGAGGCGATCACCTGATCGATGGTCGCATCGGCGGAGCGTTGATCGGCCACCGAGAACGGCCGGATCTCCTCCACGGTGTCGCCGAAGAAGTCGATTCGCACCGGATGTTCCTCTGTGGGCGGAAACACGTCGATCAATCCACCGCGCACACAGAACTCGCCGCGCCGCTCCACCAGATCGACCCGGACATAGGCCGCATCCACCAGCGCTTGGGCGACCTCGTCGATGTTGTAGTCCTGGCCGGCGACCAATTGCACCGGAAGTAGCTCGGCCAGCCCCTTCACCTGAGGTTGCAGCACCGCCCGCACGGGCGCCACGACCACTGCTGGGGAGGGCAGCGGATCGTTGCCCACCAATCGCCGCAGCAGGGCGAGCCGGCGTCCCACGGTGTCAGAGCGAGGGCTCAGCCGCTCATGGGGCAGGGTTTCCCAAGCCGGGTAATAGGCAACGTCATCGGAACCGAGCAAGGAGCTGAGTGCGGTGACAGCGGCCTCAGCCTCCCGGAAAGTCGACGTGACCAGCAGCAAAGGACGCTCAGCCTTGGCGGCCAGCGCCGCAAGGAATAGCGGACGCACCGCTTCGGGCAGGGTCAAATCCAGGGCAGCCGGACGCCGGGCCCGGCAATCGGCGATGGCTTCGGCCAGCACCGGCTCACTGCCGACAACATCCACCAGCCCGCTCAGGATCACCGCATCACTTTACTTTGACCACCGGTGCCGCACCTACCGGGCTCGAACAAGTGAAGTCCGGCGAGCCAGCCACCGCAATCCCCCTCACGATGGAGCCCGCCGGACCTCTCGATCGCCGCGCCTCCAGCCCAAGGCGTCTTGACGACCGACCAAATGCCGACATGCCATGGACCGAACAAACGTCCGGCCGGGCTGGCGGCACTAGGCCTAAGCGATAGAGGGGCGTCGAACGCATACCGGCCAGTACCCGCCCCAAGGCATCGGCCCGGACGCCGGAGTGCGGGCGTCCGGTCCGAGGTCGGTGCTGCGTTCGACTTCCCTCAACCCTCGATGTCGAGGCCTCCAGTTCCGCGTGGGCCGCAGGCTCGCTCGATCTTCGAGAGAGACTCCGGCTGACGAACGCCTGGATTGGCGTCGGCCCGGTGGCGGTGGGAAACGACCTTGCCGCCCTCGTTCGATCCTTGAACCCGTGGCCGCTCGCCGACCCTCGTGGAGCCCTCGATCAACCAGCGCCATTATATTCACAGGATTGCATTCTCAAATAGTCACCTATTAGGGTGACTGTGCATTTGTCCCCCAAATGAGGGACCTTCAATACCAGAATGTGCAACGGGGCAGAATCAGGAGTTGAACCGATTCTGCGCAACCTCGAGCCCGTCGGTGAGTAGGCACTCCAACGCGTCGGCCGCACGCGAGACCTCCACGGCCAGATCGTCGGCCAGCGCGCTGGGGAAGGCACTCAGCACAAAATCAGCAGGGTCTTGGCGGCCAGGTGGACGGCCGACCCCGAAGCGCACCCTGAAGAAATCTCCGGTGCCGATACTGCGTCTAATGGATTTCAGTCCATTATGCCCGTTGTCGCCGCCGCCAAACTTCAGCCGAATCTGGCCGAAGTCAAGGTCGAGTTCGTCATGGATCGCCACCAGGTTGGCCGACGCGATCTTGTAGTAGCCCGCGGCTTTGGCCACGGCAATCCCGGTGTCGTTCATGAAGGTGCGCGACTTCAGCAGGACCACGTGGTCCGCCGGCGATCCCACCGCACCGATTCCGGTCGGCGTCATCCGGGTCTGAGCTGCCTCGGCGCGCAGGCCGAGCGACTTGGCAAACCTCACCCCTGCGCGACGGGCCAGTTCATCGGCGACCAGATAGCCGGCATTGTGCCGGTGAGACGCGTAGGTCGGGCCCGGATTACCGAGCCCGACCACCAGCCAGTTCGTCATCGAAACCGATCAGGCCTCTTCGCCCGATTCGACAACCGGGGCCGACTCGACAGGAGCGGAGCCGGAGGCGGCTAGCTCAGCGTCGAGCGACTCTTGGCTCTGGGTTGCCGCGATCGACAAGATCAGGTCGGTCGGTTCACCGGAGAACACGGCACCGGCCGGCAGCTTCAGGTCGCCTGCGGTGATGGTGGCGCCGATCTCGAGACCCTCAATGTTCACCTCGACGTCAGTCGGGATGTGAGTGGCTTCAACCTCAAGCGCGATGCTCTGCTGATCCATCACGATCATGCGATCAGCGAGGTGCTCGCCCACAACCACCAAGGCGACCTCAACGGTGACCTTCTCGCCCTTGCGGACGATGACCAAGTCGAGGTGTTCGATCTCAGCGCGAACTGGGTTGCGCTGCACCTGCTTGGCCAGGGCCAGCTGCGACTTGCCCTCGTCGATGCTGATCTCCAGCACGGCGTTGGCGACCCGCAACGCGAGCTGCAGTTCGTGGGCGGGCAGCGACAGGTGGACCGGATCGGTGCCGTGGCCGTAAAGGACGGCCGGCACCAGGCCCGCACGTCGGGTGCGGCGGGCCGCACCCTTGCCGAATTCGCTACGCGATACCGCGGCGATCTTGTTCTGGGACACTGCTCTGCTCTCCTCAACCTCGTTCAAGACTCATCGGTCAACCAGGGAGGATCAACGCGGACGCGCCGGGCGCCCCGCCTTGTCGATCACGGGCGAAAGCCCCTCGCCTAGGCAACGCCGGCAAGCTTACCGTCTCCCTCGCGAGCCGGAAAATCGAGCGCGTAAGTCGTCGACTCCACCCGTTCCGCGCACCCTGCGCGGGGGACTCCGCTGAGCCAGTGGGCTCCTCGCAAACGCTCCGACTACTCAGTGACCGTTGAACAGCGAGGCCACCGAGCCCTCTTCGAAGACCGCCTGAATCGCCTGCGCGATCAGTGGCGCCATCGACAACACGGTGAGCTTGGGAATACTGACCCCGTCGGGGATGGGCAAGGTATTGGTGACAATGACCTCTTCGAAAGCGGACTCGTTGAGCCGCTGCGGCGCCGGTCCGGACAAGATCGGATGGGTCGCCGCCGCGATCACCGACTTGGCGCCGGCCGCCGTCAAAGCCGTAGCTGCCTGGCAGATGGTCCCAGCGGTGTCGATCATGTCGTCGACCAGCAGACAGACCCGGCCCCGCACGTCGCCGACCACCTCACCAACGGCCACCTCGTTGGCCTTGTTCGGGTCGCGGCGCTTATGGATGATCGCCAGCGGGATACCAAGATCATCCGACCACATGTCGGCCAATCGGACCCGCCCGGCGTCCGGAGAGACCACGGTCATCTCGGAGGTGTCGTAGTTGGCCTTCACGTATTCGGCCAGCACAGGCAGCGCCAACAGGTGGTCCACCGGGCCATCGAAAAAGCCCTGGATCTGGGCGGCATGCAGGTCGATCGACATCACCCGATCCGCGCCGGCGGTCTTGTAGAGGTCAGCCACCAGTCGCGCCGAGATCGGCTCCCGGCCAGCATGCTTCTTGTCCTGGCGCCCGTAGGGATAGAACGGCGAGACCACAGTGATCCGCTTGGCCGAGGCGCGCTTGAGCGCATCGATCATGATCAGCTGTTCCATCAGCCACTCGTTCACCGGGGCCGGATGGGACTGGATCACGAAGGCGTCCGCGCCACGCACCGATTCCTCGAATCGGACGTAGATCTCGGAGTTGGCATAGGTCAACGATCTGGTCGGCACAAGTTCGGTACCCAGCAGGGCGACGATCTCCTCGGCCAACTCCGGAAAAGCTCTCCCGGTGCAGACCATCAGATGCTTTTCGGTAGGCCGCTTCAGACCGCTCACTTGTCGTCCTCCTGGACTCCAGCGCCCTGTTCCAGCGCCTCCCGGGCAGATGCCTCGGTTTTGCTGCCGGGTCGCTTGCGCGCCACCCAGCCTTTGATATTGCGCTGTTGGCCTCTAGCCACCGCCAACTCCCCCGGACCCACCGATGAGGTGATGGTTGAACCGGCCGCCACATAGGCCCCGGGCGCGATCTCCACCGGCGCCACCAGTACCGAATCGCTACCGACGAAGCTGTTATCGCCGACGATGGTGGTGGACTTGGTGACCCCGTCGTAGTTGGCGAAGATCGTGCCCGCGCCGATGTTCACCCCCGCACCGATGATGGCGTCACCGCAATAGGCCAGGTGTGGAACCTTCGAGCCGGCACCGATCACCGCCTTCTTGGTCTCCACGAAGGCGCCGATCTTGCCGCCTGCACCCAACTCGGTGCCCGGACGTAGGTAGCTGAACGGCCCAACTGTCGCACCGGCGCCGATCACTGCAAGTTCGGCGTGCGTTCGCGTCACGGTTGCATTCTCGCCGACCTCAACGTCGATCAGCGTGGTGTCCGGCCCGATGGTCGCGCCGGCGGCAACCGAAGTGGCCCCTTCCAGCGAGGTTCCCGGCAGCAGCGTCACGTCGGCGGCCAGATCGACCCCGGCGTGCACCCAGGTCGTGGCCGGGTCGAGCACGGTCACACCCTCGATCATCCACTTACGCAGAATCCGCCGGTTGGCCTCCACATTGCGCTCCGAAAGTTGGATCCGGTCGTTGACACCCTCGGTCTGCAAATAATCGGCCAACAGCCACCCACCAACCCGTCCGCCGGTGCTGCGGGCATGGGTGATCACATCGGTCAGATAGAACTCGCCCTGGGCATTGCCGCTGGTCAGCGAGGCGATGCCGGCGGTGAGCGCGGTGGAGTCGAAGACGTAGATGCCGGAGTTGATCTCGTCGAGGCGCAGTTCGTCCTCTGCTGCGTCAGCCTGCTCGACGATTCGAGCCACCTGGTCGGCTTCGCGGACGATCCGTCCATAACCGGTGGGGTCAGGCACCCGAGCAGTCAGCACGGTCACCGCGTTAGCCTCGTGCCGATGCACTGCGAGCAGCTCGGCCAGGGTCTCCCCTGCCAACAGCGGTACATCCCCCGAAGTCACCACGACTTCACCGCTGAGCCCAGAAAGGCTGGCCAGGCCGGCCCGGACCGCGTCACCGGTGCCAAGTTGGCGTTCCTGCACTGCGATCACCACGTGTGGAGCCACCTCGGCGAGGTGCGCGCCGACCTGCTCACGGCCGTGACCGACCACAACCACCAGGCGCTGCGGCGAGAGTGCATCAGCGGCGTCCACCGCCAACGAGATCATCGATGCGCCGGCGACCTTGTGAAGCACCTTCGGAGTTGCGGACTTCATCCTCGTACCAGCACCCGCAGCCATGATGACCACGGCTGCGACCGGTGTGACGCTCACGTCGGATTCACTCACATGCACTCCCAACACTGGTAGGCGTCCGCTCCCCGGGCAGGAGTCGAACCTGCGTCGCTAATCCTGATTCAAAGTCAGGCGGGCCCTGCCGGCAGACCAACCGGGGAATGATCACCGTTTCCGGTGAACTTCTGCCAACTTTACGGGGCATTGGGGACCACCGCACCTTGGACGGCGATCCTGGTCCAGAACATGGTCTGCGACTGCGGTCGCGCGTGGCAATTTCGCCCAGCCGAGTACGGGGTCCACAATTGCGCCATGTCAGTCTCTCCGGCGAACACGCGAGCCCGGCGCAGCCGGGTGCGAATGACCCGCAAGGAGCGTCGAGAGCAACTGATCGATGTGGCCCGCGCGCTGTTCGCCGAACGCGGCTTGGAGGGCACTTCCGTGGAGGAAATTGCCGCCCACGCCGGCGTCAGCAAGCCTGTGGTGTATGAGCATTTCGGCGGCAAGGAAGGCCTTTATGCGGTAGTGGTCGACCGCGAGGTACGTACTTTGCACGATTCGATTCGAGCCTCGATCACCACCCCGGAGGCCAGCCCTCGCGCCTTGATCGAATTGGGCACGATGGCCCTGCTCGACTACATCGACGATCACCCCAACGGTTTCCGGATCCTGTCGCGGGACTCTTCGGCGACCTCTCCAGACGGCTCATTCGCAACCATCCTTTCCGACATCGCCTCCCGTGTTGAGGATCTACTGGGCGACGAATTCACCAAGAGCGGTTTGGATCCGGCCACCGCGCCGCTGTACTCCCAGATGCTGGTCGGGCTGGTGGCCCTGGCCGGGCAGTGGTGGATGGACACCCGAGAAGAGCAGGAACTGGCCAAGCCGGTCGTGGCCGCCCACCTGGTCAATCTCGCCTGGTACGGCATGCGCAACCTGAGCTCCAGACCTCGGCTACTCACCTTGCGGACGCACTCCGCCGATCGCTCCGCCGCTGCCGCCACCGACTCGGCCTCGGCCTAGCGTCAGCGCGACCCCGGTTCGTTGTTTATCGTTTGATGGTGTCATCACTGCGTTCGTCCACCTCAGTTGCCGCCGTCGTCACCCTGTTCGGCTACAACGGGCTGGTGGTTGGCGCCTACGCGGCCGCTATCCCGACGCTGCAGGCACGCTTCCAGCTCAGCCCCGGATGGTTGTCCGTACTCTTCATCGCCACCGGGTTGGCTGCGATCACATCCATGCAAATCGCGGGACGCCTCGCTGATCGGTTTGGTGCCCGGCGGGTGAGCCTGGCGATGATCCCCTTCCTGATCCTCGGAGTGATCGCTCTGGGGCAAGCCCAGAGCCTGCCCTGGCTTTTCGGCGCCGGAGTGGTGCTGGGCTTCGGCAACGGCGGCATCGATGTGTCGATGAACGCCATCGGCGTCCAAGTTGAGAAACACCGCTCCAAGCCGATCATGAGCTTCTTCCACGGAATGTGGTCGGTGGGCAACCTGGTGGGGGCTGCCATGTTGGTGGCTCTGGTCCCGCTGGTCGGCGGGAATGCCCAGATCGGCGTCCAGATCACCACCGGGATTGCTGGCCTTGCCGGGCTGGCTGCGCTTGCCATCAGCTGGCGGACCGTTCCCGAGACTGAACCAGTGGTGCACACCGACGCCGATACCGGAGCCAGACTCAAGATTCCGGCTGCCGCCTACCTGCTGGGGCTGATGGCGGTGGCGTTCGGTCTGGGCGAGGGCACGGCTATGGACTGGTCGGGGCTCCAGGTCACCCAGGTGGCCGGCGTGGACGCCGCCACCGGCTCGCTAGGTGTCACCGTGGTCGCAGCGTTCATGGTGGCGATCAGGCTGCTCGGCGACTTCCTGGTGGCCCGCTTCGGACGCCGCGCCGTCACCCGCTTCGGTGGTGCTTGTTCAGCTCTGGGATATCTGGTGGTGGCGGTGGCCACGCCCTTACCCGTCCTGCTCATCGGCTGGGGCCTGGTGGGCTTCGGCATCGGCATGATCGCCCCACAGGTTTACGCCGTGGCCGGCCGTACTGCCGGCGGGCGAGGCCTGGCCGTAGTCGTGAGTTTCGGCTATGCGACCTTCCTGATCGCACCGGCAATCATCGGGGCGCTGGTCTCCACGATCGGCATCCAGCACACCATGTTCGTGCCAGCCGTCCTGCTCAGCGGGCTGCTGTTCCTCGCTCGGATCATGCCTCGACGAGAACCAGAACCGAGTTCGCCAGCAGCGCTGCGGTGATCACACCCTGCGGAGGACCTGCGACGGGCGTGATTCGGCTCCGCAGCCACTGCGGCTGCGGCAATGCGGGAACCGGAGGCGGCCACGAAGTGGCCGGATCTGGCACCCCAACGTGCCGCTGCCCTGCCTTCGGGAGACTTGCTGGCCGGGCCGGCCCTCAACGAGAAGTTTTCCAAACAGTCCTGGCACACCGTGGCCTACCTGCACGCTCAAGGAGACGTCCTGGTACTGGAGCTGGTGGGCCAATAGGTTCGGCCGCGCTGCCTGACCACAAGCGGTTGGACGACTGAGTTGCGGTTCAGCTCAGTAGTCGCGCGCCCGGGACTGGACCCGACACCCGCTTCACCGCGCGGCAGACTCCTTCGCTGGAAAGGTGCACTGACAAGTCGATCGCATCAGACTCATTCGCTGCCAAGAAGGCCACCGTCGGCCCCGAACCGGACACGATCGCTCCGACCGCCCCCAAGGCGGTGCCAGCGTCCAGTACCCGGGCCAGTTCTGGACGAAGCGCGATCGCTGCGGCTTGGAGATCATTGACCAGGTGCTGGCCCAACGCGTGCGGATCCCCGCTGACCAGGGCGTTCAGCAGTTCCGGCGGTACTTCGAGGGAACCGGTGTTGGCCAGGCCGAGTTCGTCGAACTTGGCGAACACCGCAGGCGTCGACAACTCACCATCGCCGAAGGCCAGCACCCAGTGATAGCTGCCCCGGCTCAGCACCGGCGCCAACTGGTCGCCGCGATCAGTGCCCAACGCGGTGCCACCGGTGAGGCAGAAGGGCACATCGGCGCCCAGTCTGGCGCCGAGTGCCCGCATCTCCTCAGGGGAAACGTCCAGATCCCACAACACCGCACAGGCCAGCAAGGCCGCTGCCGCATCTGCCGAACCGCCGGCCATGCCGCCGGTGACCGGAATCGCCTTGCGGATCGTCAGGTCCACCCCCACCGGTTTGGACGCGACCAGATCGCGCAGCAATCGGGCGGCGCGCACCGCAAGATTCGTGTCATCGGTGGGCACCAGGTCGGCCTGATCGCCCAACACCTGGACGTTGATCTGGCCCGGCCGAGCCCACCTCGCCTCGACCTCGTCGAACAGGGAGACGGCTTGGAAAACGGTGGCCAAGCTGTGGTAGCCGTCGGCCCGCAGCGGGCCACTGCGCAGCGCAAGGTTGATCTTGCCTGCCACCCGGACGCGGACGACCTCGGCTTCAGTCACCGGTGTTGCCATGCGGTGAGGCTATCCCACCGAGCCTGCCGAAAGGGCCTCTGCGATCCGAACGAAGTCGGTGATGCCCAGCATTTCGCCACGGGCCTGCGGATCAACTCCGGCCTCAGTGAGGGCGAGGGAGGCCTCGGCTGAAGAACCGAATAGCGACGACAGCGCCGAGCGCAGCATCTTGCGGCGCTGCGAAAAGGCGGCATCCACAACGGCGAAAACCTGGGTGCGGGTAGCCGTGGTGGCTGGCGGATCGCGCCGGGTCAGCGCAACCAGCCCGGAATCGACATTGGGCACCGGCCAGAACACTGTCGGCGGCACACTGCCCACCCGCCGCGCGGAGCAATACCAGGCCAGCTTCGCCGACGGCACGCCATAGGTCTTCGATCCTGGTGGGGCAACCAGTCGATCGGCCACCTCCGACTGCACCATCACCAGCCCAGCCTTCAGGGTGGCAAAGCTGGCCAACACGTGCAGCAGCACCGGAACGCTCACGTTGTACGGCAGGTTCGCTACCACTGCAGTCGGCTGCGGATCGGCAAGGGATGCGACCGTCAGCGCGTCCGCCTCGACCACTCGCAGCCCGCCGGCCCGTTCGGGCAGGCGGGCCGCAACTGTGATCGGCAACTGCGTGGCCAGGCTGGACTCGATCTCGATCGCCACCACCTGCGCGGCGACCTCGAGCAGGCCCAAAGTGAGCGAACCGAGGCCCGGCCCGATCTCCAACACCACGTCATCGCCGCCGACTCCGGCCGCCGCCACGATCCGGCGGACGGTGTTGGCGTCGTGCACGAAATTCTGCCCGCGTTGCTTGGTGGGTCGCAGGTCGAGTTTCGCCGCCAATTCGCGAATGGTGCGAGGGTCGAGCAGAGCTTCAGCCATCAGCAGGCTTCACCCCAATCGCGGAAAACCACGGTGGCGTTGGCGTCCAGCTGATGACACAGATCAGCCAAATCGGCCCCACGCCGCTCCGCGATGAACCGGACGGTGTGCGGCAGCAGATAGCTGGAGTTGGGCCGTCCCCGATGCGGCACCGGGGTCAGGTAGGGCGCATCGGTCTCGACCAGCAACCGGTCGGTAGGAGTCACGTCCAAAGCCTCCCGAAGCTCCTCGTTGGCCTTGAAGGTGACCTGGCCGGCGAAGGAGAGGAAATAGCCCCGGTCGAGGCAGGCCTTGGCAAACTCGGCATTCCCGGAGAAACAATGCATCTGCACCCGCTGTGGGGATCCTTCGGCGTCCAGCACCGCCAGCAGATCCTCCTGTGCATCACGGGAGTGGATCACCAAGGCCAAGTCATGCTCCTTGGCCCAGGCGATATGGGCGGCAAAGGACCGGCGTTGCCACTCCTGACCTTCGGATTCGGGCGTGCGGTAATAGTCCAGGCCGGTTTCGCCGACGCCACGAATCTTGGGCGAAGTCGTCAACAGGGCGGCCAGCCGCTCCAGCTCTGCCGCCAACCCGGCACCCAACCGGGCGGCGTCGTTGGGATGGATGGCGACCGAGGCGACGACTTCGGGATAGGCATCGGCCAGCGCCACCACATTCTTCGACGATTCGACATCGGTACCCACCTCGACAAGGCGGGTGACATTCATCGCCAATGCCGCGGCGATGGCGTCCAATTCCGGCATTCCCTCACCTTGGGCGGTACTGCCGAGGTGGGTATGGGCGTCAGTGGTGGGGACGGGGAGAGGATCTGGCAGAGGTGGTAGGTCTTGACGAATCAAGGTGACTCCTTACGTGCCGCAAGAGCGGCAGAGTAGAGGGGTTTGCGTGGGATACCACTTTCTTCGGCCACAGCTGCCACTGCGGTTGCGAAGCGTTCTCCGGCGGCCAGGCGCTCCATTACCTGTGCTACCGCCTCGGTGATCGTCAGCAGGGACCCCTCAGCCCCGGCGATCACGATGGTCACCTCACCACGGACTCCGGCAGCTGCCCATTCGGCCAGCTCAGCCAGAGTTCCCCGGCGGGTTTCTTCATAAGTCTTGGTCAGTTCCCGGCTCACCGAGGCCGCGCGGTCGTCCCCGAAAGCCGTCCGGGCCTCAGCCAGGAAGGCGACCAGTCGGTGCGGGGCCTCGAAGAACACCATGGTGCGCGATTCGGTCGCCAGCGTCTCCAGGTGTCGCCGCCGCTGTTCGCTCTTGCGGGGCGCAAAGCCCTCGAAACAGAACCGGTCGGTGGGCAGCCCTGACAACGCCAGTGCCACCAATACTGCCGACGGTCCAGGGACCACCCGAATGGGCACCCCGGCCGCAATCGCAGCCACCACCACCCGAAATCCCGGATCGGAAACTGTCGGCATTCCGGCATCGGTGACCACCACTACGGTGGCCCCGGCCTGCAACTGGGCCACCAACTCCTCGGCGCGGGCAGCCTCGTTTCCGTCAAAATATGAAACAACCTTCGCCGAAGTTTTCCAGCCAAGACGTTCCATCAGACTGTGGAACCGCCGGGTGTCCTCTGCAGCAATCAAATCCGCTTGTGTCAGCGCATTGCGCAGCGCTGGTGTGGCGTCGTCCACGTTTCCGATGGGCGTTCCGGCCAGCACCAGTAGACCACTAGCTACTGGGGAACCCATGGCAGCAGTATCCCCGAAACCGGCACGGTCTCGGGCAGGCGCCCATTCGCCGCCTAGGATGTCGGGGTGAGCGAACCGGAGGAACCGCGGCCCGCCAGCGCCGGCGAACCGACCGACGTTGGCTCCAGCTGGGTCCGGGTCGAGCGCTCTTCGCCGACCGAGGAGTCCCCCGAGTCGGCGCCGGCCGAAGACCTGGCTGAGCCATCGGAGCGGGACGGAGAGGAACTGTTCACCCCGATCCCACCGATCGCGCCGGAGCGTCTTGCCGAAATCCAGGCCGCCGAGGACTATCCCGAGCCAGAGCCTGGGACGCGGGTTTCGCCGCTGGCCCGGATCCGCAGCAGCGCCCACGCCGAGCACCTGACCACCGTGGAGCGCCTCCGCGACGGCCAGGCCGCGCTCCGCGACCGACTGCGCGGTTGGGTGATCACCATCATCATCACCGGCCTCGCCTTCGCAATTCGGTTCGTCAACCTTGGTTATCCCAGCAACCTGATGTTCGATGAGACCTACTACGCCAAGGACGCCTGGACGCTGTGGAAGTTCGGCTATGAGGGCTCCTGGGGGGACCGCGAGGTCGTGGATCCCAAGGTCGCCGCCGGAAATGTGGACCTGTTCAACAGCAGCCCCGAGTTCATCGTGCATCCGCCGGTGGGTAAATGGCTGATCGGCCTCGGTGAGCAGATCTTCGGCATGAACTCCTTCGGCTGGCGGTTCATGCCGCTGGTCTTCGGCACCTTGCTGGTGTTGATGACGATCCGGATGGCCCGCAGGCTGTCCCGGTCCACCTTGATCGGAGCCATCGCCGGCATCCTTCTCACCCTGGACGGCTTGGCCTTCGTGATGTCCAGGATCGCCCTCCTCGACGCCTTCCAAGCGTTCTTCCTGGTGGCAGGGGTGAGCGCCGTCGTCGCCGACCGCGACTATTACCGCGGCAAGCTGGCCGACCGTCTCGACGCCAGAGGCATCCCTGATTTCGGTGGCCGGTTCGGACCGATCATCTGGTTGCGACCCTGGCGACTGCTGGCCGGGGTGATGTTCGGCCTGGCCATTGGCACCAAGTGGGATTCAGTCTTCGTGCTGGCCGCGATGGGCCTGCTTTCGGTGATCTGGGACGTGGGCGCCCGGCGTCTGGCCGGAGCGGATTTCAAGAGCCTGCTGGCGCTGATCGTGGACGGCATCCCCGCCTTCGTCCGAATGGTCGTGGTGGCAGCGGTGGTCTACGTGGCCAGTTGGTGGGGTTGGCTGACCACAACCGGCGGCTGGGACCGGGATTGGGGCCTGAATCATCCCGACCATCCCTGGGTCAAGGGCCTCGGACCGATGTGGGCCTCGCTGCTGCAGTATCACGTGGATATCTACAACTTCCACAACGGCGACTACATGCGCAACGTCGCCACCCACACCTACGACGCCTACCCCGGTGGCTGGCTGCTGATGGTGCGACCGACCGGCATCGATGCGGTCAACGGCATCAAGCCCGGCGTGGACGGCTGCACGGCCGTGGGAGAGCACACCTGCCTGCGAGTCATTTCGGCCATGGGCACCCCGGCGTTGTGGTGGATGGCGGCCATCGCATTGGTGGTGGCGCTGGTGTGGTGGATCGGTGGCCGCGACTGGCGATTCGGGGCGCCGATCGTGGCAGCGATGGCTACCTATATTTTCTGGTTCCCGAACGCCGACCGTCCGGTCTTCTTCTTCTACGCGATCTGCATCATCCCGTTCACCGTGACTCTGTTGGCGATGGTGCTGGGACTGATCCTCGGACCCAAGAACGGGCCAAATCGCCGACGTGGCGCGATAATCGTTGGAGTTGCGATAGCCCTAGTCGCACTAGATTTCGCCTACATCTATCCGGTGCTGACCGATGCCATGTTGCTCGACAGCGATTATTACGCCCGGATGTGGCTGCTCAGCTGGATCTGAGCACGGCCTTCCCCAGCCGCTGACCAGAATCTCACCAGCGGCACCTCCCCAGAGCACCTGGTCGTTGCGCAATAGAGTTCCCTCGGCTGCTCGACAAAAGGGGAAAACATGGCTGTGTGGAAGCTACACGGAAACGGCACCATTCAACCCGGGGCGGTAGTCGCCCCCGATGAACGACTCGGCTGGGGCACGATGTTCGGCCTCGGCGCACAACACGTGGTGGCCATGTTCGGCGCCACCTTCCTGGTACCGCTGATCACCGGTTTCCCGGTGACGACCACTCTGTTTTTCAGCGGTGTTGGCACCCTGATCTTCCTGCTGATAACCGCGAACCGACTGCCGAGCTACCTTGGTTCGTCGTTCGCCTTTATTTCACCGGTACTGGCCTCCACCTCTGGCGGCGACTTCAGCAAGGCGCTGTTCGGGATCATGCTCACCGGCATCCTGCTGGCCATCGTCGGTACCGTGGTTCACCTCGCCGGCTCGGGCTGGATCGACGCACTGATGCCTCCGGTGATGACCGGCACCATCGTGATGCTGATCGGCTTCAACCTGGCTGGTGCCGCTTGGAAGAGCTCCTCGGAGAAGGTGCTGCTGAACGACGCCGGTCAGTGCATCCCCGATCCGCAGACCGGTTGCCAGATCACCACCACCATCACCGGCGGATTCTCCGCCGCCCCCCTGACCGGCTGGATCACGGTGCTCGCGATCGTGCTGATCGCCGTGTTGTTCAAGGGCCTGATCGGTCGGTTGTCGATTCTGTTGGGCGTGTTGGTCGGTTACGTGGCCGCGCTGCTGCAGGGCCAGGTGGACTACTCAGCGCTGGCCAAGGCCGACTGGATCGGGTTGCCCAAGTTCCAGCTGCCCAACCCCGACTTCAACGTTGCTGCGCTATTCCTGCCCGTGGTGCTGGTGCTGATCGCGGAGAACGTGGGGCATGTGAAGTCGGTGTCGTTGATGACCGGCAAGAACTACGACAAGACCATGGGACGTGCCCTGTTGGCCGACGGCGTGGCCACCACGCTGGCCGGCTTCGGCGGCGGCTCGGGTACCACCACCTACGCGGAGAACATCGGCGTGATGGCGGCCACCAAGGTTTACTCCACCGCGCTGTACTGGATCGCCGGCTTCATCGCGATCGTGTTGTCGTTCATCCCCAAGTTCGGGGCGGCGATCTTCACCATTCCTGCTGGAGTGATCGGCGCGGCCGGCACTGTGCTGTACGGCATGATCGGCCTGCTGGGCGCCCGGATCTGGATCGAGAACAAGGTGGTCTTCACCAATCCGGTGAACCTGTTCCCGGCAGCAGTTGGCCTGATCATGGGGATCGCCAACTTCACCTTCACCATCGGCGCCATGACCTTCGGCGGCGTGACCGTCGGCACCGTCACCGCCCTGGTGCTCTACCACCTGATGAAGGCGATCGGGAAGGCTCGCGGCACCGACCTGGAGCCGCCGGCGATCACCACCGACTTCGAGACTTCACAACCTGGGTCCGAAGAACTCCGCTGAGCTACCCCCCCCCGGACCTCGCTTCGGCGCGTTCAGGGAGCTAGTGGGCCGACAAGGCCGGGGCTGTTCAACACGGAATGCCCGGTTCGGTTCAGCGCTGATACAGCGCGTGAACCGAACCGGGCGTTTCAATTCCGGGCCGAAGATCCGGGTTGGGGATCGGCTCGCCGAGCGCCTGGCTGACCGGGATCACTCCGGCCCACGAGTCCAGAGCCAGATCTTGCGCATCGTCGTCGACGAAGCCATCGGCGGCCTTCATCGACCACTCGGCTATCGGTAGCGACAACACCATGGTGGCGGCTAGTTCCCTGCCGGCCATCGGACGCACCTCACCGGTGCGTCCGGGCAGGTAGCGGTCGGTGTAGACCTTGAGGGCTGCCACCTTGTCCGCACCCTCCAACACCTGACAGACGCCGAACAGGCAGGCGCTGCGGTAGCGCATCCCGGTGCCGAAGGCGGTCCGGCCGACCTTGATCCCATCGACCACTGCGACGGTGAAGCAGATGGGCGCTCCAGCAGCGAACTCACGCATCCGATGCGACCCGGTGGAGCCATGGAACAACACCTGATTCTGGTCGCGGGCAAAGCTCACCGGCAGCGCCAGTGGACCCTCAGTAAGGCTCAGTGCGACGTACCCGATCAAAACCTCATCGAGTAGCTGATCAAGGGCCACCCGGTCGCTGCGTCCCCGGTCGGGCTCCCGGGAGGGAATCAAGGTTCTCGCCATGGCCGACAACTTAGGGGCCACCTCACCAGGTGCGCTAACTTGGCGCGGTGCCCGACACCAAGACCTCTCGATTCACCCCGGCAGTTCGGATGGGGATTTCGATTGCCATCGCGGTCGGGGTGTACGGGGTCTCCTTCGGCGCACTCTCGGTGGCAGCAGGCCTCAGCGTCTGGCAAACCGTGGCGCTCAGCGCGCTGATGTTCACCGGCGGCTCCCAATTCGCTTTCATCGCTGTGATCGGTGGCGGTGGTACCGGCGCGGCGGCCTGGGCCGCGGCCACCCTTTTGGGCATCCGCAACGGCATCTACGGCATGCAGCTGAAGGCCCTGCTGCGCCCGCCGGGCAGACTGATTCCGCTGATGGGCCAACTCACCATCGATGAGTCCACCGCCACCGCCGTCGCCCAGGACGACCACGACGAGCGGGTGCGCGGCTTTTGGACCTCCGGGCTGGGCGTCTACGTGATGTGGAACACCTTCACCCTGCTGGGCGCGCTGGCCGGAAACGCCATCGGCGACCCGAAGCTCTGGGGATTGGACGGCGCCGCAGTGGCGGCCTTCCTCGGTCTGCTGTGGCCCCGACTTACCGGCAAGGATCCGATCGCGGTGGCGATCATCGCCGCCGTGGCCACCATTGCGATGGTTCCCCTGGTACCGCCGGGAATCCCGGTGCTGATGGCAGCTGCCGTGACCGCCGGGGTCTGGGCCTGGCGGCACTACTCGAGAAAGGCGCCAGCATGAGTCTGTGGGTCCCGGTGTTGTTGGCTGCGCTCACCACGTATGCGATCAAGGTCTCTGGCTATCTGCTGCCACAGGCCTGGCTGGACCGTCCATCGGTCACCGAGCTCGCCGGGACACTCACCGTCGGGCTGCTGGCTTCACTGACCGCGATCAATACGGTGGCAACCGGTCAGGCGCTGGCCTTCGATTCACGGCTGCTCTCGCTACTGGCCGGCGCCATCGCGTTGAAGCTGAAAGCTCCCTACATCGTGGTGGTGTTGGTCGGGGCGCTCGCCGCAGCGGCAGGTCGCCGGCTGGGTCTGGCCTGAGGCGCTCAACCTTCGGTCGGCTCCGACTCCGGGTTCGGCGTTGGAGCGAGCAGCGGCGAGCGAAGAATCCGCACTCCGCCATAGGTCAGCAAAGCGATCGCGACCACCGAAATCGAGACGTTCACCACCGTGGCGATCAACCCGAGGCGGAACAACTCCGGGGCGAGGTCATCCCCCTGCGAAGTGAAGCGATTGAAGCCCCATAGATCCACTGCCCTGTCCAGCTTCCACCAGCCCCAATTGATCACCAATCCCAGGGCCGATGGCACTAGGCCCCGCGCCCACACCGGCTGGGCCAATCGCCAGCCGAAGATCAAGCCGAGCACCACCACAAGGCTGGCCAGCACGGTCGGCCACCACACGAGTTCCAACGCCAAGTTGATGCCATCAGCACCAATGGCATCAACTATTGGCTGGATGATCAAGAAGTTGAATATCAAGCCCAGCGACAGCCCGCCGGCAGCCACCAGTGCGGCCGTTGCGGTAACCCGCTGCACAATTGCCAACCGGCGCCGACCAGTTTCGTCCACATCATTTCCGCTCACCGAAGACGCTATTCGGCTTCAGCTTAAGTGACCCACCCGAGTCTCCCGTCCCAGTGCTATTCACCTGGCTCCGGCAAAGAATTATGGATTGTGGCGGTCACCCAAGACGGGCGCAGGTGACCGCCACAATCGGGGGGTCTGGCAAACGACTCAATCGTCGAGGAAGGCGGCTCCCAGCCAGGGTGCCGGAATGCCCAGGCCTTCCACCAATGCCAGAGAATCGGGACGCAACCGCGCGCACAGCGCGTTGAGCTGTGCCCCGATGGCTTTCGATCGGGGTGCCGAAAGCTTGCCGTGCTCACCGAACCAAGCCCGGTCGGCCGAAATACTGCTGAGTGCGAACAGGCTGCACAGCCGTTCCAATTCCTGTTTGGCCTCAGCATCCGGGCAGGCATCGATGCCGGCGATGAACGCCTCCAAAGTGATCCGCTCCAGGTGCGCCTTGGCCACGAACAGCAGGTGATCGCCGAGTTGGTTGAGCGCATCGAAGCCCTTACCTGCCTTGCGGGCGCGCCGGGCCAGCGACTCCATCGAGTGCCGTTCCCGTTCAGTGAACATCCATGCCTGCCACCCGCGGTCGTCCAAAGTGGCGCGTTCTGGCTGACGACTGGCAGTGGCGATCAATCGCTCCACGGCCACCGATGCTGAGGTTCGCTCCAAGACAGTGTCGCCGAACACTCGTGCGGCAGCCTGCACCATGCCGATGGTGTCGAGCTCGCCCCAGATCTTGGCGTAGTCGGCCAGCAGCGCTTTGGCCACTTGCTGCAGCAGGACAGTGTTGTCGCCCTCGAAGGTGGCGAAGATGTCGACGTCGGCGCGTAACCCAACCAATTGGTTCTCGGCCAGATAGCCGGCGCCACCGCAGGCTTCGCGGCACTCCTGCAGGGCGTCGTTGGCGAACCGGGTGGTGATCGCCTTCAAGCCGGCTGCCCGAGTTTCCAGCTGGCGCTGCTCCTCATCACTGACCGGTTCGCCGCTCTGGACGCGCACCAGGGTTGCGGTGACTTCATTTTGGGCGAAACCGAGTGCGTAGGAACGAGCGATCAGCGGTAGCAGCCGGCGCTGATGGATCAGGTAGTCAGCCAGCAGGACCCCGTCGGGATGGCCGCTGGCCGGGAACAGGCGACGCTGAAGTGCATAGCGGGTGGCAATCGACAGGCCCCGACGGGCCGCGATCCCGGCACCGGCCCCCACGCAAATCCGACCACGCACCAAGGTGGCGAGCATGGTGAAGAAGCGGCGATTGGGGTTGTCGATCGGTGAGGAATAGCGGCCGCGCTCGTCCACTCCGCCGTAGCGGTCCAGCAGCATCCGCCGGGGCACCCGGACGCGCTCGAAGCGGATCGTGCCGTTGTCGACGCCGAGCAGGCCGCCCTTGCCGCCGTGGTCGCCGGTGATGATGCCCGGCAGGTCGAGACCGTGCGGATCGCGCAGCGGCACCAGAATGGCGTGCACCCCGTAGCTGCGTCCGCGCACCTGGAGTTGGCCGAAGACGACCGCCATGGTGCCGTGGCTGGCAGCATTACCGATGTAGGCCTTAGTGGCGTCCTCGGTCTGAGAGTGCACCTCGAACTCGTCGGTCTCGGGCACGTAGGTGATGGTGGTTTCCAGGCCGAAGACGTCCGAGCCATGACCGATCTCGGTCATCGCGTAGCAGCCGAGCAGCTTCAGGCTGGTGATATCGGCCAAGTAGGTGTCGTGGTGCCAGGCGGTGCCCAGATTCACCACTGCGCCACCGAACAGACCCAGTTGGACGCCGGACTTTATGGTGGCCGAGAGGTCGCCGTGGGCGAGCATCTCGAAGGCGATCACCGCAGCCTGCGGATCGCCCGGATCAGTGGCATTGGTCGGCACCCCGCTGGCCAGCACTCCGGCCTCGGCGAGTTCGGCCAGTCGGTTCAGCACCCAGGACCGGGCTGTGGCCAGGTCCTGGGTCGGGTCGCGGTGCAGATGCTGGGATGGGAACGCGGCTCGAGCGTTGGCCCTGACTTCGGCGAACTCGCCGTCCAGGGCGCGGCGCAGGTCCGCGCCGAGAGTGGTGAGTTGCTCAGTCGGACTCATCAGCAGGGTCATCATTGCTCCTGAAGGCGTGGGACGGCAGCCAACCCTGGGGTCAGCACCGGAGTGAAGAAGGCGTCGATATCGGCCAGCACCTGGGCTCTGGGCTGGGCTTGACCGCCGGCAACCCAGTGATCGGCGGCAGCCCGGATGAAACCGACCAGGCCATGACCCCAGGTGGCCGCACAGCTCGGGTCCTGACCGTTAGCGATCAAGTGATCGGCAATGGCGCCGCGGACGTGATCGCCCATGATCTCGGGGAGGCCCCCGTAGGGATCGACGCGGACGGCCGCGTCTGCCGAAGGCGGGTTGAGAACGAACCGGTAGATCTCCGGATCGTGTTCAACCAGTCCGAGGTAGGCGTCTGCCAGGTCGTGGGCCAGCACCGGCAGATCGGCGGGATCGGAGAGCTGCAGTGCAGCTTCCAACCCGTTGTGAATGAAGTCGTGCACATTGGCAACCACTGCGGCGTAGAGGCCGGCGCGATCTCCGAAGTGGCGGTAGATCACCGTCTTGGAGGTGCCGGCCTGGGCGGCGATTTCGTCCATGCCCACTCCGGCGCCGTATTCGCGAATGGCCCGCAGGGCATCCTCAACCAGCTCGCGGCGCCGAGTTGCCCGGTGCTCGGTCCAGCGAGTGTCACGTCCATCAGTACTGCTTGCCATAGTGGAAGGGTACTAGGTACGCATCGTACCTGCTACCGTCGGTATCTAGTAAAAGTATGCAGTACCTGGGCGGGAGGACCTCATGAAGATGCCTCGATCAGCGGTGATCGTCGGCGGCAACCGCACCCCGTTCGTCAAGGCTGCGGGCGCCTATTCCGCCGCCAGCAACCTCGATCTGCTCACCACCGCACTTGACGGCCTGGTGGCCCGCTTCGGCCTGGCCGGACGCCAACTCGACGAGGTCGCTGGAGGAGCGGTGCTCAAGCACACCCGCGACTTCAACCTCACCCGGGAAGCAGTGCTCGGTTCAGCTCTGGCCCCCACCACTCCCGCCCTCGACCTCCAACAGGCCTGCGGCACCGGCTTGGAGACCGTGCTGTACATCTCGAACAAGATCAATCTCGGTCAGGCCGAGGTGGGGATCGGCGCCGGCGTCGATTCTGCCTCCGACGCCCCGATCACTGTCAGTGAAGGGCTACGCCGGGCGCTCCTGAAAGCCAACCGGGCCAAGACGCTGCCCCAGCGGTTGCAGGCGCTGGCCGAGATTCGGCCCGGCAACCTCGCCCCGGTCGCCCCTCAGGTTCGCGAACCGCGCACCGGGCTGTCGATGGGCGAACACCAAGCCGCCACCACCGCAGCCTGGGGCATCACCCGCCAGGCTCAGGACGAGCTGGCCTTGGCCTCGCACCAGAACCTGGCCGCGGCTTGGAAGGCGGGCTTCTTCGACGACCTGGTGACCGGATATCTGAAAGTGAGCATCGACGGGCTGGTGCGTCCGGACACTTCTTTGGAGAAGTTGGCCGCGCTGAAACCGGTCTTCGGCGGGCCCAACGGCACGATGACCGCCGGCAATTCCACTGCTCTGACCGACGGCGCTGCCACCGTCTTGTTGGCTGAGCAGTCTTGGGCCGCAGCCAATGGCCTGCCAGCCCTGGCCAGAATCGTGGACGCCCAGGTCGGGGCCGTAGACCACACCAGGGGTGACGATCTACTGCTGGCACCAGCCCAGGCCACTGCCCGACTGCTGTCCCGCACGGGCATGAACCTTGCCGACTTCGAGCTCTACGAGCTGCACGAGGCCTTCGCAGCCACGGTGTTGGCAACGCTTGCAGCCTGGGAATCTGGCGACTATTGCCGCAACCAGCTCGGCTTGGCCACCCCGCTGGGCAGCATCGATCGGGCCAAGCTCAACGTCAACGGCTCATCGCTGGCGGCCGGACACCCCTTCGCAGCCACCGGCGGACGGATCGTGGCCACCACGGCCAAGCTGCTGCACGCCCGCGGCAGCGGCGCCCGCGCCCTGGTGTCGATCTGTGCAGCTGGAGGCCAAGGCGTGGTCGCAATTCTGGAGGCGGTGTGATGGCCACCCTGCTGGAACAGCTCTTCCACTCCGGGCCCGGGCAGGCGGTGGCCGGCAAGCTTGGACTGCCCGAACACGAGGTCCTGCGCCGCGGTCGGCGCCTACCTGACGGGCCGGTGGCTACGGTTTCGCTGGCCGGATCCACCCTGGCAGCTGACACCCTCACACTCCTGGGGGTTGACACCGTCGAGGCACTGCGCGACGACGGCGCTGAACCCCCCTCCTACTCCCCGAAGATCGGCGCCATCGTCGTGGACGCCCGGGGCCTGAGCTCGATCCCCCAGCTGGAGGGCCTGCGAGCAGTACTGCGTCCGGCGATGAAGGGGCTGGCTGCCTCGGGACGAATCATCCTTCTCGCCGATGCCGAGGCGCACACACTCGAAGCCAGCGCCGTCCGGCAAGGCCTGGACGGCATCAACCGCACCGTCGGCAAGGAGTTGCGCCGCGGCGCCACCACCAACCTGATCTACACCGCAGCCACCCTCACCGCGGCCGAGGCGGCCTCGACCCTGCTATTCCTTCTGGAAGGGCGCTCGGCCTTCGTCGACGGCCAATCCTGGACCCTCACTACCCCCACCGACCACTCCGCGCATCAGGTCGCCGAGCCCGTCGAAGGGACCGCCTCCACGCCAGCCCCAAGGCCCCCAAATCCCCAACCTTTGGCTGGCAAGATCGTGGCCATCACCGGCGCAGCTCGCGGCATCGGCGCCCAAATCGCTGCCATTGCGGCCCGTGACGGCGCCATCGTGGTCTGCATCGACGTGCCCGCAGCCGGTGAGTCTTTGGCCGAAGTCGCCAACAGTCTGCACGGCACCGCACTGCAACTCGACATCACCGCAGCAGAGGCCGGCGAAATCATCGCTGCCCACGTCGCGTCCCGCTACGGCGATCAGGCCCGACTGCACGCGATCGTGCACAACGCCGGAATCACCCGCGATCGGCTGCTGACCAATACCGATGCGTCCCGATGGGAACAGGTGCTTGCGGTGAACCTGGCCGCACAGTTGCGGATCAATCCGTTCTTGCTCGACCGACGCCCCGGTGGCCTAGCTGATGGTGGACGGATCGTCTCGATCGCGTCCACCTCCGGCATCGCCGGCAACCGCGGCCAGGCCAATTACGCGGCGTCCAAGGCGGGTGTGGCGGGTCTGGTGCCGGCGCTGGCCGCAGCTGTGGCTGAGCGGGGCATCACCGTCAACGCCGTGGCTCCGGGTTTCATCGAGACCGACATGACTGCCAAGATTCCCTTCGTGCAACGCGAGGTATTCCGCCGTACCAACAGCCTCGGGCAAGGCGGCTCGCCCGTCGATGTGGCCGAAACCATTGGCTATTTCCTCGACCCGGATTCAGCCGCAGTGAGCGGCCAGGTCGTTCGGGTGTGCGGGCAGAATCTGGTGGGTGCGTAATGGAGGAGGTTCGCGAGTTGGCGACCATGCCGGCACTGGGCCCGCTGTTCGCCAAGGCGCTGGTGCCGAGCTTTCAGCGCGGACCGGTACGCATCCCGAGCCACACCCTGCGTTTTCGTGGCTTGGCCCAACAACTGACCCGGCTGGCTGACTACGACCGGGTGTGCGGCTTCACCGTCCGCGATGTCGTGTCGCCCACCTGGCTGCACGTACTGACTTTCCCGCTGCATGTGCAGCTTCTCTCCGATCAGGACTCGAGAATCCGGCTGGCCGGAGTGGTACACGTTTCCAACCAGATGCGGCTGCATCGGCCGGTGTCCGCCGCCGAGATCCTCGACATTTCGGTGCGGGTGACGAACCTGCGCCCCCATCTTCGCGGGGCCCTGCTCGACCTGGTCGGCGAAGTACGAGTCGGAGGGGAGCTGGTCTGGGACGGGGTGAGTACCTATCTGGCACCGGGTGCGAACCTCGAGGGTCATCCCGACCACAGCGAACGGGCGGGCTTTGAGCCGGTTGCCCCGACCGCCCGTTGGCAACTGCCGGCCGATCTGGGCCGGCAGTACCGACGAGTTTCTGGAGATCCGAATCCGATCCACACTCACCTACTGGCCGCCAGGGCCTTCGGCTTCGCCCGTCCGATCATCCACGGCATGTGGACCCACGCTCGGCTGCTGGCCGCCATCGAACCCCGACTGCCGCAGCGCTACACGGTGGCGGTGAACTTCACCAAGCCGATCCTGCTGCCGGGAACAGTCGGCGCCTGGTGGCATCCCGAAACTGGCGGCTGGACCGCAGCGGTAACCACCCCGGATGGCGCCAAGCCCCACCTGACCGCCACCATCACTAACTGAGCCTGTCGAAGCCACCAACAAGGGCCCTTCGCCAAGCTCAGGGAACCGGGGCGACAAGCTCACATCTGGAACGGGGTCAGTAGCGCGGGCCCTTGTAGCGGGGCTTGTCCTCGCGACGGTCGCCGTCACGATGAGGACGATCATCGCGGCGGCGGGGGCCGTTGTCGCGGGCCAGCTCGATCAACTTGCCTGAGATCCGGGTTGAGCGCAACGCTTCCCAGACCTCCGGCGGCATCGACGCCGGCAGTTCCACCAACGAGTAGTCCAGGCGAATGTCGATGTGGCCGAAGTCTTCACGCTTCAGCCCGCCCTCATTGGCCAAGGCACCCACGATCTGGCGGGGTCCGATCTTGTGGCGCTTGCCGACCTCGAGCCGGTAGGTGTTCATCGCCTGGCCGCTACCGCGCGGGGCCCGCGGAGCCCCACCGCGTGAACCTTCGCTATCCCGGTCTCGGAACGACGACCCGCCACGGTCGCCGCTGCGCTCGGGACGCTCGACCGGGGGTCGCACTTCAGCCTTCGGATCGAGCAGCATTGGCTCATCCCCTTGAAGATTCAGCGCAAGCGCCGCGGCAACGTCTACCTCTGGCACGTCGTGTTCGTCGACATAGTGGGCAACCACCTGCCGGAAGAAGTCGATGCGCTCATCGGAGAGCGCCTCGGTGATCGCATCGTCGAAGCGGCTCAACCGGGTGGCGTTGATGTCTTCGACGCTGGGTAGGGTCATCGGCGAAAGGGTCTGCCGCGTGGCCCGCTCGATCGAAGACAGCAGCCGTCGTTCCCGCGGAGTGACGAACGAGATCGCCTCGCCGCTGCGACCGGCTCGACCGGTACGGCCGACGCGGTGCACATAGGACTCAGAATCCAGCGGCAGATCGAAGTTCACCACATGGCTGAGGCGATCAACGTCCAGACCGCGAGCGGCGACGTCGGTGGCGACCAGAATGTCGAGCTTGCCCGATTTGAGCTGGCCGATGATCCGCTCACGCTGGGGCTGAGCAACATCGCCGTTGATCGCCAGGGCCGAGAACCCACGGGCCTGCAGCTTCTCAGCCAGGCCCTCGGTGTCGTTCTTGGTACGGACGAAAACGATCATGCCTTCGAAGTTCTCAACCTCGAGAATGCGCGTCAGCGCGTCCACCTTCTGCGGGAAGGAGACCTGCAAGTAGCGGTGGCGCACGTTCGGCGCCGTGGCGGTCTTGCCCTTGACCGACAACTCCACCGGATCAATGAGGTACTTCTTGCTGAGCCGCCGGATCTGAGCCGGCATGGTGGCCGAGAACAAAGCCACCTGCTTGGTGTCCGGAGTGTCGGCCAGGATCGTCTCGACGTCCTCGGTGAAGCCCATCGAGAGCATCTCGTCAGCTTCGTCCAACACCAGGAAGCGGAGCTGGGTCAAGTCGAGCGTGCCCTTTTCCAGGTGGTCCATGATTCGTCCGGGCGTCCCGACGACCACGTGGACGCCACGCGCCAGCGCACTGAGCTGGACGCCATAGCCCTGGCCGCCGTACACCGGCAACACATGGACGCCGTGCATCCGCGCGGCATAGGACTGGAAGGCCTCACAGACCTGGAGCGCCAGCTCACGGGTGGGGGCCAAAACGAGCGCTTGGGGCGCCTTCTGCTTCAGATCGAGCTGCTCCAAGATCGGCAGCGCGAAAGCTGCGGTCTTGCCGGTACCGGTCTGGGCCAGCCCCACCACGTGGCGGCCTTCGAGCAGGGCCGGGATCGTGGCTGCCTGGATCGGTGACGGATGCTCGTATCCGAGATCCTTCAGGCCGCGCAACAGTCGCTCGTCGAGCCCCAAATCGGCGAAGCTGGGGCCAACTTCTTCGGTAGCGGTGTCCGGAGCAGCAGGTTCAGAATTCTCAGTCGTCACAACAAAACCGTAGTGGTTGCGGCCTTGCCAGCCTAACTGGGATGATGCCGCCCCCGTCCGCTGTAAGGCTAACCGGCGCTGACCAGGGTCGCCAGGATCACCGCCACGCCAAGGCTCGCCACCAGTGCGGACGCCACCAGGCCGAGCATTCGGGAGGCTCGCTCGGAGACCACCGCCCCCAAGCCGCGCCCAGCAACGGCAAGGCCGAGCTGCCAGACCAGCGAGGCCAACCCGGCGGCGATCACGAACGACAGTGCCGCCGCTGGACCACCACCGGTCATGGTGAGGCCGCCGGCCAGGGCCAGGAAATAGATCAGGGTGATCGGGTTGATGGCTGTCAGCGCAACGAACCGGACGAATACCGCCCGACTAGGCAATTCCGGCGACGGATCGGTCGCAGTGCCAGCTTTGACCAGTTGCTGAATACCCAATCCGATCAGCACGGCACCCGAGATCAACCCCGGGGCCACTCCCCAGGATCGGATCACCGGAGCGAACACCGCGCCGACGCTCACCGCCAGCGCACAGTAGACCAGGTCAACCGAGGCCACCCCGAGGGCAGCCGCTGCGCCGCGTCGCAGCCCGTTCAGCATCGACTCACGCAGGATCAGCACCGCGATGGCACCCAGCGGCATCGCTACCCCCAGCCCAGCGGCCAGACCGACCAGCGCTGCGGCAAGAACGGGATCACTCACCCGAGCAAGTCTGCCGTTGATGAAGACCAGCGACTGCCAGATTCACTGTCGAGCGCTACGATCTAGCAGCATGGATGCCACTGACGACCAGATTCTCAGCGAATTGAGTGGAAATGCCCGGCTATCGTTCAGCGAGTTGGGACGCCGCGTCGGCCTGAGCACCAACGCGGCCGCAGCACGGGTGCGGCGACTGGAGAGCATTGGGGTGATCGCCGGCTACACCCTGGTGTACGGCTCGGACTGGGCGGGTCCCGGCGCCGGCCTGGAGGTCTTCATCGACCTGCGCCTCGACCCCGGTACCGACAACGAGGCCTTCATCGCGGCGATCAAGCCGCTGCGCCAGATCATCGACGCCGTCCATCTGACCGGCCCCTTCGACTATCTGGTGCACGCCCAGGTCGGCGACACCGCAGCTCTTGATGCGCTGATCAAACGCCTCAAGCAACACTGTGGCGCCGCGCAAACTCAAACCAGGGTGGCGCTGCGCCCGTCCGTGCAGCGCTGAAGCCCGGTAGTCGACCAAGCCCGGTTTGGCCGACTACCTATGATCGGGCTGTGGCCAGACGTAGACGAGGGTTGAAGGTCGTCGCTGGCACCCTCCTCGCCCTGGCACTGCTGGTCGGCACCCCCACCGGGTATTCAACTGCGGCTTCCCAAGGGCGTATCTCCACGGTGGCCGATGTCGGGGCCAAGCCCGTGGCGATCGTGTTCGGCGCGGCGGTCTATGCCAGCGGAGCGCCGCTGCCTTACCTCCAGTCGCGGCTCGATCTGGCCTACGAGCTGTTCAAGACCGGCAAGGTGCGCGCCATTCTGGTCTCCGGAGATACCCGCCGGGCCAACTACAACGAGCCTGACGCGATGCGCAACTACCTGATCAAGCGCGGCATCCCGGCGGCAAAGGTGGTGGCCGATTACGCCGGGTTCGACACCTACGCCACCTGCGTGCGGGCCAACCGGATCTTTGGGATCACCGAGGCGATCCTGACCAGCCAGACCTACCATCTGCCCCGAGCGATTTCGACCTGCCGGGCCTGCGGGGTGGATTCCTGGGGAGTTGGTGATGCCGCCGGGAGCACGTTCACCCAGGAATGGCAGTTGGACTCACTTCGGGAGTGGCCGGCCAACATCAAGATGGCCTGGGATCTACTCAGCCGGCGCCAGCCCTTGCTCGGAAAGCCCGAGAGCACCATCAGCGATGCGCTGAAGTCGTAGCTGTACGGATCGGGCGTGGTCTGAGCGGACCTCCAGCTGGGCCGACCGCGATAATGCGGTGGTTCTTCGGAAAGGCGCCATGTCCAGTCCCGCTCGAAAAACCGTCCAAATCCTCACCATCAGCGCGCTCGGCTCGTGCGCCGGCGCCGGGCTGGTGGTGGTCGGTGCGGCTCGGGACGCGCTGGCCTCTGGGTACGGCGTGACCTTGGCCTCTCTCGCCTGGCTGACCACAGCGCTCACCCTCACCTATGCGCTGATGCAACTGCCGGCTGGATCGTTGTGCGATCGCTGGGGGCCACGCAAGGTGGCAGTCCTTGGCGCCATCGGCACCCTGATCACCTATGGCGCAGCCGTGATCGCACCCAACTTCGGGTTGGCCATTCTCGCCCGGGTGTTGGCCGGGGTGGTTACCGCCTTGTGCTTCGTGGCCGGCTCGGATCTCGTGCGAGCTCTCGGCATGCCGGCCTGGGTTCAGGGGCTCTTCGGCGGCCTGGCACTTGGCATGGGTGGGGTGGCATTCCTGGTGTTGCCCGGGTTGGGCGCCGGCCCGCTCGGCTGGCGCTCGCCCTGGCTGTTCGAAGTCGCCCTGGCCGCAATTGCCCTGATCGGACTGGTCAGCATTCCGGCCACTCCAGCACGCCCGATGGCCTCGGCGGCTCCGACCGGCCTGCGCCAGGTTGTTTCCAAACCACTGTTCGCCATCGCCGCCGCGCACGCGGCCACCTTCGCCCTGGGCGTGGTGTTATCGAATTGGCTGGCAGTTCAGCTCATCCGTGGCGGCACCATCAGCCCGGATTGGGCAAACACGATCTCTGCGGTGTTGCTGATGGTGACCGCGATCAGCCGGCCGGTCGGCGGCTACCTGTTTGATCGCACTCACAGCCTGCGGCTGGTGGTGGTGTTGCCGCTGGCGGGCGGTGCCGGGTCACTGATCGCATTGTCGGCTCCTTGGGGGCCGCTGTGGTCCTTGGCTGCGGCAGTGGCCTTCGGCATTCTTTCCGGGCTGCCGTTCGCTGCCCTCTTCGATTCCGCCCGTCGACAGGTTCCGCAGTCCCCCGGCGCTGCCATCGGCATGATCAATGGCCTGGCCAACGCGGTGATTCTTGGCGGCGTGCCGCTGTTCATCCAGCTGATCGAGGCCGGCCTGGGCGCGGCGGGGTTGTGGGCGATGGCGGCCTTCTGGATCGCCTCGCTGGTCGCCGTCCACGGGTTGGCAAGCAAGCCCGTCAGCGGGTCGGCCGGCTGACCCGCGGCCAGGCGTCCTGGGCAACTCCCAGCGTTGCGGAGGGTTCACCGCGCGCTGGATCCGCGCCACTGGCGGCCTCGGATCCAGCGCCTCCGGCGCGTTCCGTGCTCCGGCGCTCAGCAGGCTTTAGGGTGGAAGCAGTTCTCCCGGCCGGGCTAGTGCGCACCCGTGCGGCAATCTAGGAGGAGTCCCGATGAATCTTGAGCAGCTTGATCGGATGGCCACTGAGCCTGGCTTCATCGCCGCGCTCGACCAGTCCGGCGGCAGCACCCCTGGCGCCCTGGCGCGCTACGGCATCGAGGGGGCCCAATACTCCACCAAAGAAGAGATGTTCGACCTGATTCATGCCTTCCGGCAGCGGATCATTACCAGCGCAGGCTTCACCGGCGAAAAGGTTCTCGGCGCGATCCTTTTTTCCCAGACGATGGATCACTCGCTGGACGGACTTCCCTTGCCCGATTACCTGTGGCACCGCAAGCGGATCGTTCCATTCCTGAAAGTCGACGAAGGCCTGGCCGAAGCGGTGAATGACACCCGCAAGATGGCACCGATGCCGGGCCTGTCTGCCCTGTTGGAGCGCGCGGTGGCGAACAATATTTTCGGCACCAAGATGCGGTCGGTGGTGCTGACCGGCAACCTCGCCGGGGTCGAGGCAGTGCTTGATCAGCAGTTCGAAATCGCCGAGCAGATCCTGGCCGCCGGTCTGATGCCAATCCTCGAGCCCGAGGTGGACATCAAGGCTCCTGACAAGGCGACAGCCGAGGCCATGGTCACCGTCGGCATTCTGGATCGGCTGGCTGACCTGCCCGAGGGCGCGAAGGTGATGTTGAAGCTCACCATCCCCACCGAAGTCGGCCAATACGACGAGCTGATCAAGCACCCTTCGGTGCTGCGGGTGGTGGCCCTTTCCGGCGGCTACAACCAAGCCGAGGCGATCCGCCTGCTCGCGCTGAACCACGGCCTGATCGCCAGCTTCAGCCGCGCGCTGAGCGAGGGCCTGCGCGCCTCGATGAGCGATGCAGAGTTCGACACCACCCTCGCGGCCTCGATCCAGGCCATCTACGCTGCGTCCATCACTTGACCCGAATCGAGTGACCCCGGCAACTCACCCGACTTCGTCCCGCTCGCTGGACCGGAATCGATCACCATCAGCAATGGGTGCCGAATGCCTAGCCGATGCCACTTTCGCACAGCACACAAGGTCACAATTCGGGATCAAAGCCCCTGCTTGTTGCCACAACTGTTCCCCTCGCGGGTGACAACCCGCTATCGTTCAAGACGTAGTCGCTGTACCGGCTCACCCCAATCGGGCTGTGGGCTGTCTCCACCACGGGGGGTGCGGAGACCACACGTGGTGCCGGAAGTCGGCGCTGCGCCCGTTAGAAGGAGATAGTTGAATGGCCACTGGAACCGTTAAGTGGTTCAACGCGGAAAAGGGTTTCGGTTTTATCGCGCCCGATGGCGGCGGACCGGATGTTTTTGCTCATTACAGCGCGATCGTGACCTCCGGGTTCCGCACGCTTGACGAAAACCAGAAGGTTGAATTCGAAATCACCCAGGGCCCGAAGGGTCCGCAGGCCTCGAACATCAGCCCGATCTGATCCTGATCGACAAGTTCGGCCCCTCGCCTCGGCGGGGGGCCGTTCTGCGTCTTGGAATTTCCCAGCCTGCCGATTCGGACCGGTTGCAGCGACCGCCACGAAGGCACTGAGCCTGTCGAGGGGGGCGCAGGGGCGATGATCAGTTCATGACCGATCTGTTCTGCCAAGTGGCCGCCGGTACGGTGCCCGTCGCCGAAGTCTGGCGAGACGATGCGGTGCTGGCCTTCCTGGATCACCGTCCGGTGTTCAAGGGGCACGTGCTGGTGATTCCGAGGGCGCACTACGCGACCCTTGCCGATCTGCCCGCAGAGTTGATGCAGCCTCTGCTCACCACGGCACAGCGGATCGCAGCAGCGATGGGTCCGGCCTACGGGGCCGAAGGCAGCTTCGTGGCGCTGAACAATGTGATCAGCCAGTCAGTACCGCATCTGCATCTTCATGTGGTGCCCCGTCGCCATGGCGACGGGCTGCGCGGCTTCTTCTGGCCACGTACCAAATACGCCGAAGGCGAGGCCGAGCAATACGCCGCTCGCCTGCGCACCGCGCTCAGTGATTACTCTGCGCAGTCCTGATCGGTCGACTGGAGGGTGAGTTCGAGCACCTGGCCGGCGTCGATGGAAATCCGGTAGTAGGCCTTGGGGTTGCCGGGCACCTTCACATAGCCCGCGCCGCCGCTGTCGTGCCAGCCCGGATAGGCCTTCTTCACGTCCTTGCTGTTGCTGCCGAGGTGAATGCCTTCGGGGGTGTTCAGCGCGGAGGTGGCACCGATGATCACCAGCTTGCCGGTGGTGGAGAAGAACAGTTTGCCGTCCAGGTCGTTCTGGTCGGCCGGATTGGCACCGAGAAGACGCCCGTCCCCGTCCGCTCCACAGCTGCCCGTCGTGCCGGTGATACCGGTGGCCCGGCCGGTCGCGGCGGCTTCGGTCTTGGTCATGCCGAGCTTCAAAGATCCAACCCCGTCCGGCCCCAGCGCTGGCTCAGCCGTGCTGGACGGCGCTGCCGAAGCTGTGGCCGAGACACTGGACATCGAGGGTTGCGGAACCGGGGCGCTGGAAGCACCCGGCGCGTTGGGCACCGCGCAGGCACTCAGGCTCACGGCCATCAACATGGCGCCGAAGAGGACGGACGGCCTGCGGAACTGCATTTCTACCTGCCTTGTTCGGTGAGATGCGAAGGACTGGCTCGGTCAGCCCTCCCGCACCAAAGCTGAGGGTTGCGGCCAAGATTACGGCGTCGCGCAGGCATCGCCCCAGACGCCGGTCGACCAGGCTCGCAGCGCCCCGTGCGACTGGCTTTGCGGTTTGCCGACCGAGCCGACCCCGATGCTAGACTCGACGGGCCGTAAGGCGGTCTGGGGCTATGGCGCAGTTGGTAGCGCGTCTCGTTCGCAATGAGAAGGTCAGGGGTTCGAATCCCCTTAGCTCCACCAATGTGATGACTCGGGACATCGTTCATAGATGACTCGGGTCATCGTCTATTTTGGGGAGCCTCGGCCACCGGCCGGGGCTTCGTTCTTGGTTGCGCCAGCAGGTGTGGTCAGGTCGCCAAGGCGTACAGCAGTCCCACGTCGAAGCTACGAGCCGAACAGACCCTGATTGGGGTCCGCCGGTGGCGGCGTCGAGCTCTCACGGTCGAGTTTGTTGAGTTGTTCGTGGATGTGGTTGGGCGGCACGAATCTTGCGCGAAATGGGGACGGTTCCGTTTTGCGCTGCGCAGAACGGAACCGTCCCCACTAGGTTCAGCCGGCGGGTCGAGAGAACAGGTTAACCAGGTTCCCGTCGGGATCGCGGAACAAGGCGGACCGGTTTCCCCACGGCATCGTCGTCGGCTCGAGAACGATGTCCTCGAGGAAGTCGCGAACCCGGGCGAACTCGGCGTCGACGTCGGCGACAACGAACTCGACGATCACCGAATCGTTGCTACCTGGTTTCGGCGCACGTTCCCCGAGCATCGCGACGGTTGCCGTGCTCGCGATCGCCAGCGCACCCGCCCCAGTGCGGAACTCCGCGAAGACCGGGGCGGGCCGCACAGCGGAGGTGCCCGTGATCAGCTCGTAGAAGCGGGCAAGCCGTTCGACGTCGTTGGTGATGATCCGAATCGATGCGAAATCCATGGTGATCCCTTCCGCCGGGGCCAAGTGGCCCGACGACACCATGCTGCGCTGTGTCAGCGACACCGTCCTGTCGGTGTTTAGCCGTTCTTATCCTCCGGCGCTGACGCTGCGAAGGTCACCGTAGACGAGGTCGAGATCCTCTATGCGGAGCGCTCGGCGTGGTGGCCGCTCGCTGGTAGGTTCCGCCGCGACGATGCGGTCACCACGGAACGCGCGGATACCTTCGCGAAGCCGGCACCAGGCGATGAGGTACCAGTCACGGCCTCGCCCGACAAAGGCGACGGGTTCCACCTCACGCACGGTCTCGATGTCATTTCGATCGCGGTACACGAGCCTCAGCACGCTTCCGGAGCGGAGAGCACGCGCAAGTTCAGGTGGCCCCTCGGTTGTACGGCCATCGTCGAGAAGGTGGATATGGGCAGCGAGCTCCGCAGTCTCCTTCAAACTGCGCTCATCCATGACTGCGACGACCTTGCCCAACGCGGAAACCGCCGCCGCGCGAAATGGACTCGTCGAAAGCATCCCGAGCCCGATCGCAACCGCAAGTGACTCCTCGGCGGTGAACCCGAGTGGTGCGAGTGTGTGCGACGGATCGATGCAGTACCCACCAGTCCGGCCCGATTCAGCCCAAATGGGCACGCCAGCCTGTTGCAGAGCCGACAGGTCGCGCTCGATGGTTCGAGAACTCACGCCGAACTGATCAGCGAGCCAGCTGGCACTCCGCGGCCGAGGAGCCACCGCGCGAAGCTCCTCGACAAGCGCGTACAGCCGGTCAGTGCGATTCACATATCGACACTAGATCTCCGGTTGCAGGAACCACTACATGGCTCGCCCGGCCCTTCGGAACCGGCACTATCCCCTGCCTCATGGCGTGCCCAGTTGCCGCGGTGTGGCGCGGCCACCGACCCCTGGCCTTTCGACGAGGCCCCCGCCGCAGCGAGTGCAGGACCGACCACGAGGTCCGTATTCAGCGCTGCACCAGCAACACGAACCACGGGCCGGCGCGTTCGGCCGAAACCACCTCGAAACCCTGATCGGTCAACGCCGACGGATCGCTACGGACCGCAATCCAGATGAACTTCGTGTGCTGCTGGCCGGCTGTTTCCAGCTGACTCACTGCCCGCACGGCGGGCCAGATCGATACCGAGGCCTGGCTCGCCTTCAGCAGCGGATTGCGCTGCGCCACCTGCGGTCGTACCGACATCAGCGAAGCCGCTATGCGCCCCGACGAGTTCAGCACCGGAGCATCCGGGTAAGCCGCTACCAGCGGGTCGAGGACATCGAGGAGCCTGGCCAGATCGCCATCATGGCCACCGACACTGCGGATGATCACCTGGGTTGGCTTCACCAACTTCGCTTCGACCACCAATCCGGCCACCACCACCGCCGCCCCCAACGCCAATCCCAGTGCGCGGCGACCGCCCAGCCGGAAGACCGCTCTGCTTATGGTCAGCAATCCGATCGCGGCCAGGATCACCAGTGGCACCAACCCAGGCTGCCAGTAGCGAGCCTGAAGCAGATTGGGACGCCAGATCCCGACGGCCAGGGTGGAGACCAGCGGCACCCCCAGCCACCACCAACTCAGCACGACGAGCTCCCGCTCACCACTGCGTCCCCAACGACGCAGGGCACCTACCGTGCCGCCGAACAGGGCCAGCATCAACACCAACAAGCTCGCGCTGGGATCCGCATCGACGACTATCGCCTGGCTCAACAGATTGATCAACCGGCTCGGGTCGAACGCCAGCACCCGCTGCGGTCCGGTGCCGTGAATCGCGGCCAACAACACCGGGTAGGACGTCACCAGCCCGACCGCGATCATCACGCCGATGCCGGCCGCCAGGCGGCGGAACCGCTCACTGCGGGACTGCCCGGGCAGGCTCAGCCCGGCCAGCAACTGCGCCGGCCATTGAAAGGCCGCGAACAGACTCATCAACAGGCCCGCGCCCAGCGTGGCCCCGTAGCCAATGGCTCGCACCACCGGCGCCGCCCCGGGCTGGCTGGACGTCACGGGTCGATGCCAAGCCGACCAGGCCAGCCAGGAGGCAGTGACCATCAGACTCAGCAGAGCGTAAGGGCGCGCTTCCTGGGCGAAGCGGACGAACGACGGCAAGCTCAGCAGCAGGAAGGCCGAGACCAGCCCGGCCAGCAGACCCGCGTATCGGCTGGCCAGCAGGTACACGCAGGCCACAGTCAGCGCGGCGGCCACCGCCGACAATGCCCGGACCGCATCCAGCGGAGCAAGCCAGCCCAGCATCCCCGCCCAGCTCTTGCCCAGCAGGTAGTAGGGAACCAGCGGAGCGTCAGCTCCGCCGAAGAGCACCAGCACCCCTGACCACGGGCGCTGGATGGCCAGCATGGTCGCTGACTCATCCAGCCAGGGAAGCGGCCGCTCGCTCTCGAAGAAGAGGAACCACAGCGAACCCGCCATCACCACCACAAACATCAACCGACGTAGCCAAGAGCGCAGTCCAGGCTCACCCAGCGCCGGCGTCGGAGCGGTCACATGGGGAAGCAGCCAACCCCAACTTGTCATGATCAATCAGCGTAGGTAGCACCCACCGCAACAGGGTGTCGCAGGGGTGAACGCATCGCGAACACTGCCCGCCCACTGTGCGGAGGAGCCACCGGTGGCCACTTCTCTCCCTCACCAAGACCTCCGACGACCCTGCTGGACACCGCCTCGCTTGCCCCTGATCTGGTTCATCGGGACCCGCGTTGGCGAGCACATTCATCACAGCCTTCGCGGGCCGCCCACGGTAAACTGGCCCCTCCACTGCAACGGTGTCCCGACTCGTTCGGAGTCGCGGGCCGGGTGGCGGGAAAAGGACCGAACTTGCACGAGTTGTCGCTCTGCGACTCGATCGCCAAAGCAGTGATCCAAAACGCTCACGGCCGCCGGGTGAGTTCGATCCGGCTGCGCATCGGCGCGCTGCGCCAGGTCGTCCCCGAAACCCTGGTGTTCTGCTGGTCGGTCGCCAGCCGGGGGCCGCTGTTGGACGGCTCGGTATTGGAAGTCGAGCAGGTGCCGGCTGAAATCGAATGCGGCAGTTGCGGCACCCGCAGCGAGTTGACCCGCTTCAACCTCAGCTGTCCCAACTGCGGGGACCCGAAGGTCAAGGTGGTGGCCGGCGAGGAGATGCTGATCGACTCGATCGAAGTCGCCGAAGAACCTGATCCACCCGCGGCACCGCCGCCAGCAGATATGCTTACCAAGTGAACCTTCTGGTCAAACTCGACCAGCGCCCGTTGGACATTGATGCCCACCTCGCAGCGGTCCAAGACCCCCGCGCCGGCGCTGTTGCCACCTTCATCGGATTGGTTCGTAACCACGACCAGTCAGTAACCGGCACCGTCTCGGCGTTGGAGTACACCGCGCACCCAGACGCTGAACAGGTGTTGGTGAAACTCGCCACCGCCGCAGCAGCGAACGAGGACGTTCTTGCCCTGGCGGTGAGTCACCGGATCGGCATGGTCGGCGTCGGCGAGACAGCCATAGTCGTGGCAGTGGCAACCGCCCACCGTGGACCGGCCTTCGAGGTCTGCAGCGCCCTTGTTGAGTCGGTGAAGGCCAATCTGCCGGTCTGGAAACGTGAGGTGCTTGTCGACGGCTCTCACGTGTGGGTGGGCCTCAACTGAGGCTCACCACCTCCGGACGCCAGCCGCTCCGAAATCAGGACCGGGCCGCGAGGGCTCAGCCGCCCGCGAACGGTGGCAATACATCGACGGTGACACCATCGGCCAACGGCTCGGCCTGATCGCCGACATGAACGCCATCGGCCAGCAGCGAACACCGCGACAGCACCTTCTGCAAGCCTGAACCGTGAAGCTGCGCCATCGTGGCCAGGAGCGCGCCGACCGTGTCAGCCGACAACTCCTCGCTGACAACCCCAGCAGCCTCGGCCGCACCCGCGAAATAGCGAACGGTGACCTTGGCGCTCATGACTGCCGCCGCCAGTCACCAGAGCGGCCCCCGGACTTGGCAATCAGTCGCACATCGGCGATCGAGGTGGACTTGTCGATCCCCTTGACCATGTCGACCACAGCCAAGGCAGCGACCGCAACCCCGGTCAGCGCCTCCATCTCCACCCCGGTGCGGTCAGCGGTGCGCACGGTCACGGCGATCTCAACACCTTCGGCAGTGATCTCGAGGTCGACCGACACTGCATGAATCCCGATGACGTGGGCCAACGGCAGCAGTTCTGCGGTCCGTTTCGCACCGCTGATGCCGGCAATCCGCGCCACAGCGAGCACATCGCCCTTGGGCACATTCCCGCCGCGAAGCGCCTCAATCACGTGCGGCGCGCACCGCACCAGACCAACGGCAGTCGCCTCGCGAACCGTCGGCTGCTTCGCGGTGACATCGACCATGCGCGCATGACCGGCCGCGTCCAGGTGGGTGAAGGGCTGATCGCTCATCGGTCCACCCGGGTAACTCGCAACTGATCGCCGGGTCGAACCTCGACGACCCCCTGCGGCACGACGGCCAGACCTTCCACCCGCGCCAGGGCCGCGACGAGATGCGACTGGGACCCACCGGGTCCTGCGCGTCTGATCAGGTGCTGCATTGCTGGATCCTTCTCTTCGAATCTGACGGGCATGTATTGAGCTCGACCGGTCAGGTTGCGCCAGCCGTCCACGACTTCTGCGGTGACTTCGGGCCGGTCAATCTCTACCAGCCCGCGCATCAGCAGCAAAGCCGGTCGCACGAAGACTTCAAAGGACACGAACACGCTGACCGGGTTGCCCGGCAGTGCGAACACCGGGGTGCCGCCGGCAAGGCAGCCCAGGCCTTGCGGCTTTCCCGGCTGCATCGCGACCTCGACGAAAGCCATTCCAGCCTCAGGCGCCAGCACTTCCTTGACGACGTCGTAGGCGCCTTTGCTGACTCCACCTGAAGTCAGGATCACATCGACGGCGCCGTCCAACTCCGCCAGCACGCTGCGCAGCGAATCCGGATGATCTCTGACGACCCCGACCCGCACCGCTTCGCAACCGGCGGCACGCACAGCTGCGGCGAGCAGGTAGGAGTTCGAGTCCGGAATCTGACCCAGTCGCAGCTCCTGTCCCGGCGCAACCAACTCGCTACCGGTGGACAACACCGCAACCCGGGGACGACGGTGCACCGGCACCGTGCCGCAGCCGGCAGCCGCGGCCGCCGCAACTTGGGCTGGGCCCAGCAACGTCCCTGCCTCGAGCACGACGTCACCTTCGCGCGCGTCTCCCCCGGCCCTGCGGATGTGAGCCCCGATCTCGGGGACCTGCATGATCTGGACGACGTCGCGACCACCGTCAGTGTGCTCCACCGGCACCACGGCGTCGGCTCCGGCCGGTACGACAGCACCGGTCATGATTCGCGCCACCGTGCCCGGCACGAGGGTTGGCCGGGCATCGCTGCCGGCCGGCAGATCCACCAAGACCTTGAGCTGGATGGGAGTTTCAGTGCTCGCCCCGGCGACATCAGCACACCGGACGGCATAACCGTCCATTGCGGAGTTGTCCCAGCGCGGCAACGCCGAGGGCGCCAACACGTCGCTGGCGAGTACATGTGCCTCGGCTGACTCGATGCTGATGTTGATCACCGGCATCGGGCGAACCAGGGCGAGAGCCTCCCGGCGATGTTCGTCGATCTGACGCACGAGCGTCCTTCCACTGGGTAGTTCCGATTCAAGTATCCTCGCCGCGGCCCGACAGCAGGCGCCCTTCGCCCACCCGCGCCGAGTCGGTTGTGGTCCGATCAGTAGCGCGTGAGCGCCGGGTCGACTTCTGTTATCCAAGCCAGGACGCCCCCCGCCAAATGGGTGACGTCTTTGTACCCAGCCGCCAGGAGGCTGAGCGCCGCCCGCTCGGAGCGCACCCCGCTGCGGCAGTACAACACGATCGGCTGGTCTGGCGGGATCGCCTCCAGCCCACTGGCGTCCAGGATTGCGCCCAGCGGCACGGCCACGGCCCCAGGAATCGTCACGATGGACCGCTCCCCGGGTTCGCGCACATCCACCAGGAGCCAGTGCGCACCGCCGGCCGCACGCTGGGCCAGGCGGGCCTTGAGCTCCAGAGCAGTCACAGTGTTGACCACCGGCTCCGGCATGGCTGCGACCGGCCCATTCGCGCCACCGATCTCACAGTGATCCAGGTAGTCGGCGCTGTCTTGCGCAGACGACAACCTCGCCGGACCGCCAACCAGCGGAATTTCTGTCCAGTGCGCCGCCAATCCGTCCAGCACCAGGACACGTCCCAGCAGTACCGAACCCGCGCCAGTGATGAGCTTGACCGCCTCGGTGGCCATCACCGCGCCAACCTGACCGCACAGCGCCCCCAGCACGCCGCCTTCGGCGCAGGAGGGCACGCTGCCGGGCGGTGGTGCAGTGGGAAACAGGTCACGAAGTTGGACCGCTGTGGCGCCGCTTCCGGCCGGGGGGCGACCCCAGAAGACCGAAACCTGGGCGTCGAACTGGAAGATCGAGCCCCACACCAGCGGCAACCCCAGCCGGACGCAGGAATCATTGATCAGGTAGCGGGTCGGGAAATTGTCGGTGCCGTCGATCACCAGGTCGTAGTCGGCCAGCACCTCCTCAGCGTTGGCCGGACTCAGCCGAACCGGGTGCACCACCACGTCCAACTCAGGGTCGATGCGCCGGACGCCTTCCACCGCGCTGTCCACTTTGGGACGGCCTACATCAGCCAGTCCGTGGATGACCTGACGCTGCAGATTGGACTCATCAACACAATCGTCATCGACGATCCCGAGTCGACCGACTCCGGCAGCGGCCAGATAAAGCAGCACCGGACTACCCAGCCCGCCAGCGCCGACCACGCAGACCCGGGCATTGCGAAGCCGACGTTGCCCCGCTTCGCCGATCTGGGGCATGAGTAGGTGCCGCGAGTACCTTCGAACCTCGGACGGGGTTAGCGGCGGACCCATCTCGACCAGCGGTGCCAGTTGCCGCCCCATTACGACCATGGCTCGAGCCTAGTCATCCGCGCCGTCGCGAACCTGGTTCCGGCTCTGCCGGCCGACCCGGGCGAACAATCGGCTCACTACAATTCCATTCGGTAGTTGGATCTGGTCGGCACTGACCTGAATGCGAAGCAAGTCCCCAGATGTCGGCCCCGACGACTCAAGGCGTCGGAACCGGCCCAGGCAAGACTCACTCCACCGCGATGGTGACCTCAGAAGCCTTCACCAAGACGATGACTGCAGTGCCAACGGCAAGGCCAAGTTCTTTGGCAGCCTCAAGGGTGATGGAGGAGGTGACCGACTGACCACCAGCGAGAGCTACCTTGACGATCGCGGTGACCTGGCCCTCTACAACCGAAGTCACGGTTCCGGGCAATTGATTACGCGTTGATAAACGCATTTCGTACTCCCTTGTTGGTATTTGTATTTCCTATCTCCAGAGTCCCACCCCCGGCATCGTTACGCCAGGGTGCACTCCTGCTGGAGGCAGGAGGCCAGGCCTACCGACCTACCGATCCGTGCACGAGTAGCAGGGATCGATGGAGGCTTGGATCAGGCCGAGGTCGGACAATCCCTGTCCGATGGCCATCACCCGCGCCGTGGGCATGTTGGCAAAAGTTGGCGTCCGTACCCGCACCCGCGCCGGCATGTCGGTGCCGTTGGAGGCCATGTAATACACGACCTCGCCGCGTGGAGCTTCCATCCGAACGGTGGCTTCCCCTTCGGGCACCTGCGGGAACAGGTCGCCAGCAATCGGACCGGCCGGCATCATCTCGATCGCCTGCTCGATGATCTTGCAGCTCTCCAAGATCTCCAGGGCCCGGATGACGATTCGGGCGAAGACGTCACCTTCGGGACGAACCGGCACATCGAAGGTGAGCTGAGGGTAGGCCTCGTAGGGGGCGGCCTTGCGAAGGTCAATGTCGATGCCGGAGGCGCGCGCCATGGGGCCGACTGCGCCGTAGGCGATCGCGTCCTCGCGAGTCAGAATCCCGACGCCGGAGCAACGCGCGCGCACGGTCGGGTCAGTGGTCATGATCGGAATGAGCTGCTTGGCGGTCACGTCGGCGATGATGCGGATGGCAGCCAGCACACTGGCCGGGTCGGTGATGTCCCGATTGACCCCGCCCGGACGGTTCATCGCATAGTTCACCCGGTTTCCGGAGATGCCTTCGAGTACGTCCATCACCTGCTCGCGCAGCGAAAAACAGGTCATGAAGAGGGTCTCGAAACCGATCAGGTTGCAGGCGACTCCGGCCCACAGCAAATGGCTGTGCAGCCGCTCTGCCTCAGCCATGATCACCCGGATGAACTTGGCGCGTTCGGGCACCTCGAGGTCGGCGATACTTTCCACCGCCCGGCAGAACATCATCGAGTGGACATTGCTGCAGATGCCGCAGACCCGCTCCAGCAGCGCGATGCCTTGGGAGTAGTTCTTGCGTTCAGCCAGCCACTCGATGCCACGGAAGTTGAAGCCGACGGTGATCTCGGCGTCGGTGATCGTTTCACCGGTGCAGGTGACTTCGATCTTGTAGGGCTCTTCGAGAGCCGGATGGAACGGACCCAGTGGGACCTTGGGGCTCATCGTGACTCACCCTCCTGTGAAGCGATCGTGGTGTGGGCGGTTTCGGCGGGATCGCCTTGTCTGCCGAGGTCGCTGGTGCGGTTGAACAAGCCGGGGGTGTCGCCCTCGCGCAACATCAGCGGGTCTGTGGTGTCGCGGCCGACGAACTCGATGCCGTAGTAATCACGAACCTCCCGCTCGATCCAGTCGGCTGCAGGCAGCAGATCCGCGATCGTCGGGATGCGTCCGTTGGTGGCGGTGGTCTCCAGATTGAGCAGGTACCGGCCGACATCCCAGTGGTAGATCACCCGCAGACTGCCATCGGCTGCCGGGGTTCCCGTCATCGTCGACAGCCGCACCTCGTGGGCCCGCATCAGGGTGGCCATGGCGCGGACGTCCAGGTTGGGCCAGACCGCCCAGTAGCCGTCACGACGCAGCTCGTAGGCGCCATTCGGATCAAGCTCTTTCAGGAGCGCATCAACGTCCACGATCTTGCCTTTCCATGCTGTCAGGACCAGCAAATGCTTTCTTCATCGCCAGGACCGACGACTTCTGGCGACAATCTCCACACAGCCGGGCCCGTTTGCGTAGTTCGTTCGCCGCCCCCGGAAGCGCCCGATTCAGGAGCGCCTCGCTGAAGGCCATCGCCGGCCTGCCGCATTCGGTGCACGCCGGGTACTCCACAGTGATGGTCACGGCCTGATCGCCGGGACGCGCGCAGGCTGACCCGCGATCAGCAGCTTGGGTGAGAGCGTCGACGGGGCAGTGCTCGACGCAGGAGCCGCAGAAGGTGCAGGCGGCCGGATCGTAGATCCACGCGCAGGTGGCTTCGGCGGGCACAACCTTGATCGCTGCCGAGACACACACCTCGGCGCAGATCCCGCAGGTGACGCAGAGGTCGGCGTCCATCCCCACATGCCCACGGAAGGCCGCGGCTGGCGCCTCCCGATTCGGGAAGCGCTGGGTGGTCGGGCCGTGCAGCAGGTTGGCGACGGCGACATTGAAAATGTTCATGGTGGGTGGCTCCCTAGATTCCGGAGAGGGCAAGGCCGAGTGCGGACAAAGCGAGCAAGAGCCCCCACAGCCAGAACCAGCGAGCTGTCTGGGCGAGCTTCAGACGAGCGGTCGAGGCTGCTGCAACCGACAGCGCCACGACCACAACCAGGGAAACACCGAGGAAGACCATAATGCGCCAAATTTCGGCTGCACCAGCCATTGGCACAGCGAGCACAGCGAACAATCCGGTCAGCGCCACCCATTCCAGTCCGTGCGCAAGCTCCCATAAAGCCAGCCTGGGACCGTCGTATTCAGTGGTCATGCCGGCGTAAATCTCCTGCTCCGCGCTGGAGATCGAGAACGGATTGAGATGGAGCTTGGCTGGCAGGCAGAGCAGAATCGCGGCCATCGCCAGCAGGCGCACATGCCAGGGAGCGGTCGTGGCCAGCACGCTGATCGACAGATCGCTGTTCCAGGCCAAGGCGATCAAAGCGGTAAGGAACGGCAGGTTGTACGCGGCAGTCATCACCGCTTCTCGGGAAGCCCCCAAACCACCCCACAGGGATCGGGAAGCGAAACCGCCGAGAACGGCCAGCAGCGGACCGACCTCGATCAACGACACCAGCAAGATCACATCACCGGAGAACCCGATGCCCCCCGGCAGCACCGGAAGGATCGCAACCGCACCCAGGGTCGCCACCACCGAGACGGCCGGCAGGGCCGTCATGATGAATCCCTGCAGCGGCGGGCGTTCGATCGGCTTCTTGCCCAGCAGCTTTACGAAATCGAAGAAGGGCTGGTAGAACGGCGGCCCGATCCGCCCCTGCAAGCGGGCGTTGATCTTTCGCTGCAGCCACTCCATGAAGAAGCCCGCCGCCACCGCGTACAGCAGTCCGGGGAAGATCAACAGCTGGATGAGCGCCATCACGCCTCCTCGCTGCCGGAATCGAGATTCACCGGTTGCGAGGCGGTATGGACCGGACGCGGCTTGTCGCCGGCCAGGATCGCCGCAGCCTCGGCCAAACCGGCGATGATCGCGTCCGGGCGTGGTGGGCATCCGGGTACGTAGACATCAACGGGCAGGACGCGGTCGAGCGGGCCGACGATGGTGGGGCTGCCAGCGAACACATTGCAGGTTGCCGGGCATGAACCCAGCGCGACGACCACCTTCGGGTCGGGCACCTGACCGTAGACCGTTTCCAGGGCTTCGCAGGTGGTGCGGGTCACCGGACCAGAAACCACGATGATGTCGGCGTGACGGGGGCTTCCCTCGTGGCGGATACCCAACTGCTCTGCGTCATAGCGCGGGGTCAGGCAGGTCACGAACTCGATGTCGCAGCCATTACAGCTGCCGGCATTGGCGTGGAATAGCCAAGGCGACTTGCGCCGTGCCGTATTCATCAAGGACTTGAGGATGCTCATCTCACGATCCAATCCTGGAGCAAACCGGGGAGGAGTCCGGTGACCATCACTGCGGCGAAGAGGACCGCGATGGCGATCACCAGCAAGCGGGGTTCGCTGGCCCACACCGAAACGGCTGGTCGCTTGTCGGGCGGCAACGGTGGCTCATCGGGCCCACCACCCCACCAAACCAGGGCGACCACCCGTACATAGGCGAGGATTGACAAAATGGTGGCAACGATCAGCAACGCCAGGAACGGCCAGGCTGCGTCCAGGGCCGTCGCATAGATCCGCCAGTGACCCGCGAATCCCGGGGTCAAGGGGACGCCCAGACTAGCCAGCGCTCCGAGCAGGAATCCTGCAGATGCCAGCGGGTGCTTGCGAGCCAATCCGCGTGAAGACAACAACAACGGCTTGCCTTCACGTTCAGCCCCGGCCACGGCTGAGAACAACAAAGCCTTGGACAGCGCATCAGCTGCCGCACCGGCGGTCGCGCCGGCCAGGCCGACCGAACCGCCGAGCGCGATCCCCAGTACCAGGAAGCCCGCACCGGTGATCGTGGAGAAGGCCAGCATCCGCTTGACGTCTCGCTGAGCCAGCGCGAGCACCGCTCCACCGACCGCAGACAGCAGTGCCAAGGTCACCCAGGGCCACGTCGGGCTGAACAGCCAGGCAGCTTGCTGGCGCAGGGCAATGAGTTCCGCGAAGGCCGCGATGTCAACGACAGCCACCACCAAGCCGACCAGGGCGGCTGGCGTGCGTTGGGCCATCACCGGCAACCACAGGTAGGCAGGAACCAGAGCGAGCTTGACCGAGAATCCGACCAGCAGCAGGGCCAGCACTGCGCCGGCTGGGGCAAGGTCCATGCCAAGGGTGCCACCAAGAAGAGTCACCGAGGACAGCACCGCGGCCGTCAGGTAGGCCACATATGCGCGCCGATCCACGCCACTGAGCACCAGCAGAACGACTGCGGCAAAGGCCGCGCCTTCCAGCAGGAGCAGTCGTGGCACTTCGGCAGTGGTCATCAGCCCGCTGATCACCAGCAGTGCGGCCAGGCCGGCTATCCAGGCTTGTGGCCGAATGCTTGCAGTGGTGGACATCGCCAACACCAGCGCGGCCGCCGCCACAGCTACCGCTGTAATCAGTGGCCAGCCAATGCCGAGTTCGACCGCAACTTGCGGCACCCGGACCACGCCGGAGGCAAATCCTGCGACCACACCGATGAGAACCGACAGGATCACGACGGCCGCGACCGCACGCCGCTCCAACCAAACGCTGGCCCGACCGAACACGGCAGCTATCCGCAGAGTGAAGTGCCAGATGGCCAGCAGGTAGCGGTCAGGATCGGCCCAGGCATAGAACGGTGCGAGCCCGGTAGCTATCGGCTCGGAGAAGTCGCTGGCGCGAAGGTGGCCCTGCGGCGACAACGGCTCGCCACCGGTGAACACTGAACCGCGAGGAGCCAAGCCGGCACCCAAGCCGACCGGGCCAAGCGCGGTTGCTGCCGGACCGACCGAAACCAGCTCTCGGGGCGCCCAGGCCACGGCTGCGGCCGCAGTCTCGGGCATCTTGGCCCGCTTGGAGTAGTACCGATAAGCGACCACGCCGATAAGCACCGACAACAGGGCCAAGCCGAGCCCGCTGAGCAGGAAGGATCCGCCGGCGGCAGAGAATCCGAACCAGCCCACACCCAGGTGCCCGGTCAGCCCCATGGCCACCAGCGCCGGGTCGATCAGGTAGTCCAGCGCGAGCTGGGGAGCGACACCGAGCACGATGCAGCCCGCGGCCAGAATGCCGGAGCCGACCAGCATCAGCCGCGGCGACTCGTGGGCCTTGGCACTGGCATCGCCGTCACTACCGAAGAACATCACCGAGGTGGCCTTCATGAAGGAGAACATCGTCAAGATGCTGACGATCCACGCCACCAGTGCTGGCACTGCGAAACCTGCGTCCAGCGCGGCCACATAGAGCAGCCACTTACTGACGAATCCGTTGAACAGCGGGACGCCGGCAATGCTGGCGGCCGAGATCAGCCACAAGACCGTTGTCTTGGGCATCCGGCGACCCAGCCCGCCGAGCCGGTCCATGTCTCGAGTCCCGGTGGCGTGCTGGATCGCCCCGGCGCCGAGGAATAATCCACCCTTGAACAATCCGTGGTTGAAGGTGTGCAGCAGCGCTGCGGCCACGCCGAGCGGGGTTCCCAGACCCAGACCGACCATCATGTAGCCGATCTGGCTCACCGTGTGGAAGGCAAGGAGGCGCTTGGCGTCGTGTTGGATCATCGCGAAGAGCACCCCCACGACCATGGTGATTGTTCCGATCCAGATGACCGTCAGCTGCCAGGAGGCCTGCCATGGTGCGAAGGAATGCATGCGCGCGACCAGGTAGACGCCGGCTTTCACGTACACAGCTGCGTGCAGCAGCGCGCTGACCGGGGTCGGCGCGGCCATCGCGAAGGGAATCCAGGTATGCAGCGGGAACTGCACTGATTTAGCTATCGCCGAGACCATCATCAAGATGAAGACCCCGGTGGTGAAGGCTCCGGACATCCGGGGATCGGTCCACAGCGTCGTGCCGGTGCGGGCGTAGATGATCAAGATCGCTGCCAACAGCGCATAGCCGGCCAGGTGGGTGATTACCAGCACCTTGCGAGCCCCGTAAGCGGCTTCCTTGTCGGTGTACCAGAAGCTCACCAGCAGGAAGGAGCACAGCCCGACGAGTTCCCAGGCGGCGTACATCAGCAGGAGGTCAGCCGCGAAGACCAGGACGACCAGTCCGGCGACGAAGACCTGCATGATGACATAGAAACGAGTCGTGCCCACGTCGTGAGCCATATAGGACACCGAGTAGAGCAGGATCGCGGCTCCGATAACGGTGCCCATGAAGGCGAACAGCAGCGAAAGTCCATCGACATGGAAGGTCAGCGAGATCGGCCCATCCCATGACCCCAGGCGCAGATCCAGCACCTGTCCGGAATAGATGGTCGGCCAGAGGCCTATCACCGAGATGGCTGCGGCTGTCGTCACGATCACCGAGAGCCAGCCCTTGGCTGCCCCAGACAGCAGGCGGAAGGCCAGCATCTGAAGGACCACACCAGCCAGAAGGATGGCGATAGGGACGACTACGAGCTCATTCATAGGCACTTTTCCGGAATCCCTTTCGTAATCATCCGCCAGCCACCATTGGGAAGACGGACACTTCGTCAGTCGGACTCACCGGCGTGGCAAGCCCGCCGGTGATGCGCACGTTTCGTCCATTGACCAGGAGGATCATCAGGGAACTGAGTTCCCCGTCTTCAAAGACTGCATTGCGAAAGGGCGTGCCGTACCGAACTGAGAGAAGTTCCAGCAGTTCGGCAATATTTGCCGGCGCTTCGTCCAGCACTCGAGATTTCTCTTTGGTCAAATCACGGAAAGTCGCGAAGTACTTGATCAGCACCGCCCACCCTCTATCAGTTGTCAGGATCAAGGTTGGCCGCCCGGTCCCACACCGGACGGCCCCCTTTGCTGCTGGGCAGCAACCTCGCTAAAGCGACAGCTCAGCCAGTTTCTCCGGCGTCGGCACGCCAGCGGCGTCCCAGCCGCGCAGCGCGTAGTACTCCGGCAGCATCTGGTCGAGGTGGTTCACCCTGCCCTTGGACGGACCGGTCTTGATCGGCTCGGTGAGAATCCGCGACGGCAGCGTGTCGTCGGCAGTCGTGTAGCCGACCTTCAGATTCCACAGCCGCTCGAGGTTCCAGATCCGCGCACCGGCCTTCATGAACTCATCCAGGGAGTAGTCCACGCCAGTCAGGGCGCTGAGCATGCTGGCCAGTTCGGCACCACCGATGCCGAAGGTGGCGAACAGGCACGAACCCGAGGAATCCAACGCTGAAGTCAGATCCTGGAAGACGATATCCAAGGCCGCCTTGCCCTCGGTCGCATGCGGATCGGTCGGAGCACCCTGACCGAGCACCTCGACGGCAATCGTGTAGCCACGCACATGACAGCCGCCGCGGTTGTTGGTGGCGTAGTTCAGGCCGATGCCCTGGACGCCGCGCGGATCATAGGCCGGCATCTCCTGCTTCTTCACCGTCATCGAAAGATCGGGACGTCCGACGCTGTCGGCGAGACGATAGGAGCCTTCCGCCAGACGCTTGCCGAAGCCTTCGCCGACGCCGGTCTTGCGAACCATCTCCACCATGACCTCGGCGTTGCCGAAGGAAAGATCCAGACCGTCGGTGTCCTTCTTGGTCAGCAGCCCGAGCTCGAACAACTCCATCGCACAAGCGATAGTCGAGCCCATTGAGATCGTGTCGATCCCGTACTCGTTGCAGAGGAAGTTGGCCTTGAGGATCGGGTCGAGGTCGGAGATACCGGAGTCAACGCCGAAGCCCCAGGCACTTTCGTATTCGGGGCCTTCGCCAACACCGGCGAAGAGCGGGTTGGTCACCTTGGTGGCCCGCCCACAGCTGATGATGCAGGAGAAGCAACCCTTCGGACGCACGAGCTGGTTGGCAGCCAGCGTCTCCCCGCCGATGTTGTCGGCCACCGGGGAGTAGGCGTCCTGCCAGTTGTTCACCGGCAGCGCGCCGGATTGGTTGAGGATGTTGACCAGAACGTCAGTTCCGTAGGCCTTCAAACCTGCCCCACCAACCGGATTTGCCTGGATCTTGCCGCGTGAGTCCATAACCGCGGCCTTGAAGGCAACCGGATCGGCGACAGTGATCTCGCCGGTGCCGACCACTGCGATCGCCTTGAGCTTCTTCGAACCCATGACCGCGCCAACGCCGGTACGTCCGGCCGCACGATGCATCTCGTTCATGACCGCTGCGATCAGGGAGAGATTCTCCCCGGCTGGCCCGATGCAGGCCACCTTGGCCTCAGGATCAGTGTGCTCCCGCAGCGCTTCGGTGGTGTCGGCGACGGTCATGCCCCATAGGAAACCCGCGTCGCGAATCTCCACCAAGTCGTTCTTGATCCACAGGTAGACCGGCTTCTTGGCCTGGCCCTCGATGATGATTGCGTCATAGCCGGCGAACTTGAGTTCAGGGCCGAAGACCCCACCAGAGTTCGAGCCGGCGATGGTGCCATTGAGCGGGCTCTTGGTGATCACGTTGTAGCGACCGGCCGAGGGGGCGAAGGTCCCGGTGAACGGGCCCGGCGCGAAGACGATCTTGTTGTCCGGACCAAGCGCGTCGGCGCTGGGATCAACCTCGTCGGAAATGATCTTCACGCCCATCCCGCGGGCTCCGATGAAGTCATGCGCCGTCTTCATGTTCGTGGGCTCGCGCTTGATGGTGCCGCGGCTGAGGTCCACTCGAAGGGTCGTTCCAATCCAGCCGTTCATCAGTTCACATCCTCAAAGATCGTCTTGAACTTGTCGGCGACCACTTGCTTGCGAGAGCGAGTCTGCTCGGCGTCCTCGACGAACTCGAGCGCACCATTGGGGCACATCGCCACGCATTGCGGGGCCCCTGCACAGGTGTCGCACTTCGCAATCAGCTTGGTCACTGAGTCATAGCGGACGCTGCCGAAGGGGCAGGCGATCACGCAGAGCTTGCAGCCGATACACAGTTCGGGGTTCAGCTCAACCAAGTTGGAACCAGCCGGCCCGTGGTGCATCGCACCGGTCGGGCAAACGTTGACGCAGGCCGCGTCATCGCATTGCTGGCACATCAGGGGAACCGCAAAACCCTCGCGTTCCCAGGTGAACGTATGCACCCGGGTCGCACCGGGACGAAAAGTGCCCCCGTGCTCGAACGAGCAGGCGAGTTCACAATTGCGGCAACCCGTGCATTTGTTCGGATAAATCATGAGCATCTTCGACACGTCGGAACCTCCTTCGACATTCACTGGACACCACGGCATCGCGTCGCGAGTCATCCTTCGGAAACCGTGCACGTCGTCACATCTGCGTGGCGTGCAGCCGTTCTCTTTGGGTGTGAGCCCGGCAACACCGGGACCTCCACCTGTCAGGAAAATTACCACCGCGATAGGGCCCCACCAACGGAAATTCGACTCCCCAGGCGATATCGCCGACCCAATGAAGTAAGGGCAGCCTAACGTTGCAGGCATTTCCACTTAGGGTTGCCTAACGTTGCATGCCCGAATTTGCGACTCGGCCCCCACAACCCGCCCGCCCCCGGCATTATTGGGGTGCGGGACGCAAGCCACTCAGCGCAGGGGACGGCCTCGGCCAAGACCGGCACCAGATCCCTCGGGTACCTTTGCCGTCACCGTGGGACAGCGACGCAACAGAAGGAGACCGGCCCAGTGCCGACATTCGAAGAAGCTGGGGACCTCATTCTCGGCAGTGCTGCGCCGCTGGGCGTAGAGGTGGTGGACCTGACGCGATCGCTCGGCAGAGTCCTGGCTGCCGACCAGATCTCGGATTGGGATCTTCCGATGTGGGACAACTCCGCGATGGACGGTTACGCCGTCCGCGCTGCAGACTGCCAGCAGGGATCGGTTCTTCCCGTCACCGGCTACCTTCCTGCCGGGAGCGCTGCCACCCAATTCCTGGCCGCAAACTCGGCCGCCAAGATCCTCACCGGCGCACCTATACCTCCCGGCGCAGACTGTGTGGTGCCGTTCGAGCTTGTTCAGGTCCACCAAGACTCGATCGGCCTGCTCGCCCAGCCACACGTTGGTGACCACATCCGCAAGCAGGGCAGCGATCTGCGCGTCGGCGACTGCATTCTCACTGCCGGCACTCTGCTCGGACCCACCGAGATCGCCATCCTCGCCTCCCTGGCGCGAACTGCCGTTGCGGTGATTCGGCGCCCGCAGGTGGCCATCCTGTCCACCGGGGACGAGCTCCTGATGCCGGGCGAGCCGATCGCTCCAGGACGCATTTTCGACAGCAACGGGCCGGCGTTGGCCGCGGCGGTGCGCGAGGCCGGCGGGATCCCGATCACCCTGCCGATCGCCCGGGACGACCCCGCAACCCTCAAGCTGCAACTCCAACAGGGGTTGCGGGCCGACGCCCTGGTGACTTCTGCGGGGGTATCGACCGGAGATCGCGATCTGGTTCGCCAGATTCTCAGCGAACTCGGTGCCAAGGAGGTGTTCTGGAAGGTCGCCATTCAACCCGGGCGCCCGATGGCGTTCGCCGTCGCCGACCAGTGCTGCATTTTCTCCCTGCCCGGAAACCCCGTTGCGGCACTGTTGACCTTCGAGTTGTTGGTCCGTCCGGCGTTGCGCCGAATGGGAGGCCACCCGCGGCCGAGGGAGGCGACCAGGCCGGCAACTCTGGGCGAGACGGTTCAACCTCGGCCCGATCGGGTCACCTTGCGTCGAGTCTGCCTGGAACAAAGCGGCGATCACTTGGTGGCGACCAGCTCCGGGCAGCAGGCAACCGGATTCGTACGCACTCTGGCCCGCGCTGATGGCATCGCCTTGATCCCCAGTGGCACCGAGGCACTGCCCAGCGGGACAGTTGTCGAAGTGCATCCACTTCGCCAACCCGGCGACTTTTCAGGAGGTAACCAGTGACACCTGAAGCTGCCCCCGTGGTGAGCGCGGAGAGGCTGGTGGGAATCACCATTCGCACCGCCCACCTGGTGGTAACCAGCATCTATGTAGGCGGACGTCTGTGGAATGTACCGGCGGAGAATCTGCGAACCTGGCGCAATCTGACCACCGCGACGGGCGTGGCGCTGCTGATCTCCGAAGTCAGCCACAGTCCCAACTGGTCGCATCAGGGACGCGGCCTGACCACCATGGTTCACCTGGGCGCGCTCGTCCCCGGACATCTGTGGCCACAGTTGGCCAAGGCTTCCCCCGTGGTTGCCATGGTGGTCGGCTCCATCGGCAGCCACCTGCCCAAGACCCTGCGCAAATGGTCATTGCTCAAAGGCGCAGTCCTGCCCTGACTAGCACGGACGTGAGTATGATGAATTATCAAGGTCCTCGAAGGACGGTGCCATGACAGATCTCGGTCCGCACCTGTTGCGTTCACCGCAAGATGGCCTGGTAGCGCCGCATACTGCTGGTTCAGCATGGCGTAGCCAGGTGGCGTCGGCGGCCGCCCCCGGCGACCTGGCCCACCGCTCGCTGGTCACGCAATCCTGGGACCGCTGCCTGGCGGCTGGGATGACCCGGGAGGGCATGCGACTGGCGCCAGTTTCGTTGCAAGCGCAGCTACTGGCCGACTACCGCAACAACCATCCGCTGGTGTCGATGCTGCCCATCTTCCGCGATCTGCTCGCCGAGGCCGTCCAAGATGCCGGGTGCATCTTCGCCATCGCCGATGCCGGCGGATCGCTGCTGTGGGTCGAAGGACACCCGAAGATCCGCAGCGGTGCCGAGCAGATCCACTTCGTGGAAGGCGCCAACTGGTCTGAGCGTGCCGCTGGCACCAACGGTCCCGGCACAGCGCTGACTGTGGGCGCCCCGGTACGAATTCTGGGCGCTGAGCACTTCAATGAGGCGGTCAGCGCTTGGTCCTGCGCTGCGGCGCCGATCTGGGATCCTGACAGCGGACGCCTGCTGGGGGTGCTTGATGTCACCGGCGGAAGCCCCGCAGCGAGCGCCCCGATGCTCGCGCTGATTCGAGCCACCATAAAGACCATCGAGTCCGAGCTCGCCAGGGAACTCGCGGTCAACGATCTTGCCGCCTACCGCGCCCAAGGCGAGTTCTCCCACCTCACCAACGGGTCAGCGCTGGTCAGCCCCGGTGGACGGGTTCTGGCAGCCACTTCCGGGCTGGGCCTGACCCGCCTGGCCGGCCTCACCGATGCCGGGGACGGTTCCAGCCAACTGCCCGACGGCCGACGCCTTGTCATCGAACCGGTCGGGGTGAGCGGCTATGTCGTGGCGCGCTTCGTCGAGACCGCGGATCAGCGGCACCCCACTTCAGTAATGCGGCTGAGCGCCTTGGGCCGCGACACCGTCGTCCTCGAGGCGAATGGGACGGTGATGACCTTCGGGCCTCGCCACAGTGAAATCCTGGTTCTGCTCGCGTTGGCTCACGATGGCCTCACCGCCGAGCAGCTCGCTGCTGGCCTCTCCGAGGGCCCGCTGAACCCGACATCGCTGCGGGTGGACATGAGCAGGCTGCGCACCCGCCTGGGCGACCTCCTCTCCTCACGTCCCTATCTTCTTCGTGGCCCGATCCGCTCAGATCTGGACGTGGTCGCCGATCTGCTGACCGAGGGGCGGGTCGGCGACGCCTTGAGCGCCTACACCGGTCCGCTGCTGCCACATTCGCAGGCACCCGGAATCGAACAACGGCGAGTTACGCTGCATGCTCAGCTGCGAGATGCCGTGATCAGCACCTATGACACACGCTTGATCTCCGGCTGGCTGGAAACCCGCTGGGGAATTGACGATGCAGCGATGTGGGAGGCTCTGGCCAGCTTGTCTCCAGAAGGCTCCCAGCGACGTTCGCGGGCTATCAGCCGGGCCCACGCCCTGCGCAACGCCGAGGATTCACCCCAGGTCTAGGACGTCGCGCCGCCTCAGCCAACGCTCGCGGCCAACTCCCCCAGCGCGGCCAGGGTCTGATCAATCTCGTCATCGGTGGTGAGGTGTCCCGGCGCCAGCCGAACGGTGCCGAGCGGAAACGTACCCAGCGCCCGATGTGCCAATGGCGCGCAGTGCAGGCCTGATCGGACTGCGATCCCGAAGGCACTGTCCAGTGCGGCGCTGACGTCAATCGGCTCCCAGCCTCGAAGCGTCACCGAAACCACCGAGACCCGCGCGGACGGGTCCAGCACACCGTGAATCCTGACACCATCGATCTCCTGCAAACCAGCCAGCAGGCGCTCACTCAACGCTGACTCGCGGGCTCGCACCGTCTCGATCCCGGTCTCCTGAAGTACCTTCACCGCCGCGCCGAGCCCAGCGATGCCGACTGTGTTCACCGTTCCAGATTCCAAAGCATCAGGCAGATCCTCTGGCTGGCTGGGGAGCTCAGAGTGACTGCCCGTGCCACCTTGGCGCAGGGGGATCAGGTTCACCCCGGGCGCGACATAGAGGCCACCGGTCCCAGTGGGACCGAGCAGACCCTTGTGCCCAGGAAAGGCCAACAGATCGATCGACAGTTCACCGACGTCGATCGGCAGCACGCCGGCCGTTTGGGCAGCATCAACCAAGGTCAACGCCCCATGGCTGTGCGCCAACTCGGTGACGGCACCGATCGGCAGGATCGTCCCACACACGTTACTGGCGTGCGTCATCACCACCAGCCGCGTGGGAGCTGCCCGTAATTCCCGTTCGAGATCGGCCAGATCGAGGCTGCCATCGGACGCACACCGCAGCCAGACGACCTCGACGCCCTGCTCGGCGAGGGCGAAAAGCGGCCGCGCCACCGCGTTGTGCTCCATGCCGGTGGTGATGACGCGGTCTCCGGGTCGGAGTAGCCCGTGCAGGGCTTGGTTCAGTGCGTCGGTCGCGTTGAGGGTGAAGACCAACCGATCCCGGTCACTGATCCCGAAAAGTGCGGCCACCGAACGCCGGGTCCCGGCGACAGCGGCGCCCGCAGCGAGCGCCAAAGCGTGGCCCGAGCGCCCCGGATTGCCAGCCTTGTGCAGCAGGAAGTCGCAGATCGCCTCGGCCACTTCAGGAGGTTTGGGAAAGGAGGTGGCCGCGTTGTCGAGGTAGATCACCTCAATCCCCCACGTAGCGCGAATACAGCGAACGCGCCATCGCCAAGTCCTCGGTCCCCTTGATGATGGCCCGACCGTCCGCAAAGACCGACAGCTCGTGGTCGTCAACCTCGAGGCGAAGCATGAAGGGCGTCGCCGACACCGGGCCCACACCATTGAGTCGGCGGGCGAGGTCGGCCAGGTCGAGGGTCCTTGTCTGGCCCGGGCTCACCTGGACGGCGTTTCTCCCGCACAAGGTGGTGGTGGCGCTGGTTGCCGCTGCCGCCAAGAAGTCAAAGCGGCGTTGTCCGCAGCACGGACAATCGGGCACGGGTGTGAGTGGTTCGCCCTGCTGGTAGTCGTTGGTCCACACGTCCAGGTACAACATCGTGCGGTTCAGATGTTCGCGGTCACCGATGAGCAACTTGATTGCCTCGGTCCACTGAATTGCCGCCACCATCACCACCGTGGAAGCCAGCACCCCAACGGTCGCGCACGTGTCGGTGGTCCCCGAGGACGGCATTGTCGGCGAAAGGCATCTCAGACACGCCGTCTCACCCGGAATCACGGTCAACGACATGCCCGTAGAGCCAACAGCACCTCCATAGATCCAGGCGACACCCAGCTTCACGCAGGCGTCGTTGAGCAAGTAGCGGGTCTGGAGGTTGTCGGTGGCATCCAGTACCAGGTCCACCCCCGAAACCAGTTCCTCGACGTTGTCCGGGGTTACGTCGACTACTACCGGCGTGACCACCACCTCTGAGTTGATCCGGGCGCACGCCTCGGCAGCCGCGACGGCCTTGGGCGTGCCGGCCAGCGCATCGGCTTCCTCAAACAGCAGTTGCCGCTGCAGATTCGAGAGCTCCACAACATCTCGATCCACCACGGTGATCCTGCCCACCCCCGAACGGGCCAGCAGGTTCACCAATCCGGTGCCCAATCCCCCACAACCGACCACCAGGACGTGGCCGGCGCGGATCCGCTCCTGGCCGACCGCGCGAACCCCCTGAAACCGGACCTGACGGGAATACCTATCCTCACCCGGCACGCCTTGAACACTCATTCCACGCTCCAATACATAAGGCCCGGCTGCGCCTCCGGCGGCCACCGGTAGCGACCGTCTTGATGCTCCAAGCGGCGCTGCAGCAGATCACGCAGATAGTCGTCGTGCTCGGGCGAGGCGCCCAGCCCGAAGTGATACTTCATCCTCGCCAGCGCCTCCGCCATAGTGGCACTGGTCAGCGGGGCAGAAGTGCGCTCGCCGATCAGCACGTCCGGGGTGAGTCCCAATTGAAGCAGGACGTTATAGGCCACCCCAAAATTCGGGCGATCCAGCGGCAGGCCCCACACGTGCTCCGCTGCCTCCGCCATCACCGAACTGGCAGCCGTCGCTCGCACGATCAGGAAACAGGTGCGCCGCGTCACCGCGGTCATGCGTTCGACGAAGCCTGGCAGATCGGCTGATCCGTACACCGAATGGGCCGCCAGGCAGTAGTCGTGTTCAGCGAGGTCAACATCTGGCCAGGATCCGTTGACGATGTCGATGTTCGACACGGCAGCCTCGGCAATGTTCCGCGTGAGGACAGCAATCATCGACGCCGAACTGTCCACAGCGGTGACCCGCGCGGCTCGGGCCGCGAGCGGGATCGCCCAGGCCCCGGTTCCGGCACCGATGTCGAGGACGGTGCTTCCAGGCTGCACTGCCTCCCAGACGAAGTCGCGGACGGAATCAGGCTGGCCACCAAAGGCCCGCACGCGGTCGTGGAAGCCCTCGGCCCGACCTTCCCAATAGTCGCCACCACAACGTTCGGGTGCCACTCCAGCGGCGCGATCGACCAGCTCTGCCCACAACGCCGCCCAGTCTGTGACCAGTGGCGCAGGACGCCGCCCAGCATCAGGTGCCATCAGCTGCCGACCATCCGTTCCAAGCCGACAAACGAGCAACCCCAACCCAGCAGATGCCGATCTTCATCGCCGATCATGGTTGCACCGCAGCACCTGCGGCGCAAGCACAGAGGATTCCCGCCTCTCGGGTTCGGGAGCGCCGTCTTGCCTTGTAGACTCCGCATGTGACAGACGAGGATGTCAGCACTTCAGCGGCGCACGACCCCGCGGACCTTGGCATACAGGGCCCGCGCATTGATGGTCGACTGCATGACCGCCATGGCCGAATAGGAACCGATCTTCGGGTAAGTCTCACCGATCGCTGCTCGTTGCGATGCGCCTACTGCATGCCCCCCGAAGGCCTCGATTGGCTGCCTGGGGAAAGCCTGCTGAGCGATGACGAAGTGATTCGATTGATCACGATCGCGGTGCGCGACCTCGGTGTGGACCAGGTCCGCTTCACCGGCGGTGAGCCGCTGCTACGCAAGGGCCTGACCCGCATTCTGGCAGCCACCACAGCTCTGCGAACCATTTCCGGACAGATCCCGGATACCGCACTGACCACCAATGGGGTCAGCCTGGCGAAGTCGGCCGCCGCGCTCAAGGCGGCAGGGTTGCACCGGATCAACGTGTCCTTGGACACCCTGGACCAGGCGCGCTACACACGCATCACCGGCAGGGACCGGTTGGGCGATGTTATCGAGGGCCTGGCCGCGGCTGCGGAAGCCGGACTGGGCCCGATCAAGATGAACACCGTGCTGATGCGCGGCGTCAACGACGACGAGGCGTTGCCGCTGGTCCGCTGGGCGCTTCAGCGGGGCTACCAGCCCAGATTCATCGAACAGATGCCGTTGGGCCCACGCGACACCTGGGAGCGGACCTCAATGATCACCGCGGCCGACATCCTTGCCGAACTCCAGACTGAGTTGACCCTGCGCCCCCAACACCCCACCGAACGTGGGGCCGCCCCGGCTGAGGCGTGGTCGGTTTCGGGTGCTGAGGTTCCCAACGGTTTCCTGGCCACTGTCGGCATTATCGCTTCGGTCACCAAGCCGTTCTGCCAGACGTGCACCCGAACCCGGCTGACAGCCGACGGGCAGCTGCGCAGTTGCCTTTTCGCTCAAGATGAGACTGATCTGCGTTCCCTACTGCGCAATGGGGCCAGCGATGCCGACATCGCCCAGGTCTGGCGAATCGCGATGGCGGCCAAGCAGCCCCAACACGGCATCGACCAGGGCTCCTTCCACCAACCCACCCGCGCGATGAGCGCTATCGGCGGCTGACCCGGTCTGGCGCCGCTGCCTTGCGGTGGCGTCGGTCCAGGGCGCAGGTCAGCGTGCAGTCGGGCTGCTCACAGCTTCAGGCCGATGAGGTGCACCGCTGTGGCCTTGAAAGAGGCCTCGACCAGATCTCCTTCGCGCAACCCCATTTCGCTGGCTGACGCTTTGGTGACATCGGCGACAACCTTCGCCCCACAGTCGACGCTGACCTGCACAAACGGCCCCATTCCGACGATCTTGGTAATGGTGCCGCTGAGCCGGTTGCGGGCACTGGTCGTGGGCGCGACTTGGCTGGACTGCCCGCTCAACCGAAGCGTCACGTCCTCGGGACGAAGACAACACATCACCTGCGCTCCGATTGAGAAGGTGGAAATCGCCTCGATTCGACGGTCGCCGACCTCGACGACGGCAAGACCGTCGTCTATGGACGTGATCCGGCCAGGCAGTCGGGTTTGGACGCCGACGAAGGCCGCCACGTCCTCGTCGCACGGCTCGGAAAGGACCACCTCTGGGAGAGCATCCTGGCGGAGCTTCCCGTCGATGATCACCGCCATCCGGGTGCCAAGTCTCCCGGCCTCGTCGAGATCATGAGTCACCAATACGGTGGCGCGCGGCGATTCCCGCAGCAGGCGTCCGGTGTCCTCGATGAGTTGGGACCGGGCTGCAGCGTCCACCGAGGCAAAGGGCTCATCGAGCAGCAGCACCTCAGGCTCCAGCACGAAGGCTCTGGCGAGGCTGACCCGCTGGGCCTCGCCACTGGAAAGCTCACGCGCGGAACGATCGCGCAGGGCCAAGACGCCCAAGCGGTCCAGCCATTCGTCCACCCGGAGGTCGGCCTCCCGCCCACGGATGCCGCGAAAGCTCAGCCCTGAAGCCACGTTGCGGCGCACGGTCGTGTCCAGCAGCATCGGTGCGGCGAGCACCAGACCGATCCGACGACGCAGTTGGAGGGCAAGTCGCGGCGTCACCACCTGCCCGTGAAGCAGCACACTCCCCTGCTGCGGACCGACCAGCAGGGCAAGCGCCAGCAGCAGAGTGCTCTTGCCTGCCCCATTCGGGCCCACCACCGCCACGGTCTCGTGCGCGGCCACCGCGAAGTGGTCGATGCTCAGCACCTCACGCCCACCTCGGGTGACCACGAGGTCTCGTGCTTCCAGGACGGGTCGGCGCCCCGTGAGTTCGGGCGCGTCGAGGACGCCCGGATCACCGGCTGAGGACAGCTTGGGATCGATGGTCACCTCAGATGCCGCTTTCCACTTAGCTGGGCCCAGGTCAAGATGCCATTCACCAGGAAGGCGAGTGCGAGCAGGACGCCGGCCAACTGGATCGCAGAACCGAAATCGCCGCGACCCACATCAAGAACGATCGCCGTGGTCAACACCCTGGTCTGACCGCTGATATTGCCGCCCACCATCATGGCTGCACCCACTTCGGAAATCACGCTTCCGAAACCAGCCATCAGCGCGGCCAGCAGCGAGAGCCGAGCCTCGCGCCACAGCCACAACACGGTTTGCACACGGGAGGCGCCCAACCCTTGGAGCTGAACCTGAAGGCGCGGATCGAGCTGACCGATGCCCGCCGCCGACAGGCCAAGAATCACCGGAGCAGCGATCACCACTTCAGCGAGAATGATCGCCGTCGGGGTATAGATCAGATTGAGATCGCCCATCGGACCGCTGCGCCACAACAGCAGCGCAATGGCGAGCCCTGCGACAACCGGCGGGAGGGCCATCCCAGTGTTGACAACGCTGAGAACCAGCCCACGGCTGCGGAAGACGGAGAGCGCCAGGACCGTGCCCAGCGGCAACCCGATCAGCAAGCTGATCGCTGTTGCAATGCCGGACACCCCCAGAGACAGCAGAGTGATCTGAATCAAGTCGTCCATGACGCTCTTCCGTCGACCGCGAGGCCGCTACTTCAGCCCATTCTCGTCTTTGCCTGCATCGGCCGAGAAAAGCGCCTTGCCATACTTGGCTGTGCCGAAACCGGCGATCAGCTTCTGGCCGGCCGCCGATGTGACGTAGTCGGAGAAGGCCTTCGCCCCAACGCTATTCACCTTGGGCCACTTGGCCGGGTTCACGCTCATCACGTGGTAAATGTTCAGCAGCAGCGGATCGCCCTTCACCAAGGAGGTCAGGTCCAAGGCGGACGAGTTGGCCAGGAAGGTGGCATCGTCGGTGAGGGTGTAGCCCTTCTTCTCCGAGGCGATCTGCAGGGTTGCGCCCATTCCTTGGCCGGATTGCAGGTACCACGATTGGCCCTTGGGAGTGATGCCCGCAATCTTCCAGATCGCAAGTTCCTTGGTCTCGGTGCCAGACGCGTCGCCACGGGAGACGAAAGTTGCCTTCGCGTTAGCGATCTTGGTGAATGCCTCTGCTGCAGTCTTGGAACTGGCGATCCCAGCCGGGTCGGCTTTTGGGCCGACGACCATGAAGTAGTTGTGCATCACGAGCAGGCGGTCGATCGCGAAGCCGCTATCGACCAGAGCTTTCTCCGAGGCCGGCGCATGGACGAGCAGGACGTCCGCATTGCCCTCTTCGCCCATCTTCAACGCCTGCCCTGAGCCCACAGCAACAGTCTTGACCTGGTAGCCAGAGGCACTTTCGAAGGCCGGAATCAGCTCATCGAGCAAGCCAGAATCCTGCGTGGATGTCGTCGTGGCGAGAATGATCGTCTTTGAATTGGAACTGACGGCAGTCGTGGAACTAGGAGTGGCGCCCGAGCTGGCGCAGGCCGACAGCGCGAGCAATCCCGCGGCCAGCAGCACCCCCCAACGAGCTGAATGGAACCGATCCTTGATGGCCATCATTGGCATCACAAATTCCTCTCATAAGTAATACTGTTGATCTAAAGACCAACGTGTTGACTGTAGTGCCACGCGTTGCACAATCCTGACCAATCACGGCAACCGTGACCATACCGAAATACCCACCCGACTACGCCAGACCCGCAGCAGCGGGCAGCGAGATCCTCGACACCTTGCCCCTTCGCGGATCGGCGGTCGATCGGCGAGAACGGGCCTGACCTGGCTCACCCGAAGGGCCAACGCGCCCGCCTGCCAACAGGCCCAAAACCCAGCACCGACGTGCTGTACTTGTCGCCAGCCAGATCGAAGGAACTCATGGAACTCAGCAGGGTGATCACGGTCTCAGACCGCAGCGCAGCCGGTCTCAGGGCCGACCTATCCGGACCAGTTCTGGCGGACGCACTACGGGCCGGTGGCTACGACGTCTCGGTGGTGGTGCCTGATGGCGAGGGCCCGGTTCGCGATGCCTTGCGCGCGGCCCTGGCCGATGGCGCGCGGCTGATTGTGACCACCGGCGGCACCGGGGTCGGACCAAGGGACCAGACTCCAGAGGCGACCGGCATCGTGCTCGACCGCGAACTGCCCGGCATCGCCGAGGCGCTACGGGCCGAGGGCCGGCGCCATTCGGCTCACGCTGCCTTGAGTCGCGGCCTCGCCGGCGTGGTGAACGCCACTGCCACCTCGCGCGGAGCCTTGATCGTCAACCTGCCCGGCAGCCCCAAGGCCGCCAGGGAAGGGGCCGAAGTGCTGTTACCGCTGGCTGGTCACGTCCTGGATCAGCTCGGCGGCAGCGATCACTGACGCTGGAGACCGCCGAGCCTAAGGCTCTGACGGCTGGTCGCCTTGGCCGGGCCGGTCAGCCGCAACCGTTCTATCCCACGCTCTCTTCGCCAGAATCGTCGGCTACCTGGGCTTCGACCGGCGCGCTGATCGGGTCCGCCGTCACGGGGGCGGACTGCGGCGGCACCGGCGCGGACAAGTCGATGGTGCGAACCGTCCGCGGAGCCAACGGAGTGGAAACGTAGGTGGGCCGAGTGATCGGCACCGGATCCCACAACGAACCCACCGGTTGGAACGGCACGCTCAGCTCGATCGAATGCTCGTGGGCTGCGGTGTCCAGCTCACTCAGCGACAGCGCAACCGTCTCTTCGACCGCCCCAGCCCGGATAGCGGCGGCCCGCCGATCGAGATCGGCTCGCATCACCCGGACACTGAACCGGGCGACCACCAGGAATGCCAGGATCAGCCCGAACGGCACCAAAGCACCCCACCAGGCGCCGATGCTGAAGGCAGCCAATCCGGCCACGATCACCTGGGCGATCAGCAGGAAGATCAACACCCGGCGGCGCCGCTGTGCCGCCTGGACGTCCAGCATCCGCAACTCGCGCAACTTCGCCCGCCGAGTCAACGGAGTGGAGATATCGGCAGCCCCGGGATCGGCCTCGGCCAGCGAGCTCCCACTGCGCACGATCGTCACTGCCGGGCTGAAGGGAACGGCCGCGTCGATGTCTTCACCGATTTCGACACCGCGCTGCCGCAGGAAGTACGGGACCAGGTAGATCAGCCACGCGGACGCGATGGCGCCAAAGAACAACCCGGTAAGACCCATACTCGAAACGGTAAAGGCCAACCTCGCCCTGCCAGCCCACCAGAGCCGGAGTGTCGAGGATTACCCCTGATCAGATCGACGATTACGGACTCTCGACAGCACCGACCGGGGCAGGTTGGGCAACTCCTGCTTGTGCTCGTGCGGCGCGCTCGACGGCCTGGGCTCCGATCACTCCCAGCGCGATGAAGCCCGCAGCCACCCAAATCACCCACGAGATCGACTGGGCAAAGGCGATGGTCAGCGCATCGGCAACCTGCGGACCCAGTACGCCGAAATGGCCATCAGTTCCCTTGTCGCGGATCCACACAATGACCGCCCCGGCGGTGCCGGTCATGTAGTCGATCATCGTCTGGCCATCGTCGGCAGTTACACCGGGTACCAGGGCGAGTTGGGCCGGCACGGTGATCGCGAAGCCGACCGCCAGGACCGTCCCGGCCAGCGCTGCTCCCAACGCCGAGCCCAGTTGGCGCACGGTGCTCTGGGTGGCCGAGGCCACCCCTGACTGCGCCGTCGGCACGTCCTTAAGCACTGTCGAAGTGAGCTGAGCCGAGGCCAACCCCAGGCCCAGTCCGTACACAGCCATCAGCGCAGCCAGCAGCCAGACACTGATGGCCGGACCGATCGCCAAGGCGGTGACCACGGCAGCAACAAGTTCCATCACCAGGCCAACCGTGACCACCCGGGGCGCGCCCAACCTGGCCGCGAGCGAGCGCGCCCTGGCACCGGCCACGAACGCACCCAAGGCCATCGCCGCCAACACCCAGCCGGCCTGCATGATCGTCAGCTTCATGGCGAAGACGAGGTAGAGAGGCAGCACGAACAACAATGCGAACTCGCCCACGGCCACCATGGTTGCGGTGAGGTTTCCCCAGGCAAAAGTTGGCACCGAGAAGAGCGAAAGATTCAACAGGACGGCCTTGCCCCTCACCGCTCGCGCATGCTCAAGGGCGAGGAAGACCGCAACCACTACCGCCCCGGTGAGCAACGCCGGCAGCACCACCGAAATCGCAGCGGTCTGCGGCCAGGTAAAGCCCAGCACGGTGAAGTCCTGGATCGGCTGCCACCAGCCAAGGTTCGGGCCTTCGATGAGCCCGAAGACCAACAACCCCAGCCCCACCGAACTGGTGAGCAGGCCCAGGTAGTCGAAGTGACTGTCTCCGGAGTCGTCCTGGGTTTCGGGGAGGAACTTCAGCCCCAGGGCCACCACCAGCGCCGAGACGGGCAGGTTCACCACGAAGATCCAGCGCCAGGAGAAGCTGGTGGTGAGCCAACCGCCCAGCAGCGGTCCGATGGCGGCCGCGCCGGCCATCACTGCGCCCCAGATACCGAAGGCCATCGCGCGCTCACGTCCCCGGAAGGTCGCGTTCAGGGTGGAAAGGGTGGCCGGCAGCACCATCGCTCCCCCAACACCTTGGATGCACCGAGCCCCAATCAGCTCGTTGGCGTCCATTGCAGAGGCGGCGGCAAGGCTGGCTGCGGCAAAGACCACGACTCCCACCAGGAACACCAGGCGGCGACCGTTGATGTCACCCAGCCGTCCGAAGGTGAGCAGGAGCGCTGCGAATACCACCGAATAGAGACTGGTGATCCACTGCGCCTGGTTCAGGGCAAGGTCGAAGTCGTCGATGATCGCCGGTAGCGCCACCCCGAGGATGGTTCCGTCCAGGACGATCATCGCCAGCCCTGCGGCCAAGGCGGCAAAACCCCACCAACGCCGACTCGTTGGAGCCTCCATATCAGTGACGGTCATGTTCGCCTCCTCCAGCCCGATCAGCCCGACCCCGCAGGCCGGAATTCGATGAAAAGCGGTTGGTGGCAGCTCGTCTATCAGGACCGCTGCCACCAACCTTGAGCACGCCAGGAACGATCAGCCGAGCTTGCCGATTTCGAAACCGGCCAGCGTCTTGTTGGGCGCCGACTCCTTGTGGTGTTCGCCGTGGAAGATCGCGGTGCCGTCAATGCCACACAGGCTGAGAATACGAGCCTTGCCTCCGGGGTGGCGCCCGACCCATTGGGTCAGGTCATAAACATTGCCGTCGATTGCCGACCAGCAGGAGGTGGCCGAAGCGTGCTGCTTGACCTGTGCCATTGAGTAAGTGGTGGTCGTCGGCGTGGCGCTGGCCGACGGGGCCGCGCTGGCCGAGGCTGAAGTGGTCGACGACAAGGTGCCGATCTCGTAGCTGCCCAGGATCTGGGCTGGCTTGGTCTGGGTGCCGTGCTGGCCGTGGAAGGCCACGGCGCCGTCAGTGCCACACAAGCTCACGATGCGCTGCTGGCCACCAGGGTGCTTGCTCTCCCAGTTGGTGAGGTCGTAAACCTTGCCGTCGATCGCCGTCCAGCAGGAGGTGGCCGAGGCGTGAGCCTTTACATCAGCCATGGTGAAGGTCTTCGCCGAAGCGGAGGGGTTGGCTGAAGCAGCGGCGGCTTGGTCCTGAGCAGCGATCTGATCAGCCCAAACAGCCGTCGCGCCGCTGTGTCCAACCAACACTGTGAGTGCCAGGACGGCCACAGCGCCGATACTCGCGATTGCGCCGATCACTGTTGCGGCCATCGATTTGGACTCAGCCATGGCGGCCTTGCGTTGCAGCCAGAACCAGACCGCTGCGACCACGAAGGTAACGATGGACACCGGGATCAGCATGTTGGCCCACAGTGCGTGATCGGCCGGCAATCCGACCCGCAGCGCCAGGGCCTCGCCCGATTCCTTGGCGGCGAACGCGGCAGCCGTCCCGGCGGCGAGCGCACCAATGGTCAGCCAGCCGTAGGGCTTGCGCCACTTGGGCACGAAGTAAATGAGAATCAAGGCAAGTGCAGCAATTGGCAGCAGCACGACCACCGCGTGCACCACCAGCGGGTGCACCGGCAGGCCGGTGATCGTGTCGAAGAGACTGGATTCCAAGGGGCTCAAGGCAAACATGGTTGAAGGGTATCCAGCCGGCGAGGAGGATCAGTTCAAGAAAAGGTTAACTACTCCTCAAGTTTCTCCACCAGGAGAGATTCGGCGGCCCTTTGGGCACGCCGCGAGCCACGCTGATCCCGGAAGCTAGCTTTGGTCGGCGCGGCGACGCAGATAGCCGGCCAACACGGATTCGGACAGGTCTTCGGCATTCAGCACGAACATGTCGTGATCTCGCCACTCCCCGTTGACATGCATGTAGCGCTCCCGGCGGCCCTCCAACGTGAAGCCGAGCTTTTGCACCACTGCCAGGCTGTTGGTGTTCTCCGGGCGGATAGCGATCTCGACGCGATGGAGGCCGATCGAGAAGCAGTGGTCGCAGGCCATCGCGACGGCGGTCGGGATGATCCCTCGGCCGGCCCAGTCCGGGTCGATCCAATAGCCGATCTGCGCCCAGCCGGCCGATCCCCGGGTGATTCCAGAAACGGTCACCTGACCCACGAACCGGGCGCGCGCCCCTTCGCCGTTGTACTCGACAGCCCAGGGCAGCACCTGACCGGCACGGGCTCGCTTAGTGAGGTTTTGCACCAGCTGAGAAAACGTCATGGTCGGTTCTGGTGAGTTGGCCGGACGGGTGGAGTCCCAACGCCGGAACCACTGCGGCGACGTGGAGCGGATTCGAGCCCATTCGACCTCGTCGCGCCTGCGCAGCGGACGTAACGTGACCGGTGGGTTGGCCAGCCGAACCGGCCAGTACTGATTAGTCATCACTGCTGGAAGTTCTAGTCCAACACCCAGCAAACGACCCCGCTACCAACCGGCAGTGCCCCGACCCCGGCCGGGACGAAGATCACCGTGTTGGCATCGGAAAGCTCAGCCGCGCCCTGATCGCCGATGAACGGCAACGGCCGGACCCCCGTCGAGGTGCTGTGCGCCAGCACCAACTGGGTGCGCACCGGGTGCGCCTCCACCGGGCTGCTGATGTGCCCGTCGACCAACTCGGGATCGCTGATCTCTTGGCCACCGAGGCGCTCCACCAGTGGGCGTCCGAACAGTTCGTAGGCCAGGTAGGCCGGCACCGGGCTCACCGGCAACACCAACAGCGGGATGGCGTCCGGCCCGATCAGGCCGAAGGCCATCGGATGGGTGAAGCCGTCGACATCGGCCACATCGAAACTGCCAAGGCCGGCCATCCCGGCGAGCAGTTCCGCAGTGAAATCGGCCACCAGCACCAGCAGGTCGGCACGTACCAACTGCTCGCTCAACGAGGTGGCCACCAGCCGCGGATCCGGCGCGATGATGCCGGAAGCGAACACCTGGGCGCCGTCATCGCGAAGGCTCGCGGCGAGCAGAGTGGTGGTCGAGTCGTAACGCTCGGACAGCCTGGTCAGCGGCAGGCCCGGTTCGACCAGACCGGTCGCGGCCGTGACCACGGCCACCCGCGGACGTGGCCGGGCCAGCACCTTGTCATGCCCGACTTCGGCGATCAGACCGAGCGCCCGAGGGGTGAGCATGGCCCCGTAGCCGAGGAGCCGGTCGCCATCGGCAACCCGCGAGCCGGCCAGCCAGAGATGTTGCTGGAACCGAGCCTCTACTCGGAACTCGACCTCTTCACCCACCACCAACCCGTAACCGAGGGGCACCACAGCGTCGGCACCTTCGGGCACCGGGGCGCCGGCGGCGACCTTCACCGCAGTGCCGGGAGTCAGTGGGGCGCCGCGCAGGTCACCCGCGCCAACTTCGCCGACCACCGGCAGGATCACCGGACGCATTTCGCTGCCACCGGCGAGGTTGGCTGCCCGCACCGCCCAGCCGTCCAGGGTGGCTGCGGTGTAGATGGGCAGGTCGAGGTCTGAGGTGAGGGATTCGCACAGCGTTAGACCGCTGGCCTCCATCAACCCGATTCCGAACGGACGCATCTCGCCGATCAGGGAAAGCAGGTAGTCACGGTGCTCATCGATGCCGCGAATACCGTTCGGATCTGCCCCCGGAGCCCCCGCTAGATAACTCACGACCGGCGCCGCCACGGGCTGCGGCTTCGGGCTGCCGACTGCTGGCTTCGGGTCTTCCTTGGCACGCGAGAACAGAGGCATGCGCATACCATAAGACAATGAATCCCGGCGCAGGGGAAGGCCAGCCGAAATCCGCTGGCCCCCATGCAAACAAAGCGTCTTTGCGACGCGATATTCGGGCTGCAAGAGCCGTCCGGGGTGCTGATCCTGAGGCTGGGGCCGCCCAGACCGTGCGGGCATTGGCGGCCTGTTCTGGCGCAGCGGTGGTGGCGGTGTATTCGGCCCGTCCAGAAGAACCGGCCACGGCCGAACTCATCGAGGCGTTATGGCGGTCGGGGGTGCGGGTGCTGTTACCGGTACTCACCCTTGAGCCGGATTGGGCTTGGTATGCCGGGGCTGCCGAGCTCACCCCTGGACCGAGGGGCATCGCCCAGCCAACTGGGCGCCGGCTGGGTGCGACGGCGTTGAGCTCGGCCGACTGGATCTGGCTCCCAGGCTTGGCCGGCACCCCTGACGGTCGCCGCCTCGGCACCGGCGGCGGCTGGTACGACCGGGCACTCACCTGGGCCCGTCCCAATGCTGTTCGCGGCCTGCTGCTCTTCGATGCCGAGGTGCTTGATCAGCTGCCCGTCGACGCCTGGGATCAGCCGGTGGATCTACTGGTCACCGAATTGCGGCAGATCGATTGCGTCTCGGAATAACCAGGCCCGGATTCGGAGTTGTAACAACGGCTCGCTACGATGCCCTGGCGATCCGTTGCTCCAGGAAGTGATATATGCCCACCTATCAGTACCGCTGCACCGCCTGCGGTCGAGACCTTGAGGTTGTTCAGAAGTTCACCGATGCCGCACTGACCCAGTGCCCGGAGTGCTCTGGCAGCCTGCGCAAGGTGTTCAATGCTGTGGGAGTGGTCTTCAAGGGCTCAGGCTTCTACGCGACCGACAATCGAACCAAGGGCAAGGTTAACGCTGCCAAGCCAGAGCCGGCCAAGGCCGACAGCCCCGCACCGGCCGCCTCGTCCACAAGCTCGACAACAGCTGCCTGAGCCTGTGGAAACTGACGCCTCACCACCTCACTTGCCCAAAGTGTGGGTGTGCGACCAAGCCTGATATTCGAATCTGTTCTCCGCGCCTTTCGCTGGCATCGCCGTTGGTTCGCCGCCGTATTGGCTGTGATCGCGGTCGTGGCCGGCATCAACGCTTTCAACTCCAGAACTGCCGGCACGGTGCCGGTGATCACCGCCACCCGGACGCTCAGTGGGGGCACCACTCTCACTGCTGCTGACCTGACCATCTCCTGGCTGCCAGCGGCGACCTTGCCTGAGGGGTACCTCGGTTCGACTGAGGCTCTGATCGGTCAGCAGGTGGTCACCGAAGTCCCTCGCCGGGCGGTGCTGACCAGCTCCGCGCTGCTGTCCCAGGGCGCTGGGGTGGCGCCGGGAAAGCTGGCGCTGCCGATCAGATTCGGCGACGGAGTGACGATTACCTTGCTGGAGGTTGGCAGCCGGATAGACGTGTTCGGACCAGGCGACTCAGGTCAGGGCTACGTTGTTGTGGCCGCGGACCTGCGCGTTGTCGCTGTCCCACAACGCGACAGTTCTGGAATGCTCGGATCACAGGCCAGTGAACTGGTCATGATCGAGGTGGAACAATCCCAGGCGGTCGCGATCACTGCGGCCGCTTCCACCGGCACATTGAGTTACGCCCTGCATTGAGCCTTGTTGTTTGCGCGGGGCAATCCAGAAGGAGAAGACATGGCAGGTTTCAAGGACTTCCTCATGCGGGGCAACCTCATCGATGTGGCCGTGGCTTTCATCGTCGGAGCAGCTTTCGGCACCGTGACCACCTCCTTCACCAAGCTGGTGATGGACATCATCGGCAAAGTGATCGGCGGTCAGCCCGACTTCAGCGCGCTGAATGTGGCCGGGGTCAACATCGGCGTCTTCATCACCGCGCTGATCTCGTTCACGATCACCGCAGCAGTGGTGTACTTCGGCGTGGTCAGGCCCTACGAGGTACTGCGCGAGAAGCTGGCGAAGCCCAAGCCCGAGGAAGAAGCTGCAGCCACCGCCGAGGACCTGCTTTCCGAGATCCGCGATCTGCTGAAGGCGCAGAGCAAGTAGCGGGTGCGCACGTAGTCAGTGGCCGTGATGCGGCGGCACTTCCCGCATCAAGCGCTCCTCGTCCGGGTTGAGGCGACTCCGGCCGGAGGGAGGGCGCGTTTCCATTGTCTGCAAATCCAACAGCGCGCGGCACTTGGTGAGCGCAGCATGAAGCTGCGCAGGCCCGCATCCCAACCGCAACTGGGCCGGCACCGGGTGCGGCCAAGGCTGCTCGGCTGCCAGCACTGCTCGGGCATGTTCGCCGATCCGCTCAGCGCCCCAACTGACACCAGCCAGCTCCGCCAGCACCGCTTCGGGATCGGGCTGCTGAGTTTCTGCCAGGTTCAGCTCCACCGCGGTCAGTGCATAGGCCAACGCAGACTGCCAACGAGCACTCACCGGTAGTACCCGGGAGCACCGCTGTCGGCGAGCTCCACCACACCAACGACCTCAGCCGGGGAATCGAAGTGCCACTCGCCGCGAACCCGCAGCGCTTCGGCGCGGTTGAGCGATGGCACCACCGCGATCAGCCGATCGAAGTCATCAACAAGGCGATAATGCAACGGATCGAGGGCGATCTCTGGAATGTCGGCCACCGCGGTGAGGCGTCCATCCGCGCCAAGGTCAAACACATCCGAGCGCAGCAGCAACAACTCGTTGGTGGTCTTCACCGGCAGGAACCGGTCACGAGGCACCGCGATGGCGGTGGCACCGCGGAAGACTTCGATCGCCGCACCCATCGCACTTTCCAGCTGGATCACCGACGGCGAGGACGGATCGGCCGGATCGACTGTCTTCTCGTTGCGGATCAGCGGCAATCCCAGCACACCATTGCGTTCGGTGAGCAGGGTGCGCAGCTGAACCAGATCGAGCCACAGGTTGTTGGTGTGAAAATAGGGGTGGCGGTGCTCATCGGTGAAAAACGCCATCTCCGCCGGTGCCGTTTGGGCGGTGTCGCGCAGGATCAGCTGATCATCAGCGATTCGGATGGCCAGGTGGCCGCCCTTGCGATCATTGGCGGTGCGCGGGCAAACCTCGGCGGCGTAAGGCGCCCCACTGGCGGCGAACCAGCCGGCCAGCCGTGCGTCTGGAGCAGCGCCGAGGTTGTCACCGTTGGCGACCGAGGCATAGCGGAAACCGGCCGCGATCAGCGCATCCAGAATGCCGCTGCCCAGCAGCGCCGGATAGAGGTCGCCATGACCGGGCGGGCACCATTCCAGGCTCGGATCGGCCGGCCACTCCACCGGCCCCAGGCCATCGGCGAGGATCTTCGGCTCGGCGTTCTGGAGGAAGTCCAGCGGCAACCCATCCACCACCAGATCGGCGAAGCCGGCCAGGTGGGCCAAAGTGTCCTGGCGAGTGCGGAAGCTGTTCATGAACAGCAGCGGCAAGCGCGCACCGTAGGTGTGGCGGGCGTGCTGAACCTGGGCGACGATGAGGTCAAGGAAGGTGTGTCCGTCCCGCACCTTCAGCAAAGTCTTGGCCCGATCCAGACCCATGGAAGTACCCAGCCCGCCGTTGAGCTTGATCATCACCGTCTGTTGCAGCGCCGCCCGAGCATCAGCCGCCGACACCTCAACTGAGTCCAGACTGGCCACCTCGAGCAGTGGACGGATCGTGTCTTCGGCAATCAGGCCGCTCGCTCCGTCCGCGCACAACTGCCAGTAGTGACTGAAGTTGTTGATCGCAGCCTCGCTGAGGCCGGCGTCCTGCATCTTGTGGACGCATCGCCCCAACGGATCCTCGAACATGCTTCGATGCTAGGGCACCGCAACGGCCGCTGGCGCTCTGACCACGATGCTGGGCGCCCGGCTGGCCCGCCGGTGAACCGGCGGCGGCGAGGGAGGCGGAGACGCGAAGAGAGTGACGCACCGCGAAGGGCTTAAAGCCGTCTACCCACCCCCAGGAGACAACATCGAGTGCGTCACTCTCGGCAATGAGATTACCTGAGGGCGCCACGGATGCCAAGCGATCCCACATGTAGCTAACCGATTCACAGCGCTGACACAGCTTGCCCCGTCCGAGCGCCTCGCCGACCGTTCAAGGTAGGCTGAGCGGGCCCCGAAGTGGGCGAGGCCCCATAGCTCAGGGGATAGAGCAGAGGTTTCCTAAACCTTGTGTCGCAAGTTCGAATCTTGCTGGGGTCGCCAATCGTGCTGAGCGTGAGATATGCTTCTGACAAGCAGAAACGCGGAGCCTCAGAAGCCCTCCGAAGTGATCACTAGACGACACAAGTGGTCGCCCGTGGCGGGAGATATCGCACGTATATCGCACGACATGCGATCTTCCGGGGCCTCCGGACACGCGCTGGGAGGTTGCGATGAACCGGCGAGGCTTCGGCTACGTACGGCGGCTGCCGTCGAAGCGGTACCAAGCCAGCTATGCCGGGCCGGATCTGCAGCGGCATGTGGCGCCCACAACCTTCACAACCAAGGGAGACGCCGAGGCCTGGCTCGCCGAGGAGCGGAAGGTTGTCGAGTTAGGCAGCTGGCGTCCGACCGCCGTCCGGCAGGCCGAGGCTCGGCGCAGCGGCCGGACCGAGACGCTCAGCGATTACTCCACCGGCTGGCTCATCCAGCGCCGGGTGAAGGGCGAGCCGCTGCGCCCGAACACCGTGATCGACTACCAGCGTGCGCTGAGGCTCTACATCACGCCCCACCTTGGCAACAGACCGATCGCCGAGATCACCCGCTCCGACATCCGCGACTGGCACAGCAACCTGCTGCGAGGCGTGACGGACAGGCCGAAGGCCAAGGCGTACGCCGTGCTGCGGACGATCATGAACTCCGCGGTTGAGGACGAGCTGATCGACATCAACCCGGTGAGCATCCGTGGAGCCGGCGTCGCCCGCCGCAAGCACGGCATCGAGCCGGCCACGCTCGAGGAGCTGGACACCATCGTGGAGGCGATGCCGCAGCGGCTTCGACTGATGGTGCTGCTGGCCACCTGGTGCGCGCTGCGTTACGGCGAGCTGGCCGAGCTACGCCGCCGAGACATCGATCTGCCCAACGACGTGATCAAAGTGCGCCGAGCCGTCACGTTCACCCCGAAAGCCACCACAGTCGGACCACCCAAGACCGACGCCGGCGTCCGCGACGTCGCCGTGCCGCCCCACCTTCACCGCGTGCTTCGCGATCACCTCAACGACCACACCAAGCCTGGACGCGACAGCCTGCTCTTCCCCGCCGACTCCGGCGGCCACCTCCACGAGTCTGTGGTCTATCGCCACTGGAACAAGGCCCGGAGGGCGGCTGATCGTCCCGATCTGCGCTTCCATGACCTCCGCCACACCGGAGCGACCTTCGCCGCCCAGGCCGGCGCCACCACGGCCGAGCTGCAAGCCCGCCTTGGCCACACGACGGCGGACGCCGCGATGATCTACCAGCACGCCGCCAAGGGCCGCGACCGGCAGCTCGCCAAGCAGCTATCGAAGCTCGCGGGTGGTTGAGCCCAACGCACGCTCATGCCGATGACAGCGTGTTGGCTGGGCTTGACGAAGCCGTCTCGTGCGCCAACCGCCGGACCACGGTGTCACGAACGGTGCCCTCACATCCGCAACGCCGGCACCACGCATCAGGCTCGACGACCCGGCAGGCCAGCACCGCACGACCAGGCTTCAGCCGCTGCCCGACAACCTCCAAACCCAGCTCATCCAGCCGGCAGAACGTGGTCAGGTCAGGGCAAGCGAAGGTAGCGTCAGGCACGTAGAGGTCTTCCGGATGGGCGGTGTGAGAACTTCCATCATTGGGAGGCCTCGACCCCTACCCGGTGACCGACGCACCCACCACCCCTACACCCTCAATTGCGAAGAGCCCGTTTATGGGCTCAGCTCACGAAAGGGACCAACAGCCAACTCATCGCCGCGCGGGAGCCGGCGACTGCTTTCTAGTAGTGGCAGCATCCTGTCAGGAAAGACTAGCGGTATTGCTGTCCCACCAGGGAAGATACCCGGACACCAGAGCATCGGGCTGCGGCCGCAGGTGGTCTACGGGATCAGGACGATCTTGCCGTGCGTGTGGCGCTGTTCGAGGAGAGTGAAGGCGTTTCGGACGTCGGCAAGAGGGTAAGTGGCCGCGATCGGGACTTTCAGAAGGCCCTGGGTAGCCAAGTCAGCCATCTTTGTCAGGATTTCAGCGGTGGAGGCGGTGGCGCTTCCTTCGGCTTTGGTGCCAAGCTCTGCTGCGGCGTCGAAGGCGATGATCGTCTCAATACGGTCAGGTGAAATGCCCAAGTCGACGGCGAGACGCACATATTCGGGACCGAACAGGTCGATGAAGGCGTCGATCCCATCGGGTGCTGCTTCCTGGAGTCGCTCGGAAAGGTTGGCACCGTAGGCGACGGGGGTGGCGCCGAGAGCGGTCAACGTGTCGGCACTTCTGGGTGAGGCGATTCCGAGAACGCGCACTCCTCGCTGGGTCAGGAGCTGCACGACAAGGGTCCCAACGCCTCCGGAGGCTGCGGAGACGGCGACGGTCTCACCTGTGTGCGGGTCGATGGCACGGACGGCGGCGTAGGCGGTGCACGAGACCACATAGAAGGCAACGGCGACGTCCCACGGCATCGTCGGGGGCTTGTGGATGAGTTGTTGTGTCGGAACAGCGACGTGGGACGCATGGCTGCTGCGGGACCAGGAGAATCCCAGGACTTCGTCGCCGACCGCGAAGTCGACGACACCGTGACCACTGCGAACCACGACCCCCGCAAGGTCGCTGCCTTCTCCTGAGGGAAATGCCGCAGGGAAACGGTGATGAAGGGCGCCTGCGCGGATGCTCGCCTCGCCCGGATTGATACCGGCCGCTTTCACCTCGACAAGGACTTCGCCGGCAGCGGGGACAGGCATCGGCACGTCGGCGACGTAGAGCACGTCCGGGTCGCCGTAGCGGTCGAACCGGACAGCGCGGGCAGATGACGGGATCATTCGGTTCATCCGTTGGCGACCGGCGTGAGGGATGAAGCTTCGACCTCGGTCATGGCGTGGCGTCGGAGCGTCGACAACGTGGCGCCAAGCTGCGTGAACGCGGTCGCCGAGAGGGGCTCGCGAAGAATGCCCGCCAACTCGGCGTCAAAAATGGGGAGGGCTTCATCCAGGAGCGCCTTGCCTTCGGGCGTCAGTTCGATGATCGAGGATCGCCGGTCGGAGGGGTTCGCTCGGCGAACGCATCGCCCTGCACTTTCCAGGCGGTCAACCGCTTGGCTGGTGCCGCCGACGGTGATGGCCAAGGCGTGGGCGATGTCGAACACGCGGCACTGCGGGGTTGAATCGATGACCAGCATGACATTGACGACCGCGAGGGTGACACCGCGTTCGGTTTGGAGCCGCTCGTCCACCGATCTCCACAGGACCGTTTCCAGCCGCACCAGATCATCAAAGACCTGTCGTATTTCCGTCATCGCCTTCTCCCCCCCCTCCGGACACCACTTTAGATCACAGCCAAGTAGCTTGCACGTAAGTAACTTAATGCTAATCTAGTGTTCAGTCGATCCTCGGCTCGCCCGTGACGGGTCTTGACCTGACAGGAATTCTCATGACTGCCCCGCAACGTGATCTGGTTCACCAGATCTTGAAGAACGCTCCCTTCGATCTCGGTGGCGACGTCGCCGTGCATCGTCCACTGCTGGAGCAGATGCTCACTAGGCAACCGCTGCCGGAAGATGTGCAGATGACACCAGGTGAGCTCGGTGGCATTCCGGTGATTTTCATCGACATCGCCGGCGTCACGCCGAAGGGCACTATCTTCCACATGCATGGTGGTGGTTTCGCTGTCGGCTCCGCACGCGGTTCGGTGGGCTTGGCGTCGAACATTGCCCGACGGACGGGTATGCGCGCGGTGTCGATCGACTACCGGCTCGCACCGGAGGCGCCTTTCCCGGCCGCATTACAGGACGTCTCCTCCGCCTACCGCGCGCTGCTTGAGCAGACTGGCGGGGCGGAGCGCGTCGTCGTCAGTGGTGAATCGGCCGGCGGAAACCTCGCCATCGAGCTTCTTCTCGCCTGCACAGCCGAGGGCCTCCCGATGCCGGCGGCAGCGCTGCTATTTTCCCCCATGACCGATCTCACCGTGACCGGGGAGAGCTTCACGACCAAGGCCGACGTGGACCCGAGCGTGAGCGCTGAGGCCATCCGCACGCGCGTCATCGATTACCTCCCTTCCGGTACGGACCCATCCGACCCGCGGGTCAGCCCGATCTTCGCCGACCTGACCGGCCTGCCGCCCCTGCTCATTCAGGCAGGGTCCCACGAGGTCCTCTTGGACGACTCGACCCGGCTCGCGGCCAAAGCCGCCGCCGACAACGTCGCTGTCATCCTGGACGTCACCGCTGGGGTCCCTCACGTCTTCCAGGCGTTCAGTGGCGTGCTGGAAGAAGGAAGCGCCGCGCTCGATCGCGCGGCCATATTCGTCGGGGACAACGTCAGCGACAGCGACGCCAGCTAACGCGACTGTCGCTCAACGGTGACAGCAGCAGAAGACGGCGCCCACGCATCAACATGATCAGCAGCATGCCTCCCCTGTCGCGGCAGGTAACCGGTCGGTCGTAGTCTCGCGGAATGGCTGCCGCCAGTGGTCATTCAGGTATCTGCCGTCAGGTTTCGGATACGAACAAGGCGTTCGTGAGCCGCAGGAGCGTGGCGCGCTCATCCGTAGAAAGCGGCGTAAGAACTGCATCCTCCACCACTCCGATCGACAGCTCCACGTCTTTGAGCCACTCAACCCCGGCGGCGGTGACTCGGACACGGTAATTGCGCTTGTCCTCAGGATCGCGGCGCCGCTCCACCAAACCCTCATGCTCCAAATCGTTCATGACAGCGACCATCGTCGCAGTGTCGATCCGAAGCTTCTCCGCAACCGCCCGCTGCGACCAGGGGCCCTTATGCCTCAGCACGGACAGCGTCGTGTAGTGCCGCGTCTTGAAGCCAGCAGGCCGTAACACCTCATCGACCTTTGACCGAAACCAGCCCGCGAGCTTGAACAACACCAAGCTCTGGTGCGAATCAAGCGCCCCCGGCAACCGCTCGGGCCGCCCACTGGCCACCTCACTCAACACAGTCATTCCTCTCCCGAGATGTCCCCCTTGCGGCCGGACCACATATAGGTTAGCGTTGCGCATCGTTAGCATCACTAACGATTCGCTGGATCAATCATGGAGGAACATCATGCGCCCGCCGCGTCACAAACTTGCACTCGTCAACTGGATCGCGATCTACCCGCTCATCACCCTCATCCTGTGGGCCGCAGGCCCCATCTTGGTCCGACTGCCTCTCTACATCGAGACTCTCGTCGTCTCGGTCATTCTGGTGGCGACGATGAACTTCGTGATGATGCCCCTCATGCTTCGCGTGTTCTCCTTCTGGCTTCGCCCTAAGGTCACCGCCGTTGTCGTCGAACCGGCCGCAGAGCCCGCCGACCGCGACGCTTCGGTCGCCCTGGCCGCCTCCAGCTAATCAGGTTCTATCCCGGGCTTCTTCCCGGCCCTTACAAGAAAGACATCATGCCCCACAGCACGCCTTCTACAGTTCTCGACTACGACACCGCCACGTCCGTTCGTTGGTCCTCGAACAATCCCGACGACCGATTCGTAGTCGAGAATCCCGCCACGGGCGAGGTCATCACCACAGTCCAGGGAAGTGGCACCAGCGAAGTCGACCAGGCCATCGCATCCGCTCACGCCGCCTTCCGAGGTGGTTGGCGCTCGACCAGCCCGCAGCAGCGCAGCATCCTGCTGAGCCGCTGCGCCGATGTCCTCGACCAGCACGCCGACGAACTCGCCGCCATCGAGACGAACGAAAACGGGAAGCCGCTCGCTGACGGCCGACTCCACGACGTCGGCTTCCTCATCGGCATCTTCCGATTCTTCGCCGGTGTGGTCGACAAAACACCGAGCGAGTTCTACGACAAGGGCGCCATCTACACCTCGGTCGTCCTGGAACCTTTCGGCGTCGTCGGCGCGATCATCCCCTTCAACTGGCCGCCGATCCACACCGGCGGAAAAGTCGCAGCTGCCCTAGCCGTCGGGAACACCGTCGTCGTCAAACCCAGCGAACAAGCCCCCCTCACCATTCTCCGGATCATCGAGCTGTGCAACACGGTCCTGCCCCCCGACGTTCTCCACGTCGTCCCCGGCGGAGCAGCTACCGGCGCTGCTATCACAGCGAACCCACTCGTGAAAAAGATCACCTTCACCGGGTCCACCCGCGCGGGAATCGAAGTGGCCAAAGCAGCAGCCGTAAACGTCACCCCCGTAACCCTCGAGCTCGGCGGCAAGAACGCATTCGTCGTCTTCGAAGACGCCGACCTTGACCAAGCCGTCCGCGACGCCCTCGACGGCGGCTTCTACAACAAGGGCGAAGCCTGCACCGCCGCATCCCGCATCCTCGTGCACCGAAGCATCCACGACGAATTCGTCCGACGCCTTAGCGCCGGCGTCCGCGCCCTTAACGTCGGCGACGGCACCGACCCCACCACCGCCGTCGGCCCCTCGGTCACCAAAGCGCACCAAGAACGCGTCCTCGACTACATCCGAATCGGTCAAGACGAAGGCGCCGTCATCGCAGCCCAGGCAAAACTCCCCACTGACCCGCGACTGGAAAACGGATTCTGGGTCCCGCCGACGCTTTTCACCAACGTCACCCGCACCATGCGCATCGCCGTCGAGGAAATCTTCGGCCCCGTCCAGACCGTGACCGCATTCGACACCGAATGCGAAGCGGTCGACATTGTCAACGAATCCGAATTCGGCCTCATGTGCGGGATCTACTCCCTCGACCAGCAAAAGGCATTCCGCGTAGCCCGGCAAGTGGAAGTCGGTATGGTCCTGATCAACAACTACAACCGCGCCATCCTCGGCACCCCGTTCGGCGGCCTCAAGCACAGCGGATACGGACGCGAACACACCCTCTCCACCCTCCAAGAATTCGGGGCACCCAAAATGATGCGATTCCCCTCCGGCACCGGCACCATCCCCACCTGGCGAAGCGTCGTCGACATCTACGGACCCGAAGGAACAAACACCACCCCGCAGTAACCCTCACAACAACCGGCCAACAAGTGGTTTTTACCCCCGTGTCCACAGGCACGGGGGCAAAAACGGCTCATTGAATCGCCCCGGTGGGGTCTGTCCGACGAACGGTGTAAATGGGCACTTCATTCGCTGATTGTGTTCTTTCTTCGCGCTGATTGCTCAACAACGCACACATTTGCCGCGCCGGGAGCGATCAATCCTGGCGAAGTCAGACCGTTCGACCAGGGCCTCGCCCTGCTCGCTCTTGAAGGTCACACCCGCTTCAGCTGCGCCCTAGCCGCGGGGAACCGGCCTCGCCAATCGCCTCACATCGAGCGGGCGCTCGCCTGATGCCTGCGCATCCGACACACCAGTGAGTTGGCACATGACCACCTCACCATTCATCGGGTTCGCGTAGTCCATACGACCGCTGGCAGGCGTCTGCAACGAAGAACCGCGCTTCTTCTGCAGCGGATGCCTTGATGGGGTCCCTGAACTCAATCAGCAGCGGGAAGGCGGGTTCATGGTTGGCCGACGTGGCTGTGCGACGGACATTCGCGGTCAGGACGTTCGTTCCTTCCGCATCGGTGAACTCCCATGGGTCACTGACAGCGACGTCGACTTTTCCAACGTCCGGTGCCATGGTCTGAGTCTGACCTACCATCGCTCACGCGGAGGAAAGTCATCCGCAATTGCCGCCGACCGCGGGTGTCCGCGCCGCTCGTTGTGATGCCCCAGGGGGGTCGAGTCCCTACAGATCCTTGGTTGCCAGCGGTGGCGGCGAGTAAATACCTCAGCGACGGAGGGCCGATTTCGTGCTTCAAGCACCCGAGAAACGGACGATTTGTGGAAATCGAACAAGGGACGGCGTTCCACAACACCGTTCGACGTCTCCGAAACGACCGCGCCTGCCGACTGCAGGATGTTGGTTGGGCTTGCGGTCACCCTCTTGGGCTCGTAGTGGTCGCTCAAGAACCACCGAGGACGAGCTTGCGCCAGCTCGCCCTGGTCGTCAGCCGTGTGGCGGGCTTGACAGAATCGGTGCGGGGGGTCGGCGACAATGTCTGATCGACAATCGTCGTCTTCTCCTCGTCACCGAGTCGCATAGGTATGGCGTTCGTTCCCAACCCTAGGAGACAAGGCATCTGTTCTGACCTCCTGGCCGCCAGAAGATCGGGTCAGCCTTAGCCCAGCGCGGTGTAAGTGGCCATGAACGCTCCGGCCACCGCTGCCGTCCCCAGGATCGCAAGAGTGACCGGCACCCAACCACGCAGACGCACGCTCAACATACCGATCAGTAGAATGATGCCCACCGCGCCGATCGCCACCCAGTACTCAGGTCTGGTCGAGTCAGCGATCACGGTGAGCCCATAGACAGCTTCACCCGTGAATATCCCGGAAAGCACGGCGGTACCCAGTGCTGCGCGGACGCCACGCGCCCGCAGCCACGCCGCCGCGACGCCAATGAAAGGACCTGCAACCAGTCCAACCACACCGAACAACAGCGGGCCGTACGACAACCCCTGGAGCTGGGCACCGGCGGTATAGCCAAGGACCAGCAGCAGAAAGCTCAGCGCGCCGAGCACAGATGCGAGCCTCATCGACGCTCGTGAACCGAAGACAAGGAGCGCCGTGAGCAGGGTCCACCCGCTTGCGGAGTTCGCGAATGAACGCCACGCGTCCGGCAGGACGCCCTGTACGTAGAAAGTGAGCATCCCCAACAGGACGCTCGCTACGCTGACCGCACCCACCCAGAACCACGTTGCACGCGGACGACGATCCACCGCTACCAGAGCTGACACTCCACCAGACTAACCGTCGCCTCGCCTCCCTCGATCAGAACCATGTCGGCCTCCTCAACCCGGGCTAGCCGCCGAGTGGCCGTGGCAACGCCCAGACGCTGCGGCCGCCGAACCAAGAGGCGTGCCCAGTACGACTCAGCGACTCCCCGTGATCGTGACCCACGTATCCGCTTCTGGCTCCCTTCTGTGTCAAGACGCCTTGGGCAGGGTGGTCGTAGGCTTTCTGGTGATGGGTCCGGGAAGTGGCTTTTCCGAAGTGCTGGTGTGGGGATGTGAGCCGGCCGCGCTGGATTTCAGTGTCGTTTCCTGGTGTCCTCCCGGGCCTGTCGCTTTCGCTGCGGCGTAGTCGTTGAGGAGTGCTCGGTAGATGATGTCGGAGAGGCGTCGTTTCAAGCAGCGCATGGCTTCGTTGGGGCTCT